>ERZ761592.15-NODE-15-length-191531-cov-44.753577_pt1 | contig 191531 bp, 205 predicted proteins | sample MGYA00433095_ERZ761592 | MGnify/ENA primary metagenome ERZ761592 (study PRJEB28899, sample SAMN03785554) | bioreactor sludge metagenome | biome: EBPR Sludge; feature: EBPR Bioreactor; material: 0.22µm filtered reactor supernatant | place: Saint Lucia: Queensland... | reverse complement strand
TCATTATATTTATAGTGTCAAGCCAGATGTAGGGAGTATCCTTTTGCCAAAAACGACCTCTAGGAGTATCATTCAAACAATATCAAATACTGTTAGTACTTGATGTTAACTGCCCACCTTGGGTAGTTATGTTGAAAAACAATATCATCCTCACAATTTTACAGAAAGAATTTTTAACTCTTGTTGGCTTTCTAGATCCCTACATTCAGATTGTCATACGTCTTCTTAATACTTATCAGCCATATTTAGTAGTATTCTTTTTACTTCTTTTTTTACTCTGGATAACGTATCAAGGCATAATGCTATATTTAGGCTGGAAAGAGTCCAATAAGCCTGTGACGTTATTTGAGGTGTCTCCTCCCACCTTAACCGAGCAAAGCTCATTTACTACTACTCAGCTATTTACCTCTGTACACGGTCTGTTACGCCAACGATCTTGGCTACTTAGATTATTTGATGTTACAAAATCTTACTCTTTTGAAATTGCCTCCACAAAAGAAAAGGGTATTCGTTATATCCTGAGACTTTCAACCGAGGATGCCCAAATTATCAAAAAGAATTTGATAGCCTATCTTCCTGGCATACAGGTAAAAGATGTGTCTGATTACCTAGACATTAATAGTCCCAAAGGTCACGTTATTGATATCGGCCTGACAAATCACTTCGCTTTTCCACTAAAGAAGCAAGATAACCTGGCAGAGTACGACCCTATTGCCTATATCACGGGTACGATGACCAAGTTAGCTGAAGATGAAATGGTAGCCGTACAAATGGTAGTTTCTCCAGTGAGTAGGAGTACCGCTCACCTTATTGGAAGACTCAGATCGCTATTCTTGGGCAAACGAGATGTATTATCTGAACTGCGAGGGTCAAACGTTGCGGGCTCTATCTTCATATCACTTGTATATATTGCGCTACAAATACTCTTATTTCCCCTTGGTTTAGTAATCTGGATATTAACTGGTGGTCGAGAGGGGCCAGTTTTATCTATCAATTCTCTAAAAGCTCAATTGCCTGATAGTACATATAGGGATATTGTAGAAACCCAGATCAAGCAAAAGATTGATCAGCAATTATTTACTGTTTCTTTACGATATTTAACTGTATCAAGTGCCTATTCAAGTAGATCAAGAATTGAAAAAGGATTTGTCGCAGCTCTTAGTCCGTTTACTAATGCAGGCTATCAAAATCTACGGCCCAAAAGATACCTCAGGATAAAGGCAATTAATAATCTTTTGTTATGGCTCTACCGACGGCGCTTATTTGGATTATTAGGCAATCTGATTCTCTCAACATCTGAGTTATCTGATCTATATCACTTCCCATATACGAGTATTACCAAAACTGAAAACTTATCAAAATTACATAGCAAAGAGCTACCAGCTCCGTTATCTTTGAAACAAAAGACAGAGCTTGATATCTATTTTGCCAACAATACCTACGGTGGCACGACAACACGGATTGGTTTAACCGCTGATGAGCGTCGTCGCCATGTCTATATTCTTGGAGCAACTGGCACAGGTAAGTCCACCATGCTTTTATCGATGATTGAACAGGATATTAAAAACAATAAAGGCTTGAGTGTTATTGATCCACATGGTGACTTGATCGATCAAATCATCTCCGTTATTCCTAAAGAGAGAATTCAAGATGTTGTGTATTTCAACCCTGATGACATTGGCTATCCGATGGGGATAAACTTACTTGAGCTTACTCCAGGCTTAAACGAAGAGGATATGATTCGAGAAAAAGAATTTATTGCCGAAAGTATTATCTCTGTTTTTAACAAAATCTATACTGATAAGTACTCAGGGCCAAGAATGGAATACATTCTTCGCAACACTATTCACACAGCCTTTACCATCCCTGATGCCTCTCTTTTTACTGTCTACAAGCTCTTAATTAATACCTCGTATAGAAAATCAGTCGTAAGAAATCTCAAAGATGAAAACCTCTTAGACTTTTGGAAGTACGAATTTGCTAAGGCTGGTGATTATCAAAAAGTGAAGATGATCTCGCCAATTACCAATAAGATCGGACGTTTCCTATTTTCTCCCACTGCCAAACGTATCTTGGAACAGGGGAAGTCCACGATCAACTTTGACACCATCATGAACGAGGGGAAAATACTTCTTTGTAACTTGGCCAAGGGAAAGATAGGAGAAGATAACTCCAGTGTTTTTGGAGTACTTATTATGGCTAAGATTCAATTGGCTGCTCTCAAACGCGCCAGAATGAAGCCTGAGACTAGAAAAGACTTCTATCTATACGTAGATGAGTTCCAAAACTTTGCCACTCCTGCGTTTGCTCAAATCCTCTCAGAGGCTCGTAAATATAAATTAAATGCTATCCTCGCTCACCAGACCACCTCTCAGCTTGAGGATATCTCACTGGTAAATATAACTCTTGCCAATACTGGTACAGTCATCTGTTTTAGAACAGCAAACCCAGAGGATGAACGAATGATTTTGCCCCAGTTCCAGCCATACATAACACAGGGTGAGATTGCCAGTCTTCCTTCATACCACTTTTATATGAGGCTTGGAGCACTCAACCCAGAAGAACCATTCTCGGGTGTGACTGTTCCCGTACATATTGAGTACAGTCAAAATAGAGTTGATGAAGTGATCGACTCGTCGCGAAAATTGTATACAAAAAAATATACTGGATCGGCTGACATATCCATTAAACCAAAAGAAAAACAGGCATCTAAAAGGGTGTATTCAGCACTTCCTTGATTTCCTACCGGTAGGTAATGGATATATTTGATTTAGGTTGATAGTACGGTATTTTATATTTTTCTTTTACCCTCTTATTCCTTATATATAAGGGAGAGGAATGATACAATCATTCCAAACTGCCACAACTTAACTACTATGGACACCCAAATACTACCAACAGCACAACTCGACATTCTTCATTATCTTTATAGATTCCGTTTCTTAAATAGCTCACAACTTCAACGACTACTAACTCACAACAATATCCGCCTAACAAATTACCATCTTAAAAATCTCATCACATACAACTACATCGGTAAACACTACTCACGATCTTTAGGACTAGCAAATATTCCAGCCGTTTACTACCTATCATCTCAAAGTATCAAAGTTTTATCAGATAGCCCAGATTTTGATAAACGTGCTCTCAAGCGTATTTATCGGGAAAAGATCAGATCACAGCAGTTTATTACTCACTGCTCATTCGTTGCTGAATACTTCCTCTATTTACGAGGTGAATCAGAAAAATCAAAACACACGCTCCATTTTTTCACTAAAACTGACCTACTGGCTCACCCATATCTGATTCACCCCTTACCTGACGCCTACTTTGCCAGGGTAGATATTACAGACAATACAAAAAGATATTTTGTTGAAGTAGTTGAGGATAGCTCTCCTCGATTTGCCCTGCGCAAAAGAGTTGAACAGTATTGTGATTATATTGATGATGGAAAATTCACAGAAGCCACTGGCCACGATTTTCCAACCCTTCTATTTATCTGCCCAGGCTATGCCAGCTTAATCTATCTCAAAAAACATATTGCCCGCATCTATGAAGAAACCTCACTGGATCAAATAGAAATTTATATTGCCACCAAAGATCATGCTTTTACTGGTAGCTGGGAAAAGATAGAGGCAGAAGAAGACTAACTACGGCATGAAGAAATAGCCATATTCATCAAACGCAAAATGCCCCTCGGGTTTGTTGAGTAATAGATCAGCCATTTCCCAAGCACTCATATTCTCGGAGATTCTATATTCTGCATTCGTGTCAATTGTCCCGTTCTTGCCCACTTTTATAGATAGCTCATTAGGGGTCGTATCCTTTGTATGCTCAAGAGCATATCGAAAAGCTTTCTCATCTCGAATAAAGCCGTAATAAAAAAGATTTCCGATTAGGGCATCAAGGGTAACTTTTGGATCGAGTCTTAAATCAGCTGTACCATTGACCCCGGGCTTTGATCTGATCTGCTCAGCTTCGGCCACTGGCATATGTAGGCGTTCGATAAAATAGTCTTCGACTTTCTTGGATGATTCCCAGTCTTTCCCCGGAGCTTTAAAGTTTTCTTCGTTTGGCTTGGTGAAGAAATAATATCCACCACCTGCCAACAATAAAAGCACGACCAATATCACTATTTTCTTGATCATGCCTTTATTATAAACCTTTTAAGCTAGTAGTCGCCTAGACGCCTCCCAAGTACGTAAGCAATTTCTTTTCTGCCTTTTTCTGTTTGCCTGAACTCATTAAATAGTCGTGCACCCTTATCGCTTAAGAGTGGGACAAACTCGGGTAAGTCGTTAAGCGGGACTTTGCGAAATTCCTGCAATCGTAAATCCACTGTGTAACCTTTAAAAACTGGTAATATTCTGATCATATATTTTCCTTTCTTGGATACCCATCCGCGGGGTTGGGGCCCCGCGGTGGATACAACTTTTATAATTTTGCACTTGGTACAACCTCGCTGATTCTCTTCTCGTCAAAATACAAATCTCGCTCAATCCCTAGACCAAACTGGCCGCGATAACTTTCAAGATCAGCCAGAGAAAAAGAACCCCATTCGTCGTTCCAATCCCCAAAGATTGAAACGTATCCGAAAAATTCTTGACTCGCTGGATCGTACTCGGTGGCGTACCATGTGCCTGCGCCTGCTGGGTTGAAGAACTTCGCAACCACGATGGGATCTGAGCTGTCCTCTTGTCTGCCTAGCTTGCCGAACCTTGCTAGTAGCTCTTTCGTTAGTAGTTTCATATATATTCACCTCCTTTCTTTTGGCTTCCTTCCGAAAATTAATGGTTGGGAAGTATGGCCATACTTCCCATACCAGGGAATCCTGCCAGCGGGGTGAATTTAGCAAGGGCAAACGAAGTGCAGTTTATTGAAGCGAAGCGGAAACCCTTGCGAAATGAGGGGTAAGACCCCTTCATAATTCAGGTGTTAATATCTATCCATTTGACAAAGATCTGCTGTCGTAATATACTTACTAATCGGTTAGTAAACTATTATATTTATATGAAAAAAATGAATAAAGATTCAACGAAGCAAACCATTCTTAAAACTGCAGGGCGTTTATTTTCCCAACGGGGATATTACGGGGTCTCTATGCAAGATATAGCGGATGAAGTCCACATTACCAAAGCTGCCCTTTATTACCATTTCACTAGCAAGGAAGCTTTAACTCAAGAGCTATTAGTAGGTACGATTGTTGAACTCAAACTTTCTCTAAAGAAAGCCTGTGATGCAGGGTTATTACCTTCAAGTAAAGTCTTTAATTTAACAAAAGCCTTCCTTGATTTTAAAATCACGCACCCAGAGCTGTCGCTCCTTGTTTCATTAGGATTTATTTCTGATGAGAAAGAACCAATGGTACAGTTTATTCAAGATATTAGAATCGAGCTCACAAAATTTATTCGTGAGCTTATCGGCGGGATAGATTTCGCCCGAAAAATTACATATAAAAGCATATTCTTTATATCTTCCTCACTCTTAAGTCTTGCCCTAAGTCCATTTCAGAATAAGGACAACATCAATATTGTTGAGGATTTTACTCAGTTATTATTATCAGGAACTGAAGAATCAGGAAAGGCAAAAACATCAGCATAAACTATTTGTTTGGAGAACTTAGATCTCCAAACAATAGCGGTATGTTTTTGTTCGACAACATATGGAAAAATCATTATTGCGTAGATCATTAAGTGCTGTAAAAAGAAGGATCATAAAACATCCTATCCTTGCGATGTTGGTGGCCTTTCTTGTGGTTGGTGGCGTATTCTGGTATTTCAAGTTAAATCAAAAGCCCGATTTACGTACCGCTACAGTTACTCGACAGGATATTGCTGAAACCATCACCGCTTCCGGAGAAATATCGGCAGATAAAAAAGCAGAACTACGCTTTTCTACTCCTAGTAAAGTAGTATGGGTTGGAGTTAAAGAAGGAGATATTGTCAAGGCTGGTCAAGCCTTAGCTTCACTAGACAAACGTCTCGTTGAAAAAAATCTCAAAAAGAAGCTTCTCTCCTACATGAATCAACGTTGGAGCTTTGAACAAACTCAAGAAGACTACGACATCAATGGTAGACAACTAAATGATGCACTCTTGTCTGATAAAGAAAAAAGGATTGTGGAAAAGACGCAATTTGACTTAGACAACAGCGTTTTAGATGTAGAAATTAGTAATTTGGCTTTAGAAGAATCAACTATCATTTCCCCCATAACTGGCACTGTCTCTAAACTTGCAAACATTAACCGAGGAGAACAACTCACTGCTACCCAACTCAGTACCAGCTTTATCCGTATTGTTGATTTGGATACTTTGATATTTGAGGCAACAGTTGACGAAGTTGATTTTAGAAAAATTAGTATTGGTCAGACGGTATCTATTGCACTTGATGCTTTTCCTGACGAAACATTTACGGGACAAGTTGCTTTTATAGGTCGAGAAGGTCAAAAAACCCTTACTGGAGGCGTTGTTTTACCTGTCAAAATTGCACTGGATAAGGGTAAAGAAAAACTCGTCACGGGCCTGTCGGGGGACGCAGAATTCTTGCTCAATCAAAAGGAGAATGTTTTAACGTTACCTCGTGAGTTTGTTAAGACTGAGAATGGGAGTCAATTTGTGACTATTCGTGAGGATAATGGCACCTTGATGCGAATTCCTCTAACCGTTGGTTTAACCACCATCTCTTCTATTGAGGTCAGCGGAAACATTAAAGAGGGGCAAGAAGTTGTCTTAGTCAAAAATGACAAAAAATAAAAAGGTAGTTTTGGCAGCCAAAAATGTCATCAAAGAATATCAAATGGAGGGTCTTACTGTTCAAGCTCTCCGTGGAGTTTCACTAGAAATCGAAGAAGGTGAATTTGTTGCCATTATTGGTCCTTCCGGATCTGGTAAATCTACCCTCATGCATATCATTGGTTGTTTGGATATTCCTACTTCCGGAGAAATTCTTTTAGACGGACATCAAGTGAGTAAAATGCAAGAGCGTAGCCTAGCCGAGATTCGCAATAAAAAAATTGGCTTTGTCTTTCAATCGTTTAATTTACTTGCCCGTACCTCAGCTTTAGAAAATGTGGCACTACCTCTTTCGTATAACGGTACCACTGAGGACGAAGCAGAAGAATTAGCTAAAAAAGCTCTCATAAAGGTTGGTTTGGGCGAACGTTTATATCATCACCCCAACCAACTTTCGGGTGGTCAGCAACAGCGTGTTGCTATCGCTCGAGCGCTTGTGACTAACCCTACGATTCTTCTAGGTGACGAGCCAACGGGCAATCTTGATTCAAAATCAGGCAAAGAAGTCATGGAAATTTTCCACGATCTCCATAAACAAGGGAAAACCATCATCCTGGTTACGCACGATGACAAGGTAGCTGACCAAGCAGATCGAAAAATTAGATTAAAAGACGGACTCGTAGCCAAATAATATGCCATTTAAACAACTGTTCAGAACCGCTTGGCGTTCGATTAAAGTCAATAAATCCAGATCGTTACTGACGGTCTTGGGGGTTATTATCGGCGTGGCATCTGTCATTATCTTGGTCTCTGTCGGATCAGGTCTCAAAGACTATATTACTAACGAAATGCAGGATATGGGATCTAATCTCGTTATGGTTATGCCGGGAGATATTAAGCTTGATAAAATGGGCGCAGGTGGTAGCGCTATGTCTAGTAGTTTTGCAGCCATGCAAGCTTCCAAATTAAAACTGGAATATATTGATGATTTACGTCAAGGAATACCTGAAATTAAAGATATTGTTGGGATCGTCATGGGATCAGCTCCAGCCCGTTACCAAAATGAAGTTATTAGTTCTCAGGTACTTGGTACGACCGAGAATTATACAGACTTAAGACAGTATGGGTTTGTATCCGGAGGTTTTTTTGGTAAAGCGGATGTTAATTCAGGCAGAAAAGTGGCAGTAATCGGATATAAAATCGCTGATGAATTATTTGGTGATATTCCTCCAGTTGGCGAAAAGATCAAGCTTGGTGAATATAGATATACCGTAATTGGTGTAATCGAAGAAAAAGGTGGTCAAGGCACCATGTCACCTGATGACAAAGTTTACGTCCCGATTACTGTGGCACAACGACAATTTGGGCAAAGTAATATTGGTATTATTTTTGCGGAAGCTAAAAGTGCTGACGATGTAGCGCGTGTCGTATCTCAAAGCGAAGAAATCCTCAAGCGAAGACTTGATGCAGATGAATTTACCGTTTTAGATCAAAAAGAAATTCTTTCTACAGTCTCTGGGATTCTTAACACTCTAACCATAGCACTTGGTGGTATCGCTGCAATTTCTTTGCTTGTTGGTGGTATTGGTATCATGAATATGATGCTTGTATCAGTGACTGAACGAACACGAGAAATTGGACTGAGAAAAGCCCTAGGAGCTAAGCCAGAAGTTATTATGGCCCAGTTCTTAACTGAAGCGGTCATGTTATCTGTGGGCGGTGGTATTTTTGGAATTCTCCTTGGAGGAGGCGGAGCAATGCTGTTAAGTCTATTTATGCCCACCACAATTACCGCGTGGTCTGTAGCAATAGCCTTTATAGTCTCTGCGGCGGTCGGTATTATATTTGGTGTAACACCAGCTAAACGCGCAAGTGAGTTGTCTCCAATTGAAGCATTAAGACACGAGTAAAAGTTACCTCTAATGAAAAAAATCATTCACTCGATACTTTCTTTTTTTCACGAACATATAACCGGAGTAAAACCACCACCTGGATTCTTGGCTGCGGTTTCTACCTTGGTTATATTACTAACCGTTGGCACATTCTTTTATTCCTCATATGAGGGATGGAGTTATATTGATTCCCTTTATTTTTGTGTGATCACCCTTGCCACGGTTGGCTACGGTGACCTCCACCCCACAACACCGACCACCAAATTGTTTACAATCGCCTACATTTTTATCGGCGTTGGCTTAGGCTTCTATATTTTCTCAACTGTAGCCAGAAGTCTGATGGAAGGTCGGGGTAAACGGATAAAAAATATTGGAAAGCTATTAAGTATGAATGAGGAGGATAGTTCTAATTAGTCACTGGCCTTTTCATTACCCCATTCCCGCATTTTAACGATAAGCTCTCTTAATGACTCGCCCCTTGGCGTGAGCGAATACTCAACATGAAGCGGAATCTCTTTAAATACTTTTCGCTTAACGATGCCTTCTGTTTCAAGTTCGTGAAGACGCAAGGCTAAGGTGCGCGGACTGATTCCTGCTAGCGATTGCTGAAGCTGTCCGAATCGTTTTGTCCCAGTACAGAGGTCGCGGATAATAAGGATTGCCCACTTCCCCCCGATCACTTTTAGTGTTTTTTCGACACCGCATGGTTCTTGTTTCATACTATACTTTTTGTAACTACTTTACATAGTAAACTAATAACGGTATTATATCATCAATTAGTAATCAATCATCAAGAGAGAATGGAGACAAAACATATGAAAATCATCGTCTTTGGAGCAACAGGAAAAACAGGTATCAAAGTGGTGGAACAAGGACTTGAGCAAGGCCTAGAAATTAAGGCCTTTGTGAGAACTCCTGGCAAAATGATTATCTCTCATTCGGCTCTCTCCATTAGTCAAGGCGACGTCACCAACGCTGTTGCTGTGGAAGATGCTATCAAGGGAATGGATGCAGTGATTGTAGCTCTTGGTGCCTCGCCCGATATGCAGTCTGATCTTGTCATGACTGAAGGAACAACCAATATTATTAATGCCATGAAAAAACATGCGGTGAAACGACTGATTGTACAAACCTCATACGGGATGAGTGGATCCCCGGAAGGGATAGCTTTTTTAAAGCAGGTTGGCATGGGCGAAGAGCAGATTGCCATGATCAAACCATTGTTGAACGACAAAGCCAAACAGGAAACGAGTGTTCGTAAAAGTGGGTTAGACTTTCTTATTGTCCAGCCTATGATGCTGACCGACACAGAAAAAACCGGAAAATACAGAGTTGCTGAAAAACTTGAGGTTAAGCCTGGGGATGTCATTTCTCGCGCTGACGTTGCCGACTTTATGCTTAAATCTCTCACACAGAATGAGTTGCTTGGCAAAACAATAGTAATGGCGTATTAAGAAAGCCATGATGACGACTAACCAGCCGATTGCCATTGCCAAGAATCGCATTCATCCCGATACAAAACCTGCCTATATTCACCTTAATGTAGCAAATATAAAGCAACAAATTATTTTCTACACACAGACTTTGCGTTTGCAGCTTAACTGGCAGACCGGAAGCAGTGCCGGCTTAGGGATTGGAAAAGTAGATTTAGTGAAGATTACACAAGTTGAAAAGGCAAGGCGATATCAAGGTGTAACTGGCATGTATCATTTCGCCATTCTTTATCCCAGTCGAGATGAGTTGGCTCAGGCAGTTTCTAAACTGCTGGATTTGGGTTGGCCGAACTCTCCCACTGACCACGTTATGACCAAATCAATTTACCTCAATGATCCTGAGGGCAATATGATCGAATTATATTGTGAATCACCAGAAGATGGGGTTTTCTTTATTAAAAATGGCGAGGTGTATGCCCGCCATAGCGACGGTACAATCAGCAACGGACGCGAACCCCTGGATCTAAAAATTTCTCTTTTTGCCTACTTAAAAAGCACAAAAACCTATGAACAAACTATTTCTTTACAGACAAGGATGGGGCACTTTCACTTACATGTAGCTAATTTAGAAGCAACAAGACACTTTTATCATAAAATTCTCGGTTTTGATGATATGGGGATTGCGGAAAGTTTTCAGATGGGGATGGTGTCAGCTGGAGGCTACCATCACCATATCGGGTACAATACGTGGCAAGGAGAAAATGCGCCTTCTATGCCACCTGACGCTCTTGGACTGCGCCACTTCGCCTTCAAACTGCCAAATAGCAACGAACTAAAGAAGCTGCATACGCTTCTATTAAGTCAAAAAATTTCAGTGAAAAATAGTGAAAGCAGATTAATTCTACATGATCCCTCTGACAACATAATTGTATTTACTACAAATTAATTAGGTGTTCTTGGGGAAACTTGACGGGATAATCAATTGGTGTATATTTTACTAAATGGTTAGTAAAGTATATGCCACAATCACGAACGCTGCAGTCCCCGGAGGTTCCTCTCCGGCAGATTCACCAAAACAATTCGCTGTCATCATAGCTACACTCTGGCAAACCCTCATTATTGTGGGAGGATTGGCTTTTCTTCTTTACTTTCTAATGGGTGGATTACAGTGGATAACAGCAGGTGGCGAAAAACAAAAACTCCAAGAGGCTCAGTCCATGATTACCAACGGCTTAATTGGACTTGCAGTACTAGCCGCTTCTTATGTCATAATTAAATTTCTTGAGAGTGTGCTTGGAATGAATCTTCTTAATATTTCTTGGCCTACTGCTGGGTAATTTCAAAGACTAATCCGTATTTTCTCGTTCTAACGCTCTAACCCATTGACTTTGCCTCTGGACTGTATCATAATCCCCTCAAGTTACAAAGAGCTGCCCCTCCGATAGGGGCTTTTTTGTAGCTAGACCTGCCTAAAGTTATAAATTATTGATTTATATGGAGGTAGGCTATGAATAAAAAAATAATTGTTCTCTCATCACTCGCCATCACGGCATTAATGTTTGCGTCGCCAGTCTTAGCTGCTTCAGCCGACGTAACAAAGATCGAGACCTTCATCAAAAGCATTATCCAAATATTAGTGACACTTGCCGGGCTAATCTCTGCTGGATTCTTTGTTTGGGGTGGAGTTAGTTATATAACCAGTTCGGGCAACCCAGTTGCGTTGGATCAGGCAAAAAACACTATTAAATATTCAGCCATTGGTTTAGCCGTAGTACTTGGTGCGTTTGTGTTGACTAACATTATCTCTGATTTAGCCACTGGAGCATTTGGGGCTGCGCAGTAGTTCCAAAATTGGATTATGAAAAACTATGAAATTATTGAGTCTGGCACTAACCACCATACTTACAACGCTCTTCTTTCCTTCTGTGGCGTATGCAGCAAGTAGCGCACCATCAGAAGTAACTGCTTTTACGGGTGACGCTCTCACTCTGATCACGATAATATCGGCCGCCTCAGCGGTCATTTTTTTAATTCGCGGTGGCTATATCTACATTACTTCAAGTGGAAAGCCAGATGCTCTAGAAGAAGCCAAGAAAACAATTCGGAACTCACTCCTCGGTTTGGTTATCGTTCTGGCTTCAAGTGGACTTGTTTCACTTTTGTCTGGTGCGCTTGTCGGAGAAACGGGAAATACAAGTATCACAACGCTACCTATAACTCAGATTGAGAGTGTGGCGCCAAGTGATGGACTTACTCAGGTGCTTATCGATGCGGTCAATGGCTTCATTCAAAACATTGTCGAGAGTTCCACCAAGCCAATCGTGGATGGAATTATGACTTTTCTTGGGTCAACCCCGTCACTCCTAGCCAATGCCTCGATTGTGAAATTCTGGCTAATAATGCTTGGGATAGTAGACAGCCTTTTTGTACTTGTGGTGGCACTACTTGGCCTCCAGTTTATGAGCGCTTCTACTTTTGGTTTTGAGGAAATTGAGTTTAAACATCTCCTGCCAAGAATTGGTCTAGCATTCCTCGGAGCGAACGTGTCATTGTTCCTTGCAGACTATGCCATCCAAGCCAGTAATGCGCTGGTATCTGGAGTTATTTCAGCCACAGGTGGACTGAATCATGCATGGATCACGAACGCCATTACCATATCTAGTCTGACCAATGGCACGGCTCCATTTATCATCCTAATCTTTTTGCTGATCTTTTTGATTGTTTCAATAGTGCTTCTGCTCATGTACATCAGTCGTTTGATAGTTATCGTACTTGGAGCAGTACTCTCACCCTTTATTTTTCTTCTGTGGACTCTTCCTAAAACCGCTGACTTTGCCGAGATGGCGGTAAAAGGCTATTTTGTCTCAGTATTTACCATCTTCATCCATGTAGTGACGATTCAGCTTGCGGGTACTTTTTTGTCTCTCCCTGAGCAAACCAACAACTCACTTATTTCAATCGCTGTAGCTATTGGATTACTCCTGACACTCCTTAAAATTCCCTCATTTATGATGCAACTCATTCTATTTTCTCGAAGTGTGGGCGCGGTTCGTCACATGGGTAGCCAAATTACCAACGTGTTAAGTACTGACTCTAGTTCAAACATGTCATACAAAGGCACTAAAGCTGCCAAGTTGCCTAGAAGGAGTGCCAACCTATGAGAACTACAATCATCCCTGCACAGATTACGACCGTTGAAGATAAAGTAGCTGGATCACTCAACATGACTCAGGTATTAATCCTGATGACCCCGATATTATGGACTGCTATTGTCTATATTTTGCTCATGCCCAGTATGAAGCTCACTTCGCTTAAGCTCGTGCTCATTATCATCTCTACAACTATCTCAGGTATTTTGGCTCTACGAATTAAAGACAAAATAGTAGCCGAATGGCTTGGAGTCCTTCTGAAATACCGACTAAGACCAAAATACTGGCTGTATAACAAAAATGACATAACCAATCGAATTGTAGATATTCCTGACATTCCAGATATTGTGCTAGTTCCAAGGAAATCATCCAGGAAAGTAATTAACAAACAAAAGACTGAGATTAATATTGCTGATTTGGTCAGATTCGAGCAACTGATCGATTCTGGCAAGGTCGCAGTTTCCTATCTTATAAAGAAGTAAAACTATGAGCATATTTAGCAAATCAAAAAAATCTAGTAGTCGAGGCCAAATCCAGATTAAAGAAGTCGTGGATAATATCCTCGTTCTGCCGGGTAACGAATATCGCCAAATCTTGGAAACTTCGTCGGTCAACTTTGAGCTCAAGAGTGAAGAAGAACAGGATGTGATTATCGATAGCTTCCAAAATTTCTTAAACTCACTTCCGTGTGAAATCCAAATATTAGTCAGAGTGCGGGAGGTTGATATCGACCGCTACGTGGAAGATATTGGCAAAACTAAGGATAAAGAAACTATCCCTGCCTACAAAAAACAAATCGAGGGATACTGCTCTTTTGTTAAAAAACTCGTCTCTGGCAACAAAATCCTTTCTCGCCGTTTCTATATTGTCATTCCTTACAAACATACTGAACGCCATCAGGACATGAAGCTTATCAAAGAACATTTAAATCTTGAGAAAGACATCATTATTAAAGGCTTGGAGCGCATGCAGATGAAAGCGCGAAGTATAACCGGTCTTGAAATTCTCAATTTATTTTATGGCTTCTACAACCCCGAAAGCCTGAAAACTCAGGCCATTACGAAGGAAACAGTCGAAGCAATACTTAAGAACAATTATGTTTAACTTAAAGAAAAAAATCACCAGTCTCAAACCTATTAAAGCTTGGCAAAAGAAACGCAAGCTCAAAGCCATGACAAATCAGGCGGTCAAGATTGCTTTTGGTACGCAGGATCAAGTGGATTTAATTTCTTATGCAGGGCTTAAAGAGGAATCTAGCTATTTGCAGATTAACGATAGATTTGTCCGAACAATGTTTGTCTCTGGCTATCCCTATGTGGCTTCAACTGGTTGGCTTAATAACCTCATCAACTTTAATCATGATATTGATATCAGCTACCACATCGAACAAGTTGATCCTTTAACCGCCCTGCCCAAACTGATCAGAAAAATAACTGAACTTGAGTCAACCAAACGCACCATGCTCAAAGAAGGCAAGGTCATAGGGAGCGAGATTACTGATCCACTCGAATCGGCCATGGAGCTTAAAGACAAAATCCAGCGGGGCATGGAGAAGCTGTTCCAAATCTCTATCTATATGACGATTAGTGCCGAGAGTTTATCAGAACTCAATAAAGTCACCAAACTCCTCGAAACAGTTATGCAGACCAGACTTTTCTACATCAAGCCTGCTACCTTCCAACAGATCGAGGGATTGCAGTCTATTCTCCCTAGAGCCGAGAATAAACTCGCTCAAAAGCGTAATCTTGATAGCTCTAGTGCAGCACTCACTTTCCCCTTTGTTTCATCTGAACTGGTGCAGGAATCAGGCATCCTTTACGGTATTAATAAATCCAATAATTCACTGGTAATCATTGACCGCTATTCCCTGAACAACGCCAACTCCATTATTTTTGCACAATCAGGATCTGGCAAAAGCTATACTGCCAAAGTCGAGATATTACGCCACCTGATGCAAGGCACCAAAGTCATCATTATTGACCCAGAGTGCGAATACAAACAACTGGCCGCTAGTGTGGGCGGAACTTACATTAAACTTTCCTCTACCTCTAAAGAAAAAATTAATCCATTCCAGTTTTCGGAGCACTCGGTAACGCAGGAAAATAACTTATCCGAACACATTCAGGATTTAACCGAGCTTATTTCACTCATGGTTGGATCACTCACCTCAGAGGAGCGGGCATCAGTTGATAGAGCACTACTTCTCACCTACAAAGAGGCCAAATTGACACCACGAAAGAATGCCAAAAGGTCGAAAGATGTTGAATATCCACTCCTCAAGGATTTCTATAAAAATCTCAAAACCATGAAGCATAAGGATCTATGCGACAGACTTGAGCGATTTGTAAAAGGGTCGCTATCAACCGTCTTTGATTCCCAGACAAATATCAAACTCGATAATCGTCTGATTGTCTTCGATATCAAAGATCTAAATGAATCTATTAGGTCAATCATGATGATGGTGGTAGCTAACTTTGTTAATAATGAGGTTAAACAAAACCCCCAGAAGCGAATGCTTGTCATTGATGAGGGATGGATACTTCTGCAAGAGCCAGAAAGTGCTAGGTTTATCTCAGGACTAGTAAGACGTGCTAGAAAATACTATCTGGGTGTCACGATTATTTCCCAGCAAGCTAATGATTTCCTCAATCAAGATTACGGCAAGGCGATTGCCAGCCAGTCATCACTTCGCGTCCTTATGCGTCAAGATACGACAACTATCAAAAAAGTGGCTGATGAATTTCACTTATCTGCCTATGAACAACACTACCTGCTAACCTGTGATCGGGGTGAGGCGTTAATTATTGCCGATCAAAATCATGTAGCCGTCAAAATTGTGGCCTCAGAGCAAGAACATCCACTTCTGACTACTGATCCCCGGGAAGTCTATATCTAGCTATGAATCCAAAGCTAGTACTTACACTCTGGTCGTTTCGCAAAGAACTTAAATTCGTCCTCCTCGCATTCCTCACTATCCTCATGCTCCCTGTCATTGCGGTCATTCTGCTGACTCAGGTGGGTATCAATGTCATCTCTGACAAACTGGTTGATCAAAATTCCACAACTCAGGCCATTCAGATCAAAGATCCAACAACTGGAGAGGTAGTCAAAGAAATTAATCCGACAGTGGTCTGGCCTACCAAAGGGGTAATTACTCTGGAATTTGCACAATCCAGCATGTATCAGGTCTTCCACACTGGCATTGATATTGCCAGCAAGCTTGACGAACCAGTGAACCCCGCTATGGATGGCACTGTTATTTATGCGGGAGAGATATTTTGGGGATATGGCAAACACGTCATTATTGACCACGGCAATAATGTGGTGACTATCTATGCCCACCTAAACAAGATTTATGTCTTTAAAGGCCAAAAGGTGACCACCAGCGACGTAATTGGTGGCCAAGGTCAAACTGGTTGGGCAACAGGCGTTCATCTTCACTTCCAGGTGAATGTGTACGGAATACCAGTCAATCCTAAGGTATTTCTTGATATAAATTGAGGTGTCAACTTTGTTTTTTGATCTGTCAAGTAAAAAGACTTGACGGCTGACATACATCTGAGGTATAGTGATAGTCTATGCATCAAATACAGGAAAAGATTTTAGAGCTAGCAAAAACAAAAGACGTTTTGACGTTAGGAATCAGACCACTAGGAAGGGAGATTGGTGTAGATCAACCCCAGCTCGTTAAACATCATCTGTTTCAACTTCAGAAAAAAGGACTCATAAAAGCCAAGTCTCGATCTGATATTCAACAACTCCTTCAACACAGTTCTTCCCTTCAGCCATCATTTGTCCAGATTCCCGTCGTTGGAGCCGCAAATTGCGGACCAGCCACACTTATCGCTGATGAGCATATAGAGCAGTATATTACTGTGTCCGAGTCATTTCTAAAGAAAAAAGATAACGTTTTTGCTCTTATTGCCAAGGGAGACTCCATGAATAAGGCTCAAATCAACGGAAATAGCATTGAGGAGAATGATTACGTAGTGGTCGACGGTAATTCAAGAACCCCAAATTCTGGCGATTACATCCTTTCAGTTATAGATAACTGCGCTAACATCAAAAAATATGCACGGACAAAGGATGGAAACATAGCTTTACTTTCGGAATCGACGTCTTCTCATCCACCCATATACATTGGAGAAAATGACCAATTTATCGTGAACGGAAAAGTTATACAAGTTATAAAGGGGGCAAATGTCTAACCCAATCATCTCCCACGCAGACATTTCCTCATTTGCTGACTCCAAGGTCAACTTGCCAGCTGATAAAGCGAAGGAATACCGTGAACAGGTAAAAAATCTTCGAGAGAAGCTTGAAAAGCATATTGTTGAGGATCCAAATTTTGACTTAGTTAAAATGTTGCATTCTGGCAGTGTCGCCAAAGGAACGGCGCTAAAAATTATTCATGATATGGATGTTGCTGTTTACCTCAAGAAAGGCGTAGAGGTAAAAGATAGTGAGCTACTGACATGGTTAATGGACAGGCTCAAGGAAGCATACTCAAATCTTGGCGCTGATCAATTCTCATGCCCATCAGGCTCACATTGCGTAACAATCTCTTTTAGAGGAGTCGGACTCGATGTGGATGTTGTTCCTGTTATAGAAGATGACAACCCAGACGACGATTACGGCTATTTAGTTACGAAGGACACTGGTGACCAAGTACTCACAAACATAACACTCCATCTCGAGTTTATTCTCAAAAGGAAAAAGGCACAGCCACATCATTTTAGACAAGTTGTTCGTCTCATTAAATGGTGGGTACATCAACAGAAGGTCAAAGACTCTACATTTCGTTTTAAATCGCTCATGGTTGAGCTCATATGTGCTCACCTAGCAGATAACGGTCTAGATATGTCCGACTATCCAACAGCCCTTCAAAAAGTTTTCGCCTACATTGTTCAAACAGGATTGAAGAACCCCATCATTTTTGATGATTACTACAGCGTAAGTGATGTATCTGACGACATAGAGGGAGTTATCAAAATACTTGACCCCGTAAACCCGACAAATAACGTCGGCGCAAAATACACCGAGACAGAGCGAGTAAAAATAGTTACAGAAGCAACAGAGGCGCTCGATGCACTCACAGAAGCTCAATTTGCTACCACCAAAGATAGAGCTATTGAGATGTGGAAGACGATTTTTGGACCTTCATTCAGCGCATAACCTATGACACAAACGTATACAACATCAGAGACATTTACCTTAACTCACGCAAAGTACCTTGCTTCTAAAGTTGCCGCGGATTTGCTTCAGATGCAGATGTTTTATAGCAGCCCTTCCAATGAAAAAATAAATCAATACATTAGCGAATTAACGACTCTTCTTGTTCATGGCTACCTAGAGTCTGTAGATTACGGCTTCAGGAAAGATGGCAAATGGGTTATACAAACAAGCTATTCCGTCAAAAACGGTAGCATAAGCACTGCCGACGAACGTTCTGGCTCTATTTATCCTGGCGCTGACGTTAGCGGTGCTACATGGGGATCATATTTACGAAAGAGTTCAAAGTACTATCTTCAGGGTCAAACTGAAAAAGATAGAATTGAAACATTAATGCCATTCTCGAGAGGTGACCAAGATGAGCCAGGATTCCAACCCGGCAGGTTTGTCTCGGACAAATATTATTATAACGGCGGCGTTGGTTTAGAAAGGAAGGTTTTCCAACCCTATTAATTATGAGCGACACACAACTTTTTGAGGAAATTATTGAACTCCCAGATACAGATTCGGGCAGAAGATATGATGCTCTTGTCGGCTTGGAAGATGTCAAAAGCCGTTTAGCAAAAGAGGCAGGGATTCTGTTGAATCCAAGCTTGTTAGAAGACTGGAGTAAAAGTAAACATGGCAGGTCAATTCCCCTGATCAAAATCTTTGAGGATAGACACCCACTTTTTATTTTTGCTGGAGATGTAGGTACAGGTAAAACGACACTTGCGGAAACATTTGGAGATAGCCTCTCAAGAACCAACAAGCTTGGTATCATCTTATATCGCCTTAGCCTGAATATACGAGGTTCAGGAGCCGTAGGAGAGATGACCCGACTTGTTTCAGCGGCATTTACTGAGGTGAAGGATTACGCAAAAAAACTGAAACCGACAAATGGCAAATACTCATCAGCATGCATCTTGTTAATAGACGAGGCTGACTCTTTAGCACAATCAAGAGAGTTTGACCAAATGCACCACGAAGATCGTGCAGGTGTAAATGCACTCATCCAAGGCATTGATTCGATCACAAAGGCTCATTTACCTGTAATAACAGTTATGTGCACCAATAGATTAAATGCCATTGATCCAGCTCTACGAAGAAGAGCGGCTGCAACTTTTGAATTTAGCAGACCAGATGAAGCTCAGCGTCTAAATATTTTGCAAAAGTATCTTGCTGAAACAGGAATCAGCAATGAAGAACTACAGACATTGGCAAAAAGTACTGGAACCAATGAGTCACGAGACTACGGCTACACATACTCAGATATCACTCAAAAAATTTTGCCATCAATTTTATTAAAATCGTATCCTGAGAATGCAATAGACGTAGCAACTATTTCAGAAGTTATAAAGAATACTCCACCTACAATACCCTTTAATGAATATAAGGAGAGAACATGAATAAAATTGATTTAAAAGTATTATTTGGCAGTTTACAGGATGAGCTTTTGGCGAAACTAAAAGTAGGAGATTCAATCTCACACCCTACCGCAAAAGGCGACGATACGGAAGTAAATTGGTTGGAAGTACTCAAAAGCCTTCCTTCTCGCTATATTGTAGACAAGGGACAAGTTATTGATGCTGAAGGAAATTTAAGCGAACAGATTGATGCAATAGTGTATGACCGTTACTATTCGCCTCTCATTTTACGCAGAGATTCCACTTTGTATGTTCCAGCCGAGAGTGTTTATGCTGTTTTAGAGGTAAAGCAGTCACTATCGAAAGAAAACGTGGAATATGCGGGAAAAAAGGCTAAATCAGTAAGAGAGTTAAAACGAACAAGCGCACCTGTTCGACAAATAGATGGATCATTGCGTCGTAGAGAGCAACTACCTCCGATATTAGGGGGGCTTTTAACAATAAATTCAGATTGGAACCCAGCTTTTGGAGACAGTTTTACAGATGTATTAACGGGTCTTGATCCTTTATCGAAGCTAGATCTGGGAATATCGTTGAAAAATGGATCATTTGATTGTTCTTACTCGACAGAAAATGCATTAACCCTAAAAACAAGCCAGTCAGATGTTGCGCTCATTAGCTTTTTTATAAATCTGACAAAGCAATTACAACTACTGGGTAACGCTCCAGGCATAGACTTGGATGCTTATTACAAATAACCTTATTCCAACAATTTAAATGCTCCATGTAAAAACCATCATTTGTTGTCTACTCAGTAATTGATTTTTTGGTAAAGTTGCTTTCTGATGTTAGAATATAAATATATGAATAGTGATTCCATGGATTTGAAAGAGAAAAAAGAATTCGGAGATAAAGCTCGTGTTGCTCGAGAGAAGCTATCTTTAACTCAAGCCGATGTAGCCAAAAAAGCCAACATGACCGTCAACTACTACGCCATGATTGAACGCGGTGAAGCTAATTTGTCCTTTGAAAAAATGAAGAGTATCGTCAAAGTACTCAAGCTCAAGATCACTATTTCGTAGCTTGTTTGTTCTCCAAAGCCAGTTTTGCAAACCTAATCATCATGTCCGCCAGTTGCTCTGCCCTGTATTGTGAAGCGTTCTCTGGCTCAGTCTTTTTCAAACTTTTGAAAGCTGCCTTTATCAACATATCCCTGTTTGCCTCATCAAGTACGAATTTATAGGTTTCCTCAGAAACATTTTCATATTTCCCTTTGGAAAAGGCATCCAACTCATCCCATGGCAAAGCATCTACCACATTTGCTAAATCATCATTCGCGCCATTTTGCATGGCCTTATTATAATCCAATAAACCCACTAGAGGAAATTGCCTATATTTCCGCTACATGTATTTTTCGTACCCAATAAAGTTAAATAAATCTACGGCAAAGCCGCCGTCCTCAAGACGGCGCATAAATTCTCTGCTTTTTGCCTGAGAAAGTATATTAAGACTTCCTTCCCAGAGAATATTGCGGTCAATAATGGCTAGTTTTCTGTGGTGATTGCCTGTGCAAAGCAACACTTGGATGCCAACGGCCTCGAATTCCTGTATTTCGACCTCTGACTGGTCATCGTAGCCATCTGTGTGCTCTCGTGGGTCACGGGTCACTATGTAGATTTTCACGCCTCGAGCCAAAAGTCGCCTAAATACTGGCCAAAAAGTCTTCATTCTAGCGATGGTAATGAATGGACTTTCAATAATTACCTCATTCTGACTATTCTCTAAGTCGGTCAGAAATTTGGAGAAGAAGGTTTTTTCGTCGTGCAAAGAGGTTTTAATCATGTAAATCCTCCTCCGACTTCGATTGATACACTTCCATTAACCTGGTAAAATGCACTAGGTAATTGTCGGAGAGCGGTTCAAAATAAGAATCGTCTTCCGCACATAAATGAAAGCTTCGTACAACAATTGTAGCCCGTGCTGCCCCTTGTTATGAAAATCAATCGCAGTGATTTTATTGGTGGCTTAGCTATTGGTGCACCTGGTGTTTTGATTACTTATTTCATCTTATTTCCGAACTTAATTACTACTATTTGGAATTTTATATCTAACGCTACGATTTCCTTGTTTATTTCAGCTTTCTTAGGTGGCTTTTCCGCTGGTGTCTTTACCTACTATTTCAATTCTAAAAGTAGACTCAATGAATTAAGACACACTAAATACTTTGAGCACAGAAATACGCTTGTACAAATAGAGCATGAACTTGTGGGTGCAAGGGTACACTTATCAAGGAATTTGGAATCTATAAAAACAGCGCTAGAAGTAAAGGATAACAGATATAGATTTATCCTTCGTTTCTTTGACCTAAGTATAAGCTCGGGCTTAAGCCTAAGGTTACTTGACCTAAATATTATAAACAAATATTCAGAACTATATATTATCTTTCAAAGTATTAATTCAGACATAGAATATCTCAGGGGTATGGTTCACGAAATACAATCTAAGTTAGATATTGATGATCCCAAACCTACCCCCGCATTAATAAGCTTAATGAACAATTACATACTCATGCTGAGTCATATAAACAATCAATTGCTCACATCCGATAAAATGTCACTTGAGTTAGTTGCTATATGCAAAATCGCTCTTTTGGAAGACCCCAAGCACAAATTAAGGGAATATATAAATAAGGGCGGCGAAATAAAATATCTGATATCAAAAACTGAAATTGAGGAAAAAATCAAAAAGATATCAGATGAAGAAGATAAACCTGGTAGCGAAAAAGACCCTAGGCCTCAATTCGTCGCATTATATTTTGACCTTGTTAGAATTGTGGAATAAGCTTTACAATTTATAAGCTACAGCATGCGATGAGCCCATAAACGCATTCTCGTAGGTTTAGTAATTAGTGGGCACCGATGAGGTAGGGACTTGAGCGTTCCGTCCATTTTGGCCAAGGTATAGCCCGCAGTTTGCGCAAAAAAATGGCGGGCCGTTCCGGTAGCAGCAATGCGAGTGCGTTTTTTTGGGCCAGCGCTATCTCTATTTTGTCGGCAATAGAGGCGTTTTGCCGTTTCCTTAATTTCTCTACTAATTCATCGGCAAGCTGTTTCCGTTCCTTCCGTGGTTTGGATTCCATAGCGACCGCTGCAGCAACCCGTAAATCCTTCTGTTCTTCCCGGGTGAGTTTAGCCATATACACACCCCGTTCGTGCCGATCCATAAGGTAATATTCCCGTAGGCTTACGGGATTGGGTTTATCTTGCTCTTTTGATTGATTTAACTCTGTCATATATTAATGATACAACAATTGCGTTGGTGCCCAGAAGAGGACTCCCTGCCCGCCATCGCATGCCTGATCATGCTCAGGCGTTGCGGGCGGGGAACCTCACACAGGTTTTACTGTGCCGAAGAGAGGACTCGAACCTCCAAGGGTTGCCCCATACGCTCCTGAAGCGTACGCGTCTACCAGTTTCGCCACTCCGGCGGCAAAAAAATTATACCATAGCCGTAAGCTGCAGCGCAGAGGTACAATACATTTATGCCAAATACGACCACGCCATTTCCGCCGGAATTCTTATCCCGTCTCCACACATTGGTGGGGGACAGATATGAAGACATCATTGCAGCGCTATCGTCTTCCCGTCCAACAACACTACGGGTAAACACGCTCAAAACTTCAGCAACTGCACTTGTTGAAACGCTAAAAAATAACGGCTTTACTGTGGAAGCTGTTTCGTGGTCGACTGACGCGTTTATCCTAACAAACGGTAAACTCAGGGACTTGTCAGAAACCGCACCATACAAAAAAGGTGAACTGTATGTCCAAAGTCTTTCGAGCATGTTGCCTCCCATTATCCTCAATCCCTTGCCTGGTGACAAAGTGCTGGATATTGCCGCCGCCCCGGGAAGCAAAACCACACAGATGGCAACCATGATGGAAAACTGCGGTGAAATCGTTGCAAATGACACCAGTCTCGCCCGTATTTACCGGCTAAAGGCAAACATAGCACTACAAGGAGCCACTATAGCGCACGTTTCCCGTGACGATGGCAGAGCAATCTGGAAGCGGTATCCTGAGTATTTTGATAAAGCACTTGTCGATGTCCCTTGCAGCATGGAAGGGCGCTTTCAGGCAAGCGAACCCAAGACGTACGTAGATTGGTCAGTCAAGAAAGTAAAAGACCTTTCACGGTTGCAGCGGTGGTTGCTCCGGTCGGCAATTAGCGCAACCAAGCCAGGTGGAATAATCGTCTATAGCACCTGCACCCTCAGCCCCGAAGAAAACGAAGATGTGATTGACTGGATATTAGAAAAAGAAAAAGGAAATGTCATACTGGAAAACGCCCAACTTGCGGGGTTAACGGCAGACGCCGCTATACGCCAGTGGGGGAACAAAACATATTCCTTTGATGCATATAAAACGCTGCGGATTTACCCGAGCCCGCTTATGGAGGGTTTTTACGTGGCGAAATTCAAAAAGCTCAAAAGTTCGATTCCGAAGATTTTCGATGAGTAAATACGGTATAATAAACCGGAATAACGTAGCGGACGGTACAGCAACAACATATTAATACATGATTATTAGCCGAGGTGGTGGAATTGGCAGACACACGGGCCTTAAGAGCCCGCGAAGCTAAACACTTCGTGCGGGTTCGACCCCCGCCCTCGGCACCCACGACAATGGAACAACGCATCCATGACACACTCGAATATTATATCCATGGGGAATTACCTCGGGTATTGCTGCTTTCAGGTATGCACGGAGACGAATACGAAGCAGGAGAGCTCCTTGAGCTATTTGTAAAAAACCATTACCTCAAACTTCCGGACTTTCTTTTTATCCCCCGGGTAAGCCCCAGCGCGGTAAACGCGCGTACACGGAAAAATGCCTATGGCCACGACATTAACCGGCAGTTTATAGATACCACGGACGATCCTGAAGCGCGGAGAGTTATGTCGCTACTCAAGCAATTTTCTTTTGACCTGTGCATAGACGTGCATGAAGATCCCGATCGCACCATGGGCTTTTACTTATATGACAGTGATCAGATGACCGATGAAGAACTTGCGACCTTCCGTGCGATTATTCACCCCACGGGAGCCAGATTGTACACGGGAGTGGACGATGTCGATGATGAAAATCTGAATTTGTATGTCGAAAAAGGATACGTCTCACTTGGATTTGAAAAATCGGAGGCGGTATCCGGTTTTTCAAGTAGATGGCTGTATGAAGAAAACCGTTGTAAGCGATCATTCACGACAGAAATCCCCGGAAAAGGACCCAGAGAGTTAAAAACGAAACTCATTCATAGTGTCGTGTCCTTTTTATTATCTGCCCATCTCCGCTAATGAAAAAAACAATACCATCCACGTCTTTCTTTCAGCAGGTGTACCGGCTGGTGGAGCAGGTACCGGCAGGCTATGTCACCACCTATGGCGCGCTCGCGAAAGCGCTCCATACCAAAGACGCGCGGCGTATCGGGCACGCATTGCACGCAAACCCGGACGCGAATAAAACACCCTGTCACCGGGTGGTATTTACTGATGGCAGGCTCGCCCCCGGCTACGCCTTCGGTGGCCCAAACGAACAATTACGGCGCCTTCAGATGGAAGGGGTGACCTTCACACAGGATAACAAGGTACATTTACGTATCCATCTCTACCAATTCGCGTGACCGCTATGAAAATAATTTTAGTTATGGTTTCCTCGGCCGATGGCAAAACGACCACATGGGCAAAATCCGCGTCTCACGGATGGTCATCCAAAGAAGATGGTGAGCATTTCCGGTTACTTAAGTCCAAGCACCGCCTCATCGTCATGGGCAGAAAAACGTATGAGCAGATTAAAAACGAATTAGTCCTCACGCCACACACCCGGCGTATCGTTATCACCCGGAAGCCCACAGATTTTTTACACGAGGCCGTCGCCGGACAATTAGAATTTTCTGATGAACCACCACTTACCCTCGTCAGGCGCCTTGAATCCCTCGGATTTGATACGATGCTGCTGGTAGGCGGCAGCGAGTTAAACGGCGAGTTTCTGAAAGCAAAACTCATCAACGAATGCTATATCACCATTGAGCCGCGTTTTTTTGGATCGGGCAAAAGCCTATTTGCCGGCACACACGTTGATATCCGGCTCAAGCTTTTAGAGGTTCATACGCTCAACGGACAGGGAACACTCATGTTACACTATAGCCTGCAATATGATCATTAAAACCGTACAAACGGATACAATTACCCTGGCGTCCCACCGCCTGCACGATGTATTGGATAAAGCGCTTCCAAAGATTGAGGACAAATCAGTCATTGTAGTGACATCAAAAATTGTGTCGCTCTGCGAAGGGCGCGTGGTGAAAATAGGCGAGGCAGATAAAGACGAACTTATCAAACAGGAATCTGATCAATACATCCCCACAGGCATGAGTCCGCTTGGTGTGACCCTCACGGTGACCCGTAATCTTCTCGTACCATCGGCGGGTATCGATGAATCAAATGGCAATGGTTACTATATTTTATGGCCAAAAGACCCTCAGGCTTCAGCTGTTTCTCTGCGGTCATATCTTGCGAAAAAACACGGACTTACCCATCTCGGAGTGCTTATTACCGACAGCAGAACTACTCCAATGCGCTGGGGTACAACCGGGATCGCCCTTTCCTATAGCGGATTTGCCGGCATCAATGATTTCATTGGAAAACCTGATTTGTTTGGAAGAAAAATGGAAATGACCATGGTAAATGTCGCCGATGGCTTGGCCGCAGCGGCAGTGCTCGCGATGGGGGAAACAAACGAACAAACGCCACTGGCCATAATCAGTGATGCACCGTTTATTCACTTTGACGCACATAAACCCACGCCCAAAGAGCTTGAAACATGGCAAATACCCATGAATATTGACCTGTATGGTCCGTTGCTTTCCCGCGGACCCTGGCAAAAGGGAGGAAAAAATAATCGTCGCTAAAAACTAACACTTGGTCGGGGCGGAGAGACTCGACGATGGCAGTTTGCGAGCCTAAGCGTTTCGCGAGGGCGAGTAGTTACTGCCAACGATCCCGTGTAATCACGGGAAACTCTCGTACTAAATAACTGGAAAACAATTGTCGGGGCGGAGAGACTCGAACTCTCGACCTCGCGCTCCCAAAGCGCGCACTCTACCAACTGAGCCACGCCCCGATTGTCTACCTATTTTAGCAGAATGCAGTACAATAATCCTATGAGTGACTCACTCCAACCAATTCTTTCACATAAAAAAGCTGTCGACGAATACCTCGTCACGTATCTTGGGAACAAAAAATCCAAACTTGCCCAGATAAACCGCTGGGGCACCGATATTATCGACCGGCTTGTCCCGTTTGTCACATCGGGCAAAACCACGAGGGGAAGCCTCACTGTTTACACTTATTCGTTATTTGAAAAAAACATGCGGCCGGAAATTTACCAGGTTGCTGCGGCACTCGAGCTGTTTCACTCAGGATTTCTTATTCACGACGATATCATGGACCAAGACAGTTTGCGCCGGGGCAGACCTAGCGTGTGGGAACAGTACCGCAACACCTCTCAGGATACGCATATCGGCATTAGTCAGGCGATAAATGCCGGCGACTTATGTTTTTTTATGGCGCAGGAATTGCTTGCCGGTACCGACGTGCTCCCGTTAGTCGCCCGCGAATTGCAACCGGTCATCATCGCGCAAATGCAGGACATGATGAGCGGCAAAGGCACATCAATGTCGAAAGAAGAAGTATTATCACTCTACCGGTATAAAACAGCACGCTACACATTTTCACTGTCTATGGCCGCCGGGGCGACACTTGCTGGGGCAGCGGGAGACAACATTTCCATTTTGGAACGGCTCGGGGAATCGATGGGGTTACTCTATCAAATCAGAGATGACGAGCTGAGTATCGCGGGAGATAGCACAGTGACCGGTAAACCCACCGGGAGTGATGAAAGAAATACGAAGCAAACGCTGGCAATTCTGCTAAACAGCGATGAACTCAATGATTTTAAAGTATCTCTTCTGGAACACTGTGACCATGAAATCGATAAGCTGCCGATAGCACCCACCGGAAAACAACAGCTTACGGCGCTTGTTCGTTTTTGCCTGACACGGGATAAATGACGTTATGAAACGATTAGGTATTGTTGTAATTGCTTTCTTTATATTTGGGCTCCTATGGTATTACCGCACCCATCCCTTAGTGTCCAAGGTGCGTCTGCGCGGAGCAACGATCACTGTCGAGGTTGCGGCAACCGAAGCACAAAAACAAAAAGGATTAGGGGGCCGTGCGCAACTACCGCAGGAAAGCGGCATGCTTTTTCCGTATGATCACAAAGAACAATATAATTTCTGGATGCGCGGCATGCAGTTTCCGCTCGATTTTATCTGGATTGATGACAAAACGGTCGCTGACCTCACACGGAACGTGCAACCCCCCAGGGGAAACGTGATACCTATTGTTACCCCAGCGGTAGCCGTCGATACTATTCTTGAAGTAAACGCGGGTACCATCGACCGTTTAGGTGTACAAATCGGTGACACCGTCGAATTTCTTGATCGATGATCCCATTTAACAAACACCCTCAAAAAAATGTATAATATTGCAATTACGGATAAAAGATTTTAACAAGCCAAAATTGCTTTAACAAAAAGGGTATAATTCGTTGCGGACGTGCACACGCGAGTGAATAGTCCGCGACACAAATTAGGGAAAAGCGTTGGGGAAAAACCGTTAGGTTTTGCCCCAGAAGATGGCGGGTGTAGCTCAATGGTAGAGCGCCAGTTTTCCAAACTGGTGACGAGGGTTCGATTCCCTTCATCCGCTCCAAGAAATTATTTTTGTTCATGGAATGATCAGATTTTTGTATGCAAGAACCAACCGACACGCACGAACACACCACGGGTGAGCACATACCTGACGCTCCTCCAATAGGCAGTGATACGCATCCGCTTTCCCCCGAGATAGCACACATGCTGTCTTCATACACAGAAGGAATTCAGTCTGCCAAAAAACCTCTTACTCCTATCCATGTTGACGAAATTGCTTCGCATATCGCGAAATTTTATGAACAAGTACGCAAAGTTATTGATTGGAAAGAAGACAACGTGTTACGCCGGAGCGCGATCGAACGGGCACTCAAACGCATCCTTTTCCCAAAATTATCCGGCGTCACGCTTAAACAGGATATCGACACCTACCGTGTGGCGTATTCCGTAACTGCAGATCTTATCCGCGGCGGACACCTCCAAAACGATGAAATTCCGGAAGAACAGGTTCTTCTCGTCGAAACCGCGCTTAAAAAAGCGCTGCATATTTTAAAACACGCAAAATTTCCAACAAATGAACTGCTCCCGCTAAAACGCAAAATAAACTTCACGTATTTTATTATCGAATTAGCGGCAGTTGATATTGAGGAAATACTGACTAATCCAGTCAAAGAACGCGTGCTCCTTGAGACCATGACCCAGACGCTGACGGGCCGTATACGGATCCGCCCGGAAGGCAGTATGACCGATGATGAGAAAAAAACACACGTCTATATAGCTGTCAGCCGTACATTATTTGATCTTGATGATAGTTTTATTCTGGCGCAGCTGCTGAAATTTAGTTATAAAGACTGGTTCAATCCGTCTCCAGAGCTTCTCGACAAGCTGGCATCAGATATCCCGGCAATATGGTCAGAGAAAGATAAAGTTCTCGAACACGCCGTCAGCCGCCAACTCTATACCATCTGTGAACGCATCGACACGGTATATATGCTTATCGGGGATATTTTGGAGAAGTATAAGGAAACGCCCGCTAAAATTCCGCCAATTTTTGCGGATAAAATAAAACTCAGTGAAGAATTGGGGGCAGCGTATGACAAGCGCTATTTGTCACTTAAAAGCCGCTTGTTTCGGCTTGCGGTATTTTCTACATTATCGGTATTTTTGTCGAACTGGGTAACATTTTATATCGTCGAGGTGCCGCTTGCGTCTATTTTTTCAGAGGGATTTAACCTTTTTACGGCAATTATCGATTTTATCGTCCCGACAGCCGTCATGTTCGCGCTTGTTTCTATCATCCGGCCGCCAGCTGCAGAAAACCGGTCGCAGGTGCTTACTGCGGTGTACCAATACGTCTACGATGATGAAAAGAAAAAGCTATATGACGTCTATATTAAGAAACGCAAAAATTCCATGTTCATGCTTGTCGTCGGCATCCTGTATCTTATTATGATGTTTGGGGTACTGGGCGGCGTTGGTTATGTATTTTACATAGCCAAACTTCCGTTATCTTCAGTCGTGTTTGACACGCTTACTATCGCGCTGACATTCTTTGCGGCAGTAGGTATACGCAACAAATCCAAGGAACTTTCTGTGGATGATAAAACCCCGGTATGGGAATTTTTACTCGATATGTTATCTGTTCCCATTGCCCGGATCGGCAGTATACTGGCTGCCAAGTGGAAGGAATACAACATTATCGCCATCGTGTTTACCTTTCTGGTCGAAACCCCTATGGTTGTCGTTTTTGATTTCATCGAAAACTGGAGCCAATATATCAAAGAGCGCCGCGCCGAACTTCATTAGTAGGAAGAAAATCTCCTCAAAACACGGTATAATACCTTCTACAGATCGTATAAAGGTCTGGCTATCAGCGTTGACGTGATAGATATGTATACAACCGTCGCGAAGGTTTGCGACCGGGTTATGATCCTTCGCGGCACATTGGTAGAAGAGGTAGTTGGTAGGGGAACCTGCCTCGCTGTCAAGGCGGGCGTAGTTTCCCTCCAAGAGGCCCCCATAGCTCAATGGATAGAGCAGATCACTTCTAATGATCCGATGAAGGTCCGATTCCTTCTGGGGGTACATGTGGCAGCTACTTATTTTTCTTATCGCGCTTTTTTGTGTGCCGTCCCCGGCTTATGCAAAATACGACCCGCTGTCTGTCCCCAATAATAAATACGGTATCCATATTGTCGAGCCAAACGATATTGCTGATGCTGCCAGGTTAGTAAACAGCTCCGGCGGAGACTGGGGATACGTGACCCTCGTCATCCAGGAAGACGATAGGGATCATGATAAATGGCAACGCGTGTTTAATCAGATGCGGTCGTTGCATCTTCAGCCGATAGTCCGCCTCGCAACCCATATTCAGGGTGACTCATGGGCCAAGCCCTATACCGATTCTGCCAAAGACTGGGCACGCTTCCTCAACTCGCTCAATTGGCCGGCAGAAAACCGCTATGTCGTCATATTTAACGAACCCAATCACGCCAACGAGTGGGGAAAAACCCTCGATCCAGAAGACTATGCCAAAGTGCTCAAAGAGCACGCGCAGGCACTCAAAAACACCTCGGAGGATTTTTTTATCCTTCCCGCGGGACTCGATGTGTCTGCCGCGTCCGATGGCCGTTCGCTTGATGCAGCCACGTATCTTTCCCGTATGCTAAAAGCTGAACCAACGCTTCTTGATTACCTCGATGGATGGACATCGCATTCGTATCCCAACCCGGCGTTTTCGGGAAGTCCATTTGCATTGGGGCGGGGGACGCTCCGGTCATTTCAATGGGAAATACAATTCCTCCGGCAGCTTGGGCTTACAAAAAGCCTTCCGGTATTTATTACCGAAACCGGTTGGGTGCACCGCGAAGGGGTGACGCAAAATCCGGGTTTGTTATCATCTGAACAGGTGGGGGCAAATATTTCTGCCGCAGCGGCTTCAGTATGGCAGGACCCTTCTATCGTTGCCATTACCCCGTTTGTCATGAACTATCAGGGGCTGCCGTTTGATCATTTTTCTTGGAGGAAACTCGGGAGCCATGAATTCTACCCGCATTTTTCAGTGTATCAAAACCTCGGGAAAACAGCTGGCCTTCCGAAACAACGCGAGAAGTACACGCTCGATAAAAAAATTATTCCTGACTCACTTGTCGCGGGATCTACGTATGTTTTATCAGCGCTCCTCAAAAACGAGGGGCAAGGTATATACACTCCGCAGGACAACCGGTACATGGTAGAGCTTATAACCGAGCCACGGTTTCTGATGGTGCATGACCCATTACCCGTCATGGAGCCTTCTCAATACGGCACACTCACTCTACACATAGAAACACCGAATGCACCCGGTACGTATCCGTATGTGTTAAAGGTGCGCCATGGTGCCCAAGATTCCGTCATTGAGTCCGGCACACTTCAACTCGTACCACCGCCCTCGGTGAATATCAGTATTCAATTGGGGTGGCGGCCCGATAACACCGCGGCAAATGCAACGGTTCTCATCTATGACAATCTTACCCTTATTCATAAAGTTCAAGGTGTCTCATTTGCCGCCGGCAAGGCAACAGTGAACGAATTGCGTAATGTCGTGCCCGGCAATAAGTACCGTATCGTGGTATTGGTGCCGTATTATTTACCACAACAACACATCGCGACGCTCAAATCAGATACCACGACGGTGACGCTGCCGAGACTATTACCGCTTGATTTTAACCAGGACGGCACACTATCACTTGCTGACCTGCCCGCGTTGCTTTCATTGCAGCCAAACTTCATCACTGCGCTATTTGTTGGGCCCTGAGCGGGCACTAACTCGCCAATCCTCAATGCAAATCCGCCTCGGATAAGGTACAATATTGTCGTTGGTGGCTGCCACGCCCGCCATCGCAAGCATGAGCTTGCTCAGGCGTTGCGGGCGGGTAGCATGGGAAATGTACTATACCTATGTGTTACGGAGTAAAGTAGATAATTTGTTGTATATAGGATTTTGTTCAGACTTGAGGAGAAGGATAAAAGAGCACACCTCAGGAAAGGAAGCATCAACTCGATTAAGAAAGCCGTTCGAATTAGTGTATTACGAAGCGTGTGTAAACAAAGCAAAAGCCATACACCGCGAAAAATACTTTAAGTCTGGATTTGGGAGAAGGTTTTTACATACGAGATTATAAAATGGTGGCTGTAGCTCAGCCTGGTTAGAGCGTCTGCCTGTGGAGCAGAATGTCGGCGGTTCGAATCCGCTCAGCCACCCCACGTGCCCTTGTAGCTTAACGGATAAAGTGCCTGTCTTCGGAACAGGTGATGGGGGTTCGATTCCCTCCAAGGGCGCAAGGGTATAAAGAAATCGAGAAGGAGAGAAAAGGGCGCATAGCTCAACGGTAGAGCAGCAACCTCTTAAGTTGTCGGTTGAAGGTTCGAATCCTTCTGCGCTCACAAGTAAAATGGCCACTTTTAACCTGGAAGAACATTTGAAGGTCGAACACAAACGCACGGCGTTTTCCGAATATTTACGGGAAATTGTCTACGGCGGCAACGATGGCATCGTCACCACATTTGCCGTTGTCGCAGGCTTTGCGGGAGCGCAAAAAGACCCGGTTTCCAGCGCTATTCCCGCTGTCTCCGTTTTGCTATTTGGTTTAGCGAATTTATTTGCCGACGCATTTTCCATGTCGCTCGGGAGCTTCCTCTCGCACCGTGCAGATCAGGATATTTATCGGACAGAAAAGTCCAAAGAGGCGCACGAAATACTGCATGATCCCGATAGTGAATTTTCAGAAACCATAGAAATACTCAAACGGAAAAAATTCTCACACAAAGACGCAACAACCCTGGCCACCATCTACCGCAGCAATCCGCATTATTGGACAGAGTTTATGATGAAAGACGAATTGGAAATGACCGACCCTGAAAAAGAAAACCCGTACTTTGTGGCATTATTTACATTCTTTTCATTTGTTGTTTTTGGCGGCATCCCGCTGTCTCCCTACATCTTTGGCTTCTCCAACAACACGTTCACCCTCTCTATCGGATTTACCGCACTGGCATTGCTCCTCCTCGGCATATTACGCGCATATATATCCAAGCAAAAACCACTACGCGGGATCCTGGAAACATTACTTGTCGGCGGACTTTCCGCTTCCGTTGCTTACATCGTTGGAACATTTTTCCGCATTTAACCATTGATTTCAGCCTATATAATTTGACACAAAACGCGCAGCATGGCAGTATGGTTATATGGTACGGAAAGTACTTATCGTAGCCTGTTGGTTTCCGCTGACACTCGCACTCCTTGCAGTAAATTTATCACTGCTGGTATCACTCACCCAGAAGGCAAATGCCAACGAGCCAGTCACTCACGCACTTCCGCTCCGCATAGCTGCATCTTCTTACGGTACCGAACAGGTATTGGGCGCCAGCGTTACCGCTGCGGATGCACGGGCACTTTTGCTAACCCGGTTTTTGGAAACCCATAACTCACCACTTACGGAATACGCGGAATACATTTTAGACAGGGCAGAATACTACAATATCGATTACCGGCTAGTGCCCGCCATCGCCATGTGCGAAAGCAATGCCGGTAAACGAATTCCCAGCAAAGATTCATACAATGCGTGGGGGATAAGTGTGGAAACCGGACAAACGAGCGGCGCGAAGTTTCCGAACTGGTTATATGCAATAGACTGGGTGTCACGGTATTTACGTGATAAATACTTTGCGCGGGGGATAACGGACCTCATCGATATCGGCGCAATTTACGCGCCTCCCTCCGTGGCCAACGGCAACTCGTGGGCAAATTGTGTCAGCCAGTTCATGGAAGAAATCCAGTAATACCCCATAGCGGACATATATTTTTCCGTTGGAGCTTTGTATAAGCAAGTACGTATAATCCCAAATATCCCATAGGACTTGACAACTGGCTTATTATAGGCTATACTTCTGCACAGATCCTAAGGTTTGCTACCTAAACCATAGCTTGCTTTAGGGTTATTAATGGCTACACAAGACTGCCCACTTGTGTACCTGTTAACTAGCTTCAGTTTAGGCTCAATTTCCCCGTATGCCTCTCCCACAATAGAGGCGGCTAAAAAGTCTTACTTCACCTTGTTTTCTCTTGATCACAGAGATCGGGAAATCAACGTGAGGAAAGAATATGAAAAAACTCTTAGGAAGCATCATTATAGCTATCGTATTTCTTCTGGCTACCATGCCGGTTTCTGCCAACGGTTTGCTTGTGGCAGAAGCATCTGCGCACCCTAATTACCCTTTGGAAAACAAGGATGACCGGGTCACCAAACTCAAAGCATACTTGGAAACCCACAACTCGCCGCTTGCTGATTCGGCCGGACATTTTGTCGCGGAAGCCGATCGGTTGAACATGGACTGGAAACTTGTGGCGGCGATTGCCGGTGTGGAATCAACGTTTGGAAAACATATCCCTGCAAACTCCTATAACGGGTGGGGATGGGCAATATTTACCGGTCAAAAAGACGGCAAACACTTTGCTGACTGGAATGACGGTATCACCACGGTATCCGAAGGACTCCGGTTTAACTATATGGACAAAGGGCTTACCACGCTCGATCAAATCGGCCGCAGATATGCTGCCTCTCCAACTTGGAGCACGAAGGTGCGGTTCTTTCTCCAAAAAATTGAGGACTTTGATCCGACCGGCATAGACCACCTAGCCGTGACCATCTAAGGCGGGGTATAATAGCCCTTGTAGCCGGGATGGCGAAATTGGTAGACGCGCAGGTTTTAGGAACCTGTGCCGCAAGGCTTGGAGGTTCGATTCCTCTTCCCGGCACACAATTTTATAACACCACATATTACTGATCTTTTCACAATTGTGTATGTCAATAGAAACTTGTTACATAATCGATATTGCCCATCACAAAAAGAAAAATCTCCCAAGGGTTGTTAAATTCTTGCGCTCACGTGACATTAAGGGTATCGGTATATTTACCGAAGCGAGCGACACGGAAATAAAAAGAGCGCACGAATTCTATGGCAATTTGTCGACATTCTTATTGAGACAAAAAGCAATTGAAATACACGAGCCGGACTATGAAGCCAGCATGCAACATGCAAAGGAGTTATACGAAGCATCACTTGCGCCAGTACTGAGGCAGCTACGAGACAGTTCATTCGGTTGGCAGCCAGAGACCCGAGTTGCAGAATTTAACCGATTTATGCAAATTGTTTGCGATGTGAGAGACCCTATTATCGCAAAGCAAATTATTGAGCACACTCCAAAATATTCTATTTTTGGATCCGGTCATATTCCGGGAGTCTTAGCAAGACTAAAAGGTCAACCTAAAATAAACGTGGAAGTGCTTCAATTAATCTCATCGCCTAAATCATCTGCCGTTCCCGGCACCCATTGACCCCTCAGTTTTACGGATGGTACGATAATGACTATAATGAAGCACATCGCGTTGCTCCTTCTGACGTTATTCGCGCTCGCACAGCCTATCGCTGTTCACGCGACCAGTCAGCAAGCATATCAGGATTATCAATTCCAATTTGACCAATACCGCCAGCGGTACGCCGAGTATCAAATAGCGGTTACGCAATACAAACAATTTAATTCACTCGCAAGCCAACAGGACGCGCTGGATAAAGCCAAGCTACTTCTTGCGCAGCGCAGTAACGCCGCCAAAACGTATTTTTTGTTTCTCAACGAGAAGCTATCTGAAAATCCGGGATTTGTGACCAGCGAGCTCACTATTTACCGCGCAATCATCACGAATCAGATTGCGTATTTAGATCAAAATATCGTGCTGGCACCATCAATCGCTTCACTGGACGACGCAGAGCGCGTATCCGAAGAATTTGTTAAAAACTACGAAACCATGCAGGCGGCATACCGCCAAACGATCGCGGCGATAGAGCTTGGTTATCTCAATTACTTTGCCAAAAAATTTGATGAATTAGCCGTCAACGCGCAGGCGCTCATCACGGCAGCACGCTCAGAATCATCACCGCAAAAGCAGGCAGTTCTGGACCGGTGGTTATTGGCATTATCTAATAAACATAGCCTGTACCAACAAAAGTCGAATACCATCCGCGCTTCGATACCCAAAATCACGGGGGATGTCCGCCAGCAAGACCGGTTGTTTTTACAATTACAGACGAATTTTGGCGCCGCCAAACAAGATTTGGTTGAGGCGTCATCGTACCTAAAAGAAATAGAAACCGCGTTAAAATACGAATAACCTATGAACGACGACCAAACCACACCAGCACAGCCAACAACAATGCCGCAGGCAGATCCGGTACGGGTAGCGCCCGAACCGGCGGCACCGCCAACACCGGCTCCTATGGTGACACCACCACCGCCAGCACCTGCACCACAAAAGAAGCCCGCGCTGCAATTAAAAGATCCTAGAGTGATCATCGCCATCGTGTTGGGTGCAGGCATCCTGCTATTTGGCTTTCTCTACGTGCGGAGCACCATGCAGCCTGCCGAAGCGCCGGCACCCCAGGTAACGCCGACAGTACAGCCCACTCCCACACCACCGCTTCATTTGTCGGGGATCGCCTCAACCAGCGCGTTTTTCAAATATAGCGAAGATGTTGCGTCGTTTTCCGCGATACTGAATGCGTTTAATCTGCAGGATGCGACGTTAGCACCCCCGATACTCGACACCGAAATAGATCTCTCCGAATAATTTTCCCTTTGCAGCAAGCTCAGGGCTATGATAAACTGCGGTTTATGAAAAGCACTATCCAAACCACGCCGGACGGCACCATAGAGTTAACGATGACTATTCCCTGGGAAGATATCCAGGCGACGTATAAAGCAGTCGTCACGGAAACCGCAAGCAAAGCAGAAATCGCCGGGTTCCGCAAAGGCAAAGCGCCGCAACAAATTGTTGAAGAAAATATTGATAAAACCAAAACCTACGAAGAAACAATCCGGCAACTTGTTCCGAAAGCATACACCGCGGCAGTAGAGGAGCATAAGATTGCCCCAATCATGATGCCGCAGGTAGAGTTAAAAGACGCGCAGGAAGGAAAAGACTGGGTAGTTGCTGCCCGCACTTGCGAGCGGCCAAAGATTACGCTCAAGGACTACAAAAAAGCAGTAAGTGATCTCAAAGCGGAAAAAGCGCCGAAGCTCATCGTCCCGGGCAAAACCCCCGAAGAAGAAGGCAAACCCAAGGGGCCGACCGTCGACGAAGTATTGGATACACTCCTTACCGTTATTGAGGCACAGCTTCCGGAAATTCTTTTGGAGCACGAAGTGACACACCAGTTGTCCCAATTGGTCGATCAGACCAAAAAGCTCGGACTGACGGTGGAGCAGTACCTGACCTCCACGGGCAAAACAGCCGAATCTATCCGCCAGGAGTACAAAACCACGGCAGCCAAAAATCTAACCTTAGAATTTGGCCTAGAGGCTATAGCCGATCAGGAAAAGGTGACCGTGAACGACGAGGAAATCACCAAACTCCTGGATACGGCGAAATCACCCGAAGAGCGCAAGGCGCTCGAGGCTCAGCGCTACTATTTGGCTTCGCTTATCCGGAGGCAAAAAACGCTGGACGGCCTCATGGCATAAAATTTGCAAATATGCTGCCCTGTAGTATAATGCAGGCGCTATGGTACAACAGGATACCAAAAAGAAACAGATCCACTACAAAAACGATAACGTGCTCGAGGCACTCAGTTCCGTGCCTAGCAGCGTAGGCTCAAACACGGTCGCTGAATTTGGCAAAATCGGCTCGGACATCGTGTCTTCTTTGCTCGGCGGCGCGCCAAGATCCGGCGATTTAGCACCAAACCAGGCGATAGAATTTGGCGAAAGACCACAGGAAGTAATCGTGCCGCAACCAGTCCATGTGGAGGCGTTGCATAAGCCAAACGCCAGTCTCATCGACATGGAAACCAGGCAGCAACTCGAGGCTGTCCGGGCTGAGCTTAAAGCACTTATGGCATCGCTCAAAAATCTGCATCAGGAAGTAACAACCGCCGTATCCAAAGAAGATGTGAACCCGGGAATTTATCACCTTAATTTTTACGAACAACTCCGCACATTTATAAAAGTACTCCGCCTGCAAGTAGAGGATAGTCGGTCATGGCTCGCGTCGTTTGGCGGCCGGAAAAAGAAAATGGGGTACTGGGGTATGTACAAAAAGCACGGTACGTCATTCGGTCTTTCAAACGAACGCTCACTTGCCACCGCTGCCGGCTAACGGTACTCTCTCTTGTCTTATCCCCACGCGCTCTATATAATAATGAAGTTTGATGGTAGGAGGGCGCATAGCCCGAGCTGGCTAGATCCGCCAACTGGCGGAATTCACACCTGCCCGCTATTTTGCATAGGACACGTAGCTCAGTGGTAGAGCGCTGCATTCACATTGCAGATGTCGGGGGTTCGAACCCCTCCGTGTCCACAAAAGCGTTGCAGGCAGGTTGCAAAGGTCCGGGGTTTCCCATGACTACACGGGATCGTTGGCAGTAATTACTCCCGCCAAGCGGCGGATCGCAAACTGCCTTCGTCGAGCCCTGTGCGCCTACTCATTTTTTATTTCTCCATGCGCTGTCCCAAGTTGTGTAGGCACGACTTTTCTGTATTGTGAGATATCTTACTGATTTTCTTGACAATACGTGATATAGCGGGATATAATGCGCTCAAAGGATCTGCCACCTTTGCACTTATTTACATGTATCGCCTACGCAGGGCTAACAAATTATTCGCGGTGTTTACCAGCATACTGATGCTGGCTCAGTCATTTTTCCCAATTTTCCCGTTAATCACTCCCCAGGTATTTGCACAGGAAGTAACGCCGACAGAAACACAGACGCCAACCCCGGAGCCAACAACGGAACAAACATCTCCGACACCGACAGAAGAAATACAACCAACACCAACGGAAGCGGCGACACCAACTCCCACCACCGAAACAACACCATCAGTAACTCCTGAGGCCACACCAACTGTTGCCCCAACAGATACTGTTACGCCGACTCCTGGAGAACAAAACCAAGCGCCACAGCAGTCAAGCAATGAACCACCCAAAGAAACCGGCCCACCGGAACAGGGACAAATCCTTGATGGCGCCTCTACCGAGGCAACCCCATCACCGACAGTGACCCCGGAGCAACCGGAAGAGGGCGTACTTCATGCCTCCGTACTTCAAAATGTAGAAGCAGCTTCGCTTGACCTCGACAATATTGACCCATCAAACAGCGCAACCTTGTCAACCGACAAGGCTGACTACGCACCGACTGATACGGCTATCATCACGGGTACGGACTTTACACCAGGTGAAACATACAATCTGACGATAAGCTCAGATGACCCGCCACCGACGTCTACCACCGTACAGGTAACCGCAGATGAAAATGGCGTATTTGTCTATGCTTATCAGCTGGATGGTATCTACCGCCCGAACTACAAAGTTGAGGCGAAAGAGTTGGATGGAACAACAGTAGACGTCGTGACGTTTACTGATAGCGAAACGTCATATCTTTCGCCAAGCGCAAACGGAAATCCAAGTGAGTGGTCAGATGGTGGAAATGCCTACTCAAGTAATAACTCCTACGCAAACACCAATGATGACGATGATGATCAGGGGTATAGAAATTTCGGATTTAGTATTCCCACGGGCTCAACAATAAATGGTATTGAGGTAAAGCTTGAAGCACGCCAAGAAGGCACTTCATGTCAACTACAAACACGTCTGTCATGGAACAATGGGAGCAACGACACTAGTTACAAAACGTTAGTACCGACAGGCTCAGATACAGTACTTACCTATGGTGGATCCTCTGATACTTGGGGTCACACCTGGTCACCCAGCGAATTTAGCAATGCAAACTTTGTATTAGAAGTCAGGTATAACGATCCTGGAAGCGGTTGTGGAAACAGTGATGATATATACCTAGACCACGTACAAGCAAAAGTTTTCTACACTGAAGAAGAGCCTGAGGTTGTCCCCGCCGCAAATCCACCTCTCGGTCAATCATGCGGCATTGATATCGGGCTCGCGGTAGATACTTCATTGAGTATCGATAACAGTGAACTGTCCACGATGAAAAACGCATTAAAGGGATTCGTCAATGCGTTTGTAGGAACTCCCACCCAAATGTCAGTTGTTTCCTTTAATACAAATGCAACTGTCGAATCAGGCTTTACCAGTGACTTAGCGTCATTATCAAACGCAAGCGGCGTTATCGACGATATTAACGGAAGTAGTGGTTACACCAATTGGGAAGATGCATTACAGGATTTGCATGGATTATTCCCTAATAGAGCAGACAAGCCTGACCTTATCGTCTTTACAACCGACGGCGACCCTACCGAGAGTAGCGCCGGTGGACCAACCGTAAGTCAACCAAACGAACATTTAGCACCGGCAATCACCCAAGCGAATCTTGCCAAAAATGCAGGTATCCGCATCATTACCCTGGGAATAGGATTAAGCGGTGCAGCAAGCCAAACCCGCTTGGAGCAAATCTCGAGCGCAGACGCAGTATATAACGCCGACAACTTTGACGACCTTGCCGACACCCTCAACGAACTCGTCAGCGATCTCTGCGGCGGCACGATCACGGTCAATAAGTATATCGGATCAGTCAGTGAAGCAAACAGAGCTGAAACAGGCTGGACATTTAATGTCGCCGGTACCACAAGAGCGACTGATGCGAATGGACAAACTCAGCCGGTCGAAGTAACACCTGGAACCTATTCAGTAACAGAAACCGGACTGGTAGATGGCTACACATTTGCTTCAGCAAGTTGCCAAACACAATCAGGAAGCCCGGTGGGTACCGCGGCGGCAAACGGTGTCTCCGGAATTACGGTAGGTGCGTCAGATATTATTTCCTGTAATTTCGTGAACAACGAACCAGTCGCAACGATCGATATTTGTCATGCCACCGGAAGTCATAACAATCCGTACATTGTAAACAGCCCGTCACGATCCGGAGACGTCAGCGGTCACGATGGACATAACGGGCCGATCTGGTTTCCGGGCATATCGGTTGAGTGGGGCGATATAATTCCTCCATTTGATTACATCGGTGGCTCATATCCTGGTCAAAACTGGGATGCATACGGACAGCTGTTCTACCAAAATGGCTGCAATAAGCCTGCGACTGACATTTCTGTCACGAAATCAGATTCTCCGGATCCGGTAAATAACGGCGGCGTCCTGACGTATACCTTGTCTATCCAAAACAACACGGTTGTCCCTGCAGAAGATGTCGTGGTCAACGATACCCTTCCCGCAGGATTTGCGGTGACGAGTGTGACCCCAAGTGTCGGTAGCTGTTCGGATCAGACAGCGCCATCTATACAGTGTGAATTAGGTAATCTCGCTGCCAACGGATCGGCAACCATTACGATCGTCGGCACTATCACCACAGCACTGACGACCATCACCAATTCCGTGAGTGTCACAACCGACAGTCCGGAAACGGTTACCAATAACAACACCGACACCGAAGATACCACCGTACTTCACTTTGGCTCAGTCAAAGTAAACAAGCTGCTGGATAGTGACGGTAATGGCTCGTTTGAAACCACGAACCCCGCCGCGTTTACATGGAGTTTGGATGGATCTGGAACCAATGCAATGGGAAGCACGGTAAACAACGTTACGCTTGGCGCTCACACAGTTAACGAAAATACTGTTGCCAACTATCACGTAGTCGGCTGGTTCCCGGGTGGGGTAAACAGCACACAGTATTCATGTACCAATTTGCCGCAGGGCAACACCACGCTTCCGGCAGCAATTACGGTTGCAGCGGATCAGACAACCGAAATCACTATCTGTAACGCGCTTGATACCGGCTCTATCACGGTGCGCAAGATGGTCGACCGCGATGGCAATGGTACTTACGACGAGACCAATCCGGCTGACTTCACCTGGACACTCGATGGTGCCGGTCCCTATGCCATGGGCTATTCCCACACAACAGTTCCGGTAGGCTCACACAATATCAATGAAAACAGTCCGTCAGATTACCATTTCGTTGGCTGGTTCCCGACAGGTCAACAGGGGTGGAGCTGCACAAACTTACCGACTGACACACAAAATACCAACTTCCACCAGTTACCAATTCCGGTGAATGTCGGTTCAGGCGGCACATCCGACTATACGATTTGTAACGCACGGGACACTGGCACAGTCACCATAACAAAAGAAGTAATTGGTGGCACAGCGCTTCCCTCTGACTGGGACTTTTCCATCAGTAGCGTTGCGGGAACATTTAAGAGTGGCAACAGTGTTACCCTTCCTACTGGCAGCTATACTGTTACGGAGTCCGGACCCGCTGATTATTCCGCAACCGGGGTAACGGGTATCTGTTCGGGACTGCAGGGTGGAACCGCGACCATGACCGTCACGGAAAACGGTGGCACCTGTACATTCACCAATACCCGCGACACCGGATCCCTCAAGGTAAACAAACGGACTGACGGCAACGGAGATGGTGACTACAACGACAGCGGAGAAGGAGTAAATGGCTCGGACTCCAACGGATTTACCTGGAGTATCGATGGCTCGGGCACCAATGCAATTGGCTCTACCGTAGCAGGCGTGACAACGGGTAACCACGACATTGGGGAAAATACGGTCGCGGGCTATCATTTCGTTGGCTGGTTCACGACTTCCAGCACACGGTACAGCTGTACTAACCCCGAAGGGACGACATTGCCGGTATCAGTTGCGGTTGCCAAAAATACAACGGCAGAAATCACGCTATGTAACGCACGGGACACCGGATCAATCACGATCATCAAAAACGCTATACCAAACAGTGACCAAAACTTCAGCTTTGACGTCAGCAGCGGGTTCCCCGGCGGGGATTTTGAACTCGAAGATGACGGCAATGACAACAATGGCGGCACGGAAGAAAGCAAAACCGTGACGGTCACGACCGGGCAGTACTGGGTTGAAGAAGATGGAGAAACAGGTTGGCATCTTACCTCACTAGTGTGTAACGATCAAAACGGCACCGTAAATATTGCATCCGGCAGAGCCACGCTTAATGTAGAAACAGGCGAAGCAATTACGTGTACCTTCACGAACGAAAAACTTGGCACGCTTATTATCAAAAAAGACGCAACGCCAAATTCGGACGAAAATTTCCGGTTCACGAGATCATTTGGCGGCAGCTTCGAACTCGAAGATGACGGCAATGACAACAATGGCGGCACCGATGAGACCCGGACATTTGAAAATCTCACGCCTGGCACGTACACCGTCACTGAGGATGCGGAACCCGGCTGGACACTTTCTGACATTGTTTGTTCCGACCAAACCGTACCAAACGTACAGGGAAGATCAGTCACGGTAGATGTTGGTTATAACGAAACCGTCACGTGTACATTTAAAAATACCGAGCTTGGAAAAATCCGGGGCTACAAATTCAATGACACCAATGGTAATGGCAACCGTGACACCGGTGAAGCATACCTCAACGGCTGGACCATATTTATCGACGCAAATGACAACGGGGTATATGATGACGGCGAACTGACCCAAACAACCTCTGGCCAATTCTGGTTCTTTGGTTGGAACGACGAAGGTGAGTACGAATTTGAAAACCTGTTACCGGGTACCTACAGTGTCTGTGAAGTGCCACAGACCAACTGGACGAACTCAACGCCCCTTTGCCAATCAACGACACTGACGGCAGGGGACACCGACAGCGTGTACTTCGGTAACCATGAGCCATTAACCCTCCGCGCGTACAAAATCGTCTGCGAAAACGAATCTGACCTTCCCAACTGGGGAGACGATGACGCGCCGAATATTACCGCCACCACCGCTCAAAATTTTGTCGACAACAGCGAAGGAGCTTGCCGGTTTGAAGAAGGCTGGGATTTCCAATGGGGCTATGACGGCGAGGTTGTAAAGTATGGCAATGGCGATCAGTTGGGAGCAGCACCTTCACCATGGCAGACATTGGGAACAACCAATGCATCAGGGTACACCGAAGCCGCTATTACCAGCATTGATGAAGACGATGATCTGTGGGTACGCGAAGTATTACGCGCAAATTATGTGCCGTTTAGTTATCCGCCGGCAGCACCTACGGAGAACGACTATTCTGCAGAAATTTACTGCCACCGGGACGGACAAAATTACGATAACTTTGACCGCGTGGATAACGTGCGGTTCGGGGAAACCTATTACTGCGTCGCGTTTAACGCACTCAACTCCGGCGACATTATCGTCACCAAATACAATGATGACAACGGAAACGGCACGCAAGACGATGGCGAAGAAACACTTCCTGGTTGGGATATGAACGTCCAGTCGGTCGGAGATGATATCTACAACGCCACGCAAACTACTGGGCAAGATGGCACCACCACGTTTGAAGATGTGACGGTTGGTACCTATGTATTAACCGAAACACTCAAAGAAGGGTGGAGACAAACCGAATTAAGTTGTAGTGATGAAATAAAACAGGAAGAGCGATTTGTGGACGATACCGCAGACGACGTGGAAGAGGATGATAATGGGCGCTTTACCCTAAACGGTGGGCAGACAGTGCGCTGTAAGGTAGGAAACCAGTTTGTCAATCCTGACCTTACTATCACGAAATCCAACGACACTGCAGGTGGCGACCGGTCACCGGGTGGTAATGTCACCTTCACACTTACCGTGACGGCAACAGATAGCGCGGTGTTGGACGTCGTCGTAAAAGACTTACCTGCAGGTGGATTTACTTACCGGCCCGGTTCATGGACGGCGGTATCTAACGTCCGCGGCGATCTCAAAGCACTACTCGTCACGACCGAGCCAACCTATGCCTCACCAGGCACATGGAACCTGGGTGACATGCAGGAAGGCGAAATAGTCACGCTTACCTATATTGCGGATATCAGTAACGATGAACAGCCAGGGTTGTACCGCGATCTCGCGTGGGCACAAGGAAAAGATTTGCTAGCCAACAAAGTCGTTGCCAACGACACCGATAGCCCGCAATATTTCGTGGGTACCGAAGTGAATGTCGTCAAAAACGATCAGTCAGGTGCCTCCGTGAATGTAAAACAGGAAGTATTGGGGGCGGTCTTGGGCGCAAGCACCGAGTTACCTGCTACCGGAGCCAACAGTATCTGGTTTATCATTGCTGCCATCTTTATGTCTTTGGGTTCAGTTACAGCACTTGCCGGCTGGGTATTACGGAGGAAATATGCTTAATACATTAACGAAAATGACGAAAATGACGATACTTGCATTCGCCGTTTCTTTTGCGGCACTTGCTTTCAATTCGACCGTGTTTGCGGCAGCTGGTGATGTAAGCGTGAAAGTTGAAAAACCCAAAAGCCCAACCCGGATAAACAACTTTAACCTAAACTTCGTCGCGCTTGATATTGAAGGACGGGGAATTACCGCCAAATGCTTTAAGAAATCACCGAGCGAAGGATCATTCACACAATTCGGATCCGACATCGCGCTTTCCGCGGGCGGCAATACCGCAAATTGTGCAGTCACATCAAGCATATTGGGAGACAACGGTACGTACCAATTTTACGTGACAGCCACAGCTGGCGAAGATACTGCAACCAGCGAAACTGTCAGTGTTATCTACGACACCAACGGACCGGGAGACCCACGGGACTACAGCAAAACCAGGACGAACAGTTGTGAATATACTATTCACTTCAAAACCGCCGATGACGCGGGGATGACCGTAAAAGTAGAAGTGTACCGCTCAGAAAACACGAGCTTCTCGGCAGATGACGGATCACGCGTACTCACCGTCAACGCCGGATCAAATGAAACCCATGACGCCACCAATACCGTGCCCGACTGTAGTAAGAATTACTACTATGCGATCCGCTCATTTGACGCAGCCGGAAACGGATCAGGTATCGTCGGGGATAGTGAAGTGACCATCACCAACGCGACCACCACGACGACCACGACTACCCAACAAACAGCAGGGGCTATACCGGTAAACCAGGGCGGCAGCGTGCTCGGTGATGAAGCTACCATCGGAGCGATGGGTGCGACCGGCACAAGCGGGGAAACACTGGGTGAAACCAGCCCCAGCGCTGAAGTCGCCGATATGGGGAAGAAAGATGACGCGAAAAATTCCATGGCTCGAAACCTGATGCTCGGCGGTGGTATACTGCTATTGGGAGCAATCCTGTATGCCATCTGGAAAAAGCAACAAACCCAAACGCCGTAAGCCGCGCACCGGAAAGCGCGTATCGGAAAAATCTTCTGTTTTGCGTCTCGCAAATACCCTAATGCTTGTCGGACTGTGGGGTATTGCTATCGCCCTGCTTATCACCGGTGTGACCTTGTGGCCGGCAATCCAGCTGGAACTTGGCTACACCGCGAAAAAAATCACCGCTCCCAAATCACTCGACATTCCCCAAGAGCCCATCGACAAAGAATTTGGCATTACCGTACCCAAAATAAATGCCAATGCGAAAATTATTCCAAACGTTGACCCGTTTAACAGTGTGGAATATCAAAAAGCCCTCACAAAAGGCGTGGCACATGCCAAAGGAAGCGCGTTTCCGGGAGAGGGCAGAAACACATTTCTCTTTTCCCACTCATCGGTTAATTTTTTTGAGGCACTCCGCTACAACTCTGTGTTTTATCTGCTTTCCAAAATGGAGCGTGGCGACCCTATTAACATATATTACCGGAACATCAAGTATACCTATACAGTAACGGATGTCCGCACGGTGCCATCGTCGGCGGTAGAGTATCTGTTCACTGTACCACAAACAGAAACGCTCACGCTTATGACCTGCTGGCCACCCGGCACCACATACAAACGGCTTATCGTCATCGCGGAGCGGATATAAATGGGCATCCTCTTCCTTATCATCCAACTCATCATGGCAGGATTTTTCCTGTTTCTCTGCCTTGCGTTTGTCACCGGAGGCCCGTTTGTCCCTTCCTCAAAAACATCGGTGATGGCGATGGTAAAACTCGCGAACCTCCGCTCCGGTCAAACCGTGTTTGATGTAGGAAGCGGTGACGGACGGGTGCTCATGGCGGCTGCCCGGCAGGGGGCAAAAGCCGTAGGAATTGAGATTAACCCGTATCTTGTATGGTATACGCGGTTCCGCGCCTTGTGGAGGCCGTACAAGGGCAAGGTTACGGTACTTTGGCAGAACCTCTGGACTACCGACTTGTCACGTGCCGATGTCGTATTTGTGTACCTCATCCCATGGAAAATGGCAGACCTCGCCGCGAAACTCAAAAAGGAACTCAAACCCGGTGCATTGGTTATATCCAACAGCTTCATCTTTCCCGGCTGGAAAGTGGTCAGAAAAGATACGGACCACCATGTCTATGCCTTTGTCATATAACGCCTTTTCCTTCTCATCTTTCATTACGCCTATGAGCAGCGTATACTCATGGCTATGACCCGTGATATTGTCAGCGTCACAAAGCTCACCAAGCGGTTCGGAAATTTCCCGGCGGTGAACGGTATTTCGTTTTCCGTTACGGAAGGTGAAATCGTGGGATTGTTGGGTCCAAACGGCGCGGGCAAAACCACGACGCTCGCAATGATGCTTGGCGTCATTGCGCCCTCATCGGGAGATATCAACGTCTTTGGCAAAAATTTTGCAACCCACCGGGAAGAAATCCTCAAAGACATGAATTATTCATCGGCCTACGTTAAGTCACCATGGCGCATGACGGTATGGGAACACGTGTATGTATTTGCCCTCATGTATGAGGTCGCAAATCCGCGGCAGAAAACTGAAGAAATGCTTTCAACGTTTCATCTGACAAAACTAAGAAATACCCTGGGTGGCGATCTATCTTCCGGCAATAGCGCGCGGCTCAACCTCGCCAAAGCATTTGTCAATCAGCCGAAGCTCGTACTTCTCGATGAGCCGACGAGCTCCGTCGACCCGGATATTGCTGACCGTATCCGGCAGTTTATAAAACTCTCGCGCGAAAAATACCAGACAACCATACTGCTTACATCCCACAACATGGCGGAAATCGAAGAGCTCTGTGACCGGGTCATATTTATGGATCATGGAAAAATCGTCGCGGTAGACACGCCTGAAGGGCTGGCCAAAAAAATAAAAAAGACCCGCGTGCGCCTTATGATGCGCGATGGGCAGAAACGGACGGTAGAGTACTGCGCTACCCGCCACTTAACGTGTCAAACAAACGAACGCTATGTGATGATTGATATCAACGAACAACAAGTCGCCTCACTCCTCACCGATTTGTCAAAAATCGGTGCTGACTATACCCAAATTTCTATCGATAAACCGACGCTTGAGGATTTCTTTATCGGAAAGGCCCGCCATGAAACTGCTTAATTTTAATAGAGTATACGCACTGGTGCTGCGGCACCTCCTCACCTGGCCGAGAAGCCTGGAGCGGATTGCCGATTCATTTTGGTGGCCCACGATGAACCTTTTTATCTGGGGGTTAGTCAACATCTATCTCCAAAAAGAAACGGGGACAACTGTATTTTTTGTACAGTTGTTTTTGGGAGGGCTCCTGATGTGGACACTCGTTGCCCGGTCACAGGAAGAAATGGGGTTATTGTTTTTACAGGAAGCATGGGACAGAAACCTGCTCAACATGTTTTCTTCGCCGCTCACCATCTGGGAATTCAGCATGGCGACGATCGTACTCGCCACCGCAAAACTACTGGTCACGTTCGTCTGGCTATTTATTCTCTCCAGCCTGCTCTTTGCCTTTAATATATTTTCATTGGGGTGGGTGCTCGTGCCGTACGCGCTTATCTTGATGATTTCGGGGTGGAGTCTGGGATTTTTTATCAACGGGCTTATCTTACAGTACGGGTACCGGGTGCAGGTATTCGCGTGGACACTCACCATGATTATCCTCCCGTTTTCAAGCGTCTATTATCCCGTGAGCGCGTTACCTGTCTGGATGCAATATGTGGCACACGCGCTGCCGACCAGCTACGTGTTTGAGGGGATGCGGCAAGTGTTCCTGACGCAGCGTGTTGATGTGGCGGGTCTGGGTATCGCCATTGCGCTCAATATCGTGTATACCGCGCTTGGCATGTGGTTTTTTTCCTGGAGCTACCGGCGTGCGCAGCAAAGCGGGATGATCATGAAATTCAGCTGAGCATCGCTTGACATTACCCCAAAATCGCCTACAATAAACATACTTCTCGTTTGCATGAGACGCAACCAACCTCAAAGAGAAGCGCTGCATCAGCGTAAAGATGTCAAATCAAGATCACCGTAACGTCAGATGGAACCGCCCCAAAAAATGGAGCTCTGACGAGAGGGTGATTTTTTGTGTAAAAGGGAGGATGAGTATGCAAAACAATAACGATCATTTGATGAACCTGCGCCATTCATGCGCGCATTTACTCGCCGCTGCGGTTATGGAGTTGTGGCCGCACGCCAAACGGACAATCGGTCCGGCGATCGAGGATGGATTTTATTATGACTTCGATTTTGGTGACACAAAAATCTCGGAGTACGATTTTCCAAAGATTGAAGAAAAAATGAAAGTGCTGGTCAAAGACTGGAAGGAATTCCGGAGAAAAGAAGTAACGAAGGAGGAAGCGTTGTCCCATAATCAAGGGAACGAATATAAAAAAGAACTTATTGAGGAATTTAGTGCAGATGGCCAACACCTCACTATCTATACGTCGGGTAACTATACCGATTTATGCAGGGGAGGGCACTGCCCCCACCCAAACAATGATCTGAAACACTTTAAGCTGCTTTCTGTGGCAGGCGCGTATTGGCGCGGCAGCGAAAAAAACAAAATGCTTACCCGCATTTACGGCACATGTTTTCCCACCAAAAAAGCACTTGATGATTTCCTTGTCCAACAGGAAGAAGCGAAAAAACGCGATCACCGCAAACTAGGCGCGGAACTTGATCTGTTTACCTTCTCCGAGCTTGTAGGGAAAGGCTTACCGCTCTGGACACCCAAAGGAACCACAGTGCGGCGGGAACTGGAACGGTTTGTGGTTGAAGAAGAATTAAAGCGCGGGTATCTCCACGTCATGACGCCGGATCTTGCCCGTCTCGATTTATACCGGACCAGCGGTCACTATCCGTATTACAAAGATACGATGTACGCCCCAATCACGATCGATGAAGACGAGTTTATGCTGCGCCCGATGACGTGTCCGCATCACTTTGAGCTCTACAAGAGTAAGCCCCGAAGCTACAAAGAACTACCCATGCGGCTTGCGGAACTTGCAAAACTCTACCGTTACGAAAAATCCGGTGAGCTATCCGGCCTTATGCGAGTCCGGAGTTTTTGTCTTGCTGACGCCCATATTATCGCAACCCCGGCGCAGGCGAACGCAGAAATTAACGAGGTACTCGATCTTATCGACTTTGCTTCATCCACCTTCGGCCTACAACCCGGAGTAGATTACCGGTACCGGCTGTCGCTCGGCGACCGCGCAAACGAGAAAAAATATTTCAAAGATGACGCGTCATGGGACAATGCCGAAGCGGTGCTCCGCGATGTACTTACCAAACGGAAAGCCGCGTATTTTGAAGCACCCGATGAGGCGGCGTTTTACGGCCCCAAAATCGATGTTCAAATAAAAAACATTCATGGCAAAGAAGAAACCGCATTCACGGTGCAGTACGACTTTGTCATGCCGAAACGCTTTTCCCTTACCTACACCAACGAGCAGGGCGAGGCAGCTGAACCGATCGTCATCCACCGATCATCGATAGGGGCGATCGAGCGCACGATGGCATTTTTGATAGAAAAATACGGCGGCGCGTTTCCGTTATGGCTTGCGCCCGTCCAGACCATCGTTATACCCATCGCGGAGCGTCACAACGAGGCAGCTGAGGCTATCGTACAGCAACTCAAAAAAGCAGGCATCCGGGCAGAAGCAGATACCCGTTCCCAACCGATGCAGGCCAAAGTACGAGATCATACGTTGCAAAAGGTGCCATACTTAGCTATAATCGGGGATACCGAAATAAACAGTAATACAGTGAGCTTACGTAGCCGACACGGGGAAAATCTCAAGGATATACGCCTTGACGACTTCCTCGCCAGGCTAGCAAACGAGATTGAGACCAAAGCAAACCCATAAGTTTTACAAGATCAATTACCAAATCCTCAGCCCGGAAATCAGGCTGTTGGATGAAAAGGGTGTGCAGATCGGCATAGTCTCCAAGCTCGAGGCATTACAAAAAGCTAAAGAATTTGGGGTCGATGTCGTAGAGATTGCGCCAAACGCGAAACCGCCGGTAGCTAAACTTATTGATTACAAAAAGTTTAAATACCAGGAGGCGAGGAAAGAACGCGAATCGAAAAAGAATGTAAAAAATGTTGGGGTCAAAGAAGTCAGATTACGGCCGTTTATCGAGCAACATGACTTTGATACCTGGCTTAAAAGAGCGACAGAGTTTATTGAAAAGGGAAATCAGGTTAAAATAAATGTTCTCTTTAAAGGACGGGAACTCGGAAGGAAACAGTTTGGGTACGAAGTGTTAAACCGCTTTGTACACTCACTGGAAGGGGTTAAAATTGTACGGGAACCGAGGATGGAAGGACGGGTGCTCGCCGCTATGGTCGTCCCGAACAAAAAAGGCGAAGGAAAAGAAGAGGAAATAGCGAGTTAATTGTTAATAACTAATTATTGATAGTTGATAGTTAATTGTTAATAGTTAATAGTTAATTCATATGCCAAAAGTTAAAACCAGAAAAGTAGCAGCAAAACGGTTTAAAGTAACCGGCAAAGGGAAACTCGTTCACCGTGTACAGGGAGCGAGGCATCTTCGCCGCAAAAAAAGCAAACGGCAGCAACGGCGTCAAGACCGACAAGTGGAACTGAAAAAGGCTATGGTTAAACACGTAACAGCGTACCTGAGAAGGTCATAAAAGGAGAAATATATGAGAGTAAAACGAGGCACAACCAGTAAAGCAAAACATAATAAAATTTTCCGGGCCAACAAAGGGTACCGGATGACCAAGCGTAAGCTTATCAAAGTAGCAACCGAAGCATATCTCCATGCAGGGGAATACGCGTTCGCCGGCCGCAAAAACCGGAAGCGCGACTTCCGCGAACTGTGGATCACCAGAATTTCCGAAGCAAGCAAGCTCCGCAATCTTTCGTATAGTTCACTTGTCCATAAACTCAAGGAAGCACACATTGAACTCGACCGGAAAACGCTCGCCAACTTGGTGGTCGAAGATCCGGATGTGTTTGATGCAATCCTCAACGAAGTCAAATCGGTTAATTAATTTTTATTTTATGACACACCATACATTCTTTGCGTTCTTTACCTCGCTCCAGCGGGGTTCTTTGGGCGCGTAAGAATAGACAAAAATAACCCAAGGATCCCGCGAAAGCGGGATTTTTTGTGGAATGCGATGGTTCACATCCATGAAATAGAAATCCCGCGATAAGACGGTTTTCTATGAAAGGAGGTGAACACGGATGAACATTAAAGAGCGACTTGAACAGGCCAAAACAAGGAGGGAGCTTTTAGTGATCGGAAGAGCGATACATAAATCTACCGACCCGTCACTCAGGCCATCGTTACAAGACATGATCAATGAACGGAAAGTTGTGCTATGGAGCAGTCAGCATAGACGGGCAAGGCAAAACCATGAAAGGACGTTACGGCGGTTACGCCGGTGACACAAAGAGAAGAGGGGCGGACGATGCTCGTGAAAGCTATACCGCCCGCCCCTCTTCTTGCGACATTATAAATCAAAACGTACAATAAACATATGCATATGACGGAAGAAATTGTATCAGGAAGCAATGTCATCAGCCTACTTCTTCTCGCACAGGAGGAAGCGCTGTCACTCATTAAAGACACCAGCAAAAGTGTTGATGAGCTACGTATCCTGCTTATGGGTTCCAAAAGCGACCTCGCGCGGCTCACCAAACAAATCAGCCGGGTGCCTAAAGAGGAACGCCAGCAGGTAGGCGTGATCGTATCGCAGGTGAAACAATCGATAGAACAGGGCTTAGCGGCAAGGGCAGCATTGCAGCCGGTGAGTGAAGCGGGCAACACGGCATTTCTCGATATTACTATGCCGGGTGAGCGTCCGCCGCACGGCAACCTTCATCTGGTGACGCAGGCCATCATAGAAATTACCCGGATTTTTGAGCGTATTGGATTTACCCGTGTGCGTCACCCCGAGGTCGATTGGGATTGGTATCCGTTTGAATCACTGAATATGCCTACCAATCATCCCGCGCGGGACGAGTGGGAAACATTTTTCCTCGACTTTCCCGGCAAACCGGGTAAGGACCCCCATAAGCAAAAAATAGTTCTCACGCCGCACACCAGCAACGGCCAGGTACGCGAAATGGAAAAAGGGGAGCTACCCATCCGTATGATCAATATCGCCAAATGTTACCGGCGGCAAATCGATGTCTCACATACACCTATGTTTCATCAATTTGAAGGACTCTATGTCGACCGGGATGTTTCTATCGGCAATTTAAAAGGGGTTTTTGATCATTTTGTCAAACAATTTTTCGGCGCTTCACGGGTAACCCGCCTCCGGCCGTTCCATTTCCAATTTACGGAACCTTCATTTGAGGTGGATATAAACTGCGGTATTTGTCTGGGCACGAGCAAACTTGCGGACGGAAGTACCTGCAAACTTTGTAAAGCCGGCTGGCTCGAGCTAGGAGGCGCGGGCATGGTACATCCGGTCGTGCTGCGAAACGGTGGCATAGACCCCGATGTCTACTCCGGATTTGCGTTCGGGTGGGGGATAGAGCGCACCAGCATGATGAAATCAGGAACGAAGCTGGACGATATCCGCCTCCTGTATAGTAATGATCTGCGGTTTTTACAACAATTTTAAATTATGAATATTTTAATTCCAGATATATGGCTCCGGACCTACTTAAAAACAAAGGCAACGCCTTTGGAAATAAAGGAGTACCTGTCGCTATGCGGTCCTTCGATCGAGCGGATTTACGGTGAAGGAAGTGAGTGCGTCTATGACATAGAAATCACCGGCAACAGACCGGATGCCATGTCAGTTATGGGAGTTGCCCGGGAAGCGGCAACTATTTTACCGAGGTTTGGCATACCTGCAACCCTCACCGGGGATCCCTACCGGGAAAAAGTGATGTTCCCTCAAGCCAAAAATGATCTCAAACTGACACTTAAAACCGATGCCGAGCTAAACCCGCGGTGGATGTCACTCATTTTTGACGGCGTCACCGTAAAGACCTCTCCAACGTGGCTGACAAAATATCTGGAGCTTGCGGGCATGCGGAGTTTGAACAATATCGTCGACATTACGAATTTTCTGATGCGCGCATACGGTCAACCGGCGCATGTGTTTGATTATGATGCGATAGAGGGTCACAAAATGACGCTGCGGGCGTCAAAAAAGGGAGAGAAACTCCAAACGCTTGATGGCAAGACACACCGCTTGCCGGGCGATGATATCGTCATTGAAGATAAGAACGGTAAGCTCATTGATTTGTGCGGCATTATGGGGGGAGAAAATTCATCCGTCACCGAACACACGAAACGCGTCATATTGTTTCTTCAGACATACAGCCCAACGCATATCCGGAAAACCTCTATGGCATTAGGCCACCGGACAGAAGCCGCCGCGTTGTTTGAAAAAGGTCTGGATACGGAACTCGTTAAACCGGTGTTTCATAAAGGCATGGAACTGATGATAGAGCTTACCGGCGGAAAACCGGCAAGCGCGCTCATCGATCTGTACCCCAAACCATACAAGGCAGTGACCGTGTCCGTACAGTTATCAAAAATCCACTCGTATATCGGTCATATTTCATTGAAAGAAATAAAAGAAACACTAGCCGCCCTCGGCTTCCGCGTACAAAGCACCAATAAAGCCATCACCGTGGTCGTACCAAGTTTCCGGCGTGACGTAACGATAGATGTTGATGTCATCGAAGAAATCGCCCGCGTGTATGGGTATCAAAATATTCCATCCCGCTTGCCGGAGCACGCGCCACCCACCACCTTACCCGACCCCATACTTTCATGGGAGGAAAGCGTCAAAGTACGTCTCAGAGACTGGGGCTACACCGAGCTTATTACCTATTCCATGGTGTCAAAGGAGCTTATGGTGGCCTTCGGTAGTGATCTTGAAAAAACGTACAAAATTGCTAACCCGCTGTCTTCTGAATGGGAGTATATGCGGCCTGACCTATTTATGAGCATGGTACCGGTACTCCGGGAGAACCTCAAATTAACGAAATCTTTACGGGTGTTTGAACTCAGCATGGTATACCGGTTCCGGCCTAACGACCTGCCCGAAGAAATACCCACCCTTACCGTCGTATGGAGCGGCAACCGGTTTTTGGAAGCCAAGGGGCTCGCGGAAACGATATTTTCACTCTTTGGCATACCATTCCCGCTTGACCTGACAAACGAGGCAGGACAGCCGCTTGACTGGTATAGCCATCACCGCCTGTCACTTTCGGAATACGGCTCATTCGGCACCCTTGACTACCGGATGCTGCAGCAAAACGGCATCACCACACCGCTTACCCGGCTGGTACTCGACTTTGGAAAACTGGTGGCACGGGCAAACACCAGAAATACGTATGCGCCGGTTCCGAAATATCCACCGATCATGGAGGATCTCTCGTTTATCGTGCCCGATGAATTTTATGTCAGTCCGCTTATGGCAGCACTGCGGGCGGCACACCCGCTTGTTTTTGACGTGACCCTTCTGGATGTGCATGAAAACACGAGGACATTCCACATCACGTACCAGGATGAAAAAAGAAATCTGACCAATGCGGATATCGCGCCGGTCCGCACGAAGCTCATTTCGCTTGCAGAATCCAAATTCGGATTGTCGCTCAAGTCCCGCTAATTATTCTCTCTTTACGGTTGTTATGGGGTAGGCGTTGGCGTAGGGGAGGAATAATCCTGATTTATACCCACGCGGATTTCGCGCTCGGAAGATGTTCCCCGTTTATCTATCGCTTTTACTTTTATTGTGTGTGATCCATTGGCTATGTTGATGGTTTCGGAAATTGTCTTTTCGTTTGACCGTTCTTTCACTTTGGAGCCATCAACATAGATTTCTATCCGCTCAATATCCGCGGTAGATATCGCTTCGGCTTCTACCTGCACATCGTTGTTATCGATACGCTGGTTATCGCTTGGCTTTTTGATTTGGATAACAACCTGATTGGAATCGCCGCCGCTATATGTCTCGGTGGGGGCTTTATACTTGCTGTCTTGTCCGGCAATCCAGCCGTTGATACCTTCCTGCCATCTATTTTTGCCATCGCCGGAAACAGGATCGTCCTCACGTATCACGATAAACAATTTTTCATCATAGTCTCCGGTCGCGACTTCAACACTGTTTGCCAGTTTATTGTTGTCTTTCCGGGAAATTTTTAATTTCTGATAGATAGCAGCGGGTCCTGTGGGCTCAGTGCCCTTGATAAAAAATTCTTTGCGGGTCGGCTGATTTTCAAAGGGAAGGCCGCCCCCAAACGCATCGATATCCATTTCTATGACCCCATCCGGGCGGGTGAATGGTTCATCGGGAATATCTTTAATTGCCTCACGCATAATACGGTTCCATATGGGAGCCGCGCCCGTGACACCGGAAGCAAGCGTGGGGCTCATCGGCGAATTGTCGTTATTGCCGACCCAGGCGATGACGACACGGCTCTTGGTATATCCTGCAGTCCAGTTATCACGTTTATCATCGGTCGTACCGGTTTTGGCGGCAACAGTTTTTCCGGAAATCACCAGATGGGAACGTGTCCCGAACACTTCCTTCCGCGCATCGTTATCAGAAAGAATCGAGGATATAATAAACGCTACATCTGGCTCCAATTCTGCCCGTGGGGAGACCGGCTTATGCTCAAACAACGTCTTCCCGTTGGTATCCGTCACTTTCAGGATTGCGACAGGATCAGTCCGCATGCCTTCGGCCGCAAAAACACTAAACGCCGTTGCCATATCAATCATTTTTACTTCCGCGCCGCCAAGCGGCAACGATAATCCAACACGCTTCAAGTTGGCATCGGTTGGCTCCCACGTCTGCAATCCCATGGCATACCCCAATTTCAGCACATCCCGCACCCCTACAAGCGCGGCTACTTTTACGGCAGTCGTGTTAATGGAGTTTGCAAGCCCGTACCGGAGTTGCATGGGTCCGCGGTATTTGTTGTCATAATTTTTAGGATTATATTCGGGTTTAGCCGGGTCACCGGAAGGGTACTTGGTTTCTACATCCATAAGCATGGTGCTCGCGGTGTAACCTTTCGTCAATGCAGCCGCGTAAATCATGGGCTTGAGTGTGGATCCCGGTTGCCGAAGCCCTTGGGTGACGACATTAAACTTGAGTCCTGAACTATCGGTCGCCGCGTAGTCTTTGCTTCCCACTATAGAAAGGATTTCGCCGGTTCGCGGATCCATCACGATAGCGGCTCCGTTACTTACTTTTAATTTTTTGGCTTTCTCTACTTCTTCCTTAACGGCAAGCTGTGCCGCTTCCTGCAGTTTCCAGTCAAGCGTGGTCGTGACGGTCAGTCCGCCCGCGTTTACTGTTTTCTCACCAAACCGCTCTATCAGCAGTTCTTTGATGTAGGCAACAAAATGCGGTGCCCGCAGTCCGACATCTCCCGAGGCAAACGTCACGGATTCTAGTTGTTTTTTCGCTTCACCTTCCTGCGCGGGAGTAATGTATCCGTCTTCACGCATTCTTCGGAGTACTTCCTGCGCGCGCCCCCGGTAAGCGGTTTCATCTCCGGTAAACGGGGAATAATAACTCGGTGACTGCGGAAGCCCTGCGAGCACGACCGACTGCACAAGCGTCAGGTCTTTCACATCTTTATCAAAGTAATGTTCCGCGGCTGTTTTCACTCCAACAGCGGTACCGCCATAAGGTGCTTCGTTAAGATACATGAGGAGGATATCGTTTTTGCTGTATTTGCGTTCTATTTGTATGGCAAGCACTGCTTCCTTCATTTTCCGGGGCAGTGTCCGTTCCTGGGAAAGCAGGACGTTTTTCACTAACTGCTGGGTCAGCGTCGATCCTCCCTGGCAACGGCGCATAAATACGCACGCCAATAATCCGCGCATAATACCGGTCGTGGATAACCCTTGATGTTTGTAAAAATCTTTATCTTCTATAGCGACCGTGGCATCTTTGAGATACTGGGGAACCTCTTCCCATTTGGCGGGAATTCTGTTGGCTTCTTCAAAAATGTCATAGAGCTTCTCTCCATTTCGGTCAAGCACAACAGTAGAAAGCCCTTCGCGCCGCTGCACTTTGTCCGGCCGGGGCAAATCTTTGGCATACCACGCAAAAAGAATACCGATAAATAATATAAGAACGACAAATCCTATAAAGCCACCAAACGCAACTATGCTCCACAGCTTCATCCGGGAAACACTGGAACCAAATAGTTTCCGCCGCTGCCGCTCGCTGAATAAATCTGACATTTGTATCACGAAATCCATTGTAACTGCGATTGACAGAAATGACAAATTGCTGATACGATAATGAGGATGAATACTACAACCAAATACGTATATACGTATTATCCCTTCAAAGTGGGGTTGGTTGTTGTGATGAAATAGTACAATTTTTTCTAATCAATAACGAACCCCGCGAGTCGGGGTTTTTTTATGGATGAAAGGAGGTGATCATATGATACAGCTTAAAGAAATTCTAGATGGAAAAACAATAGAGGATAGTGAACAACGCGCAGAGCGCGCATTTCGTATTTCTCGAGACCTCTTGCATGCAAGTTGGGTTTTTAGTCTTGGCGGTTTACCGAAAATTGGAGCCATATTGCTTGGAAGCTCTATCCCGATCATTATAGAAATGAAACGACAACACGGTAACATCAATAAACGAAAGAAAGAACGAAATGTAGTATTTCATAAATAAACGATGAAATACACATAATATGTGATATAGTAAAAGGAGAAATTATGGATGCAATTGATCATTTATTAACCCGAGGGGTAGATACAATTTACCCAACCCGAGCAGAGCTGGAAAAAGTCTTGCGAAGCGGCAAAAAACTCATTTTATACCAGGGGTTTGATCCCACGGGAACACAGCTGCATATCGGTCATGCGGTGGGTTTCCGAAAACTCCGCCAATGGCAGGACTTAGGTCATCATGTCATCTTCCTGGTGGGTGATGGTACCGGGCTCGCCGGAGACCCATCAGGCAAAATGAAAGCGCGTGGCAAATTTATGTCACGCTCTGAACTTCGCGACAACGCAACAGCATACCTCATGCAGGCTTCAAAAATCGTCCGTTTTGATGGCGATAATCCGGTAGAAATTAAATACAACGGTGATTGGCTTACAGAATTGAAACTCGAAGACATGTTGGGAATTGCACAAAATTTTACCGTCCAACAAATGATAGAACGGGATATGTATCAAGTACGCATAAAAGCGGGAGATCCTATTAATCTCCGTGAATTCCTTTATCCGTTGCTCCAGGGATATGACTCTGTGGCGATGAAGGTGGACTTGGAACTCGGGGGGAGCGATCAAACATTTAACATGCTTGCGGGAAGAACACTGGTTAAAAACATGCTGGGTAAAGAAAAATTCGTTATGACCGTGCCGCTCCTTGCCGATTCCAAAGGGGTAAAAATCGGCAAAACCGAAGGCAATGTCATAGGTCTTACCGATGCACCGACTGATTTTTATGGAAAAATCATGTCGCTGGGTGATGATGCTATCATTCCCTGTTTTACACTGCTTACTGACACGCCGGATGAAGAAATCACTGCCATACAGGAACAGATGACAAGGGGTGAAAATCCTATGAAGTTCAAAAAACAACTCGCCTTTGAGCTCACTAAACAATTTAATTCAGAAAATGAAGCAACTAAAGCACAAAATGATTTTATACAAAAATTTCAAATTAAAAATTTGGCTACAGTAATAATGCCAACTATCCCATTAAAAGCTTTTAATTCAGCACCTACTATCTCTGAATTTTTATTAGCAACGAAATTGGTGCCAAGTCGATCAGAAGCAAAACGGTTAATTCAACAGGGGGCAGTAAAGATTGACGACACGGCTGTTATCGATGATAATAAACCAAAGGTCAGAATAGGAACCGTAATTAAGGTGGGCAAAACTAAATTTGCAAAAATTGATTAATAATCTTATGAACTTTTTTAGAAAACACGAAAAATTCTGGAAGGTAATTGTCGTGATCTCAACAATCGCGCTTGTCGCCACCTCCTTTGTGCCGTTCCTCGCAGGCGGACTGCAATAACGCGCCTCATCATGCGCCCCGGCTAGATACCCTGCACGGAAAAGAACCTCATTTACTGGTAATCGCGATATAATAGGGGAATGGATTTACAATTGTCGTCCCTAGTGCAGTTTCTCCCGCGGGTGGGACCGCGTATGGCATCGCTGCTTCACAAAGTAGGTGTCGAAACCGTCTACAACCTCATGACCTATGTACCATTCCGGTATAAGGACTATTCCTTGGTGTCACCGATTGCCCGCCTGCAACCAGGGGAAACCGTGACCGTAGTGGGGGAACTCGAATATATCCGCACGTTTATTACCAAGCACGGAAAACGGCTCGTCATGGCACGCCTCCGCGATGACAGTGGGGCGATCGACATTACATGGTTCAATCAACTTTATCTAACGAAAATTCTTTCCGCCGGGGATACGCTGAGTGTTTCGGGCAATGTCGCATGGTTTGGCCAAAAAAAAGTCTTGTCATCACCCGAATACGAAGTGCTGCGCGCTGCAGGTGAAGGCAAAGACAGCCTCCACACCGGCCGCCTGGTACCTGTCTACCCCGAAACAGAAGGGTTGTCCTCAAAATGGCTGCGCGGGAGAATTGCGTTTGTCCTTGAACAATATCTTTCGCTCGTTGAAGACCCGCTCCCCGGACAAATACGCGCCGCCCATCATTTACCGGATCTCCGGAAAGCGATACAGACTATCCATTTTCCCGACACGCTGGACGACGCAGCGGCTGCGCGGGAGCGTCTGGCGTTCGATGAGTTATTTACCCTTATGCTGCGGTCCCAGCAACAAAAACGGTTATGGAAACAAACATTAAAAGCACACGCCATGCCGCTCTCGGCTGCCCTGCTTGAAGAATTTATCAGCCGCTTACCATTTACCCTTACTTCTGACCAATCCAAAGCAGTCAATGATATTATCACCGACCTCGGTAGCTCAACGCCAATGAACAGGCTGCTCGAAGGGGACGTTGGTGCCGGAAAAACGGTGGTGGCAGCGGCTGGGATGTTTGCGGCATTTATGAACCAACACAATTCAGCCTTACTCGCTCCCACGCAAATACTTGCCGAACAGCATGCAAAAACACTCCGCCTCATTTTAGAGGACACTTTTCATATACAGGTTCATCTTATCCTTGGCGGATCGAAGAAAACCACCATCCCGCCCAAAACAACGGTACCGGCCATTTACGTGGGTACGCATGCATTACTGACAAAAGCCGAAAAACTTCCTGATTTCGGATTTATTGTGATAGACGAACAGCAACGGTTTGGCGTTGCCCAACGCGCCACACTCCGCGATCAAGCAAAAGAGGATATTGTGCCGCACCAACTCGCGATGACCGCCACCCCTATACCACGCACCATCGCCCAAACGGCATTCGGCAATATTGATCTCAGTGTGCTTCACTCACTTCCAAAAGGAAGAATACCCATAAAAACATGGGTTGTTGCAGCTGCAAAACGGGATGCGGCATATGAGTGGATAAAAAAAGAACTCAGGGAAACGAATTCACAGGCATTTATCGTTTGCCCGCTCATTGACCAATCGGAAACGCTCACGACGGTAAAAGCCGCGACTACCGAATTCGCCCGGCTAAAAAAAATATTTTCGCCGCTCACTGTCGGACTTCTGCATGGACGGATGAAAGCCGATGAAAAAACTGACGCGCTTACCCGTCTGCATGACCGGAAAACAGATATACTCGTGTCTACTCCGGTGGTTGAAGTAGGTATCGATATACCGGAAGCAACAATCATGGTCATTGAGGCTGCCGAACGGTTCGGCCTTTCGCAACTCCATCAGTTGCGGGGGAGAGTAGGACGCCGCGAAAAACCATCATATTTTCTGCTATTTACTGAAAATGAAACACCCGAAGTCATCAACCGGCTCAAAGCGCTCGAAACCGTCCATAACGGTCCGGAACTTGCTGAGCTTGATTTGAAACTGCGGGGACCGGGGGAACTATTTGGCACCCGGCAGCATGGGATTGCCGGATTTGCCATTGCGACTCTATCGGACACGGAATTAGTTGCCGAAGTACAGCGGGCGGTTCGTGACCTCACGGATAAGGATCCTGACCTCTCGCAGTTTCCCCACTTGAGAGAACGCATAAATGAGAGTAAAATAGAGATTATTCAATCGTAACCTATGACACCACTACCAAAACGACGCGCATCAAAAAGACGCCAAGGCAAACGGGACGCAAGCATCCGGATGAAATTGCCGGGGTTGTTAATCTGTCCGAACTGCGGTAAGTTACGAATTCCTCACCGTGCATGCAAATACTGTGGTTTCTACGCAGGACGAGCAGTCGTCGTGAAAAAAGAAAAGAAAGTAAAGAAAACGGCCTAACAATCAGTTGTCAGGTGCCAGTTGTCACCACGAGGTGAGAGCTGATTGCTGAAAGCTGATAGTTTCAGAGTTCATGAAGACTCCCAACGATCCCCGACATCAAAAACGCATTACCAGAATGCAGCAGTTATTCAGCTACAGTTTCCGCGAAGCATCTGTTTCCGAAGAGACAGCGCCCATCGTCGACAAGCTCACAGCTATTGACGCCTTCATAGAAAAGGCCGCGCCGGAGTGGCCGCTTACCAAAATTGCTAAAATTGACTTAGCCATTTTACGGCTTTCTGTCTGGGAACTTATGTTTGATACCAAAAATCCGAAAAAAGTCGTCATCGACGAAGCGGTTGAGTTAGGTAAATCTTTCGGCAATGAACATAGCGCAAAATTTATAAATGGCGTGCTTGGTACCATAGTAAAATTATCACCATAAGCGCCACCCTAAACATCTATGACACTCGACGAACTCCAACAAACGATTGCAATACAATTTAACAATCCTGAACTATTGAAGCAGGCGTTTATTCACCGTTCACACTTAAATGAATCCAAAGAAAACAAAGTATCCAATGAGCGCCTGGAGTTTCTGGGGGATGCGGTATTGTCATTTATCACGTCCCAGTATTTGTATGAAACCTATCCACAATTTCCGGAAGGCACACTGACCAACGTCCGGTCTACCCTGGTTAAAACCAAAAGCCTGGGTGCGGTGGCTGCCAGTCTCGGTCTGGGAGAGCTCCTCATGCTCAGCCGCGGAGAAGAGTCTTCGGGCGGGCGGAGCAATGAATCGCTGCTTGCTGATTGTTTTGAAGCACTCTTAGGAGCGATTTTCCTTGACCACGGCATCGAGGATGCCAAAAAGTTTCTCATGACCCATCTCCTTTACAAAACAGAAACCATTCTCACCACCAAAAGCTACATCGACTTTAAAAGCCTGCTTCAGGAAATTACCCAGGAAAAAACCAAAACCTCACCCATATACCGTGTCGTAAAAAGCGAAGGACCGGACCACAATAAAACGTTTTGGGTGGAGGTATCGACGGGAGATACCGTCTTAGGAAATGGTGTCGGTAAATCAAAACAGGAAGCAGAACAGCAAGCTGCCCAGAGTGCGCTTGAGAAGCGCGGCGATATCTGATAGAATATTACTTCTATGGTAAAGATTCGTTTAGCCCAATACGGAGCCAAAAACAGACGGACATACCGCATCGTTGCGATTGAAGAGGGAAAAAGACGCAACGGAACGCCGGTTGAGATGCTTGGCTTTTATAATCCGCTGGTAAAACCGGCGCAGGTTTCTATTAATCTTGAACGCGTCGCATACTGGAAGAGCCAGGGCGCAGTGGTAAGCCCCGGAGTTGAAAAGCTTCTGGTTAAACCCTCATGAAAGACACACTAGATTATTTTGTCCGGACACTCGTTGATCACCCTGACGATGTCGTTATTGATGAACGGCAGGACGGCGAGGCGATTATCCTGACGATCCACACGAACCCTGAAGACACCGGTAAAGTTATCGGAAAGAGCGGACGCATTATCCGGGCGCTTCGCGACCTCATGAAAGTCATCGCGGCAAAACGAAACATCTATATTGATGTGGAAATCGCCGAGGATGCACCGCCAGTTGAGGCGTGAGCTATGCACATCTCCATCATTACCTTATTTCCGGAAATGTTTTCCGGAGCATTTGATGCTTCTATCGTTAAACGGGCAAAGGAAAAAGGGAAACTCCACATACATCTTGTTAATCTCCGTAAATTTGCATCCGACACTTATGGCACCGTTGATGACCATCCCTATGGGGGAGGAACGGGTATGGTACTTCGGGTTGATGTCATTGACCGGGCGCTCAAACACACGCGCACACTTATCAAAGAAGGGACACCACGCGTTATACTTATGACTCCGCAAGGTGAAACATACACACAAAAAAAAGCACGCCAATTAAGCACCGCCGATCATCTTATACTCCTCTGTGGTCACTATGAGGGAGTAGATGAACGGGTGCGCGCCCTCGTTGATGAAGAAATTTCCATCGGAGATTATGTCCTTACCGGAGGCGAAATCCCGGCTATGGTTCTCACTGACTCAATAGCCCGTCTTCTACCGGATGTACTGGTGAAAGCCGACGCCACCACGAACGAATCATTTGAACAATCTATGCTCGAATATCCTCATTACACACGCCCCGAAATATATGGAGACGCACGCGTGCCTGCGGTATTACTTTCCGGAAATCATAAAAACATTACCAAATGGAGACAGGAACAAGCGTTGGAGAAAACGCGAAAAAGACGCCCCGATTTATTACTCAGGGAGAAAAAGGATTTGGCTTAATCTGACCAATAAACGGCTCTGGCAGCGCCTCCGCACTTTGCGTGATAAGCTCCATGTTTCCCAAGCGATCGATAATCGCGACATCAGCAGCCGTTAACTCAGGAAGGATTGTTTTTGCTGTTCCCAGGCTGGTCGGAAGTGGCTCATAAAACGCGTCCATTTCTATCGAAACCGTCAGCGGGCGATCATCAGGAGGAAACGCAATAGAAAATGTGCGGATACGCAACAAACGCCGCACGTTTGGCGCCAATGTAATAAATTCCTGCACCGCGGAGATCGACCCGTTCACCGTCACAGAAAAAGGGACAGTTCTTGTGCCCAACTTCCGGTCTGCCGCCGATAGTTTCGCCGCGGATGGAGTAGCGAGTGTGGTGCCACCCGATAAACTCATTTGTTCTACCGAGACCCCCGTCCGTGCAGCAACCCCTTCAACCGTCTCAAATAGTGAAGGAAACGACCGGTCACCCGGCACAGCGGTAAGGACACTCGCTAATTGAAAACGGAGGGTCTGTTCATCCAAAGTATTCAATGTATTTAATTTTTTCTGCAACCCGTCGGCTTCCGCGGCGATGTCACGCACCTGACTGAGCATCTCTTGTATTTTTAGGATGGAAGGGGCCACTGCCAGGACGATTGCAACGACACAAAACAGCACGATTGCTCCCGAGACAATCATGCCCTGATACGTACGGAGTGTTTTATTAACTGGTTGCATAAAAAATTAAAAAACCGGAAAAAACGATATACCCATCAGTACTGTCGTATCTTCTTTAAGCGAAAAGGACAATAGTTGCGGCGTGCGGAGTTTCCGTTCATCGACGAGACGTACCAAGTTGAGTACGATGGCGACCGACTCATCAATTGAACCCAAGAATAATGTTGTCGTTACTTTTCCGGTTTCATCCACCGTGAGCGAGTTGTATTGTTCTTCCGCGGCGATCTCCTGGAGCACAGTAAACATTTTTCCCCATGGCTTTGCCACTTCCAGTGCTTTTCCTGCTACCGAGGTCCGTTCTTTCAGGGATAATAAAATACCTTCCTTGGCACTCTGCAAGTTTATCTGTTGCGTTAAATTGGCTTTTGTCACCTCAAGTGACCGGACACGAAAATTTATATACAGATAGATCGTGCCAATCGCAATACCGGTAACAAATACGCCTCCCAATAGCCAAACCGCGGCAAGCCGCAGTTTTTCTTCGAGTACTGAAAATTTACGGGAACTACTTACATCTTTCCGGATAAGGTTTATATCTGAATTACTCATGCGCGTTCACTCCCGAAGTGCAAGCCCGACTGAAACTGTGAACGTTGCACCTTCTTTGTCTAACACGGCAAATCTCGGGTCCCGCTTAATACCGACCCAGGGGTTGGCGAGCTGTGCTTCTATACCGACATTTTGCGCGATATAGACAACCATACCAGGCAACTTGGCGGTACCCCCGGCCAGCAGGGTAACTTCAACCCGCTCATCTTTGTGTTTCTCGCCATAATAGGCGAGTGCCCGTTTCATTTCTCCAATAATGGTATCCATAATCGGTTTGACCGCGGCGACAATTTTTCCCTGGAGTTTATCCTGCTCTAACCCATATGTGCGTTTAAACTCTTCTGCCTGATTGGTGTTAAAATCCAATCCCGACACAAGCGCGCGGGACAGTGCTTCACCACCTGCTGCAATAGACCGGGTAAATGCCAACACGCCGCCGCGTAATATGGCAAGATCGGTTGTCTGTGCGCCGAGTGACACAAGGAGCGCCGCGTTTTTAATAGACGCTACCGAACGCGACAATGCCCTTGCGGTCGCGATAATCTCTGTTTCAGCGGCAAGCGGAATAAGCTCAGCAGCTTCAAGGATTGAAAGATATTTTTCCAATAAGTTTTTTGGGCACGCGACGAGCAGTACGTCCATCTTGTCCGTACCCGTTTCCTTGGCGTCCCGGAGTATCGAATAATCTAAATTTACCTGATCAAGCGGTAGGGGAATGTATTGCTCGGCTTCCCATCCGATGGCGCTCGCAAGTTCACGCTGCGATAATGCGGGTACTTCGATCACGCGGGTGAATACTTGCGACTCAGGTAACGCAAATGATACTGACGTTGATTTAGCACCAGTTTCCTTGATAAGCTGCCGGATTGCCATGGCGACCGCCTGATGGTCAGCTTCAAGCGATGACTGCAGTGCCTTGGGGGGCGTCGGGATGCTTCCTGCGGCAAGCAAATGACGTTCGGCACCAGAAGAGCCTATCTCAACGAGCTTTATACTGTGTGATCCGATATCGAGACCTAAAATGGATTTCATAGGGCAGTACGAACGCCTTTATCGCGTTTTAGTGACTAAGTGTTGACTGGCTGAACAACACCGAATCGAAAACCGAAAGGGGTGCGCGGTATTGCTGATATACGACCACTTTTCGGCTAACGCCGGTGCCTGTTGTTCCTACTGATTCAATCACATTCCCCTGTTGGGGAATTGGTGAAGTTGCGTTAAGAGCGATGGTTGCATCGGCATATATCGGGCGAATACGGAGGGCAAGCAGTGTGTCCGTTCCAGCAGGACTTATGCCCAATGCCGTAAAGTCTAACTGCTTCTCATAAAACCCAAGACCGCAACCATTAAGCGTAATGCCTGACGAATCAAAATTGTTGTTCCGTGTTACCCCGTCAGGATCGACGGCCATTCGGGCAGCGTGATACGCATTAAGATTGTCCTTGTATAGGACGGTCACCTCAAGCGCCGCGGCTGCCTCGGGGGCAACTTCCTGGCTCCAGCAGAGCGAAAGTGAGGAGTCGCTAAAAAATCTGGTTTCATCGAGCGCTCCTGTGATTGCATCATGCTCTGCGAGCCAAATTGTTTCGGTTACATTCTGCGGTGTTTTATGCGCGAGCTGATATACACCTGCCTGTCCACCGATAGAATTTACCGAGACCTCATAAGACACGCCAGAAGTGAGGGTAGTCGGCCCTGCGGTACCAAAACCCGACTGTAATGCTTGTTCGATACCCGCTTCAGCGGCGTTAAACGCCCGAGTGGATTCCTCAAGCTGATTGCTCATCGATAAATCAATCGTTGCCCGGCCGATGAGGGAGAGGGCAATGGTGGTCGCAACCGTCAATACGAGAAGAGTGATGAGCAATATTTGACCCTGCTCAAATGAATTCTTCATAGCATAATTTCTCCTCATACAACTATTGTTATACATTTCTAACTACTTCGCAAGAAGATTTATTCTTTGAAAATATTTCTCATGTTTGCGCTCGTCTGAAACGATTCGCTGGACTGCTCAAATACACCGACTGCGGTGCCTGATTGCGCCAACTGAAACGATATTGTTACGCTCGACGCAACCCCCGCACCTCCTTTACACAAAAACTCTATCGAACTACCCGCACACGTCGTGCCTCCGGCAGTGACATTGCTGGATGTGAGGTACTCAGTACCTTCAGCGCTTGTCGATGCCAGACGTGTTATGGATCCATCTACGATGCATCCTAACGTCGTTTCCTTACCATCCGGGTTAAGGAGGGTAATAGACTGGCTGCTCGTGCCCACGCTATCACAGGTGCTGGTGATGTCCTGCGCGTTCTGGATCATACGCACCATATTTTCTAGCGCCAGCTCACCGTTTTGCTTCATGTCCTTAAGAATTTCTGTTTTAGTATTCGTACGCAGTGTTGAAATAAATACCTGGCTCAACACCGTTGCCATGAGGGCGACAATCGCGATGGAAACGACCATCTCGAGTAGCGTAAAACCGGCTTGCTGACCTATTATTTTATCGGTTTGTTTCATTTCCATTGGGTAAAATAAGTAGTGAGTTCTATGGTCGACGGAACCCCACGGTCACCCCACGAAACGCGCACCGTTACTATCATAGTCTCGTCGGTGCCGTCCCAAGAAAAATGCACACTCCGCCAAAATTCATCACCACTTGCTATCGGGCATGTCCCGTTACCATCATCATCCGTCCATACTCCGTTTGCGTCCAGGCACCACCTGCCATCGCCTCCAGTGTACGCAAAAAATGTGCTCCAGGACTGCTCGTCACGGATTTTACGGGTAAGCTCCACCCCTTCCTGGGCGAATTTAACCGCCCTACTTCGGTAGCGGGTTACCTGACTATACCGAAGTGACGCAGTTACCGCCGACACAAGGGCAGTGATCACTACCGCTACCACGCCCAACGCAATCACCAGCTCTAATAATGTTTGACCTGACGCAAAATTCTGCCGTTTCATATAGCTTATTGAAACCCAACATCACGGATATTCCCGCTGGGCGAAATAGTTAGTGCGTAATTCTGATCCTGATTTGTGAGCGTAATCGTCACATCCGTGGCAATACTCGCGGTGTTTGTGCGGGTAAGAAAGGTGAAATCAGCAGGCACGGACAAAAAAGTAATACCGGAAGGAAGAGTGGTACTTTCCGCATTCCCCACAAGACCCTCAGGATCACATTCGTGCTGCGCGCTGTACGAAGTTTGAGTAAAACTTATCCGCATGCCCACATAGGTCGTGCAACCGGATGCCGGCTTCTGTGCTGATATCGCTTTTGTTTGGCTAAAGCGCAAATTTGACCGGAGAGTAAGACCCGATTGCTTCAGGCGCTCCCTCCGGTTAAAGGAATTAAAGCTCGCCATACCCAACCCCATGATGGTGACCAATATGAGGATGACGATGAGGAGTTCTATGAGGGTAAACCCTGTACCAACGGGATAACAACTGGGACAATGAAAAATATCGCTCTTGCCTATAAGAGTTGTCCGCGATCTATTGATCGGAGTATTGCGGTGCGGGGTAAATCCTTTCTTCATCATGGATTTTTCAGTCCGTATGTATGGGTTGGTGCGGGAGTACAGGTGTCGGTCGGATCTTCGCCTTCCAACCCGCCACTGAGACAATAGCCGTAATACACTCCGCCCGACACATTTGTTGCCTGATACATATAGTTTTGACCGGGTGCAGTGGGGTCTGTGGGGATAATCGGCAAGTAGGTGGGGACAAGTGCCGTGGTCAAACCGAGGGTTGGATCCGATGCGATGACCCATGTCGCTCCGCTTGCCGTGGGATAATATCCATTATCAGCACGGTACATTTCGAGTGCCGAACGGATCTGTTCAAGATCACTTTTTCTTCTGGTATCGCGCGACTGCCGGTTGATAGTCGCATAGGAAGCAATGCCAATCGCCACGAGAATGGCAATAATCGATACGGTAATCAATAGTTCAACGAGTGAAAACCCCCGTGTGTTCCGTGATGATAAAAACCGTTTCATACAAACAACCCCAGCCACCACTGCCATAACTTGTCACCCCACACATACGCACTCAATGTCCCCAAAATAAGGAACGGTCCGAAGGCGATGCGCGATTTCATCTTGGCATGCTTGGTTATCATCAGTATGACACCCGCAATTGCGCCGGTCAAGAAAGCGATATAGAGGGCAAATACCGTTTCAGGATATCCTAAAAACAATCCGATAAGCACAACCAGCTTCACATCTCCAAAGCCCAGACCCCGGCCACGGGTGACAAGCCATAACAGAAAAAAAAACGCGCCTGCTCCCAGACCCGAAATAATATGCGGAATACGTTCAGCGGCAGAAAGGGGAACTCCGACAAGCAGAAGCACGGATAGCAGAAGCAAAAGCGTGCTATCCGGGATAATCTGATGTTTCAGATCAATAACAAAAATAACAAGAAACAGTGAATAAATAGCGATAGCAGCCAAAAACATCGGGCTCAGAACGTCAACATGAAGGCTCAACAATACAAATCCAACTCCTGTTACTATCTCCATAACCGGATATTGCCACGATAACCGCGCGCTGCACCTGCGGCAAACGCCTCCTTGAAAGAGAAATGACAATACCGGAACAAGTTCAAACCACCGTAAATGTTTTTTACAAAAATCGCAATGCGACGGTTTCCAAATAATATTATCCCCGTGGGGCAAACGGTCAATCACGACATTGAGAAACGAACCTATCACTAATCCGAACAAAAAAATTAATCCGGCTATCATATACTTTAGTATCGGTTACGCGCGCGAAACTTTCAATATGGCGTTGCGGGAACGAAGGAAAACCCGTAGACTACAGTATTAACATATGCGCAGTGTTTGGGCTGATCGTATAGGCATACTATCGCTTTTTCTTCTTGTTGGCGTTTTTTTTGCGCGCTTATTTTACCCCTCACCGCAGCTTATCGTTACCCCTGATTACGGCAGGAGCGACGCATGGCATTTCAGTTTTGTCACCAAATACACACTTTCCCAAGCGCTTCAATCCCGCTCATTACCACTGTGGAGAAATGACATTGGCCAGGGGTTTCCGCTGCTGGCCGAAGGACAAACCGGGACGTTTTTTCTCCCGAACCTCGTGCTCTTTGGATTACTTCCTCCGGTCACTGCATACAACCTGGCGCTCGCGGTTGCAGTCCTCACGCTCGGACTCGGTCTCTATTGGTGGTGCCGAGTAGTACGGCTTTCTCCGCTTGCCGGATGGCTTACTGCCGTAACCGTGATGTTTTCTGGTCTTACCATAACACAGCTGCCACACATCACCTTACTTCAGGCAATGAGCATGCTCCCGATTACCGCTGCGCTCAGCGCATTGGTCGTCACCCGCAAACCGTTTCCGTGGGTGGGACTTCTCGCGGTATCGTTGGCGCAGCAAATATATGCAGGATTTCCCCAGGCAGTATTTTTGACACTCGTTATTTCAGGAGTAAGTGTTTTGTGGCACACACTACCCAAAAAAGACTGGCGCGCGCTGAGTTATTGGTTTGTTGCCATTATGTTGGGTATTGGTGGGGGAGCAATGCAACTATTACCCTCGTGGGAATTTCTTAAAGAAAGTCCGAACCCTTCAGGGTTCAGTCCAGAAGCGGCAACAATGTATTCTATGCCGCTCAAGCATATTGTTTCATTTATTTCACCATTTTTCTTTGGGAACCCGGCAGTCGGATCATATCCGCCTTTTTACGCTTTTGACGGAAGCATATTTTGGGAAAACACCGCATACATCGGTCTTATCCCATTATTCCTCCTTGGATTAAGTCTTTTCCGTGTCCGCGCTAGCACATCTATTGTGTTCTGGTGGCTCATTATTATCGTGTCACTTATGCTGGCAGGCGGCAAATACGCGCCGACCTATATCGTTTTTAGCATCTGGCCGCTCAATCTATTCCGTGTACCATCGCGGTTTCTCTGGCTCGTCATCATCGGCGTATCATTTATCGCCGCGCATACGCTTGATCATTTCCGTCGCCATACCCGTACACCGCTTTCTCATATATTTATCTATATGCTTATGGCACTTCATAGCGGCCAACTCATGTATACATGGTGGTCATACCATCTCATAGAACCTGCGGCCACTTGGATGACTGCGCCCGATATTACAAACCATGTAGGATCCGGCAGAGTACTAACGATAGGCGAAGGAAGCATATACAATGATGTCGTCACGACCACAGGATGGAGCAAGCCCGAAGCTTTCTCGTTATTAAAAAGCGGATTATCCCCCAACAGCAATATGCTCTGGGGAGTAAACCAATATCACGTATATGCCGGCCGCTACCTCCATAGGCCGGCAATCGGCAGCGGCCTCCTTGATGAAACGCTCACGACAGATGAAAAACACGCCACATTGTCAGCACTCCGCCTGGCCAATATGTACGGGATCGGCAATATTATTTCGTTTCTTCCGCTCACCGCGCCTTCAACACTGCGCGAGGTGTATCACCGGCAATCTCCAGAGCTCGCGATCACGCTTTACGCAAACGAAGAAGCCCATCCGCGGGCATATACGGTGCACAGCGCAACCGCCGCCGCAACACTTACGGAAGCCATTACGATACTCCGTGATCCGGAATTTGTGGCAGGCAAATCAGTTATGCTTGAACGGCATGAAGTGCAAGCAGACAATACATTACTGCCCTTTATTGGAAAAAGCCCAGACGTCTTATCTGGTACACAAGCTGATCATATAGCCTGGCAGAAAGATACGCATCAGCGCATAGACCTTTCTGTTACCATGGCTACTCCCGGACTTCTGGTACTTGCCGATACACATTATCCTGGATGGATTGCGACAGTCGATGGTAAAGAAACGCCCATATTTGCCGCAAACCTGTCACAACGGGCGATCACCGTGCCGCAAGGCACCCATGACGTTTCATTTATCTATCAGCCGACAACCCTCCGGTGGGGAAGTGTCATAAGTGTTGTGAGTGCAATCATCACAGTGCTTCTAATGATTGTTCTGAAGCGGAGCGGAGCCGTTCGTACTCCGAAAAAAGCTCGGCAGCGCGCGCCTCGTCTCCCACGCACTCACCGTACGTCACCGACTCGAGCATGACATGGCGGGGAGATGCCACAATAGAGCGGGTTTTTGCTTCATCAAACGCACGAAGCGCCGCGTCACAATCCTTAAAGTATAAATAGGTAAGTCCTACTAATTCTAATGCCTCACCGATGCTGGTATCGCCCGCGTACGATACTGCGCGAAGAAATTCAGACTTCGCATCTTCCCACCGCTCGGCCCGCACCAGTGTTTTGCCCAACGCTATTGCCGCATGCCCATACACGTCCGACACATCAGATAGCATAAGATGCTCATATCGTTTTAATATCCCCGAACGCGGATCGTGAAGTGAGGCAAGATGAGCTTTGGCCTCCTGATACATCACCTCATCATCTGGCAGCTCGGCAAATGGAATTGCCTCGTACAGCATCCCACGGGGCACCCAATACCACCCCTCACCTGCCGGCAGTATCACGTTGCTATAAATCCGCTGCGATGGCGTCCTGTTTGCTTTGATAAACGCCTCAACATAGGTTGCGGGTGTTGCGTCCGGAAATGTGAGACGCGGAAAATATTTGATGAGCGAGGCCTGGTATCCGGTAATTGGTAAACGTGCCGCATGAATGACCGCGGTATCAGGGCGCACCCCCAATACGTAGCGTACGTATTGTGTGGTAAAAAGTGCGGTATCCTGGCTCATCAGCAATATGGCACCCGGCGCCGTGTTTTCCAAAATATCCCTGCCTAAATTATCTGCCGTCCGATCTTGTGGTAATCCAACAAACCGCCACAGGGTAATACCGGATAGTGTGAGCGGATAAATAAAGAATGTTAACACCGTTAATACAATCACTGCTTTGTGTTTTTCGCGCGTTATCCGTGGCGCAAGGACCATAGAAATCAACCGGAGTATCTCGGCAAGTCCTATACCGGAAAGTACCCCCATAAGCACATAGCTCGGCAGCAAAAACCGTTCATACGTGCCTAACGTAAAACGGCTTGCGAGCGGAAAACTCGCATAAAAGAAAAACAACGGACCCACCGACAACAGCGCGATCACCCACGACCAGAACCAAACGCGCTGTGTTTTATACAGCGCCCACAAGCCTGTTGTGACCAATACAACACCAATCCAACTCCAATCGGTTAAAAGAAAATTACCATATGCAACCACCGCATACCACCGCTCCAAAAGAGATTCTCCATAGCCGCCACCGGACACAAACGTGCCATAATCCGCGCGGGTCACAAGACGCACAAAACCCGATAGATCAACTGCCCTGTCCCAGTTAATAATCGCGTCCCGTACGGCTGCCACCGGTACATACGCGTAGGGCAATAACCCTCCGATAAACGATAACAACGATAACGTAAATCTCTGCTTCGTCAGTTTCATTTTAAACGTGCGTCCGTTCTGCCAGATAAAATAAAAAAATGCAGGCACAAAGAAAATCATCACGTGATGGTGGGTGAGCGACAGGCCAAACACGAAACAGGCGTAATAAAAAAACCGCATATTCCTGGTTTCCTGCCATTGGTACAGTAAAAACCAGTTCGCCATAATAAACAGGTCAAACAACGCGAATACTTCTGGGGTCGTGCTATATAAAAAGAAAAGATAATTCGAAACGAGGAGCAATGCACCAAATACTGCTGCCCATGTATTCTTCTTTGTCAGAAGATAAATCAAGGCAAACACGAGTCCCACCACGAGCGCATGGGGAATAGAAGACAGCAAGCCCAACCGCCATGAAACGGTAAAAAACGGCAACTGTGCACTTATAAATCCCAACAACGTATAAAGGGGATAACCCGGAGGATGCGGCACGCCGCCAACGTATGCTGCGGTAACGAGATCTCCGCTGTCGCCCGTATAAATACCTTGTGCCTGAAACGTAAGGAACAGAACAAGCGAAACTACGGACATCACAAATGAACCGGTCATGTGGGCATTATAACAAACCTCGTCGGTTCATTATTGTATACAGAAGGCGCAACTTGATCCTGCGGTGCCAGTTGTCTGTGACTTACATGTATTAGTTGCTGGCTCACCGCTGGTTTCATAAATCGTGTTCAAGTCTTCCTGAAATGCCTTTGATTCAGGGATAAAGCAGGCAGAGAGATGCTCGCCACTCGTTGAGTTAATATAAATTTTCGCTAAGTTACCGCTTCCGGCAAGTTCCTGAAACCGTGCTTTCAACTCTCCCACTGTGACGAGCTCAGTGATGGTACTGGTCAAGGTCGGGTATACATTCCCGGCAGTCCCGGAAGTACCCCAGTAAAATTGCCCTTTCGTTGCGTAGTAACGCAAATTTGCGTTATAGAATTCGGAAACGGTATTTCGCAGTGATGTGTCGCGGCCTTTTTTCAATTGTTCGAAAGGATCGATGGTGGCAAGTAATCCAACTGCGAGTGCTCCTAAAAGAGCGATGACGATAAGAAGTTCGATTAAGGTAAAGCCTTTATTTTGGGCAAGATAATTTCTCATATAGTTTAGGTTTATCATTATTTAAACTGCGATGTCAAGTTGTAAATAGGGGTAATGACGGAGACAACGATAAACCCGACCCCGACGCCAAGAACGACCATGATAATAGGCTCAATTGCCGTCGTTAAGCCCTTCACCAAATTTTCTGATTCAGACTGAAAATATTTCGACAATTTAAGGAGCGTGTCATCAAGCTTACCGGTTTCTTCACCAACTTTCATCATCTGGGAAACGATGGGAGGGAATACGGAATACTGAGCGAATGTTTCTCCCAGCGGGAACCCCCGCTCGACTTTTTTTGAAATATCCACAATCGCGTTACGGAACAATACATTCCCCAATGCGTCTTTGAGTATCCTTAAGGCATCCAACAGCCGTATACCGGATGAAATAAGCATGGACAGCGTTCGGGTAAACTCGACCAATATTATTTTTTTCTGCAACTCTCCGAATAGGGGAATATGTAATGCAATAGAATCGATGATAAATTCGCCCACCGGCGTTTTTCGCCACCGTAAAAAACCATACCCTCCGCCAACAGTAATCGCGATCATGAGCCACCACCATCCCACAAAAAAATGAGAAATACTGATAAGTAATTGTGTGGCAAACGGCAAATCTACTCCAAAATCCGCGTACAGTTCGGTAAGCTTCGGGATAACGACGGTCATCATGATCATCACGACAATGGCCATACCGACCATAATGATCGCCGGGTAAATCATGGCTCCGCTCACTTTGCTTCTGAATTCACGCTGTGACTCCAAGCTATCCGCTAACCGGGAAAGCACTTGATCCAATTGCCCGGAAGATTCTCCTGCACGGATAAGGGCGATATAGATCGCAGAAAAATGCTGCGGGTATTTGGCAAGCGCGTCACCTAAGTTGCCGCCGCCGACAATCTGATGCTCAACTTCCATAAGCACACTTCCCATAGCAGGGTTTGTCGTCTGGATTCGGAGAATAGAAAGCGCCTCCGGGAGAGATAATCCCGCGACCACCATGGTGGAGAGCTGCCGGGTAAAATTCACGATCTCACCAAAACCTACCCGCTGAAACTGTGTTTGTACTGAACCTTTCGAGCGTCCCCGGGTCTCAGTAAGCCCGATAATAAACAGCTGCTTTTCATGAAGTAATCTGGTTGCAGCCTCTTTATTGGTGGCTTCCACAAGGCCTGTAGCCACTTTACCCGCGCTATCCCGCGCTTTATACGAAAAAAATGCCATACGTGTTATTCCTTTATGCTATTAGCCGGCCCGCTGCAGGAGCCTGCCGAGCTCTTCCGGACGGAGCGCAAATGCATTGGCAACTTCAAGACTAATTGCACCCGACCGTACCGACTGGGCAAGCGACGTTTCGAGCGTCTGCATCCCGAACTCCGCGCTGGTTTGGATAATATTATCTATTTGATGTGTCTTTCCTTCACGGATAAGGGTACGCACTGCAGGTGTCGCAGTAAGTATTTCTGACGCAGGTACGCGTCCTCCTGAAAGCGCGGGGATCAACCGGAGCGAAAGCACCCCTTCAAGGACATTTGATAGTTGCAGGCGTACCTGCACCTGTTGGTTTTCCTGGAATACGTCCACAATACGGTCGACGGTTTGCGCAGCCGAGTTGGTATGTAAGGTCGCAAACACCAAATGACCGGTTTCTGCGATGGTGATAGCGGACTGTATCGTTTCTAAGTCCCGCATTTCTCCAATCAAAACCACATCCGGATCTTCCCGCAACACACTCCGAAGTGCGACATTCCATGAGTGTGTGTCGCCATGCATTTCGCGCTGCGACACAATGGACTGTCCGGTCGGATATACGTACTCAATAGGGTCCTCGATGGTGACAATATGCGCCGCCCTGTTTTGGTTAATCATATTAATCATTGATGCCAAAGTGGTTGATTTTCCATGCCCGGTAGGACCCGTGACCAACACGAGACCCTGCCGAAGCTTCACAAACTGATGGCAAATATCAGGAAGGCCTAATTCTTCTATCGTTTTTATTTTTTGGGGGATTAACCGGAACGCCGCAGCGATCGTTCCTTTTTGCATATAGACATTTACCCGGAAACGGCCGACTGCGGAAGCAAGAGAGTAATCAATTTCTTTATTCGTTTCATACACCTCTTTTTGCTCCGCGCTGAGTGTGCTGTAGATGAGCTCCTTGGCGATATCATCGGTAAGTATTGATGTCCCTTCCGCGGGAAACAGCACTCCTGATACACGGATCATCGGAGGAAATCCGACAATAAGGTGGATATCGGACGCCTCCTTATGTGCCGCTTCTGCAAATAAATGTTGTATGTCCATACGCTGTTATTTTGTCACTTTGTTATTCGGTTAGTTTGTCAATTTGTTACTTGGTTATCTTGTATAGTTAGTCTTGTGCCACCCGCAGCACTTCTTCAATAGTGGTAATACCTTCAAGTGCCTTGAGATATCCGTCCTGTTTCATCGTAATCATTCCCTCACTCACCGCCTGCGTCTCTATTTCTTTCATGGTTGCATGTGACAGAGTCAGTTTGCTGATCATGTCAGTAACCGCAAATACCTCAAAAATACCCAATCGTCCCAAATAGCCTGCGCCGCCGCAGGTTTCGCACGGGGTACCGTTCACACTCCCTTTTCCTTTGTAGAGCACCATCGGTTTATCTTGCGGCCACAAATTTCCCACCACCTTCTTAATATCAATAATGACCGCTTCCTCGGGTACATACTCTTCTCTACAGGTAGGACACAGACGGCGGGCGATACGCTGACCGACCACCGCGTTGAGCGCAGAGGCAAGTAAAAATGGTTCAGCCCCCAAATCAATCAACCGCGGTATCGCGCCTGACGCGTTGTTTGTGTGTAACGTAGAAAATACCAAGTGTCCGGTTAACGCGGCCTGTATGGCAAGTTCTGTTGTCTCTTGGTCACGAATTTCTCCCACCAGGATAATATTCGGGTCCTGACGCAAAAATGACCGCAATCCGGTTGCAAACGTCAGTCCTGCCGCAGGATTAATCTGCACTTGATTAACGCCGGTAATTTCGTACTCAACCGGATCCTCCAGCGTCATAATATTAACCTTGGCATTATTAAGGATGGAAAGCACTGAATACAGTGTCGTCGTTTTTCCGGAACCCGTCGGTCCGGTTACCAATATGACCCCGTGCGGTCTGCGGATAGAGGACTCCAGATTTTTGATAGCCAAACCGCGAAGACCTAAATCCGGTAGCGTGGGAATACCTCCTGATTTTTTCAGCAACCGCATAACCACCTTTTCGCCGTGCACGGTAGGAAGTGTAGAAACACGGAGATCCACCTCGCTTTCACTCATTTTAAAATTAAACCGGCCGTCTTGGGGAATTCGTTTTTCGTCAATTTTCAAATCCGCCAATATTTTGATACGCGAAATGACGGCGTCCTGCAATTTACGTGGCAACATGAGCCGTTCCTGCAAAATACCGTCGACACGATACCGCACCCGTGTTTCTCCTATTTGCGGCTCTATGTGGATATCGGACGCGCGTATGCGTATAGCCTGTTCCAAAATTGCTGATACAATCTGCGCGATGGGAGCTTCACGGATCACCTCTCCCAAGTGTCCTGCTTCGTATGTTTTGACCGCTGGTTCTGATTCTTCCAGTGCTGCGGTCACATCCGCGCCGAGATTTTGGGTGTACAGTTCGTTTATTGCCGATTTGATATCATCTTCTACCCCCATGAATGCTTTTATGGGACGGCCGGATTTTTTCTCCAAAAATTCCACCACCTGGAAATCCAACGGGTCAAGCATTGCGACCGAAAGCGCGCCCGGCTCTTTTGCGTCTATCTGAAACGGTACGAGCGTGTACCGTCTCGCTACCGGTTCGGGGATAAAATTAATAACATCGGGTGTAATTGCCCGACCGGAGATGGTCACAAATGGGATACCGAGTGTTTCCGCTTTTGCCTTTGCGTATACTTCCGGGGTAACAATGCGCTTTTCCTTAATCACCTCTTCAAATGACACACCCGAATTTAATGCGTCAGTCCGGAGACGCTCTGCCTGTTCCTCCGTCAAGGCCTTTGCTTTTACTAAACTGGTGATGATGTCTAGGGCAGGCATACGTATAACAAACCAACCTGAGTATAAATATACACAGGTAAAAATCTATCGCTTATTCCATTATTCAATACGAACACTCGTTATTGCAAGGGGAGGGAAGGAAATTGTACTAGTAAATCCGCTGCATTTTACCTACAATAAGACCGGAAATATCCTATATAGGTCATCATGTATGCAAACCGTCCTTTATATTCACCATGATCCCGCAATCAGAGAACAGGCGATACGCGCAACAATAAACGAGTGGGGGATTTCACCATTTGATTGTGTCGCGCCAGCATCAGACACCCCTTCAATCGGTATAAAGGAAATCCGCGCGTTTATAAAACGGCTTTCATTACTACCCCAACAGGGAACACATACTGCAGGCATCATCGCCGAAGCCGAACGGCTTACGACGGAAGCACAACAGGCACTTTTGAAAACGCTGGAAGAACCACCCGCTCACGCCTATATCGTCATCGGGGTTTCAAATATCCAAACTATCTTAGGAACCATCGTCTCCCGGTGCGAATGCCGGTTGCTCCCGTCGACTCCCGGCACCCCGGTTCCGTCATCGGCGCCCGGATATGACCTCCATTCATTTTTCGCGTTATCAAAAGGAGGGAAAATTGCGTATCTATCTACTATCGGCACAACAAAAGAACATTTGTTGCCGTGGATAGATACCGCCATTACAACACTCCGCACCGAACTTATTAGTGACCAAATACACACAAAGAATCGGGCTGCTATACCATATAAAATAGCATTTCTTCACGCGCTTCTTGAAACCCGTAAGTATCAGGAAAACAATATAAACATACTGCTCCAACTGGAAGCCGCGGCGCTCGCGCTCCCGTAAAATATGTTTTCCCAAAACATGGCTAGACAAGGCAATATACGATCTAGTACAATGATTTTTAGAGCGGATTTGTCGCTCGCTTTTTTCTTTAAGGGAAGCACACGACATGGCAAAAACTTCTGATAAATATACAGCCGAACAAATAGTTGTCCTCGAAGGATTGGAACCGGTACGTAAGCGGCCGGCCATGTATATCGGCACCACCAGTCAGGCAGGTGTACAGCACTGCTTAAATGAAATAATCGACAACTCCATTGACGAAGCGCTCGCGGGATTTGCAAAACATTGTTGGATCACACTTCGGGCGGATGGTGCCACTGTCCGAGACGATGGACGCGGCATACCGGTTGATAAAGTTCCTAAATATAATGTATCCGCGCTGGAACTCGTCATGACCAAACTCCATGCCGGGGGAAAATTTGAAGGGCAGGCATACAAAATTTCCGGAGGACTTCATGGTGTCGGCGCTTCCGTCGTCAATGCGTTATCCACGTATGTGAAAGTAGAAGTGCACCGCGACGGCAAAGCGTGGGTACAGGAATACAAACAAGGAAAACCGTTGGCTCCTATTAAATCTACCGGTAAGGCAACCGATACCGGCACCACGACGACATTTAGTCCCGACCCGGAAATATTCAAGGAGGGAACAGATCTGAGTTTTGAAATGGTCAAAAAACAGGTACGCGACCGTGCGTATCTTATCGCGGGTCTTGCGTTCCATCTTATCGATGAACGGACGGGTGAAGAAGCGAACTATTATTTCGAAGGCGGTATAAAATCACTGGTCGCAGCGCTCAACCGCAACAAAGTTACCCTCCACGAACCGATATACATGTCAAAAACTGACGGAGATATGTCTATCGAGGTTGCCATCCAGTACAACGACAGTTTTTCCGAAACGCTCGAGTCATTTGTTAACGTCATCCCAACACCTGAGGGAGGCACGCATCTGACCGGTTTCCGCATGGCACTGACCCGGGTCGTCAATGACTATGCCAAAAAAATCGGTGCCGCCAAAACAGAAAAGGACGTCATGATCGGCGACGACATGCGCGAGGGACTGACCGCCATCGTCTACCTCAAGATGCCAAGTCAGTTTCTGCAATTTGAAGGTCAAACCAAAGGGAAATTAGGAAACGCCGAAGTACAACCATTTGTAAACGCCGCAGTCAAAGAAGCACTCGATACCTATTTTGAAGAAAATCCGTCAGAGGCCCGCAGAATATTGGAAAAAGTATATCTCGCCGCGAAAGCCAGGTTGGCCGCCAAAGCTGCCAAAGACGCAATCATCCGAAAAGGCGCACTCGAAGGAGCCAGCTTGCCGGGTAAACTAGCCGACTGTCAGGAAAAAGATCCGACGATTTCTGAATTGTTCATCGTCGAGGGAGACTCCGCAGGTGGAAGCGCCAAACAGGGACGAGACCGCAAATTCCAGGCTATTTTGCCTCTCCGGGGAAAAATCCTCAATACCGAACGGGCGAGGCTCGACAAAATTGTGGAATTTGAAGAAACGAAGGCACTTATTATCGCGCTTGGCATGGGTATTTCCGAAAGTCTTAATCCGGAAAAACTCCGTTATCACCGTATTGTTATCATGACCGACGCCGACGTCGACGGTGAACACATTATGACACTGCTCCTCACCTTCTTTTACCGCCACCTTCCGTACGTGGTCGAACACGGACATTTGTATATCGCCCAACCGCCGCTCTTTAAAATTACCTTTGGGAAAAACAGTTTTTACGCGTATTCCGACGATGAACGCGACGCCGTCGTCAAACGGCACGCCGGGTTATATAAAACGGCGCCAACCATACAACGGTATAAAGGTTTAGGAGAAATGAACCCTGAGCAACTCTGGGAAACGACCATGAACCCGGCAAACCGCGTGATGCGCCGGGTGATGCTGGAAGACGCAGCGGCAGCAGATGCAGTGTTTACCATGCTTATGGGTGACGAGGTGCCACCCCGCAAACGCTTTATCCAGACACACGCGAAGACAGCTACCTTAGATATATAATGTAGCTCTGCTGACGGAGTCCGCCGATCATCGCTCCGTGAGCCACGCTACGAACAGTAGGTAAGGCGAAAGGGAAGATAAGGCGGACAAAAACGGCGACATTGGATATATAACAAAACAACGAAAACAGTATATACATACAATTTTATAAAGGAGGAGTTTATGAACTTAGCAGCTATTAAACCAGGAAAGAACCCACCGGAAGACATAAACGTCATCATCGAAATTCCGGAAGGATGCATGGTGAAATATGAAATGGATAAAGAAGCAGAAATAATCATGGTCGACCGTTTCGTACGTACCACCATGGGCTACCCTGCAAATTACGGATTTGTCCCAAACACCAAATCAGGCGACGGAGACCCGGTCGACGTCATGGTGCTTTGCTCACAACCATTGCACCCCGGCGTCATGGTGAATGTGATCCCAATTGGCATGCTGGAAATGGAAGACGAATCCGGCATTGATATGAAAGTGGTAGCCGTACCGAGCGAAAAATCTGATCCTATCTACGGCGCCATGAAGGATGTTATGGATATCCCGGAACCGACCAAAGCAAAAATTAAACACTTTTTCGAACACTACAAAGAACTTGAGCCAGGCAAATGGGTCAAACTCAAGGAATGGAAAGGGAAAGCGGTTGCCCAAAAAGAAATAATGGATGGCATAGCACACAAATAATCATATGGCAGATATCGGCAAAATCCAGGAAAGCAATATCGTTACAGAAATGCAAAAGTCCTATATGGACTATGCGATGAGCGTCATCGTCTCACGCGCATTACCTGATGTACGGGACGGTTTAAAACCGGTACACCGCCGTATCCTCTATGCCATGCACCAAACTGGTCTGCATCACAGTGCCAAATACAAAAAGTCTGCCACGGTCGTCGGAGAAGTGCTGGGTAAATACCACCCGCACGGCGACTCGTCAGTATATGAAGCGTTGGTACGTCTTGCCCAGGATTTTTCGATGCGCTATACCCTCGTCGACGGGCAGGGGAACTTCGGCTCAGTAGATGGTGATCCGCCAGCCGCCATGCGGTATACGGAGTGCCGCCTCGACAGTATCGCTGACGAAATGCTTCTGGATATCGAAAAAGAAACAGTGAGTTTCTTACCCAATTTTGACGGTTCCATCCAGGAGCCGGTATGTTTGCCCGCGAAACTTCCCAATCTGTTGCTCATGGGAAGTGAGGGTATTGCCGTAGGTATGGCAACGAAAATCCCGCCGCATAATTTATCCGAACTCGTGGATGCGATCGTTTTTATGATCGGCAAATCAACAATCGACAAAAAAGGAACAGTCAGTACCAACGACGTCGGCGAAAGCAAACGGTTCGGCATGACGTTTGATGTAACACTTGAGGATCTCATGGGATTTGTACAGGGGCCGGATTTCCCGACTGCCGGAGCCATCTATGACATCAACGAAATCAAAAACGCCTATTCAACCGGCAAAGGCAAGATCGTCATGCGCGGTAAGGCAGAAATCGAAGAAATGGGCAACGGCAAAAGCATGATTGCCATCACCGAACTCCCGTACCAGGTAAACAAAGCAAATCTGGTCGCCAAAATCGCGGATCTCGTCAAAGACAAAAAACTTGACGGCATTTCTGATCTCCGCGACGAATCTGACCGCCGTGGTATCCGGGTCGTTGTCGAACTTAAACGCGACGCGCAACCAAACAAAGTCCTCAATAATCTGTATAAATTTACTGAACTGCAGAGCACCTTCCCGGTAAATGTCGTGGCGCTCGTCGACGGCACACCCAGGACACTAACCCTCCGCGAAATTCTGGAAGAATACCTGCGGCACCGTCACGATGTCATTTACCGGCGGAGCGAATTCGAACTCAAGGAAGCAAAAGCCCGGGAACACATCCTTGAAGGACTCAAGATTGCCGTTGACCATATCGACGAAGTAATCGCGATCATCAAAAAAGCAAAAGATGCCGAGGATGCCAAAACAAAACTCATGGCACGCTTTAAACTTTCCGAAATTCAGGCGACCGCAATTCTCGATATGCAGCTCCGGAAACTCGCCGCGTTGGAACGCCAAAAAATCGAAGATGAACTCGCCATGATCCGGGAAACAATTGCATACTTAAATGATCTCTTGGCGCATCCTGAGAAAATCCTCAAGGTTATCAAAGAAGAGCTCATTAAACTCAAAGAAAAATACGGTGACAACCGGAAAACCCGTGTTTACAAGAGTAAAGTAGGCGAACTTTCTGACGAACAACTTATCCCGAACGAAGAAACTATTATCACCATGACCGAAACCGGCTACATCAAACGGGTACCGCGCTCCACATTCAAACTGCAGGAGCGGGGAGGCAAAGGCGTCATCGGGATGACGACCAAAGACGAAGACGCGATTGACCGGTTGGTAAGTGCCCACACCCACGACAATATGCTCTTTTTCACCGAAAAAGGAAAAGTATATCAGGTACGGGTATGGGATATTCCCGAAGCAAGCAGGCAGTCCAAAGGCCAGGCAGTGGTGAACCTCATCAACATCGAGAGTGCCGAAAAAGTCACATCCATGCTGGCTTACTCACTGAAACGCTCAGAACAAAAAGAGAAAGGTTTGGAATACATTCTCATGGCTACCAAAAAAGGCGTCGTAAAGAAAACAAAACTTTCCCAGTATGAAAACATCAGACGCAACGGCCTGCTATCAATCAAGCTGGACACAGGTGATGAGCTTATCTGGGCGAAACTGACGAGCGGTAATGATGACGTGTTGCTTGTCACCCATGATGGCAAAACTATCCGGTTTTCGGAAACTGAAGTGCGGCATACCGGCCGTGACACCATGGGCGTGCGGGGTATTCTCCTCAAGCCCGGTGACTATGTCGTCGCCATGGAGGTGATCGGCAGCGAAAACAAAAAAGCAGACTTTTTAACCCTCATGGAAAAGGGCCTCGGCAAAAAAACGAACATTACCGGCTTCCCGAAGCAGAAACGGGGCGGGCAGGGAGTAAAAGTCGCGGAGATAAAGCCGAAAACAGGCAAAGTAGTGCTTTCACAAATGGTTCCCGAAGGAAGCGAAGAGGTTATCCTTACTTCCACCAAAGGACAAGTCGTGAAACTGCCGATGAAGTCTATTCCGCAGCTGTCCCGTGCCACAAGTGGTGTCATACTTATGCGCTTTACGGATAAGAATGATACGATCGCTGCGGCCACCTGCCTTACCAAGTAATCTTATGGCTGATCCTGAGTGGAAACCTGGCTTGGCTTGTGAAGGTCGGCATTTACTCATCGATTTCTACCGCAAAACAGCAAAAAGCATCCCCCGGGTAAACGGCATGCGCTGTGCCCCCATACAGTTTCAAGCAGGAATGTCGAGTGTGATGATCGGATGTGACAAACACAAATGTCCGCTGCTTGGCGGGCAAGCAGATGAGACACTTACCGAGCAAACAGAATTTGTCCTCGAACGCACAAATACACAAAATAGAAACATGACCTCACTCCAGTTACAATGGAACCAATTTCCGTCATTCCGCGCCGGCGGCGTTGTAGAAGTTCAGGGTACCATCATTACCGCACAGTACCTACTCCCGGAATGTATACGGAGGAAAATACCAAGGAAGGGTGAAAATTACCGTATCACATAAGACGGAAGGCGTATTGAAATCAACAGAGATGATACAATAGAGCCGCATTATGGAATCATTTCTTCAACCAGTGCTGATTGCGCTCGCGCTTATATCGAGTTACGCGCAGATGACCTATACGCTCATCGCTACCTCATTTAACCGTCAGGTGGCAAAAACCCAATGCGAAAAAGACGGAAAAGAATTTCTGAGCTGGTGTAACGGCACAAACTACGCGTGTGTACAACAATTTGCTGACGCGGGCACCATGTGTAACGGCACAAGCCAGCGGTGTTTAGGATTTTGTATAACCACGGAGGCAGGCACAGGAATGTGCAGTGAGTATCCGCTGCCGAAGCAACTCTATGATAAATACTCGAGTACACCTCCTCAGGGCGTGATGGGGCAACTGCCTGCAACCATCATGGATCAATCATGCCTCACTCGGTAGAAAAACCTTTATATCTTTCCGGACTTTTTATTCACGGGGCCCAAAAATATCCCGTCCGTATAGAAGTAACGCGCACCAGGGCAGGTTGGCAAGCGATGTGTACTTCAGAAGCCCCACGGCGGACTGTTATACCGCCATACACCGGTTCGTTTGGACCACACAAAGACTATGATGAACTCCTGACCGCGTTACGGACAAGATTATCAAACGTGCGGGAAGTTATTGAGTTATAACATGAAAACTATGAAGGAAGCGTTCCAAAGAGGATGGCGTGATGCCTATACAATCGAGCGTACCCGCAGCCGCTTTGGCTTTTGTGCATCTATGCGCATGTCGCTGCGGCTTACCGGTAGAGAGCAGGAATTACACCAAAAAACCCGCAGTGAAAATATCGCTAACACGCTGGGATTATGGAGCGGATCGACCTGGCAAACGCTGCGGTACTACGGACGCGTTTTGATACCAAAACCTATAACTGAAATAACCGTCGCTCTCCCTGCCGATAACGACCCAAAAAGGAACAGTTAACGGAGCTCAAACGTCACGGTGACCGCCTTACTCACCGTTCCACTTCCTGGCTCCACCGCTCCACCGCCACCACCGCCGCCCTCCATCCGGCCATAAAAGGGAACAGGTTGTTGTGATGCTCCAGCCTCAGTGACACTGACCACTTTCCCTAATTTTTGGCCTGTAGATTGTGCCACCTTTTCCGCTTTCACTTTCGCGTTGTTAAATGCCGCGTCCAGAAGCGCTGTTGCTTGCTCACTCGTATCGTCAAACGTGAAGTTGGGACCGTACACATTGTTGGCTCCGGTATTGGTAAGTACCCCCGCAAGCGCCGATGCCTGGTCAACATTCCGTAGCGTTATTTCAACCGTGTTACTGACATTCCATTGTCCGGGCCGGTATTTTTGCCGGCCGTCTTCGTAATACTGATCCTGGTTCTGATAAATATTCAGGCTCTGTGTCTTGATATCTTCCTCAGTGACACCGAATACCTTTACCGCCTGAATAATAGCTTCAACTTTTTTATTGACGTCATTAACCGCGACTGTTTTATCATCGCTAAACGCATTGACCCCGGCCGAAAAAACAGCGATTTGGCTTTTTTCTTGTGATTTTGCTTCACCCACCACCGTCACCGTTTGGGTAGGTGCGACGTGTATCCTGCCCCACGAAGGAAGGAAAAGACTGCCTACCGCTACCAGAGACACCAAGAGCACGCTGCTTATAATAATCGCGACACTTAACGGTTTGTGTTCCATAAATGTAATAACTCCTCTTTATTTATCATGCGGTGAAATAGTCCCTATTGTCAAATATGAATTTTGCTATACTGGTGTATACGTATGATAGTAGACGGTAAATTACTTGCACAATCGTTACTCGATATATTAAAAGCCGATGTTGGTGCGTTACAAAAAAAGGGCATCACCCCGACGCTTGCCGTTATCTTGATAGGGGATGATCCTGCATCGCTGGCCTATATCAAACAAAAACAAAAAGCCGCAGAAACAATCGGCGCGCGTGTTCTATTTGATCATCAGCCGCCGGCGCTGACTGCCGGAGGCCTTTACAACCTTATCACCAAATACAATAAAGATACTGCCGTGCATGGGCTCATTGTCCAGCGGCCTATCCCAAAGGAAGTAGGTGTGGTCAATGACACACTGGATGATGTTTTGCCTTCCAAAGACGTCGATGGATTTTTACCCGGATCCCCGTTTGAGGTACCGGTAGCGATGGCGGTAGGGGAGATACTTCGCACTATTTACACCGCACAACTCCCTGTTAACGATACGACGCCACAACATCACAAAGAATTTACCGGTTGGCTCAAAGATAAACATATTGTCGTTATCGGCAGGGGGCAAACCGCAGGTACACCAATCTTCCACTTCCTACAGAAGCGTGGAACAAAAGTGACGCAAATTCATTCCCAAACCCCGGATCCCGAAACACACATTAAAAAAGCAGACATCGTGATTTCGTGTGTCGGGCGTGAACGCATAGTAGCCCGTGAGTCGGTGAAACCGGGGGCAATTCTCATAAGCGTTGGTCTCTGGCGTGATAGTGAAGGAAAACTGCGGGGAGACTATGAAGAGGCTGATATTTCTGATGTGGCGGGCTGGTATACCCCCACACCCGGCGGCGTAGGCCCCGTCAATGTCGCTTGTCTCATGCAAAATCTTATAAAAGCTTGTAAGATGAAATAAGGAGGATCTATATATGAAAGACATAGCCGGAGCCGTGGTACTTTTTTTCGTTTTGCTCTTTGCCTATACAAAACTGGCCGGACCAATACCGTTTTCCCTACACAGTGTCGTTACCCAAAAAACAGACACGTTTACGGTTTCCGGTGAAGGAAAAGTGACGATTGTACCCGATATTGCTCTTGTGCAGGTAGGGGTAACATCCCAAGGGCCTACCGTCACCCGTGTACAACAGGACTTAAACGCCAAAATAAACGCGATGAGTGAAGCGATAAAAAAGCTGGGCGTGGATGCCAAGGATATAAAAACCAGCTATTACAATATTTCGCCAACCTATGACTACTCATCAGACAACCAACGCATCACGGGCTACCAGGCGAATTCAAATCTCACGATCAAAGTGAGAAAAATAGATAACGCGAACGCGGTCATCGACGCGGCAACAGCACAAGGTGCTAACCAAGTCGGTGGCGTTTCATTTGATGTCGACGACAAAACAAAAGCGGAAAATCAGGCGCGTGAAGCAGCGGTAGCTGATGCAAAATCCAAAGCAGATGCCGCGGCCAAAGCAGCCGGTTTCAAACTCGGAAGGGTAATAAACTACAGTGAAGGCGGCGGAGCAGGCCCCCGGCCGATCATGTATGATGCCGACGAGAAGCTTTCAATGGCGGCAAGCGGTGTGCCTACCCAGGTAGAACCGGGATCCTCCGAGGTCACTGTAAACGTCACGCTTAGCTACGAAATCCAGTAATTCTGAGGCTAATTAGCCACGGACAAGCCACTTCCGGCATGACAACGGGCGTCGCTATAGGTCTTGCCGGTCATTCCTTCAAAAGGTAAAATGGTTATTCCAACGCCCCATTTGACGTTTATCGCGGAGTTTTGTTATGGGAAGAACACATATAAAACCAATTCAGCAGCCGGATGATATCACCTGTGGTCCGACGTCGCTCAAACACGCGCTTGAAGTCGTAGGAAAAAAAGTTTCCATGAAGCGGTTGATTTCGCTGTGTAAAACCGGAAGAAACGGCACATCCACCAAGCACATGATCGAGGCCGCCAACAAACTTGGACTGTCCGTCATGGTTATGGAGTACGCGACGTTGCATCACTTACAGAGTGCATTAAAATACCGCCCGAAAGAACAACGCGCCGTGATTGTTTCGTATCTGTACGATCTGGATGATAAATACCGGCCACAGGAAGAATCCGGTCATTGGGCGATGGTTGCTTCATACCTTGCCAGCAAATCACGGGTGGTACTACTTGATAGCGCTACCGGAAAACGGAAATCATACGACTGGGCAGACTTCCGCTCACGCTGGTGGGACTTTGACTACAAAAGGAAAAAACTCAAAAAAAACGGTAAAAAATTCCGGCTTATCAGGAAGTGGCAGCCGCAGCTCATGATGGTGGTCGCCCGAGATCCGGAATCGCTGCCGTACTTCCGCACCGAAACTGCCAGAGTGTTTATACCCTAAACTCTGGGACAAAACCTTACGGTTTTTTCCCAACGATTTTCCCTAATAGGTGTCGCAAGGGGTTCACTCACTGCCCACACCCATGCGACAAATTATTATTTTGTAACTATGCACTATTCCTTCGAATAGTTGACTGCACTATTGCCCACACGAAATCAGCAAATGTCATGCCGGCAGCTTTGTAGGAAACAGTCATCCCGTATTCAGGGTCATCACTTAACCCCGGATTTGAATTTATTTCCAAAAACATCGGTTCATCGCCCTGACAACGGACATCAAATCTCGCGTAATCACGGTACCCAAATGTCGTAAACGCGCGCTTACTCATGTCTTCTATTTTTTTCTGCAGCTCCGGTGTCAGTTTAGCAAGCAGCACCGCGGAATTATCATAATCGGCGTGGGTGGCGTCCCACCGGCTTTCGTATGTCAAAAATGGAACATCGGTTGTTTTGGTATACCGCACTTCTGAAACAGGCAACATGGTAAGCCCAGTAGCCGTTTCTAGAAGCGTTACCTGGAACTCACGGCCGGTTAAAAATTCTTCCGCGTACACGGGCTGCTTATATTCTGCGAGCCGTTTTTTTACAATGGCGGCAAGATTCTTTTCGTCCTTCACAATAGCTTCCTTCGAAAGCCCCACGCTGGAGTGTTCGCTGCTTACTTTTACAATGAGGGGGTAACGGAAATCCTGGCGCACCGGTTCATTTCCCGTATGAAACAGCTGCCATCTAGCCGTCGGAAGCCCTTGTTCATCCAGCCGTTTTTTCATGACGGACTTATCACAGGATAATAAATAGGTATCGAGCGCGGCTCCCGTATATACCAGCTTACGCGCATGTATGTACTCATATGCTTTTACCGCATACGGCGTATCCACACCCGTCCATTCAATCAGATTGAACACTACATCGTCGGGTAATCCCATGATTACCTTTTTTATATCGCGTTCGGTAATCGGCACAAGAGTGGTGACGGCTCCTTTATGCTGCAGTGCCTCAGCGACTTCTATCGCTGACTCCTCGGTATCTTCTTCTGCGACAAGATGCGTGGTCTTTTTAGCAAACCGTGCGGCGGGCTTGTTGTATAACACTGATATGCGCATAATCTAACCCTCCTTAGCTAAATACTCTCATCGATGTATAATTTTTACCGGTCAAACCGTCCACGTGTATGTTTTCGATAGAAAAATTTCCTTCCGACAACTGTTTGGGTGAATATACGTGCGGCACGAAACTGTCACCCTGCTTTTTTAATACTCCTACACCTATCCAAAATTTGACAACTGACGTTTTGGTGGTGCCGACAGCAATAGAGTCCTTAAGTGGCCGGGTAATAACAAATATTTTGTCCGGGCACCGGTAATACGGCCGCCGTTTTGAAACACGCGCGTACCCCTCATGGATCAGAAAAACTTTTTCTTTCCATTTCGGGTCATCGGTCTGCCCGGGCTTCACCCGCACGTTGAGTTCAACCAGCTTTGCCTGTTCCGGCGTAAGTGTGGGCAAACCGCCGAATGTTTTTTTGACATCTTCAATTGATTGCTCCAATTCAATAATAAAATCCTTATAACTTCTGTACTGATCACCGACACGATTGAGAGTAAATGATATATTGTTGGGAATATATGATTTCATGAATTCGAGCACGTTTCGAAAACCAGCAATATACTGCTCGGTCTCGCTTTTAGGAATATTATCCATATATTCCAAAATCACGTCATCGGAATAAAAATCCATAATAACCCCCGGTTTGTATATCGCGGCGATGGGACGCAACCAGTTGGTGTAGTATATGAGGCTAAAAACTTCCGCCCAGTCCGGCTCCGGAGCCTCCGGTAACCGCCATAGCTTGTACCCGCCAAAAACAAGCGTCAGCTTGATAGGCAAGCCCCGGGAAACATTCAGCGCTATTGCCGAACGGATATGCTCCACATATTCGGGGTTCACGGCATACTTCCGGAATTTTTTGGACAACAACAGAGTATATATCTTTTCTTCGATACCCGACTCAATAACCGGCACAGGCAACGGGGCAGAAAGCATGTCAAGTTGTTGCTGTACGTAATGGGATGGAGTCATGTGATACTATTTGCTATGGAACTTGTCATGTATTTGTTTGAGCTGCGGGTTGGTGACGTGCGTATAAATCTGTGTCGTGGAGACATTTTTGTGTCCCAACAATTCCTGGATAGCACGTAAATCAGCGCCGTTCCCCAATAGATCAGTGGCAAAACTATGCCGCAGTCCATGCGGCGTAATCTTCACCATCAGCTTCGCTTTTTTGACGTACTTTTCCACCCCCCGCTGCACCGAGCGCGCGGTCAGCCTGATCGAAGCGCCGGTGGTGTCATGTTCGTCCGGCGTTTTACCACTGTAGCGGATAAACACCGGCCGCATGTCATCCTCGCGGGTGGCAAGATACCGCCGAAGCCAATCGGCAGCGCGTTCGGACAAAAACACAATCCGGGTTCTTCGGCCTTTTCCGACGACACTAAACTCGCGTCTATCGAGGTTTATTTGATCACGATTGAGGCTCACCAGCTCCGACACCCGGAGCCCGGTCGAAAACAACACCTCTAGTATGGCTTTATCTCTCGTTCCTTCCTTTGTGTTCATGTCCGGCATGTTGAGGAGCCGCTCCACATCGTTGTGCTCCAAAAATTTAATCGACCGGCTTTCTGCTTTGGGCAAATCAATCTTGTCCGGAGAAATGGTGGGGATATCCCGTTTTGTCGCGTATTTGAGAAAGCTCCGGAGTGCAATGAGATGGTAATTTTGGGTCACCCGTTTGAGGCTCATACCTTTTTCATCGGTAAACCGCGACAGATACAAGCGGTATTGCCGGATACGTTCTGCGGTAATATCCGTAATTTTCACGGGAGCAGTTTTCACGGATGGGGGAGGGGAGGCAGGGTCGGTAGGACGGGTCAAAAAGTGCACAAATCGTGATAAATAGTGCCGGTAATTCCGTATCGTCAATTGCGAAACATTTCGCTCAATTTCAAGGTATTCCAAAAAATCTTTGATAAGTTGTTCTAAATCCATGTTTTTCGCTAAAGACGTCTCTACAAGAGTTATTTTACGCACATCTTATGAAAGACGTCATAACAATAACGACGGATTGTGCGAACGTTTTGCATACGTCGTTACAATCCATGATGTGCGACATCATTAACCTTTGTCAATATGCTAGAATATCCCTATGACCCCGTTTCAGAAGAAACAGCTTGCTCTGATGCGCCAAATGGAAACAATGCTCGCAGCTGATTCCCGTGTCTCAACGATCGTGCCTATGCAAACCGATTATGCTACGGACGATCAGCTATGCCTGAGCCTCAATGCGTTCATACCGGAACCTATTGCGGCGTCCATATACGACAAGCTTATCGGACCGCTACAACAACTTGATCCTCACCAGTATTATTATCCATTAGAATCGTTGCATGTGACGTTTCATAGCATCCGGATCATCCATAGTCCGCCAACATATAGCAAAAAAGATATTGAAACATCCCGTGCACTCCTCACTAAACTTATCCCGTCAGAACGCCCATTTCCGTTTATATGGCACGGCGTTATGGCGTTGCCGACGAGTATTTCCGTCATCGTCCTGGTAACACCTGCATATAACCGGTTTATCCGGCGTGTACGCCATGATTTCATCAACCATGGCATCCCTGATGACAAAAAATATTTTTCCGAAACGATGGTATTTGCAAATACCACAATATGCCGGTACACACATAAACCATCGCCGGAATTTATTGAGAAACTACAAACCTTCAGAGACATCCATATCGGCGCCGGGGTTATCGATACCGTGTCGTTGGTGGAGACAAATGCAGGCGCGCACCCCTCTAAAACCCGTATGTTAGGAACATACCGATTTACCGGGAATTAGCCTCAATTTTAAGCCCCTGTAATGACCTACAAGGCCCCTGATTATTAAAAGCCATACAGTTGATCGTCTCATAAAACGGGCACAAAACAATTTGGGTTGTTCGGACGGGAAAATTCTAAAAATCACAAAAGCCAGTAATGGTAAAAGCAACAAACCCTGGGCGAACAATGCCGGGTGAGAAACGGGAATAGGAATACGTTACAACACAACAACAATCATGCTTATGTAATACACAAATATGACGGATCATGGGAAACGCAAATACCAGCAATTCAGGCGCACCTCATCTCCATACGTCGTAAAAGTATTATTGTGCGACTTATACCATTTTCCCGCCCCCGGGTATATCTGAGGCGTTAAGCGGTACCGGCAAAATATGGGCGTTGAGCAAAGGGAGAAGCATGTGATGTATCCCTCGTGCACTGCGCACAAATGCTGTTCTCTCTCGAGGCTATCGCGTGCGTACTGTTTTTGTGTTCAATGTGATCAATACTGTGAGTGTAATATATGTCATTCGGGTTTTTTATGATGCTCTTAGTTTAGCGCATTAATACGCGCTATTTGGCAATATTTGAGGCTACAGAACCCTACTCCGGAAACATGAGCATTGTCCGAGATGTCGCAATTTAGCGCGTTTATATGCGCCATGTGAGTAGTTTTGATGCTAGTTTCTCTTCTCTACACAAACAACCATTCTCTATAAGTGTCAGTTTAGCGCATTAATACGCTCTGTTTAGTAATTTTCAAGGCTAACGAATAACAAAACAGTAGATAACACAGGAACAGAAATAGAGCGATAGTACGCTCCAAGTTCATATTTCTTGCCTCAAAAAACCCAAGCGCGCAGTGTTCTCTACACGTGTTTAGCATTGCTTGTGTGTGTCTGCCAACGACCATTTTCTTTCGGTTTTATTTAGACTGTCCTAATACGCTAAAGTAGTAATTTTGAGGCTACATTCTATCACTCTCTGCTATCAATGGTAACGCTATTTAGAGCATCACAACAATCCAATTCAATACTTTATCGCACACTTTGTGTACTCAAGGGAGCGAAAGGAAGTGAGGCTAACCAACAGCGAAGGAGGAAGCACCGCGCTCTACCCTATAGTTTTACAGACGCACTGAAGCTGATTTAGCTTCAAACAGAGGGTTGTGAAAATAACAATCTGACGCCGTGAAAATATTTATCCACATTGTGTCCTATAGTTTTCCCTACCCGTATCAAACTATATCAACTATATCAGACTATATCACTCTCCCACTCCCCGCGTTCCGTGCCTAAATAGCCGCGCGCCAATTCACCGTTAAGAGTAATATTGCAAAAACAATCGCGACAACACCAAAAAATTCCCAAACTGTTCGTTTATAAAGGCGGTCCGAAAGGTACTGCTGACCCATACCAACCAGCCCGTAAAAGACCGTCGTCAGAAAAAGTGCCAAAAGTGTTGTTCTGACAGGCCAAAGTGCGAATATCCAGGCTAATTCTACACAAACAACCGTTATAACGAGCGTTAAGTCCTTCACTGGCTTGCCTATGTATGGTTCCAAATTTGTTGCCCACAAAATCTGCAACGTTAAAGGATACGTGACCAAGCCCACGAGCAGCGCGTTAATGACCCCGGGGAAACGGTACGCGAGGATTGTCTGCAATAACAGGAAATAGGTCGCGAGTGTTAATAAAAATCCGACAGAGTGAGCGGCACGAAGCAATGCTATGGTTCGTGCGACCGCGACATTATAAATATTTTCGGTGAGGAGTAACGCGTACATACCGACGGCGTACAGCGCGGCAATCGGCAGCCGGGTAAGCCAGCGCGTCGGCAAAAGGAAATAAAACACTGCGACAGCTGCCGTAAAAAATGACGGCAAAATAAGCAGTGTCGCCCACTCATGTCCTTTCAAATCTTCCCGCAGCGCAAACGCGCATAACAGATAACTTAACAGGGCGAGTACGGCAACCATCGGATACCGGAAATCCAACGACACCAATTGTGTTGTCATAAGCACCGCGGTTAATAAGCCGGTTATGATGACAAACTGCTGGCGCTTAGAAAACGGTTGTGTCCTATCCCAACGCTTAAAACGCTTTGCGATACGCTCAATAATATTTTTTATCATATGGTACGCTTCCCTCGTGATATAAAAACGATGACCGCAGTTTTTTACTACTCCATTGTAGTATATACGTTTTGCACATCATCTAGCGACTCTAACGCAGAAATAAGTGCTTCATTTTTGAGACGCACGTCTTGTACAGGGCGTACGGAATTTAAGGGACGCATAACAATCGACGCGTGTTCAACAATAAATGACGACGACTCGAAGGCTTGTTTTACTGAAAATAAGTCAGTATGTTTTGTATACACTTCATACACGTCATCACGCTCAATCACATCATCTGCTCCGGCGCCAATGGCACGGTCAAGTATGGCATCAAAAAGAATTCCTGATTTTGTCACCAGCAATACACCGTTTTTCTGAAACTGGAAACTTACCGCACCGGGGGTCGCGAGTGATCCGCCGGCGTGATCAAAGGTGTGCTTCACTTCTGCCGCGGTACGCTGATGATTGTCGGTAGCGGCTTCGACAAGGTACGCAACTCCCCCCGGTCCATACCCTTCATACAGAAGATTTTCATAAGCAGTGGCCCCTCCTCCCCCGCCTTTAGCGATAGCCCGCTCGATATTATCCTTGGGCATATTCACCTGCTTCGCGAGTTCAATTGCCAGCCTGAGACGGAAATTTTTATCAGGGTCCGTAAGTCCGCCGCCTTCACGTACCGCAACGGTAATTCCCCGGGAGGCACGGGTAAATTCACGGCTTTTGACTGCATCTGTTGTCGCCTTCTGATGTTTTACTTTACTCCACTTCGAATGTCCGCTCATACCAGTACAGTATTGTATCTTCTGTATTGACTTTTCTCAAGAAACTCTGGTACGCTTCATCACCATGAACAATGTAATTGTTTCTGATCAAGCGGCTATTAATGCCGCACTTGCCCAAGATTGGAAAGAGGCAATTCGGATAAATACAGCACTTCTTAAAACAGACAAAAACAACATCAGCCTCCTGAACCGACTTGGTTTTGCATATCTCCAGAGCGGCCAATTGACCCTCGCCAAAAAAACATTTCAGCGCGTTATAAAAATTGACGAATACAATCAGATTGCCATCAAAAATATCAAAAAATTAGGAAGCGTCCGGCAAAAAGATCTCATAAAAGTGAATAAGACACACCTCGCTCCCCTGTCCTTCCTCGAAGAACCCGGTAAAACAAAAATAGTTGAGTGTGTAAATGCTGCGCCAATGGCAGTACTCGCGACCGTTTCGCCGGGAGAAGAAGTTGAACTCAAAGCAAGAAACCACGTCGTTGAAGCACGGAACTCGGCAAACACCTATCTTGCGGCACTCCCCGATGATTTGTCATTCCGTCTTATTAAATTTTTGGCAGTCGGCAACACGTATCAGGCACTGGTCAAGTCTGTGGGAAAAAACACCCTAACATTATTTATCCGCGAAATGAGCCGCGGCAAACGCTTTGCCAATCAGCCGTCATTTTCTACGACCGCACTCTATGTACCATTCACCCGTAGTGAGCGTGAAGACGACGGATCGCCAACGGAACTTGACGACAAAGAAGTGGAAAATGAAGAATAAGTATACCCGTACGACTCAACTTCGTTCACTTGTACTGCGCCGCGTATTTTTCACCGAGTAATACAACAAGATCGGCACCAGTTCCCCGTCCGATATCACCCGCACCTTCTTCCTTTTTACAGTCAAAATAATTAGCAAGATACTCAGCAGTTTTGCTCCGCAATGCTTCACGCGATCCGTTTATCTGACACTCCGGCACTAATGGCTCGGCGTTTCCGACAAACACCATCTGCACACCCATCCGTGATGCCTGGCGTGACGCCCGGAGCCCAACGGTTGGCACCTGCGTCGTGTTGTAAATTGCGGCAGTAATCCCCTCCGCGCGCATCCCAGTATCAAACAGTGAATTTTGCAGCATATAATCCACTCTACTTTCGTCAAGCGTCGCGACCGAACTGCCGTCCGGAGATTCCACATGAATAATTGCCTGACGGATATCGATAGTCTCTACTCCATCCGCCGGGATAAACCGTAGCGCCCATACGAGATTTATCCATGTGGTAAACGGCATAGAGGTATCCATACTTCCCTGCAGCACCTTAAAAAGATTGCCAAATGAAAAAATACGCCGCACTAAATCAACATTACCGTCACCATTACCTAGCTCGCCGGGCTGTACATACCATGTTATCGGTATACCAAACGCGTCACTGATACTAGACGTTATTAACTTCCCGTGGTGATTATCTATATCATCAAGGGTGATAAGCGACCGGATAGGATAATCACCGTACCCTTGTGTCGCGGAAATGACCGTATCTTCCGGTACGTCGATAAGTATAATGCTGTTTTTTGCGGCATTAATCGAGAGAATGTGTGTTGGACTTCCCGCGATAACCAGTGATTGCCTATAAGGAAAAGGGGCGACCAGCAGACGGAAAAAAATAAATATGCTTATTGCCAGGATAACTGCTATCCCAATACCCACAACTGTGGGTACCGCGCGGTGAGCACGCCTGGTATGTACGGCAGTATGACTTCTCATGGCAGGTACGAATACTCACTTACCACTCTTTTTTCCCTTTTTTAATTATCTCCACTTGAGGAAGCTGCCATGACCCACCGGACAGCTGTTTTTGCGCCTTCTTTTCTAAATCCTTTTTCTTCGCTTTCTTTTTATCCCCCTTATAAAATCCGCCAAAATTACCCATATAAATATACCTCCTTTACGTGTATCTATTTATTGTAAAGCCAAGCATGTTTCATTTCAAGAAATACACCGTTTTTGATCGCTTTCCGGATATCCAAAACGAGCGTGTTTATAAAATGTATGTTATGGATAGTGGCGAGACGATACGCCAAAAGTTCCCGCACCCGGAACAAGTGATGCAGATAACTCCGGGAAAAATGAACACAGGTGTAACACGTGCAGCCAGGCTCAATCGGTTTCGTGTCTTTTTCCCATGTTTTTTTAGTGATATCGATCTCATGCGTCTTTCCTTTTGTGACGTATAACCTGCCCATCCGCGCCAATCTGGTTGGTTGCACGCAGTCAAACGTATCCATACCGTGTTCAATAAGCGTAAATATGTCATCAATCTCGCCCACCCCCAACAAATGCCGTGGCTTATCTGCTGGCAAATACGGCGACACCCACGACAACACATCGCGCATTTCGGTTTTTGTTTCACCCACCGACACGCCGCCTATGGCGATACCATCGACATCCAACCCGCGGACAAACATCGCTGATGCAACCCGCAAGTCCTCATATACACTGCCTTGTATGACCCCATACAGTGCCTGATACGGCTTGTTACGCTTTGTATATGCTTTCCCTAACCGTTTATGTTCCAACACGCTACGGAGTGCCCACCGGTGGGTTCGTTCCATAGATTTTTGCGCCTGTGCATGCGTTGCCGGATACGACGTACAATCATCAAACGCGATATGAATATCGCTTCCCAATTCCCATTGCCATCGCATGGACGACTCAGCGGTAAACATATGTATACTGCCATCCCAGTGTGAACGGAATTCCACACCATCTTCACTGATTTTGACGAGCGACGGCCGGTCTTCACCACGATCCTGCGGCGTATACTTCGGACGGGCTAATGAAAACACCTGAAATCCCCCACTGTCCGTAATAATCGGACCGGGCCAGCCCATAAACTTGTGCAGCCCGCCGAATTTATTCATCACCGAAAGACCCGGCCGCAGATACGCGTGATAGGTATTTACAAAAAATAAACGGACACCTAAGGTATCCAATTCATCGGGGCTTAAGGACTTTACGCTCGCCTGGGTTCCTACGGGCACAAACGCGGGAGTTTCAATGGTGCCGTGCGGCGTCGTTATCACTCCTAACCGCGCAAGGGTTTTCTTGTCTTGTTTGCGTACAATGAAGCTAAATGCCATCCTTGGATTGTACCATACGGTTTATCCAATCCCGTGCTCTATCTTGAGCCTGCTCATTTTTCCCGCCATTTCCTCCGGAGGAACGCCAAAGTCATTTAGCAGTTTGTTGACAATCGTAAGCGCTGCTTCAAATTCGGGCTGGATCACCGTCTGCACACCAAGCGATTTCAGGTGCCGCTGGTCTTCTTCATGGTGCGTTCTACAAATAATTTTTATCCGGCGGTTTAACGATAATGCGTTTCCTATGACCATCTCCTGGGTATGTCTGTCAGGAATTGCGATAATAATTGATTTCGCAAGGTCTACCTGCGCGTAATCTAACACATCTTTATCAGCAGGGTCTCCGTATATAGTCTGGATCCCTGAACCACGGAGGCCTGCGAGCGTATGCTGGTTGTAATCCACCACCAAAAACGGCACGTTGCTCATCTGCAACGCGCGGCCGATATACTTTCCCACCCTGCCATAACCGCAAATCACCACGTGATCCTGTATCGGATATCCTGTGTCCCGTGGCACTTCTTCCTCTTTATCCCGGAACGTTTTAGGGATTTTTTTAAGAAAATTATGCACAAAATAATATGCTTTATGCCCATTACTGATAAGCGGACTGGAAATAAGTATTGTGATAAATGTGACGGCAACAAGCAGTGATGACTGCGCTTCGGAAAGCGCACCGAGCGCTATCCCCATACCGGCGATGATAAAGCCGAACTCACTGACCTGGGTGAGATAAATACCTACCAAAAACGCTGTCTTACGGTGATACCCCAAAAACCGAAGTAATGTATAAATACTCCCGCCTTTAACCAAAATTACCGCGATCGTCATGACAATGATCACCGGAAGCGACGATACCAGGGCAGAAACCGGCAGTGCCATACCCAACGACACAAAAAATACCACCGCAAACAAATCCCGTAATGGCCGTATCTCTGCAAACACCGCGTGATTCTGGCTTGTTTCCGCAACCAGCAGCCCCGCTATAAACGCCCCGAGGGATACTGAAAGTCCCACCGCGTACGTCAAGAGCCCGACCAAAAACACAATACCTATAGTCGTCAGGAGAAATAACTCCCGATTTTTAAACCCCGCAACTGCACCAAGGAGTTTCGGCACACCCCGGCTGCCTAGGTACAGCACCACAAGGATCAACACGCTCGCTTTGAGCATAGCAAACGCGATCGTGCCTAACACAGAAATAACCGTTCCTTCACCGTTTGCAACGGAAGAAAGCGCGGAAAGCAATATAAGTATTGGAACCACCGCCAAATCCTGCACGACTAACCATCCGGTCGATAGCTCCCCGGGTACCGAATCCAATTCCCCGCGCTCAGACAACAGCTTTACCACAATGGCGGTAGAAGAAAGCGCTGCGGCACTCGCGAGGAACAGCGCCGGGATAAACGGCGTCTTGAGCGCGATTAGCGCCAGCATGACGATAAAAAGTGTCGTTACTATCTGCCCGATGGCAGGCCAAGCAACCACATGCAGAATCCGCTTGAGCCGATGGAACGAAAATTCCACGCCGAGTGTAAACAAAAGCAGCGTCACACCCGCTTCCGCAATCATCGTAATAAGGCGGTGGTCAAACCCCTGCGGAAATACGTTACCCACCAATATGCCGCCTGCTATATACCCCACAATCGAGGGAAGCCGCAACCGAACCGCGATAGCACCTCCCCCAAGAGCCGCGGCAAGGAGTAACAGAAATGTGGTTATGAGGGATAATGAATGCTCCATTTTTGGATCAGATGATACTGTTCATATCATCCGGCACCGGAGCTTCAATTGCAAGCCTGCCCGCCGCAGGCTGCGCCGGGGGCGTTGCCGCGAGGTTGTGTCCGGCAAAATCCGGATGAGCAAACTCCACCTTCCAGGCGTGCAGCATCACCCGTGGCGCCCAAACGCGGTCGTTCCTCGCGGTTTTACGGCCGGCATATTGCCAGTCGCCGACAATCGGATGATTGATGTATTTCACATGCACCCGTATCTGATGGGTACGTCCGGTCTCCGGATATAATTCAACCAATGAAATGTCAGTTTTATGTGAATTTCCTGTACGTATCACCTTATACTTCGTCACCGCCTCTTTGCCACCCGGCACGATGCCGAACCGTTCACGGTTCCACGGTAATCTGCCGACCGGCGCCCTGATCTCCCCTTCTTCGGGAACTAATTTTCCATGAACGATAGCGAGATATGTTTTTTTCACTTCCCGTTCTTTGAATTGACGCTGCAACTCCACAAAAACAGGAATTGTTTTGGCGATCAATAAACATCCGGAAGTTTCTTTATCTATGCGGTGCACGATACCCGCCCGTTCATAAAACGCCTTCTCGTCTTCACTCGGGGTTTCGCTTTGTGTGGCATCTATCCTGGCAGCTGCCCAATCTTGCACGGTCTCACCCTTGACGGATTCGGCGTTGTTCACCACTACCCCAGGGGGTTTGTTGATTACTAGAAGAAAATTATCCTCGTAAAGAATGGGTATGTTCACTTTTTCCCTGCACTCGCCTTCTTCATCTCACACTGCAGACACATGGTTGCAGTCGGATGGATTGCCAACCTGTCTGTGTCTATCATGGAGCCGCACTCGGTACAGAAACCGTAGGTGCCGTCGTCGATTTTCCGCAAGGCAAGCGCGACATCTTCTGCTTGTTTTTTGAGTTCATCAACGAGCGCCGATACCCGGTCATGATTACTTTCTTCACTGGCTTCAGCATCGCTCGCGGCGTTGTCTACAGTTCTGCCCGGATCACTAAACGGATCCTGACCAGAAAGTTCCTCTATACGGGTAGCTAACCGTGTTTGCTCATCGAGAAGATGCGCCTTGATTTCACTGAGTGTTTCTGCGGGAAACTGATTCATGTAATTTCTTTCCTTTCTCTGTAAAAAAATTTATGGTCTTTTGTACAATAGGGCGCAAACGTTCCCGTCCACCACCCCGCACATATAATACACCAACGCATTCAGCAAAAATGCCAATCAAAATCCATTGATTGGCGCTTAATGTCTTCCAGTATACACGAGCATCTTTCACAAATTCAAGCAGGAACCCGCTCACTGCGTACAACAGGATAAACCAAACACCTACTATCCCGTACGGCCATTTCCGCTTGAGCGACACGCTGTTTAACTTCATCATAATAAGGGAAATCAGAATAAGCGAAATCATTTCATACAACTGAACCGGATGCCGCACCGTAGTATCACTCCCTATCCGCAGCCCCCAAGGCAGTGTGGTAATTGTGCCGACTTCCGATCCAGTAAGCAGTGAACCGGCAAGCACAAGAATAATCGGCAGTGGCAATGCGGTAACTAATGTATCCAACACTAATCCAAGCCGGACTTTGTATTGACGGCTCAGCACCGTGAGCACCGCAAGTCCTCCCACGAGCCCCGTAAGCCATGACAATCCCGGAGAAACCCACAAGGCCGCAATGAGGAGCCAGGACTTACCCGCAAAAAGCTCCCAATGCATAAACACAAACCCTATACGAGCCGTAATAAATGCGGCGAGGGTACTATAAAATGTCAGATCAAAAATCCGGTCCTCCTCCACCGCGAAGTGCCGGAGTCCACGCCAAAATAGGAATGAAAAAATAAGCCACGCCACCACAATAATGGTGTTTAGAACAATAATTCCTCCATGATCTATCGGAATAATGGTCGGTATCATGCGTTTCCTTTATGTATCCCCGAAACATCGGTGTGCCGGACAACCTGCCGGTATAACCCATATAATGTTACCACGAGACCTAACAAAAAAATAACATTGCCCACGCCGATAAGGTCAGCCAATACACCGCTTACGACAACCGGCAAAATGCCCGCCCCGCCGACAGACGCGGAAAGGATACCATACACCCTCCCCCGCATATCACCTTGCGCTTCTTTTTGCAGAATGGTGTTGGACGGCACATCCAAGAGACTATTGGCAACTCCCAGCAAAAAAAACAACCCGAGTGCAATCGCCAACACTAACGGCCGCGGAGTAAGCGAAAACCATACGGTATTGGCAACCGCAAATAACGAAGAGACAGTAATAAGAATAACCCCCGCCGATAGTACCCCAACGTTCATCAATTTTCCGTATGGAAACCGGTAACCCCGGTTACCCACCCATAACGCCCCGCAAAGTATACCGGCAATTGTAGGTCCCACGATTAAAAGCGACGCGTCGCGTACGTCTATTTGTAATACCGTATCGGCAAGTCCTGGGCCCAATGTACCAAGTAACACCAGCATGATCTGCGTGCCAGTAAGTAACACGACTGCGTCCCGCAGCACTCTGGACCGCGCGACATACTGTATACCACCTTCCATGTTTGCCAAAAACCGTTTAATAATATAGAAAAAATCATAGTGAAAAATTTTACGGAGTGACTTAATACCTTCTCCCTGCGGCGGGATACCAAATACAGAAACCGCGGCGACGATATAAAGTAAAAATAGCAGTAAATGCGCGCCATCCCGACCGAGCCACCGGAGCACAGGCCCCGCGCTTATTAATCCTATTGCCATGCTGCTATAAAACGTAAATGAAAAAAGACTATTTGCCGACACTAAATGCGTTTTCGGCACGAACTGCGGAATAAGCGGCACTTCAGCGGGCATCGTCATCTGATTTATCACCGCGTACGCAAATACAAATAGATACACGGCAGAAATCCGGTCACCAGAGGCATACACACCAACAATAAGCAGTGCCCGGACGACATGGGAAACCAACAGCACCGCCCTCCGGTCTAGCCGATCGACAATCGTTCCTGCCATGACCCCAAAAAGGAGCGAAGGCAATCCATACGCCAAAAATAAACCCGACACCGCAACATTACTTCCGGTTGCCCGGTAAATAATAAGCGCCAGCAAAAACACCAACATATTACTGGAAAGCTGTGAGGCGATTTGCCCTATCCATAGGCGGCGGAATAATGTGTTTGACAATACATCCAACACCGGATCCATTTTTTTCGTGAGGTGTGTCACCTTCATACGCAAACGCTTCGGTTTTACAACAACAACCATCTTATCATACAATACAATTATGACTGCAACCGCACACGCATTGGTAGCCGGCGCCATCGCCGCGCGTTTTACGGATCCTATCACTGCGAGCCTCCTTGCCATCACCTCACACTACATCATGGATAGCATTCCCCACTGGGATTTCGGGACAAACTGGCGCGCCCGCCCCAAACACAAAACAGGATTATTTGCGATCAGTGAAACAAGCGTAGGATTAGGACTATCCTATTATTTTTTCGGGCAGTATCTCCCGTTTCCGCTCTGGGCAATTACGGTGGTTGCTGGCATACTACCCGACTGGCTAGAGACCCCGTGGTATATATTTTTTGCCCACCAAAAAAAGCATGAACCCGCAAAAAATGCCGGCGCGCTCGAGTGGCTCGCGTATGCCTTTTATAAAGTGCCGAATGTGTTCCACGCCAAAGCACAACTTCCGCTTGGATTAGTAACACAAATAGTAACCGTGATATTTTTCCTTTTACTCCTGAAGTAGTTTACCGGCGCACCCTGATGAGACCTGAACACGGAAGAATCTTAATTCCCTTTTTCTCAAACGCGTCAAGCAATAAATTCATCCCTAAACTATCCGAACTCATGTGTCCCGCGATAACGAGGTTTATATGATATTTCAGCGCTTCTTTACGGTGCTCTTCAGCAGCATGCATACCCACGACGGTGCCAACTCCCGCCATCGCAAGTTTTTCATACACAATCGGTGAGGGTTCAGTGCCTCCGGTAAATTCGATAGGCGCGACCTTCCCTGCCCGGTTATGCGGATCTCCTGCAAAAATCATGGGGCCGGCTTTCCCTTTTGTGGCTTCTTTGTATTCCGGTTCTTTTTTCAGGACATCTAACACATCACCCACGGTTTCCGGCTTCGCCTTTTCAAATAACTTCTCCATATATTCATGCACCAAATTGTCAGTCACCGTATGCATACCCATAAACGCCAAGCCTAACAGCCGGGCTGCGTCAATTGCCTCCGCGTGGTTTACGGGAGAAAATCTGCGCTGCACCTCGCGGATACGTTCATGCATCACTCCCTCGGCGATATTTATCGGAACTCCGTATTTTGCCCAAATATCTGCCTGCACATCCATAACCTCATGCAGTGACGCCAGTGATGCCCCTTCCGGATGATGTGTCAGCAACAAGTCGATGCTTTCACCTTTTTGATTGAGACGGTCTGCCAGCAAGACTTCAGCGGCATTAATATCGATGCCTGCCATAATGGAATCTACTTCCATATCGGGATCGCCCCAGAATATCCGGGAGTCGGTGTAGGGGTTCGTAAGATCTTCTGTATCAAATTCTTCTTTTTTGGATTTTGGAAGCTCGTCGTAGGCTTTTTTACGGCGCGCCAAAAGCTTTGCTACTCCATCTTTTCCACGGGGATCAGCCGCTATACCCATCGTCACCGCCAGTGCATACAAATCTTTTAGTTTCATATGTTCAAACTATACCATATTTTACGCTGGTGCCGAGGAGAGGAGTCGAACCTCCACGAGGAATTACCCTCACAGGTTTTTGAGACCTGAGCGTCTGCCATTCCGCCACCTCGGCAATATGCGTGTATTACAATGTTGTGACCCAGGGCATTCAGTAGGAGCGCCCTGGCAACAATGAAGACTATTATAGCGTAAAAACGTGATAAGAAGGAATACGTCAGTGAACCGCGGGTGGTACTGAATCGGCATGTTGCCGCTCGACGGAGTAAAACCGGATACGGTCTCCACGGAAAATAAGGTCTATTTCTGCAAGTGGTCCGTTACGGTGTTTCGCGATGCGGAGCTTCGTTGCAATCTGCTCGCCCCACATGCTTTGATCGGTTTCTTCACGGTACAAAAACATAACAACGTCAGCATCCTGTTCGATCGAGCCGGACTCCCGCAAATCTGATAGTTCAGGCACTTTATTGCCCCGCGCTTCGACCGCCCGGGAAAGTTGTGAACACGCAAGTACGGGAATACGGAGCTCGCGCGCGAGATTTTTCAGATTTTGGGAAATAACTGATACTTCCTGCACCCGGTTATCCAACTTCCGCCCCGGATCACAAAGCTGCAGGTAGTCAACGATAATGAGCTTTACCCCGTGCTCCACCTGAAGCCTTCGTGCTTTTGTGCGCATTTCGATGATATTCATACCGGGCGTGTCGTCAATAAAAAGCGGCGCTTCGGCAAGCTCACCCATCGCGTCGGATAACTTGGTGAAATCATCGTCGGTAAGTTTACCGGTCTTGAGACGCCACGCGTCGATATCTGCCTGACTTACCAATAAACGGTCTACCAATTCTTCCTTGCTCATTTCGAGTGAAAAGATACCGGTCGGTATTTTTTCTTTTACCGTGGCGTGCTGCGCCATGTTGAGGATCATCGCTGTTTTGCCGGTTCCCGGGCGGGCGGCAAGAATAATAAGGTTTGCGTCCTGCATACCGGCGAGTTTCGTATCCAACTCAGTAAAACCGGTGGGTACACCGCGAAGTCCCCCTGCCCGCTTATGTAACTCATCCAACCGGTCAAACGATGCCGCGAGCGCGTCTTTGATCGGGATAAAATCCCGCCGCGTGGTGGACTGGGCGATCGCGAATATTTCCATTTCGGCTTCGTTGACGATAGACTGAGAACCTCCTTCGTCCCGAAATGCCATCTCAGTTATTTTTGCCGCGGCCTCGACAAGCTTCCGTTTCGTCGCGTGCTCGACAATAATCCGCGCGTACTGCTCCGCGTGGGCACTCGTCGGCACGACGTTGACTAAATCAGATAAATATGCGGGTCCGCCGATATCTTTTATCGCACCCTTTTGCTTTAGCTGAGCGGCCACCGTCACCACATCAATGGGCTCGTGTAATTCGTATAACTCCATCATGGATTCAAATACCAACGCGTTTGACGGGGAATAAAAATGATGCGGACGCAAAAATTCCGCAACGTCAATCATCGTGTCTTTATCGATAAGTATCGCCCCGAGTACCGACTGTTCGGCGACATCATCGTGTGGAGGAACTTTAGGACTCGTCATGATGCTTGTAGTACGACTACTTGCTTTTCGGTAGGTAATTTATCTTTACTCACGGTTAATTTCGGAACCGGCACGGCTTCTTCTTTCCCGATGTGCTTTAAGAACACTGAAACCGGAGCCAGGTCCTTGTTATAGGTATCGGTACCGTAATGCATCGGAATAATAATACGCGGGTCAATATCTGAAATAATTTGTGCTGCTTTTTCCGCGTCAATAGTATATACGCCGCCAACGGGAACAAACAGGACATCCACGCCATCGATCACATCAACCTGAGCGGATGAAAGCACATGTCCGATATCACCCAAATGCGCGAACCGTACACCGTCCAGTTCAATGCGGTACATGGTATTACGGCCGCGCTCTTCCCCATTTTTTTCATCATGAAATGACGAAACACCAATAACCGAAATACCTTTTATTTCATACTCACCCGGTCCTTGTACGATAAACGGCGAGCCACCAATGAGATGTGCCGCATTGTGATCCGGATGTGCATGGGAGATCGTTACGATTTCAGCGTCAATATGCTTGGGGAATTTAATCCCCACCTGTTTTTCATCGTAGGGATCAGTGACGAGAGTTGCCTGTTTACCACGAAGTTTAAAACTCGCATGACCCAAAGGAAGTATTTCCATAGTAGTTGCATTTTATATCAGATTTAAGTATCCTAAGCAACATCCCCCTGCGCTATAAGCCACAGGGATCACTGCCCCAATTCTATTTGCTATTATTTATACGAATGTCATTCCAAACAATTAATGAATAAAGACGCAATTCTTGCGACAGTCATAGGGTTTGGTGTCGGGCTCATCATTGCAGCCTTGGTTTTTTTGGGACCAACCCTATTTAAAAACTTTCCGCAAATCCACCTCCCTGATATCGGGGCAATGATTTCGAATTTCCAAAACGGCAACAATGCCATTAAACCCGCACCAACACCAAAGCCCGGTGATACACTCACCATCCAAAGCCCACTTCCTGACGCTATCGAGCCACAAAACGAAGCGCTTATCTCGGGGACCGCTGCGCCAAACGCATTAATCGTTATAGAAGGTGAAGCCACAGAAAATGTCGTTGTCGCAAACGCATCCGGGTCCTTCGCCGGGAAAATAGCCCTTGGCGAAGGGAAAAATGAAATTCAGGTAACCAGCCATCTCAAGGACGTGACACAGACACAGTCGGTGACGGTATATTACACGCCGGAAGATTTCTAAATAAACATATGAAAAAACAATCCTTACTCACCGGTCTTGCCATTCTTACACTCGCGGTACTTCCGGTAAACCACGTGGCCGCGCAGACAGCAACGCCGAGCGCAACCCCGACCGCCGCAAGCGCCCAGCTAGAAGAATTGAAAGTGCGCTTAGCCACTAAAGTTGCGGAACTCAGGTCGGTCGTCAAACGCGCTATGTATGGCACCGTTAAGTCCGTGACGCTGACGTCCGCGACCGTTGAAACAAAAACAAAAGACATAAAAATTGAACTTACCGATGACGTAACCATTTCCCAGGTGGTCGGCGGCAAGCGCGTCAACCTTGACGCCGAGGATCTGGCGGCGGACGACCCCATCACCGTATTTGGTACCTATGATGAAACGCTTGACCTTCTCAAAGCGCAATATATATTTATTGAGAGCGCCACATCATATACCAGGATCGCCGGTATTGTCGTGGATGTAGACGATGAAGACTTTGTACTTACCGTCAACACATCTGAAGGAAAAACCATGCTTGTTGATATCGAAAAGACGACCAAAACCTCAGAATGGACCCGTGAAAATGGTATTGCTAAAAGCGGATTTTCGAAACTTACCGTCGGAGACACTGTGCATATAACCGGCACCCCGGCAGCAAAAGAAGACAACCGTCTGTCCGCAGTACGGATACTTAATCTCGGTAACATCACGGGATCTGCTGGTACCCCAACGGCAACCACGGCAGTAACGCCTACGGCGTCTGCCTCTGCCACGCCCCGAGCGACTCCCCGCCCAACCGCGGTACCCACCGCCACACCATAAAATTGCCACATCATACTTGGGAATTTTTCACGGTATAATAGGTTTCATGCGGTCTGTTGTGCTTACTGACACCGACGGATTATTTGTTACCAATCCAACCAACGTCCGTTATCTCACGGGCTTTCGCGGGGTCAGTCCCGAAGAACGGGAGGCATATGCGCTTGTCACCACAGATACAATCTATCTCTTTACCAGTGCGCTTTACCGGGAAACCGCGAAGCAGTTTTCTGGAGTACATCAAAAAGCCATTGAAATAAGCTACGATCATCCGATAACTGCTGCGTTATCTGAAGTGTGCGACAAGACACGTATCAAAACAGTTGGCTTTGAAGAAACAAATCTGACGGTCTGGGAGTTTCAAACGCTCAAGCAGTCACTTCCGGGTATCACCCTTACCCCGACACATGGCAGAGTTGAAGCGCTCCGGCAAATGAAAAATACGGAAGAACTAAAGAGTACGAGACTGGCCGCGTCGTTAACCGACCGGTGTTTTGCCTATATAAAACAACGGCTTAAGCCCGGGATAACGGAAGGTAAACTCGCGTGGGAAATTGAAAACTTCTTGAATTTTAAGGCAGGGGGCAACGCATTCTCCCCGATTGTCGCGTTTAATGAACACAGTGCCATGCCCCACTATCATGAACGGGGCAACAATCCTCTACGCAAAGGCTCACTTGTCCTATTGGATTTTGGGGCAAAGATAAACGGTTATTGTGCTGATATGACGCGGGTGGTATTTCTGGGGACACCCAAAGACGCGTGGGTCAGTACGTATACTACCGTGCTGGCGGCCAACGAAAAAGCACTGGCCCTTCTCAAAAACGGTGAGCGTAACGGCGCAACACTCGATGCCGTCGCACGCGAAGTGATCGCTGGTGCAAACCTTCCGGTCTACCCGCACTCCCTGGGACACGCAGTTGGTCTCGAAATCCACGAGGCTCCCCGCCTCACCATAAAGAAAGCAGAAACCCTCAAGCCGGGCATGATTGTCACGGTTGAGCCGGGGGTGTATGTTGAGGGCACATATGGCATCAGAATTGAAGATTTAATACATATTAACGCAAACAGCATAGAACTGCTTTCGAAAAGCACGAAAGAAATCACCATTCTCTGATTTGACAACCTCACAGCAGTTATCTATACTACAGGATACTATGAATATCGCGCGTGTTACCGTTTGGTACCATACCCACCCACACATCGGGCGGGTTTCCATGCGATAAAATACGTACACAACGCAAGGAATTGATACCCGCCACATGGCGGGTTTATTTATGGAAAAAACACTATGAAATTACCACAAGCATATGCAACAGGAGTCAGAAAACGGGCTATAGACATGACCCTGAGCGTCAATCCTTTAGGGTGCTCTCCCCGTGCACTCCGCGCTTTACGGTCAATGAACATAAAGAGTATACGCACCTATCCTGACCAAACCTCGTTAAAAACGGCCGTCGCAAAGACATTTAATGTCAACACTGACAATATTCTCTTGGGGGTAGGATCAGAACAGCTTATTAAGCTGGTGAGTTGCGCGTTTCTTTCACGCGGCACTACCGCAGCTATCGAGTCGGGCTCGTTTTTCCTGTTCTCACGGGAACCATTACTCGCGGGAGCGACAAACGTATTTTTTGATTTTAAAAATCCGCCGACACTCCGCCGAAAGCCGGATATCCTATTTATCGCCAATCCGACAACGCCGGGAGGTCTTGACCGGACAAATGCCGATATCCTGCGTGTTATCGAGATCATCAAACCAAAGATAGCGGTGATTGATGAAGCAAACGGTGAGTTCAGAAGTGATACGCTCATATCCGAACTACCGAAACGCCCAAATCTGGTTGTACTCCGCACCTTCTCCAAAGCGCTCGGACTCGCCGGGCTACGGATCGGCATGGCTTTCGGCAGTGCAAAAAACATTGCCGCAATGGGTGAATTTCAGCAGCCATTCCCCGTCTCATCGGTCGCGCTGATTGCGGCAGAAGCGGCGCTTCGTGATACCGCATTCCTTCAGAGGACAAAACAGTTTATCGTTGCCGAACGTGGGTTTCTTACGGGCGAGTTGATCAAGCGGGGTTTCCGGGTATCCCCATCGATAACCAATAATCTTTTTGTGTCGAGAGCAGATAATAAACAAATCATCCGTGCGCTTGCCGCCAAAGATGTGAGTGTCATAGACGGTGCATTTTTTCCGGACAACCAACAGCGTGGATTTCGGATATCGCTCCGTGACAAAAAAACAAACCGGAAATTTCTCGCCCGGTTAGATGAAGTACTTGCTTGTCTCGCTCCCAATAAATTGTTACGATCAAAGGAGGCTATATGAACACCATCCAACCACTCAAAGGATTCCGTGATTTTTTGCCTGCAGAGGCCGCCAAACGCAAATGGCTCCGCGACAAACTCGCGGGCATTTTTGAATCCTGGGGGTTTGCGCCGCTCGAGACCCCAACGCTAGAGCCACTCGAAATATTTGCGGGAGCCATCGGCGAGGACGAAAAGCTGTTTTTTAAATTCAAAGATCAGGGCGAACGGGATGTCGCGCTCCGCTATGATCAGACGGTGCCTACCTGCCGTGTAGTGGCACAATACCAAAACCAACTCGCCTTCCCGTTTAAGCGGTACCAGATACAACCGGCATTCAGAGCCGAGAAGCCGCAAAAAGGCAGGTACCGGGAGTTTACCCAAGCGGACGCTGACATATTTGGTATAAAAACCCCGGATGCAGATGCCGAAGTCATCGCGCTATCGCTGGAAATCTACAAACAGCTCGGATTTAAAAAAGCACTCGTCCGCATCAACTCCCGTGCGCTTTTTCAAAACATGCCGTACGAAGCAATCGTTTCCATCGATAAAATCAAAAAAATCGGTGATGACGGCGTGCTTTCTGAAATGGAGAAAAAAGGCATCAGCCCGGATAAAGCCCGCGAATATCTGTCGTATGTAAAAAACCTCAAACCAAACGAGGAAATTGCATTTATCCTGAAGTACATAAAAAATTATGGATTTCCTGATGACTGGTATGCGTTTGACCCGACAATTGCCCGCTCATTCTCCTACTCGATGGGGCCAATTTGGGAAATAGAAATACCCGATGCCGGATACAATATGTCGGTGCTGGGCGGTGAACGATACGACGGATTATTGGAAAAATTTGCCGGCCGCGATATCGGCGGCACCGGGTTTGCGGTGGGTTTTGACCGCACACTCGAAGCTGCGGAAATCATGGGGCTCATCCCCGCGTTATCCGTAGCGGGACAAGTGCTCGTCACCATATTTTCCAAAGATGTATTACCCAACGCCCAGCAAATCGCGCAAACGCTGCGGATAAACGGTGTTGCCGCGGACTTATACCCTAACGCGGATAAACTGGAAAAACAGTTAAAGTACGCCGATAAAAACGCTATCCCCTACGTCGTTATCCAGGGGCCCGATGAAGCAACCCGCGGTATGGTAAAACTCAAAAACATGAAAACCAAGGATCAAAAAGAAGTATCGCTTGCCGAGCTTCCAAAATTGTTCATAAACGATTGAAGAAATTATACTGCCATGAGTCGTAGAACCACTGCCGCGCTCTATCTCCTCCTCGTCTCGGTTATCTGGGGTGCAGCGAGTCCGGTCGTAAAAAACACCCTCCAATGGTTTGACCCATGGCTGTTTCTCACCTACCGTTTTTTTGTAAGCGCGCTTATCGCATTTCCGTATCTTTCACTGACCGGGGTACAAATGCCCAAAAAACCAGCACACCTTTGGCTTGTGATGATGACTGGCTTCGTATCGGCACCACTGTCGCTTTTTCTCTTTTTCGAGGCGCTGGATAAAACCACGGCACTCTCAGGAAGCCTTATTACTGCCGCGGGGCCCCTCTTTCTTATTCTTGGCGGCGTATTGTTTTTCCGTGACCGTATCACACGCAACGAAAAAATCGGCATAGGCATCGCTCTCGCCGGCACCATTCTTACGGTCATCGGGCCGCTTATCCTCAATGGCCATTCGAACACCCTGGGCAAACTTGAGGGAAATGGCCTCATGCTGCTTGCGGTCATCACCGATATCATCGGCGCGCTTATGAGCAAAGAGGCGATGAAAAAGGGTATTCATGCCACGCTTGTTGCCCAAACCCAATTTATTCTGGGATTTGTGATCTTTTTACCCGTCCTGTTCCTCCGTCAGCCGCCGGAAGTTGCATGGGCAGCGCTTGTTTCTGCCCCACTGCAGGCTCACGCCGGAGTACTTTATATGGCTGTGCTTTCCGGTACCGTCGCCTATACCATACGCAATATTGCCGTGAAAACAATAGAGGTTTCCGAATCCGCACTGTACCAATATCTACAGCCTTTGTGGGCGGCTATTCTGGCTGTTTTGTGGTTAAAAGAAGCGATAACCCCATCCTATATCCTGGGTGGCGTGATTATCGCCGTCGGCGTCTTCATCGCAGAAAAGAAACAGAGAAAAAAATTAAAATAGCGTTATTTCTCAACGAAAATACTCACCCACGCCAAACTTTTCCGCGTTTTCCGTGCGGAGATCTCAAACCACCCATGTTGTGTATCAACATTTGACTTGACTCCTCCCCCACTTGGAACAGCGACATCTACACTCACTTCCCTGCCTTCAACGTATGCCCGGGTATGTAAAGAAAATGATGTTCTCCGCTTTCTCGGCACATTCGCATGCAAAAAGCCGTCCTCGTCTAGCGTTATTTCCCCCAATGTCGGATGACGGAATACGGTGCCTGGAGCGTACTCCCTCTCAATAGAGCGTAACCGCGCAGAGCGATAAGGCTTGTGAACAACAGTGAGACGCATAAGAGGGTATTATATATTGCATCCTATAATATATCAATTTGACCTCCCAGTCCCATACTGTACGTAGATCGATATTTTTGCTATAATAGTCCTCTATGAAGTCCGACATTCACCCAAAATGGTTTGCAGACGCGGTAGTTTCGTGTGCCTGTGGCAATACGTTTACCGTGGGCGCTACCAAGGATAAAATCCAGGTGGAAATCTGCGGCAAATGCCATCCGTTCTTCACCGGAGAAATGCGCTTTGTCGATACCATGGGTCGCGTAGAGCGTTTCCAGAATAAGCAGAAACAAGCGGCAACCAGCGGTTATATATCAAAGAAAAAGAAGAAACAGCAAAGTGCTACTACTACGACCCCGAAATCTCTCAAAGAGATGTTGATGGGCTTAAAGTAGCTATACTGAGTTTAGAAAACACCTGTTAAGTGAAGCCTCGTGCTACACTGAACATAACGTTTTCTAAACTCTTTTTTTATGAATACCGATATTGCCATCATGGAATTCCGCGCAGGCCCCGGCGGCGAAGAAGCCAAATTGTGGGCTGCCGACCTCATGCGCATGTACAGCCGCTACGCGGCTATCCTGGGCTGGAAGGTAGAGCAGCTGGATACACTCACCATCCGAATCAAAGGACTAGGCGCGTTTACCAAACTACAATATGAAGCAGGGACACACCGGGTACAACGGACACCCTCTACCGAACGGCACGGCCGTATCCACACCTCTACGGCGACGATCGCCGTCCTTCCCGAAGTACCCGAAAATGAAATAACCGTCCGCCCAGAAGATATCGAATGGGACTTTTACCGGGCAGGCGGCAAAGGCGGGCAAAACGTCAATAAAGTTTCCAGTGCCGTACGTATCCGGCATATCCCAAGCGGCATCGTTGTCCAGTGCCAAACGGAACGGGATCAGTATCAAAATAGACAGGTAGCGCTCGGTATGCTCCGGGCGAAGCTATGGGAACGGCAACTGATGGAGCGCGAACAATCCATGAGTGACCAGCGGAGCATCATCGGACGCGGCATGCGGAGCGAAAAAATCCGTACCTATAACTTCCCCCAAAACAGGGTGACAGATCACCGGATAAACAAATCATGGCACAACCTCGAAGATATTATCGAAGGAAAAATGCAAAAAATTACGGAAGCCATGCTTACCATCCAATAACCTATACCATGACCGGAAAAAGACACCGCACAAGAGAAGATATTTTTGGAAGATTATCAAATAGAACCATCACCCGCCAAATGCGAAGAGGGCTAGAACCCGATTTACTCTTGTGTACCTAGCGTGACCGTAAATGTCCGTTCCTCACCTTCCCGCCACACAGTACATGACACGACATCTCCCACCTTTTTCTTTCCGACAATACGGGCAAGATCATTGGCGGTCGTCACCTTATCGCCGTTTATCCGGGTGATAATATCATCGGGCTGTATACCCGCGCGTTCCGCCGGGCTCCCCTCGACAATATTCATGACATACGCGCCTTCAGGAATTTCATTTAATACCGCGACCTGGCGGCTGATCATGCGGTACTCAACCCCAACAAATGGCCGGTTGAACTGACCCGTGGTATTAAAGTTGTTCACCGCTTCTTTCACCGTATTGATGGGGAGGGCAAACCCGATACTTTGCCCTTCCGCGGAAACAGCGGTATTGACACCAATTACCTGACCGGCTGAGTTTAGTAGCGGCCCACCGGAATTACCCGGGTTTATCGCGGCATCAGTTTGTATCACATTGTCTAGACGCTCTGCCGAACTTGCAAACGGGTCACCAGCGGTTATCCCGCGGCCAACTCCTGAAATAACGCCGACGGTGACCGTATTACGGAATTCTCCGAGCGCGGTGCCGATCGCGATCGCCATCTGCCCGACCTTAATGTTGTCTGAGTCGCCCATTTCTATAGGGGTAAGTCCGGTTGCGTCGATTTTGACGATAGCCAAATCGCTATCGGGATCACGGTAAATTTTGACGATATCATAGGACTTGTCATCCGCCGTAATCACCCGGTATTTCGCGTTCGGCACAGACACCACATGCTTATTGGTAACCACTAATCCATCGCCTGAAATGATAAATCCGCTCCCGATATCTTGCTCAATGGTGGTGCCCCTACCCTGCGGGGAAAACGGGTCAAACGGATTAAAATCAAATATATCGCTCGCTCTTCGTGTCTGGGAAATGCCCACAGTCACGACCGAGGGTGACACGCGCTCAACTACTTCCGTAATCACATTTTCCTCTTCCACCACTTTGATACGGTCAGGAGAAAGGTTTAATGAAGATACGCCGTCATTTGGCAACCTGAGCCACTGGTTCACATATTGCCAATTCAACCCTAACCACCCGGCAGATACCGTGCCACCAATGAGAATAAGGACGGCAGCGATGATAATGAGGGAATTTTGAAGTTTCATATGGAAAAAAGTATACGACAACTTCCGAAAATGTCAAAAGCTTCTTACTTAAAAAGAAGCTCTATGGCACGCGCAAACTGCCCGTCTGCGGTCGCTGCATTGGCGGGATCAAGTGTAACGACAAGGTCCGGGGTAAGGCCTTTTTCACTGATAGAAGTGCCTCCCGGCAATAGCCATTTTCCGGTGGTAATATGCACGCTGGAGCCACCGGAAAGGTCAAACGGTGTCTGTACCGTGCCTTTACCAAATGTCGTCTCACCGACCAACTTTGCCCGGTTGCTGTCCCGAAGCGCTCCCGCGACGATTTCCGCGGCGGACGCGCTCCCCTGGTTTACCAGCACGACGACTTTCATACCGGTCAATTTCCCCTTGCGGTCAGTCGGATAATCCTGACGGGTTCCGTCGCTATTTACCTGTGACACCACCGTGCCACCTTTCATAAATTCACTGGCGATATACACCGCACCATCGAGATAACCACCCGGGTTATTGCGCAAATCCAGCACTAATCCCGCGAGCTTCCCGTTTTTTTCAGCGGTTAAAATTTCATTCACTGCCTTGTCCCAATCCGCGTTCGTATTATCCCCAAATCTCGTTAGGTTGATATAAGCTACCCGGCTGTTGTCTGAACGAAGCTTGAGCGAAGCTGCTTCCGTTGCTGCGGAAATCTCCTCAACGTCCCGCACGTTTTTCACCCACCAGGTGACTGATGGCACCGTGATCGTGTTTCTCACGATCTCCACTTCTCTGGGCCCTTCGGAAGAAAGCGGGCTCAAAAGCAACAAGCGTACCTTCGTGTTTTTTGGCCCGCGGATGCGGTCAACTGCCTGATCGACCGTCCAGCCGGCGGTTTCGGCATCATCAACTTTAAGGATAATATCATTGGGAAGTACTCCCGCCGCTTCCGCTGGTGTACCTTTAAGCGGTGACACCACAATCACCCTGCCGTCTTTCATCCCCAACTGCGCGCCGATACCTTCAAACGCGCCGCCCAAATCTTCCTTGAACTGTTTGTTTTCCTGCGGCGGGAAAAATGACGTATACGGATCACCAACCGCGGCAACCATGCCGGTGACCGCGCCGTATACCAATTTTTGGATATCAATCGCCTTGGGGTCTATATAATACCGTGATACTTTACCCCACACATCCCAAAACAGATTAAAGTCAACATTGGTGCCATCGGGGGCTTCAGTATTGATTACTGGTCTGCTGTCGACGAAGTTTACAGAAGCTTTCCGCTCACCTAACCGGTACCCTGCTCCACCAACGAGAATAAGAAGTGCGACAAGAAGAATAACCGATCGTATTTTAGAAAATGGCAGGGATTTCATTGAAAGCCTCAAGCACGCACCACAAACGGTAACAGGGCCACTAACCGTGCTCGCTTTATCGCTTGCTCTACGCGGCGCTGATGCTTGGCGCATACGCCGGTACGGGCACGGCCCTGTAACTTACCACGCTCAGTGACATATTTATCCAACGCTGCGACATCCTTGTAGTCAGGATTTGTTTTTGCCGCACAAAACGGGCAATTGGTCGGAACTGGCCGCAATTTTCGTACAAATTTTCCAGATCGTTTCATCATAGTTTTAACTTTTTACATGTAACAGTTAACTGTTAACAGTCAATTGTTAATAGTTATTTTAGAACGGTATATCGTCAGGATTTACATTTTCAGCCGCTGCTGGCTGGCTTACTGGTGCTTCCTCACTCTCTGTCTTACTTGGTTTCTTCTTCACTTCTTCTTCCGCTTCCGGTGCTGCTTCTTCTCCTCCGGCAGCCGGCCGCTTGGAATCGAGGACGATCATGTCTTCGATAACAATCTCCGTACTTGTCCGTTGTGCACCGTCTTGGGCTTGCCAGGCGCTCGTCCTGAGCCTTCCTTCAACATACACCTTTCGCCCCTTTGCTAACAACTGGCTGCAAAGTTCAGCAAGCTTATTCCAGGCTACCACCCGGTGGAATTCAGTTTCTTCTTTTTTTTCACCGCTATCGGTTACCCATGCTCTGTTTGTCGCGAGCCCGATGGTACAAACTGCTGCCCCTGTCGGGGTGTACCGTAATTCCGGGTCACGGGTCAGATTACCGATCAATATGACCTTGTTTAAGCTTCTACTAGACATAACACTCCTTTATCAACCCCTGTCGTTTACTCTTTTACCGTCAGCAAGAACCGGAGAATTTCCGGCATCAATTTTGATTTCTTATCTAAATCTGCTGATTTTACGGTTCCTTCGACAACAGCGACAAGATAGGTGGCTTCTTCCTGTTTCTTGATAGGATACGCCAACGTCTTTTTGCCGAGTGAGGTTACTTCCTTCACTTTGCCGTTCTCTCCAACGAGTTTGGCAACTAAATCTTTTTGTGATTTATCCCCCGTCAAATCAACGGAAGAGGAAACCACAACCATAAGTTCATATGTCGTCATAGGTGGAATGGTACCATAGGAAAGGGCAAAATCCAAGAAGGAATTAGCTTCCTATCTTAAATTCGACTACACCCGCCCGCCATGCAAGCCGAGTTAGATGAGGCGTTGCGGGCAGGTCCCCGTAACTAACTTCCTATCTTAAATTCTATAACATCTCCGTCCTGCACCAAATACTCTTTGCCCTCACTTCTCGCCTTGCCTGCTTCACGGGCTTTTTTCCACCCGCCCAACGAAACAAAGTCCGCAAACGACACCGTATCGGCTTTGATAAACTTTTTTTCAAAGTCTGTGTGTATCACCCCCGCGGCAGCCGGCGCCTTCATACCCTTTTCTATCGTCCAGGCACGTGATTCCAGCTCACCCGTCGTCAAAAATGATATAAGCCCCAAGGTTTCATACGCCGTGCGGATAAGTAAATCTAATCCTGATGACGCAACACCCAGAGACGCGAGATAATCTTTTTGCTCATCCGGTGTCATCGCCGCAAGTTCTGATTCCGTCTGGGCACATATATACACAATAGGAGAAAGGTTCGACTGCGGTGGATCCGCAAGTTGTGTTTCCGATACATTACCCACATACACAATGGGCTTCATCGTCAGCAACTGCAACGGACGGATAAGTTCCCGTTCGTCGGGATCAGTGAGTACTTCACGCGCGCGTTTACCCCCGTCCATTTCTTTGATCAAGCGCTTCGCTAATGCATATCTCGCCCGATCTTCTTTGGTCGCGTTCATTTTGGGTTCCTGTTGTTTGCCCAATGTCTGTAAGTCAGCAAGGACTAATTCTGTCTCCACAATCGCGCGGTCACGCTCCGCGTCTATTCCCCCTTCGGTATGCACGATATTGGAATCGGAAAAAAAGCGCAGGACATTACAGATAATATTTACTTCCCGGATATGCGCGAGGAATTTGTTGCCCAGCCCTTCGCCTTCAGACGCACCTTTCACGAGCCCCGCGATATCGACAAACTCGACGGTGGCGGGGCGAAGCGGCGGAAGCTTTTCCAGTTTATCTTCTACTTTGGTGATTGCCGCAAGCTTCGCCAACCGCTCATCCGGCACGGGAACAACACCGACATTGGGCTCGATCGTCGCAAACGGATAGTTTGCGGCAAACGCGACCTGTTTCTTGAGCAGTGCATTAAACAGCGTGCTTTTCCCTGCATTGGGAAGGCCGACTATACCTACTTTTAAATTCATGAAAATGATTGTATCACGAAGCTAGTCTATACAACATGAACAATGAAAGACGCCATTAATCCTGTAAAGTTCTCACAAAACTCTTTCCAAGTTCTCCCATGATTCTATGTAGTGAGTTAGTATGTGGTAGTACTCTTTTTGTATATGGTGAGCCGTCATTTGATTTCTGTACGCCTAACAACTGTGCCTTTACACTATCATCCACTTTCCTCCACCCAAATCCCTCACTCCACCATCCACCTCTAGCTTTTGGATCAGGATCTAACGCTCCAGCTAGATAATCATGCTGAGCAACTTGTGTTTTAAATTGATCGGTCATAAAAGCAAAAAAATCTACGTGCTGAATTCCAACTGCTTTAAAAAGCGTTCGCATCCTCTCCCTTGTAGGTGGATTTTTCCTGTTCGTTTGCCAGCTTCGTGCATAATCATCGATAACTAATATTCTATCTTTAGGGTCTAAATTACTTCTCTTTACAATTTCATTAACCCTCTTCTCAATAAGCTTTTTCCTTCTTCGCTCCTGTATCCCAAAATACATATTGGAGGATGTTAAGTTGTCATTTCTTTTCTTCTGTGTAAGCCAAGCGTTATACTGAGCTTGATTAAAGGTATCCCAATCTTCCTTAAGAAATGAGACATGAGGAAATTTTAATCCATATTCTTTCGCGATCAACGGACGCGAAGCCCAATACATTGGTCGCCCACTATCCTCAGGAAAAATTATGCATTTTGGCATATCAGCTTTTCTTAAAAGAAAATAATCATGAAGCTGTCTAAGCGCCTTGTGAATAACCTCCGTGTCAGAATGCGGTAACTGAAAGGCTTCTGCTTTCTGTAAGTCGCTTGTCATATATATTCAGTGTTAAATATTATAATAAATACCACACATCAGATACAAACGCAGCGAAACACTCTGCTGCGCCGGTTTTACCCCAAATCAATTGACCATAAAGGCTCTCCCCTTACACGATTCTTGTCCATACATCACCTTGAATAATTAATTGCATTTTTTTGTCGAGGTGGAAGCTTAAACCTGAAGCTAAAAACAAAAGTTGGAGCGTTGTAACGTACGTTCCAACTTTTAAATTCATGCCAAGATTGTATCACGGGGAATAAAAAGATTGTAATAGTGCGCTATTGAAAGCATTAACACCGGTAACCGAGAATTTACCTTGATTGTTTTGAGGCCTCAAATTGCAGCGGTTCTCTTCTCAAGCTGGTAAATCGGAAAATATCACCCTTTCTGATTATCGTTTCACCGAAGGGAAGCCAGTTTTCACCCATAATATGATCTTTTTGCCCATCTTTTCGCAACCAGCGCCCAACGCCCATTCGCGCTAAACCTGCAAGCGGTTTTATCCGACTAAACTCACCTGTGTTCTGATCTATACCTGTCACTTCACACCTACCACAAGGCTTTGGTTGGTGCACCTCAACACCGTTGATCGATCCGGCTGAATAATCATGAATACGGCGGAATGGAACACCCCCAAGTAGCACTTGATACCGAAACCTATTGGCGTCCACCGGGACCCCTATGGTGGCAAATACCCGCTCCGCATCATCCGAGGCAATAGCATGGATGGGATAACCATCTTGGGCCCGAAGTGGATTTGTGTTTGCTTCAAAGTTTTGCCGTGACATGCGACTCCATGGACCGCTCGTTCTGGCAACTTTAACCTGCCGCTTCAGCTGATCGCTCAGCCATTCTGAGATTATGGGGACTTCGACTGCTTTACCGCGGTATTCCCAAACCTGTACCGGAATGACGTTCGACAAATCATCGTCTGCCTTATGAGGCACTTGCACTTCACTCCCGTTAAAACGGAAAAATAACCTATCACCCCTTTGCTCCGGCCTGACCAAAGCTAGCTGTGGAGTGCCTGCTACAAACATATTCTTCGCAGGGTCAACCTGAACTCTTTGGGTGAAAAAATTGTGATCTCCGTGGTGATCAGTCGTCGCATCTACCGCCACAAGAAAATGATCTTGAATATCGCCACCGACCGTTTCGAGGCCGGATTTTTTCATCGAAGCTTCTTCCAACTTCAATGGGCTACCACCTTTGAGGGGTTGAATCTGTAAATCAAGCACTTGTGCCTCAATCATCTGGTGTATTGTAGTATGGATTACATTAAAACACAATTGAACGGATCGGTGAAATATCTCAACAGTACATATCCTTAACAGGGGACGTCATAAGCCAGGGCTATTTAATGTTATTTTCACTTACTAAGGATTTCAACGCATGCCCGAGATTTTCCGTATTTTTTAACTCATCTGCAGGAATCCATTTGTATGCCGTGTGTTCATTACTTAGGCGGACTGGGATATCATCAACAATACGCATTGCGACAGTATATCTATCAACTTTCTCATTCATGGATGTCGTCACTTGCTGACGGGCAATAAACCGAAGCGTTTCGTTTCCTGTGGGTAACCAACCAATTTCCTCGCGCAATTCTCGACACAACTCTGGGTGTAACGCTCCGCCGCCAGTGATTGAAGCAATATCGATATTTTTTTCTACTCTTCCGCCGGGTATATCCCAATACGCTTCTCCGTCACCATATACCTCAGGATTCCGCTTTAACAAAAGCACCTCATCTCGAGAGTTGAAAATTAACACCTTAACTCCTATTTGAGAAGGTTTAATTTTATATTCTTTGAACTGTTCATTTTCAGTCATACTTTGCAGATCAAATATTTTTTTACTTTTCCCAATTCGTAATAAAGAATTATAGCATGTGTAAGAGCCGCACCGGTGGTATACTTAGAGCTTCCTTATGCTTATTACTGCCCTCCAATTATCGAAAACTATCGGCGCCAAAACGCTGTTTACCGATCTGGATTTCCATATCGCGCCAAACGAAAAAGTAGCGCTCATCGGCCGCAACGGTCAGGGCAAGTCCACACTTTTACATATCATCGGCGGGTTGGACACCGACTTTACGGGCTCACTGACCCGCAAGAAAAATCTCCGTACAGTGCTTACCAAACAGGAACACTTAACCGACAATACGCTTTCGGCACTCGACTATATCCTCAAAAGTGTCCCCCATTATATCGAATACGAAAAAGTATTGACCGGATTTGAAAAAGAACACCACACCGATATGCACCGCTACACCGAGGCAGTCGATTACTTTTCGGAACACGGCTACTACTATATAAAAGACCTGATTATGGGAACCCTTAACGATTTCCAGATAACAGACGAGAAAGCCAATCACCCGCTTGTGACGCTGTCCGGCGGCGAAAAACGGTTTGTGGAACTTACCCGCATGATGTATTCGCAGGCGGAGCTCTTACTCATCGACGAACCGACCAATCACATGGACTATGTGGGGAAAGAACAATTTATTTCCTGGATGCTCACGGTAGAGGCAGGAGTGCTGGTCGTCACCCATGACCGCGATGTATTAAAACACGTCGATCGTATTATCGAACTTAAAGATCAGCATATCTCCTCGTACAAAGGAAATTATGAACAGTACCTCAAGCTCAATACCGCGCAAACCACGAGCTCGGTTGTGAACTACCAGAACCAGATGAAAAAGCTTGCCGATGCCAAAAAGCGGGTGGAATGGGGCTTACAAATGCGTGCCAAAAGCAAAGCATGGAAGGTGCGCTACGATCACTGGGTCAAAGATTACGAAAAGATTAAATCCGAAACCGTGAAGCCATCGTTTTGGATAGATCAAGATTCTGTCGCCGATCTCGACAAAGCCGTATCGGATTCGTACCACAAGTTCAAAGAGAAAAATGTGCGCATCAGTGTCCCCACGAGCAAAGAAAAAATAAGTCAGCTGGTGGGTGTAAAAAATTTGTCGCTTGGCTATAACGGTCCCCTGTTTGCCGATATCACGTTTGCTTTTGGCAGCACCCAGCGGCTATTTATTAAAGGAAGAAACGGCGCGGGCAAAAGCACGCTCGTCAAAACGGTCATCTCCCGCTACCACGGCGAAACCCCGCAGGCAACCATATTTGAAGGGGAAATCAAACTCGCGTCAAATTTACGTATCGGGCAGTATAACCAAGAGCTTGACCCCATCTATCTCGAACAGACATTGGAGCAGGCAATAAATAATGTATACGCGAGCCTCAATATCCCCATTGATGTAGGGAAAGTAAAAAGCACGATGTCCCAATATCTCTTTGATCCCGTCGTGGACGCGAGGCAAAAAATTATTGACCTGTCCGGAGGACAAAAAGCGCGGTTTCAACTGATCAAAATGTTTGCCAACAAACCCAATCTCCTTATCTTGGATGAGCCGACCAACCACTTGGATTTACCGTCTATCGAAGAGCTGGAAAACGCGCTGCAAGACTATGACGGCGGCATACTGTATATCTCCCACGACACAAGCTTTATTTCCAAACTCGGCGGCGAAATCGTAGAAATCTAAAACCCCCGCAATCCGATTGCTCTTCCTCTATGTTCGCTCTACAATGGATATAAGGAAGTCTATGCTGCCCCCCGATCAGATACTTGCTGACATCAAAGCCCTCAAAATCCAGGGAGCGACCAATGTCGCGCTCGCCGTCCTTGACGCACTTAGTAAGGCAATCGAAGAGCAACCCGACATTTCCTGTTTTGAATTAACCAAACTCGGCGAGATACTTGCCTATGCCCGCCCCACGGAGCCGCTGGCGCAAAATGCCGTGCGTTATATAAGCGCGGGGTGTACGGAAGAAGCCACCAAGCGAATAGCCGCCTACAAAACGTATATAGAAAAAGGAAAGCTTACTATCCCCCAAATTGGCGTGCCGCTCTTGAGTGATGGCGGGACATATCTTACGCTTTGCCATTCCTCCACCACCGTAAAGTTATTTACGGCAGCGCGAGCGAAAGGTGCGTATTTTTCGCTTTATGTTGCAGAAACCCGACCCCGTTTCCAGGGGCGCATTACCGCCAAAGAACTGCTTGACGCGGGTTTTGATGACGTGACGATGACGGTCGATGACGTGGCCGTGTCACTTATCGAAGGGCGGATCGGCAAAATCGATGCCGTATTTATCGGCGCTGACCTTATTAACGACAAAGGGTTTGTCAACAAAATCGGTTCGCTCGCCGTCACTGCCGCCGCCAAACGGAAACATATCCCGGTCTATGTCCTTACCACGCTATTAAAATACGACCCCACCCCGTTTTCGCCCGCGATGATCGAAACCCGGAACAGCGAGGAAATTTGGAAGGAAGCTCCGGACAATCTGAAGTTTTACTCACCCGCGTTTGATTACGTATCATACATGAGTAACGTCCACGTGGTGTGCGAAGATGGCGTGATACCCGGTAAGCAGGTAAAAAAAGCGACAAATAAACACTATCCTTTTGTATTCGAAACAGGGTATGATAAATATCTGCACTATGGCAAATCGGTATATCCACTATCTCGCCCTTAACGAAGAGGTCGATAAGACGAAACACATCATCGCCACGTTTACGCTACATGTAGAAGGCGAACCGTTTGATAAAACTGCCGGAGGGGTCGCGGCGGAATCCTCGGTCGGCACATGGACAGACATCGGACTCGAGGAAAAAGCGATCTGGGACAAACTCCATGCTAAGGTCATCGACATGGACGAAAGCACAGGACGCATCGTGGTCGCGTATCCTTTGGATTTATTTGAGGCAGGCAGCATCCCTCAGCTCCTCTCCTCTATCACGGGAAACGTTTTCGGACTAAAAGAAATCGTCGGGCTGCGGCTCGAAGACCTCGATTTTCCGGAAGTATTTGTGAAATCCTTTCCGGGACCCGCGCTGGGTATCGAGGGCATCCGTGCACTCACCGGAGTGAAAGACGCACCGCTTACGGGCTCCATCATCAAACCCAAACTGGGGCTCACCAGTGTCCGCCACGCGGAAGCGTGTATGGAAGTATGGGACGGCGGGGTGAACCTCGTCAAAGACGATGAAAACCTCGCCAACATGGCGTTTGATAATTTCTACACCCGGGTCGATGAAGTAACCCGACGGATGAAAGAAAAAAATTATCTGGAAATCGGGAAAGCAAAAATCCACGCTTTCAATATCACCGCAAGCTACGAAGAAATGATGAAACGCGCAAACTACGTACGTGACAGCGGTGCAAACTGTCTGATGATCGATGTATTAACCGCGGGCTTTGCCGCCACCCAAGGGATACGGAATAGAAACTACGGACTGATGATCCACGGGCACCGCGCCATGCACGCGGCATTCACCCGCTCCAAAGTATTCGGCATCTCGATGCTCGTGATCGCCAAACTCGCGAGACTAGCCGGCATCGATTCGTTCCACACGGGTACCGTGGTCGGCAAAATGGAGGGCGGGAAAGAAGAAGTAGTCACCATTAATAATTTCCTGCGCAGTGAGTGGTATGGCTTGAAAACCACACTCCCCACGGCGTCGGGCGGACTGCACCCGGGACACATCCCTGATCTTGTTTCCATCCTCGGCAAAGACCTGCTTATGAACTTCGGCGGCGGCATCCACGGGCATCCTGACGGAACCCCCGCAGGAGCACGGGCAATCGTCCAGTCACTTAACGCGACGTTAGCAGGTATTCCCCTGTCAGAAGCCAAAGACAGCCCCGAACTGCAGCGGGCACTGGAAAAGTGGCAATAAACCTCCGCCCACTCCCGATGTGGGCTTGTGTTTGAAGCCTCAAGTTATGAAAAACTTGCTGAATGATCCCACCCTGACGCCCTATTTACCCACATCTCCGCTTCAGTTATAATAGCTATAGGATATGTACAATGATCTTCTCTTACGGTTTGGGTTGAGTTTCCTCGTGGGCGCCATCGTGGGGCTCGAGCGCGAGTACCAGCACGATGAAAAAGGGTCGCGCATGAAGCGCGAAACCTCCATGGGTATCCGCACCTACTCGCTCATCTCATTTTTGGGCGGCGTATGCGGCTGGCTCACGGTGACGGGTAACCTGCTCGGCTTAGTTGCCGCACTACTCACTGGTGCCATGCTTGTTTCCTACTATATTATGTCCAGCCTACACACGCGGGATCACGGGCCCACGTCGGAAATCGGCGCTATCGCCGTCTTTTTTATGGGGGCGCTTCTTTTCTTCCCTCAGTTTCCGATCGCTCTCGTGTTTGCCACGACGTTTGTGATCACGTTTCTGTTGTCCCGCAAAGAGGAAATCAAATCCAAAATCCGGACACTCCACAGCTTTGAAACCAATGCGTTTGTGCTCTACGGCATCATCGCGCTAGTCATCCTGCCGTTTTTACCAAATACCTGGATACACTTGGGTGATCTCAAACTCGTCAATGAACTTGCCGCCGCATACAACGCGCCGCTTAACCGGTTTGCGTCTATCGAACTGGTAAACCCCTATCGCTTGTGGCTGGTGGTGACGCTTATCACGGGTATCGACCTTTTGGGCTACGGATTGCAAAAGCTCCTCGGCGGGAAAAAGGGATGGTTACTTGCGGCAATCAGTGGCGGATTTATTTCTTCTACTGCTGCCACCTTAGCGCTCGCCCAACGAAGCAAAAAAATGACCGATGTCACCGCACTCGTCACCGCAGCGGTGCTATCAAATACAACGAGCTTTGTGCAAATGATGCTCCTTATCTTGCCCCTTAACGCCGCGTTTTTCACCCACAGCTCGCTGTTTTTTGCCTCCCTTCTCGGGACGGGCATTATTGTCAGCGCGTTACTCCACTTCCGCTCTGGTAACGCAACGAACGAAACAAAAGCCGCAACTTCTATTTTTTCGCTGCAGTCCGCGCTCAAGTTTGCCGTTATCTTCAGTCTTATCCGCACTGGCTCACAACTGGCGCGCCAGCTATTTGGGGAAAGCGGCGTTATCATCACGAGCGCCGTGGGTGCGATCGCCGGCATGGACGCGGTAACCATAACGCTTGCCGACATGGCAGGTAAATCGCTCTCCTTTACCAACGCATTGGCGGCACTTGCGGTGGCAAATACCGTGAACCTCAGTATGAAAATCTTTTATGCCAAAACCAGCGGGTCGCCCGCGTTTTTCCGACTGTTTGCCATTGCTATAGCGACGATTATTATTGCCAGCGTACTCACGCTCCTTTGGATCAAATAAACACATAGTTACGGTAGAATATGTGTATGTACGTATCGGTAATTACCCACCCCAACGCAAAACGGCCACGAATAGAAGAAGATCTGACCGGTATACTGCATGTCTATGTCAACGCTCCCCCGCTCGAAGGCAAGGCAAATAGGGCGGCAATCGAAGCCATTGCGGACTACTACAACGTAAAGAAAAGCGCTGTCACACTCCTTTCCGGCCACACATCAAAGAATAAACGGTTTGAAATACTGGGGTTATAAACCTTCTTTAACGGAGAAACATCGCCCACGCCATCATCAGCAACAGTGACACACTCGTGACGATAGTGATAACCCGCGCGGCTTTTGCGCCGAGGAGTTCCGAAAGCCGGATCACCAGAATAAGCAACACAAACTGTGCTTCCCAAATAATGAGCGGCGGATAATGTACAACTCCCGGGGTCACCGGTACGTCTCCCGGAATAAGCCACGACATAATCGTCTTTTGCTTCAGGACAACCATATGAAACGCGATAAGCGCAAACGCTATCCGGGCTCCCCAATATTGCAGTTGCCACCAAAGTTTCGCACCCAACGCGAGCGTGGCATATCTGTTGGAAATAATAAGTAACACAAAAAGCACGATGAGTGCTTCCAGTCCCGGGTATGCCGACCACGGGCGGGATGAATACAACCCCCAAGGACCATTTCGCGCGAGCGGGAACATCACCAGATATACGTGTAAAAATCCCGTAAAAAAGCTCATGATACCAACCTCTTTGCGGTACTTAAGCGCCCAATCAAACCGGTTAAACAACCGTGACAACGGTCCCAGAAGAAGCACCGTACCAAGAAGAAACAATGTGCTTGCCGCCAGACTCACATTGAGTGCGGATAGCCCGGCAGCACCTGAAGCGATCACTTCTACTTCATATAAACCCAGCACTAACGCGACCGCGAATAACCCTGCATACACATACTGGAGGATATCGTTTCTGAGCATCGTACAATTATTGTACCATCGCTCACACTATTTGTGCTGCCTTCAATTCCTTTAGAAGCGCGAGTATTTCATCTGCGGAGTTTGTCGCCATAGCCCGCACGCGCCAGTCGGTCGCGCCATGAAAATTGTTGACATAAATTTTGTAAAACTTTTTGAGTATCGCATAGTTTTTGTGGTTTCCCCACACCTGGGTGAACAACCTGACGTGCCGCTCCATGACATCCAGGAGTTCGCGCGGTGTCCCCACGTGTGGCGTGTCTGATGTATCAAACGCCCAGGGATTTTGAAATATTCCCCGCCCAATCATGATGCCGTCTACACCATACATGTTATATTTTTCTCTCGCGTCACTCGCATCCTTCACGTCCCCGTTTCCGATAATCACCGTATGTACCTTCATGCGGTCACGGAGCGCAACTAATTTACCGATCTCTTCCCATCTCGCGGGGACTTTGGATAATTCCTTGGCGGTCCGGGCATGGAGTGTCAGTGCATCAAGTCCCTGTTCGAGCAGAAACGGAAGCCACGTATCCGCGACGCTCTTTTTATTTCCCAACCTTGTTTTCACACTAATGGGTATCGGTTTTCCCGCTGCAGCAATCCCATCTTTGATCGCTTGTATAGCAGCGGCTGCGACATCGGGGCTATCAATCATCGCCGCTCCTCCACCGTGGAGCATCACCGTTTTATCAGGGCAGCCCATATTTATATCAATCCCATCAAATCCCATACCTGCCACTTCTTTGGCGGTTTGAAATAATGTCTCCGGATTTTTACCCCAAATCTGGGCAATAATTGGTTTTTCTTCCGGGGTGTAGACAAAATTATCCGCAACCGCCCGTCTCCCCGGCGAACAAAATCCATCGGCAGAGGTAAACTCGGTAAAAAATACATCGGGCTTCGCGCATGAAGCGACAATGCGCCGGAATACCGTATCAGCCACCCCTTCGAGGGGTGCCAACACAAGAAACGGTTTTGGTAGTGAACGCCAGAATTCCATCATACGATTGTATCAAAGATATGGATGTATACACGCATCACTACGCTACTTCCACCCGCATACGCAGCCTCCGGAGATTATTGGGGAGTGCCGCTAACAAATCCATTGCCTCGCCATGCTCATGATGGTCGGGGTTCATCCGGTTTTTTGTGGCGCTACCGCAATGCAGTAACGTGCCGAACGTCATCGCCGCAGCCAATATGTCGTTTCCATGCTCCAATTGTGATTGTTTCCAAATATTCACCAACTCCAAAACAAACTGCATACGCAGCTCATTATTTACCCCGCAGCTCCGGTAAAAATCAGCAACATCAGTAATAAGCGCTAATACAGAATTTCGTGAGGCACCACTATGCTCATAATCCAACACTGTTATTCCTGCTTCGTTCGGTTTGCGGCGCCTCGCTAATCCTAAATTCGTGAGCGCATAATCATTGTGGACAAATTTCTCTGCCAGTTCACGGTCGCCGGATTCTATCTCATCCACGACACTTTTTCTCACCCGTGTCACAATACGGCGCAAGTCCGGAGCCCGCTCCAAATATGGAACATAGACAACCGGGAGACGTTTTGCAAATAATCTACGCTCACACCCGTGCCAGAGGTCAAAAAACGAAGACGCGTTTTTGTTGCGGGGATCATGACGTTGCAAAAACGACGTATCCTGGTTTGCGGGTATCTGTTTTAGTGCGTCTCCGGCAAACGCCATGGCGACACGTCGACCAGTCATTGGATGTACACGGTCAAGCTGGGTCTTGCTAGAAAATAGTCTGCAAGCCCGCTGCTTGAGACGTTCAAACACGACTAACCCCAGCCCCTCATCAGACTCAGTATATGGTTGAAGTACATTCACCGAACGGATACCCATGGCTCCCGCAAGTGCGGTTACCTGCGCCTCACGCCGTAATTCTTCACCAGAAGCGGACGTTCCCACCGCCATTTTAAAAAACCCACCCGTAGCCCAGTCGGGGTGACGCAGATGGCCCAACAAAAAACGTTCCGACCCGGCTAAATAACCCTGCGCGTTTATAAAGGCTACATGTCGCCCGCGTGGAACCAGCGTCTGGACATGCTGCTTAAGCTCGTCAGGACGAGTAAAAATCGCTGGCGTATGACTATGCGCTGTGCGCCGCTCTGGAAAAACCATAGGAAAGAATTATATCAAAATAGATCACATCTCACTACCCACCTACGACATCTTTACATTAGTTTTCACACGGTGTATCGTGAAACACAGAGGAGTTAATGTATGAAGAAATTATTGTCTACGCTTTTTATTCTCGTCTTACTGTCTGTCACTTTCTTTGTCCCCCAGGCACACGCCACCAGTGAACAACCACCCGTCACTGTCGTATTGCTCCGCAATGAAACAATAAACCGCGATTATTTCGCTGCAGGTGATACGGTAACAGTCTCGGGCACCGTAAACGGCGACGCGTATATCGCAGGTGGCACAGTCGTCATCGACGGTACGATTAACGGCGATCTTTTGGTCGCCGCAGGCACGGTACAGCTTAATGGCCCGGTGAAGAATGATGTCCGGGCAATTGCGGGTGCCATCATTTTTAGCAACACGGTTGGCGGCAATGTCACGCTCGGCACCGGTACCGCCACGGTAAATCCCGAAGCGCGTATCACAGGTAGTGTCCTTGCGGGCGCCGGAACACTGGATATATACGGATCCGTCGGTAAAGGTATCACTGCGGGAAGCGGCAATATCACCATCAACAACAAAGTTGGCGGTGATGTCATGGTTGCCGCCGAAATGCTTTCGTTCTTACCGAAATCAAATGTCAGCGGCGACGTGACATACTGGAGTGAAAATGAAGCAAGTGTTGCCTCAGGCGTTGTGATGGCGGGTGATCTCGTCCGCCATGAACTTCCCAAACAGGAAGAACCCAAAGTAATCGGCAAAAAAGGCATGTTGGCGGGTGCTACCATGTTCGGCGGATTCGCGTTTGCCGGAGTAATAATCGCAGGACTTACCTTATTTGTTCTTGGACTTATTTTGAAGGCGTTACTGCCTAAGTTCACGGAGCGATCAGTGTCGCTTATGCAGAAAAATCCATGGGGGTCATTTGGGCTTGGCATCGTCACGGTCATCATGTTACCCATACTCGCGGTGACGGCGATGATTACGGTCATCGGCTTTCCAATCGGACTCTTTTTATTGATGATGCTCTCGATTTTGTGTCTCGTAGGACACATCTATGCGGCGTTCTTTATCGGAAAAGGAATATTGACGAAATCCAAAGCAGAAGTACACCACGCATGGCACCTGCTCGTCGGATTAGTTGTCCTTGGGATATTTACCCTTATCCCCATCTTGGGATGGCTTGCCAAGGGAATATTTGTCCTGATCGGTACCGGAGCAATTCTCTTTGAGAAAAACTCTGTCTACCGCCAGATGCGCCTGAAGCACTTGGTATAAAAACCGGACACGTATAATGCTGCGGATATTTCCATTTATCAGCCCGATAATATTTACGTTCGTTATGCTCATCCTGGGATTGGTGACGCCGGGATATAACCACCTCAACCATACGATCAGCAGGCTCGCGATAGAAAAATATGGCTGGCTGCAATCGCTCAATTTTATCCAGCTTTCGGTCGGGCTCTATCTCACCGGCAATCATCTCGCGCGTCATATAAAAGACGAAACAGTAGATGAAATCATCCAGGGCATATTCCGGTTTTCAAGCGTGTTTCTTGTCATCGCCGCGTTTATTCCTACGGATCCCATCGAAAACGTGCCACTGGACTATACCCTACTTACTCCTACCGGACTTGTGCATATCAGCCTCGTTATCATATTTTTACTCCTTTCACCCATCGGAATCGTGCGGCTTTCCCAAATACTCAACAAAACACCGGGAACGGCGCGTTACACCCGCTACACCCTGGTTGCCGGATTTAGTGCATTCATCGGCAGCGCTATATGGTTTGCGTTTTATTTTATGGGGATCTTGCTCGAATACCGGGGTATTTTCCAGAAAGCGATTGCGCTTCCCGTACTTATCTGGCTCATACTCATCAACTACACCATGATGCGACACGGCCATCGGATATAATACAACCTATGACAAAACCGTATAACACGCTCACCGATGAAGAAGCATACATCATCGTCAACCGCGGCACAGAGGCGCCGTTTACCGGCGAATATGACTCGTTTTACAAGGAAGGCACGTATATTTGCCGGCGCTGCAATGCGCCACTCTACTCCTCCAAAACAAAATTTGATGCGGGATGCGGATGGCCGGCGTTTGATGAAAATTTTCCTGACAGTGTCAGGCGTCTCCCCGACCCCGACGGACGGCGGGTGGAAATACGATGTAACAATTGCGACGCGCATTTAGGCCATGTGTTTACCGGCGAGCGGCACACACCAAAAGATACGAGACACTGCGTGAACTCGCTCTCCCTCAAATTTATTCCGGTTGGAACGCTACTTCCCGAAGTTATCCGGGGCGACCTATGACTCCTGTAACCTTGCACCGGACACTGCTCACTGCTATCAAAAAGCATGCCCGGATTATTTCATTTGATATCGCTCACTATGTAGGGACCAAACACCGGGTGTACAACGTCCCGACACCGGTAATGCACGATATTGCAAAAAATTTTGCGAAGGAACACAAAGATATCGGTGCTGATGATTGCATATCCCTCGTCAACTCATTGTTTCACGCATCCTCATTTGAAGAAAAAGTCCTTGCTACCATGATACTGCGCAGGTTTCCCATAATCCTTGCCTCGCTCCCTGCTTCGTATATTGATCAGTGGCTTTGCCTTCTCACCGGCTGGGCGGAAGTGGATACATTTTGTGATGAGATAGATTATTGGCTCAGAATAAACCCGGCGAGCGGGGTAAAACTATTGAAAAAATGGAACAAAGACCCGTATCTTGAGAAACGAAGAGCGAGTTTGGTGGTGCTATGTAGTTGTCTGCGGCACAGCCCTGACCCGCGGTGGAAAACACTCGCGTTCACGTTCACCGGCGCACTGGCCCACGAAAAACACGTGATGATTACCAAAGCTATTTCCTGGGTGCTGCGCGCAATGGTGAAATACCATAAATCAGAAGTCACCTATTACATCCAATCACACCAAAACACATTACCAAAAATCGCCATCCGCGAGGCAACCAAAAAAATTCAAACAGGAAGAAAAAATTAACGCGCTCCAAGCCCTCCGGCTTTTACCGCGTCGCGAAGAATAGCGCCCAATATCTTTTGATCAATATCGGCGGCATGTTTAATGCGTATACAGCTTTTTCCGATACTGGCCTTCGGGAGTTTATCTTTATATTTTTCCGCTATATACTGACCGTCGGCCATCGCGCACACGTACAGTGATATATATTGTTTTTGGCTCGCAAGCCCTATGAGCGCCCACTCTCCTTCTCTGCCGCTCGGGTATTTATAATGATATTTACCAAAGCCAAGCATCCCCACTTCTATGTAGGGCGCAAGTGAAGGAACGGTTTTTCGGATAAAATCATAGAGCGACTGGATTTCACTTCTCCGGGGTTCATCTATTTTTTCGATATACTCCTTGGGTGTTTTTGCGTTGATGGGCTTAAACATGTTCATAAGCGTTCTTTATAAAATTCAACCGTCCGCTGCATAGCGGTTGAAAAACTCCCACCGTCGATATTGTGTCCGCCGCTGGGATATTCAAATAGCTCGTGGCGGACATTTGTGCCGTCTAATAATTTCATCAAATTTCTACTGTACTCGATACTCACAACATCGTCATTGACCGCATGGTGTAACTCCAAAGCACCTTTCAGGTCTTTCAGATAATCAGTCACTGCCACCTGCTTCCAGAACGGATGCTCAGCGTTAAAATCACCGTGCGCTTCACGGAGCTGCTCCCTTTTCCGCTGGCGGGCGGTGTTTGTTTGCGGCGGCCGGTAGCTATTGTCGGAAATACGGTAGGTCGCAAGATCAGTATAGGTATACCCCGCGCCCGCCCATATCACGACACCGGGTATTTCCGGCCGCGCGACAAACGCGCGCATGGTCACATTGCCTGCCATACTGTGCCCCCACAATCCGATACGGTTTTCGTTTACTTCAGGTGTGTTGCCCAACGCAGCGCGTGCGTTTAATGTATCGATCACGTAGTCGGAAGAATAATACGCGCCGCCTGGTTCACCCTCAGACTTATCGTGACCACGGAGGTCGATTTTAAATACTGCAAACCCGTTGCGCGCAAGATAATCCACATAGGCCACATAATTGCCCGTTGTCTTGTAAACTGTCGGTGGAATATACCCGTGGACAAACACGATCGCCGGCCATCCGCCTGTTGGCGGCTCGCCTTTGGGGATCGTAAGTAATCCGTTTATTTTAAGCCCGTCTGAGGTGTAGTGTGTAAGATATGAAGTATAGGTGGCGCTCTCGGAAAGCCGGGTTCTGGCACCCAAGGTGCTTTCGTAGTCACGCTCCCGTAAATACGGTACCGTCATCTCAATGAACGGTATGGGCGTTGGTGTGGGTACAAATCCCGCTTCTTCAGCAAAGGGCGAAAGTAATGATAGCGAAGGTTTATTTGCCTGACCGCTCCGGAACACGAAAAATACACCGAGGATGATGGCAAAGAGGAGTATGGAAATGGCCCGGGTTTTTGGTTTCATGCTGCCTTCCCCAATCTGATTATTGATATTTGTATTTTACCATACAATAAAAACGCCGGTGAAAGGGTACATCGCCCATGTACTAAGAAGGTTACCCAACAAGGTCGTACTGCCGGAGGGCCTTCGCACGGTCCTCTTCGCTTGCGTCAAGCAAGGTTTTTTGAAGCGCGATCATCCGCGCGTACAAGCTGCTTTTATCACGGAGTAATACCTCGGGAGCACCAAACTGTGCCACTTTACCGCCCTGTAACACCAAAATTTTATCTACACCGGAGAGGGTAGACAAACGGTGCGCAATAATAATGGTTGTTTTTCCACGGGTGAGATGCGTCAACCCCTGCTGCACAAGAAGCTCCGATTTACTATCGAGCGAGCTGGTCGCTTCGTCCAGTATGATAAACGGCGCATCATGGAGTATGGCGCGCGCGATCGCGATCCGTTGCTTTTGCCCGCCCGATAATTTTATTCCCCGCTCGCCAATCGTCGTGTTATAACTCGCGGGAAGCGTATCTATAAATTCGGTCGCGTTGGCGAGTTTAGCCGCGCGCTTCATATCGGCGTCAGTCGCGTCAGGGCTCCCGTAACGAATATTTTCAGCGATGGTACCGGAAAACAATAGGGCATCCTGGAATACGATGGAAATATATTTCCGCAGGGACTCACTGGTCACCCGTCCCACATCGTGACCGGCAAAATGTATATTGCCCTTTCTCGGCACGTAATAGCGCAGAATAAGATTTACCAGTGTTGATTTGCCCTGACCGCTTTCCCCCACAAGCGCGAGACGCTCGCCGTGCGCTAGCGAAAATGATATATCCCGGAGGACATCACCGGCATTATCGCCATACGCAAATGATACGTGATCAAACGAAAGCGCTGGCCCCCGCACTTTTTTGGGGAATACCAATGCTTTTGCATTTGGCGCGTCTTTGATTACCTGAACGGTGCCCAGTACGTCAAAAAAGTCTTTGCTTCCCGCGTCTGCCTGCTGGATTTGGCCGATGATAAACGACATCGCAAACAACGGAAACCTCGCTTGGTTAACAAGCTGCAGCATAAGCGTCATTTCTCCTAACGAATAGATCCCGTGATACGTCTGATACAGAATATACGAAACGATCAAAAACAAAATGACATTTAACAGTATCCGCCGGTAGAAATCATAGATATGCCATTCTTTCGATTGCTGGCGGGTGATAACCTCTATAGCATCGCGGGCTTTGGCAAACGCGTGAAACTCAAACAGTTCACCAATAAACGCTTTCACCACCCGGATACCCGATAAACTTTCGAGGACTCTGCCTTGGGATATATCAGCAATTTCATTTTTTTTGCCTTCGTGTTTTCCCCATGCCTCAGATGACCGGTGGGTAATAATCGTATAAAGCGGAAACAGCGCGGCAAGCAGTATTCCTACCACTGGTGAATAAAACATCAAAATACCGATGGTGATAAACGCGGTCAGGAAAAACGGCAGGAAATTGTTCGTCGCATTCTGTATAAAATTTGTAATACTGGAAATTCCCCGGTATAGCTTGTTCGTAAGATTTCCGACTGCGATATTGTCAAAATACGCGACATCCAGAGAAAGCACGTGCTTATAAAACTTTGATGAAAGAAACGTCTGGAGTTTTACGGACATCATGTCGCCCACCCACATGCTATACGCCGTAAGCGTGGTGCCCGCGACATCAGCCACCAACAATATACCGAGCGCCCAATAAATCATGGAAATATCACTGATGTCTCCGGTCAGCTGTGCGGTAATGACATCAACAATCGACTTTAATACAAAAGGGGTGACGAAATTCAAAAGCGAAGAAACAATGATAAAAATACTCATCGCGGCATACCAGCCGCGGAAGCTTCCGGTAAACCGGAAAATATGAAATATATTCTTCATTACCGTCATTTTACACGCTTTCGCAGCCCTTGTCTCTTGTAATTTACCCCACAATAAAAAATGAGGAAGCACCCCTTGTTGTTATATTGAATTTCATCCAAAAAACCCGTACAACTACATATAGACCGTGAAAAAACTCGCTTCATGCTCGTGCGGGAACTCGCTCTCCTTTTGCCATTGGGTGTATATACTTCATTTTCGGAAAAATCGGTCTCGCATTTGCGCCTCTCGCTTGACACCTACAAGACAGACGTAGGAGAATAAAGATAATGAATAAAAAACCAGACGCCATGGTATATGCAATAGCACTTGGAGCGCTTATTCTCATGGGGGTCGTGACGACCGCCATCATAAATGTCGTCAAAAATAACCAAAGCAGCACCACCGACATCCGCGCAAAAGCAGGAGTCGTCAACACACTGAAACTCACCGGCACGGTAGACAGCACCGATGACATCGCCGGAACTATCACCGTCCTCAACGTCCAGTTTGCGGATGAAAGCAGAAGTGGTAAGCCGGTTAACTATGGCACATGGTCAGTTACCCCACCGGCAACTTTCAGTTTATCGAGTGCTATCCCGGGGACACGGATATCATTTACCGTAAATTCTGATTCGTTTAATGTCTCTACAAAGCAGGTAGTCGCCGCGCAGGTTACTGTACTTCAATAACGGTACTATCCCCCGTCTTCGTCCGGTTTCACATCTTTTTTACCGTTGTGCCGTCTGCGGTGTCTTCTATTTCGTAACCTTTTTCCAGGAGTGCGTCGCGTATCTTATCTGACTCTGTGAAATTCCGGGCTTTACGGAATGCTTCTCTTTCCGTAAGCAACCGTTGTATATCAGCCGGCACTGCTTCAACGGCCGCCTCTTTTATCTCCGCTAATCCAAGTCCAAGCGTTTGATCAAAATCCAAAAGTAAATCATATTTATCCTGGCTGGTGATATTCGATTTCAAAAGCTCCCAAACGACCGCGAGTGCCTGAGGCGTATTCATATCGTTTGCGAGCGCGTCATCAAAGCGCTTGCGGAACCCGTCTATTTTCTCCAGTTTCTCATCGCTTAATGTATGGCGCTTCTGGGACTGCGCGCGGAGTACCATGACGTGGCTCTGCAACTCTTTAAGCGCGGCGGCGGAGCCGGAAAGTGCTTCCCATGTGAAATTCAATTCACTGCGGTAATGCGCGGTAAGATAAAAATACCGCAGCGCCATAGGATCCACTCCTTTTTGTACAACATCTTCTATCGTGTAAAAATTACCGAGACTCTTACTCATTTTTTTCCCATCTACCCGAAGGAAATTGTAATGAAGCCATACCAGGACAAATGGCTTACCTGTCGCTCCCTCACTCTGCGCTATTTCATTGGGATGATGCACCGGAATATGATCTATGCCTCCCGTATGAATATCAATCGAATCACCCAAATATTTCATGCTCATGGCGGAGCACTCTATATGCCACCCAGGAAATCCATCTCCCCACGGACTGTCCCAATGCATCGCGTGATCAGCAAATCTGCCGACCCGCTTAAACCACAACGCAAAATCCGCCGCGTGTTTTTTGTGCTCACCTTCCACCACGGCGTCTCTCACTCCCGCCTTTTTGTCTTCCAACTTTTGTCTGCCAAAGAGTGCTGCGTACCCGGGAAATTTTGTCACATCAAAATACACTGCCTCCGGCGTGTCGTACGCTAACCCTTTTTGTATAAGTTTACTGATGAGTGCAATCTGATCGCTGATATGTTCAGTAGCTTTGCAGATAACGGTCGGACGAAGCACGTTGAGCGAATGCATCGACTGATAAAAATGATCGGTATAAAACTGCGCTACTTCCCATACTGTTTTTCCGTATTTTTTAGCACCCTTTTCCATTTTATCTTCACCCTCATCCGCGTCTGAGGACAAGTGCCCGACATCGGTCACATTTTGCACATGAGTCACGTGGTACCCGAAACGGCTGAGTGTCCTGCGTAGGATATCATCGCCCACATATTTTCGGCCGTGCCCAATGTGGGCAAAATCGTATACCGTCATGCCGCACGTATAGAGACTGACCGCTGGTGGGTTACGCGGTGTAAATACTTCAATGCTTCTGGTCAGTGAGTTACAGAGTTTCATTGTTTTATGGACCGGTTTTTTCAAGCAAAAAAGTGTCTAGAATTATTTACCCCGGTACCTGATTATATCAATCCTGACGTTTTGATTTATTTTCCATACTTGTCTGCTTCGCTTTTTTACCATACAAATCACCTCTCGGACGCTTACTGGCGGGTTGCGGTAACGCCTGCTTTCTCGCCTGTTCTTTTTGCTTCTTTTCCATTTCTTTCTTTTGCTCTTCTTCTTTTTGGATTTTTTCCCAAACACTTAATTCTTTGGGTTGGGACTGACCGGAAAGCTCGCGCAATGCCGCACGCGCGATTGCCCGTTTCACTTCGTCACTCGGTCCGGGGGCTGCCGGTGCATTTTCCTGCCCACCCTGCGGATCAGCGGCTGCCTGTTTCGGGTTTTTCTTTTGCCCTGAAGACACACCTAAGCTCTCCAATGCTGTACCCACGATATCTTTGGGTGCCTGTACGGTCTCACGGGCAATATCTTTACCGATATCTTCAAATGATTCGCCGATTTGCTGCAATACTGATCCCGAATTAGCCATAATTAGACAAATCCTAACTGCTTCTTTGCCGTGTCGGACATGCGCTCCATATTCCACGGCGGATCAAACGTCAGGTCGACATCCACTTTTTTCACTCCCGCGAGCGCGCCGACCTCTTGTTGGATTGGCCCTGATATCAAACTAAATAGCGGGCACCCGATGGTCGTTAATGTCATGCGGACGGTCACGGTGCCTGTTTTTTTGTTAATATGAATGCCATAGATGAGTCCCAGATCCCACAGTGAGACACCAATCTCCGGATCGGGAATATTTTTCAGCACTTCTTCTATTTGTTTCTTGGTAACCATACTGTTGTTAAAATTCGTGCCTGCCCTCCAACGCACGGGAAAGGGTCACCTCATCAGCATATTCGATATCGGCCCCCACTGGCAACCCGTGTGCCAGCCGGGTCACTTTGACCGCCGTCCCGTTTTCCGAATTGAGCTGGTTTATTTGTCTTGTGATATACATAGCGGTCGCTTCCCCCTCCATATTCGGGTTCGTCGCGAGAATTACTTCCCCTGCATCACTCCCCATACGTTTCAGACGTTTCAAAAGATCGGCAATATAGATTTCATCCGGTCCGATATTATTTAGCGGATCAATGCAGCCGTGTAACACATGATATACACCTTTAAACTTTCCGGTTTTTTCTACCGATAATACATCAGTCGGTTGCTCTACAACGCACAGCACACGCTGATCCCGGCTTGGCGTGCTGCAGACGATACACGGATCTTCTTCCGTGACGTTTTTACATATGGAACAAAGTACTGTATGTTTTTTTAGATTTTGAAGCGCGTCAGCAAACCGTTCAATATCATGCTGTGGCACATGAAGGAGATAAAACGCTAACCGCTGCGCGGTCTTGGGACCCACACCGGGAAGCCGTTCAAATGATTCTATGACATGCACAAGCGATTTCGGAAGAAGCGCCATAATAGAGACATTTTACTTTGTTTGCTGCATGATTGCATCAGCAAGAAGCGAAGAAACAGAAACAACGTCTAGTGTGGCAAAGTGTTTGGTAGTTGGCACGGCAATCGTGTCAGTCACGATCACTTTATCAATAACGCTCTGAGAAAGTGTTTCTGCTGAGTGACCCGCAAGCACGGCATGCGTGGCCAAAAAATATACACTTGTAGCACCTTTTTCTTTGACGAACTTACTCGTCGTCACGGCGGTGGCACCGGTATTTATAATATCATCAAATATGATAACTGCTTTCCCATCCACCGCGCCTTCGATACCATCTACGGTAACCTCGCCAGTCGCGGTATCACGATGTTTCATAAGATAAACGGTGGATAATCCAGCTTTTTCGGCAAACCGCTCAGACCGGGAAACACCGCCTTTATCAGGTGAAACGACTACCGCGTTTTCTGAGGTAAAATTGCGCTCGGAGGAAAAGAGCGTCTCCCGGAGCAGTTCATGGGCAGATATCTCCATCACCGGTATGCGGAAAAATGGCAATACATTTTCGGAATGAAGCTCCACAGAAATTACCGCATCAAACCCAGCTGCCTCGATAAATTTCGCGACTAACTGCGATGAAATCGCCTCGCCTTTTCGAAATGCTTTGTCCTGCTTGCTATACCCCATCCACGGGATAACCGCGGTTACTTTCGTCGCCCCCAGATTTTTAATCGCAGACCCCAATAAGCAAAGCTCGACCAAATGTTGATCCGCAACTTCGGAAAGTGACTGTACGACAAACACCTCTTGCCCCGAAACATCTTCACGAACAAATACCCGGCATTCATTGTCGATAAAACGGGTGATCTCCACGTCACCCAATGGCATATCGAGTAGTTTTGCTATGCGACCTGCGAGTGGTTCATTTGATGTGCCGGAAAAAATCTTCATTATTGTAATCCTAACAAGGCGAGCAGCTGTCCGTCTATGAGAGAGTCTATATGCATATCGGGAGGAAATTGGGCAAAGTCTTCTTTGACCACTCCCCACCCGGTCGCCACAATTACTGCGGTTGCCCCGATAACACGCGCGCACTCCGAGTCCCGAACCGTATCACCGATAATAATAATATCGCTCGGTGTAAACGTTTGACCGAAAAAAAGCTCAGCCTTGGCCGGAATAAGTCTGGCGAGGTCATTGCGCTCATCAGCCTCATGCCCGTATATACCAAACGCGATATCCGGCAATCCGGTTGATCGAAGTTTCCAGCTCGCTGAAGGCCCAAGATTTCCGGTAAGCACCCCTTCCGACAAATGATCTGCCGAGATTACTTTCTCCACCAATGTTTTTGCTTCGGGTATGACCGTATACGAAGGCCCGCCGTCTTTTATACTTTCCAGATATTCGGCGAATGCGTCACCGATATCACCTATTTTATCCAGAAATGCGTCACGGGAAATCCCAAAATCTTTTATGAACTCCCACAGGATATACCGGTCACCGGCGCCGTTAAAGTTTTTCGATTTCCAACGCTCCATGGTAAATGCTCCTATGTCGACTCCAAATACCTTTTTCACTGCGTACGGAAACCGTTGAAGATTATCCACCATCCGCTCTGCACGGATAAGTGTGCCGTCGATATCAAATAACACCAGCTTTTTCTTTTTATTCATATCTATGATGCGCTCTACTTCTTATCCGGCAGGCGAAGTAGCGCCAACATCGGCGCGTCCGTAAGCGTATTTACTACGATATCTCCTCCTGCTGCCTCCAATTGTTCTAAACTCTCGGTCATACCTGTCGCAACGCCGACAGAAAAGACGCCTGCTTTCTTTGCAGAAGCGATGTCATGAATAGTGTCGCCGACAACAATAATATCTGATCTAAGAAATTTAGTGCCGAAGTGATGTTGCGCCTTCTGTATTGCCTCCACAACCAGATCGCCGCGATCTTCAACGTTATCTCCAAATCCCCCCACCGAAAATGGCGTATCGAAATCAGCACTTTTAAGCTTAAGCCACGCGTTTTTTTCAATATTTCCCGTAACCAATCCCATATAAATATGAGAAACCTTCATGAGCCTCTCTACCAAATCCGCGGCTTCCCGCACCTTGGTGAAATTAATATTTTTCTTCTCTATGTGGTGCTTCAGCAATACGTGAAAATATTCAGCGGCTGCCGGAAACTTTTTTTCAAACTCATCCTTAGATACTCCCAGCATTTCAGCAATTTCCCTAAAATACCGGCGCTCAACTTTCCCGTTGACCCGCGCGAGATCGAAATCCACCGGTAAATCCTTGCCGTACACCTCTTTAAATACTTCCACCACGCGGATCCGCCATTGTGCAACGCTTTGTTTGTCTGTTTGTACCAATGTCCCATCTATATCAAATAACACCAATTTCTTGTTTACATTTGCTTTCTTCATGGTTTCTTTTACGCCCACATCGGGAGTGGGCTTATGCAAATTATGGTTTGTAGACGGATAGTGCTTTCGCGAGTAGCTCGACGCAGCGGCGGATAGACTTGGTGTTTAACACATACGCTATCCGCACTTCATTTTTACCCATGCCCGGCGTCGCGTAAAACCCCGCAGCGGGAGCGATCATGACCGTTTCATTGTTATCCCGGAAATCGGTGAGTAGCCACTGGCAAAAATGTTCACTATCTTTCACCGGTAGTCCAACAATCGTATAAAACGCACCCTCCGGCTTTGGGATAACTACGCCGGGGATACCGCGCAGTCCTTCGTACAACGCGTCTCTGCGGTTTACATACTCGTTATGTACTTCCTTCATATAGGAATCAGGTACGTCAGTAAGTTTCGCGGCAATTGCCTGGTCAACTAACCCCGACGACAATCTCCCCTGCGCGATGGCAAGTACCCCACGCAATACGTCTGTATTGAGCGTCACCAGCGTCCCCAGCCGGACACCGCACAAACTGTACCGCTTGGACATACTATCAAGCACAATCGCGCTATCGGGTATCTCCTGCATAAACCGAAGCAATGATACGTGTACCCTCCCGTCGTAGGTATATTCCCGATACACTTCATCGGAAAGAAGGAATAACCCATGGGCTTTAGCGATATCGACAAGCATACGGATTTCATCTTCGGTATACGCCGTACCGGTGGGATTATTCGGATTACATATGAGAATCGCTTTCGTGCGGTCGGTAATTGCTGCCTCAATTGTTTTTTTGTCAGGCAGATGGAAACCGGTATCGGATGTCGTAAGTATCCCTTTCAGCGTGACGCCGTTTACTACGGCATATGAATTGTAATTGGTGTACAGTGGCTCAAAGGTAAGCACCTCGTCACCGGGATTACACGCAGCAAAAAGCGCCATAGAAATCGCTTCTGACCCCCCGGTAGTTACTTGGATATGTGGAGTTTCTAAAAATGTAAATCCCAACCGGTGATAATACCGGAGCATCGCCTCCAAAAATCCGGGATTACCCTGTGACTGATCGTAGCCGATAGGATTTCTGTCCCACGTACGGAGTACTTCAAGCATAACGTCGGGTGTCTTAATATCAGGGTCGCCGATATTGAGATGATACACATGCACGCCTGCTTGTTTGGCGGCAACGGCAAATGGCACGAGCTTACGGATAGGGCTTGCGGGAACCTGAGCAAGCCGGTGTGAGACTGCGGTAGTTGCACTCATGTGGTTATTGTAGTCGGGAAGCGCACAAAAATCCAGAGAAGAAGCTACCCTCACCAATCACTAAATAATTTACTCACTCTGTTTCGATTCTGAGGGGAAATTTTCATCGATCGCACCGCATCCCGAAGCTTCTCTTTATCACCGCTTTGTGCCCATATTTCGTGAATGATATCGCCATCGCTCGCGCTGTTACGCGGGTGGAATGTCTGCTGCTTCATCTCGGCCGCGAGAGTAACGAGTAATCTGGCACGTTTGTCCGGCGGCAGCAGACCATTTGCGGCATAAACAAAATCAGCCCTGCCCCCGTCTAACAGGTAAACGTCGAACGTGGTAAACCATGACGCGTCTATTGGACGCCCATCAACAAATGGCTGAAGCAATACAACTGACTGCCGGCGGTACCGGGTTCTGATCGTGATATCTTTGAGTACACCGAGCACTCTACCTGCTGTTGCTTCCAATAAACCCATCGATAATTATCTTACCCGTATAATTACCAGATGCGCAATATCGCACACGCTAGTCTCATAGACACACGGGATTTCCCTATGTATAATATCGCACATTATGTTTAATGGAGAAAGTATTGTCATGCAGAAAGAGCGGTTGACGCAAGACACCAAATTTCTATTGCGTCATGGTGTTATCCCTTGGATGCCTCGGGCGTCTGTTGATATTACTCGAATTTCCCGTACGTCGTCGCCTCATCAGGTATTGTCGATCGCGGACACTATCTTCGAGACAGTGTACAGCTACCTACCCTCAAAAAATGGTCATGAAATGCGGTTGAGTTACCGGCGAGAATGGAGCGGTGTAAATCCCCGTCTTACCAGAAACGCGATACACGAGCTTTGTGCGAATTTATTTACGCAACTCAAAGCATACGACGTTTCCCGAGAAATGTTCGGGTTCCGCATGCAGGTATTTGATGAGGTATTACCTTTCGTTTCTTCGAGACGCAAAACGCTCATCGATATTCAAAGTGGAATAAGCACCAGGTTGGGAGACGGGCAACGTCATTATGATGGTGACGGCCAGTGGTCATTTAGCCAAATGAAAGGACTACGAACACACACTGGACATTTCTATATCAGAGGTAACCGCACGTAAAGGCGACGCACCAATACTCCTTTACCTTTCGCTTCCCCAACAAGCAGGGCGTCAATCATGTCCCCTCTTGCCAGCTCGTCAGGTAATGCGCCTGCTCTTTTGTCAGTTTATCGAGCTTCACCCCCATGGCCACCAACTTGAGACGGGCTATTTCCGTATCCATGGCGCGGTCGATATGATACACCTTTACTTCAAGCTTGCCTTTGTTTTTCACAAAAAACTCAGCAGCGAGTGCCTGATTAGCAAAACTCATATCCATGACTTCCGCGGGATGCCCTTCGGCTGCCGCAAGGTTGATAAGCCTGCCTTCGCCAAGCACAAAGAGCCGTTTGCCACCCAATGTATATTCATCAACAAACGGGCGGATGCGCCGCTTTGCTTTGGCTTTTTTCTCCAGACGTGCCATTTCGATTTCCACATCAAAGTGTCCGGAGTTACATACGACTGCGCCGTCTTTCATGGCGAGCATGTGCTCAAGCGTGATAACTCCTTTGTCTCCCGTAACCGTGACAAAAATATCACCGGTTTTTATGGCGTCCGTCATACGCATCACACTAAAGCCGTCCATCACCGCTTCCAACGCTTTGATCGGATCGACTTCGGTCACGATAACATGCGCTCCCATACCTCGTGCCCGTGATGCCAGTCCCCGTCCGCACCATCCGTAACCGCACACCACCACGGTTTTTCCGGCTATCAACATATTGGTCGCCCGCATGATACCGTCGAGTGTCGATTGCCCCGTACCATACCGGTTATCAAACATGTGCTTGGTATCACTGTCATTAACGGCATAGACCGGAATTTTCAGTGCGCCGTCTTTTTCCATTGCTTTGAGGCGGATAACACCGGTCGTCGTTTCTTCGCTGGAGCCGATCATCTCCGGTAATTGCTTAACCCGTTCTTTGTGAAGCAAACTCACCAAATCCGCGCCATCGTCCATAGTCACATGGGGATGCGTATCCAACACCGCATTTAAATGCTTGTAATAGGTTTTCGTGTCTTCACCCTTTATTGCATACGTCGAAATCCCATAATCTTTAACTAGGCTCGCCGCGACATCATCCTGTGTAGACAACGGGTTACTCGCTGCCAAACTCACTGAGGCACCGCCTGCTTTTAACATGATCATCAGATTTGCGGTTTCCGCCGTCACATGAAGACATGCCGCAAGCTTAAGCCCTTTGAGTGGTTGTTCTTTGGTAAAACGTGTTCCCAAAATTTTTAACACCGGCATCTGGTTTCCTGCCCACTCAATACGGTTTTTGCCGCCCGGGGCAAGTGATAAATCTTTTACATCATGTGGAACTGTTTTTGCCATAAGGCTCCTTTCAAAATAACAGTTAACTATTAACAATTAACTAGTGACAATAGTATGTACGTTTTTTATGAAATTTTTTGTTAACAGTCAACTGTTAATAGTTAATCGTTAACAAGGGGCAGGTAAAAGTGTACTTCTCCAATATATTGTCCTTTAAACGCGATCGCCCCCGGTGTCACTCCCGCTTTCCGAAACCCCAACTTTTCGTACATATGAAGTGCCGGAGCATTTGTTTCAAAGCACGTTAACGTGAGCAATCGTAATCCGAGAACGCGCGCTTCGTCAATAAGGGATTTCATGAGCTCCGTCCCTATTCCTTCTCCACGGAATGCCGAACGGAGTGATAGGCCAATGTTCCCCACGTGACGATGCCTGCCTTTACCCCGGTTCACTCTGCCGTTTCCGGCAAACGCGCCCTGTACATATACCATGAGATAAATGGACTCTCTTTCATTGACCTCACGGATCACCGCTTCAAAAAAGTCATGCTCTTCATTTTCTGTCGGTGGCGTATCGAGCGCGATGAATGTGTCTTCGCTGCCAATATCACACGCAAACGAAAACATGTCCGCAAAGTCGGTAACTTTGGGATAACGGAAAAGCACCTCATTTCCTTTTTTGCTGGTAAAGCGCTTCACGATGTCTGACATGGCACGATATTACAACTCAAGCGTCTGGTGATAATTTTCCTGATACCTTTTGATAAATTCTTCTTTTGTATAGTGGTGCGTTACGGTACCGTACTTCTCTACCGTATAAACCGCAGCAACCGCTCCCATTTGACCCGCAACAAGCAAATCAAAGCCACGCAGGTATCCCGCGATAAATCCACCCCGGAACGCGTCCCCCGCGCCGGTAGGATCGGATACATTTTTGGGCTTTGCGGGTTTTATATGAATTGCTTCCTTACGGGTTTCCACTATCGCCCCTTTCGACCCGAGTGTGGTAATTACCGCCTTTGGTCCCATAACCAGCAACTCTTCATGGGATATCTCTAATTTTTGTTCAATAAGCGAAATCTCATAGTCATTACCGATAAGAAGCTCTGCTTTCTCTATCGCGGTACGTAACTCTTCGGGTGAAAAATTGCCGATCTGAAACGCAGGGTCGTACATGTATGGGTAACCCAAATTCTGACACTCGGTCACATATTTTTTCATCGCATCTGGATCATTGGGACCGATAATGACCAACCGGGGTGCTGTCTCCTGTTTGAGGGAAAGGTCTTTGTTGTAACGCGTAGCTCCCGTGTAAAAAGCGCCTATCTGGTTGTCATCGCTATCGGTGATAACGTGATAACTTCCACACGGCTCATCACGTACTTCATGTATGCCGGCGTGCGGTATACCGTGCTTTTCTAAAAACTCCCGGTACTCGGAAAAATCATTCCCGGCGGTGGCGACAATGTATGGCTCAGCACCCAACAACCGCAGCGTATACGCAAGGTTGCCCGCGGTGCCCCCCAAATTTTTTGATAACTTATCGGCAAAAAACGAAAGGGATATTTGATGTAGTTTATCCGGCATGATCCGGTCGGCAAACCGGCCGGTAAAATTCATAATATAGTCATATCCCAGTGAACCGGTGACTATTTCCTTCATGCTTGTACGGCTGACGTTATTGTTGGAAATTTTTGGAGATTTCCGCCAGCTTCATCGCTGCCGCTTGTTGACTCTTTTTGATCGCCTCGTTTAATGCTGCCTGCACGTCACTATTCTGTACACCGTCAATTTCTACGGTTTTTACATTCTGGTTTCCGGAAATAACGATCCGTACATTCCCTTTGGTCACTTCAAACTCTTCCTGCTCTAATGCCTGTTGAATTTGTAACGCCTGCTTACGCATCGCGTTCACGTCCCCTAATGCTTTAAATGGATTAAACATATATCCTCCTTCACTCCGATCATATCGGAGATTATTTTTTACCTAACACAATTTCTATTTTAACTTTCTCGCCGAATAATTTCTTGAGTACATCAGACAACACTTGTTTTGTATGAATATCGGCAAGTTTTTCCTGATGAAACTTATAAAACGCCTCGATGGTCACTATACCACCATTGACACTCTTTGGTCTAGAGGACCGTAAAACTCCTGCGACCGAGTGATTAAACGGCTTTGTCGCGGTGATAAAATCTGACCAATGATCCAATAACTTTTCCTGCGTTAAAAGCCCGAGCGACGCAACTTCGGGTTCGTCCGCGGGTACCGCTACGGGAGGTGCGTGCTGGGCTGGCGGCACTGGTTTTGCGGCAACCGGAGGTACTGCCGGAGGCGTGCTTGTCTTTGGTGCAAGAGCAGGTGGTACGGAAGCCACAGCGGCCGGCTGCACTCCTGCTTGTGGCGCTGGTGCCTGGAACGACTCAATGACAGCTAGCTCCAACGGAAGTTCTGGTATCGGGCTATACCGGAGCTCGCTATATGCCCGGGTGAGTAAATGGATAATTCGCTCAATATTTTTCGTATCCGGTGAAATATTTTTTTCGCTCACCCGGCTTAAAAGTTCTTTATGCAAATACTGCAGTACATCGATGAGAAACGAACGGATATCCGCGCCTTCCGAAACCGCACCATGTATGTGTGTCAGCGCTTTTGCAACATCCGCTCCCTTACCATACAGAAACGACACAAACAGCGCGACGTTATGGCTTGTCGACAATGAAAGCACCGAGTCTATATGGGCAATTTCGATTTTTCCTTTGCCGAAACTCACTTGCTCTAAAAATTTCACGGCATCCCGAAACGCACCGTCTGCCACCTCTATAATCCGCTGCAATGCTTCGTCTGAGATGGAAATCTTTTCCGATTTCACTACCCGCTGCAGTGCGTGCAACAGTTCTTCTTTTGACGCTTTGGCAAATTTGATCACCATACACCGCGAGGTGATAGTCGGCGGCACTTTATGCGCGTCTGTCGTCGCCAACACAAATATCGCGTGGCTTGGCGGCTCTTCGAGGGTTTTCAGCAAGGCATTAAACGCCTCGGTCGTTAACATGTGCACCTCGTCGATAATATAAATCGTGTAGGCAGATGACACCGGGGAAAGGCCAATACGCTCACGCAGCTGTCTGATCTCATCAATACCACGATTGCTGGCAGCATCCATCTCGATGACGTCAAGGCTCGTGCCAGCTGCGATACTTTCACACTGCTCACACTTACCGCACGGGCCGGTTTTCGTGGATTTTTCACAGTTAAATAATTTGGCGATTACCCGGGCGGCGGTCGTCTTCCCCGTCCCCTTAGGTCCGGCAAAAAAATACGCGTGCGGCAAATCCTTACGGTCTTTAGAAAGCAGCGCTAACAACTGCGCGCGCACGTTTGCGTTGTCTATTTCATCGATTATCTGCGGCCGGTATGTTCTATAAAACGACATAATACAGTAAATAGTTTATAGTGCACTCGACGATTATTAGCAATATCCGGACCAAGAGGTACACGTTCAGGGAAAATGAGGAAGCCGCGAGAAAAACCGGAACGTTTTATCCCACGGTATCATTACTCCTCGTGGTGGTTCCCTAGTAAATGCTCAAGTCCATGAAGCACTAATTCGATGAGTTTATCGTCGACCATTTTGTTTTCTTCAGTTGCTTCCCGGACGGCCTCTGGATACGAAACAACAATGTCACCCAAACGAAGGATACCGTCGGGAACCTCAACAAACGGCTTCATCGGCTGCGAAGGATCATGTTGGGGAAACGATAATACGTCGGTCGTGGCATCTAATTTTCGGTAATTCTTGTTTAGCTCACGCATCCTGCGGTCACCCACCACAATAATGCTCAACTCCGCGTCACTTTTTATCCTCCCCTGCAGCGACTGAGTAACGGCACCGGTGATGACCGATTTTTTTACCGGAAAATGTGATTCTGTTTGAAAAAGAACAGTTATCATGGGCGTGACTAGTACAATATATCAATTCGGGATTATTTGGAAGAGAGTAGCTGCTTCAATATTGCAGACACCCGGCTGCCATCTGCCTGACCCTTGACTGCTGCCATCGCCCGCCCCATAAGGGGCCCAAAGTCACCGCCGGCCGCGGCGACCGGAGCAATAAGCGCGGTAAGCTCTTCGTCAGACAGCTGCTTCGGGATGTACTGCTCAAGGATCGCAAGCTGTGCCTGTTCGTTTTTAGCAAGCTCTGGGCGGTTTGCTTTGGTAAACGCGTCGACTGACTCTGTATGCGTTTTTACCTGTTTTTTAATCACGTCCAAAACATCAGCGTCAGTAATTTTTGCCTCACCGTCGGCACCATATTTCGCAATGGCCACATTCCTCACTGCAGCCAAAAGAAACCGTAATGTATCTACGGTTACGGCATCATGCGCCTTCATAGCAGTGGTTACCTGTGATCGGATGTCATCCAATAACATAAGAAATTACCGCATTGCTAATTTACGGTTCCTCTTCAGTCGGCGGGAAAGCTCTTTCTTCTGCTCTTTGCGTTTTTCAGCCGGCTTGACGTAATGCTCGCGCTTTTTCAAATCCTGCAATATACCTTCATTGAGGACTTTACGCATAAACTTGCGGATTAACGCGTCTGATGTGTCGCCTGGTTGTGCTTTTACAAATACCATAAATACATACACCTCATTTCCTTTTTGCCATCCCGGTTCATGTACCGGAGCCTCACGATGATGACAACACTCCCTTTACTTCAGGTTTGCCTTAATAGCGTTTGCTACTGAAACAAAATCCTTATTATGTAACGGCTTACCCGGGAGTGATTGCATTATACCACCACCGTCACCCTCAAAGCGAGGCATAATATGAATATGCAGATGCTTCACCCCTTGCGGCTCCCCGTGATTTATCCCTATCGATAATATCTGGGTGCCATATGTTTTCTCAATTGCCGCGGCAACCTTTTTTGCGGCCGACCATAACACCCCCAATTCGTCGTTGGTGTAGTCATGAATAGTAGCGCCATGCTTTTTGAGTATTACCATCGCGTGCCCGTCTGTAGCACCAAAAATATCCAAAAAACTCCGGGTATCCGCGTCTTCGTAGACCGTATATGAAGGAATATCGTTTGCCACCAGCTTACAAAAAATACACCCGTTCATTTGCACACCTCCTGTATGACACTCACAAGATCCGCGAGGCTCCGCTGTGAAGGTTTCATGTCGGGATTTTTCGCGCTCCCGTTTAATATCATGTGGTGTGAAGCATGGAGAAACCACGTCGCGTCAGGCTCATCACTTTTAAGACGTTCGTAAAGCTCAGAGAGATCAATCTCTTCTTTCGGAAGTGTTTTAATCCGCACGTATCCTTTTTTCGGATCCTTCCGGATAACGATAGAAAACCCCCGTTTCTGTGCCTGATGGATCACCTCATCATTCACCGTTTCAAAACCAGCGCCTTTCCCCCACTTGGTAGAAAACTCCATTGCGGTGAGCATTTCTTTTTCTGCCCACATTTTATTAAGCAGCACTTTATAAATTCCGTCGAGCGACTGAAATCCCAGCTCCATGATTTTCGTCGGATTTTCTCCGTGAAGCAGCCGCCATCCGTCGATTTGCGCGACGATCCAAAATTCCCAATAATCGGCAGCCGCGTTGGGATAAAACACCTCCCGGAAATGATCAACATCATTCACTACCGCGACCATACGCTCCAACACTGGATCCACCCCGTGTAGCCTTGCGATTTCTTCGTATACCAACCGGGCAGCGCAGGTATCTGCGTCAGTCTGGTGGTGGTCAAATTTTCCAAATCCGGTATCAACGTGGATAATTTCCGGATCGCTATCCGGACTCATCTTATTGAGTGTGGTGCCGGCAGGAACGAACGCGAGGAGTGCTTCTTCCCAACCCGGGAAAAATGTCTTTACCAGCCAGGTGCTCGTGATAGCATCCAAATCCGGACCAATATGGGTAACAATCGTTTTCATATGTGTTGAGAAGTATTATACCTTACTTTGTACGCGCGGGGGTTGTCCTGCCATTATCTTGGTAACGATTTCATCTACCCGCTGCTCTGCCACTTTCCCTTTTGCGGAAACGATACGCTTCCCCTCAGGGTTTTTAGATAAATACGAGCGCCATTCCTTGGCAGACTTGCGTATTTTACTCCGTTCCTTGGCGGCAGGACTTCTGCCAGAAAACATAACGATAATTGGCGCGTAAAACCACAATTGGGTAAGTTTTGATAACGCGTGCCACCGCCCTTGATCACGGAAATTATCGTCTACCTGGCTCATTTTTTCCGGAGCGGCCAATTTTGCTCTCTCAAATGCTTCCCACGACTCGCCGTACGGGATAGCCGATTGGATTTTGCCGATCTGCCGGACAACCTCCTTGGACACCGGGCCTGACGGATGAAACAGGTAATCGAGCTTTGCCTGGATACGTTCACCAAGGCTTGGTCTTCTGTACTCCGCGTTTTCTGCCATATAATTGGTTAGTATGACTGCCCGAACAGCCACCGGTGTACGGCTGGCTTCCCACAGTGCACACACACTCCTTCTTCTTCAGGAGCAGTCAACGGCAGACAACGGGTGGCAGCCTTCGTCTTTTCCTTAATCGCAGCTTCACACGGTGCTTCTTCGCACCAGAACGCCCGGATAAATCCACGGTTCGTTTTCATAATGTCCTCAAAATCAGAAAATTCAACGACATCACGCGTGTTGCTTTCCAGAAAATTCTTTGCCGTGGCGTAGAGCGATTTTTGGATATCCTCGAGCATTTTTTCAATTTTCGGGATCATTTCCCGCCGCTCTACGACAATCTTTTCGCCTGTATCGCGGCGCGCCATGGTCACCGTCCTATCAGTCATCTCTTTCATACCCACTTCCAGCCGCACGGGTACGCCTTTTACTTCCCATTCGTTAAACTTGCGGCCGACTGACTGGCTATCCCGGTCGTCAAGCCGTGTGCGCACGCCCTGACCGACCAAGGCATCACGTATCTCGCCGCAATAATCCAGAAGTGCCTCACGCCCTTCATCGCCGCGCGAAATAGGCACTACCACGACCTGCGTAGACGCGATTTTCGGTGGCAGTACTAACCCGTTATCATCACCATGGGTGAGGAACAACCCTCCCAGACTCCGGGTAGAAAACCCAAATGAGGTCTGCCAGACAAACTCGGAGGCTCCTTCGCGGGTCTGGAAAGAAATATTAAAAGATTTCGAGAAATTTTGCCCCAAGTTATGACTTGTCCCTCCTTGGAGTGCTTTGCCGTCCGGCATAAGTGCTTCTACCGTAAACGTGGTTTTGGCTCCGGCAAATTTCTCTGTTTCGCTTTTCCGTCCCATTATGACGGGTACGGCGAAATAATCCTCGTAAATCTGGCGGTACCAATCAAGCGCTTTCATCACCGTCGCCACGGCTTCTTTTTCGGTTTCATGGGCGGTGTGCCCCTCCTGCCATAAAAACTCAGTTGTCCGCAAGAAAAGATAGGTACGTTTTTCCCACCTGACTACGTTATTCCACTGATTGATCAGGACCGGCAGATCGCGCCAACTATGTACCCATTTGGAATACATATCGTACATAATTGTCTCGGACGTCGGGCGGACAACCAGCGGATCTTTGAGTTTCTCGCCCCCTCCCACTGTTACCACCGCAAGCTCAGGGGAAAATCCTTCTACATGCTGCTTTTCTTTCTCGAGGAGCGACATGGGGATAAACAACGGAAAATACGCGTTTTCGATACCCGCTGAACGCATCATACGGTTCAATGCCTCCTGTACCGATTCCCACAACGCATAACCATATGGTCGGATAACCATACAGCCTTTTACCGGGGCATAATCGGCTATCCCCGCTTTCAGTATGACGTCGGTATACCACGCAGATAAATCATCGCTTTTTTTCTTCAGTTCCTTTTTTTCGAATGCTGGTTTCATATGTTTACTGTTGACATGTAACGATTAACTTTTAACAAGAAATTCTGGTTAACTGTTAATTGTTAAATGTTCATTGTTAATATAATCTTCCTCCGACTATTGCATCATCTTTGTCCGGAACTATCAAGACGCACTCATGATTTTCATCTGGGACTCCAAGCGTAAGCACCTCAGACACAAACGGACCGATTTGACGGGGTGGGAAGTTTACGACCCCCAGCACTTTCTTTCCGATCAGCGCCTCTTTCGTATAGTATGTTACAAGCTGCGCGCTCGACCGTTTTTTACCTATTTCGCTACCGAAATCTATAGTGAGTTTATAGGCGGGTTTTCTCGCCTCGGGAAAATCGTCGACCGCCACAATAACACCAACCCGTATATCCAACGCCGCGAAATTGTCATACATAGCCATAATAAAACCCTCTCCTTACACAAATCAGGCAGTATTCCTGAAATGTAAGGGCGAGGGTAAATCCCGCGGTACCACCTTACTTTTCGCCTCCGCCAAACGGCGGATTGCGAATCTTCATTTAAGCAGTCACGGGCTTTCCCGTCTCCGTTATTGGCGGAGCCACCTCTTATTCCGGTCGGATCTCGGAACGAACGTGTTTCACGTACAATCGATTACTCATAGTGTAGCCGATAACAAACCACCAGTCAACGGGATCACCAACGCATTAGTTATCCGGCGAGTTGCCGCCATCACCATTATTGTTGCCATTATTATCATTGTTATCATCCTGCCTACCCTGATTGTTTCCGTCACTATTACTACGGTTATTGCCCCGCCCCTGATCACCGTTGTCCTCCCCGTCTTCCTGTTCCGTGATATCTGGCTGCGATGCTATAATCTCCAATTCGTCAATAACTTCCTGTATTTCGTCATCAACGTCCGTAATAGAGGTGTCGTTCACTACTCCCCCTGAGGGGGGTGCTACTACCACATCGGTGATTTGCTCCGCGATAGTTTCCGTCTCCTGCTGTGATACGCTCAGTTGCTCTGCGATTGCCTGAATTTCGGCCGATGCGGGGGCATTTGCCGGTTGGGCAGCTGCCTGTTGTTGCAATGCCCGTAACTGTTGCGCCTGAAGCGCGAGTTGCGCCTGTAATTGCTGTGACTGCTGTGACAGTGATTGCTGTGACTGCTGCTGCAATTCCGCTTGCAATGCTAATACCTGATCAAGCTGCATCTGTAGGTTGGCTTGTAATTGCTGTGCGCTTGTATCGGGAGCGAACTGCCGCTTTACGGGTTTTGCAGTAGGACGTGCCTTGGTCTTCACTTGTTGTGCTTTTAACTCATTGGAAACACCCTGCAGAGTCGTGATATATTGCTTGGCAGCTTCCCGTTTCTTTTCAACGGTCGGCGCCTTTTCAATCATGACCTTTGTCGCTTGCACCTGGGCGGAAAGCAGCGATAATCCTTCATAAGATTGCCGGCTTGCCAGTAATGTCTTTGCCTCTTCAAGCCTGCGCTTCGTATAGTGCGAATTGAGACTTGCCTGGGCGTCATATGAAGGTCTTGCCACAGCGAGCAACGTCTGCTCAAACGACCGCTTCACCCCGTACATCGTGTCGCCCGGCAAACTACTCCATGATGCCATAATAAGGATGGTGGGAGCAGCAAATACAGCAATAAAACCCCAACTGAGGTAATCAAAAGCTTTGTTCACTACCCTAACAGTAAGCAATATCGTTACCGGTGTCAATCACACGAAAAAAAAATGAAGAAAGCTGGTGTCTTATCCGCGCACAAGCCGGAGAATATCGTTTATCGAAACCAGAAGCACTAACCCTAACAAAATAATCATGCCTATCTGATGGGTAGACTTTTCAAACGCGGGATGAGCCCGGCGGCCGAGTATTTTTTCCAAAAAGACAAATGCAAGCCTGCCGCCATCAAGCGCCGGGATCGGCAGGATATTTAATACCGCCAGATTAAGTGACAATATGCTCGCAAATTCCAGTACCGCTTGCCATCCGAATTTAACCGCCTGACCCGTCACTTGCGCTATCCCAATGGGTCCCGCGACATCTGCTTCCGGCGCGCGGAGTGTCACGAGACGCCATAGCGTGGAACCGAGCGACACCAGCATCTCTTTTGCGCGCATGATATTGATCATAAATGCCTTGCCCGGGGCTTCAGTCAAGGTGTATTTATGTGTTTCCAAATCTGATATTGCTACCCCTAACGGTCCCTCACCCGGCGGAACCTCTTTACGTGGGGTGACCGTAATATTCATATCCTGACCATCACGGACAACGTGAAGCGTCACTTCATTGCCTTTTTCCTCATTCACAAACGCAATGAGCTCAGCGGGAGTCGTCAGCTTCATGGGTTTTTGATCACGAACGGCGATAGACACGAGCGTGTCGTTTAACTGGAATCCTGCTTTTTCTGCCGGGCTCCCTGCGACAATCCGTTCAACACGCACGATACCGGATGGCTCCTTCACTCCAGAAACGAGCAGAGCAGCAGTAATACCCACCGCGAGAATAAAATTCATTATGACCCCGGCCGCCAATATCACCGAGCGTTCTTTTTTGCTTCGAGCCCAAAAATACTCACCCAGCTTTTGACGCTGGTCAGGCCGGAGCTTACCTTTTATTTTTGATAACTGTCCGGAAGACGCGTCATCTTCCCCTGCTAAGCGCACAAAACCGCCGATAGGAAGCCAATTGAGGGAATATATGGTATTTCCGAACTTCTTCCCCCAAATACGCGGAGGCAACCCCAATCCAAATTCTTCTACCCGAACACCAATCCAGCGGGCCATCATAAAATGTCCGAGTTCATGGATAAGGACAAGGACGGTGAGAATGACGAGAAATGTAAGGGCAGTGAGGATCATGGTGATGGATTATACCTGCATGAGCTCCGCTTCTTTTTTTGCCTCCATCGCTTCGAGTTCGGCAATCATTTCATCTGTTAATTCCTGTACTTTCTTTTCCCCGGATTTTTTCTCATCTTCGCCAAGATCCTTGCTGGAAAGCGCGCCGTCAAGTTCTTTCATCGCGTCGTGACGGACACCGCGTACCATGACTTTACCTGCCTCTAACTTTGCTTTAGCGAGCTTAATATAATCCTGTCGGCGTTCTTCTGAAAGCGGCGGGATACTTATCCGAAGTATTTCCCCGTCAACAATCGGATTGAGCCCCACATTGGCGGCGGCAATGCCCCGTTCGATTTCTGAAAGTATCGATGGATCATATGGAGAAATAACAAGCGTCTTACTGTCTATTGCGGAAATAGTGGCAAGTTCCATCACTTTAAGGTGCTGGGTGGCACCGTACACGGCAACAACAATATTTTCGACCAACGCGGGGGTTGCCCTACCGCTCCGTATAGAAGAAAGGTCAACGCGCGTTACTTCTATGGCTTTTTTCATCCGTTCGCGGGTTGAGTGAAGAAGTGCGTCAATCATTGGTATTAGTTTAGGCGACAAACACGCACCAGTCAATAGCATCTTGTTTTATTGATAAGGAAAGAGAGCAGTGCCGGTTTTCATCCCGCTACGCGGGATGGCACGTCGAGAGGAAACCGTAGGTGTCCTCTCGAGATAAGTTTACTCCCCCAACTGCATGCGGGTAAATTTCGCGACAGTGATGTTTTCGCCTACTTTCGCGATCGTAAGTTTAATAAGATCCGTAATTGATTGCTTCGCATCCCGGATATATGCGCCTTCCAACAGCTCCTTCACGTCTTTCGGGTTCATCGCGGCGATTTGCATGGCAATCTCGTGAGCAAGTGTTTTAAACTCATCGGTTCTCGCCACAAAATCGGTCTCGCAACGGAGCTCCACAAGCACCCCTACCTTGCCACCGGCATGAACGTAGGATTCGATAATTCCCTGGCTTGTTTCTTTACCTTCTTTTTTGGCTGCCTTCTCCAATCCCCGCTCCGTCAGAAGTTTTTTTGCTTTGTCGTAGTTTCCCTCTGCGTCTTCCAATGCTTGCCGACAATCAGACACGCCTGCGGAAGTTTCTTCACGAAGTTTTTTGAGATCATCAATAGACACTTTCATGTTTGTTCCTTTCTGTGCATCCCGCAAAATCCGGGAAAAGTTATTTCTCTGCCTTTTTCTTTTTCTCTTCAACCGGTTTCTCTTCTTTTGCCGCTTCCTTTTCCGCCGCTTCTGCCTTCACTTCGGTTTTTGCCGGCGCTTTTTCTGTAGCTGCTTTTTCCGCGGCTTTGGCGGTTTCTTTTTCCAGTTTCTCACGGGCTTCGCGATAACTTTCAGCGACTGCGGTCACGATAAGTTCAACAGACCCCACGGCGTCATCATTTGCCGGGATAACATAATCGATACCACTCGGATTTGCATTCGTATCAACAATACCGATAACAGGTATACCGAGGCGCTGCGCTTCCCGCACCGCTGACTGTTCTTTACGGACATCAACGACAAAGATGGCCTTGGGAAGTGAGTCGAGCATGAGCACGCCTTCATAATCCACGTTCAAACGGTTGAGATAACGCGCCATTTTTGTCTGCTCGTGTTTGGGAAATTTCTTCCATCCGCCGTTTTTCTGGTCATCCATCATTTTAATGATTTTTTGGATATTTTTGTGAACCCCTTCCCAGTTGGTCATAAATCCGCCAATCCACCGCTGGGTAAGGTACGAGGCTCCGGCGTTTTGTGCTGCAGTCTTTACCACTCCGCGTGCCTGCCGCTTGGTACCAACAAAAAGCACAGTTTCGCCCGCTTCCCCGAGCGCGCGTACAAACGCGACAGCCGCGTCTAATCCCGCCTTGGTTTTTGCAAGATCGATTATGTGGATACCGTCTTTTTCTGCCCAAATAAATTCAGACGCTTTGGGGTGCCAACGCTCTGCTTTGTGACCGAAATGGCAACCTGCTTCTAATAACTGCTCTAATGTTGTGTCATGCATATGTTTTTTCCTTTTATTACTAAAATTAATAAATATTAATACCCAATAAAAAACACGCGATACGCGTGTTTATATAATTCGCGTATCTCTTTATACCGCCACCCGGGAAAAGAATTGCTTCTCAAGAGATACTCCCGAATGTGTGGAATAGAACATATTATACACAGCGGGAGACCACTTCGCAAGTGAGGCCGCATCAGTATAATTACGGCAGAGGAAATGCAGCACACAAAGACTTCACTCTATCGGCAATTGCACGCAATTCGTGATGTTGAGCAAACTCTTTTTTCGTTTGTGCGATAAACGCGAGCCGCTCTGCTTTTTCTTCCGGCAAATGCATATCTTTTACCAAATGAATAACGTCCATGATCCATACGCCAATTTTTTTCATTTCCTCCTCTTTCATCCCGCGGGTAGTAATCGCGGGCGTCCCCAGCCGGATACCGGATGGATACACAGATGAACCGGTATCAAACGGGACGGTGTTGCGATTGACGATAATATTGGCAAACTCAAGCGCCCACGCGACGACCCATGCTGAAGCGTTGATACTCCGAAGATCAATTAATACCAGATGTTTATCAGTACCTCCCGATACCACATCCAACCCCGCACTCACGAAATAGTTCGCAAGTACCTGTGCGTTGGTAACCACCTGACGGGCATACGCTTTAAACCCCTCTGAATGCGCTTCTTCGAGCGCCACGGCAATACCGGCGATGGTATGTTCGTGAGGACCACCCTGGATACCCGGAAACACCGATTGGTCTATAGCAGCGCTCAGCTCTTTTTTGGAAAAAATCATCGCGCCCCGGGGGCCACGCAATGTTTTGTGCGTTGTCATCATCACCACATCGGCATACAAAAACGGTGACGCGTTTACCCCGCCCGCGATAAGGCCGGCTTCGTGAGACACGTCTGCCAGGTAATACGCGCCGACATCATGCGCAATTTCACTCATGCGTTTATGATCGATTTCCCGTGGATACGCCGTGCCGCCGGATATAAGAAGCTTGGGCTTCACTTCCCTTGCCTGCGCTGCGATCGCGTCATAATCAAAAAGGCGGGTAGATGTGTCAACGTGATAAAACGTGATATCCCATATCTTCGAAACCAACGTGATTTTTTTATCCGGCAACTGCCAGCCATGAGAAAGATGACCGCCATCGGGCAAATACATAGAGAGTATTTTTTCTCCCGGTTCAAGCAATGCGGCAATAATCGCAAGATTAGCCGGACTTCCGCTTAACGCCTGCACGTTAACTCCCCACACGGCTTCCGAAAGTCCAAAAAGACGGAGCGCCCGGGATTTACAGAGTGTTTCTAACTCATCCACCACACTATTGCCCTGATAATACCGCTTCATCGCCTGACCTTCCGCGTATTTATTCATGAACACAGAGCCGACTGCGGCCCGGACATCCGATGATGCGTAATTTTCTGAGGGGATCATTTCCAAAACTTCGCTTTGGCGCTTCGCTTCTGAGGAAATAAGATGGGAGATGCTGGTATCCATAATCCTTCCTATTATACCAGTTTAGGAGGGATACGGGTTTTTTCAGCAAGCCGGATAACGGCGGGCTCAAACGCACCACAGATAAACGGCCGGAGAGCGGCATCTGGGATATGTGCCCACGTTTCATACCGGAGCAATTCCTTGGGTTCATCCGCCAACCCATCCTGTACAGAAATGATGAGTGGCTTGCTGGTATCAAAAAATTGGCGTCCGCCGTTTGCAAGTGAAATGCCTCCTCCCGTATCAGGGATTATTTTGTTGCCACTTCCTTTCGCGTACTCTACCAGCTCTTCGCGTGTAAACGGCCGCATACTTGCCTGTGCTCTGACCATAACGGTTTGCGGTTCAGATACACCGTTTTTGTCGCAGCGTATTGCAGTAAGCGCGCTCACAATTTCGACCGTTTTTCCTGATTGATCCATGGCTTCAGGAGAAGTCGCTGCCCACACCACCGGATCCCCCTGCGGTTTTTCGTGGATTGAAATAGAACCATCAGGTTGATGGACAAACTGTACCGAATCGGTATACAGATACATGTGTCCGCGTTCTGATTTTACTTTTTGTGCTTCGTTCACCATCACATCTGATAGTCCACAGACGGCACTGACCCACGCAGCGTCTTCCCGGGCTTTTCCTTCCGCAATGTACACTGGACGTTCTTCAGTGTGGGGTGCGGTTTGTTTAATCCGCCATTCGTTAAATGAAGGTTCTTTACGGGTTATTTCCCATTCCGGCAAGGCAGTTTGATAGATACGGTCTTTTTGGTATCCGCCGTTTTTGGTAACGATGGTGATAGTGGGACGTTCGGTGTTCATAGTTTTTTAAAACAAAAAAGACCCTTGTGGGGTCTTACAAAAGAAAAAACTAAAAAACACTTACTCGCCGACGTTTTTTCGTTTGGTGAACCCCGTCCCCCCGCCGTAGCGGGGTTCTAGCTGGCCAAGTCATCCTTGGCGGGCTTCGTTACTTGAGAAAAAACCTGTATTGTAATGTTAAAACAAAAAAGGCGCTCAAAAAAGCTTTTAAGCGCTTTTGTTATTTATACCACTCCACCCATGGCTTGTCAAGTGGCAACTATAGGATACACTCCACGCACGATGTCAGCCTCAAAAACAAGGCGAAATCCCCCTGCCATAGGCACGTACGGCACTATTGCCATCAGATGTGCAGTATCGAGCGTGGTGCCCCGGTAGTACGCGGCAGCAACCATGATGGGGTCCCCATGAGAAACAAGGCAAATAGCCTTACCAGAGTGCTCCAGACGCTTTTCCTCGACTACAGATACCACCCTCGCACGTATCTCTTCAATAGTTTCCCCACCCTGCTTTTGATACCACTGGGTGTCGTATATTTGCCAATTCCAACCTCCAAGTGCCTGAATTTCATCGGGCGTCTTCCCTTGGAACGGCGACCGTACTTCATTCAGGCGCTCATCAACCACCGGCGCGAGATGGTGAGCGCGAGCCAAAATATCGGCGGTTTCCCGGGTCCGCTCCATGGGACTCGTCACCATTGCGGCAATCTGCTCCCCAGCCAGTTGCCGGGATAGTACCTCCACCTGGCGTATGCCTTCCGGCGATAAATGAAACCCAGGCAACCGGTACGGTGCGACAGGCGCAGGACTTTCATAGTGCCCATGGCGGAGAAGGTAAATTGTGGTCATTTACGTAATAATATGCCTATCCCGGAGCACAGCAAGCACTTTTTGGTGTATTGTTTCTTTGGGAAGTATCTGACCGTTTTCTACACACTCGACAAGTACCCAGTTTTCTCTTGAAGCAGCCAGCGAAAGGTACATTGCTTCCGACTCCTGCCGGTGCTTGGTGTCTGCTTCTAGGATGTCCTTGCGCTCACCCAAATATGCCCGTTCACCTTTCTTTTTGGTAAGCTCTTCGCCCACTGCCGCCGGCACATGCAGGTAAATTACGATATCTTCACGGGGAATTTTGTGCACTTTATACTCCAACTCATCAATCCATTCCAAAAATTCCTTGCGGTCACGCTCGGAAAGCCGCGCGCCCTGATGTGCCATATTGCTTGTTGCGTACCGGTTACAAACGATCACGCCCCCGTGCGCAAGCCACAAATCCATTTCTTCCTTCGCACTTGCCCGGTCGAGGGCATAGGCAAGTGACGCCAAATATGGCGACACGTCAGCACCAAATTCTCCCGCCAAAAATCTCCCTGCTATTTTTCCATGAAACGAACTGTAATACCTGGGGAAATCAAACGCTTTTACCGCCGTATGGGATTTTTCAAAATAATCGACCAGCAACTCCGCCTGCGTTGTCTTGCCGCTGCCATCACCGCCGTCGATAACGATAAGCTTCCCCCGCCTGTTTTTCTCAACTTCAACTTGTTCAAGGAAATGCTTTATGAGTATTGGCAAGCTATCTTCATCGTAATGTTCCAAAAAGAGATGGTCAGAAGGGTTGCCGGAAATCATAGCCGAGAGCTCGTTTGTTGTGTCTTTGTAAAATAGCGCTAATACGGGTTTATGATGCGTCAGCGCATACACCAGCTCTCCGCCCACTCCGCTTGAAGGCTTACTCACCTCAGCAATCACGCAATCAGCGTCATCAATGGCTTGCTTTTCCCGGTAAAAAATTTCTTCCGCGGTTTGTACCGCATCTTTTTCCAGCTGTTTGTGATCCAATATTTGTTCACCTGAGGTGAGACGGTGTCCCAGTTTTTTAATCTCAGCAACGATCGCTTTTTCCTGTGACAGGTAGTCTCCGTTATTGGTGGTCGCCGCGGTAAAGTATATGTTCATCCTATGTCTATAGTAGACATTCATCGTGAAATGTCAAAGGAATAACCGGGGAAAAACTATGGTAACGTCGTAGTCTGAGGCTGATGCACGGAAAAGCTTGCCCTGTTTACCCGCGGTGGCCGGACACCGCCCGGACCGACAAATTCCTCATTATAAAACGTTTTCGGCAACGGAATACCCGCCTCAATCATCCGACGGATTTCGAGGTAGTGCGGGTTTGTCGTGCCGGCATCGGCAACTATTTCCCTTCTTGGTGGTGACCCCGCCACTTGTTTCATGGTAAGAGTGTGGGCAGAGTATAAATATCTTCGATAACACTGTCAACACTGTCCGTTTGCGGTGTGGTCACTCCCCAGCTCACTAAACACGTTTGCATCCCCACCGTTTTGGCAGGCACAAGGTCTACCGCCTCCCGGTCTCCTATCATAAGATGCGAGGCTGGGGGCTGCCCGGTTTTTTTCATAACGTATTGAAATCCGTCTAACTGCGGCTTATTCACTCCCACGACTTCTGACGTTACCACTTCGGTAAACAAAGAGGCAGACAAACCAAGCACTTCAAGTCCCTCGGTCACTTTTTCTTTGATACCGTTGACCAATAAATAATGTGTGTATGTTCTAAGCGACTCAAACGCAGATACCAACTTCTCATCACGGGCCAAATACTTACGCCGGTCTTTGTACAACTCACATTCGATGGCTGCTTCCCGCACCGAAATCCCGGCAAGCTTCGCCGCGGTTTCAGTACTGCTGGGCGTAACAACTTGAAATACTTTATGAAATTCGGTCACCGTTTTTTCACGGCTCCAGCCCGTATGCTTCATGACCAATATATAATCCGCCTCGATTATGGCGCGATCGAGCTCGGGCGTTGGTTTATACAGCGTCCCGTCAAAATCCCATACACAAACTGAAACACCGGAAAATGTTGCCATATCTTTCTTAGTGTACACTATGAGGATTACGGAGTGCGCCCCGGACAAGCGACACAAACTGTGCCTGCGCGTCTTTATCCCGGGATATATTGAGTGTATCCGTCGGCACCCGAAGCACCGGGATCGTCGTGTTTTGCTCCAGCCACTTGCGGTTTAGCTTATCGAGCAGTGTAAGATAATCCGTCGGTATTGCCTGTTCAAATTCCCTCCCCCTGGCGGCAATCCGTTGTTCGATGGCGGGGATGGAGGTATCCAAAAAAACAATAAGGTCAGGTTGTGGAAAATGCGGCGTAAATTCATGATATATTTTTTGATACAGCGCCCACTCCGCGTCATCCATATGCCCTAACTCGTGCTGTGCGCGCGCGTATGAATACACATCCTGGGTAATCGGGGTATCTTGTATTACTGGAGTTTTTTCCAACATCCCCTTGGCCTCTACCATTTGCCTGATTTTTTCCATGAGGAAAAACGTTTGCGAATGAAACGCCCACCTGCCCATATCCTGGTAAAACCGGGGTAAAAATGCGTTCTCCTTAACGTTTTCTTCAACGAGGGTATATCCTAGTTCTTTGGCGAGCAGGTTCGCGGCGGTTGTTTTTCCGCTTCCCATGGTGCCCATTACCGCAATGTAATCGTGTCGTTCTTTCATTACTTACCAGTCGTTTTAACATATTAAAAACCGGCAGACAAGCGGGATCCTGCAGTGCCATCTCTCAGGCATTTCATTGATTTGACAATACGGGATATTCAGGGGTAGCATAAGGGATACAGAAAGGCACATTAAAAAGAGAGCGGCAATTGGACAGGTTTAAGCGTGTGGCCCACGGAATTGACTAATAACAATTAACAGTTAACTGTTAACCAGAAAATAAAACTTCTGTGTCAATAGTTAATAGTAAACAGTTTCTAGTTCGCTTCGCGGGATACGAGGAAGGGGCCTCGCCATCGACTGAAAAGTCAGAGGTTCGGCGGGGAATCGGACACAATTTCAGCTCTTTCTGTTTTTCGGGAAGAGTTGGGGAAACCCGTTTTCGGGAGTCCCCAAGAAGCTGTAGTATCTGCGGAAACCCCTCGGTGGCACTCCCCACCGCAATTCTTGCGAGAAGCCCCGCCGTAAGGCGAGGTATAGAACGGCAAGGAACGGAGTCCGTATCTCTTCTATTATCTTCAAATATTTTTTCAATACCCTGTGGTACAGGGATTATTGCTCTTAAGGAGGGCTTAATATGTGTGGCATTTTCGGATATATCGGGGACAAAAAAACCGCCCCCCGCATGGTGCTTGCCGGCTTAAAAACGCTGGAATACCGAGGATATGACAGCTGGGGTGTTGCGGTGGTACCTAGCAAACAGTCGACAAACAACACGATTGTTGTAAAGAAAAAAGCGGGCAAAATTGGTGACGCGACCGTAAACGACTTGCCGGAAGGCTCACTGGCGTTTGGTCACACGAGATGGGCGACGCATGGCGGGGTAACCGATAAAAATGCACACCCCCATCTGGATTGCTCCAAGACGGTAGCGGTCATCCACAATGGTATAGTGGAAAACTACGAGACACTCAGAAATGAGCTCATCAAAAAAGGCCATCGTTTCGTCTCTGAAACCGATACTGAAGTCATCGCACATCTCGTCGAAGAGTATCTTAAAAAATTTTCGGTACTCCCCAGAGACGCGGCACCAGCGTTTTCCAAAGCCGTACAAGCCACATTCAAGGACCTTGAAGGCTTAAACGCGATTATCGTCATAAACACGGCGGCCGAAGAAATGGTAGCCGCGCGAAATGGTTCGCCTCTGGTAGTCGGGTTTGGTCACGGAGAAAATTTTCTCGCCAGTGATCCCGCGGCACTGCTCCCCTACACCAAACAGGTGCACTTTCTCGAAGACGATGAGATGGTCATCGTCAGCAAAGGAAGTATTCATATATTTCATGCCCATACTGGAGAGCGGGTTCGCCCGAGGAAACAACTTCTGACTTGGACGACCGAGGAGGCAGAAAAGGGAAAATACCCCTTTTTCATGCTCAAGGAAATCCATGAGCAGGCGGGGCTTCTCTCCGAAATTGCTTCGGAATCACCGGAGCAGTCCATATTGATAGCCAAGGAACTGAAAAAAGCGCCACGGGTATATCTAGTTGGCGCAGGCACCTCGGCGCATGCGGCCAGATCTGCTTCATATTTTTTCTCACTTGTGGCCAATAAACTCGTCAATTACGGCATCGCGAGTGAGTTTGATCACCGCTTATCGGTTATTCCGGAAAACGGCGCGCTTATGGCACTCTCCCAGTCGGGAGAAACCATGGATTTGCTTGAGGTTGTCAAAAAGGCGAAAGAAAAAAATATCAAAATATTTTCTCTCGTTAACGTTGTCGGATCCACGCTATGGCGAATGTCGGATGAACACTTAGCCATTGGTGCGGGTCCAGAAAAGGGTGTCGCCTCGACCAAGGCGTTTATTACCAAAATTGCCCATTTGCTGCTTATCGCCTATGCCATGGCCGGCGACATAAAAGGCGGTCAAAAAAGCTTGGTCAGAGCAGCAAAAGCCACCAAGGAAGTGACATCAAAGGCGTATACCCAAACAATTATGAAGCTCGCCAAAAAGCTCAAAGACGAGCAACACCTGTATATTATCGGACATGGGCTTTCCTACTGCGCGGCGCTTGAAAGCGCGCTGAAGATAAAGGAAATTTCCTATATCCACGCGGAAGGAATTCCAGCGGGAGAACTAAAGCATGGTACGCTTGCGCTCGTTACAAAAGGAACGATATGTATGGTTTTTGCGCCGCATGATGAGCACTACCAAAGCACCATGGCAAATGCCATGGAAATGAAGGCGCGGGGTGGGTACATCATCGGTATCTCAGACAAAAACGACGATGTGTTTGATGAGTTCCTGCAGGTTCCCGATGCGGGGATAGCAACGATTATCCCCAACATCGTCGTCGCACAGCTGCTCGCCTACTACCTGACGATCGAACGGGGCTTTGATCCGGATATGCCACGCAATCTCGCAAAAAGCGTGACGGTGAAGTAGATCTCGAGAGGAAACCAAGGTTTCCTCTCGACGCACCATCCCGCTAAGCGGGATAAAAACGGGTGCTGTCTTTTTCCTAAAATTATCCATATCTCATGTGGCTGCTTTTCCCTTTCCAATTTGAATTTCAAAGTGCCTGGATGTATACTCTAGGCCTCTATGACAGCGATATCGTATGAACGGCTAGAAATCCATCTTCCGGCGGCTACGGAGCGCGTTCCGCAGGCTTTTTGGAAAGACCGGGTCAGGGAAATTAGCCACCCCGAACTCAAGGGGATATTTATCCTTCCCGACCGGAAAGAGGCTGCCCGTTTTGCCGCAGAAAAAATCCTGGAGCTTGTCAAAAATAAGCCTGACGCGGCAATCACCTGGCCATCCGGTAATCAGGGAAATGACGTGATCGACGCCGTCGTCACACTTGCCAAAGAACGCAATATTTCATTTGCAAACGTGCACTGTTTTCACCTCGACGAATATTTCCCCATAGATCCGGAAGCACCGGAAAGTTTCCGCAAAAATCTACGGGAACGGTTGTTTACGCCGCTCAATATCCCCGCTGACCATATCCATGAAATACCGGCAAACCCGGGAAGCGATGGCGAAGAGGTTGCCCGGCAATATGAAGCACTGATTAACCAATATGAGATTGACCTTGTGCTGCACCCGATAGGTCCTGACGGACACATGGCATTTGACGAAGCAGGCACACCCAGGGACAGCGTCACCCATCTCACGCCCCTTTCGGAAAAAACAGTGTATCGCGATAGAGTGGTAAGAAAACTCAATAGTCCCGACCATGCCATCACGCAGGGTATACAAACGATACTGAATGCCAAACACATATTATTTGTAAACTTCTCACCGGATTACAAAGAAGATATGAAACAATCGCTGTTTGGTCCAATCGGCGAGCACAATCCGTCGTCACTACTCCGAACCGCCGGCCACAAGGTCGAAGCAATCATCACAAAAGAAATCGCCGATCACGTGCTTTCCTAAATCAGGTACAATAACATCATGAACAAGCGTGTCGCGATGGTATCTGTCCACGAATGCCCGCTCGCGTCCAGCGAAGGAAAAGAACGGGGAGGTATTAACGTCTATGTCTATGAGCTTTCCAAAGCGCTTTCCCGGTTAGGTTGGCACGTCGATGCCTATACCCGTGTACAAGATGACGTAAACCCCCGGATTGTTTCAGTCGATGAACGGTTCCGGGTCATACATGTACCGAGCGGCACCCATACTCCACTCGCGAAAAAAGATATCCTTACAACACTACCTGAATTCACCCGGCATCTCGCCGACACGATACGCGACGAGCACATTACGTATGACGTCATCCATGGGCACTATTATCTCTCCGGTATGGTCGCCGCTCATTTACGCACGTCCTATCAAGTGAAGACACCGCTCGTCATGACCTTTCATACTCTGGGACTTATGAAACAACTCGCATCCCGTTCGCAGGATACGGAGGATCCCATAGAGCGCATACCGGCAGAACGTGAGCTTATCACCGTCGCGGACAGATGTATCACGTCAAGCGATACCGGCAAAGAATACCTCTCCACCTTTTATGATTGCCCCGAAGAAAAAATCGCGACTATTCCCCCGGGAGTTGATACGACACTTTTTCGACCGATAGATCCGAAGGTAGCCAAAGAACATATTCACGCAAATCCTGATCACCATGTCGTGCTGGCAGTCGGCCGCATTGACCCGGTGAAAGGATTTGATGTGCTGCTTGTCGCGCTGAAAACGTTACTCAAGCGGAACCCCGAGCTTGCTGATCAGGTGTGTTTGTGGATAGTCGGCGGTGATGTGGGACAAAACCAAAATCAATGGTCAAAAGAACTCAAAAAACTTCATGAACTCCAACAAACACTCAATCTACCCGGGACCGTGCGGTTTGTACCGCCACAATCTCAGGAAGAACTTCCCTACTATTATAGCGCCGCGGATGTATTGGTTATGCCCAGTCATTACGAATCATTTGGCATGGTAGCACTTGAAGCAATCGCGTGTGGCACCCCCGTGATTGCGACCGATGTAACGGGCATTTCCCCAATACTGCGGGAGCTTCCACAGGGGCACATCGTAAGCGCCAACAATCCGCTCGCGTTAGCCTCTGAAATCAAACACGTACTCGACACAGCTCACCCGACGGCAGCGCCAAAACAAGTGGTAGAGACATTTAACTGGGACGCGATCGCCGCGCGCATGATCAAGGAATACGAAGCAGTCTCCGGTACCTCATTGTTACAGTGATGTGGCGCCCTGCTCGAGGGCCTCTAATTCAGACTGACTGGAATCGCTGGCATCATTCAATTCCTGCCGCAAATCCGAAACAGGGGCAATTGGCTGCATTTGTTCAAATCCTACTTCCGGCTTCCCTGAAGGCACCACAAGTGACGGATATGAGGCTGGCGTCGGGTTTGCCGCTTGGCTGGTTTCCGGTACCGGTGAGAAATAACGGACAGTAAAAACACTCCCGACGATAAGAAGAGCGATAAAAATCGGAATAATTATTACCCAAAGTGATGATTTTTTCATGTTATCGTTCGGGCCACAAACCGACCTGTACGGCATCCGTAAGATTTTCCAGACCTGTCAGCGCCAAATCTACGGCATCGCGCGCTTCGGCAAACGCAGTTCTTACCGGCACTACTTGCGACTTTATGTCTGCTATCGCTTGCAACACGTCTTCTTTGGCTGTTATTTCTGAGTTTACCGCGAGTGCCGTTGGGAGCGACTCCGTAAGCGATGTTACCGCAAACAATGCGCTACTCACTTTTGCCTGCGCGCCGGCTAAATCAGATTCTATTTTCGACACATCAGTTCCTTGCGCTTTGAGCGCTCCGGTGGCCGCAGAAATCCGGTCAATAAGCTGCATCATGGACTCCAGCTTTTCTTCCATAGACGAAAGCATTTTTATGACGGTAGAGCGATATTCATTGGAAAACGCCAGGAGCTTTTGCTTTTTTTCAGTATTTGCAAACCCCTGCACTTTTTCTTCAAATACTGCGCGCGCGGTTTCATCTTTTTCGAGACGTGATTCTTTTTTCTGGGTAAATGTTTTTTGGAGTTCGGCTATCTTGGTCTCGCTCACACGCTTGAGGTTTGCCTCCCGTTTTGCCCGCTCTTTTTGAAACAGTTCCTGTTCGTCTGGCGTAAATTTTGGACGCATGAGCTTCAGCGGTGAAAGCTTCTGAGAAGGGGTGGCTGTCTGCTCGCCCAATACCGAGGGATGACTCCCTAATCCAAACGCGTAAAGAAGCAAACCAAAAATATAGTCAACCATTAGTAAGTAGTATGGGATATTGCTGACGAAGATGTCAAGGAAATTTAGAGGGCTTTGTTGGCTGCAGGATCCTGATTATATTTTTCCGGCATACCTAACTTGATATAAAACTCCGCGCGCTGCATCTCGGTACCGATGTATATCGCGTGACTGGGGAGCACCAAATATTCACCGATATTGACCATCTCGATATAAATTTCCATCGCGGTCTTCCCCCGCCATTCTTTGAGCAGCAAACCGCCGTTGGGTGCATACAGCTTGACGACGATTTCATATTCCTTTTCGACAGGTTTTTCTGCGTATTTCGTGGGTCTGCCGACCGGCTTCTTTCCCACCTCTTCAATTTCCACCGTCACGTTGCCACGCGGGTCGTCTTCAAACATCTGGCGGCTGGTGTAGCCTAACTCTTTTTCATAGTTTTCTTTAAGGATTTTTTCGACCAACTCGTAATCGTCGCTATAAATATGAGCGCTATGGGTAATCATGACAAACGGTCCCATAGGCACCCCTGATTCGTCACAGATAAGCTTTTGGAGTTTCCGCAAACTAAATACATTTCTCGGCCATCCGTGCACCATGTCCTGGCTACGGAAATGTGTGGTCATAAATAATTTGCCGTCCTGAATACTACAAAGAATTTGGGTAAGGCACGGGGTGTCGCCTTTGTTTGCTACCGACCAATCTTCTTTGATCTTCGCGGTAAAGGCGACCATTTTCTTGCTAAACGGCCGGGCTTTAATAAGGTCAATGATATTTTGAATCTGGTCTACCCCATCGTGCGCGCGTAACCGCTGCCCATAGGTATAGGCGATACCGGGGATTTGTTTGGCAGACAATACCTGCGGATAGTATGTCGCGAGATCTTTTTCCGAAAACGGGAAAAAATGCGGTAAGTACGGCTTTTCGGGGTCTTCGTTATACACCACTGCCATAACATTTAACAGCTCTTTCAGTTCATTTTCCTGTGTGTAGCGGGTCGTTTTGTTCCGCCCGTAACGCATGATGTTTTGTAAAATTTTGAGCCACGTCTGTGCGGCAGTTTGCCCATGAATACGAAAACCGATTTGTTCGGACGGATACGTAAATGGTTTGGGGCGGCTGGTTGGAAATATTTTTGGTTCGCTAAACGGCACCGGTTTTTCACTCCCTAGTTGTGCCACGGTTTTGCGCAATTCATCGGGAGATTTGCCCCGGAGATTGATCACTTCGACTGATTTACGGAACAATTCGATTGCCTCATGGCCAATTTCTTTTTCGATCTGCCCGCCTTTTTCGTCGCCTTTAATAAAGAAGTTTTCATCCACACCATTTGCCATGAGCGCCATAAGTGCTTGGCCACTCCGGGAAAGATCCGCGCCCCACAACACAATCTTCCGGATATTGGGACTGGCGTAGACGTTTCTGATCATCGCGGAAATACCGGCAGACGAGTACAGGTTGCCGATGGCACAGTAATTTTCGTCTTTCAGCATATCGGCAACGACTTGCCGCTCGGTCCACATGATAGCGACCCCTACCGGATTTTTGGGGTCTTTAACGTGCAACACTTGTTTATAGAGTATCGGCCAATCCATATGGTTATTGTTCTGATTTATTTTGTACGCACTGCCTCCATACTATCGGGCGGAATGTTCGGGTAAACCAAACAAATCCTGGCAACGCAATCGCTTTGCGCCACCGCGCCACAATAGCCGCCCTATCTTCATTCCGCCGCGCCATCGCGCTTTCGATACGGTCATGTGACATCCAATAGTTTAAGCAAGACACCGGACAGTCTGTCCGGCGTACTCCTAGGCAGGGTACACGCTCTGACCTTCTTGCCATAATAGCAGGTCATCATCACCGCTCTTGACTGATCTTGCTCGCAAGCGGCGTCTTTTGCCCGACGTATTTGGCCGCCTTTTTTTTCGTATACGGCACCTGGGCAGGAGATGATAATTCTTCAAATGTCATGCTGCAAATCCGCATACCCGGATATAATGCCACCGGCATGCGGCCTAAGTTGCCAAGCTCCATAACTACCATACCCGACCAACCGGGATCAAAGATGGACGCGGTGGAGTGCACCACTATCCCCAATCTGCCGAGACTGGAGCGCCCTTCAAGCCGCCCAACCAGATCATCAGGTAACGTCACTTTTTCCATAGTGGTCGCGAGCACAAAGTCGCCCGGCTGCAAAATAAACGGTTCACCGTCCTTGAGTTTCACTTCTGCCATCATGTCGGTCGCGAGTTTCGGATTATTGGGATCAATGTAGGCAAATTTACTGTGGTTAAAAATACGGAACTGTTTGCCCAAGCGGAGGTCGACGGAACATGAGCCCATCTGTGTTTTGAGGTCAATGTTCGGCGTGATGTTAATCCGCCTGTCCGCCAATGCCTTCTTAATATCCCTGTCTGACAAAATCATGGGGAGAAGTATAGCCAATTTACATCAATGAGACAAGCGAAAGAATAATATTAGCCCTTTTTAAAAAACTCCTCCACTCCCGCAATGATTGCCACCGGCCATTTTACCGCGCGTTGACCGATAATAAATATCACTTCGCTGACTAACTCAACCGCAGTTGCGTTGGGGTCGCTAAGTACATTATCCGCACCATCGCGTATATCCTGTCGGGCTCGCCATTCAACCTCGTCGATCTTGCGAACTGCCCGGTTCAAGCGCTCTCTCGCACTGATCCTTCTTAACCGTTCTTTTTGCATACAAATATTACTGCTACCGTTTGACAATTCTATTCGGTAAATCAGCAAGGACTATTGCCGCCGCTTCTCCTATCCCTTTATGCCACAACAAGCGATTGGTCATGTCTATAGACATCGCGTTTGTAGGGATTACCTCCAGCCCATTTTGCTCGTGATTTGCGTCACGGCGCCGCAGGTACTTAAGCTCATCCGCAAATGAACCAGTAGCTGCGTTCCCCCGCATCAGACGGTATCCGGCTGATACCCTTGGATCTGTCACAAACAGATGATACCGCGCGTGCGCTTCGGGTAAATATGCATCGATATTTTTTGTAATCATGATACCGCCGCCAACCTGAATAGATGCACGCCGCCATAAATCATACAACCCCTTACGGATAACGGGAGTTGTCGCGATAAGGACAGCGGTGGGTTCAAGTATTGCTAGCCGACTATATCCGTAGCGTTTGGGTTGTATAACTGCGGTCATATCCCGGTCATCAAAAAATATGTGCGCGGACAGATCACGGGGTATAACCTTAAAATGAAGTCCGGAACTGCCCATCGTTGCCCAGTCCCGGATACGCTCTGCCGCACCCGGCCGGAGCCGCATGGCGCCCGCCCTACCCCCCTCAACCATGCCACACTCATGCGCGAGTACCGAGGCTGCACGGGCGGCTTTACCGGTATTTATCACCACCATGTCAAGGATTGGCGCGAGATGTCCGGCCAACTGTTCTTTTCCCACAGCTCCTTTACCGGATATGCCGATAGATGCTGCTGCTGATAGCTGTTCGGTGGTAAGCATAATTGCGCATTCCAGCGCATTATAGCACTCCATATGTTCCTAACGAACGAAGAGAAAAGAACGGGTCAGGTGTGGTTAATAAGAGAAAAATCCCAATAGTGTCGTAAGTATCGATTCTTTCTGCGAAAGAACTACCCCACTTAGGGCAGAGACGGTCACGGTACGGGGCAGCGTGACTGGCACTAATCCCAGCAGCTTCTCTTTTTTATTGCCTTTCACCTCATACACCAGATTGCCATTTATCAGCTTCAGCTCCAACGACTGCGCCAACTCTGCCGATCCGCTGGCATCTGCCGAAGATCCTGAGCCCGTCGCGACTTCGGTCAAAAATCCTTTGATCAATAGCTTTGTCAAAGCGGCATCGGGAAGTACTGCAACAGTTCTCTCACCTGCGGGGGTGGTGACAATCAATTCATGCGTCACCGGATCGATGAATAACGGAAAGTTCACCCGCGCGCGCACCGCGTTATGCTTCAGTTCCAAATGTCCGTCATCACTAGAAATTTCAATCTCTTCGTCCTCAAGTTCATCTTCAAGTTCATCCACTATGCTTAAATGCGTACGGGTACGGGACTCAACGCCTTCCTCGTTTTCTACTTTTAATTTCACCTCACCGTTTTCTTCTTCAAACTTAAAATGAAGCCCCTCACCCTCTACTTCAATTTTCCTCGCCCCATTATCTTCGATCTTTGACTTAATCTTTACACCGCTTCTTGTTTCAATTTCAGATTCTGTCCGCACTTCGCCGGTTTTACCGCTATTGTCTGAGCCACTCTCATTTGCATCTTCCTGCTCTTGTTCGTCTTCGTCCTCAGTCTCGTTTTCGTTTTCCTGCTGTTTAGCAGCTTCTTCCTGTTCTTTTTCCTGCTCTTGTTGCTGCTCCTCCTCTTGCTTTTGCTGCTCTTCCTGAACCTTATCCTCATCACCCAAAACATTGCTTTGAAAACCTTGCGTATAGGTTAATTGAGAACTTGCCAGAAGTGCGATCGCGGCAAACCCGAGGGGTAAAAAAATCCGTTTGATATCCCACTTGTCCTTTTTTGTGTGAAAAACCTGCTTTCGCACACTCTTGCGGACCGTCTTTTTCTTTTTAGCCATGCACCTACCATACTAAACCTACTGCACCTATTGTCAAGAAGGCGTATAATACGGTTGAGGTTATGGCACGGCCGGAATCTCCCCACGTAACCAACACTGGGCAGGACACTGCAGCGCCAACTGTCCCCGGTCAACCCGAAGCAACAAACCCCGCCCCCACTGACGAACGTTCCCGCGACCTTTTCCCTTCGGCACTCAACAAACAGATACTGGGCAATCCAGTCCTCTACATCGGCCGCGCTGATTTTTGAAAACTCCCGGCGTTGCGCTATAATACCGTATTCGTATGGCAAACCACGAATGTTTACCGCAACCGCACACCCACCAAGAACGCCCGCCTTGGATGGAACGCTCCAGTAGCCTTGCGTCGGTATCGGTCTTTTTGTCCGACGCGGAAGGCCGCTTACTCATGGTGCAGGATATAGACGAACACGGCGGCAAATGGTCACCAATAGCGGGCTATGTCGACGATCTGATCGGTGAAGAACCGGAGGTTGCTGCGCTCCGTGAAGCCAAAGAAGAACTCGATCTCAATGTGCGGCTCGATGAACTCCTCGGCGTGTGGCATTATTATGAAAAAAAAGGGATACACACCACGCCCACTCCCGATGTGAACGGTAAAGACAAAACGAAAATGCACGTTGGCTACGCGTTCCGCGGGACGATCCTCAACGGTTCATTCACCCCGCAACAGGAAGAAATCCAAAACTACGGCTTTTTCTCACCTGCCGAAATAGAACAAATGCATATAGACGGGAAAATAAAAACTCCGGAGTACAACTATGACGGATTTAAGCTCTGGGAAAAAGGAACGAAACATCCGCTCGATATCGTACGCTCCAACAGCCGCGCACGGACTACTTAATCGTATACCGGCTGTCGATATACCCTGCTATCGCCGTTACGGCGTCATTTATGCCTTTCCCGCCCTCCCGGCTTATGTAATTACTCGTATCCATTACGAACGCGTCGGTCGGCCTATCCAATAATCCATGCCGCTGATCAGTGACATCCCGTTCACGGATGTACCGTTCTTCTGAACTTTCATGCAACGTCGCGGTGGGATCGTGGTTCACCCGGTATGCGGCAGATGCCTGTGGACTGGAAAATAGATATAGCTTAATGGGTGCTTTCGGGAACAAATCCACCCCCGTCTTTCTGCCAATCACGATCACGCCGCCCAAATTCTCCGCGGCTTTCCGCCAGTGCTCGTAGAGCTTCCACCGGATGCTGGGCGTCGCGGCAATAATCGCGGACAGGTTTTCTATCGCTTTTTGTTTGGGATACGTCAAAAGCTCACCGCGCATATCCCGGTCACCGACCATAATCCGCGCGGTATGATCGCCTTCCCTCGGTTTTTCTATCGTCATTTTTTGCGGCATGGAGTCAAATAACTCCACAATGCGTTTGGAAAAATCAGGAGGCACCATGGTGACATTGGTTTCATTGGTACCAACGAGATTATTTTCTATCGCGAGTAACGCCATCGCGCGGATACTAGTGCCGGTGTTTAACACTGTCAGTCCGTATCTATCGGCGAGTTGTTCGCCTATCACGCGTTTCCCCGCGGTTGTGGAGCCGTCGACAGTAATGATCAACGAATTACGGGAAAGAGTTTCTGTCTTGGGGCGCGATAATCTTTCCAATAAATTCATAGAGGTAATTAACGGGGTATTATACGCTTGACACGGGAACCACGCAAACGGATCAGACAAGTGGTTGCTGCCGCACGTGTTTATGGAGCATCTGAACAGACAATACTATGGCGACTACGACCGTGGCACTCGCTGCCAACAACGGCAACGGGATGGTAATGGTTGCCAGTATGCCGCCAACTATCGGTCCAAATATTTGCCCGATGCTTTGATACGACATATTAATTCCCATAATCGCCCCCTGACTTCGGTCATCTGCCTCCTTCGAAAGGAGCGACTGTAATATAGGCATGGGAAACCCATTGGCAAATGCCTGTATAAATATCGCCGCCATAAACAGGCTTGGCGTCCGTATACCAAATAACCAGGCGTACATAACGGCAGTTACACATAGCGCCCCCACCAACACCTGCCGCTCACCAAACCGCTTTACCACTTTTGGGATGACGGCAACCTGCGATATGAGTCCAACGACTCCGATGCCGGTAAATATCAGAGAAATTTCCTGTGCTGACAGATGCATAAGCTGCACCGCAAATGGCTGAAACGCGTAAATATAGATAGAAAACGCGAATACCACCAAAAACGATATCAGGAGCGTTTTCCCGATGGCCGGATCAAACAATGCGGTAAACAGTTTACGGAAATCAAACAAATGCCGGGACACCATTGCCCCTTTGTGTATATTGGTTTCCGGCAATAAAAACCAAATGAGGATACACGCGATAAGCGCGATACTTCCTGCGATAATAAATGGCATAGCCGTGCCCCACCGCAACGAAAATGCCGATATAGCGGGGCCAAAGGTAAAACCAAATCCAAACGACGCGCCGATAATACCAAACCCTCTCGCGCGGTTCTTGGGATCAGTGGTATCGGAAATCACTGCAGATGCCACCGGGATATTTCCCGCGGTGATGCCATCAAGCAACCGGGCAATAAAAAGGAATGCCGCATTGGGAGCAAACGCCATCATAAAAAATGACGCCGCGGTCCCCAACACCGATACCAACAACACCGGCCGTCGCCCATACGCATCAGACAATCTACCGATAAGTGGGGTTGCTAAAAATTGCCCGATAGAAAATATCGAAAACAACATGCCGTTTTGGAAATCCGAAAGACCAAACTGCCGTGAGTATGAATACAACACCGGTATGATGATGCCGTAACCCAACGCATTGACCACGGCGATAAGGGCGATAATCCAGAGCGTTTTTTTCATAAGGGAAAAAATTATTGTATCAAATATTGCTGATATCTCCCAGTAGAGATGCACCCAAAATACAGTTCTACTTGCTCCAATAGTCTATTTTGATTATACTGGTAGGCACACTCTTATGATCACCGAAGTCATCTTCGATGTCGAAACCAAACGGTTATTTTCCGAAGTAGAGGGAAACGATCCTTCGCTCCTTGGTGTTTCTATTGTCAGCGCGTATATCCGCCAGGTAGACGATGAACAGCACGAAGTATCCGGTGAACTCAAAAGCTACTGGGAGGCTGACTTTCCCGCGCTTTGGGAAGTGATGAAACAAGCAAAACGGATTATCGGCTTTAATACCCTCAAGTTCGACGTCCCGGCACTACTCCCATATGCTCCCGAAAACTTTTCCAAATTTCCGCATTTTGACATTATGACGCATGTGCGGTCGAAACTCGGCCACTACCTAAGTTTGTCGACACTCGGCAAATACACCCTCGGCCAAGATAAAACGGATGTCGGCACCAATGCAGTTCTCTATTGGAACCAGCATGACGAAGAGAGTCTTCAAAAACTCAAGGAGTATTGTGAGGCGGATGTCATGCTCACCCGCGATCTGTATGATTACGGCGTTATAAACCGCGAACTTAAGTATATCGACAACTGGAATAATGTCGCGAGCTTTCCTGTAGATTTTTCGTACCCGAAAGAAGTCATCGACTCCACCCGTCAAATCGGATTATTTTAAGAAAATATATCACCCTTATCCGGTGGCAAGTAACGCTTCCTTCTATGTAATCGCGCGCTCACATTGCGCCCCCACCGCCGTATGAGCGATGGTCCTTCTACAAAATACGTTCTCCGTTGTTCACCACGGTCATCTACCACCACCTCCACCCCTAGACGCACATCTTTGCCTTGTACCGTAACACTTTTTATATCAAAATACTGCTCACGCCTGCTTCGGGTAGGACGGGTGAATGCCTCGGAAACAAGCGATTCCGGACGGGACCGGCGCGCGGTCTGTTCGATAAAAATCTCTGTAAGCGGACCCTTCAAATCGTTAAAATCCTGCAGTTGCTCACCGTTTCCGAGAACCATTTGTACGTTGCCCGTTCTTTTTCCGTTATCAATGTACGTAAACGTAAGAAGATCCACCCGCCCGCCGTGACGTGCAGCATGTCGGACGAGACCACGCAATGTTTGAAGATGAGAAATTTCGGTTTTCATGTCAGCAACTATATCATCATTTCCTTTCATGTCAACGGGTGTGATGGTTTATTTCGTCTCCCGTGTTCTTTATCCGCTGAAATGTAAGCCCACATCGGGAGTGGGCTCATGTTTATGAGGCTAATTTACGGACATGTCCTGTCCCATCGGACTCATGAGCTGAAAGTAGTTGCCGTCAGGATCGGCAAACGTGGCAATCCACATATCAGGTGCTTCCCCCGGTCGGTATGGTTCCGCAATCACCTCAACTCCCATGTCCTTTATCCGTTGGAATTCTTCCGGCACTTCAGTGGTTTCAAAGTTGAATATCATCCGCTCCGGCTCCTTAGACTGCCCCTTTACCTTGTCATGGGGTCCTATCGTCAACCAAAATCCCCCGACATCAAATCCGCCCCATTCATCATCTCCCCACGAGGTTGATTTCCGACCCAATACTTTCGCATAGAACTGGATTAAACGCTTGGGATTGTCTGAGGATAACAATATAGAATTCAGGTGTAACATAGAAATTTTCTCCTTCACAAGCAGGATAACAGTATGTAATAAATATTACAATAAATTGCTACAGATCCCCCCAGAAATACATGACATTATAGTTTTCCACTGATTGTGCTTCGTCTATACGGAACCGCCATAAATCAAATAATCCGCTTGTATACACTTTTTCTTCATCCGGCATAAGATACGCCCGCGCGCCACGAAACTTTTGGAGACATTTATCACCCTCTCCACGGACAAACCCCCGATAGTCACACAACACATAAAAATAGCGTGGCTTCTGTATGGTTGGCGAAAAATTTACGTCATCATCATGCAACCTCACGAGCCGTCTACTGAAGTAATCTTCCAAAAAAAACCAAAGTGCCCCGGTCCCCCACCGGTCCTGCGGCAAGTACCGGCCGCCAAGAACAGCCAGTGCTATACGTGGCTCCTCCGATTTTGCGTTTGGCTCCTGGAGGAGATAATCATTGTAAAGTGCCACAGCAACATCCTGAAGCTGACGGTAATACGATCTTTTTGGTGCTTCTGCGTGAACCGTCAACGCCTGTTCAGAAAAAACCGCAACCACCAGCAGCAGACAAACAATAGCGATGTATTTATTTTTTGCCATGATCACCCGGATACCCATCGCAATAATAAGAATATGGAGTGGAAGCACGCTTAACATATATGACGTGTGTATGATGTCGCCGTGAAATCCCGCGACAACCGGCGGCGTTAGCGCAAATACCACCATCCACCAATATTTATTCCGGGCTACCGGATCTTTCCGGTCTGTATGAAAATGCCACAAGGTAATGCCCACAAAACATACCAATATCCCCAAAACCACCCCAGGGTCTTTGCTCCACCAGATATTATCAAACATCGCCACAGCCGCCTGCTGCATTTGCACTACGACGCTAACCCAATCACGGCCCGCCTCCTGAAAAAAGAAAACCTGCTGGTCAAACGGTTTTTGCCAATACGTTAACCACGCCCAAATCAGTATGAAATACTGGACCACTAATACAGGAGCTATCTTTTCTACCCATCCGTAATCAGGTTTAGGGAGAACCCGAACCCACTCTCGTCCCAGCCAAATACCTACCGCCGGAAGCATCAGCATGCCGCCGTAATGAAAATGCATTGGCATCAAAATGAGCACGGCAAACATGCAAAGACGGACAGGTGTTACCGGTAATTTCCTCCAAAACGCTACGAGAAACAGCAGAGAAAAAAGTGGTAATACATACGGCTGAGAAATGTGCCGGCTATTACTAATGAACGTAGGCTGCACCGCAAAAAGCAATGCGGTGATTATACCCAGCCTGCTGTCCCACATAAGCGTCCCAAGCCGGTATCCCAGATACATGAGACCCGCAAGCAGGAGCGACCATAAGGCGAGCATCGCGGCGGGTGATCTGCCGATAAACCACAACACCGCCATAAAATAATAGTAAACCGGAGAGTTCATGAGCAAATTTTTGCTCCCTGAAGCGAACGGTCCACGCCATATCCTATCGCCGTATTCCACGATATGCCTCGCAACCAGCGTATCACGGCTTTCGTCATACCCCATTAATTGCCACACATGGAGAGAAATATTAGAAAGCCGAAACCATAGCCCAATACCAATAATGATAACGAGCAGAATAAGTTCGCGGTATTTGTGTATCAGTAACGTAACATCACGCCGGTGTTGCACAACTTCCACTATACCGCAGATTTCTTCCGAGACAATGATACAATATGTTTTTCCAGATTCTATTATTATGAAAATCCTTCAACGCTACCCTGCACTCGGGTCACGTGACTATGTCCTGCAATGGATCGGACAGTTTGTATCAAACGCCGGCACCCAGATGCAGAACGTTGCTATCAACTGGCAGCTGTATGAAATGACCGGGTCGCCGTATGTATTGGCACTCGTGGGAGCCTCGCGGATTATCCCCGTTATCTTATTTTCCCTTATCGGCGGTGCATTGGTAGACGCGCACAACCGGAAAAAAATTTTGTATGTGACACAAGTTTCACAAGCGTTGGTCGCACTTGCCCAAGGAATACTTACGGTGACCGGCACCGCTCATCCGGCAAACTTATTGGCGTTAAATGCCATACTAATCGCAATCTATAGTCTTGATGGGCCAGCAAGATCAGCATTCCTCCCTAGTCTTGTTCCCCGTGAGCACTACGGAAATGCCGTAAGCCTCAATGTCATCGGGTATAACATCTCGACTGTCGCTGGACCGGCGATTGCCGGATTTCTGATCGCCTATTCAGGTATCGGATCGGTATACATACTAAACGCCATGTCGTTTCTGGTGCTGTTTTTCGCGCTACTGGGTATGCGTGCACACGGCAGAATTGAAGGAGAACGCAAACCAGCGAGCTTCTCTGCTATTGTCGAGGGGTTGCAGTTTGTAAAATCCCGCACACTGATCTGGTCTACCATGCTGCTCGACTTTTTCTCCACGCTGTTTGCGGAAGCCACCATACTGCTTCCAATATTTGCAAAAGATATTTTACACATTGGTCCCGAACTACTCGGATTTCTTTACGCGGCGCCGTTTGTCGGAGCCACGCTCATTGGCTTTGTCGCCGCTTCTACCGGAAAACGGCTTCACACCGGAAACATGTTGCTTGCGAGTGTCGCCGTCTATGCCGCCGGGACACTACTGTTTGGTATATCAACTAACTATTACCTGTCGCTTGCCGCCCTGGTTATCGTAGGCGCCGGAGACGGTATGAGCTCTGTTATCCGCAACATCATCCGGCAGCTCTCAACTCCCGACTATATCCGCGGACGGATGACGGCGATAAATCAAATATTTTATACAGGTGGACCACGGCTCGGAGAAGTAGAGGCAGGATTGCTAGCGGGATTAGTGGGAGCGCCGATGACCGTCGTTATCGGTGGCATAGGAACACTGCTGGTTGTATTGGTCATGGGCACCGCCGTGCCCATGCTCAGGAAATATAAAGAGCCCGCCTAAAAATATAACTTCTTAATTGTTCTTGATGCCGCGGTCTGCTAGCCTACAGATATGAAGGCACATATAGTAACCGCAGCGCATCACGCAAAGCGCATAGCCAAACATCTGCGGCAACGCGGGATACTCACGCGGAAAAAATTTCTCGCTATTGCCACCGTCATTAACGTGCTTTTCCTCTTTGTCATTGGAGTAAATATACTCAGTTTTCCCAATACCATGATTGGCGGCGTACAAATAGGCCTTAAAACGAAGGCTGCGGTACGCGAATATCTTGAGCGCGCGTACACAACCCCAATCACGCTTGTTATTAATGCCCAACATTACGAATTAAATTATGAGCATCTGGGAATTTATATGGACCCCGATGCGGCAATACACGAAGTGTTTGCTCCAAATACCGCAGGTTGGCCGGCAAATATCAAGCTCTTTGTGACCCAATTATTCCGCCCCCGCCATGTCCGCATCCCGTTATCCGTATCACAGGAATTCTATGAATATGTCGCGAAAATCAATGAAAACGGCACCAAAGCGCAGGATATCGTATACGTAAATCAGGAAGATAAACAGGTTACCCTCTTTACGCCGGAGATGCGCTACATGGTGGATACCCCATCGTTTCTGCGGGATCTTCACGCGCATTTTGGTACCCAAAATACTCCGCTCACCGTAGCGTTAGTAGAAGCACCGAATGTCCTTGAGGCAAAGATTTCAGTGGCAAACACGAAGCTCGCCAGTGTCTATGACAGTCCACTTACTGTCATTGTGGGGCTCAACGGTGAAAATCAATTTATGACGCTGTCTGAAACTGATTTGCGCCGGTACACAACCGCAAGTGTTTCTGCAGAAACAGGCGAAGTTACATTTGCTATCAACAACGACACCTTTTTACCTGATCTTACTGCCGCGTTATCAGTATACAAATCATCATTTAACCCGCAGACTGCCTACGAACGGGTTGGAAATGGTATAAAAAATACCCTCACTACCCGGTATGAAGGCGGACCTGCATCATCAGTAAAAGTCGGTATCGATAGCGGGCCCAATACCGAAGGTGAAATTGCTGACACGTATATAGAAGTAGATATTTCCCAACAAAAATTATTTACCTTTAAAAAAGGTGCATTAGTAAAAACTTACCGCGTCTCCACTGGTAAAGATTATCCGACCCCCATAGGCACCTTTAAAGTGCTCAATAAAACCGGTCTGGGATTTTCTTCTATTTACAACGTCTGGTTACCGTACTGGATGGGATTTGAGTTTTCCAAAGAGTTGCACGCGTATTTTGGCATCCACGAACTTCCGTATTTTTATACGGGCGATAAAAAAATCCAGCGGCCCCGGGAGTTTATCGGTGCACCGAATACCGGAGGATGTGTCGCGCTTGATATCGGAGACGCAAAAGAAGTGTATCAGTTTGCCGACATAGGCACCCCGATCGTTATTTATCAGTAATCGAGCGAATTTTGTTGACAATTGCCGTCGTGGACACAATGTATGGCAATACCATCACTACCGGTTTTATTTTTCCACCCAGGTGCCGGTTGGCATAATCGATTGCTTTAATTTTCGGAAAGAAGTGTTCATCTTCAATTTCAAGTGCCACGTGATCTGGGGATAATTGCATAAGCACCCTCGCGTTTTCCGCATTGTTTTCCGGGTCGATCGCCTTTTCTTCCACATACACGGCATCGACATTTTCAAATTCGGAAACAACCATGTCACGGAACTTTTCTATCGGCCGATCGACACCTTTATATTTATTTGCATACTCAGCAGAAGCAAGCTTAAGAAGCACTAAGTCCGCATGTTTTTTTGCCTCCCGCACATGTTGTACATGCCCCGGATGGGTCAAATCCCAGGTTCCTTCGAGCAAAATCACCGACTTGCCTCGCTCATGCGCAAGCCGCACAAATTCGGAAGATTCATCGAGGGAAAGCAATTTATAGATCGGGGAAATAGCTGCCTCTCGGACTTTTATCCGTGTATCGACCAATCGTTCTATTGCCATAACGTCAGATGCGGGGCAGGAGGGTCTATTTACGATGGTGGGTGCGCATAGAATCGAACTATGGACCTCTTTCTTATCAGGAAAGCGTTCTACCACTGAACTACGCACCCCGCTTTAACTGGATTATTGTACCATAGGCACACCTCTTGCCTCAATTGAAAGTTCGCCGGGTAATTGGTACGCTACAGAGTATTATGCGGCGCGGAATGATTATCAGTGCATTATTTGTGTTCGTTACCGCTTTGTTTTTTCTTCCAGTATTTACCAAAGGTCACGTGCCAATTCCGCTCAATCTCTTGGTTTCCTACTATTCGCCATGGAAGAACGAGGGATACAAATTCGCAAATAAACCCATAGGTTTTGACAATGTACGCCAAATGCTGCCATACCGGCATTTTTCAAAAGAAGCCGTTATGAACGGTACCGTACCGCTATGGAACCCACACATTTTTGCGGGAAGTCCGCATATTGCTATGCTGCAGCCGGCATTTTTTTATCCGGGAACGCTCATCGATATACTGCTCCCATTGGAATATGCGTGGACCATCATGGTACTTATCCAACCGGTGGTTGCCGGACTACTCACGTACATATTTCTCCGCGCGCTCAGGATGTCCGGAAAAGCTTCACTTATCGGGGCGGTCAGTTTTGCATTCAGCGGATGGATGATTGCGTGGTGGGAAGAATTTCTTATTGTCGTTCACAGTATTATCTGGTTACCGCTCGCCCTCTACGGCTCGCTTCTTATTTGGCAACGAAAATGGCTTGGGTTCATATGGCTTACTACTGCGCTTAGCTTATCCGTGTTTGCCGCGTTTACCCAGTCCACGCTGTACCTAGGACTGACGGTCATCGTGTGGAACCTGATGTTATGGCAAACACACCGCGGCATAAAAAACCAGGGCACGTGGCTTCGCAATCCGTGGGTAAGCGTCGTCACAAGTGGTATCGCAGCCCTCGGTATTACTGCCATCCAGTGGGTACCAACGCTCGAAACGTATCTTCTCTCGCCACGGGCGAGCGATGATGCGTCGTATATTTTTTCCGGACACCTTTTGCCGCTGACCCGTCTCGTTACCCTATTTGCCCCCGATTATTGGGGAAATCCGGGGACATACAACGCCTTTGGCAATCCCGGTTTTTATCATGAGCGCATTATTTACCTCGGATTAGTTCCGCTCTTTTTAGCACTTATCGCGCTGTTTTCCGTCAAACAACCATTGGCTACATTTTGGAAATTTTTTACCGTCATTACATTTTCCATGGTATTTGCTATCCCCACGAGCTGGATATTTCATACACTCCACATCCCATTACTTTCTGCCATGCAGCCTGCCCGCATCATGATGATCGTCACCTTCGGCGCGAGTGTGCTTGCCGCCTACGGATTTGACGCGCTGATCAAAACAAAATCCGCAAAAATCATGATACTGCCGCTTCTTACTATCGGACTTATCGCAACCGGTGCGTGGGGCTGGCTTGGTTGGACATACCTCCAAACGCACCTGTGCCCGGCGTGGGCACTCCCCCCGCCGTTACTGTGCCCGGCGCAGAGTGCCACGTCACTCCTGGAACTCGCGAGTTTTGGTACCGTCACATTCCGCAACCTGATCATTCCCTCTGTCGGACTACTGGTGATGGCGGGTGTAAGCGTTGCATTGTGGCGCAAACCGATGCTGTTTTTTAGCGCTCTCGCGATCCTTCATCTTTCACTCATGGGTTACTTTGCGCAAAAATATCTCTATTTTTCGGAAACAAAAAACATGTACCCGGTTACCCCGGTCATCGAAACACTCCGGCAAAGCTCGGGACATAATCGCGTATGGGGATATGGCAATGCAGCGATAGAAAGCAACACGTTTTCATACTTTTCTCTCGCTACCCCCGAAGGCTACGCGCCCTTTTTCCCCCGGCAATACGGCGAACTGATGGGTGCAATCGAACATAATGGGATCATACAGCCCTCTATCGCCCGCTCGGACGTCACTCTCAAACACGCGGACGAAGTAGAAAAAATGACGGATAACCAATTTCGCTTACCGATGATGTCACTGCTCGGAGTGAAGTACATCATGGAAGCAAAAAACGGCGAGGGCAAAGACCGGCAAAAAACCGAGGAACGCTTCCCGGAAACGTTGTTTACCCTACACTGGGAAAACGAAAACTGGAGGATTTGGGAATATGTCCGGGCATACCCACGGGTGTTTCTTGCAGATGATGTGGTCGTTGCTTCCGGTACCGCTGACTATACGAACATTCTCTTTCGCCCTGATGTATCATTGCGCGAGACAATCGTCTTAGATATGCCGCCACACTTCACGATTACTCCGGTAGCTGGAGTAATCGCCACCTCTGCAGCAAGCATTACGTCATATTCCCCAAACAAAGTCACTATCGGCACACAGCATACGGCGGCAGCCATGCTCTTTTTATCAGATTCATACTACCCGGGATGGCGTGCATACATAGATCAAAAGGAAACACCGATATATCGGGCAGATTACGCATTCCGCGCGGTCGCGGTGCCTGCAGGCAATCACACAGTAGAATTCCGCTACGAGCCGGTATCGTGGATAGTAGGCGTTATCGGATCGGTGAGCGGCCTCCTCCTTTTCGGCTTACTTATCTGGTGGTACAAAAATAAATTGTGAGGCGCGTGCCGGATCCGCCAACTGGCGGAGAACCGGAGATTATTGAGGCGCGTGCCGGAATGCCGAGATTACTCGGCACTCACCAGCAGTAATACTCACCTCTCAAAATCGGCTCGTTAACTGCTGGATTGTGAACCTCCGGTTCTGGGTAATTACTAAGTCTGAAGTAATACAGTTATTGTAGGATTTTTGTGAAACTTGAGGCGCGTGCCGGAATTGAACCGGCGCATGGGAGTTTTGCAGACTCCTGCGTTACCACTTCGCCAACGCGCCAATGTGAGTTATTGTATCAATTATATCCGCAGCTTTCTACTTTGCGCCACACAAAACTCATGGAGAGCATTATGCACGTGGGGATTAAATTGCGGCGGCAATCTCCGAAAATGTCGTATGGATGGCACTCGCCGGAAACTTCTGGCTTTCAGTAAAATGATTAGGCACCACCAAACATGGGATACCGGCGGCAATTGCGGACTTTACCCCGACGACTGCGTCCTCTATCGCGATACAGCTTGAAGGCGCGATGTTTAATAACTCAGTCGCCTTAAGATAAATATCCGGCGCGGGTTTTTTCTTTAGCCCGAAATCACCACCCGAAACGATAATGGGAAAATACTGTAACAAGCTTGTTCCCCGCAGATTACGCACCACTTCATCGCGGTCAACCTGCGAAGCGATCGCCATAAGCACGCCATTATTATATAACCGTTTCACGATGGTGATCGCGGGTTGTATCAATTTAATCCCGTGATCACGCTGCAACTGCTGGTAGCATGCCAATTTTCGGTAAAATACTTTCTGGAACAACGCGTCATCGAGCGATTGCCCCGCGTCTTTGAACGCTTTCCGGTAAAATAACAACACGTCGACTGACACGCCGTTTGCGATATAGTATTCCTCCGTAAGTGTCACGCCAAATGCAGCGAGCGCTTCACGGTGTGCGGTAAAATGATATGACTCAGAATCGACGAGAATTCCGTCCATATCCCAAATAACTGCGTATGCGTTGGAAAACAATGTACTAAGATGTGAGTTTTTCATGGACTTGCTGCTTATTATGTCAGGTTCCCCATAAAACACAATAACGAGCGGTACAAACATCATATCAAGAGTTTGCGCTACTTTGCTAACAATCACTAAGCCTGTAGGGTTGGCTGGCTTCTTGCGAGACGCTGAATGAACATTTCACCACAAAAAATCCCCTCCGGAGAGGGGAATTTTGCTTAACAACCGGATGGTGATAGAAATCGGTTCAGAGCAAATAATTACCGTCACACCGCAAAAGCGGAAGCAACAAATAAAAATATGCATAGAACCTAGGGTTTTGAGAGAAAACTATAAAAGATCATCCGCCTAAATGGTGGATATCCCGATCATGAAATAGTTTTCAAATAGAAAGGAGGTGATCCATCCCCAGCT
>ERZ761592.12-NODE-12-length-230741-cov-45.078388_pt1 | contig 230741 bp, 245 predicted proteins | sample MGYA00433095_ERZ761592 | MGnify/ENA primary metagenome ERZ761592 (study PRJEB28899, sample SAMN03785554) | bioreactor sludge metagenome | biome: EBPR Sludge; feature: EBPR Bioreactor; material: 0.22µm filtered reactor supernatant | place: Saint Lucia: Queensland... | reverse complement strand
GAAAAAAATATATCTACAAAATATTTATAGAATATTTACAGAGCATTACATGTTTGTTTTATGTTGTAAAGAGACGAATGCAAAATTAACAGGAAAAAAATCAATAGCGGCTTTTATTCCGACATGCGGAAAGCAGTACCGAAAAAAAATATAGGGCGTCCTCCCGGGATATTTTATAATCTCGCGCGCTGCTGAATTTCCGCTTCGATTAACTCACGCGCCTGTCCGTATTTGAGGCGGGATAACTGTATAATTGCTTTCGCTACTTCAGCGTTACGTTCTGCCATAACCACACTCATATCTTTTGCCATATCTACCGAAAATGGCTTCACTGGCTCGTTATGCACAATCGTTTTTACGTAAGCGTTATATTTATCTATATTGATAAGGTCGATTTCATTAAACGTCGGACTATATTCATGCTGCAAATAATTTGCGTCGGTTACTCCCACACGGAAAGTAATAAGTGTTCCGACATTTCCGAACACTGCGTTTTTCACTTCTTCTTCCATTTGACCGATAAATTGGTTTGCGACTGTTAAGCTCAGGCGGTATTTCCGCGCCTCAGAAAGTATTTGTGCGAAATCTGGGGTAGCAAAATTTTGGAACTCGTCGACATAGAGATAAAAATCCCGCCGCTGGGACTCCGGAATATCCTGCCTGCTCATTGCCGCGATCAGGATACGGGGTACCAAAATCAAACCAAGGAAATTACTGTTTTCCTCACCGAGTTTCCCTTTTGATAAGTTCACAAGTAATATTTTCCCTTCGTCCATTACCTTGCGGAAATTAAAACTCGATTCGGACTGCCCTATGATATTTCGCATCAGTTTGTTGGTAACGAACCTGCCGAATTTGGAAACGATATAATCCAACACTTCTGATTTATGAAAGTCGGCGGTCTGCGCGATCTGATCAGTCCAATACCGACGGATAATCGGATCCTGCACTTTGGGTAGTAACTCCTGCACAAAATTTGCGTCAGTCAGGATACGCACCACCTCGATAAACGTGCTACCCGGTTCACTCATCACCGTCAACATTGCGTTTCTGACCGCGTGTTCAAACCGGGGGCCGATAATACCCGTTTTCTGTGGATCATACAGCTTATACATAAGCCCCACGATGGAGGTAACCACAAAATGTTTTTGCTCTTCGGTTTGTGCCTCCAACATGTTCAGCCCCATAGGGCGCTCACCGTCCGAGGGATCAAAATAAATCACGTCTTCTGCCCGCTCTGCCGGAATACGCGCGAGAATTCCGTCAATTAAATCTCCGTGCGGATCGATAACTGCTAAACCCTTCCCCGCTTTCACATCCTGAATGACAAGCTCTTCCAGCAATTGTGATTTACCGGTACCGGTTTTTCCGATGATGTAAAGATGCCGGCGCCTATCGTCGTCGCCAATAAATATGGATCTATCCACGCCTCTGTACCGCGATACTCCGATATAAAGGCCGCTCGTTGCAATCTGCATCGGTGCGGGCGCCCGCTTTGCGTTGAGCCAATAGATATGCGGTGTTTCTATGGATTTATTGGGCAAATGGAATAACGTCGCGAGTTCATCACTATTTAATACTCCATACTGTTTAAAAAACGGCAAATTTACCATCGGGAAATACCGGTAAATAAAATCAATCATAAAAAACTTCCGCATCGGATGTTTCACTTTTGAAAAATGGTTGTGATCCGAAGAAAATTGGTGGAATGCCGTTATTATATTTTCCAAATGAGCATCAGCAGCTTCTTTGGTCTTCGCACTTACCACAATACGGATAACGGTATTAAACCCAGGTTTACTTACTTTTTGCTCAATAGCTTCGAGTGTTTTTTGATCAACTTTAAAGCTCGCTTTTTCTGGATTAGCCTCGTTTTTCTTAGTTTTTGATATGTATGAGCGACCCAATCCTGCCCACTTACCACCAGTTGGCTGCACGAGTATTTGCACCGCGGCACCCTCACCTTCGGACATTTTCGCGAGTACGGATGTTAACGATGACAATGGATCAATCGGAAGATCCCGGTATATTCGGATAGGTAAATAATCCGAATTCTTGGGTGCAAGCGCGGCAAATGCCACTTTGCCGTTTTCATTAAAAATATTGTATTCATCAACAATTTTTATATCCGCCCCCGGGTATGACCCGTGAATTTGTTTTTCAACCGAATCAACCGCGTGTTTCGGTGCGGCAATATAAAAACGTATATCCTCGAGCTTCGCGACTATTTCAAATGAAATATGCTCCTGTGGTTTCAAGAATGACCAAAATCCCCCGTGATACATCGCATGCAAACTAGCGAACACCTGTTCTGCCGCGTCAATTTTTATTTCATTGTCCCGGGGGGTTGCCACCTGAAGCAGCACATATTCCATGGAGTGCTTTTCCCGGTCCCTGTACTTCCACAGGATAAACAGGGCATATCCCAAAACAGCAAACCCCAAAAGACAAAATGTCAGGATAAGCAGGGCAACACCCAAGACTTGTAATTGGTAAAGAATATCTGCTGTTTCTACAGGCATACGTATATAAATGCATCAGGCTTCCGCCCGGACTATTTTACCGTGCACCGTTTTTAGTGTCAGATGAACCGACCGCAACTGTCTATTACACCACTCCGCAAGCCACCGCCAAGAAGTTAACAGGCTTTGATGTAGACCCATCGCAATCTGATCGTCATTAAGCGGTAACACCACCGTTGGAGTGTGTGCGGGCGCTTTTGCGGCCGGTCCGACAGCAGTCACCCCCAAATCCTGCAAAGGTTTCGGAAGCACTACTGTATCGGATTGCATCCTGACACCGGCACTTGCCACTTCGGGAGGAAGCGTTACTTCCTTACCGATTTCAGTAACCACCGGGGCTTCCGGCGTTGTTACTATGGGTGCTGCTTCTTTTGCCATACTACCCGTAGCTGCCTGCTGCAAAGGCGCAGCCGCGGCGGACGGAGGAGTTATTGGAGATGGCGCTGTAGTAGGCAGGTTATCCATATAATTATTCTATCACGAAGTGATACGTAAATATTACGCCTTGCTGAGGTAACGGCGTATTTTTTCCTTTCACTTGTGTCCGCTGGCGCTGTTGTTGCGTAGGAGCAGTAAGCGCGGCCTCGCGCATGAGAGTAAGATGCCAAATAATAGAGAGGAGAATCCACGGAAACGAAGTAGTCTCGTCTTCAACGATTTTCGCGTCGTGCTGTTCTCTTTGGGCAAGCGGCACATTACTTTTTTCATCAGGGCGATGCGCGCCGGTTATTGCGTGAAACGGAATACGGCATAGTTCCCATATACTGGCAGCAAACAAAAATCGGCCAACCAACGACGCTATTGCTGCTTCACTGCTCCTCAATGCTTCACTCTGCCGCGGTTGCCCTCGGCGCACCGCCACCGCAATATCTTTGCGCTTCCTTCTTCCATCATCATTACCGAAAAGTTGGGAACATACACGCGCTACCTCGTACACCAACGCGAACCGTTGATCTGTCTTATCATCCACATGCGGCACTTCAATACGACGTTCACGCGGACGTAATTTTTGTTCAGCAACCTTTTCCTGTTTATTTGTTTGAGAGACAATATCCTTCTTCCTCTTCTCCGGTGTTATACGAAATGTATATATTTTTGATACCAAGGCTTTCCACACTGTTAATATATCCCGTGCTGGCGCTCCCCGCTTGGCCACATCACGTTGTACTCCGTTTTCAGCCGTGGGCGCTCCATCAGCATGTTTTTTAATTTCATGTGCGCCGGAAAATTCCGCAAACCAGTACACGGCAGCCGGTGCTGCCACCGGCACATGTGGAACAAACGCCACGATAGTACGGGATATCCACCACTCGGAAAGAACCGATTTCATGCCGGTAAATTCGGCCGCTTTGTTTATGGATACGTTCATTTCGGGGGCTATCCCCGCCGTAAAGGCAGTCTCTGTATGTTTTCTCTGTATATATTTTTTCCGCGCTTTAGCGCTTTGATGAGGCACATTCTTTTCCGGACGCTCCGTTATACCGAGCCTCATGGATTGTATTTTTTCCTGTATCTGTTCGTGGATATACGCGCCGAACGACAACACCGCATCTTTTGTATCCCGCGCTACCGCACCGATGAGATGGGAGGAGCGAATATTCCGGCCATCATCGCCCGTAAATTCTGCGGCATCAACACGAATAGTCTGTGCAATCGCAAATGTCCTCACGTCCCCTTCCTCAATATAACCGTGACTTACAAAAAAGTGCGCGTATGAACCTTCGCTTGTTCCCTGCGGTATACGGTCTGTTTCACCGTGATAATCAGCAAGATGAGATATAAGTTCTGCCGCTTCCTGGGGCGAAAAGTCCCTACCCGTTGTCGCGAATAAATCCACATGACGGGATTGGATATCGCCATTTTCTGACTTTTGCCAAATCTGTACGTACCTCACCGCATCAGGATGCGACAACACACTGACAAAACCCCGTGATCCATCATTGATAAGCGCGTCCTGCATTGCCAACTGTGCACGGTGTTCTTCGGGATTGTATGCTGCGACATTTCCCACGAATGCTGCGTATTCTTTTGTGTGATCCCACAGTTCATTAAGCGTCACCAGTTTGTCACCGTACTCCGTTGCCAGTTCCCACCCGTTCTCTGTTTGCACCGGACGCCAATGCACTTGTGACTCCTCGTGTACTGTTTCCCGGTGTTCATACGATAAATCCTGCGCCAGGCGCTTCTCAAAACGCTCTTTGGCGTGTTCTTTAATCTGTGATGTCGTCCAGTCTGGGTGCTCGCGGGCAACTTCCGGCTCAACGAAATGCGTAAGTGAATATCGCGCTGCGTCAGAACTGAAGCTATGATCTCCCCGCCATTCCGGTTTTTGCGCCGCCCTGGCATCTTCGATAATTTCGTCGACTTTACGTGCTCTTCTCATCCGGTTGATAACCGCGTCTTTGCCCTCATGGTCGGAAGCGTATTTTTTTGCGTACTGATGCGGCATGAAAATTTTTTCCATATATGGTTACCTACGCGGTAATACGGTCTGCGGAAAATGACCGTAAAAAAAATAACCAATAGTATCCACGGGGAAAAACACGGCAATAAAAGGGGCGCTGTATATTTTTTTCATAACACTCCTGCTCGGGATACAACGTAAGGGGGAGTTCCGGACTTTCCACCTCTGCAGGCGGATCACCGTTGCGGCACAGTCGCTGAATTCCTTTCCCGCATCGCATCAACAATACGAACCGGAGATGGTCACAGCGTTCCTCTTATCCTTACTGACTACTCTTTTTACTGTTTTTCCGGGCTTCGGTCAATACCTTGCCACGTGATTTCTACAATTCCTGCTTCGTGGTTAATAAACCTTGCCAGCATAAAAAACAAATCTGAAAGACGGTTTAAATAAATAAATATCTTCGGATCCACCTTCTCTTTTTGTCCCAGGGCAACCGTTTGCCGCTCCACTCTTCTACAAACCGCGCGCGCGAGGTGTATATCTGACGCAAGTCTATTGCCACCAGGTAATATAAAATTTGTAAGTTTCGGCAATTTGTCATCCAATACATCGATGCGTTCTTCCATTTCTTTTACCCGGCGCGGCAAATCCTTGAGATCAGCCTTCCATCCCGCAAGATGACTTCCTATGGTAAACAAATCCGATTGGACGCTGGATAGAAATGTTTGCACATCGGGGGAATCTATATCACTCCCGACTTTTCCGACCCAGGAATTAAGTTCGTCTATGGATCCGTATACATCAACTAACTCTTCGCATTTTAGTACGCGCTTCCCGCCAAAGAGTGATGTAGAACCGGTGTCACCGGTTTTGGTATAGATAGGCATATGTTTTTTTGTCATCCTGAGCCCTCTTCGACTCAGCGAGGCAAGCTTGATTCAGGATCTATCTCGTAATCCCAAGTACTTAGATTCCGGCCCGGAGGCGGGAATGACATTAACACTCAGAATACCCGCACGAGTAGCATTTTTTGCACGATTCCTCAAACACAAGGCTTCCCTCTCCACAACTCGGGCATAGATCAACGGTTACCATCCGCCGTTCGGTAAGCATCATGTGGGTGGCGGGAACTGTCATCGGGTTCTCCGCGGGTTCCACATGGGGTCCAGCGCTTGCCACAACTGTAGCCGGCGCATGACCGTTCGCTTGCTCTGCGGCATGACCATTGCCATTTATTGCATTACCGTTTGCGACAGGAGCTGCTATCGGCGCATCCACCCGGTGTTTCGCAAAGAATCCAAAATGCCGGTCAATCGCTTTGGCTACCGCATCGGGAAGACTCCGCACCCTGTTTTCTCCAAATCCGAGACTCCGTGCTCCACCGATACCGATAAGCTCGCTTGCGACGCGGTGCGCACGCTCCATCGGGGAAATCGGGGACGCGACCCGCAAGACGAGGGAGATAAGCCGCCCCATCGCTTCTGCCATAGCAGTTACATCGCTCCCTGCTTTTCCGACATTCACAAACACCTCAAGTGGCTGTTCGCCGCCATTGGTATTAATAGTGATATACGCCTGGCCCATCGGGGTTTCTATCTGATAGGTCGAACCGTGTACCACCGCTGGCCGGGGCTTTACCTCCGCGGCCATCATCGCGGGAGCAGCTACTTGTTTAATTTCTTCTTTTTTCGTTTCTTCTTCTTTACGCGTTAACACCCCCTCACGGCTCCCTTCACGCATATACGCAATTCCTTTACATCCCAATTCATACGCTAACGTGTAAAGGCGTTTTACGTCTTCTATCGTGTGAGTTTTTGGCGCGTTCACCGTTTTACTGATAGACGCATCGACGTATTGCTGTATTGCCGCCTGCACCCGCACATGATCTTCCGGTGTCAGGTCGTTTGCGGACACAAAATAGTCCGGCCGCTCATCTTTATTGGGATCTCTTCCGTTTGCGGCTTTAAATTCCTGAAGCCACGCTTCATACAACGGGTGCCGCAGGATATGCTCTCCCAAACGGTCACGCCGTATGAACTCAAATTCATACACAGGCTCAATACCGCTCGATACTCCTACCATAAGCGAGGTGGAGCCGGTGGGAGCCTGTTGCAAAATCATAGAATTCCGCACCCCGTACCGCTTCATTTTTTTACGTATCGTTTCCGGAAGCTTTTTTATAAAATAGGCTTCGAGGTGTTTGGTTTTATTAATTTTCGGAAACGCTCCCTTTTCGCGGGCAAGGTCTACCGAAGATTCGTATGCTGCGTCACGGATCGTCCGGTAAATTTTATCAATGACCGCGAGACTTTCTTCAGATCCATATCGGAGCTTCATTTTAATGAGCGCGTCGCCAAGCCCCATGGTTCCTAAGCCGATCCTGCGCTCGCCCCGCAGCTGCACTTCTTTGATCTGATCAAATACATAGTAGTCAGCATCGATAATATCGTCTTGGAACCGGACGCCGATTTTGGCAACCTCCGCAAGCCGCTCATAATCCATTTCACCGCTCTCAGAAACCAACGCGGATAAATTGATTGATGTCAGATTACATACTCCCCAATTCGGCAACCCTTCTTCTCCGCAGGGATTTACACAATTTATGTACTCGTAGTATGAGTTGTTAAATTGCTTGTTGTACCGTTCCATGAACACGACTCCCGGCTCAGCACTCTTCCAGGCTGCGGTTGCAACCAGATCCCACAACGCCCGTGCTTTTATCGTTTTGTGCACAACCGGTTTTTTCCCTAACGCGATCCAGTTTGGCATATAGCCATCCCACTTTGTGTCGTAGTCAGGATCTTTCGGATCAGGAAATTTTAACTCCCAATCTTCATCGTTCTTCACGGCAGCCATGAAAGAATCTGATACACACACAGAAAGGTTTGCACCATTTATGCGCGCCAAATCCTGCTTCACGGTGATGAATTCTTCGATATCAGGATGCCAGTCCCACAACATAAGCATCAAAGCACCCCGGCGGCTCCCGCCTTGCTGGATAATATCTTTCGTCGCGACAGAAAACAGCTCCGCCCAGTTACATGGTCCCGAGGAAAATCCGTTTACTTTCTGCACCCGCGAGCCGCGGGGCCGCAGACTGGACAAGTTTATTCCAACGCCTCCTCCACGGGACATAATTTCTACCATCTGAGACAGCGTTGTAAGGATGCCTCCCCGTGAATCGTGGGGGCTGGGGATAACAAAACAATTATAAAATGTTACTTTATATCCGGTGCCCGCCCCGGAAAGTATCCGGCCGCCAGGGACCAGTACAAAGTCTTTCATCGCGTCATAAAACTTATCTTCCCAAAGCTTCCGGTCGTCCTTTTTTTCCATCAGAGCAACGGCTCCCGCGACGCGGCGCCACATTTCTTCTGGGGACTGCTCTATCGCCACGCCCTTTTCATCTTTTAACGCGTAGCGGTCGGTGAATACTGTTTTCCGGATGCCGGTGAAGTTTGTGTCCATAAGTTATTTCTTTTTAATTAATTTTTTTAATTCTCCCTCGAACTCTTCGAGGTCTACAAATTGTTTAAATACGCTCGCAAATCTGATAAAGGCGATTTTATCGAGTTTTTTGAGTCTTTTTGCTACCAACTCTCCAATTTTCTTACTCGCCACTTCCGTCGTATTTCCTCCAATAAGCTCCCGCTCGACCTCGTCTACAACCCGCCGCACGTCCCCTGCCTTCAGTGTTGTTTTTCCGCTTGCCCGCCAAATGCCGCGTTCCAATTTTTCCCTGTCAAATGGCTCTCTCCGGTTATCTTTCTTTATAACTGTAAGCGGCACCGTCTCTATCCGTTCGTATGTCGTAAACCGTTTTCCGCATTTGCCGCACCCTCTTCTTCGTCGTGTTACAGCAAGGTCTTCACTATCCCTTGTTTCGATAACGTCGGTGTCGTTGTGTGAGCAATATGGGCATTTCATCGTAAACTCTTCAACGTAGGCATGTATCCCGTGAAACCCTGAAACACTATGTATGGTGTACTCAGAAATCCTAAAACACTAACAGTGGGCAGTCAACTGGCAACTTCCCGATCAAATTACATCAGTCAAATTTGCTAGCCTCGTGAAATTTTTTTGAGGGAAAAGTACGGTGAAAAACCGCGCGTCCCACTCACTTTTTGCACAGAGCAGCGCTCCCTGAACAGATAATGTGTATGAGGACGATCTTTAGAACAGTCCAATAGAACAATCTATACTTGGGTTATCGTATACTCTTATTGGGTAACCGACCCCAAATTTTGTGAGACGTCTGCCTCAAGTGCCGCAACCCCGTCCACCTTTTCTCCCGCGGCTTCCAGCACTTCTTTATGCTTTCCCAATGAGAGCATCAGTTTTTCCACCAGGTGCCCTTGCAGAGAGCCACCTGACTTCGTGTAATCCTTAAGGACTGTTACCGCCCGGGTACGTGACGCAATTGCCTCTGCCCACACGGCGCGGGCTTCTGTAGTTTTTTTGAGATCCCACAGCGTTGCCCCCATATTAAGCTTTTTATCCGCTTGCAGGATATAAAAATCAGCCTTATGCACTGCATCTGCGATGAGTAGTTCTATAATTTTATCCCGAAGGGATTTAAATACATATAATGGATGGGTCGGTAAAATCCCCGGATACGGCAATACATAGACGATGGGTGTCGGCGTTGCAACGGGCGTTGTTGTCATTTTTACCGATGGCGCCGGGGTTGCCGCGGACACAGAAGGTACAATAAAAGCAAACATAATCAAACCCACCACGCCAAATATATGTGTATACATTTTTTTCATACTACCCTCCTTTAGGTTAGCTTCATTGTACTCGTTTCCTCACCGTTGGCAAGCATACCCGCCTGATGTGGCTCCCTTTGTATCGTGGTAAATATCTCCTGCTCCAATGCTTTCACCCTTGGGTATGCTGCTTCAAGCGTTACCCTGGCCTGGGGCGGCAAATCCTCACTTCGCCACAGATCAAAACGCGCATCAACCGTGATAATTTCATATTTCACCATCTTGTCTGACAGATATAATAGTTTTTCCTCAATTGACCGGGGTGCAATATTTTGATCAAGTATGGCATGGAGAGGATGGGTTCTGACTATATCCGCTACCTCCTGCATACCCGCATCAGTAAGGATGCGTACCCCAGCATCAGGATGATGCTCGCCCTCTTTTTTAACGGCTTTTTTGTCAATGTCGTGGAGCAACGCGGCCACTTCAAGAAGGGATATGTCTATGCGTGTTTCCGGACGCGATTCTTGATATTTTTTGGCTAACCATACTGCAAGCTGTGCGACCCTGGCACAATGTACCCGTTTTTCTGGCGGAAGATTGTGTGTATCCCAAAGCTCCTGGATTTGTTGTTGATTGGGGATCATATAAAGAAAAATTGATAGCAGGCAAGATCAATAATTATCGATCTAAACAAATTACTTCGGATACAAAATATACTCTCGTACCTTATGCCTTGGGTTGGCCGTTTACCTTATAATACCCGAGCGCTTGAAGCACAAGTTCAAGCGTTTGACCTGGTCCGTGCGAATAGGTATTGATGACAAGGTCATAATATTTGGGATCCCAAAAATCATCCACTCCGTACAGCCGCTTCCATTTGCCGATATTTGCTTCTTCCCGTTGCCGCAGGTGCTCTTTTGCTTCTTCGACCGTCGCGTTATCCCGGTTGACAATACGGTCAATACGCAGCGAATCATCACACATAAGGAGCACTTTAAGTACATGTTTAAAACCGCGCGCGTTCCACCCGGCTATCCAACTTTCGACCGCCATGTGGGTTTCCGGCTTGGCGATTTTGTCCCGGAGTGCCTGATCGATCTGATAATCAACATCGTCGCCGTAATCGGTAGCCAAATGATGCTTGGGGTCATTCGGATCATGCTTTCCCTGTTTTATTGAAATTGATCGGCTCCACTCCCCTCCTGAAAAAAACTCCCATCCAAAAGGTTCGAGTTGTGGCCGGAGATTTTTAAGCAGCGTACTTCTCCCTGCTCCAGGCCGCCCTGAAATTGCGACACTGGAATAATTTAAGCGCGGCGTCGATTTGCTCTCACCCATACAGCTATTATAGATTTACACCCTTGTTAGTCAAGTGAAACAATTGACAAAATCCTCTACGTCCCGTACTACTATGTAATGACCGATCACCAATATTTATCAGTTACCTGGCAGGAATATCAGGCACTAACCCAATCGATTGCTGATCAAATCCTCTCCCACGAAGCGCCATTTGCCACTATTATCGCCATAGGGCGCGGCGGTCTTACTTTTGGCCACCTGCTCTCTGATTTTTTACGTATCCCCATCTGCTCTATCACTATCCAAAGTTATACGGATATCAAAAAACAGGGGGAAGTAAAAATTACCGAGGGCCTCTCCTCGCGCATCGGCGGGAAACGGGTGCTGCTGGTTGACGACATCGCGGACTCCGGAGCCACCCTCAAACGGGCGACCAGTTATTTGCGGCGTTTCCGCCCGCAAAGTATCACCACCGCAACATTGTTTTATAAGCCCCACTCAGCGATCCGCCCGGATTATTACGCGAAACAAACAGATCTTTGGATACTGCAGCCGTTTGAGGTGACCGAGTGGATTACGACATTTAGCAACAAAATGAAAAAAGAGAGCGCCACGAAAAAAGATATACAATCGTTTCTACGCGGATTGGGTTATACAGATGAACAGATAGCGTTTGTCCGCCGCCATTTCGCCACCTAATACGGGAGTTATATTGCTCTCCTACTTACTCACACTTCCTGTCACCCCGTCAAACCGCCCAACCACACGGGGATACGCTCCGTTTGCCCCGATATTATTGACCATAAGCATTACATGCCCTGCAGCGCCAAAATTACTGCTTACTTCATGCCCAATCGGGATAAAGTTGGTGTCACTGTCCCCTGTCCTATAAAAAGCTGCGTATTTATCTCCCGTTCTCGCGAGATGAAGCGTTATCCGCTTTACCGATACATCAAGCGGCACACTGGAGATTTCTGCAGTCGTCCCGTCTGGGGCACGGGCAACAAATACCAATTTACTCATCGTGTTACCCGATACGACCCATCTCACCATCGCGGCCTCATCATCTACATTTCCGGTCGAAACGAAACCTAATCCTGACAATCCCTGCCCTGCGCCCACGACGGTCGGCTTATACAATGTCGTATTAACGACAAAGTCTTTATGTTCCGGTATAACGGGAACAGTCCGCACGATACGGGCAGACCGGGGCTTACCATTTAGCCCTCCCGATGTGAGCGACATAATCAAGTTATCGTTTTCGTTTTCGTACACTTGAGCACCCTGACTCGAAACTATTTTCCAGTTTTTACCCAACGCGCCATTTGCAAAAGCATCGGAAAATCCTGTTTTTGTTGCAGGATCACCTTCCCACGCGAAATTAAACTGATCCACCCGCCCGATAACTTTCGGGTACTTATTGCTTACTCCGGCGTTATGGGTAGTTATCGATATATGTCCTTCATTACCAAGCGATGCGTCTGCTTCAGCGCCTAACGGTATCCAATTTGTATCGGCTGACGTATCCCGGCCGACCTTATAAAACGCGCGGTATTTTTTGTTTATACGATCCAAACGCAAAATCGCAATATTACTTTGTATATCAACAGCCTGTGTTTCCATGCGATTGCCATCTGCACCGTTTACTACAAAGACAACCTTACTCGAGGTGCCGCTGACCTGCCATCGTACCACTGCGGCTTCATCATCGTCTGTTCCCTTTGACGAAAACCGGAGAGCCGTAATACCCGTCCCCTCTCCGGTCACCACCGGCTTATACACCACGGCAGTTGCCCGGAAATCCCCGTTATTTTTCAGTAGCTCTTTCAGTATCAATGTGCCAGCCTTTACTTTCCCGCCGGTATTGCCATCGCCTACCGCAAACCGTAGATTGTCAGCGGTCGTTTCTGTGATATTTGCACCTTCTGTTTTGGAGATTATCCATTTATCTTCGTTGATCACCCCATCTTTAAACGCGTCGGCGAAGGATTCCGTTATCTTCGGGTTTGCCCGCGACGCTTTCGATTTCGCAATGGTAGTAACTATGTCAGAAAAACTACCACTCAACACAAACACAGAAACTAATATCAAAAGGAGCGTAACAAATGAAACAACGGATAATAAATTCAGCCTTGCTGCAGATGGTTTTTTTGCCATACAAAAATTTCTCCTTTACTCCTTTATCCAGTAAACAAGGTTTCCGGTGTGGTGTCAATAAATATTATTGAGGTTTATTGAGGACAACAGGACGAAGTCTGCTCATCGCCTCCAGGCTATACCGCACCCCCTGCACGCCAACTCCAGACCGTTTCACCCCCAAAAATGGAAAATGGTCAGGCCCGCGCTGGGGACTACCGTTTATCTGCACTGAACCGACATTAAGCTTTTTGGCAAATACCAACCCTGATCCTTCGTCTTTCGTAAACACACTCGCCTGCAACCCGTAGGTCGATCGGTTAATGATGGCAACCGCCTCATCAAACGACTGCACATCAACAAACGATACCACCGGTCCGAACGTTTCTTTCGCAATTATCGGCATTGCGGGAATGACATTGGTAAGCACCGTTGGCTCTATCATCGCTTTATCTCTTTTTCCACCTATCACACATTTCGCACCGTTTTTGACCGAGGTCTGTATCGCCTGTTCAATTTTTATTGCTGCCGACTCAGAAATGACCGGACCGACCAATTTTGTTTCCGAACTCCGCGGGTCGCCCATCTTGACCATCTCCGGCATTATTTTTAATACGAGCGAAACCAGTTGCTCCCGTATCGCGGGAGTGGTCAACACATATTTGATCCCCGTACATCGCTGACCGCTGTAAGCAAACGCGCCTTTTATAATCTCCCGTGCCGCCACATTCATATCCGCATCCGGCATCACGACCACGGGATTATTACCGCCGCATTCAAATAGTAACGGTTTCATCGCTGCTTTCCCTGCTATCGCGACCCCGGTATCGGAATTTCCGGTAAATGCCACCATAGAAACCATCGGGTGGGGCACCAGGTGTTCTCCGACAACCTCCCCCGTGCCGGTCACCGCGCTGATAACTCCGGGCGGTACTCCTGATTTTTCAAATATACGCACAAGATGTAATGCGGATATTCCGCCCTGTGTCGGTGGCTTCACCACGACACTATTTCCCATAAGCAACGCGGGGGCAATCTTACTCGCGGTTAAATTCACCGGGTAATTGAACGGGGCGATAGCAAGTACCGTACCGTGCGCGACACGTTCGATCATGGCAATTCTTCCTTTTTCAAATCCGGGAAAATTATCACTGTCGAGGGTTTCACCCCGCATAGATTGCACTTCGTCAGCAAAATAATCAATAAGATCAGCCGTCCGTGCTATTTCACCTTTTGCTTCATCTTTTGATTTGCCAACCTCGCGGATAAGAAGTGCGATAAGATAATCCTGAAAATGCCGGATCCAATCCGCGGCAAGATGCACCATCCCCACGCGTTTATTCATGGGCGTCGCCTCCCAAGCGGTCTGTGCCGCGGCGGCGCTCGCAAGGACTGCGTCCATCTCTGTTGTGGAAAGCACCGGAATCGTACCGACGACACTCCCGTCAATCGGCGAAATTACCTCTACCGTAGTACCGCTTGTGCTTGGTTTCCACGTGTTGCCGTCAAAGTAAAAATAGTGCGGCGGGGTTTGTTGATCACTAATGTCAGCAAAAAATTCAGCGGGCATACACCCAGTATAAAGAGTACCTCATGATGTAGCAACACGTTTAATAATGATCGCCGTTTCATTTGCGGCTGAACCATTTGTCGCGGCGCTGGTGAGTACTGAATCAACTGCTGCGCGGGCTTCCTCTGTCGTATTCCCCATACGCCCCATACCGACCTGCACATCTGATGGTGTGAGATAATTTCCACACCCTGCGGTAGTCAGCAGCAACACATCCCCCACCTTCATCGGTTCGGTTATATAAAAGGGAACCAGCCCTAACCTGCGGAATCCGAGGGCGTTCGTTTTTTCAGTCTCATAAGGAGAAACATCACGGGTAAGTTTCCGTATACTACTCCCGCTTTGTAGCCAGGCGCACATTTCACCGGCATACCCGATCCAGTAAGTTTTTGCGCCAATCATACACACCAAAAGATTTGTCGCGAGCCCGGCTTCAAATCCCTGTTCCCGGCGTTTCTGCCACACCGCAAGATTAGTGGAGCGGAAAATCCGCTTCATAAATAATTTTTTATCCAGCCAATAATATTTATGCTGACGGATATGTTTATATCCCCAAATTGCGGTCTCGCAGGCAAGTTTTGCCGCGGCATACCCGTTCGGCAACACTGATAATCCGTCGGCTATCGCGAAACATTCATCATTAAAATTCAGGAAATAGTCTTCCTGCGCGTTTTCGTCGCCTTGTCGTTGACCTGCGGCAAACACCACGAGCTCACGCGGGGTTACCTCCTTGCGGAGTGCGTAAGGATTAGGAAATTGCATACTGGATTTTAGATCACTGCGTTGAAGCGCCGCTCAATCTCTTTCCAATTCACCACATTCCACCACGCTTTTATGTAATCGGCGCGGAGATTTTGATACTTCAGGTAATACGCGTGTTCCCATACATCCAGTCCTAAAACGGGAACGCGACCATCCATGAGAGGACTATCCTGATTTGGCGTATCCATGATGGTCAGACTGCCTTTGTCAGCGACCAGCCACACCCAACCACTTCCAAACCGCCCAATACCTGCCTGCGAAAATTTTTCCTGAAATGTGCTGAGGTCACCAAATGTTTTTTCTATAGCTTCCGCTAGTTTCCCTGAAGGGCTCTGGCTTCCTGCGGCGGGAGCAGCCATTACTGACCAAAACATCGTATGATTTGCGTGTCCTCCGCCATTATTCCGCACTTTGGTGCGTACCGCTTCCGGCACCCGGGTAAGATCACCAATAAGAGTTTCAACAGGAAGCGCCAGGAGGTCGTCATGACCTGCGAGCGCGTCGTTTAAATTTTTCACGTATGCCGCGTGATGCTTATCATGGTGTATCTGCATCGTGCGCTCATCGATAAACGGCTCAAGGGCATTATAGGCGTAAGGTAAATCTCCGAGGGTAAACATAGTTAGTACCTCCTTCCATATTATTATATAATGTCTGCATGGTCTTTCCTAGGCTACAAAAGCTTTCAAAAATAAAACAGTGGGTGACCAAGCGCCGCAAATTATTGTTCTGGGTGTTCCCTGCGGTACTCATCGGTGCATTTTATTGGCTCATACTCCGGGACCTTCCGTCTCCAACAAAACTTGGACGATATGACGTCCCGCTCGCGACCAAGGTCTACGACCGCAAGGGCGTCTTGCTTTTTGATATTTTTGTCGGACAAAACCGGTCACCCGTACCGCTTTCCGACATTCCCAAAGTGGTAAGGGACGCTACGATCGCTATCGAAGACAAAACATTTTATCAGCACTCCGGCATTAATCCGATCGGTGGTCTGGTGCGCGCGTTGTATGCGTCCATACTCAACAAAGAAATTCAGGGCGGCTCTACCATCACCCAGCAGCTTGTAAAATCAGCATTGCTCACCCCGGAACGCACGATTACCCGGAAACTCAAAGAATTCTTGTTAGCACCGACCGTTGAATTACTGTACTCAAAAGACAAAATACTAGAAATGTACTTAAACACCGTGCCATATGGCGGCACTGCCTGGGGCATTGAAACCGCCGCGGAAAAATATTTTGGCAAACCCATTAAAGACGTGACACTCGCTGAAGCGGCAATCCTTGCGGGACTACCGCAGGCTCCTACACTGTACTCACCGTTTGGAGCTCACCCCGAACTCGCACAGCAACGCCAAAAAGAAGTATTGCGCCGCATGGCTGAGGACGGCTATATCACCCGCGAACAGGAACAGGAAGCGGCAAATACGCCGATTGAGTATAAACAAGAAACGGGTATACAGGCTCCGCACTTTGTCATGTACGTCAAAGAACAGCTCGTAGAAAAATACGGGGAAGTACTCGTGGAGCGCGGCGGGCTTAAAGTAACTACCAGCCTGGATCTCGATTTACAAAATTATGTGCAGGCTACCGTTGCTGCGGAAGTCGCTAAACTCAAAAACATGCGGGTAGGAAATGGCTCGGCACTGGTGACCAAGCCATCCACCGGCGAAATACTCGCCATGGTGGGATCCGTTGATTATTTTGCTACGCCATCGGGATCATTTAACGTGACGACCGCGCTCCGGCAACCAGGCTCATCGATTAAACCGATTAATTATGCCATCGGTATAGAAAATAAAATCGTCACACCGGCCACGATGTTTTTGGATATACCCACTTGTTTTACGAGCGTTCCGGGACAACCTACCTACTGCCCGAGAAACTATGATGGTAAATTCCGGGGCCCAGTACAGCTACGGTTTGCGCTTGGCAACTCACTCAACATACCAGCAGTCAAAATGCTTTACCTCAATACCGTAAAAGACATGGTGGCATCCGCCTCTGCTTTTGGGCTCGATACACTGCAGGACCCCAGTAAATACGGATTAGCCCTTACCTTGGGAGGCGGAGAGGTACGGATGACGGATATGGCGGAAGCATTTTCGGTATTTGCCAACGCGGGCATACGGCACGACTTAGTTTCCATACTCAAAGTAGTCGATAAAAATAACAAAGTGCTGGAAGAATACAAAGACCCTAATTTAGGCAAAGAAATTCCTTCGCAATTGTTGCTCACCGGGGAACGCGTTGTATCGCAGGAAACCGCGTTTCTTATTTCCCACATACTGCTTGACAACAATGCCCGTATGGAAGCATTCGGGCCAAGTTCCGCACTGGTGGTACCAGGGCACGCAGTGTCGGTAAAAACCGGAACCACCAATGACTTGCGGGACAACTGGACGATCGGATATACCCCGCAGTATCTTGTCGCCACATGGGTAGGAAACAATGACAATTCCCCCATGAATAATTCACTCGTCTCGGGTGTCACGGGTGCCGCCCCCATCTGGAATAAAATTATGCGGCGGGTGCTGGAAGGAAAACCCGACATTTGGCCAAAACAGCCCGACGGTATAGTCGGTGCACAGGTATGCACGACCACCGGACAGCTCCCTCCGAGTCAGCCCGCTGAAGGCCAACCCGCCGGCTGCCAAACCCGATTTGAATACATCATAAAAGGCACATCTGCCCACAGCTCCAGTTCACGGCAATTGGTCGCGATTGACAAAGCGACTGGCGATCTGGCAGCGCCGGGTCAAACAGATAATATAGAAATGCAGGAACATGAAATCGCGTGGGACGGAATAACACGGTGGTGTTTGGACTGCGCGCACCCCGAAGGAAAAGCGGTGCTGGTCAAATAATACCGCGCTCATCATTTTCACTCCGGGCACGGTATATTTTAAAAAATAACAAATCCCCTCTTGTCGTAGAGCCTATAGACATGATATAAAAAATGGCGCTATGGCGCGCCGCAGACAATCACCATCGAAAGAACCCGTCCTTTCCCCCATTACACAGGCAGTACTTTTTATTATCCTTTCACTTATTTCTATCGGCAACGCATTACGGTCTGTGTTCCGCTTGGCTTTTGTTCTTCCGGTAAAATTATTTACTGCTCTCCGCGTCCTCTTTTATGAAACGTATAAAGGATCTGTAAGCTGGTTCCATGAAAAAACAGCGGTAAAACAAAAAACAAACAAACCAGGGAGACCCAAGCGTATCAGACAGTCCGCGAAGCTTTTTTTCCCGTGGTTCGATGTAAGAATTAAAAAAATAGCTTCATCATTTGGGAAAAACTTGCGCGCGGTTCGTTTGCCCACGCTCAGGATGCCGCGGGTACGCCTCCCTCCCGTCACATTACCCAAAATACGTATACCAACATTGGCGTTCCGTTTGCCGGCAATCCGCGTTCCCCCGTTACCCCGCAAAGCATCCCGCGATCCCCAACAATCCCAGCTGGCACCGCTTTCCCAAATCAAACCATTTGTTATCGGCGTACTACTCACACTCCTTTTCATATTTATTCCGTACAACGCATGGCTTTTTCTGCAATCATTACCAAACCCGCAATTACTTACCCAACGGGATCTTGAGGTAAGTACAAAAATCATGGACAGAAACGGGCAGCTTCTGTATGAAATTTATGTTGACCAAAATAGAACTCCGGTAAAACTCGAAGACATTCCGCTTATCGTAAAACAAGCAACGCTTGCCATAGAAGACAACGACTTTTATCATCATCCGGGATTTTCTATCCGTGGGATATTACGGGCAACTTCAAATTTGATAGTACATAGGGAAGTTCTTGGTGGAGGGTCGACCATCACGCAGCAGCTCATCAAGTCTGCCCTACTCACTCCCGAGGTGACCATCGTACGGAAAACCAAAGAAATTATTCTCGCGTTTTGGGCAGAATGGTTATTTTCCAAAGATCAAATATTTGAAATGTATTTAAATCAGGTGCCATACGGCGGCACCGCGTGGGGTATCGAGTCCGCCAGCCAGACATACTTTAATAAACCAGTTACCTCGCTAACACTCGCAGAAGCAGCGTTACTTGCCGGCCTCCCTGCGGCTCCCAGCGAATATTCACCATTTGGAAGTCACCCGGAAAAAGCAGTTGTCAGGCAACGGGAAGTGCTGGAACGCATGGAAATCGACGGCTACATAACCCCGGAACAAAAACAGCAGGCGATAGCGTACCCACTCCAATTTGCAAAACCAAGAGTTGGCATACGGGCACCTCATTTCGTCATGTATATAAAAGCATTACTCGAAAAAAAATACGGTCCGCGGCTTTTGGAACGGGGAGGATTACGGGTCGTGACTTCCCTTGATCTGACGCTACAGGAAAAAGTCGAAGAAATCGTCAAGACACATGTGGACTCCCTCGCCCGCCTCCAAGTCGGAAACGGGGCTGCGGTTGTCACCAATCCCCGAAGCGGCGACATACTCGCTATGGTCGGTAGCCGGGATTACTTTGATGACTCCAGGGATGGGAATGTAAATGTGACAACGGCATTACGGCAACCAGGTTCATCTATAAAAGTGGTGACCTATACAGCGGCCCTGGAAAATGGCATGAGTGCCGCGACTATCATAAATGATGCTCCCATTGTGTATCAGAATACCGGAAGCGAACCCTACGCGCCCGTCAACTATGACGGCAAATTCCACGGCCCCGTGCCACTCCGGAACGCGCTCGCAAATTCCTATAATATTCCCGCCGTCAAAACACTTGCTGCCATAGGGCTTCCGGCAATGATGGATAAGGCAAAAGCCATGGGTATCAATTCATGGAGCAGAGACCCATCACGGTACGGACTGTCGTTAACGTTGGGAGGTGGAGAGGTCACCATGCTGGAAATGGCAAGCGTGTATGGGTCGCTTGCAAATATGGGTAAACGCCAGGAACTTCGGCCAATTCTCCAAGTCACTGATTATACGGGGAAAGTACTCGAAGATCAGGTACCAAGCAAATCCGTTGAAGCCGTCAAACCGGAAGTCGCCTGGATTATCTCTCACATCCTCGCAGACAATACTGCCAGGAGTCAGGCATTCGGTCTCAATTCTGCACTCGTTATTCCTGGCTACACCGTTTCAGTAAAAACAGGTACCACCAACGACAAACGCGATAACTGGACCGCGGGATATACTCCGTCGTATGCCGCGGTAGTGTGGGTAGGAAACAACGACAACTCACCGATGAACCCATACCTCACCTCCGGAATTACCGGCGCGGCTCCTATATGGCACGATATTATGGTTGAAATTCTCAAAGGAAAACCGGATGAAACAAATCCAAAACCCGGTACGATCGTATCGCTACCGTGCTACTTCGGCAAAGTAGAATATTTTATAAGCGGGACAGAGCCAGCCGGCGGCAGATGCGCCACTATACCGACACAAACCCCCACGCCAACACCGTAACGAAAAAGCCCCTGGAATCCAAGGGCTTTTTATTCATCAACTGTATCCATTCTTATTCTTTTACGATTACAGTCCCAGTAACCTCAGGGGAAACGTGATTGTGATATTTCCACGTTCCGACTTTTTCAAACGTATATACATATGAACCGCCTTTATTGACACTCTTGAGCTGATCAAACCCGGGCAGCAGCTGGTGTGTTGGGTGCTGACCTGACGCTGTCCACATACCGGCGCTGCTTTCGTTGGTAAAGGTCACTTTCGTTCCTTTTTTTACCGTAATTTCTTTTGGTTGGTAGCCACTATCGGTGTAAACCACAACGACTTCCCCTATAGCGCCGCCTTTTTGGTTGCCCGCGCCTATTTGTTCTTCGGTGATAACAACATCGCCGCCGGACGCTCCCGATGGCGCTGGTGTAATATTTTCGGTACCGATTTTCATTCCTGGTAATTTCGGTTGATTACGGAAAAAATACCATCCGATAACACCACCAACTACGACTACTGCAACTCCAATGACTACTTTATTCATGCTTGTCTCACCTCCTTTTGGACAATTATCTCGTTACTATTTGCTATGCACTCGCAAACCGCTTTGTGCTGAATGTATGCTATTTATAGCGACATGGTAACAAAAACCCGTATTTGAGACAAATGGAGCACTCCATCCACCAAAAAATCCAGCCTCTTTCGAGGCTGGATTATTGTTAATATCCGTATCAAAAGTTACTCTCTTGGTCTTTCTTCACGTGGTCGAGCTTCGTTTACGACTAATGGGCGTCCATTGACATCCTTGCCGTTGAACATCTCGATCGCTTTCTTGCTCTCTTCATCGGAAGACATTTCCACAAATCCAAAACCGCGTGAGCGGCCGGAATATTTGTCAGAAATGACTTTTGCAGACACGACGGTTCCGGCTTGGGCAAAAGTTTGCGCCAAATCATCGTTCGTCATGTTGTAGGGCAAATTGCCTACGAATAGATTGATTGCCATAGTAGAATTCCTTTCCCCTTAGGTCTTGAAGGAGACACCCTGCCTAAGAGAAATCGTACAAGAAGACTCTCCAGAACTGGACGTTGTCACCACTTTGTTCCCAGGACTACGTGAGTATACCATACTGCATCGCGTGGTTTCCACTTTTATGCCTTCACTAGGCTCCGTTAATGAAGTTATTCCCTGTTGTTTACCGGGGTTACTCGAGGACTTCTTCTTCATCAAACGCCTGCTCTGTGGTGACGCTCCCTGCACCAGAACCGGCATCACTTCCCGCGGGCGTCTCTGCCAATGGCACAAACGCAAATGAATTCGTGACCGTATCAAACACCTGCTGCCAGTACGTTTCATCAGCAAGATTTGCTTCGATATACCACAACACCCCATCCCACACTGTTCCGACTAACACCTTTTTTGGCGTATCTGCGATTAAAACTTTTTGCGCTGGCTGATCCCCCAACGTGGTATCAAAAGAAATCGCTGATGATGGCGTTGCCGCTTTTTTACCCCAGGAAACGGTATCCGTCACGCCCTTGGGTAAATCGGTGACCCACACCGTTAACCCACCGGGATGTGCCGCGTCCGTTAAATCCACACGTGCGTAATTTACTTTGTCTTCGTCGTGTTTATTTACCGTTAGCCCTTCGGGGTATTGCATAGTAAATCCCGCGGCATCATCCCACGACGCTAAGGTAGGCGCTATAGTGGGCGTCGGCTCACCGCCAGGACTGATAAGCGAATCTGATGTGTTTCGGGAAAAATAGAGATACACTCCCGCTCCAGTAAGTCCCAACAGTAGACCTGCGAAAATTATAATAACAATCGGCCGCTTCATTTCACCTCAAAGTGTATCACGCAACAATATTTCTTGCTATAATCGTTTTATGAAGTTTATTGTACTCTTCTTGGTATCCCTATCGCTTACAATAATTGCCCCCCACGCTGAAGCCGCAAAGCCACGGGTGCGCGCGACGAGCAGCAAAAGCACTTCGGCAGTAACGAGTGGTTATTCAAAAGCAAAGCTCTCCAGGAATACCAATAGTGTTGTGGTCACGTTCGTAAATCTTACGAATGTATCGCGTATCACCTATACGCTTTCCTACACCGCAAACGGCATCGAACAGGGAGCGATGGGTTCTCTCGTTCCATCAGGAGTCACTGACTCCCGCGACCTCTACTTTGGCACCTGTAGTCATGGAGTGTGCACACCGCATCGAGGTATCCAGAAAGCCACGCTTATTATAGAAACGCAATTAAAATCCGGCAAAACAAATATCAAGCGCTACCGGATAAAAATATAATTTCACCCCTTTCTTCGCTCATTCATCGACGGTTATATAGACACAGGCAACATGCTGGCAGTATGATAGAAATAATCGTCTATGTTCTATAAAATCGGATTTTTTGTTCTTCTCGGTGTTGCGCTTTTTATTGCCGGTAGTCAGGCAAAAACATTCTTCCCGACGACATCGCCAACGCCCACGCCTACGGCAGCGATAACACCGGAAATATCTCCGGAAACAATCACAACCGCTTCACCCACCACTCCTCCCGCCATTAATGACACCGAAAGCATCCGTAAAGCCATGGCGCTCAAATACGGAAAGCAGCCCTCGGATGTAGAACTCGAAGTAAGCCAAAAAACCGCAATGCATGCCTGGGGCGTAACCAAATTCAAAGGTGAAATGGGTGGTGGATGGTTCCTGGCATACAAAGAGTCCGGCGGTTGGATTATCGTCGATGACGGCAACGGCACTATCTCCTGTGAAAAAATAGCGCCGTACAATTTCCCCGTATCCATGGTCGAAGCGTGTGTCGACGCAAACGGAAAACTTATACAGCGGTAGGGCTATGGTGGTTTTACTTAACAGCCTAGAATCGATATTCCGATCGTTCCGTGCAATTGCGCTACTTGTTACCCCCCTCAAATACTATCGCAACGATCCACCCGGATACACACCGGCAGCGTTCTCTACAATTTTACGCAATGTAAAAACAAAACGTATTCGAAAAACACCCCTTCACTGGGAGCTTGCCTGCACGTATACCAATGAAATACGACATACACATATATATCTGCGTCACCCATTCGATCCCACAAAGCCATCGGTTGTTTTCCATCATCCCTCAGGGGAAACAAATCATGCATTTGCCTTTAATGTAATCCTGGGCGACAGGATAGCTTCACGCTGCAATGTGTTTCTCATTAAAGCACAAAAACACAACTCCACAAATGAATTTTTACGCGAGTGTGTTGATACATTTCTTCACCACCAGCTTACTTTCGCGGGCTCTACCCTTGCCGCACAGGAGATCGTTAATTATCATCGCGCGCACTCCAAAACAAAAATAGTAATAAGCGGTGCTTCTATGGGCGGCATCATCACCACTATGCATGCATACTTTTTTGGCTCTGCTGATTACTATGTGCCGCTGGCGGCGTACCCCAATGTCGGTAAAATTTTTTTGGGAAGCTCATATAAATACGGCATTAGCAATTGGCGGACGCTGCGAACCCGCGCGTCATATTTACGGAGCTTTGACCTACCGAGGGCGCTCAAACCATCGCTCGCCAAACGCATTACCCCGGTGCTAGGGATATACGACAACATTGTACCGTATTCCGACGCGAGCAAGTTTTGGAACCAAAAAGGCGTTTCCTTCAAAGCATTCCCTTATGGTCACTTCACTCCGGCAATTAAACGTCAAAAAGTACAACAAATCATACTCACTGCCATCACATGAATGACTATCTCATCACCTTAGTCCAACAAGCTGCGGGCAAGGATGTGGTGAAGCTCAAGTTCCTCAATCGCCTGGAGGAAGGACACCTGACCCGAAGCGAAAATCCCACATCTCACCTCTGTGTGTATTTTGCAGCCTACGACCCGGCAGCACGCAAAGTATTCATCGGCCTTCATAAAAAATCAGGACTCTGGCTTTTCAATGGCGGACACATGGACCCCGGCGAATCACCAATGGTGACAGTAATCCGCGAAGCGAAAGAAGAATGGGGTATAACGCTAGACCCGGACACGGTCGCCCCACCACAATTTGCTACTCTCACAGAAATCGAACACCCCGAGCGGCAAACGTGTGAATGGCATTATGACTTATGGCACTTTATACCGGTTGACGAACACGTATTCCTTCCTAACCCAACACTTCTCACCATTGAATTTTCCCAATTCGGATGGAAATCATATGAGCAGGCAACAACACTACTTGTTGATCCCGCAAGTCAAGAAGCACTCGACTACTGCAAAAATCTAAAATAGAGGATGATTGCAGACATATTGTGCTGCAAAAAATCTATGCGTGTTGTCCCGCACGCAATTGTAGCGCACACCGCCCCGATGACATCGTCATTTTCCGACAAAAATGCCCCGTACGGGCCACCAATCTCATACGTAAGGAGAAACTGGAGCACGCGCTGCGTGTGCCGGGTGAGCGTATGACTGAGTGACGCGTCCTTTTCCTTTGCTATCCAGGCAATATGACTCACACCTTCCAAAAATACTGCAGCATGGGGGGCGATTGCCTCCTTGGTTTTCCCTGACAAATATTGGTCATACGCGTTTCCCCTGCTTGTCATATATTTCCCTGCGTACGCCTGCATAAACTGCCAATATTTTTCATTCGGTTCCACCCGGTACAGATGCGCAAATCCCGCCATGCCCCAACTAAAAAATGATGAGTTAAAGTCGAGCTTGCCGTAATGGAACATCGCGTAATTTGCCATCCGTTTAACGGATAACAAATAAGACTGTTTTCGCGTCAACCGGTAGCTCCGTATCAGGGCGTACATCGTTTCACCGTTGTTGTAGTCGGATTCAGTTGGTGTCGGCACATACGTGTTGATATACGCACCGCTTGAAGTTTGGGTGGATACGAGATAATTAGATAACCGCGCAAGATATTCTAAATTGTCTGTCGTCTGCAACGCTTCATCGGCCTCCATGTATTCAACGAGACCAAGTACCAGAAGCGCGGTCGTATTGGTTTGGGTTGCGTCGTTGTGGGTGATGGCGCTTGCCTCCGCGCTAATAGTTGCGGTAAGTCCACGGAAATACGCGAGCCCTTTTTCCAGCGTCCGTGCAATTTCAGGATCTTTCGTGTGTGCATACAACTGACCTAACCCATACAGCGCGCCGGCCTGACGGACAATATTATTTCCTTCTTTCACCTCACCGGTAGCAGAGATCCGTTCGTACACGAAGTCCCCCTCCTCCGTCTGGTTTCTGACAAACCACTTACCTTGACGCACAAGACTCCCCTGCAACCGTTCTGCCGCGTTTTCTTTTGGCATCACCTGCACAAGCCGCCACACCGCGGCGATAGCAAAACAGGCAAGACCAACAATCACAAAACCCCACACAACATGGACGGGGTCAAATTTCGAAGTACGTTTCTTTTTCATGAGCTCACCTCTTATTATATTGGCGTTTTTGTGTCTTGAGAGCAAGGCTTCTTCTGTGTCATGATAGATACATGTTCATACCACCACCACTTCTCCTTCTTGTCGCCATAGCCATATCGTATCTCGTAAGCAGCATGTTTCCCGGGCTTGCATTTAACGATGCGTCTTTTAATATCCTTGGGCTTGCCCTCGTTCCCGCGGGAATAGTTCTTGTACTCTGGTCTGGCAGCACACTTACGCGCAACAAAACCACCACACACCCCCGGGGCAAACCATCCAAACTGGTTTCCACCGGCCCCTACAGCTGGAGCAGAAACCCTATTTATCTCGGATTTCTGCTTATCTCCATAGGTACTGCGCTCCTATTTGCCAACGTATTGGCATTTGTGGGGCCGGTAATATTTTTTGCGTTTACCAGCCTTCTGATCATTCCGTTTGAAGAAGATATGCTGACAAAAGTGTTTGGTAAATCATATAAGTCCTATACCAAACACATCCGCAGATGGGTATAAACTCCCCATTTATTTCCGCCTCGGTATAACCATTTTGTCCAGCGCTTCCGCTAAATCGGCATACCGGTCATTGTGCTCTCTACTCCGTGCCCACAATCCGTCTCGCCACGCGCGGATACGTGTTTTCGATCTGCCCCTGACTACCGGTTCCAATATTTGCCGCACCTTTTCCTGATCGTGCTGGTTCGCTTTCCCAACACCACCGTACTGATTTACTAACCGCTCAATTTCATCCTGCAGTGCCATATATCACCCACCTCCTTTCATTCATAATTTTTGCCACAAAAAAACCCCGCTTTGGCGGGGTTCGATATGTCGGTATATGTTTTTACGCCACTACGACATGCCCTCCCCGTCCATAAGTGAGGTACAACAACACGCTACCTGTGTAACAGGATAAACCATAGTTATCCGATAACTCCCGTAAACATCAATGTTATGGCCACCCCGGTAAGTACGGCAAATACGCCAACCGTCTGCAGGAACAAATTGGCTGCCGCTTTTTTCTTGCCGTCCATATAGAGCATGAGTGGTGTATAGCAAAATACATATCCCATCACTGCCGCCGAAAGTGTAAAGAGAGAAATTATCGCAATTGGCGCAACCACCGTGTCTTCTTTGGGTGCAAAATGGGTACCCCATGTCATAAAGACACTAATAAACGTAATATACGCGCTTGCTGCCAACGCGTTTAAAAATGGGTTCTTTGACATATAGCATCAGTATACAACAAATTTCGTGATATAATAGCCCTTGTTCTTAACATTCCCCTGTGGCGCTCCGCCAGCTGGCGGAGGTAGCGCAGCGATATAATATAGCCATGTATTATGTCTATGCTGTCTATAATAGGGAGAATAATAAAATATATATCGGGCAAACAGAAGACATTGAGGAACGGATAAGTTTACACAACTCTAAAACGTTTAAAGGATCATATACATCAAGGTTTTCTGGTGACTGGAAACTCATATATAAAGAAAAAGTGAACACGAGACAAGAGACGCTCAAAAGAGAAAAACAACTTAAAAGTTATCGAGGAAGAGAGCATATTAAAAAATTAATATATCGTTCCCCTGAGCGCTCCGCCAACTGGTGGAGGTAGCACTTAGAGGAAACACATTCCCCTGTGGCGCAACGGTAGCGCAGCTTCCTGTTAAGAAGACGGTTGTAGGTTCGAATCCTACCGGGGGAGCATAAGGTTTTTTATTATAACCGAGTGGTTTGCCACTAACGGCGCTATTATTGGTGTGTAAATAACTTCCGCTATCTTCTTATCTTTTACCATTATCTTTTCAAAAAAGAAGCGTAAAAAATGTCGTTTCAAAAAGTCAGGCGCTTCGTCGTATGTTCTGCCTACATCGCGGGTAAAGTTAAGCACGTCCTCAACAAGTTTAATGTCAACGTGACTTTGTGCTTCAATCTCGCGTGTTCGGTCGTCAATTAACCTAATCTGCGCTTCAATTTCATCGTGCTTGCGCTTAAAAACAGTACGGTCAATCGTGTTATCTAGTAAGGCGTCTTCAAGTTTGTTGCGCTTAAACTCAAGTGCAGTGCGCTGGTTAATACACGCTTGCATATCGCCACCTGCACGCTTCCTACTGTCATCAACAAATCTACGCGCTTTATCAACCACAGCATCAATAAAATCTTGGCTAAATTGCACACCTTTTACAGTGTCGAATACCAACTTTTCAAGATCACCCACCTCCACGTATGGCGCAGGGCAACCATTGCGGTTCATCTTGGGGCAATGGTAATAAGCAATCTTGCCGTTTCGTTTAGTAAATCTAGGCTTAAAATGCCACTCCGCGGTATATCGTTGGCCACACTCAGCACAGTGTACGAACCCGCGGAGTAAAAACTGGTGAATGCGATTACGTGTTAGGAAGTTACGGTGTTTTGCTAATACATATTGGCACGTATCAAATAAGTCCTTACTAATAATTGGCATATGTTTGCCCGTTTTCCCCTCACCGTGCCAGCTAATCCAACCATAATAAAACCGATTATTAAGTATTGTTCCAATTACACTGTGACCTATGGGTGTGCCAGTTTTACTAACAATATCCCGTTCGGCTAACCAATTTTGTAACTCATAAATTGAGTAGTTGCCGGTTGAATATAGCTCAAATAGCTCCCGTATTATCGGTGCAGTGTATGGGTCTGGTTCACAAGTTTTTCGTTCCCTGTCAGCGCCAACACTCCTATACCCAATAGGGGGTGGGGTTGGTTGCCAGCCTTCCCTAAACTTTTGCATTAACGCATCGCGTGTTCGTTGACTATTAACTTCGCTCTCCCATTGCGCAACACTGGCAAAAATGTTTGGCACTAAACTTGTCCCCTCGCTTAAGTTGCCCTCGCTTACTGATATGAGCTGTATTCCCTTTGTCTTAAACTCGTTATAAAGCCTTGAAAAGTCGGTTACGTTACGGGCAAATCTATCAATCTTATAAATAACAATTGCGCCAACTGGCGTATCTACCAAGGCCTTGAGCATTTCCTGTAAAGCGGGTCTTTCGGTAGTCCTAGCGCTTCGCCCATCCTCAACAAACATCCGCTTTATGTGGTAACCTCGTGCCTCGCAAAACTCCTTACAGGCTCGTTTTTGGTTATCAATAGAAAACCCCTCGTCTGCCTGCTCCGACGTTGAAACCCTTATATAAACATATACTTCGTCCTTCATATTTCCTCCTTGTTGGATAATTTATAATTTATATCTTGCCTCATAGTATTACATTTAATTATACTTAATTATTCAATAGTAAATAGTCGTTTATAAAAAGTAAACTCCTATTTAATAATCCTTTGTTCAATTAACGCTTTTCGCATTTTTTCCAAACCCTTAATACTCCTTTTACCTTTTCCTTTTATATAAGTACTTTTATCTGGCACTGTATTTCCTTGATGGAGGGGAAATACTGTACCGATATGATAGGAACCGTGGTTCCAGTATGTCTTTAAGTCTTTGGATACCGTATAAGTATTTGCCCTGTTGTAACCCAGCCTTTTTTTATAAACCAAACCGGCGCTTATAAGTTCCCCTAGTAATTCCCTAACGTATCGCGGTGTCCTTCCAAGGTCTTTTCCTAAAGTCTGCTGACTTGGAAAACACTTATCGTCATTGCCACAATACTTTAGCAATGCGCAGTATAAGTACCTAGCTGGTATGGTAAGTTGCGATTGAGTTAATATTTCATTTGGTATCTTCGTGTAATTTTTCATTTTTATCTTTATCTTTAATTCAACTGGATTGAACCTATCTTTGGTGGATTAGTGCGCGTAAATCCTTCTGTGCACTAAAGAACCTATGTGGCTCAATGGCGCTTTTATAAGCCATAAAATCTTCAGTTAAAGTTTTTCGGCGGGAGTTATTTTCAAACGCAAACACCATACGGCGAACATTACTGCGGTCAATGGAAATGAGGTTGCACGACTGACTAAGTAGGAAAGTAGCTAATAAGAAGTTATCAGTTTGAAAAGTTTTATCTGTGCTCATAGTCGTTATTCTTTATCTTTAATTGCGCCATCTTTTGTTGGCGTTTAATCTTTATCAACATTAGGGCAAGGTTAAACCACTGTTCTGCGGCTTGCGTTATGTTGTTATCTTTATTGGTGATGTTTATCTGTTTATCCATACTGATTTACACCATCAGTATCGGATTTATGGAGGGGAAAATATAAAGAAAAACCTAACGAGTTTTACTCACACCTGAAGCTATGGAAGGATTTTGTTTATCCGATTTTTCAAATCACTTATTATTTGCCGTACCTCAACATAATCTAGGGGATAATTCAATTCGTCTGTGACTATCTTATCCATTATTTCAGGCGATTTATTCCCAAACAAATGAAATAAATATATAAGTATGTCACGCCTAAATTGACTATGTTTTTTCGTGTGCTGATAAGGTTTAAGTTGTGACTGGATAGCTTGTATGCCCCGCCAATTATCCTTAATGAAGCGGGTAAGTTGATTGGGGGTAGTGTCGCCGTAAAATCGTATATAGCCTTTTTTAATTTCCATTTCTTCCTTTTCCTCAGTGCTGTCCCCATAATCTAACTCAATATTTGCTTTGTAACGATGCTCGTCCTTTGTAAAAAGCGGCTGATACCAATCAACTTGGTCGGGTTTAAGCGGTAAAACGTAGCCGTAGTATAAATAGCCCAATACAAAATCGGAGTACTTTTTTACGTCTACGCCTATTCTTTTACACAGGTTCACAATTGGTTCATCGTACGGCATCGTAGGTGCGTCGGGGTGTGCCTTGCAGTGTTTTAAGTATTCAGCATATAAATCATTTTGTTTTTCAGTCGTATACCAAGTCTTTGGTATTTGGTATTTTTTCCGTAATTGTCGTATGTTTTGTTGAAACCGCTTGTTTGTAATTAAAGCAACGATGGAAACAACCAATTCCTGTTTTTCATCCACTTCAACCTCGCTACTTTTTATTAGCCAATTTTTTATTTCCTCAAGTTCCGCCCTAATGATAGGGTCATTTTTATCCATATTTTTATCCTTATTAAGACAATTATAAGAAAAACGGACGAAGAATACGATTGAATGGAGCTTATTTACGCACTATTATTTGGCAATTCGTTCCTGGATTAGTTTTTCAACTTCCTTAGCATCCTTAAGTTTTACCCTGTCAGCTATAAGTGTTTGGCCACCAGCGCTATGGATAGTTACCGTAGCTTGTCCTAAGCCGAGTATGTCCGGTTGGGTCATTTTTACTTCCACTCCCGTAATCTGTTTGTAGGCGAGTGCGTTTGATTGTTGATAACCAAGTAGCTTAAGCGCTTCAATTGCAACCTTATCTGCGTAAACGATTAAGTGGCCTTTGGTACACCTTGTTTTAAGTAATACGTCCATATTTCACCTCCTTGCCTCAATAAGATAATGCTAAATGATGCTTAGCATAAAAACAAGCCCTTTTTAAGGCTAAATGCTTAGTCTGGCTTAGTGGATTATGGACGATGCGTTTTCCACAATTACAATATGCGGAAAAATGCCAGATTGCCAAAAGTGCTAGGTAAAAAAATCCAAAAAAGGCGGAAGGTGTGCGGATTAACCCAAAATGATTTAGCCGATAAAGTTAATGTCAGTCGTGTTTATATGGGGTATATTGAGCAAGGCAGGTACACACCATCCCTTGAGGTGCTGGAAAAAATTGCCAAAGCATTAAAAACATCCCTAAGTACGTTTTTCTAAAAAGTTCGTCCTAGGCTTTGGAATGTAAACTTCCGTGGGGTTACTCCGTGTCTTTTCGCTATCTTGGCATTCTTCCTATTTAGTATTTCCAAAACCGGCTTAACTTTTACCTGTGCTTCCTCATAGGTAATGCTACCGTGGTGCATAGCAAAATGTATCGCCCGTGCTTCCGCCATCAAATCCCTGTAGTTCATAGTGAAGGACAGTCTACTGGAGTAAAAGTGAATTTTGGAGGAGCAAAAACAAGCCTGACGATGTATAATTATGTGTAAGTTATGAAACCGGTCGTTAAACTACTAAGAATTAAACAAGCCGCTGATATTTTAGGCGTAAACCCCGAAACATTAAGGCGCTGGGATAATGAAGGACGATTGCCCTCCATCCGTATTGGTTCACGCAGGGGTGTCGGTGATAGGCGCTATAAATTGGAAGACATTGAGCGTTACATTGAGGAAAATAAGAATAAAAAGTAAAGATAAAAATAAGTATGGATATTATTGACGAGCAAGCCACTCGTAAAAAGTGGATTGACGATAAATTAAAAAAGGCTGGTTGGGATAAGATAATCCCCTATAAGGAGGGGATGGATACTTCAACCTTGCATAAGGTAGCGGTTACCGAATATATGACCACTACCGGACCGGCGGATTATGCCTTATTTGCAAATGGTAAGTTAATTGCGTTTGTTGAGGCAAAAAAGATAAGCCTTGGTCCGCAAAACGTCTTACAGCAAGCCCATCGTTATGTTAAAGGTGCACAACAACAAGGTTTAACAGTCCCGTTTATTTACTCCACTAATGGTGAAGTTATTTGGTATGAGGATTTGCGCATTACCCCAAGCCGCTCACGCCAAGTACAGGAGTTCCATACGCCTAAAGCGTTAATTGAGTACCTAACTAGCGACACGCAAAGTAACGCACGTTGGTTTACTGCCAATCCACCGAACAATAGTAAGCTCCGCCACTACCAACGTGAGGCTATAACAGCGATTGAAAAAAACATTACTGAAAATAAACGGTCAATGCTGATTGCTATGGCAACCGGTACGGGTAAAACCTACACAATTGCCTCGTTAGTTTACCGCCTGCTAAAGTCCGGTGTTAGTAAGCGCGTTTTGTTTTTGGTTGACAGAAAAGCCCTTGCCGCCCAAGCAGTAATGGAGTTTGCCGCGTATGAAGCCGAAAACGGCCTAAAGTTTAACCAGATTTACCAAGTGTATAGCCAACGTTTTAAGGTAGACGATTTTGAGGCCAATGAAAAGGTTGATTTTAATGTCATTCCCACAGGCTATTTAACTGACCCTGACGGTAACCAAGTGTTTGTGTATATTTCAACCATCCAACGGATGCAAATAAACCTGTATGGCCGTGAGGGTATGTTTAGTTATAGCGGCGACTACGACCCAGATGATGATGCAGACAAAATTGAAATGCCGATTAACGCGTTTGACACGATTATTGCTGATGAGTGCCACAGGGGTTATACAAGCCACGAAGTAAGTAAATGGCGCGGAGTATTGGACCACTTTGACGCCACAAAGATAGGCTTAACTGCTACACCTGCCGCCCACACCACCAGTTACTTTAAGGAAATTGCATACCGCTACACTTATGAGCGGGCTGTGCAAGATGGATATTTGGTTGATTATGACGCGGTAAAGATAGCATCAGGTGTACGCATACAAGGCATTACCCTAAAAGAAGGCGAGGAAGTTGAACAGGTTGATACACAAACCGGCGCACAACAACTTGATTTATTGGAGGACGAACGACATTTTGATGTGGCTGACGTTGAACGGGATATTACAGCACCAGACAGCAACCGCAAAATCATACAGGAGTTTGCTAAGTATGCCTTGGAACAGGAAAAGGAGTTTGGCCGGTTTCCCAAAACGCTTATATTTGCTGATAACGATTTAGCTCATACTTCACACGCCGACCAGTTAGTTGATATTTGCCGCGATACATTTGGCCGAGGGGATGCCTTTGTACAGAAAATTACCGGTTCACCAACCGTGGATAGGCCATTAACCCGCATAAAGGAGTTTAGGAATAGACCTGAACCGCATATTGCAGTTACCGTTGATATGTTATCAACCGGTATTGATGTACCCTCAATTGAAAACATCGTGTTTTTACGGCCGGTTAAGTCCCGTATCTTATTTGAGCAAATGCTTGGGCGCGGTACACGTCTTTGCACAAACTTCCCTAACGGTTTAGGAACACCGCCAAAAACACACTTTACCGTGTTTGATTGTTTTGATGGAACATTGCTTGAGGCATTTAAGAATAGCACTGGTATAACCCAAGTAACACCAACCAACCCAACAAGAAGTATTGAAGAAATTATAAAAGCTATAAACGACAACATTGAGGTTGAGTACAACACACGCTGTTTGGTAAAACGACTGCAACGCATTGCTAAAAATACCACCGCTGAAGGGCGGGAAATGTTTGCCAACTTTATACCCGATGGGGATGTAAGCGCGTTTGCCAAAAAGTTGCCGGATATGTTGAGTGAGGATAGGGTTGGCACATTAAAGACGCTGACAGACCCGAACTTTATTGACCTACTTAAAAACTACCCAAGGCCGCCTAAACGCTTTATAAGGGCGATTGAGCAGGAAGACACAGTTACATCCGAGTTTGTCTTTAGGACCACCGACGGGCGCGAACTAAAGCCTGAGGATTACCTAAAACAGTTTGAGCGGTTTGTAAAAGATAACCCCGAGCATATTGAGGCGATAAGCATTGTGTTAAGTAAGCCCCAAGGGTGGAATACCAAAGCCTTAACAGAATTGCGCACCTCACTATCCAAACAACCTGAGCGATTTACTGAAGACAACTTGCGCCGTGCTTATAAATACCCCTTGGCAGACATTATTTCAATGGTCAAACACGCCGCCAAAGACGAGCCGTTATTGTCAGCCAAAGAACGGGTTGACCTTGCGGTTGAAAAGGTTATTGGAAAACAAAAGTTAAATGAAAAACAGGAACAATGGATTGAGCTTATAAAACTACATTTGGCTGAAAACTTAACCATTGATAAGGAGGACTTTGATGAAATGCCGATATTTACAGATTTAGGTGGAAGTTTTAAGCGTATTAACGCGGATTTTGACGACAGATTGTTGCCATTTATTACCCAATTAAATACGACGATGCCACAGGTATACGCCTATGCAAACTAATACAAACATTGTTAACAAATTATGGGGTTACTGCCACGTACTCCGGCACGACGGTATGGATTATGGTGACTATGTGGAACAACTTACCTATTTGCTTTTTTTGAAAATGGCGGAGGAAAAGGGTGCAGACATACCTAAGAAGTACTCGTGGGAAGTGCTTAAATCCAAATCTGGCACTGAGTTAATTGATTTTTATAGTGAGCTATTGCGTGGTTTAGCACGACAAGAAGGTTTACTTGGGGCGATTTTTGTTGAAGCGCTATCTAAGTTCACCAAACCAGTAAACCTTAAACGTTTGATTGACCTTATTGATGAAATTGATTGGTCGGGGTTAAACATTGATGTTAAAGCCCAAGCCTACGAGGGTTTACTAGAAAAATCAGCCGCCGAGGGTAAAAAGGGCGCAGGGCAATACTTCACTCCCCGTGTCCTAATCCAAGCAATAGTCAATGTAATGAAACCCGACCCAAGGGAAATAAAAGACTTTACGATATGTGACCCAGCCGCAGGTACAGGTGGATTTTTGTTAAGCGCCTATGAGTGGTTAATGCACCAAAGCAAAGGTGCAATTAACCGCGAAGACATTAAGCGTATAAGGGAAAAAACTTATTATGGCACGGAGCTAGTAGCAAGGCCACGCAGGTTAGCGTTAATGAACCTATACCTGCACGGTATTATTTCCAACATACGATTAGGCGACAGCATTTATGAGCCTGACCGCGGTGACAGGTACGATGTGGTACTGACAAACCCGCCATTTGGCACTAAGGGGGCTAACCAAGTACCGGAGCGGCAGGACTTTACCGTTGCAACAAGCAATAAACAGCTAAACTTCGCGCAACATATCCTTACCATCCTTAAACCGGGAGGCCGTGCGGCGGTTGTACTGCCCGACAACGTGCTTTTCGGCGACCAAGCGGCAGAAGTGTTTAAGATTTTGATGCAGGATTGCAACCTGCACACAATTTTACGTTTACCTAACGGTACGTTTACCCCTTATAGCCAAGGTGTTAAAGCCAACGTAGTGTTTTTTACCAAAGGAATACCCACGGAAAACGTGTGGATTTATGATGCGCGCACTAATGTACCGGGAATAACGGTTAAAGATAGGCCGCTAACCCACAAACATTTTGAGGGGTTTGAAAAGTGTTACGGCGACAATCCTAATGGTCAATCACCGCGTAAAGAAGCTGACTCCAAAGAAAATCGTTGGAAAATGTTTACCATCGCTCAGGTTAAAGAAAAGCATTACAAGTTGGATGGTTTTAAGTGGATTAAAGACGAAGATATTGAAAATGGTGATGATATTGGCAAACCTGAAGAACTTATTAAAAGCGTACTGTCTGAACTAAAGGAAGCTACACATAGCTTGGAAAAAATATATGCAGAATTCACAGACGGTACTAAATAACAATGGTTGGAAGGAATACCAACTTAAAGATTGTGTTGATATTTTAGATGGCCAAAGGGTGCCAATTAACTCAAATGACAGAAGTAAAAGAATTGGTGAGGTACCCTATTATGGAGCAACAGGTCAGGTAGGTTGGATTAACGATTATATTTTTGATGAGGAATTGGTGCTTCTGGGCGAAGATGGCGCCCCCTTTTTGGATAAATCCAAGCCAATCGCGTACATAATCAACGGCAAAAGTTGGGTAAATAATCACGCACACGTTTTAAGGGCAAGAAAAGATATTTCAAATAATCGGTTTATTAAATACTACTTGGATTATTTTGATTTTAGTGACTATGTTGCAGGTACAACCAGATTGAAACTAACACAATCTGCAATGAAAACAATCCCAATAAAGTTGCCAGATGTAACAACTCAAAATAAAATTGCCGATTTACTGAATAACCAAATTATTTCAATCCATAAAACTGCTAGTAAGTTAACTAGTGCTAAAAATCAGCTCAATAATTTTCGTCAAGCAATTTTAACTGCGGCGATTACCGGAAAACTTACCGAGGATTGGCGGAAGAAACAGCTGTCAACGATAAAAGACTTAAATAGTGTATGGGCAAATAAAGCATTGGGTGAATTATGCGAAAAAGGTAAAGGTATAAGTTATGGTGTGATTAAGTTGGGAGAACATATTGAAGATGGGACTCCGTGTCTTAGAACAAGTAATGTCCGATGGTTGAATTTTGAATTAAATGGACTAAAACGAATTTCACCTACTTTATCGTCAAGTTACTCAAGGACGATACTAATGGGCGGTGAGGTATTGGTTAACGTGCGTGGAACGCTAGGTGGTGTCGTGGCTGTCCCAACTGAAATGAAGGGATGGAACGTTTCCCGCGAGGTAGCAGTAGTCCCAGTAGATAAAAGCAAAGTTTTCCCAGATTTTATCGCATATTATATTGGGTCAACTGTTTCACAATATTGGCTAGCAAACGTACAGAAGGGAGTTGCATATACAGGGATAAACTTGGAGGATTTGAGAAACTTGCCCATTGAAATTCCAATTCTGGAAGAACAGAAGGAAATAGTAAAAAGGGTAAAAAGCTATTTTGAGCTTGCAGATAAAGTTGAAAAGCAAATTGAGGCCGCGGAAGCAAAGGTATCAAAACTAACCCAAGCAGTTTTAGCTAAAACATTTAATAACTAATATGTCGTACGTATCACAAGGATTAATTAGTCAGGTTTCAAGCGGGGTTTCACAAACCACAATGACCGATATATCTTCCCTTCACAACAACATTAGGGCACTTTTACCGAATTACGAAACTTTTTTGCAAGGAAGCTACGCTAATGATACAGCGATATCCGATATTAACGATGTTGACATAGTTGCCGTTCATAACCCACTTATGAGCCTATTAACAGGCTCAAGTCAGCCGAGCAACCTTTTTTATGACATTAAAAATAAACTGGAAGCAAATCAAAACTATATGGGGATGGTAACAATTGGTCATAAATGTTTAACAGTAAACCTTAATACCAAACAAGCAGATATCGTTCCTGCAATAAGGTCCACAGCTGTTCAACTTAATCAATACAGGGAACCACTGATTATCGCTCAAAGCATAAGAAACTATCCCAAGACCCATCTTGCTAACGGGCAAGCTAAAAACCAGCGTACAAACAACAATTATAAAAAGTTAGTAAGAATGTTGAAAAATTATGTTAATAATTGGAACTTAAAAAACATTGCCCCATCTTTTTATATTGAGTGTTTAGTTTATAGCTATACAGACAATTCATTTGGTAATGACTTAGCGTATTCGCTAAATAACATACTTAGCCATATGGTTGGTCAAAGTTTCGTTTCAACATTCACAACTGTTGCAGGGGATAAAATAGTTATTTCACAAAATGAATGGTCTCCTCAAAGTTTTATAGCCTTCAGGCAACATATTGCCAATAAGTTGCCACAATTAAATGCCGCGGCAAGGGCAACGTCGGAAACGTTAGCAAACAGTTATTTTCGCCAATTTTTTAATATATGAAAGATCAACAAAAATACATCACCTCAATCGTAATATTAGTTGCGTTAATCCAAGTTATAGCTAAATGGATAGGGGGGATTTTAGGAAATGGCATTGCTTCATTCATTGCGTCAGTTGGAACTGTGAGCTTCATAATTTATGGGTTATATTACGCTTGGGATAAATGGCTTTGGAAAGAACAATGGTTGGCATTTTTGTTGTGTAAACTAGTCGGTTTTTATGAGTACCCAGTATTAACTGGTAGTTGGCAAATAAAATATGAAAGTACATTTAATAATGGCAAAAAGGGCTCAGGTATCGCTACAATAACTCAAAGCTACTCAACCTTATACATTGAAGGTGACTTTGGCAATAGTTCAGACTTTGAAAGTTATTTTGCTAGGCTCAAACAAAAGGAAAATGGTAAATGGTTTTTAGTTTATGCTTATCGGAGTAAGGCTCGCTCAAAAACCTTACTTAACTCAGTATCTGGTGGTATGCACGAGGGTTTTACATATTTAGATGTAATAAATAACAAGAAACTTGAGGGATATTACTCCAATGATGAAAACAGGAAAACAAGGGGTAAATTAGTGTTTACTAAAAAATAGGGGTCCTATATTCGTTGCTATATTTTTTTCCTTCGTAATTGTTCATCAGCATTTTTCCCCAATCTACTTAAAGTAGCTAAAAAGTTCTGCTTTAGTTCGTTTGCAATCTTACCTTTATACTCAACGTCAAACCTTTCCCTATATCTGTCTGGCCGTAAGTTTTTAAGGGTAAAAATAATGGCAGTGATATTACGGTCTTTGGTAATTGCTAACCGTAGGGCGTTTTCAGCTTCATCGGCACGTATGTCAAATCCATCAAGCACCGTTTCATCCCAAAGGTGGGCAAACCCCTCATCAATTATTCGCCAATGATACACAGTGCTACGCGCATAACCTAGGGTTTGACAGGCAACCAACACGTTACCGGCCGAGCGTAGGCTTTTAAATTCAGCTATAAACTTTTCCTGTTGTTCCTTAATTTCACTTCGTTTTGCCATAGCCTTTTTTATATGTGTCCAATCTGTCCAACTTTAGCCTCAAATACTAGCTTGTAGTGCTAATTTTGGTTCTTGGCGTAACTTTTTAATTTCGTTCCACCTAGCACGCATCTCACCCATATAAGCGGAGTTAGTAATCGCTGTTAAAATAGCTTTAAAATTAGGCAGTATAATAGTCTTAGGGCTAGGGAGCAAACTGGCCTTAATATAACCTGCCCCGATGCAGGTTTTTTGTGGTTTTTGATATGAAAAATAGCTCTAAGTCTGAATACGAAGCTTATATAAATATGCGTATTGCTGAGTCACAAATCCAGTGGGAGCGCTACAATGCAATGCTTGTTGTAAATACAATATTTATGACCTTAATTGGTCTTACGCTTAACCCTAACTCAAATGTTCCAATTCTCGTTAAACAAATTCTTCCCCCTTTAGGAATAATTTTGTGTTTACTATGGCTTCAAATGACAAAGAGAGGCTTTATGTGGACTAAGTTTTGGACTGATTTAGCAAGAACAATTGAAGATAAGCATGGGCATAAAAATCAGATTAATCCCTTTGTTGAAGGTTTAATACATAAAATCAAAAACGAGGCTTTTATTAATACAAAAATTGCGTCTTTTATAGTAATTTGGATATTTATAGTAATATATTTGATAACACTTATTGATAACATTTTTCCATATTTATGCAACATTTGCAGGATTAAATAATTATATGAACGAAAAAGACATCGAAAAAGAAGCCTACCTAGAAAAATTCAAAAAATCAGATGAGCTTATAAAGGATGCTATTAGAGAGGCCAATACTATACCTAAAACTCCGGCAGGTGAAAAACAGAACCTGGATATTATTAAACATTTGATTAAGCGATTAGCAATGCATCAAGTAAGTTTAGAAAGGCAAGCTAGTAATACCAACAAATGGTTATTAGTGCTTACAATAATCTCTACTATTGCAACAATAATTTCCTTAATAAATGTTATTAAGGATGTCTGTAACTAGCGAGAGGCATATTCTCTCCTTGAAAGGCCCTCTCCAAATGCAAATCTTGAATGGCTAATCATACCACCCTCACTTTGGATAAGCCTGTCCGCATAGCCTGCGGGAAACATATGAGTTCTGCTCATCTCTCCATTTTCACAAGCAGCAATTGTCATCGCTAGTATGACAGATAGTTGCCATGCCACATCGCTGGGAGATTTTTTAACTGAATCGTCTCTAAATAGCTTGTGATAGTACTTGCCCCCACTTTCCCATTTGCCTTCTTCTGTGTATCGAGCAAGCAAGCAGCCGGCAGTAAAAAACATGACGGCATTTGGTCCAAGTAAATTTTTCTCACTCTCACTAAAAGATGATGGGGTCGCCCTTTTGTACCATCTATCAAGATTATTATCTGTTGGGGAGGTGCCACCGTAGCCAAAAATAATTCCCGTTGCTGCAGCTGGGAACCTCATCAGTTTTTTCGCAGAAGCGATATTTTCTAAAGCCTCATCGAAATCTGGAGCATTTAGCGTTGTTTTTACTTCAAGGACGGCCATGACTGCTTCAGGTATTACTATCGCAAAATCTCCCTCCTGAAAAAGATATGCGGCAGGAGAATCTTCATCAATGATTAGAATATCAAGTTGTCTGCTGATTTCGCTGTTAGATTTATAGATAAAACCCGTTTTAACCGAATATCTCTTGGTTAGAAAATTTCTCAATATAGTTCTAATTATTTCCTCATGATAATTGCCAGAGGCAACTCGATGAGGCACAAGGGTCTTTATGCGTTGGAATTTGCTTTCAATCTCGTTTGCGAAACTCTCAAAAAATTCAATTCCTGGTGCGTTAATATTTACCATTATCTAAATTATACTCCTACTGAGGCAACAATTGAGCTGTTATGTCTTTTTATTTCCTCCTATCGTTGTTCTAACTCTCTCATGTAGGCAATATTCTCAAAAGGATTAATTACAATAGCTGGTAAAATGAGCCTAGATGAGCGGAGCAACAAAAAGTGATGACCCGAAAGGGTCGTTGTTTTTTTCTAATTCTTCTGGAGACAAGACCCCGGTGATTCGCAGCGGACTTCTGATAAAATCTACCTGGGAAGGGTATGAAAAAACGCATTATTATCATCTTCAGTTCTTTCATCCTGGCAGTCGCGGCGTTGTGGATAGGTAGTTTTATATATGCCAATGATTTTTCGGTACCTACCTATGCGGACGAAAAATTATCTTCCCTACAAAAGGTGCTGATAATGTTCCCCCACGCCGATGACGAAGCGCTCACCTCGGGCGGACTAATCTCCCGCCTCGCCAAAGAAAAGGCTCAAATACAGTGGATTGTTTTAACCCAAGGCGAAAAAGGTAATCCCGAAGGGAAAACAGATGAGAAGCTAAAACAGATACGGTCCGGGGAGGCGCGAAAAGCAGCCGATGTGTATGGTGTGAGCAAGCTTGCTCTTCGTGAGTACCCTGATGGTGACGTAGCGGCACACAGAGAAAAACTAACGGAAGAAGTAGAGGAAATTATCGTCAGCAGTAATCCTGACCTGATCATTACGTACGATCAGGCCGGATTGTACGGTCATCCGGATCACGTGGTTACTTCCGAAGTGGTCACTGAAATAACCAAAAAATTTCCTTCAATACAATTGTGGTACGCGTCTTATCCGCGGCGCATCTTAGACTCGGTCAGTCTGCCTGAAGAAATGGCGTTAGATGTAAATTTCAAAAACAAAAGGGTGTATCCGACGATCAAAATTTGGGTCGGACTTCGTGGTGTTATCAATAAAATAAAAGCGGTGTACTTGTATGAATCGCAAAGAAACTCCTACGTGAACAGCTTCCCCATCACATTTATTCCTTTATGGTTTTATGTTTCGCTTACGCCGTTTGAATACTACTATGTCGCCAGGTAACCGGTACTTGGTTGCCGGATTTGATCAGGCGGTGCGCTTACCGCAGGACGCTGACCCAAGCCAGGTGTGAGGATTCCCGTTCCAGCACCAGCCAAGATTAGGGTGTTTAGCCCCATTAATCCAGATCGCCGGGACTCTTTGGTCACCTGCGTGCCGTGAGGCAAGAAGCGAAAAACAGTTATTCTTCATTAAAAACTCAGGGTAATGCGTGATTATTGCTACCCCCTCATCAATGGTAAGGGGCGTGCGGCCTTTTTCCCGTATTTTTTTCATGGCTTCGCTGGGCGGCTCATTAATCGTATCTCCACCCCTATCAATTCCTATAAGTAAATAAGCGCCGCCGCCGGGTAGCTCGACTTCTGGTATTACCTGAAAATCGGTTGGCTTGTAGGGAAAAAGCTTTGTTATTCCGGCTTTACCATCCTTTTCCACCAATGCCATTGCTTTACCGGTGGGTACCACGTCACTTTTAATCACAATGACAAAAGGCAAATACCCGATTTCAAAATCACCATCTGGTACATCGAGTTTTTCAACGTGTGTCTTTAGGGGCGCAACAAGGTTAATAAATTCAGTTTCTGATATACCGGCTAATTTGGGGTAACTCTTTTGAATTAAGTTGTGGACTTGTTTATCAAACTCCTGCAGTAAAGACATGCGTACCATTATACGGATTTGACGTGCTCCGATAAAGCTCCTAATAACCGCCATTCATATATACGGATATTTTAAAATAAGCAATTAACAGTCGCCTTTATATCGGACAAACTACCCGGCCATGAAATAACAATACTTCTTTTTTACATAGGACAAATACATTGAAGCGTTCATTTCGCGTAACCTTTGTAAAACATCCAAATCTGATATACTTCTCTCCATGAAAAAGCTTGTTGTTTTTGACTGGGACGATGTGGTGACGCTCGGCTCAAAAGAGGGTTATTACGCGTGCTATAGAGAAACGCTAAATGCACTTAATATCGTTTTGCCTGAAGACGAACTGCATAAACGGATACAACGCCGATGGGGTCAACCGTATCAAGAAGAGTTAAGGGAGCTACTTCTTGAAAGACCTGATTTGCTCAATCAAGCAAACAAATTGTTTGAAGAAAAATTTTGGGGAGATGTATTTGTCCGGGAACTGCGTGAGGTCCCCGGAGCAAATGAGTTACTTACCTACCTCAGCAGCAAATATACCCTTGCGGTGGCAACCGGAAACCATCCCGACATGCTCAAAAAGAAAATATTTCCGCGATTCAATATCCCCGACGTGTTTGCGCAGATAGTCACCGCTTATGATGTGCCGCCTGAAAAAACAAAGCCCGACCCCTACATGCTCGAACAGATTATGAAAACACAACAATGTACTCCAAGTGAAACTATCTATATCGGCGACGCGGAAAATGACGCGAAAATGGCACAAAACGCGCTGGTGGAACCAATTGTTGTGCTTACCGGGCACCTCAATAGGCGTGAAGCTGAAAAACTGGGAGTAAAGCAAATTTTGCCGGATATTATTACACTCAGGCAACTGTATTAGCGCGCTCGTGCTAATTACCGGTCATTCATTGTCCGGAGCAATGCTAATACCTGCTAACCCACATCCTATACAGAACTCAAACGTTTGCTAAAATACATCCATGTACACCTACTCCGATCAAAACGCCGAAACATATAGCAAATTAGGTATCACCGGCACAACCTACGAATCGGGTTTCAATGAGGCAAGAAAAATATTTGGTGATTTAAGCGGCAAAACGGCGTTGGATTTTGGATCCGGTGCCGGACGAACGGCACAACTTCTTCTTTCTATGGGGGCTTCTCGGGTGGTTGGCGTTGATCACAATCAAAGCATGATTGATCAAGCAAAAAAACTTTCGAACCCAAAGTTGGAATTTATCAAAATCGAAAAAATGATTCCTTTTCCCGATAACACCTTTGACGTAGCAATTGCCGCCCATGTGTTTGTAGAGGTCGGCAGCATTGAGGAAATGAGGCAAATCTCCCAGGAAGTACACAGAGTTCTTAAGCCGGGCGGGTCGTTTGTTATTATCACAAACAATTCTCAAGCGATGGGCTGCAACTACATAAGTTACGGATACCCGAAAAATGACAATCTTAAAAGCGGAGATAAGATGCCTTGCACAATTAAGAAAGGAAAAGAGAGCTTTGTTATCGACGATTATTTTTGGATGGAAGATGACTATCGGAATGTGTTAGAAAAAATAGGATTTTCCGTTTCAATGTCCTTTCCTTTGGTGTCGGGCAATAATTGGCTCGATGAAGCAAAAATCGCTTCACACGTGGTCATTAATGCCGTTAAATAACAGGCATTGTCCCAATAAGCGATCCGTTCGAACGAGCTTCATTTTTCGATACTCACGGAGGTAACGGTCAAATTTTCTGATACAATAACCACATGAATGAGGACATAAAAAAGATTATCGAAAGTTCATCTTTTGTTGTTCACGAGGGGAAGTTCGTTTATACAAAGGTGCGTACCGCACCCCCGATTAATGAACATTTTCTGGTAAGTAAGGATGCCGATGAAATTACCGTCGTTACAAAAGAAGAAAATCTTACCCGTCTTGACGTCATTGAAAGAAACAAAGACGACTACTCCCTGATCGAACTGAAAGTTTCTGTTCCGTTTTATTCTGTCGGATTCCTCGCCGCAGTCAGCTCGGCAATAGCAAAGGAAGGGATGAATATTCTTATAGTTTCCACCTACTCAAAAGATTACGTTATGGTAAGAGTTGAACACACGGAAAAAGCGGTCCGGACGCTCCTCGATCTCGGATTTTCAAAAGGGTAAGCAGATATTTCTCCACAATGGGAATTAGAGCGCCGTGAACCGGATTTCCCTTTTGGCACCTGAAAAGTAACACTGTTGCAAAATGGTTTTTACAATTGTTAGAATAATTACAATGAGTAAACTCATTACCTGCATCTGGTTTGCGAACAACAACGGTGAAGAGGCCGCAAAATACTACATCGATACATTCAACGCCGCCCCCGGCAATCATAGTGCATCAATGGGAGATATCACGAAATCCCCCAAAGCAAGCGAAGAAGTTTCAGGAAGACCCGCGGGTTCTATTTTAACCGTAGAATGCGAGCTAGACGGGATAAGCTTTATGCTCCTTAATGGTGGCCCTGTTGACCAATTCAAGTTAAATGGCGGAACTTCATTTATTATTGAGTGTGAAACACAAGAAGAAATTGATTTTTTCTGGGAAAAACTTTCCGCGGTTCCTGAAGCTGAGCAATGCGGATGGTGTACCGACAAATACGGGGTCACATGGCAAGTAACCCCAAGAATATTAGATGAAATGATGCGCGACCCGCAAAAAGCGGAGGCGGTAACCGCCGCTTTCATGCCGATGAAAAAGCTTGACCTCGAAGCAATTCGGAAAGCTGGCGAATAACGCCGTAAACAGACATCTTCGTTTTTTTGATGAAATTATCAGCCCGGAACATTAAATTCCCGATATTTTCTATCTATGACTACTAACATCTGCAAAAACGGTCACTCTTTTGAGAAAAGCAGCTCCTGCCCCGTCTGCCCAAAGTGTTCAAACGAAGCAATGGCTAATAAATTTGGCGATGAATTCCCCAACATAGGTGCGCCCGCATTCCGCGCGATAGATAACGCGGGTATAAAAACACTTCACGATATTACAAACTATAGTGAAAAAGAGTTATTGTCTCTTCACGGGTTTGGACCAAGGGCATTAACAATGCTGAAAGACGCATTAAACAAAAAAGGATTATCATTTACCGAAAAATAACCCCGCTTTTTAAGCCAGCGCCCCGCATATTAGGCCAAGGTGGTCATCACAAACCCAGCAAACAGAGAGTAGAGCGTTTCTGAAATTTCCCCGGAAGTTACTTTTTTCTTTAAATAATTTGCCTGAAAGAAAACACCCCTTTCGTCTGTATTACTGGCAGACACACAAAACTCTATTTGTGAAGGGAGGTGAAAAACAGTATGACCAAAGCAACAATATTTCTCGGATTAACCGCACTCGCTCTCGGAGGAACAATGCTTGCTCCACGGACAGCACTTGCTTACAGAGATAATCCGGCCGTCAAAGGCCCGAACTACACCGAAGAACGCCATGCAGCCATGGAAAAAGCGTTTGAAACAAAAGACTACAATACCTGGAAAACGCTCATGACGGGGAAAGGCAGAGTAACTCAGGTAATAAACGCTCAAAATTTTGCTAAGTTTGCCGAAGCGCACGAGCTTGCCGAGCAAGGAAAACTTGATGAAGCCAACAAAATAAAAGTAGAACTCGGACTGGGACTCCGCAACGGAACCTGCCCGGGTCAGGGAATGGGAGGCGGCAGGATGAACCGTTAACCATCTTTATACGAAACGCTGATGCCTCACTTATATACCTATGAGTGAGGTTTCAGCAGTGTGTAACCTAACGCACATATGTGCTATCCAAAGGCGGCGTATACTAAATTAAATTATCATGAGTGACATATCCGGCTTATCAGACGAGGAAGTAATTGATATTGTCCGTAGCAAAGACAAGGAAGCATATGCAGAGATTATTAAACGGTACCAAAATAAGCTTATGAGATATGCGCGCTCCATCATAAAAGACGGACAAACAGGAGCAGATGTTGTACAGGAAAGCCTTATCAAAGCCTACATAAATCTCAATGGGTTTGATGTCAAAAAGAAATTTTCCAGCTGGATATACCGCATCGCACATAACGAGGCTATAAATACACTGGGCAGGCGCAACATACAGCAATCGATATACGATCACGCAGGATTTGATAGCGGCGTTAATCTGGAAAATGAGTTCATAAAAAGCGAACTCGTCAACCATACCCATCACTGTCTCGATCAAATGCCTTTACTATATAAAGAGCCATTATCACTTTTTTATCTTGAAGAAAAATCGTATGAAGAAATAAGCGATATCTTACGTATTCCCGTTAGCACGGTTGGCACACGAGTCAGCCGGGCCCGCGGAATTATGAAAAAACTATGTCTCAGAAGTCACAAATAACATCAGTAAATTTCGAAAAAATCATCATGGCAAAAGTGAAATCCAACAAGATTTCAATGAAGCCGCGCTGGTACTTTGCATTGGGGTCACTCCTTATAATGGCGGGTTTTACGAGCTTCACCATCGGAGCTGTTTTTCTCACTAATATCACCTTATTTTTACTCCGTCAACATGGACCAATGGGGCAATGGCACCTGCAAACCATGCTCAACAACTTCCCCCTGTGGGTGCCGCTCCTTGCCGTAACCGGCATCACGTTAGGCATACTGATACTAAAAAAATATGACTTTTCCTACAAGGAAAACTTCTGGCTCATCAGTGGCGGATTCATCGTTTCCATCGTGCTTGCCGGCTTTGTTTTGGATTACTTAGGCCTCAATAACTCACGGCTTCGTCAGGGACCAATGCGACATTTCTACCGACAAATTGAAGAACAAAATAAAATCACTCCCTATAAACCGGTAAAAAAGTGGGGTCAAGTGCAGGGTAGATTTTCTCAGAAGGACGATTAGCAATTCGATGGCTAATTTATACAAATGAGATGAAAGGAGGTGAATAAAATATGATTAACATCGTTTCGATCATACCGGTTTTTGCTTTGTTGTTCGCCGCATCTCCAGTCTTTATCACAAATAACAAAATAATGGCGCAGGGCTCGGGATCACAAACGCAACAGAAAGCACAAGTTACTCTATCTCCGGCCGCCAATCAGATACAAAACCAAATTCAAGTAGAAACACAAAACGAGGGTGGGGACTCGCAAATAAATGCAAACACTCAGGAACAGGAGAATGTCAGTGGTAGTCAGGAGACACAAGGCCAGGGCACGCAAAAAGAAACATCACCTCGAAGTGGGACGGCCACACAAAGCGTGAGTAAAGCTGCTCAAAAAGTCGAGGAGCTGCTCATTACCAAAACAATGCAGGGTGGCATTGGTCAGCAAGTCAAAGTGATCGCTCAAGAACAGAAGTCTGCTCAGGTGCAAATACAAACTGCGCTGGAAAAAGTTGATGGCCGGGGTGGAATACTTAAAGCCATTATTGGACCCGACTTTAGCGCTTTGAAAAATATGCAAAAGCAAATGGAACAGAACCAGTTGCGCATACAACAGCTGGAAGAATTACAGAGTCAACTCGTTAACCAAGAAGAAATTGACCAGGTGCAAGAAACAATCCGGGCAATGGTAGATCAGAATGTGGCCTTACAAGATAGAATAGCTCTTGAAGAAAAGTCATTTAGTGCGTTTGGATGGTTGTTTAAACTATTCGCAAATTAAGCTACTAAAGACAAACAACAATCCTCACCGTCATCGTGGGGATTGTTGTTTTAGATCTGCTAATTAAGCATCCCTTATTAGACTCTAATTCTTTGTACATGTAGGACAATAAACACATTTGTTACAATTACCGTATGACGAAAAAAAGTATTTCAGATGGCGTGGTGCACACTGTTCCCGCTGATTTACGTGAAGCACTGTTGGCCGCGCCAAAGGCGCTTGCGGTCTGGGAAAGTCTCACTCCCCTCTCACGCAACGAGTGGATTTGCTGGGTCACATTCGTCAAAAAAGACGAAACAAGAAAAGACCATGTGAAAAGGGTTATCAGCGAACTTCAGGAAGGCATGCGGCGCCCCTGCTGCTGGATCGGTTGTATTCACCGGAAAGACAAAAAAATAAGCCCTTCGGTTCGGGCAATACTCAACAAAAAATGAAACCATTCCGCTTCAGCCCAATATCAAACAAAGAACAATTGCTTGCGGCAATAAACCATATACACGCCGCGTGCCACGCGCTCTGCAAACAACTCACGGGACATCATCTACCGGTTGCCGGAAACATAGGGATCTTCTGTCACTACGATGACGAATATACATTCCTCACCCGGTTGCGTGCTGAACTCACCGACTTGTCTGACAGCGTCTACGGAAAGTATTTCAGGCTATACGAGCCATGTGTTATCCCTGCAACGGACACCGCCCCTGCGGCTACCTACACGCATCTGTACATCCGCAAGCCCGATGCTTTAAAACCTCAAGTCGGTGATATTGATTTTTTCCTCGAGCCCGAAAAATATGCGCAGCTCAAACAGTTAGTGCAGAAAAATCCCCTCATGAAAGGTATGAAAATACTCAACCGCCCTGACTTAGACTTGATAGAATTATATGACCCCAAAATTGACGCGCTTGGTTATATTGGCGATAAAACATGGCGATAACTGTTAGCCGGCGCATCCCGGATTGCCATACAAAATTCTCCGGACAGTCTGTTCGTCGTTTCGGCTCAACAACACTATACCCTGATATTTCAGTCTGGCAGTTAACTCCCCCGGCAATGCACTTGGTGTTTCCAATAAGCCTATGATGCTATACGGATTATCATCTCCTGCAATCCTGTTACCGGAAATCTTGCCGCAACCGAGGCATATATGGACAACCATCAGCTCCCCGATAATACTATCGGTATAGGCATTATAGGAGGCGTCTTTAAAGACTAAGCCTACCGGCCTCATCCTCGCATTACAGGAAGACTTCCTATCTCCGGGAATAGCATGATCGAGGTGTTTCGACCACAAACAAAGCGGGCAATGATTGCGGTGTTTCGTTCCTATGGAAGCATTGGAAATGATGGCGCGGCAAGTCAGACATCGGAAAGATGCCTGACGAGAACAAAATCTTTCTTAGGAGAACTTGTAAACATCCACATGTATTATACCACCACGGTGTTCCTACAACGCGAAATCCTCTTTATGTCACGACACGCACCGTTTCTTACCGGGGATAACTTTCCCCCCAAATAAACTCCCGCCGCGGGTATGATACCTTATAGATATACGTATGAAAGGAGGTGAAAAAAATAAATGAACGATCAAAATAAACCGGAAGACAAAAAAGGCGGCGTTAACCCGGCGGTAGCAGCAGTAGCCGGTGCAGTTGTCGGAGCAGCCGCAGTAGGAATTGCGGGTGTTGCGGTGTTAGCAAATAAAAATAGCCGCAAAAAAGCAGAAAAAGCTATCGATGCGGCGAAAGACAAGATAGATGATCTAAAAGAGAATGTTGAAGGAAAAATTGAAGAAGGAAAAGAAAAAGTGGAAAAAGTAATCACCGCAGTAAAGGACGCATCCAAAGACGTCGTCAAAGCTGCTCAATAAGTGACACAATCACTGCAAAAAAACGATAGCCGACCCGAAAGGGTTGGTTTCGTTTAGAGCTTGATAAGCAACTTTACCTCTTTTGTGACAAAAACAACGTAGACTGCCGTAACGGCGATTATTGCGGTGGTTATCTGTACAACTACCGGTACATGAAAATATGAAAATACTCCCCATATAATGCCTATCCCCACGATGCTCCCCGCGATAGACCGCCAGAGCGTCTTGGCAATCTCAAATTTGTTCGTGAGCGCCGGCCAAAGCAGCACCAGCAATATTACTGCTTCAACAGCGACCGTGACGGAATCAATTGCCGCTATTCCGACTGCTCCCGTTTGCTGATACAGCATAACTCCAAGAACAATAAACAGTACGGTGCGGATCAGTGTTGCGTACATCGGAATCACCGCCTGTTGCCGTGCGTAAAAAGCCCGTACCAATATCTCCATGAGAGTATGTGCCAATAATCCTCCCATAAATGCATATGTCGTCATCACCAATAACTCTGCGTGTGATGCTGAAAAATCAAATACATACTCAATTAAGGTCGCCAGCACACCAAACACCAACACGCTCGCGATAAGCGAGGCGGCAATAAGCACGCGGATAGACGCGGACAACGCTTGCGCAAACTCTTTCTGCATATTTTTGCTGACAAATGCCGAAAGCGAAGGCAACAATGCTATGGCGATAGACGTACCGATAAGCGTCTCCGGTACCTGCATGATGAAATACCCGTAGGTTAACGCAGTCACCGATCCAGGCTCTAACCGTGAGGCAAAATTATCCCGTAACAAAAAAGTCATTTGTATAAAAAGGACGGTAAGAATTCTGGGACCCATCAGGCGCAATATTTTTACTAGCTCGGGGTCCTTCACATCAAGCGAAAAAGAAAACCGGAATGTATAACGCAATAGAGCTGGTATTTGCACGACTAAATGCAAGAGCGATCCCAGCACTACCCCATACATAAGCCCGAATATCCCCATGGCAGGCGCAAGCACTACGGCCCCAAAAACAATACCAATGTTATAAAATACCGGCGCGATCGCCGGCAACAAAAAATGTTTGTGCGCCTGAAGCGAGGCCGTCACCAATCCGCTTAATGAAAACAGTAGAGTCGCGATCAAGTTAATGCGGAGCAATGTCACTACCAGTTCCTGCTGAGACGGGGAAAATCCGGGCGCTACTCCTACTGGGGAACTGACGAGCACCGGCGCGAACCACGCGACACCAAGTGATGCCACCGCGGTGATGGTAAACAGCAGCGTTGCTACTTTCGAAAACAACTTCCACGAAAGATCTCGCCCCTCTACATCCAGATACTCCGCAAATACCGGAATAAATGCCATCGCGAGCGCCCCTCCGGAAAACAACGAAAATATAAGATCGGGCATATTATTTGCCACATTAAACGCGTCTATTTCGGGAGTAAAACCGAACTGCGCCGCAATAAAATATTGACGAGCAAGACCGAGCAGTTTATTGATACCGAACGAAACGCCGATAATAACCGAAGCTTTAAAAATATTGGACATAGAAATATAACGCCGCTATATATGTATCTACGTGTGCTGCAGGAAATACGCTATAAAGCTGCCAAAAAATCTTTCGCTTTACTAAATTCCGGATAAAAGAAAACCGCCCTGTTTGCTTCTTCGCGCGCCTTCTCTCTATTTCCCAGACCTTTATAAGCAATTGCTTTTTCCAGATGCGCTTCAGCGAATGAATCGTTGCTCAACAACGCGATATTGGCGTATTTTATTGCGGTGTCATATTCACCAAGTTCGTTATACGTCTGTATCGGTTGTATCTGATACCAGAGCATCCTTCTCGGCCAGCCGATAGACTGCGACCGCTCAAATGCCTGTTTTGCCCCAGCATAATCGCCAAGCGCGTAAAGGTTGGTTCCCAAATTAAACCACGCGTACATGTCATTTTCGTTCTGCGCGATTTCGTTTCTCGCGATACGGACTGCTTTCTCACGCATTATCGTCTCGTCCCATACATCTCCTACAATTGCCCGGAGTAGCGCTTCGCTTCCCGGCCGGTATACCGGCAAATATTCGTAATTAAATGCTTTCCACTGTGTCTTGGCAAACTGTTCATAGGGATAGGTAATATTCACACCGATATACGAATCGTCTGCGATAAACACCCCTTGCTCGTCGTCATACCCCCGGATAATCGTGACGTGCCCAATATCTTCGTTGGGGTGCAACCAATCCTCGACCACGACATAAAATCCATTCGCAACCAACTTTTTTAGTAACGCTATGTCTCCCCCATAAAATAATTTCGACTCAATACCAAAATCATCCCTGAGATACTCGGCTATCTCATAGGTAAACACATTTGTGTCATCTGGATTGGTCCGCAGTTTGGCTTTTGTTTCATTCTGGCCGACGTCAAAACCAAAGTACTGCAAAATCATGGATGTCGTGGCGGGACCACAGTTATTAAATGTTTGAGGTACCCACTTAGCACCCGGCAACAACGCGCTCGTGCCCGGTTCTTTTACATGAATATTTTCTTCCTCATTTTTTTGTACCGGAAATACTTGATTGATCATGCCCGTTGGCTTATACACGTCTGGCTCCCGCATGGCACGGACAAGCCAGAGCACACCAACGCCAACCGCTGCAAGCGTTACTGCCGACAATAAAAGAATAACCCATCCGTTTAGCCACCTATGTTGTTTTGCCTTTTGCATCATTTATAGAGATACCATCTGTCGGTATATGTAAGTATGTTACGTTAAAACAGCGATCGCGACACCCTCGGCTTTATTGCCTTCAGCGCGGTGCCGGGAGAATTACCAGTCACCCTACGGTCAGAATAAATTGGCTCCCCAAAAAACTCTAACCCTGCTTCAGTATAGTCTGTAACGACTTCCGCTCTGAAGGGGGATACTGACAGAAAAAATCCACTGTCACTAATAAGCTCCCTACCGGGCGCGCTGTATCTATATACATAAGGAAACGCCGTACGCATCGTATCGTAAGACAATCCCACTCCCAAGCTGGCAACCACCCCACCCGGCTTTAATATTTTTTTGAGTTGTGCATAAAACTCCAATGTAAAAAAACCACTGTAATACGGGTCGATAATACTGTGATCCAAAAGCACCACATCATATTTTTTGTCGGTAAAGCGGATATAGTTACGAAAATCCCGGAGAATTATCCGCGACCGTATATCGGTCGTAACGGACCGGTATTCTTCTGGAAAATAAATTGCGCCTGCTTCTAGCACAGGCGCGGTGTTTTCCACTGTATCCACGCTATTCACTTTTGGGGATGAAAGATATGCCGCTGACGATACCCCGCTGCCGTACCCCAAAAGCAGCACGTCCGCGGCTCCCCCAACAATTTCGAGCGTCGTGTATGCCCACTCTGCGTGCACTTTCCTGTCCCAGTCATAACTGTAATATTCATGCACATTATTTACCGTCATTTCTACCGCCTCGTTGTCATCTGTTTTCCAGACTTCTACCAGCCCGGACGGGCTATATTTCCGGTACAGCAAATTATCAAACCGGTACAGCCGGTCATGCACAATACCGCTTTGTATACACCAGACAAGAAATGAAATCAGCACGACAATCCACAGGCCGTGCGCAATTTTTTTAAACGGGTATATAAGAAATATCGCGAGCGCTGAAAAACTAATGGCGGTGATATATGACATTTGTTGACCAAAAAGGTAAACAAAAACATACCCATACAATAGTCCACCGATAACATTGCCGATAGTACTCACGGCATAAATATATATGATGTAACGCTCGCCTTTATGATAAAGCAGCTCTATGGCGGTCGTGTACGCCACCCCGGCAATGAATGAGGGAAAAAACGTCGCAACGATAAAATATGCAATCACTGCCCCTTGGCTCGGGCTGATATACACGAAATAATCTTTCGTAAAATAGAATAGAAATACACCTACAATGAGGTTAGCCTGTAAAAATGCAAACTTTTTCCGGGCAGCGCGTTCGTTTTTTGATTTAAACCGTTTCCAAATTCCTACATATGTACCCGCAGCCAACCCAGCCAAAAAGACGGAAATAATCAGGGAATTTGAAAACGCACTCGCTCCTATGACATAGACAAACTCACGGAGCAGTGTGAGCTCCAAAAGAAGAGACACAATACCTGCTGTAAATATCGCGACAAAAATCTTCGCCATCACTCTCCCATCATATCACTCATGGTGGTTTACTTATTGTAATGTTCGCTTATTACTCTACCAACAAGTACCGCCGGCATGGTGAGGAGGGCTCCCCATATTCCGAAAAACCATGTACCGATGAGTACGAAAAAAAGCAGCGCGTATGGATTGATCCCAGATGACTTCCCGACAAGATACGGTGATAGAAAATAGTCGATCACGATATTGAGAAGTGCGTACATTGTAAGTACTACAAAACCTTCCAGAAGCACCGAGGTGTTGGGTAGAAAACGGATAGTGTCAAATATCGCCACTCCACTGGCGATAATCGCAGCCGTCGTAATTCCGACAATCGGAATAACGGATACTGACCCGGTAATAAGCGCGAGTAACAAGGCAAACTGCACTCCGAGCTTCGAAAGAGTAATCCAGGTAACGACAGTGACGACACTCATGAGTACGAGCTGGGTTTTTGCGTAGGTCAGAAGTGCTGCCCCGATTTTATGTGACAACGGCTTGCGGTGGTGTACGGATGATTTTTTTATTTTTTTCTTCATATATCTATTATAGCGGCTTTTATAGCAGTTGTGCGAAACTCCGTCGCCCACCGCGGTTATTGTTCCTGTTGTATTACAATAGTGATATTCCATGAAAATCGGCAACACGCTTTATGTCACCAAACGGTCTGTGTGGCGCAAATGGCTCGAAAAAAATCATGCTACTGCGCCGGACATCTGGCTTATTTTTTATAAAAAAGATTCAGGGAAACCGCGCATTTCGTATGACGACGCGGTATTGGAAGCGCTTGCTTACGGGTGGATAGACAGCATCGTCAAACGGGTGGATGACACCTCCTTTGCCCAACGGTTCTCACCAAGAAGACCCACAAGTGTCCTATCGCAAATGAACAAAGAGCGTATCCGCGAACTTATCAAAGAAGGAAAAATGACTGACGCGGGTTTACGTGCTCTCGCGCACGTCTATAACCCACATACTGACAAAAAGGAGCCGTTTACCGTACCGGACGGCATATTGCGGGCACTGAAAGCCAACAAAATAGCATGGCAAAATTTTCAAAAATTTCCGATGCCGTATAAGCGCGTCCGCGTGGAATATATAGAAAGCAGAAAGCGTCATGGAATCGCGGCGTATACAAAATCGCTGAAGCATTTCGTAACAATGACCGCTCAAAACAAGCGGTTTGGTTTTGTGAAAGAGCGCAGCTAACCCACACTCATCCGCTTTCACGTAGAAAATTTTTCGTATTTTATATTACAATGCATACGGGCATTCGCTACGCTCAAATGTATGCACTACTTCAATGAATTGGAGGCCAACATGCAAAGCAAATTACACCCATATCTTAGCTTCGGCGGCAATGCCCGTGAAGCAATTTTATCCATTGGCTCTAGGAAACACTCTCACGATGACCACCTACAAGGTGTCCGGGATGCTGCAAAACGTTTTGGCTCCAAAATCACATGAATAAATCAAAGACCACCCCCTCTGCCTATGCATACGTCATTCACTACCACAAAACGGTCAGGCCGCATTATGATCTCCGTTTGGAAATTAATAACACCATGCCCTCGTGGGCAATCCCCAAAGGACCGACACTTGACCCAACCGTCAAACGACTTGCTATGGAAACAACGGAACACGATATGGCCTACCGGCATTTTGAAGGCGTCATACCAGAAGACGCATATGGAGCAGGTGCCGTCATGATATGGGATGAGGGAACATATATTGCTGAACGTGAGATAACCAAAGGCGTGAGAGAAACGGTACCCGATTTAAAAGAATCCTCAGAGGTAATGCAAAAAGGCCTTCAAAACGGTGAAATCAAGTTCGTGTTGCGGGGTAAGAAAATGAAAGGCTCGTTTGCGCTGGTAAAAACCCGCGGGTTCGGACCCAAAAACTCATGGCTTCTTATCAAACATAAAGATAAGTATTGTGTCGCCGGATACGACCCGAAAGATTTCCCGAAATCAACAAAAAGCAAACGAACGGTAGAAGAGATTGCCGCGGCATAACTATTTATACGCACCGTCCACCTTACGTAACAATTATATGAGCATGAAGACACCGAAAAACTCCCGGCACAACCAGATCAATATATACATCCGTTCGTTTCCACCAGAAATCCAACACCGGCAATATATAATATTGTTTTCCACTCAATGAAAACATTTCATAAATTACTGGCTTATGCCTTAGTTGTCGCTTCGACGAATAACTTCGTATGGTTTGCACTCACCTATTGGGTGTATCTCCAAACAAAGTCAGTTGTGTCCACGGGATTTGTCGGAGGAATATTTTTGGTGGCAACGGCACTTTCCGGATTTTGGCTTGGTTCGCTTGTCGATCACTATAAAAAGAAACACGTCCTTGTAGGCTCCGCGTCGACAACGCTTATTCTATTCTTCTTGGGATGGATTCTCTATACCATTTCGCCCGCCGTTATCTTTACTTCCGTGACCAGTCCGGTTCTTTGGGTACTATCGCTCATTCTCCTTTGTGGAGTCATTGCCGGAAGTGTTTTGAATATCACTATCTCTACCCTGATCACCCATTTAGTTCCGGTAAAAAATCACGACAAAGCCAACGGGCTTTTCGGAACAGTTATGGGCGTATCGTTTGCCATTACGTCACTGGCAAGCGGATTGGTATTGGGATATTGGGGGATGTCATGGGTACTTTCTATTGCTGTCATAAGCACCCTGCTTTCACTCACCTTCCTTGCAAACATTGCCATACCCGAAGCAACGATTATTCACGTTGAAAAACAGGAACCAAAAAGAGTGGATATCGCGGGCACCATCAAAGTAATACATACTATTCCGGGGCTATTTGGGCTCATATTTTTTACTACATTTAATAATTTTATCGGCGGCGTGTTCATGGCGCTCATGGACGCGTATGGCTTATCCCTCGTCTCGGTGCAGGCGTGGGGCACATTGTGGGGATTTCTTAGCTTCGGTTTTATCATCAGCGGGCTGTATATTGCCAAATATGGTCTCGGAATAAATCCACTCCGCACCCTATTCCGCGTCAATATCATTATCTGGACCGTGTGTATATTTTTTACTATCCAGCCGTCCATAGTCCTTCTTGCCGTCGGGTCATTTATTTGGATGTTTTTGTTTCCGTTTGTAGAAGCCACAGAACAAACGATCATACAAAAGGTGGTTCCTCCCGAAAGGCAGGGGCGGGTGTTCGGGTTTGCACAAAGCATAGAGCAGGCAGCATCCCCGCTTACCGCTTTTCTCATCGGTCCACTTACCCAATTTATATTCATCCCGTTTATGACGACCGGCACGGGCGCTGATCTTATCGGTGATTGGTTTGGTACAGGTCCCGGCCGGGGAATTGCGCTTGTCTTTATTACTGCCGGTTTTATCGGGCTTATCGTCACACTCATTGCCATGCGATCACAATCCTACCGATTATTAAGCCAGAGGTATTTAAAAAAATAGGAGAAACAAACAGTAATTAATGCCAGCCCTTCGTAGGAGTAGATGGATTTTTCTGTTCTCGCTGTGCTCTTATTACCCGTTCGCCAACGACGATATCATGTCTCGTTTGCTCACTCATCTTATGCTTAGATAGTTTCGTGAGCGAAATCCACCGCGTCTCTTCTTTAGCGGTAAGTGCTTTGGGAATTGCATCAGTAATTTCCACATAAAAAATAAAGTGAGCGCCAAATTTTTCGTGAATATAGTCATATACCGGGCGGATGGAGGATGCTTTTACGGGAATTCCCAATGATTCTTCAATACATTGTTGAAAAACTGCCTGAGGCTCACTTCCTTTATCACTCTTCCCACGGAAGAGCACAAACTTCACTTCATCACCATGGGTTTGTTGTTGCAAGAGAATTTGTTGTGAGGCAGGGTGATAAAAAAATCCGCTTGCATAAAATGGTTTATGCACATTTGTATTATAGCTGATTTTGAAGCATAAGTCACGTAGGTATCAGTGACATCAGACACCTCAAATATCTCTGATATAATCAGGATGATGTCACATACGCTGCCGCTCTTTAACGACATGTGACCACTCATTTATCTACCATATGCGCGCATGGATGTATTGGATTGGCACAGCGCTCCTGCTTGCCGCGGTTTTTTATATTTCACTCCCTCACGTGTCCCAAAACACTATCTATGTGTCACCTTCGGGTGATAATAATAACGCCGGTACAATAACGCGACCGGTCAAAACCATACAACGGGGTGTCGATATCGCTAAACCAGGAGATACGGTACTGATCGCCCCCGGCCTATACCGCGAAACCGTGTCGTTATCGGAAAAATCCCGGTCGGTCAAACCCATCCGTTTATACGCCGATACCAGCCGCCAACAACATGCAATTATAACCGGAAGTGAACCATCGTCATCACTCCCCTGGAGTCCGTGCAGTGACGCGGGATGTGCCGCGATCCCCGCGGATTCACGAAACCACGTATATACTACGACACTTCCATGGGATGAAATCCCCACAATAATCACGGAAACGGGCAAGGATGGCACAGTCACGCGGCTCCCGCTTGCGAGAAACCCCAACGAACAAGTATCGGATCCGAATAAATATCATGAATTCTGGTGGCACGCAGCTTCAGGAAGCCCGTCGATAAACACGCTTTATGATCCGGCCCATCTCACACATGCTCCTCTTATGAGTGGCGGCCGTGCGTTTATCATCGACGGCGCTGACCGTTGCGGTACTTATATGTATATACTCCCAATAAAAAAACATGACCCGGCGTCAGGCACGCTGGAAACCGTGGGGCCCATCGGTGCGCTCACTTATGGTCATCAGGAAAACGGGATAAGCCAATACACAACATACTATATCGATAACGTTGCAAGCCTCCTCGATACGCCCGGAGAATGGTACTTTGACCAGAAAACAAAAAGCCTGTATATCTGGCCGTTGGGAAATGACAACCCAAAAAATCTTACTATCGAAATCGGACGGCGTGAGGTTGGTATAAATATCAACCGCTCACAAGTTGTCGTTGACAACATCCGCATACAAAACATAAACGATCATGGGTACTTCGATTACCCAACCGGGGCTATTGTCATAGCGCCACATACCGCGATTGATTCCGTCTCACTGCACCGTATCCACAGCGCGCACTCTGGATATGGCATCCTGGCAGAACCACGGGGATCAGGGAGTATTCACGGCATAACCATCACTGATGCGCGCATGGATACGCTATCCAAGGGAGCTATCTCACTCATGGGGTCAATAGAGAACAGCCAAAGCATCAGCAATATACGCATTGACCGATCGGTAATAGAAAAGTCAGGATTTCCGTACGGCGAAGCTGCGGTAAGTGTTGCCCGCGCATCGGATGTGCACATAACTCGCCAGACGATCCGGGATGTCGCAAGCTACGGCATACACGTCGGCGGATATGAAAAAAAACCTATCGTCACAAAACAAATAGTCATAGCAGACAATATCATAGAACGCTCCTGTCAAAATTCATCTGGATGTGCAGCACTAAAAATATTCGGAGGGCAGTTTTCAGATACATTTATTAAAAATAATACGCTCCGGGATACTCAAGGCTGGTCCTATTGTGTCGAGGCGCGGGACAAACGCAATGGTTTTGGTATGGGCGTGTTTATCAGTAACGCCAGCGGTATAAAAGTCGTTCACAACCAGTCGATAAACAATACGGGTTCTGCGTTCCTTGCATTTACCCGCCAAATGCCTGCAACCGATAATATCTTTTACGCAAACACCGCGGCAAACTCTCTTGTGGGTATTGCGCTGGAAAGCGGCGCTGGAGATGCCGACACAGATCCCGCTGCGCATGCTAGCCGCCATAACAACTCCGTTATCGCCCGTAACACGCTTACCCAAAACGAAACTGCGTTGTCAATCGATCCAGCATCACCGCAATCACTTATTATTTTGGGGAATACACTTATCAAAAACGCAACTGCATTACTTTTTCAGGGAACACCTGTCGTATCACCTGACGATATCCCGCTACAGTACCCTTCGTGGCAGCGCTAAAAATATCCGCTCTCAATAAGCTTTTGCCGGTCCTGTTCGTTAATCCAGGTGGGTAGCGGATACGACGCGCGCGAATATTCAGGAAATGCTGACTTTAATTTCTTATACGCTTTCAGTAAGCGTTGCACGAGTGACCGGTTTCCCTCCGCGATATTCGTTCGTTCATCAGGATCAACATTTATATCGTATAACTCGATTTCTGTTTCCAGATCGGTGTCGTACACCATGAGGCTATGCCGGTCTGTCCGTACACTTAATGGCCCACCATTGAGGTGCTCGGCGATAACCAAAGGATGAGTTCGCCCGGAAAACACATCGAAGCCTGAAATATTTGCCGGTATTTTTTTCCCGGTAATGCCCAAAATAGTGGGCATGACATCGACAAGCGAGACCAGTTTGTCTGACCGGCCGGACGGATATCCCGGGACATACACAATAAACGGAACGCGCAATACCTCGTTATATAATGACCATCCGTGTGAGTAAGCGCCATGTTCAAAAAATTCATCACCCTGATCTCCCACAATTACTATGACAGTATTTTCCAGCATTCCTTTCTGTTTCAGGCCTTCGAAAAATTCTCCAAGTTGAATATCCAGCTCAAAAAGTGTTGCGGCATATAACGCGTGGGTGTATTCACCCTTTTCCGCTTGTGGCAACTCGTCAAATTGCCGCCAATACTCGTCGTTAAAAATCGTATAGCCATCATCAAATATTTCGTACGATTGGGATGCGCTCTGATACGAATCAAGACGTTCGCAATATGCGTAAGCGTCTCCGGTTAACCGGAAAACAGCATCCGGATGCAGCGATCTCAGTTTAAGGTAGGTAAACCTGCATAAGTCCTCAAACGTCATTCGCTTTCTGTCGGGTCCGTCATGAAACAACCGCACATGTTCGTTTGCCGGCATATATGGCTCGTGCGCGAGATAAGTGTGCATAAAAAAGAAAGATGGCTTGTCCAACCGGCCGGATAATGTTGCGACCACGTCAAGCGTTTCTGTCCATATACGGGGCTCATCCGCCTCAAAAATCTCGTCAAATCCCCGCTCCATCCCATGGGTAAGCGGTAAATGGGGATCGGTGGTTGGTCCCAAAAAATACGTCCGGTATCCCCCTTCCTTCATGAGTTGCGCGAGGGTCGGAATATCGTTTGGCAACACACTACTGTAAGGTAGATTCATCGTATGGGCGCTCGGATACAGAGAGGTCATCATAGAAAAATGGCTATCCATCGTACGGGCCGCGGTAGCATAGGCACGGGAAAAAATTCTTGAGTTCGCCGCAAACCGGCAAAGATTAGGCATCGTATCTTTTGTATATCCAAAACACGGCAGGCTTTTTGCACGGACCTGATCGAGTGAAATAAATATAACGTTACATTTTTTACACTCTATACGGTGCTCTTTTTGCCCTACAATGATGAACCCTGCGACAACCGCGGTAATAATAAATAAACAAGCGTATCGCAGGAAATTATTAAACATGTGTTATCTCATTCTATGAATATGATCGCTCCGCAGCAAGCAATACGTATATGTATCCAAACCGCTGCATAGCCTTAGGCGGGATAGGATATAATACGCGCATATATACAAAACATAATTACCGTAAATAATTATAACGGTAAGGCAATATCCGCTTTCACGCATAACGCGATAGCGGCAGTCTATATGACTCATCCTATTAAAAATATTGATACCATCCCAACAGAAACCACCCATGAGGGAACAACGCAAGTGAAACGCCTTGTCCCGCCGCATGGACACCATCAGGGCAATGTAGCGACAATGAACTATGCGTGGCTCGAACCGGGTAGGCAACTCACCCCACACGAACACGCTGACGGGGAAGAGTTTTATTTCTTTCTGGAAGGAAAAGGGCAGATGCTTGTCGGCAATGATTGGTTTGACGTAACCGCCGGTGATTTCGTCACCGTTCCCCCTTCTCATGCACATAGCGTCAAAAATACCGATGATGAAAGCCTCGTGTTCCTCACGGTCAGAACTCAGATATAAAACCACTTGCGCCGCGTACCATTATTTAGTAATGTACATTACATGAGTTCACTGTTTTTCTCGTAAAGGGAGCACATACAACGGGGATCGCTCCCGTCCTCGATCAAAAACCATAACGGCCTTGCACCTAAGGGGTCGTTTTTTTATGCAAAAAAGAGAGGAAATATGATTGCTGCGTTTCTTATCACTTTGCGGGAAGTTATTGAGGCGTCGCTTATCGTTGCTACGATACTTGGTATTCTTATCAAGCTCAATCAGCAAAAAAGCGTCCGTACCGTTTGGTTAGCGACCATGTTTGCTGCGGTGTGTAGTGTCGGATTACTTGGATTAGGAAGCGTTTTCGGAATTAAAATTCAGGAACTGTATTCCGGAAAAATAGAAGAATTTATCGAGGGTATTTTTATGGTAACTTCAGCGGTATTTATCACCTGGGCGGTGTTTTTCCTACATAAATATTTTGCAGGCTACAAAACCCGGCTCATCGTCAAAATTAGTGAAACGATAAAACAGGAAGAACAAAAAGGCCTATTTTGGCTCGCATTCACCGCTGTGTTCCGGGAGGGTTTTGAAATTGTACTTTTTCTCTCAACTATTTTCTTCTCCGCTAATCCTCAAGAAATATTCACTGGGTTTGCCGGCGGACTTGTCGGCGGACTATTCATTTCTGCGGGGCTATTTGCCGCTACCATTCGGCTCCCCATCCTACTCGCTTTCAGGACAACGAGCATACTGCTTATATTCTTTGCCGCCGGTTTGTTTGCGCGTGGTGTGCATGAATTTGCCGAAGCCGGTGTGATTCCTGAGCTAACCACTGTAACGCTCGCTTTTCTTCCGGCAAAAGCTACCATCGCTGGGGACATGATAAAAGCTATTTTCGGAATAAGCCACACGATGGACATTACACAGCTCGCTATCTATGGTAGCTATATCGCCTTTATGAGCTGGTGGGTATTCGTACGTAAAGAAAAAACCCAGGCGCGCGAAGTTGCGGACTAACCCCAATTTCTGGTATACTAGCGCGTATCGTCAATGGCCGTGTCTCAGGTGGATGCCTCGTGTGTTCGTGCCCGTCACCCCGTTTTCGAACTCCATTTATGAAACAGGATATCCGAAATATCGCGATTATTGCCCACGTGGATCACGGAAAAACTACGCTCGTGGACGGCATGCTGAAACAAACCCACACGTTCAGAGAAAACCAGGCGGAAATGACGGCGAGCACTATCCTCGATAGTAACGATCTGGAACGGGAAAAGGGTATTACTATACTTGCCAAAAATACATCGGTTCACTACAAAACCACCAAAATTAACATTATCGACACCCCGGGACACTCCGATTTTTCAGGTGAAGTCGAGCGCGTCATAAATATGGCTGACGGAGCACTCCTTATTGTTGATGCTGCAGAAGGCCCGTTGCCGCAAACTCATTTTGTTCTCCAAAAAGCATTGGAACACAACCTGACCGTCATTGTGGTAATAAATAAAATTGACCGCAAAGACGCAAGACCTCAGGAAGTTCTTCACGAAGTTGAAGAGTTGTTCCTGCATCTTGCCCACCATGAAGGCCACCTTAATTTCCCGGTGCTGTACGCCATTGGCCGCGAAGAAAAAGCGTGGGCAACATTCCCCGAGCATGCGGAGGAGCACGCCACACTCGAACCGTTATTTGAAGCAATCATCAAGCATATTCCCGCGCCCGCCGGAGACGGCGAAAAGCCATTTAAAATGCTTGTCACGACGCTTGATTTTGATACACACAAAGGAAAATTTGCCATAGGCAAGGTGTCCCAGGGTAAAGTGAAAAAAGGTGACTCCCTCCTGATCTTAGACGAAAATGAATCACGCGGAACACTCCGGGTAGATGAAGTGTTTACGAGTGTCGGTCTCAACCGGGTACCTGCTTCCGTAGGCGAAACAGGTGACATCATCGCGATTACCGGAAATGGTGATGTGTCTATAGGACAGACATTATCTGACCCCGTAGACCCTACCGGATTTCCGAAAATGTCAATCGAGGAACCTACCCTTAAAGTGCTGGTCGGTCCGAACACTTCCCCATTTGCCGGTAAGGAATCAAAATTTGGCACGCCCACTCAACTAGCTGACAGACTTACCCGCGAAATCGAAACAAATGTCGGACTGAAAATTGAACCGAGCCAGACAAGTAACGGATTCCTTGTTTCCGGCCGGGGAGAGCTGCATATTGCCGTCCTTCTTGAAACAATGCGGCGTGAGGGATTTGAGTGCCAGGTTGGCAAGCCCGAAGTCATCGTTAAAGAAATAGATGGTGTTATCCATGAGCCGTACGAAGAGCTTACGATAGAACTCGATGGCTCGCTCGTCGGTATAATCACCGAAGAAATGGGAAAACGTCACGGTGAAATGCTCGACACTCACACCAACGAACGCGGCGTAACAAAAATGGTCTATAAAATTTCAACCAGAAATCTCCTTGGGTTTAGAGGAGATATCATGACGAAAACCCGCGGCAGCGGTATTATCGCCACCCGTATCATCGGCTATTTCCCTATTACACCGAAAAAAGCAAAAGCAAGAAATGGTGTACTTATCGCAATCGAAAGCGGGAAATCCACCGGCTACGCGTTAACTACTGTCCAAGAACGGGGAAAGGCATTAATCGGTCCGGGCGTGCCGGTCTATGAAGGTATGATTATCGGAATAAATAACAGAAGTGAAGATATCGATATCAACGTATGCAAATCCAAACGGCTTACCAACATCCACTCTGCAAACGCAGATATTGCTATCCAACTTGATCCCCCACTACAAATGAGCCTAGAGCAAGCGCTTGATTTTATCGAGGATGATGAACTTTTGGAAATCACTCCCCTTTCACTACGGCTTAGAAAAATTCATCTTTCAAAAGTGAACCGGGTCCGTTCCGCCAGAGGCGCATCCACAATATAACTTATTCTCCGGGAAAATATCTCTGCTGTGTTACTCGAGGTAATCTTTGAGTTTTTTGCTGCGCGATGGATGACGCAATTTCCGTAAGGCTTTGGCCTCGATCTGCCGGATGCGCTCACGGGTGACTCCAAACTGCGCGCCGACTTCTTCGAGGGTGCGGGGTCGACCGTCTTCCAATCCAAACCGGAGAATTAATACTTTCTTTTCGCGGTCCGACAGCGTGGCCAGCACCTCTTCCATGTGTTCTTTCAGCAACTGGCGGGATGTCTGATCATACGGCGTCGGGCCGGGATCTGATATAAAGTCTCCTAAATGAGAATCTTCTTCATCACCCACTGGGGTTTCCAGACTGGTGGGTTCTTGTGAAACTTTCATGATCTCGCGGACTTTCACCACATCTACTTCCATTGCCTTTGCGATTTCTTCGGGTGTGGGCTCACGGCCCAAATCCTGCATGAGCCTGCGGCTTATGCGCGCAAACCGGTTGATTGTCTCAACCATATGCACCGGAATACGGATCGTCCTCGCCTGATCGGCAATAGCCCGGGTGATCGCCTGCCGGATCCACCACGTGGCGTATGTCGAAAACTTAAATCCCTTGCGCCAATCGTATTTCTCAACAGCCCTAATTAACCCCTGATTACCTTCCTGTATCAAATCCAATAAGCTCATACCGCGACCGATATATTTTTTCGCGATGGAAACGACGAGCCGCAAATTACTTTCGATGAGTTTCTTTTTTGCCCGCCGGTCACCTTTTTCGTAGCGCTTCGCAAGGCTCATCTCGTCAGCAAATGTAAGGAGGGGAATACGCCCGATTTCTTTTAGATACATCCTCACGGGATCAGAAATACCCTCATCACTTGCCCGCACTAACGCCTCTATTTCTTTTTCCAAATCGGCAATACTTTTTCTTGCTTCCTGTTCAATATCGGCGCTCGTGGTTTCAAACACATCAACCCCTGCGCGGATAAGCTGGTCATAGAGATGGTCTAGTTCGGTAATTTTATCTTCAGGTTTGGGGAAAAGTGCCAGAATGTCGTCCTGCGTGACAAATCCGTTTGATTTGCCTTGTTTAATAAGATTGGGAGCGGTTCCCGCGGATTTCGGTTTTTGCATGGTGTTCTCCGAAAGCCAATGTCGCACGCAACATTAAAGCTTCGATTAAACGTATTATAGCGTATTTACTTGCCTTTTTCTATGGCTGCCCGTTTTTGGGTCAGCTCCATAAATTCCTGATCATATGCGGCGCGTTCTTCGTTGGATATATCCGGATCACGCTGTTTCCTGCTAATTTCTTCCAAGCGGACATTGATATGTTCAAGACGGACTTTGCGGATAGCTTTATCCCACGCACGGCTAAACCGCACGTCATCTTCAACAAAATCAGACACATCGGTTAAAAACGCCTCGTCAAATGTCGGGATAAGCTCGCTTGGCAGTGTCTCGGCAAAATCTTTCGCCACAAATGTCTTTCGCTCGTTCATGAAGAGCTCTAATTTTTCCATAATTAAACGGAGCGGCTTAAAATGAAACTCATTGACCGGAATAGCAGCCATACAAACAGGTAACAAATCATGTGTTTTGCCCTGCAGCAGCAGCGCCAAAAGATACACTTCGGATTTTTCCACCAGCGACAGCATCTTTTTTTCTGCCAGCTGTTCCTGTTTTTCCCTCGTTTGCCCGCCTCTTCCGGTTCTATACTTACTCATCCCCTGTTGGATTGTTTCTTCCGATAACCCCAATCCTACCGCGAGCTTTCGGGCATAGTGTCCCTGCACAATGGGATTATCCATTTTCATAAGCACCGGAATAAACTCATCGGATACTTTCCGTTTGCCGTACGAACTTGAAATATCGTACCGGGAAAGCGCGGATGATAAAAAGTAGTCATAAATCGGCGCCGCCTCTTTAATCGCTTTTTTCAGGAGTCCGGGATTTTCCCGGGCGGCTTCATCAGGATCTTTTCCTGACGGCATCACCGCGACCCGCATATCAAATCCTATCCGTTCGGCAATTTCTATACCTCTTCGTGCTGCCGCGTCGCCCGCAAGATCGCTATCTAGGGCAAATACAAGACGTTCAGCAAAACGGCGGAGTAATCTGGCATGGTCTTCCGTCACTGCTGACCCCTTTATCGCGACGACATTGGATATTCCTGCCTGAAAAGAAGAAATGACATCGAGCTCCCCCTCCATAAGTACTGCTTCATTACTTTTTTGGATGGCATCTTTCGTGACATCAAGTGCATACAACACTTTGCCCTTTGTATAGACCGGAGTTTCTGATGTGTTTATATACTTAGCTTCTTTTGCGGCCGGGTCGAGTACCCTTCCCGAAAATCCTACCACGTTGCCCCGGTGATCTTTTAGGGTAAACATGACCCTACCCCGGAACCGGTCATAGTATCCACGGTTACCCCGGATAACCAAACCTGCAGTCTCCAGCACGCGCTCTTCATATCCTTTTTTCTTGAGAAATCCCAACAGGCCATCCCAATTATTCGGGCTATATCCCAAGGTAAATGTTTTTATCGATTTATCAGAAATACCGCGATGCTTCAGGTAGTCCATAGCGTTCTCTCCTACCTGATGCTTTGTCAGCAAAAAATGATAGTACTCACTCGCCAGGTGATTTACCTCCAGCAGCTTCTGTCTCATTTTTGCCTCTGGAGTATCTGTTGCCCGGCGTTCCAGCTTGACACCAGCACGCTCAGCAAGCGTTTCAAGCGCTTCAGAAAAATCAACATGCTCTGAAAGCATGATAAAATCAAAAATACTCCCTCCCTTGCCACATCCGAAACAATGAAATGTCTGCCGGTCGGGGCTTACCATAAACGACGGAGTTTTTTCGCTATGAAAAGGACAAAGCCCTTTAAAGTTCCGTCCTGCGTTCTTGAGCTGCACGCGGGCTCCGACAATATCAACAATATTTAGTCTTGATTTGATCTCATCAACATCAGTCATATAATGAGCGCAGAATAACACACTAAGTGAAGGATTTCTAATATCTGCCGTCTGCCAGAGCAAGCATCATTTGCTTCTGTTGCATCTGTTACAACGGCCAGTTTACATCACCAGAGGAAGTGAAAACTCTTGGGACCGGTAACGGAGATACCACTCCACCGCTTCGCCATGGTCAAAAGCTAATCCGTAAAGCGGCGGGAGCTCGCGTATTGGCACCCAGGCGACCGCAGTTGATTCCCCATCTTTTACACCTGCTTGCTTCGTTGGAGTAATAAGAAAATGGAAGGATACATTTTGTCTATCTTCATGCGGTCGGTGGGGATCAGTTTTAATAATAAATAGTGATCGCACCTCTCCATCCCAGCCGGTCTCTTCTTTGAGCTCGCGGAGCGCACCCTGTGCGGCTGTTTCGTCACGGTCTAAATACCCGGAGGGTAATGACCACTTACCGCCTTCTGATATACCGGGCGACCGCTTAACTAAAAGCAACGCACCGTCCCTTTCGACAATCGCATGAACCACAACATGACGGAGGTTCGCTGCTTTTCCATTTTCAAACGCACAGGTAATCATACAATGATTAAAACGGAATATATGAATTCCATTCCCTGTTGTCGTTACGGGTGAGTTGCATCACACATAAATCCAAAGGCCTTATAACTGCCCGGAGCAATAGTTCACCAAACACGGGAACATGCGCGATGATCCACCCTTGCCAGGGGGCAATACCAACAACACGAAACGGGAGATTTTTCAGATAATACATAACCGCGCGGCGTACAGGTTTGCTCCAAATATTTCGGATAACCACTATTCCCCGCACCCGCAGTATTCTACTTACGAAATACATGTCGGTCATCACGCTATCAAACCATTGGCTGGCATCGATAAACACCATATCGACTTGTATTTTTTTACTCAACAGTCCCGCGAGATACTCCTGACTCGTCATCCCTTCTTCTTGTATCACGCCTTTTTGCTTCTTAATAAACGTGTCTATTGTGTATCGTTTTGGGGGATTTGGAATGTGATGATAGGGATCAATAATAATATGGCGATGAGGAAGGTGCGCGGCACTTTGTATCCATAAAGATGAAATACCATAACGAAAACCCAGCTCTACGATAACTTTCGGTTTATACTGCTCTATGATATGAACCAAAAATGCGCCTTGCGTGGCATTAATCGATACGGGAAAAAGATCAGGCGCTATCGCGTTGGCGAATTCCTTATCGGCATATATACGGGTCAGTAGTTCTCTTGCGGCATTCATTGTTTTAGCAGTGAAACGTATGGCTGGGATGCGTATACGGCGGAAATATCTACCCCCTCAACCATAACCGAATACACTTTTGAAAAATTCTTCAGAGACACCGTTTTATAATCCCGGTACGCGGCAATATACATATCAGCATTACTAATCGACTCGGTGTATATCCACCCTTTTTTTAACAACCGCGGCAGCATACCATACCGCGCATACGGAAGCATTTGATCAAAATAGACGAACCGGGAAGGATTATCCGGCCATGTAACAAGATGTTCAAGCGCTTGTTTTTGGGAAATCCCCCAGTAATCCATATCAAAATTTTCCTTTGCGTTTTTGTACCCACCTGCAAGCATATTAAAATATACATACTGGTTCGGGTGATTACGCACTATAAACGCCAGGGCAAAAAAACAGTCCACGCATACCGCAACGGTCACTCCAAAAAACAACCCCCGCAACAAAACAGACGCTTGACGTTCATATACTGCCCGGAAAAAATAAACTGAAAATCCAATCAGGCACGGATATATATAATATATGTGACGCCATCCATCATAAGAACGCGGATTAAAAAATACCGACACCGCAAATGTCCCGACGATTATGGCAATCATCGTAAAGTTCGTCCGGTATTCCGAAGTATGGTATTTCCCCGTCCTGATTGACTTCGCCACATACCATCCAATCCCTGCAATAGCAGTGCCTATAACCGATAATAAACCGGTAATACCAACCCACACAAAATGGTAATGCCATGGTAAATTCGGACTGATATACCATGTACCGAAATATAACGTCGGGACACCAACGGGATTTGCGGCTGACTGCCAAAATCCAATAATATTCCGGAGTGTATCGTTCCAAAAAACGGGAAAAGTAAAAAACAGTGTCACGAGTGATACGGCAATATACCCCGTCGCTACCGCCGCCCTCCTCCAGATACCCACATCCTTATGCAGCGCCATCGTCAGCGCCACCGCCATAAGCAACAGAAGGCCTTGCGCGCGCACCGATATGGCAAGGCCGGTCACAATCCCCGCGACAGCTACCGTCATCCACTTTTTGGGATTTACCCAAAAACCCGCGTATAACACCCAAATGGTCATCGATAAAAACGCCATATCTTTCGTGTTATAAAATCCCTCCGCAAAAAACCGGGGAGTAATAACGAGCAAAATGACGCCGAGCAGTCCGTATACCGGGTTATGGTGTATGGCGGCAAGCAGCACATAAAAAACGATAAGCGAACAAGCGAAAAATAAAAATATCCCCAAATGCCGCGCGCTCATGATATCGATACCAAGCCAATCGGTAATGCTATTGCTCACAAGATAGAGTGGCACCTCAAACGCCGGTCCATAATACCGGTCGAAATGCGTTTGTATTTCCATATTTCCATGAACAATACGCTCATAATTTACCCGGCCGATGTCTATCTGGGAGTATTCGTCTATGGGAACGCCATAATCGGGGAAAACTCGTAAGCCGGTAAGGAGAAATCCAAACCAAAATATCGTAAATAGTATATGAACAAACCGGAAATCACCGAAGAAAAAACGCTTCACTTGCCCATTATCTCACCAATTGCTGAATTGTGTTACACATGAACAAAAAACTGGTAACGTGCGGAGGAGACAGGACTCGAACCTGCGAGGGATTGCTCCCGTACGCTTTCCAAGCGTATGCCGTAGCCGCTGGGCCACTCCTCCAATATGGCAATTATATCATTTATAGAGCTTGATCTGATGCTATAATAGCCACCATTGTAATTTTTCTCACAACAAACGTATGCGCAAAGAACATGGTAGACAAAAAAGACTCACCGGGAGAAAAGCGCTGCTTCTGACCGGAGCAATCGCGCTGTTGGCTCCGCCGGCTATTAATTTTGACACGACCCACCGTGTGATAACGGCGGCCTTTGGCCAACCGGTACATTGCGCCGATAACAGTGGCAACATTCCCTTTGACGCGATTGCGGTATTTGACGGCGGTCCATCGTATGGAAAAAATGGACTACCGTTCCCGAATGGCATCACCAAAAAACGGCTGAAAGCAGCTGCCATCAAGTATGTGGAGTGGGCGCTCGAAGGAAAAACGCCGAAACAGGTCATAATGTTAAATGGCGAAGGCAAACGAATAAACGGTTCATATGACTGGGTATTCCGGAAATATGTCGCTGAAATATCAAATAACCGCGTGACCGTACCGGATGGTGCAATTATCAATGAACAGGCAGCAAATACATCCAAAAACGCGGAAAGCCTATCAATTATCGTCAATCAGCAGCAGCTGCGACGGGTAGCAGTGTTTACCACAGCGTCACATCTTGCGCGCACCATGATACTCACCTGCGGATGGGACGTGGCAGCCAATGGATTTGCCGCAGAAGACGTCATCGTCGCGCATGATCCCATGGAAGCGCCGGGGATAATGGCACACCTTAACTCTCCCGCTGTTCGTAAGAGCAACACACTTGAGTTCTGGAAACGGACAACGTTTCCGTATGACACGCACGGCAAGCTGCTCACCTGGATGAAAGAACAAACGAGAAAATCTGCCAAAAAGTGAAGCTGAAGTAGTTTCATGACACGGGGAGGAATATAATACTTCTCATGTCAATTCACACCAAAGCACTGCTGGCTATCCTTGTTTCCGCTGGTTTATGGGCAAGTGCCGGATCGGTTTCCAAATTGCTTTTCATGGAGGTACCACCATTTGTTGCCGCCAGCCACCGGTTTATTTTGGCATCACTGATAATTCTCCCTTTTTTTCTCCGTACCAATAAACCAAAAGGTTTTTGGCGCGCGCTGCTACCGCTTGGATTATTCAACACGGGAAATATTTTGTTTTATTATTTAGGACTCTCGCTTACTACGGCAAATACGGGGAGCATACTTGGCACAACAATTCCCATCACTGTAGCGCTTTTCTCTCCATTATTTTTAAACGAGCCCATCCAGAAAAATAAACTGGCGGGCATATGTATCGGTCTTATCGGCGCACTCTGTATCGTGCTGTTACCAATGATAGACAAAGGAAATATTACGTCAGGGAATTTGCTGGGTAACATATTTATGGTTGGAAGTCTTCTGTGCTGGACAATGTATATTATTTTTTCACGGCGCATACTCTTACACGGGGATTTTTCTCCTATTCTGTCCACATCAGTCAATATTTTTACCGTCACGATTGCGGCAACCGCCGCCGCACTTCTTGCCGGCCAAACACTCCTTTCACCTGCTCTCACTATCCCTTCATATACCGGCGTGTTGTTGTACGCGGCGGTCGGAATTACTATTATTACTTTTTTCCTGTTTCAGTGGGGAGTACAACACGTTTCTGCCTCAACAGCATCGCTGAAAGAATACATACAACTGGTGATAGCTGTCGCGATAAACGCGGTTATCCTGGGCGAACGCCTTACACTTACCTACCTTCTCGGAGCAGCACTCATTATTGTCGGGGTAGTATTTGCAACAAGCAGCCGGATTACAAAAAAAATGGCGGCGGTGTTATTTAAGGAGGGGGAATAATCACTTAGCAAATTCTTCGTGGATAGCTTCACGGATATCTTTCCACCAATCCTGCGAGTCGGTGACTGCAAGAGAGGTCATAAGTTCAATAGACTCAGGTAGCCGCACTCTTTTGGAATTTGCATCCATCCACTCCTTAGCATGCGTATTTCCTTTTTCCATCAAAATTTTGCACTCCACTCCGAACGCAATCACATTTGCTTCATATACTACTTGGGCATCAAGTGATTTTCGTGCCTCATATTCGCTTAACAATGTCAGCAGATCGTCATCTACGCCTTTAAAAATATCTTCGTTTGCTTTGTCTTCATGCCGGGTCATATACAGTTTCGCCACCTTATCCATCTCACCGGTCCGCCCCTCATGAAAATCATGGAATATACTCATTAACATAATTTTTTCCATCGATACGTTCCGCGAAGCGTCACCCACGGCATTTATTTCCCGGGCAAGTAAATACGCAATAACCGCAGTCATAAACGAGTGCTCGCCAACGCCTTCTTCATTATCACCAAGGCGCTGCCAACCGGTCCGGAGCATCCGTTTGACGTTTGCCGCTTCATAGATAAGGTTCGTTAGCCTCTTTTGATCCTTCATAAATATAGTATATCAGCCTGAGTACTCCCGGGCAGAGTCGAACTGCCATCACAGCCTTCGGAGGGCCGCATTCTATCCATTGAACTACGAGAGCCTTACCGGACAAAACCGTGTGGTTTTTCCTGATATTGCCATTTTCGTGTCGCGAGTTGTGCATCCTCCACTCCCACGACCGAATGCATACATCAATAAGCGATGTACAAGCCTTATTATACCGCCTATGCCTGCTCTCTGCTAGAATTGGGTTATCAGTATGCGACGTGCCTTTATTCTATTTCTTGTACTTCTTGTCTCGTATCTCAGTTTGGTCGTTTATGCGCATCGCGCGCTGTTTTTTTCGCAGTTTGACGAAGCATATTGGAAAGATAGGTACGAACAGTCCCAATGGAAACTCCCGCTTTCGCTTCGCACGATCGGCGACGACGGATTATATCTCTATGAAGGGTACCGGCTTATCAGCGGAGGAGACCCTACCAGCACAAACGCTGAAATGCCCCCGCTAGGAAAATACCTTATCGGCCTCAGCATCATATCGCTGAATAACGGGTACCTCTACGGCCTTATCACCACGGTCTCTCTTCTTATCGGCACGTACTTTTTGGCGCTTCTGCTGATCAAAAAAACAGTCCCCGCGCTTATGCTCACTGTGCTTCTTGCAACCGACCCACTGATAACCAACCAATTTGCCCTTACCATGATGGATGCGTTACAGGCGGGTCTCCTCGTACTGTTTCTGTCACTCATCATATGCGCCGGCCGCACAAAGCGTCACCAGCCGGCGTTGGCGCTCGCTTCCGGTGTGGCGCTCGGATTATTTTCCGCCACAAAATTACCGGTACTCACACCCGTTATCATGGCTGCCGCCATCTGGTATATCCATGTCTCTACCCGCTCGCCACGTCTTATCGTTATGCTTTTTGTCGGCGGACTTATTGGGTATCTCGTTCCGTACACCGGCTATTTCACCCATGGGCATACCCTGCTTGACTGGATAAAAATACAAAAATGGACCATCAGCTTCTACCGCAACGCAAATCTGGCACCCACCTGGGGAAGCGATATCGTTACCCTTATTACCGGCAGATATCAAAATATTTTTTCACACCGTTGGGAAATCGCGCCTGAGTGGAGCCCCACATGGGGGATACTATTTTTTTCTGCAGTCGCCGCTGGCTTCACGAAGCTTCGCGACAAAGCAACAGACGCGGGTTGGGGGGTGGTTATCGGCATACTTTTTGTTACCCTCGTACTCTACGCTGTAGTCCCCTTTTGGGTGCGGTATCTTGTCGTCATTCTCCCGCTTCTCTATATTACCGGCGGCGCCATCATCACAAAGCTGCCCCAGCGTGTTGGAGCCGTTGTATACGGCGTACTACTGACGGCAAATGTCATTTCATCTATCCCCATATTATTTCCCTCACCACAATCGGTCATTAACCAGTTTGTCTACAACACAGAACATTTCCTGTTTGCGGACGTGTATGAAGACACCACAAAACATTTCCGGAGCACCGCAACAAGAGACGGGTTCCGTAGATTTGCTCATAGCATTATGGCAGACGGAGAAATTGAATTTATAAACATCGAACAAAAAGGGAAGGTAATAACCAGTCGCCAATCGCCACAATTTGTGCCAATGACGTTTACCTACTTTACCCGGCAACTCGGGACATTCACCGTCGACACCGATGTGCCTTTTGTGAAGGAAGACAATAGGTGGCGTATTCCATGGGACTGGTCTCTGCTTTTACCGGGACTTGATGACACCTCTCGCCTTGAAACACGGGTTTCTCCCGCGCGCAGGGGATCAATTATCAGCAGCGACAAAAAGCCACTCGCAGAAGACGTACCCGGAGTTATGGTATGGGTGACGCCCGGGCGAATAAACAAAGCAAAAGAAACAGAACTGCTGACGCTACTGGAGAACGTATTTAACGGAAAGCTCATCAAAGTTGCGCTTCACCAACGCATCGTGGGAAATTCGTTGCCTGATAAACCGGTAGCCATCGGCGTTATTCCCCGGAAGCCGGCGGATCCGGAAGTAGTCACGCTCGCCGCCTTTGATGGCATCACCTTTACTCCGGCGATAACGCGTATCACCAATACAAGCGACATCGTTGAAATAGGCGTGGTCCAAAACAGTTTTTACGCCGAATGCTGCACATGGCTTTACTCATCAACAACCTATGATGGCACTTCCGGGGTCGAAAAATTAAAAAATAATACGCTTAAAGGACTAAACGGCGGCACCCTCACGCTGAAAGATGCGCAGGGAAACATCGTGACAACATACATCAACGCAACTAAAACAGACGGAAAAGATGTAGAGCCTTAAGGGGTAATTTGGGACAAGTCACCGTTAATAACAATCGGCTGTATTGCGTGCATTTCAGTCTTGTAATCCATGTCGGGAACGGGATACAGCAAATATACTTTTTTTCCTAATCCAAACGCGTACCCCATCTCTAAAAATGTATTACCACCGATATATCCGGGGATCCCCTTTTTTTCATAATTCAGGATAAGGATAGCGTCCGCTATCTCGATTTTTTTGAAATGCTCACGGATGAAATTGTATTCAATTTTTGCGGTGATCCGCTCTTCATCGCTATCCATATATGATTCATTTTTATGAATATCATCGAGTTCGCCCGGCACATACACGGTAAACCCGCGCGACAACAACTCGTCACGCATAAACGCCATTTCTTTATGAAACTGCATACTTCCGCAAATTGTAATGGTCATAGTTCCTCTTTTCTGGCGGAGAGGGTGGGACTCGAACCCACAAATCCCCTGACGGAGATAACAGTTTTCGAGACTGTCCGGATAGCCATTCCCTGCACCTCTCCAATACCACCCACCAATTATACTTCAAAAGCTCGCCGATCTGAAAAAATCAGAGAGCGCGGAGATCACCGTCAAGAACAATAGGGTGCATGGCGGCTAGCTCTAATTCATAGTCCATCTTTGGTACCGGATTGATAAGATAAATTGTTTTTCCCAAATAAAACGCGATTCCCATCTCTAAAAAGGTATTGCCGCCGATGTATCCTTTCACCCCGTGATGCGTTGGGTTTATAACGAGTATCGCATCTGCTTTTGTGATTTTACGGAAGTGTTCACGGATGAAATCGTATTTTTTTTCCGCACGAAGCCGTTCATCCACCGTTGTAGGTTTAACAAATCCTTCTTTTTCTATCAAATCGAGGCTTTTGGGAACAAATACGCGGTGACCGAACGACGTTAACTCCCGCTGTGCGAGACGCATTTCTTTGTGAAAAGCAAGGCTGCCGCAGAGAGCAATTATCATATTCTTGTACGCCCAACAGGAGTCGAACCTGTATCAGAAGCTCCGCAAGCTCCTATTCTATCCATTGAACTATGGGCGCGAAATACTAGCGTATTGTACACCAATAGAGCGTATCGTGGCTAGGCTTGGGGCTTTTCCAGCGGGATTTTTTCCGATATCCATCGTGCGGCATTGTCCACCCAAGTCCGATCCGGCTCTTCACGGAACGGGATATGCTGCGCGATATATTCTCTGATTTTTTCCGGCTTTTGATCACCCAAAAGTATAATAATCCTCGGCGACATAAATGGCCTGAGTACCGCCATTTTTTGTCCCCATTGTTCGTCAAACCAAAAATCGGCAAACTCTTCCCACCGATAAAAATGCCCAGCGCTCTCTATCCCAAGGTTAGTGATGCGGTGTTTTACATCTTCAGGCGGAACGGTGGAGAGTACATAGATTAAAAACACAATCGACAATACCGTCGCGATAAGCACAAATTCCCGGACAAAAACAAGAATAACGGATAACAAAAATACGATCGCGAGAATATTAACAAAAAATTCCCGGTCCCGTTTCTTAAACAGCCGCGAAGGGGAGCTCCACATCACATATACTTCTTCGTCTTTCGGCTCTGATTGCGCTGCGGTCTTCATATATTCAGTATACCGAGATGAACCGAAATTGCAATGCAGCCTACATATACATTGGATGACAGAAGAGCGGAAAATACGGTAATAATCCGCGCCGTACTTCTCACGGCGGGGCATACCGCCATGTCTAGTAACGGTCATGCTGGATTATTCCAAAAACGCAGGCGGTCTTTTTAAAACGGGAGACAAAATTTTGCGGCGCGGGAAACCGAACACCCTTCGTTGACAGCCACCACACGCTACTCCTACACTGCCATTATGCCCGTAAAAAAGAAAAAACACATTACGACCAAGTGGTCACGCCTCCGCCTCATCGCCCTGATTGCCACCGGAGTAGTTTGCACAACCCTCATTGCGCTTACACTAACGGCGCTTCCTGCATCCCTAAAGAAAAAAGTGCTTCGCGCCCCTATTTGTGACCGCTGTAATGTCGTCGTCATATCCCTCGACACATTATCCGGCTTACACCTGCCCTGCTATGGATACCCGAAAAATACCGCGCCGAACCTTTGTGGGTTTGCAAAACGCAATACCTACTTTACCAATGCAAGTTCACAAAGCTATTTCACCCTACCTAGCCATATGTCCCTTTTCACTTCACAATATCCTTCTACCCACGGCATGCTAGAAGCGGGGACTTCTCAGCTTCCCCAATCCAGTGTTACGCTTGCCGAAACACTAAAAAATGCCGGATACGCTACGCTATACTACGGACCTATTGATAGCGAATATCTTCCGCTCAACAGGGGCTTTGCCCGTGGATTTACCTATATTGATGCCGAATATGACTACGAACGGGAATACGGGCTCGATAATTGGAAAAGAGGAATAGATAAACTGGATGAAAATCGAAAAAAAGGTGAACCGACTTTTCTTTTTCTCCACACCTATTATGTCCACCAACCATACCTACCTGGAACTCGGCCCTTCCACTTCAGTAATGACAGTAGTCAAAAAATTCCGGTGACAAAAGACGAATACTTTAGCTTCACTCCTGAGTTTATGGAGTTTACAAAACGATTTTTCCGTCAGAACCCTCCCATGACACAAAATCTTTCATCTCTTTTTTCAAAGTATATGGCCACAGATGACTATGAAACCGCGCGCCGGCTGTATAACGATTTAACAAGCGGCGACTGCAAAAACTACTGTCTGGAAGCCGAATATTTTTATACCCAACAAAAAGATAATCCGCAGGATGTCGCGTACATGAAGGCGCTATATGATGAGTTAATTTTTCAGCTCGACACCCAACTATCGGATATTCTCGCACAATTACAGCCGATGCTTTCGCATGACACTATCCTTATCATTACTTCCGATCACGGTGAAGAATTCATGGAGCACGGTGATCTTATGCACCGGTCACTTTATGGCGGAGTGCTTCGCGTCCCGCTCATACTATCCGTTCCTCAGGTACATCCGAAAGTTATTCACCAACCAGTAGGAATAATTGACATATATCCCACAATTGTCGGCCTCTTGGGTTTACCGAACATCCGGTCGCTTGAGGGACAGGATCTCTCGGACGCCGTTATGGGGCTGCCAACCTTACGGCTTTTTCGGCCGGTCATATCAGAATATTACAACTCTTTTAACCCAAAAAATGCTTCGGTGCCGTTACGTCAAAGAGCAATCACCACTTCGCGTTGGAAAATGTACCTACGGTCACTCGACGGCACTTCATCATCGGATATTGAATTGTACGACGTCATCAATGATCCATGGGACACCACAAATGTCGCAGACAAACACCCTTTTGTCGTGTGGTATCTCAAACAAATCCACCACAAGTTTAACAACGGCCGAACCTTATCATACCCACAAAACACGGCCGAATCCCTTCCTCTGCCAACCCCGGAACAACAACAACGGCTGTTTCATTATTAACAACACATAAAAAAGAGGGCCTATTCATAATTTGCGTTCTGGTTAGGACGCAGTATGATAAATGAAGTATTTATCTTTTTCATGCGGAAAAATCGCCCGCTCACCATCCTTATCGTCATGGCCGCTGCATATATAGGCATATATGCTTTTATCGTACGGCCGTATATAGCTCCCGTGAGCATTTTTCACACTCCGGCAATCCGCAACCCTGACCGTGTCTCCGCTGGTTATACGCTCATTGCGCCATATAATAACGCGCTGAATGCCGACGCAAAAAACAAGGGCGCTGTATATCTTACCGATATGCTTGGCCGGCCAGTCCACTCTTGGACTACTGACCGCCAAGTGTTATCCGCCCAACTATTGCCTAATAATCACCTTCTCGTCGCTATGGAGGCTCCCCGGTATTCTGAGATGTATCCCGGCGGAGGCAACACCGGCGTTATTCAAGAGCTTGATTGGAGTTCCCGGGTAGTACGGGAAATAGTTCATGAATCCGCACACCACGATGTAGCGGTTTTACAAAACGGCAACATTGCCTTTGCGAGCTGGGAAAAACTGCCACGCTCTATTGCACAGGAAATCCGTGGGGGGATTCCTGGTACGGAACTCAAGGGTGATATATGGTCCGACGAAATAATAGAGCTGGACCCCGCCGGAAACACTGTGTGGAGTTGGCACGCGCACGAACACCTACGTCCTGCCATAGATATCATTGACCAATCGCTATCCCGCTCGGGTTGGACGTATATTAACGGCATAAGCCACGTTCCGGAAAATCCAATCGATGGAGAAGAGGCATATCTTGTGAGCATACGGTCCATAAACACCGTCATACTTATACGGAAGCGGGATGGGGAAATAATATGGCGTTCACCGAAAGGAATACTAAACACCCAACATGATCCAAGCGTGCTTCCGAACGGTGCTATTATGGTATTTGACAATGGATTCACCCGAACCCCGTCACCCATACCGTTATACGGCAGCCGCGTCGTAGTGATAGACCCCAAAACCAACACCGTCACATGGACTTTTGACGGAGGGCCGGGTGTGATGGATAAGCTCGCTTTCTATGGACCGCTGGTCGGCGGGGCACAACAGCTTCCCAACGGGAACGTACTTATCACCGATGGCCCCCGGGGACACATATTTGAAGTAACACCGGAAAAAGAAATCGTTTGGGATATCATCAGCCCGTTTACCACAAAAATGAGCGGAGCCTTCCCGATTAACTTTCTGTTTAAAGCGCGGCGATATACCGAGGATGAAGTCGCGTTTCCGGATACCACTGCTCCGGCGTTTAACCGCGTGGGGCACACAATCGCCACCAGCCTGACGTGGTTGTACCCATGGAGATAGCTCCTGCTTCGCGTATGTATCAGCGGAGAGGGTGGGATTTGAACCCACGGTATCTTGCGATACGGAAGTTTAGTAAACTTCTGCACTAGGCCACTATGCGACCTCTCCTGTCTCTGCAACAACCCCTCGTATTATCCATTTCCTACAACCCTCACGCAAAGGAGACAAGGCCTCTCTTCGAGCGGAAGGGGTGGGATTCGAACCCACGGTCAGCTTGCGCCGACGCTTGTTTTCAAGACAAGTGCACTAGTCCACTATGCGACCCTTCCAAATACACACCATGTAAAACCCGGCGGAGGAGGTGGGATTCGAACCCACGCGAGCCTCATCGGCTCAAGGGTTTAGCAAACCCTCGCAATGGACCGGGCTATGCGACTCCTCCCGTACGCGTCATTATACCAAGAAACCGGTGGGTCACCTAACCGGTACATCATTGCTTTGAATGATTAAAACCTTCCCTGAATGAACGGTGATCGTCGCAAACCTGGCGACTATTTCGTTACTAATACCCAAAGTAGAACCAGAATGAAATGTTCTGCGCGACACATCATAGGCAAATCCCGAGAGACTAACCGTTGCCTGTGTATGCAGAGGAATTACCGAAACGTACCGGAGGTCATGCGTCTTTGGCAAGGTCAATTGACGACGCACAATATGTATTTTATTAAAGTTATCCACAATTATTCCATAAATATTGTGCGACTCTAGCCTCCCCAATAACTGTGTTGCTGCCATTGCGTGATCAAACCGCCTTCCTAATGCCCCAAATATGCGCACTTCCTTCGCCCGCAGCCGAATTGCCTCTTCTATAGCAAGTTCGAGATCCGTCACGTCTTTGTGTGGCAGGTACTCAATGTACACGCGGGATATGTCGTGAATACGTTTTTTTTCCACGACCGTTACCGAATCAAAATCGCCTATGGCGATATCAGGAGGTATTCCCCGCCGCACCAGCCACAGCGCCCCGCGGTCAACCCCGATAACGACATCTGACGCGCGGATAGCCTTCCGTTGTCCGTTGTGTATCACTCCACCAGCTACTATCGCGATCACTTTGGATTGTCCGGATAATCTATTGTTCATATTATCGTGCCATAGTCACCGCCCACACAAAACGCGCGCCTGCCCGCTTTAGCGTATGTCCCGCAGATCGCATGGTCGCCCCGGTTGTGTAGACGTCGTCTAACAATATTATACTGTTGTAACGCTCTAAACCATCGCTTTCACACGTAAATGCCCGCCGGAGGTTTATAAACCGGGCGCTCCGCTCTTGCATAGAAACCTGTGGCGGTGTATCAGCAATGCGCCTGAGTATACCCGTATGCATTTTTATGTGCAATCGTTGCGCGAGCGTACTTCCCAAAATCTCTGCCTGATTAAACCCGCGCGTTCTCTGCCGGTGTGTATGAAGTGGTATAGGTACGAGCACAACATCATCCCTACCGGAAATGCCCGGCAACCCGCTATATCCAGAAGAAATAAGCGCAATGAACGCTGCGGCAAGATCAAAAACACCACGGTATTTCAGTGAGGTGACCGCTTTCTTTACGATACCATCGTAACGGAAAAAACTCGTAAGGCCGTCCAAACTGTAGCGGGACCGGCACCGCGGGTGTGTCTTGCCATCAATTGCCGGCCGCCCACACACGGGACATATTGCTTCAGTGGGTAAAATATGACGAACTCCGGGTCTGCATCTGGCACAAAAATACGCGCCCACGCTGCCGCAACTGAGGCACCGTTTCGGGAAGATATAGTCCAAAACCGCCACAATAAAGCCTCCTTATACCATTGTACAAGGAGGCAGCATTGCTTGCCCGATCCGCCAGGTGGCGGACGCGAATGGGTGGAGATGCCGGGTGTTGAGCCCGGGTCCGAAGGAGTACATCAAAAACTTCTACAAGCGTAGTCCGTTTAGTTCTCTAGAAAAGAAAAAAGCGGACAAATACTTTTCTAGAGGGTTGATCGAAATAATACTCCGGTTACTCCCGATCATGAGTAACCTGACGGCCTGGCTTTGTTTACACCCCAAAAATCCTCACCAGACGAAAGAATAATCGGGATGGATCTTAGTTGGCGTACGCGTAAGCGTAAGCTGACTGTGATCGCTTGAGCATAAGCCGTTCTACAAGGTAGGCGTACTTTTCCTCAAGCTCGCTAAGTGTATTAGCAATTATAATTGACAATAATTTTTGCGGCTCTTTTGTCATCGCCGGCTTGCTGTTTTTTAACGTGCCCGCATCGTCGATCTGATGCATCCCCTATTTCACTTTCCCCCGGAAGTCCCGCTCAAGCTCTCTTTTTTGCACATCCTGACGCATTTTCTCCCGTTTTTCGTATTGTTTCTTGCCTCTGGCAAGTCCTACTTCGAGCTTCACAAAGGGGCCTTTAGTATACCAGCTCAGAGGAATAAGGGTCAAATTAGCGCCATCTATCTTGCTTTTTAGGCTTACGAGCTCTTTCCGGTGAAACAGTAGCTTCCGTGTGCGCTTTGGGTCATAGGTTCCTCCGCCAGCTGGCGGACTGGCGTAGGTATAGGGAAATATCTGTGCGTTGATAAGGTACGCTTCCGTACCGATAATACGCACAAATGAACCGTCGAGCTTCGCGTGACCGCTGCGCAACGACTTTACCTCGGCTCCAGTGAGGCTCACTCCTGCCTCTAACCGATCGAGGATTTGGTAATCAAACAATGCTTTTTTGTTTACTATCTTCATGATGGCTCCGGGGCTATTGTAGCGGAATGGTGTAGATTTTGCCTTCCGCAAGCAAAAACAGCTTTTTTGTGCTTTCTGAGGCGACTATCTTTGTAGGAGAAAATGACGCTTCCCAAACATATTGGGATATATACAATCCGTCTTTATCAAAGACCACAACCCGATGGCGTTCCGGATCCAGCACATACACCAGCTTCGCTTCATCATCGGTATACACCATAAGCAATGAGCCTAAAGCGGTATCTGCTCCTTGTGGGGTGTAGCTGTTCTCTTTCCCTGCGGTAAACCGCAATATGTTGCCTGTGGCAGTCCCCAGCCACACTGACCCGTCTATCGACATGCTGGTTGCCCTGGATAAATCAGGCAATGTGTCGGGATTTAAATATTCAAATAATGTGCTAAATCCCTGCTCTGCCGCTACGTATTTCCATATTCTGCTTTTTCCCGTGTCGAGAAGGTAAATGTTTCCTCCAAACGCGGCCATATCCGCGATACTTCCCCACTCATCAGAAGCGGGTATGATATTTGCTACTGTTTTTTGATCTGATAGACGGATTTGATGTATGCCTTGCGGCGTCCATACATATAATTTATCCCCATACGCAGCTATCTGTGTGCTACCCGAAAAATTTTCTCCTCCTCCGACAATGTCACTTTTTTTGGAAACAGCCCCCAGCGTAAACGCGGTTTTTCCCTGGGAGTCCAACACGCCGATTACTTCGTTAAAAAGCGACAAATCGGTCGCTTTTGCTCCGCTTTTTAACAACGACATATCAAAATATAACTCGGGAGCAACCTTGGTCACCCGCATAGCGCGGGTAAGATTTTTCGCTACCTCGTCGTAAAGCTCCTTCGCCTTTTTTCCTTCTTCTGACCGAAGCTTTTTGGCTATCACCGGATCCAATAAATCGCGCGCGGCAGCCAACCGCTCGCGGCCCTTCACGGGATTTAACTCCAACAGCGCCATCCCCTCATCAAACGAATGTTGTGCCTCAACGAGTATTTCGGACACCGCTGTCTTTGTATTGGATAGTATCTGTCTCCGGATACCAAGTATGACGCTTATGATAAACAGCCCGACGATTGTATACACCAGTAAATGCCGGCGCGACAGCATGTTGCGGGCACGCATAGTAGTCACCATCCGGCGCACCTTCATCCGCTGGTTTACGGTCATAAAGCGCCGGCCAATCGCTTTTGCCCGGGTAAGGAGAATTGTCCTGCTTATCTTGGGGGCATGGGTAATCGCCTCACGTATATCTTCGTTTTGCGGATCAGTAACCACTTCTTCTACCGCCTGAAAAATAAGTGCGGCTGCTCCCCCTTCATCGGTGTTTCGTTCATGCAACCGTATCGTAAGCTTTTCGGCAACCTCAGTGGGTGTTAGATGATCAAATACGCCAACTATTTCCTCTTGGGTTAATGTCCGGGTAAACCCGTTTGTTGCCGCGATAATGGTGTCTTCCGGCCGCACGCTGCCGGAAAGGGAATCTGCATTCTCCAATAGCTTTGCGAGCTTATTTTCGCGTTTCAAATACACACACCCACGGCCGCGTGAGACTAAATATATCGTACTCCCTACAGGAACGAGTAATACGAGGCTCACAATATCATCACTCATCACCTCATCCGCAATAGCAGTGAGCGCGGCAAGGGACACCGGTGCCGCATCAAAAGCATGGGTAAGTTTTGTCAGAAGCTGCACCCCACGGACGCGCGCCACCCCATCAGGCACATACACTTCCACCACTCCGTACGCATGGGGCGTCTGAAGCACCTGCCCCCATTTCGTCTCTGTCGCAAGCGCGACCACCGAAGCAGTTACCGGTCGAATGTGATCTACCATATCGTTCTCTAATCTATCGTATCACGAAATCGTCAGAGAATTAGAAGCGCGAGAAGAAAAACAGCAAGAGCAGCGATAAAATGTAAACCGGCGGCAAATCGTAGCACCGGCTCAAATGACTCTTCAAGCACATTAGCCATCAACTGTTCCTGACGGAATATGACCGCGGCAAATACGATATAGAGGCCAAAACCAAAAAGGACAAAAAATTTGAAAATAATAAAGGCGATATTGGTAATATCCGGGCTCATAATGATGATTTCTGCTTTTCTAAAAGCTCACTAATGGTTTTTACCACTTTAGCAGGATACGGGACGGTGAAAAATTCAATATTGGGAATATTTCCACCCGCTGTCTGTACAAATGCGTCACCAAAATCAAAAAACACGGAAAATATCCCGCTGCTTTTATAGGTAATATCCTGAATTTTATCCAATCTCGCTTCGGAAAATTCCTTATAAAGCAGGTGGACAAAATCTATATCAACGATGCGTCTATTGGTAACGATATAAATATTGAAAAACCACCGCAGAAAACTCATGAGTGCAAAGCCAAACGTGACCACATACCAAAAAGCAGTGCCAACAATGATGTAGTTGAGGGGTATGGTAACAGGCAACACAAGAAGCCGGGATAACAAGGGGAAAAACGAAACAGGAGCAAGAGCAAGGAATACCACGAGGAGAAACGGTCCTAAAAGCACGACGATGTGTTGACGCAAAAACAACACCACCTCTTCTTGATCTTCCTGTGTTTCAAAACGGACGCCATCGGGACTTACCGCAAAGCTCGTCAACGGAGTCATAATTGTCCGTTCAACAACGGACGGGTCTTGGAGGATTTTTCTTTTTTTCTTTTCTTCGAATACAGTGGGCATCAGCACGTATTGTACACCATGAACGATATGTGCCGCTACTTCTTCTCGATGTTAAACAATGGACCGACAATCTGGATGTTTGCCGGCGCCCGAAGATTAAAAAAGTCTTTAAATTCAACGCCTTCAAATGTCATCGTTCCTGCGTCTCCGCTTATGGTGATACCGGTGGTTCTCCCAAGCCCCCAATCAACACCTGAAACGGTCACGCTCGATACAGAACTAAACGGTGTTCCTCCACGGTTCTTCAGCTCCTGCTTTACCCTATCCCTATCCCACGTGTCAGTACCCGCAGGATTAGGCTTGTCCGGCTGATACAGATGTTCCTTGGTGCCGCTGTCCTTACGCGCCAGCAAAATTACGTTCGCGATATCAGCAACCTCTTCGCTTTTGAGCCACGCGCTTTTTCCGTATTCATTACGGTATCCCTGCGCCGCATAAAAACAGGGGGAGCTGCGGTCGTATGCTTTGCTCTGTAAATCCGAAAAGCTGGCAATGTCCCCATTTACGTCGCGGGTGCGCTTCGTCCACGACCGGTGGCTTCCTCCCCACACATCGTTGTTTTGGAACGTGTAGCCTCCATCAGTCGACGAAAACCATGCCGCAATTGCCTGGCCTCCCTGCACCATCACCTTTCCTGACGTGTCATTTACTGCCTGTTCCCACGCGCCGCCTTTGGGATCGGTCTTAAATACCTGGCAACTTTGAGTGGCACATATTGAATTGTTGCCATTGTCAGTAGAATACAGCGCGTACGATCGGGCAGCTATTGCTTGCGCCTTCAGCGCTTCCGCTGGCCAGCTCGCAGGCACTTCATAAATCCTTTTCACATATTCCTCGAGGCTCCCCGACCAGATCACCGATCCCTGATTTACTCCCCCGCCATTATTTACTTTTATCGTGATATTGCCTTTGTCCTGATAATCATCAAAGTTAAAGTATGCCCGCAATATTTTGTCATAATCATGCCCATCGTTTGCCCTCCCCAACGCGCCATACTGGTTCATGCCAACCCGGTGCGGAATGCCATATGTAAAAAATGCGAATGCCGGGGAAAATCCGGGGTTTAAATTCCGGTCGTCCGTACAATACAACGGCCCGGCGCCTAAGCTGGACGGCAGATTAAGACCGGAAAGTTTTGCCGCCAAAAATGATTGCTGTTTAGCGGACAGTGCGGCAATAGCTGATGATAGCTTTGTCTGGTAAGCGGAGGCGTCGCCCACTAATTTCCGGACTGATATCGCGCGGCGGTCCAAGTCTTCTTTGAGAGAACCCAGAGTATTCCTCTCCTTTTCCAGGCTGGACTTCCGGGCCTCTAGATCGCGGATGGCTACCGCGGTCTGTGCAATACTTTTTTTGTCCTCATCAATCACCACGTGCTGATAGGTAAACGCCCGAAGCACCGCCCCCACGTCGGTTGAGGTCAGAAATGGCAACAGGGGGTTATACGTTTGTGTTCTCCGGTAGAGTGCGGCGATACGCCTCGTGGCAAGTGCGAGCACTGACGCCAGCTCTTTTTCTGCTTCAACTATTGCCGACGCTTTCTTCACTAAATCCACCTCTATACCTTTTATCCGGTTTTGGAACGCGAGAATATCCGCCTCCATTTTACTAAGCGCCGATACATGCGGCGCTTTCGCCTTTTCCATGGCGTTCCATTCTTCCTGACATTTCGCAATTTTCCGCGAACACTCGTCCGGATCTCCGCAAGACGTGTCGCAGCTTTGGGCATACGTGGCAAGAGGGACGGACAGTGTGATCAACACAAGCAGAAAACCAACGAAAAAACGGGAAAACTTCATAAGGTCTTTCCATTGTACCAGACCCATGAAACTCTACCCCTCGTCTTTTCTTATACCGCATAATTTGCTACACTTAAGAAGCATGAAACGGGCGGTACTATCGCTATTTTTATTTTTTATGAGCCTGGTATCTCTCCTCGTAATCCCGGCTTTTTCCGGTACAGGGAGGGTTGCCTATGCTGAAGCAGTCGTCGATCAGTCCCTGGGAGAGGCGGCGTGCCGGTCGGTGACCACACAAAACGGCGAATGTAAATCCTGTTTTGATGGCGGAGGTGCGTGGACGGCAATTGGTTGTTTTGGTGGTGATAGCCCAAACGCGTTTATCGCATCATTTATCAGGCTCGGCACAGGGCTGGGCGGAGGTGTCGCATTCCTGCTTATTCTATTTTCCGGTTTTCAACGCATTACGAGCGCGGGAAACCCGGAAAAACTGCATGAAGCAAAGGAGCTCATGACCGCAGCGATCTCGGGGTTATTACTTATCATTTTTTCCGTATTCTTGCTCAGGCTTATTGGAGTCGATATATTACAGTTACCAGGATTTAGCAGGGGCTAACTATGCGCACACTCCTTGCCCAAGTAGTTAATATCGAAGGAAACGGTGGCTCCAATGTATCCATTGAAGGACCGGTTAACTTTAATTTTGGCGACGCCACAATCGGCGTCATCGTCGGCCAGGCACTCCCCTATATTTTTGCGGCAGCAGGAATAGGATTGCTTCTCATGATCATCAGCAGCGGATTTTCCATCATGACGAGTGCCGGAGATGCAAAAAAATTAGCACAGGGCAGAATGACGCTTACCAACTCCATTGTGGGATTTATCCTCATTTTTGGAGCATTTTGGATTGTCCAGATCCTCGGTGTGGTTTTGGGGTGGGAAACCTCCATCGGGCAAATCTTCCAGTAATATCACTTCCCGAATCTTCGTTTCCTTTTGCCGTACTCTGCCAATGCTTTGTCTAGCTTTTGCGGAGTAAAGTCCGGCATGTGCCACGACGGAAAATATAGCTCGCTATATACGCCCTGCCAAGGCAAAAACCCGCTTAGCCGCTGCTCACCGCTCGTGCGGATGATAAGGTCGGGATCGGGAATACCCTTTGTATCCAGCGCGTCAGAAATATCATGTTCGCTCACGTGCCCACAATCGGCAAATTGCCGGACAGCGCGGACCAACTCATCCCTTCCGCCATAGTTAAGTGCGAATATTGCCGTAATTTTTGTGTTGTGTTCGGTTTGCTGCATCACATCTTCCAACGCCTTCCTGATATCTGGCGCAAATTTAGAAATATCCCCGATCACCCGAACACGGACTCCTTTTTCGTGCAACCGCTGCCAGCGTTTTCGGATAGTGTGACGGAATATCGACATAATCCCCTCTACTTCCTTCGGCTCACGCATCCAATTTTCAGTCGAAAAAGCCCAAAAAGTAATGTATTTCACTCCTCTCGCCGCGGCATGTTCGACAAGCGGCTCCAACACCTCATCAGCAACCTTCTGGTGCCCTGCAAGCACCTGCAAATTGTGCTCACGTGCCCACCTGCGGTTACCGTCCATAATAATTGCGATATGCGCTGGTATGTTGCCTGATTTCATAACATGTTAAAACAAGTGTTCGCTAATAATCTTCGCCCCTTCCGCCGGCTTATTCAAGATAACCTCCTCAACGCCCCGCAGCGTCTTTATCATCTCAAGGAGCCGGGCTTCGTCTTTCCCTTCGCACAGCAAATGCACGTTGGGACCCGCGTCAATGGTAAAGTATACGGGCAATGACGCGTTTCTCCAACTCTTCACCGCCGACATGATGCGTTCAGTCGCCTCATTCCAGTAAAAAAGCGGTGGATTCTGTGTCTGCATCACCCGATGCATATCGAGGCAATCTTCCTCGGTAATTTCTCCGAATCTGACAAAATTTTTCTCGTTCATCGCCTGTTGTATAGCCGCCATACGTGGTGGCACCGCAGCAAGACGCGAAGAAAGGTGCGGGCTGGTCGTAACCGTTTCCATGCCCTCTGTCGTTGACACCTTTTTCATGCGTTTATCCACAATAACAAGGACATCACGGATATCCCAATACGTTGATGGAAAAAGAGAGCGTGCATACGATGTTTCGTTATCATTCCCCTTTTCCCAGACGACAAATCCGTCCGGTATACTCCGGCATGCCGACCCACTTCCCAACCTGGCAAATATCGTGAGCTCTTTTTCCGGAATGCGTGATCCAAGCGACGCAAAACCCGCAAGTGTTAACGCGGCAAATCCTGAAGCAGAGGCCGCAGATCCGGCACCTTTGGGAAAGGTGTTTTTCGTAACCACCCGCGCATAATGCTTTACCCCTGCCCTCCCGCGGATCCTATTAAGTCCTTCGATGACGCGGAACACCTCGTGGTCCGAAAATTCCCCACCGAGCAGCGCGACCTCATCTTTATGAAAATCAACGGAAAACTCTACGGTGGTAACCGTATACGCTCCCGACATATTCATGGAAAGGGAATCATTAAGCGGCAACCGGAGAGCGGCATCAGATTTGCCCCAATATTTGATAAACGCAATGTTGGCCGGTGCCTTGGCGGTTTGTTTCATGGCTCAATCCTCGCTCCCTGCGCATTTGGTGAAATGTGGATAACTTGTCCACCAGCTTGTGTAATTGCTTCTTGTACTGCCGGCTGCTTATCGTCAGAAACAAGCGCAATCATGCAATCCCCGCCTCCCGCTCCTGACAATTTCGCGCCCCATGCGCCCGCTTTTTTGGAAGCCGCGATCAGCGATTCTAGTTTTTCAGAGCTTACTCCCAGATCCCGCAAGTATTCCTGATTAAAATCCATAAGTTTACCCACCCGTTCCCAATCTCCTTCTACCATCTTTGGTTTCGCTTCTTCGACAAGCTTTGCTATCGCGTCGTATATTCTATTAACGCGCTCGGGTTGCGCTTTCATTTTTTCTTCTACCTCCCGCACAAGTGTCACGGTATCTGCCTTGACCCCGGTAAACCCGACAATTAGCCGCATATTATTGACGGACAATGGTTCAATTGTTTTTCCTGCGGTCACAAAATATAACGTTCCGCCAAAAAGCGCTGCTGCGGCATCAAAACCCGATCCCTTTCCCTGAACATCCAAAATAGTCCGGTAAGAAAGCGTGAACAATGTTTTAAGACTGTCTTTTTTCCCCAAATACTCACGTAATGCGGCAATCATCCCCACAGTTACGGCGGCGGACGAACCCAAACCGACATTGCCGGAAAACTGGCTCGCCGTACGGATAGTGATATCGGAAATGGGTAAACGCCAGTGGGCTCTTGCCGTCTCGAGCGCCCTGCTTACAAACCGGGTATCCACATGTTCCGGCATGTCAAAATGAAGTTGCCCGTCGGGAGACTGCTCAACACACACGCTCATACGCTCACTTACTGCGGTGACCAAGCATGGACGGCCGTATACCACTGCGTGGTCACCCATCAACAACAGCTTGCCGGGCGCTGTAACGGTTACGTTTTTCATGCTGTTGCTTGCTCCATTTTTACACCCTCTCCGCCCAATACCACCTGGAATGTCTCGTATTTTCTCTTTTTTGCCAGAGCAATAATTTTCTGTGCCGTATCGTGGATAGCGACCACCACCCCGGAGCCTGTTTGTATCCCTCCGGCGCCGCTGATTTTTGCAACCCCTCCTGCTTCCTCAACCGCCCGGATAAACGCCCGGACAGGTGCGGACACGATGCCCATTTCCTCGAGATACTGTTCATTTTCCGAAATTGACCGGCGGAAACCCTTCTCGTCTTCATCGTGAATTGATTGCGCGGTTTGTTTTGTCACCTTTTCCACTGCGTCCAAAAGGACGGCAAATTTCTTCTCATCTCTCTTTTTTCCCTCACCAACGTGCGCCACTAAATCGCCCGTGCTTTCTTTTCTTCCGGTATTAATAAGCACAAACGGCGCAAATGTTTTGGGAATTTTAAAGGGCAACAGCCACAGGGTTTTCAAGAACTCCAGTTCTTTCCTATACCATAGGATGCCGCCGTGGGTAGAGACAGCAGGATCACTTCCGGAACTGCCTTTGTATATTGTCTTTTCTGCCTGGTACGCAATATCGTTTACGGCTTGAGGGTTCCACGGCATACCATGCCACACACAAAGCGCGCCCGACAAAGACACCGCGAGCGCAGACGATGACCCCATGCCGCTTCCTATAGGGATTGAAGAAGTAATCGTGATACCCACATCATCCTTAATTGACGCTCCATATTTTTTTTCAAACGCTGCCGATATGGCTTCGATATACCGGTCGTTTTTGCGCATCTTACGGAGCAACGTGGCACCGGCTCCTGTTTCTAATGTGGTGTATAACCGCAACGACGTAGCAACAACTAACGCCGGTTTACCATACACAACGGCGTGCTCGCCCGATAGATGAAGCTTGCCAGGAGCAGATACGGTTACTTTTTTCATACCAATGGTTTAGCTTTAATGCCGTAGGGAATAACGCCGTCAGGATCAGGGTGCGTCACGCGCCGGATAATCGTCACCACCCTCTGCCCAAACGTCAAATGGGCGTCATCATAATCAACCAGCTGACACGTCACCCGTTTGCCGCTCTCCAACTCGACGAGTACCACCGGATACGGCGCCTGGTCGGTGAAATCCCCGGGCGGCACACGGACAATTGTCCAGGACAATATCTTCCCCGTTTTTCCCACGAGGCTCGCGATATTTTTTTGGTTCCGCCAAATTTTAACCGGTGATTGCATATTATTTTTTAAGAATATGTACAACAGCGGTTGCCCCGCTTCCTCCGACATTATGTGCAAGTCCGATGGTCGCGTTCTCTACCTGCCGCTTCCCCGCGGATCCGCGCAGCTGATCCACAAGCTCGACAACCTGTTTTACTCCGGTGGCTCCCACGGGATGTCCGCACCCCTTCAGTCCTCCGGACGGATTTACCACAATACCCGCTGACGTTCCCAGCCTCGTCTCCCCTTTTTCGATCGCCGCTGCCGCTTTCCCCCGCGGAAAAAATCCTAAGTCTTCCATCGCTAACACTTCAGCTACCGTAAAACAATCATGCACCTCTGCCACACTTACCTGGCCTGCGGTGAGACCGGCAATGCGGTACGCTTTTTCTGCTGCGCGCTGCGTTGCGGTAAGCTGCGTTAGGTGAGCTCGTTGCGCGAGCCCCAGGGTGTCGGTCGCAACCACCGACGCGGCAACCTCAACGCTGCCTTTTATGTTTTTTGTGCTCAACACCACCGCGGCGGCGCCATCCGAAATTGGAGAGCAATCCAATAACTTCAGTGGATCTGCTACCCTACTGCTTCTCATTACCTGCTCCACGGTAAGCAGATTATGAAACTGGGCGTTAGGATTTAAGCTTGCGTGGTAATGATTTTTGACCGCGACTGCTGCTAACTGCTCCTCGGTCGTGCCAAATTCATTCATATGCATACGGGCTAAAATGGCGTATAGCCCCGGGAACGTCGCTCCGGCGTTTCGCTCCTCCTCACTCCCCGCTCCCATCAGCGCCGTTGCTACATCCTCCGGTTTATGGTCGGTCATTTTTTCTATCCCCAATACCACCACAGTAGCGTATTGGCCTGAAAGCAAACTGTTGACCGCATTATGAAGTGCTAACCCTCCTGATGCACAAGCTCCTTCTACTTTAAATGCCGGGACCGGTAACCCGAGTTCCTCGGCAAAAAACGCTCCCAAATGTTCCTGACCACCAAGCATTCCGGAAAGCATGTTGCCCACAAACAACGCCTCCACCTGGGCGCTCTCAATACGGGCATCTTTTAACGCACTCGAGACAGACCCGCGTGCCAGTGACCGGGGCGATACGCCCCATAATTCACCGAACTGCGTTGTGGCGGCGCCGTTTACAAAAATTTTCATAATTTATGGGTTAATTTTAAAAACTGGATATAATCAACGTATGTTTTTTTGCTAATGGCATCAGAGACGCGTAATGTTTTTTTCTCCCTCACTTGCTGTATTTTATTTAGCTCACTCGTTGTCTCCCATACAAACGCGTCGCTCCCCGCCCCTGAGCCATACGAAACCATAAATATTTTTTGGCCAGCACGGGCAATATCAAGCACTGCGGAAAGTGCCAACATCGTCGTTGCGCTATAAGCGTTTCCAATATGATCAACAAGCAGTGACGGCTCGAGTTGCTCCCGGGAAAATCCCAGGCGTTTTGCCACCTCCCGCGGGAATTTGCCGTTTGGCATATGAAAAATACAGTAATCGTAATCGGCTGCGGTTGTGCCCGTCATCTCAAATAATCGTGACGCGGCGCCCATAACATGACTGTAATACGCGGGCTCTCCCGTAAATCTGCCTGCATGTGACGGATAGCGCATACCATCCCTACGCCAAAAATCAGGCGTGTCTGATGAATAGGAAGTGTCTGCCAAAAGACGCGCGGCGACATGGTCACTTCCCAACAAAAAAGCAGCTCCTCCGGCTGCCGCCGTATACTCCAAAAAATCATGCGGCTTGCCCTGTGCGGTGTCAGCGCCGATCGCCAGTCCGTATTTCGCGTGCCCCGCAGCCACTAAGCCGGCGATTGCCTGCATGGCAGCGGTTCCCGCCTTACAGGCAAACTCCAAATCAGCGGCAAGATAGGCATTCCCCAACCCTAACAACTCCCCGACAATGGTTGATGTTGGATTAACGGCGTACGGATGACTCTCGCTCCCGACAAATAACACGTCGATATCGGTTGGATCGCCATGAAATGGCGCGAAACACGATAGTGCTGACTCGATTGCGATCGTGGCGGCGTCTTCATCAAACGCGGGCACTGATTTATCCGTAAGACCCAACGAATGGACCACTTCTTTAGCATCTTTTTTCCATGCGCGGGCGATATCCGCAATCGGAATACGGCAACGCGGTATATATGAACCATAGGATACGATACCGATCATATAATTTTTCCTCGCGCAAGCTTACTGTGCGCACGCGCCAATGTGCCCTGCTCCAAAGAACTCAATAATGATATTTCTCCCGCGAGTACCGTGGCGCCGATAATTTCAGCAAACCGGGTCGCATGTTCGCCACCTGTCCCCCCGGTAACCCCCAAAATTCCTAATGCCTCTTTCTGCGTTGCTAATCCAGTGCCTCCACCAATAGTGCCAACCATAAGATCCGGCAGGTATATGCTCACGTAAAGGTCGGCACCGTTTATCACCTCTGCGGTGGTAATACCCACGCTTCCCTCGACGGTATGCGCGGGATCTTGACCGGTCGCAATAAAAAGAGCGGCTATAATATTAGCGTATTGTGCATTAAACCCCATTGATCCGCTCATCGCGCTTCCCAACATACACTTTGCAAGCCATGTTTCATATACGCGTTTGGCGTCAGTCTTGAGCACATCACGGAGCACGGATTCGGTAAGCACTACTTCAGCCCATACTTTAATGCCCCGGTTCTCAACAAAATTTTTCCAGGACGGTTTCTTGTCTACACAAAAGTTGCCTGAAAGCGCAACACACTCGGCCCCGGTTTCCTCTTCGATGAGCTTTGAAGCGGCGTCGGTCGCAATAGTTACCATATTTAACCCCATCGCATCCTGTGTGTCGTAAACAAACCGCACGTACCGGTAACGTCCCACCCCTTCGGAACTCACCCCTGTGAGGGTGAGGTGACCGGATGTTTTTTCCGCCACCTGTTTGAGGCGCGGCATATTGTGCTCCAAATAATCGTGTAATTTTTTGTTTTCTGCTACATTCCTTACCTTAAAAACCGGTCCGCGGGTTGCTCCCACTCTATGGCTATCTGCGGTAGCTCCCCCGCTTGCGGTAATCGCCTTGCACCCACGGCTTACCGATGCCACAAGCGCCGCTTCTGTCGTCGCAAGCGGCACATAATGAGTAACGCGCGTTCCCTCTGATGTAAAAAGAGTGAGCGGTCCGGCAAGCCCCATAGGCACCTGGGCAATTCCTATCATGTTTTCACAATGTTTCGTGCTTGCAACAACTTCATCAAGCGTAAACGAACCAATATGTTCGAGCGGAACGGATAGCTCTTTTGCCACCGCCTCGCGCCGTTTTGCCACCGATTGATAATCCCGTATGTTCATAAAAATGGCACTTTAAATACTCCCCATCGGTACATATTCACTGCCCACCATGCAAGAACGGGGGCGCATAGAACCGCAACCAGCACGCTTTTTGCTAAATTAAGTTTGAGACTAAACCGAAGCGTGAGATAACAAAGAGTTATTTTCCACCATAACAGGGTCGCGCTAAATATCAAAAACAGCAGGCTAAATGTAATACCAAGCGCGCTTGTCGTACGGGGAGGCGGTAAAATCACGTATAACAGTGATGTCGTGAGGAACCACAAAATAGTCGGGATGAGCGTGTAAGACCACGCAATCAGCACTGTCGCAAAAGTGGTGCGCGCACGAAGCAGCCGGCTAGTTACATAAATACATCCGACGGAAAGCAGTGCCCCGCTTACTGATGCCCACAACAGCAATGTAAATTGCTGCGTTAACAAAAACGGCCGGAAAGAAGCCACCTTTACAAGGCTTGCCAAGCTAAAATACAGCACCATCGCGGCCGCAATAAAAACAAGCTCGCCAACCTTCCCGTGCTTAATGATGCGCCGATATGTTTCGTACGGACGGATAATTAAACCCGCCACGGTACGACCAAATGCAACCGCGTCCACAACAAGCATACCAATAAGGTCCATATACGTTAGTCGCACGAAAGCACGAAAAACCCGCGCTGTTGCCTTATTACAGGAATGATATACCCACAATAATCCTAAAAACCGCCCTGAAGTAAACTTGTGAGGATGGTGATCGTAGAGCCGATAAGAACATACAACGCCAGGACAAAGCCAATACTCGCCGCGACAAACCATGGCCACGGCATCACTTTCAACCTTTTGGTGATTTGTTTGTAGATTCCGGTAAATGGCCCGAGTGCCTGCGGCGGAATATCAGTTACTTCTTCCCATCGCTTTACAAATTTTTGGTACGTTGCGTCACTCATAAGTATTTATATCGATACAAACAATTCAACGAACGCGCGTCTTGCCCGAAAGAGCCGCGATTCCGCACTTTTAAAAGTTATGGAGAGCCGTTCGGCGATGTCTTCAACAGACACATGATCAAGATATTTAAGTATCAGCACCTGCCGGTGAACCGGTAACATGCGCGCCAGCACCCGCCGTATTTTTTCCTTAACGAGCGTTGCGTCAAGCTCCGCTTCGGGACCAAGCAACGGCGAGACGAGCATCTCAAGCTGTGGCATTTGAGAAAATACAAAATGCCCTATTTTTTTCCTCCGGTAGTAATCAATAATTTTATGGTGGCAAATAGAAAAAAGATATGTGCGCACACTGCTTTTCTGCTGAAAATCCCTAAGCCCTTCCAAAAATGAAAAAAGCGTATCCTGCAGGATTTCTTCGGCGTCCTCTTCGGTTTTTACCTTCGCAAGAATGTGGCGGCGCAATTGTGGGGCGTATTGCTGATAAAACGCTGCGGCAGCCCGCCGGTCATGGGCGAATAGTCGGGCAATAAGCGTTGCGTCATTCATGGGAACATCTGGTTACTTTAGCATAATTGACTGACCCGGGCAAATTCCTTACACTTAAATATGAATGTATGCTTGAACGCGTGTTTGCCCAGTCATTACAGGAATTAGCACCTAATCCGAATTTGACCAACTTCGGCATGCTGGTGACCGCCATCGTAAAAAATGCCTTCATGCTTGCTGGTATTTTAAGCTTCATTTTGTTGATTTTCGGCGGATTTAACGTTATAGTAGCCGCGGGAGACGCAAAAAAAGCGCAGCAAGGCAAAACGGCGCTCACCGGCGCGATAGCGGGACTTCTTATCGTATTGGGTTCATTTTGGATCATACAAATCATAGAGGTCATCACCGGTCTAAACATACTGAGCCCGCAATAATTATTGTATGAAAGAATTGGCGCAAGTTGGAGACATCGTCGGATCAATAGAAAGCCCGTTGTCGGGCACCGGGTATGGCAGCATACAAACCGGTGCGGTCGGCATGTTTATCACGAACATCCTCCGCTTGGCATTTGTCGCCGCAGGCATATATGCACTCTTTAATTTCATCATCGCCGGTTACAACTACATGAACGCCGCGGGCGACAGCAAAAAACTTGCTGAGGCATGGAGCCGCATATGGCAATCACTCTTAGGTCTCGTTATCATTGTTGGATCATTTGCCATAGCTTCGCTATTTGGGCATCTCATATTTGGACGGGCGGATTTTATTCTCAATCCGACAATTTACGGGCCAAACGAATAACATGAAATACTTAGCGCTTGAATTAGGACAAATTGGCGGTGAAGGCTTGGGGCCTTTCGGCAACGCGCCAGGAGACGGGCTTACCGGCATTACCAAGGTTGTGTCTTCTGTTATTGGCATCATGACCGTCGCTGCCGGTATATGGTTTCTATTTCAGTTTGTCATTGGAGGATTTAATTGGATTAACTCCGGCGGAGATAAAGCAAAGCTCCAAAGCTCAAAAGACCGGCTTACCAACTCGTTTGTCGGGCTTATCGTGGTTGTCGCTGGCTGGGCAATACTTGCGCTTGCCAGCACATTCTTTGGTTTTGACTTCACACTGTCTGATCCGAGCGGATTGATGGAACTACTCAGTCCGAACCAATAACCATGAATAGACACCTCGCACAAATCGTCAATCCCGTTCTTCCCGGTAATCTCGGGCAAGGCGGCAACGAAGTGGGTCCGCTGGCTATCGGTTCGTTGATCAGCGCGCTTGTTGGTTTATTCCTTATCTTGGCGTTTATCTCTACTCTTCTTTACATGCTCCTCGGTGGATTTGACTGGGTAACAAGTGGCGGCGACAAAACAAAGCTTCAGTCTGCCCGTGACAAAATTACCAACGCGCTCGTCGGGTTGGTCGTGGTGGGCGCGTCCTGGGCAGTCATGATGATTGTGGGTAACTTTTTTGGTATCGATTTCCCGAATCTCCCTATCCCAACAATCACTAACTAGGGATTGACAAATCTTGTTTTGTTGCGCAAAAATGGTAAATGATGGTATAATAAAGGCTGTATTGATTTGACGAAAGGATTCATTTATGAACAAAGTATTTGCCCAGGCCGCATTAGATATTAAGCAGCCGGATTCCATTAAAATTACCGATGTTGGCAAGCTTATCAGCGCGCTTGTCGGAACCGTGCTTATTATCGCAGCGCTTTTGGCATTTCTTTACCTCATTTTGGGAGGTATTAAATGGATCACCTCAGGTGGCGACAAGGCAGGCATGGAAGAAGCGCGGAATAAGATTACCCATGCAATCGTCGGACTCATCATTGTGGGCGCTGCTTGGGCCATTATGACACTCGTCCAAAACTTCTTGGGCGTCCAGATCATTGGCGGCTCAATTAATTTCCCGAAGCCTTACTAAAACACGAAGCGTATAAAACAGAAAAGTGTGCTTGTCACCCCTCTTCTGATACTCGTATAATAGCAGTATGAACTCTGACGCGTGCGCAAACATACCGGGAGCCGAAGGTGTCGCTTCTATTCAATGTATTGTCCCCCTTGTTACCGGCGTTATTCGGGCAGTGGTATCACTAGGCGCGGTCGCGTTATTTGTCATGCTTCTTGTTGGCGGATTTAATTTCCTGTTTTCTGCCGGCGACCAAAAAAAGCTAGAGGCAGCCAAAGGATCAGTCACCCAGGCCATCGCAGGAATAATTCTTATGTCGGTCGCCTATCTTATTATTCTCACTATAGAAAAATTTACTGGTGTCACAGTTACCGACTTTACAATAACCCAGTAGATTGACTTTAGCGGAATGTATCACGGATAATTACACTATGTCGCGTATCAAAACGTATGTTTGGGCGTTCATTGTTGCCGCTGTGGTATTTCTTGCTATTCCCGTGCCCGCTCTGGCACAAGGAGCAGATAGCGCCACCACAACAGCAAATGAATGTGATGATGCAACATGGTTTATGGACGTAAACTGCGTCATCGCAGGATTTATGAAGGCCGCGGAAGTGGGAGCACTTAATAAACAAGTTGGGGACGCCGGCACTTCCACTATCGCCCAGGTACAACTCCTCGTGGGATTTCGCGGACTCTGTGACGCTGCATATCCGGATTGTCCTATCGGACTAAGCTATCAAAAAAGCGCGCTTGCAGGCATGGCTCGGAGCACGCTTGCGATGTATCAACACCCTCCCGCACGGAGCTCGGAATATATTGCGGACGTCGGGAGAACGCTCGGATTTATGCCGCCCAAAGCAGAAGCGCAGGGCATTGGTTTTTCCGGACTCCAAAGCATGCTACCTCTCTGGAAAACATTTCGGAACATCGCCTACGCGCTGCTTGCCGCAATTATAATTGTCGTTGGCTTCATGGTGATGTTCCGGAAAAAAATTGACCCGAAAACTGTGGTTACCGTGCAAAATGCCATCCCGAGAATTGTCATAGCGTTGGGACTCGTCACCTTCTCCTATGCCATAGTAGGAGCCATGATTGACCTTATGTATCTTGCCATCGTGCTTTCAGCTTCCGCGGTAGACAGCGCGTCAGGTGGAAACCTTGGTAGACTATTAAGTCTCGCAACTACGCTCAACATCGATTTATTGCCGCCGAGCTTTTCTGCTCCATCAACAACATCAGATCCGGATAACGCCACGGGACTGCTTTTAAACGGTGGCGTTAGCGGGCTCCTACGGTTCTTTTTTGCCAGCGGCTTTCAGGCATATGACGATATCGGAACCATGATTACACAGAATGATCCGATGAAAGTGGCTGGCTGGACAGTGGTTCCCGGAGTTATTGGCTATATGTTTGGTTTACGCGGGGCATTATTAGGATTAACAAGCGGCCCGGTGCTGCTTGCGGTTATCTTCCTTATCATTTTGCTTTTCGGCGTCATCCGGCTTATCTTTATGCTTTTGGACGCCTACATTAACATCATTATCGCCTTGCTCACCGCCCCGTTCCAGCTGATGATGGAGGCAATTCCTGGAACAAACGCGTTTAACTCGTGGTTCCGGAACTTGTTATCAAAAATTCTGGTATTTCCTATCACTGTGCTCTTACTCCTCATCACCGCGGTGCTTACGTCTCAGGACACCGCAACATCTATTTGGGCGCCTCCCCTACTTTCAACGGGTGAAGGAACATATGGCATGGCGGGTCTTATAGGCCTAGGCATGCTTATGGTTATCCCGACGATTGTTGCCGGACTACAGAAATCACTTAAGGCAGAACCGGTCGTACCGGGCGGCATCGGACCTATCGTTGGCCCGTTGGGATCAGGAGTCGGCACGCTATTTAACCTAGGATATCAGGCGAGCTTTATCGCAAGCGCATTCCGCCACAAGCCGGAAGCGAGAACGCCGATGCAAATTGCGCGTGAGGGCGCTGATAAAGGCCTCAGCTCCATTACTGGTGGTGGCAGCGGCCACTAAAAATGGGAAACGCGCCCAACAGCTTCACAACACAGAGGCGTTCTTAATGTCCTCCTCCGCCCCCACTCTCCTGCTCCTTCGTCGCCCGCTCTATGGCTATAGCAACCGTCGCAGCGAGCACCACCCACCAATACTTTCGGTACAACGCACTCAACCGGTGCGTCGCGCTGGTTTTGAACTCTTTTTCCAGATCCTTGAGGTACTCAGGGTGATTAATAAACAGTCCCATATCATGCGCGGTGTGCAATATTTCCGCCATCTTGGCCTCATCCCACACATTTCCATGTGATCCCGTGTACCGCGTAGAATATGAAATCGCCTCGGCCACCGAATGTGGCCAATGGGAAATCTTTTCTTTCGCTAAATGCTGCCACCGCTCTTTGCCAATCAGCAACTGCATAAGTTTGTTGTTTTCGAGCCCCCGGAAATCAGGCTCCCAGTGCTGTAACAGCCCCGTCAGTCCCGGTATCCAGGCAATGCTTCCAAGACTTCTGTGTCTGTTCATCTCAAAAAATACCCGTAACATTTCTTTTGCGGTCGCCTCCGCAGCATCCGGCCCTGAGTAATCGACGATAGCGGTGCGCACCTCCATAATCTTTTGCAGCGATTTCGTGTAGTCATTGGGTGAGAGCGCCATCTCTTCATTCGAGAAAAACCCAAGCATCGCGTCACGGGCACGCATCTGTGCGCCGACATCTCGAATACGACGGTGCATAGCAACGGTACCAAGTTGGTAAAAGTTGGATTCTTTCCAATCAAAGTCGGTCAAGCTCATGGTGAGTGGAAGTTTGAGCGCGGCAATAGCGTCCATTTTATTATTAAAGGTGCCCCCTGAAGCATCAACTTTGCGGCCGCGATATATTTCGGCCTGCATATCGACGATCACCTGGCGCAGACTTTCACTCCGCGCGGGGTCAAGCTTCAATATGTTGAGATATGGCACCACCAATGCATCAAAATCTTTTTTCTCAGCAAGATCTATACGTGCAAATTGCCAGTCTTTCTCGTGAGCCATCTTAAGCTCAGCAAGAGAAAGTGCTTCTTTAAACTTCTTCCACTCTTCGTGTGTCACCTTATTCTTCGTCAATATGCGCTCTGTATCTTCCTCCAACAACTCCAAAAACTTCGATGGGTTCCGCCGCAGCATGCGGTCGAGTATTGGTTTGCGTTCTGCGGCATTTCCCGCGGTCAATAGCTGTATAGAAAGCGCCTGATTATCCAAAAGCGCGGCGTTTTCGGGCAATTTTTTCAGACTTAGCATTTTTCCACGAAGCTCGTCTGCCACTCCCTTTTCCAGACGCCACGCGGTTCCATCATAAAATCCTCCGCTTGCCATAAATCCAGGACCCAACAACTCGCTAAATGATATACCGGTTGCGTCCTCGGCAAACTCCCATGTTTCCATCGACTGCTGCCGCTGCTTGTCATGCTCATGATGCTTCGCCTCATGCCATTCTTTCGTTTTGGTGAGTTTAAACTTACGCCCCAAACTCTCTGCGGCGCCGGACATTTTCTTAAACCATCCAGGCTCTTTAGGATTAATCCCTTTCGTTCTCATTAAGTTTTTTCGGAATATGCTCCGCGCGGTAATACCCATGTCGCCACCGATATTAAAACGGGTAGCAAATGTTTCCGGATTAAAAATACGCTGGATATCTTCAAACGCCGGCGCGCGCATGACGTGCTTACCTGACGATGTCCCGTATTCGACAGCGGGAGGCACCGACATCATGGCGCCAATCATCGCCATGCGTCCTGAGCCAATCATGGCGGTCCGTGATGCCCATAACGCCATACGGACTTCATATTCAGCCGGTTTGTAGTTCGGGTCTTCCGGATGCTGTGCTTTAAGGTAGCCCACCAACCGCTTGCGAACCTCAATGTCGACCGGGGAAAGTCCGCGCGTTTCCAATAGCTCCTGGGTAAAATTTTCATTAAGCATTTCTTCCCGGTGGGAATAGATCTGATATAGCCTGTCAATTTCACCGAGCTGGTCCGCCTCTTTTTCAGTAAGCGCGGTACCAGCACTCTTCTTTTTGAGAAGCTGCTCACGGCTATTCCGCAATTTGGTAAGGGTGATGTGTAACTCGGTATAACTTTGCACGTCGTCATCCCACAACATGACACCTTCCGCCGCTAAATCCATCTGCTGTTGTATTTCGTGCATCAACCGCTGATCCTCAATAGAGAGAGGACTTTGTGTTTTTCCTTTGGTCGGGTCATAGCCCTCCATCCGCTGCTTCGCTTTGAGCTCTTTGAGGATGTCTTCGCGCTTCATGGTTTTCCCGTTCCATGTGATGTCTTCGCGCAAATACTTTAGCGCCTCTCCGTATTTCGCGCGCTTGGTTGCCATAAGCTCAAACAATACGTGTTCGTACAAGCTATATGCTTCGTTTGAGTGGTCAAAGTTTTTATAAAGGTGGTCAAGATCAGCCCCCTGCAACAACGACATCGCCTTTAACCTGTCTTTCACGTCGCCCGGGTTATACATGAGTCCTTTAACTGCATATTCATATTGTCCGCGGCTATCCCAATGCTTCTGATACATCTGCACGGCGATGTGATACTCACTACCATATTTCCACACAAGGTAATCTTTAAACTCCTGAAAGCGTTGTTCATGGGTGAGGCTTGGCCGGGTTTCTTCCCGTCCCATGGAATAAATCTGGTCAATAAAATCGAAATACCACTTCGCCTCGCCCTCGTCCCCCTGAATTATGGTTTCTACATCAGCAGGCGGCATGGATCGGAAATCGGTAAACACGTCATCCGGCTCGTGCAACGACTTCTGTGGGGAATTTTCCATGATTTCTGACCAGGCCACGCTCCTTCCGCCGCGGAGCTTTTCCTGATATTTCTGGTGCCGCAAGTCGGTGAACCGCTCAAAATAACGCACCCGCTCCACTGCTTTCTGTACCAGCTTTGGATCAAGCCCTTCGCGCCTCCCCTTTTCAACCATGCGTCGCACCGCATCATCGGTAAGCCTACTGTCATATGCGGCTCCCGGATCTACACGGAAACGGTACTGAAGCTCCTGCAAGTCAGAGGCAATTGCTGTGTCTTTTAGATCGGTGTCAGCGGTCTCATTAAATAATCTACCCACCTCTTGGGTCAGTTCCGGATCCTTGTCCACGGTCGCTTCGTCGTTTGCCTCCTCATCCGGTTTACCCGATCCCCCAGCTATAATAGGTACAGCTTCATACTGTAGGTCACTAAGACTCGGGTGTTCGGCGACAATTTTCCGTAAATACCGCCGCGCCTCAACCGCGGTCGGGCTTGTTAGCCCCGACTCTTTTGCCAATGCCACCAACTGCTGCCCGATGCCCCGCATGTATTCCGGATCCGCAAGCTGCGACTCATCGGCGGTAATCAGGGATTCGATGACAGAAAATACCCGCTCGTCGGTCGGAAAATCAACTTCGCTTCCCACAAGGCGTTTTGTGGTTTCTGAGGTTGCCTCAGCAAGCTTTGCCGCAAGATTTGCGACCCGCTCCTTATTGACCTCTTTTGCACCGGCCTGCTTATTGTGCTCTCCAAGCTTCACTTCGGGAGCTTCTGGTGGCGGCGGGGCCTCTGGCGGCTTTGGCTGTCCGCCACCCTCCGCTGCTTTTTTGGCTGCTTCACTCAACCGTTTGAATAATTCTTCGTTTGCCATACACTAAGTAAAATTACACGAAACAACGCGCCGCATAGATGCGCTTACCATAATTCTATCCTGTCATCTCACGAAGAACAAGGGAGCTTATCGGTATAACCCATGTGAGGTGATATACGAAGCAATGTTGGGGGGCACAAACTCCTCAATGGACAACCCGCGCTCAACCCGCTTGCGGATTTTTGTCGATGAAATATTCGTTCCCACAAGCAGCTCGTTAGAAACGAGTGTCATGTTCGGATACAACGGCTCGTTGGGAAACCCATACCTTGGAAACACTAAAAACGGCATTGAACGAAGCAACTCTTCCCACCGTCCCCACAAGTGAAACGTCGGAAGCTGGTCGGAGCCGATAATAAAGCGGAAATTATGCTCTTTGGGCAAATACGGAAGCAAATGGATCGTGTCCCCATCAAGCGAATTGTCTATCTCTATCGTGGACACCCGTGTTTTTGGAAGCCGTAATAACTTCGTCATCGCAAGCCGGTCAGCAACACCAGCCACAGGCTTTGGAGGAATCTGGCCAAAGTTAGGCAAAAACCACACCTCGTCTGTATCGGTAAAATCCAACACCTGGCGGGCAATCATGAGGTGGCCAAAATGCGGCGGGTTAAACGCGCCTCCCAACAGTCCTATATTCATAGGGGGCTATTGTACCTTTTTTGTGTACCGTTCGCGAGAAACACGGATAACTGTCTCACGATGTTCATTGCGGCTCTTCGGCAACGGTAACGTAACTGCCGAAAACGGCGTTGACGTTTGGTTGTCTATAGATAACTTTAGGACTATCTGAAAATTTCCGAGGCCCACCAACTCTGACTCTTCATACTTTTCGCCGAATTCACGCCCCAGAAGCCTCGCGTCTGCGGCTCCCACCGCAAATGACACGATTGAGCCTGCGTTACCGAAAATCGCCTTCTGTACGTCTTCATCAATTTGACCTATATACTGGTTCGCAAGCGAAAGATTTAGACGGTACTTTCGCGCCTCAGACAATATCTTTATAAACGACTGCGTGGCAAAATTCTGAAACTCATCGACATAGAGATAAAAATCCCGTCTGTCTTCCTCTGATTTATATACCCTATTCATGGCGGCAAGCTGCATTTTTGTAATAATCATCGCCCCCAACAACGCGCTGCTATCTTCCCCGAGCTTCCCCTGAGAAAGATTGACGATCACAATCTTCCCCTCGTTCATCATGTGTTCCAAATCAATGGTAGAAGTGGGATGTCCCACGATGTTTCGAATAGTTTTTGACGAAAGAAATTGTCCAACCTTGTTAAGAATTGGTGATATCGACTCGCTTTTAAGCTGTGGAGACAACTTATTAAACTCGTTGAGCCAAAAATTTTTGAGTACCCGGTCATCAAGTTTTTCTACCACCTTTTCCCGGAACCGTTCGTTGGTGAGCAGCTCGGGTATATCAAGAAATGTCGACTGCGGAACATGCGTTAGGGTCAAAATTGTGTTTCGGAGAATATACTCAAGCCGCGGCCCCCAACTCATGTGATACAACTTATAAAATATCGACACGATCCCCGAAGCTATCAACTCGCGGTACGCCGGATTTTTTACCTCAAGGGGGTTTAAATAAAACGGGTTATCGATATCAGACGGATCCAAGTAAGCAACATCATTTATCCTGTTTGACGGTACATAATGTAATAAAATGTCACAGAGATCTCCGTGTGGATCGATAACTGCCATACCTTCGCCGTTTTTCATATCATTTATTGCCATGTTCGCGATCATTGTTGACTTACCGGTGCCAGTTTTTCCGATAACATAGAGGTGTTTTCTCCGGTCTTCTTTTTTAACACCGAACGTGGTGGGGGTATTTTTGTATTCCGTTTTTGCAAAAAAATTAATTTTTCGTTTTTCTTCCTGATCATCAGTCGCAATCGGCAAGTTAGCGGGCGCCTCCCCCAAAAGACGTGCCCCCCAATGAATATTTTTGATCATGGAAAGTCCCATGCCGGGCGGATGCCACAATGACGATAGCTCGCTTGCTCCCAACACCTGGAACCGGGGACGCAAATAATCTCCCCGAAGTAAAAACGACTGCTCAAATTTCTTTTTTTGCCAAAATTGCGGCTCAGACAACACCAGGCTGTTTCCTTCGCCCGATGTGTACACCCCGAATGTACCTGCGGACGTGTGGAGCACCTGCTTGGCCCGGCCTTCTGTTGGCGCAACAGCGACAAGCCTTATCGCCGCTGAAAAACCCACCTGGTTCATCTTTGTTTCCATAAGTCTGGCGTGCGGGTGCTGTTTGGTGCGCCCAACGGTTGAGTTCGGGTCGGGCACTCCTTTGGCAATCATGGAGGCAATCGACCGCTGCCACCCGCTCCCTGCGGGAGCTACTCGTATCTGGAGCGCTACAGCCTCCTGAGGCTGTAACTTCGCGAATTGCCCAACGACGCCCGAAAGAATATCCAGGTCTTTTATGTCCTTGTATGTCTTGAGAGGTAAATAAAAGCTGCTCCCGTACACTAGTTGCCCCGACGCGTGTGGAAGCGAAAGAAAATGCTCCATGTAGTCGGGGATTTTCGTAATAAGCAACCTTGGGTACTGCGCGGTGAGCTGGCTCTCGAGATACTCACGGAGTGAATCGGGAGCCGCAAGAAAAAAATGGATCCGACTATTCACCGAGACTATCTCCAGACTAAAGTGTGATGCTTGCGTATGGCCGCCGCCAAAAAGGCGCTGGAATATATTCTGGTGGGCTCCACCGCTTCCCAGCGCAGCAAACACCTGCTCCATCGCAAGCGGCGACTCCTCGCTCTCCCTAGCGTTTTGAATTTCCAACAACGTCACTGGTGACACACTCATGAGGCTATCTTATCATAGATTATTTTTTTCATTCGTGAAAACTCTAAAAGTGGAGTTTTCACGGTCCTGATGCGCTTTGTGCTATTGAACACCTTAATTTTTCCCTCTACAATGAAGGGTACATGGAACAACATCCTGTCCCTCAAAATGTTACGACGTTTCAGTTTCGGCTGATCGGCGACATGACGCTGAAACAATTCGGCTACTTGTGTGCCGGAGCAATTCTCGCGTTTATCGCGTATAAACTACCCCTCCCTTTTATTATCACCTGGCCGCTTACCGGTGCGTTCGCTTTTTTAGGTATAGGGTTTGCTTTTATCCCAATCGAGGAGCGGCCGATGGATGTGTGGGTTTTTTCTTTCTTTAAAAGCATCTATAACCCCACACAATACATTTGGTCACATGAAGCATCAATGACGCCTCCCGCCGCCAAGGCACCGCCAACGCCTCAGGGCAACAAACCTGCTGCCGCTGTGTCAGCGGCTCCTGTCATCCCTCCGCAGACACCAGCGGCAAAACCCGCAACAGCACCACAAACGAACCCGAAAAGCGCGCTTTCTGACTTGTTTCAGCCGGGAAATGCCGGCGCCCAGCAAACGCCCCACCCCACTTCTCCAATGACTGTGCATGCACAGAAACCACACGTAACACTTATCGATGAAATCATGTCTTTGTTCCGTCCAAAACATGTAGCAGCACCCGCACATCATCCAACTCCCGCTCCACCCGTTGCGCGTCCGGTTCCATCGGTTACCGGTCAACACGTCGAGGCGCCACCGCCACCTGCGCCTCAGACCACCTCTAGCGTGGTAAGTGAGGAAACACAGCAGAAAATTAAACAGCTTGAGGAAACCCTCGCGGCTCTCGAAGCAAAGCTTGCGACAAAAACCATGACGGAAGAGCGGGTACTTGAATTACAAAAACAACTCACCGAAACACTTGCGGCAAAAACAAACACAGAAGAGCAGTTGGTCGCACTCAAACGCAGGGAGGCTCCGCCACAGCCAGTATCACCCCGGGCAACGACCCCTCGGGAAGATAGCCTTGCGGGGTCGTCCCGCGGCACAGTTAATGTCATTACAACTGAGGAGGGGGCGGTAAAGGTGGGGCTACCGCGTCTGACGAACGCGCCAAATGTGATCACTGGCCTTGTCAAAGATGACGTAGGCAACTTGTTGCCCGGCATTCTTGTTACTGTCACAAACGGTGAGGGGGTGCCCATGCGCGCGCTCAAAACAAACAAGCTCGGACAATTTGCCGCGTCAACACCACTTACAAGCGGCGTGTACTTTGTAGAAATAGAAGACCCGCGGGGAAGATTTACTTTTACCAGGGTACAGATCACCCTCAATGGCACGGTCGTTCCCGTACTCGAAATAATCGCTAAAAGTGAAAAGGTGCTCACGCGCGAAAAGCTCGCCCAGGAAATTTTCGGAAAAACATCCGTTTAATTATATGGCAGAACCAATTACACCCATACGGGCATCCACACAAGTATTTACGGAAATTGTCGATATTGACCGTGATCTTGTTATGTTTGCTGATGGATCAGTCTCGCTCGTTATTGCCACAACGGCGGTCAATTTCGGCCTGCTTTCTGAAAAAGAACAGGACGCAATTATTTACGCGTATGCGGGATTACTCAACTCCCTTTCATTTCCTATCCAAATTCTTATTCAGACAAAACACAAGGACATTTCTGCCTACCTCAAGCTGCTCGAAGATCAGGAGGCGCGTCAAAAAAACCCGAAACTTACAAAGAGTATTCATGGATACCGGCTGTTTGTCGCGTCTATGGTAAAAGAAAAGGATGTGCTCGACAAAAAATTCTATATAGTCCTTCCGTTTTCCAGCGTGGAGCTCGGCGTATCTTCTACACTTTTATTCGGACCCAAAAAGGGCGGGCTACCTTACGAAAAATCATATATATACGACCGTGCGCAAACCGTGCTTCTCCCCAAAAGAGATCACCTTGTGCGGTTGCTCGCGAGAGTTGGGTTACACGCAGTACAACTTAACTCTGATGCACTCGTAAAACTGTTTTTCAGTATGTACAATCCGGGAAATCCGCCGCCAGACGTTACTATGTTAAGTCTTGGAAAGGAATCAAATGTCTAATTCAAAAAATATCGCATCGTTACTAGGACGAATGGTGGGGTCCCCGCCCCTACCGAAGGGTGGAGCCGCATCGCTCAGGCAAAAACCTCTAACCGTTACTGATGTTATTGCGCCGCCCGCAATCGAAGTAGATTTTGACCTGCTTAAGGTTGGCGACTGGTACTACCGGACGCTTTTTGTAGCGGGCTACCCCCGTTTTGTTTCGGCAAACTGGCTGGAGCCGCTTATTTCATTTAATCACACGCTCGATATTTCCATGTATATTTACCCCACGAGAAGCGAGGAAATTCTCGAAAACCTTAAGCGCAAAGTTGGAGAAATGGAAGCAACGATACAGTCCGACCTTAAACGCGGACGCGTTATTGAACCATCAGTCCAGGTTGCGCTGGAAGACGCGCTAGCGCTTCAACAAGAGTTGGCAAAAGGCTCTGAGCGCTTTTTCCAATTTGGTCTCTATGTCACTATCCCCGCTAAAACCCGCGAGGATCTTGATAAAGCGACGAAACAGGTGGAAGCAACACTAGGATCACTACTCATTGTCACGAAAAAAGCCATCCTTCAGATGGAAGAGGGGCTAAAAACAACGCTTCCCACAGGAAAAGACCGGCTCGTGGTAACACGAAACATGGACACCACGTCGCTTGCCACAACATTCCCGTTCACGACAAGTGAGCTTACAGCAAACGAAGGCATTCTTTATGGTCTCAACGAACACAACGATTCGCTTATTATTTTTGACCGGTTTACTCTCGAAAACGCGAATTCGGTTGTGTTTGGTAAGTCAGGAGGCGGAAAAAGCTACATGGTGAAGCTTGAGGTTATGCGGAGCCTCATGTTTGATACCGAAGTAATTATCATTGATCCGGAAAACGAATATGAAAATCTTACCCACACACTGGGGGGCGAATATATACGCTTCCGTTTCGGATCGTCCACAAAAATAAATCCGTTTGACCTTGCGCTTCTGTCTGGGGGCAGCAACGACGAAAGCGAGTTGGGTCAAAAAATATTGTCGCTTCATGGATTTTTCCGGGTGGTAATGGGGAGGCTCACCCCCACAGAAGATGCGTTGCTTGATCGCGCGATTATATTAACTTACAAACAAAAAGGGATTACCCCCGACCCCTCCACACACTCAAAAGAGCCACCACTAATGGAGGATTTATACAAAACGCTTGTCGGCATGGAAGAGGTGCTCGCGAAAGGACTCGCCGACCGAATAGAAAAATTTGTCCGGGGAAGCCTTGTGGGTATTTTTGATCAACAAACAAATGTAGCAATCAGAAACCAGCTTACGGTGTTTTCTATCCGCGATCTGGAAGATGAGCTGCGGCCCATTGCCATGTATCTCATCCTGGATTTTATTTGGAACAAAATCAGATATAACAAACGCCGACGGTTACTTATCGTGGATGAAGCGTGGTACCTTATGAAATATCCAGATTCTGCACAGTTTCTCTACGGTATCGCGAAGCGGGCGCGCAAATACTATCTTGGGCTTACAACCATCACACAAGATGTGGAAGATTTTCTTGCAACAGAAATGGGCAAGGCGATTATTCAAAACAGCAGTATGCAAATTTTACTCAAACAGTCTTCTGCGGCGATTGATACAATCGCGCAGGTGTTTTATCTTTCTGAAGGAGAAAAACACCTACTTCTTGCGGCAGACGTGGGACAAGGGTTATTTTTTGCGGGTCCCGCGCATGCCGCCATGCGGGTCATCGCAAGCCCAGAGGAACACGAGGTTGCAACCACCAGACCTCAAGAGGCGCTCGCGGAAAAACCGGGGGTAAACCAGGCGCCTCAACACGACGCCCAACCGGTGACACAGGAAGCGACTGCGCTTCCGAAATCAAATCGTCCTATTTTCACTGTCGAAACCGTACAAACCAATAAAACCGGCTAACCTTTATGGCAAACGATCCTCAAACGCTCCGTGAATTTGCTGATAACCTACTATCTGACGTCGCTTCGGGGAGCATTTCTATATACGAAGCGATTGCCGCGGCAAGCCAGTATTCATATCTTCGGGAACTCATAGAGGAGCAAAAAACATCTCTGGGGCAGGCAGAGATCATGGGGGAAGACGAATTGGTTAAGGTGTTTACGGAAATTGTTTCCCGGGGCTCAGAAAAACTAAAAGAACTCCCTAATTTTCAATCGCAACTTCCCGACCAAGCGCTGTTGGAAAACGAGGTGAAAGCTGTGGGTGAAGTGCGGAAATACGCCTCATCGCGCATAAAACAGGCTGCAGCAACCTCGGTTACCAGTCAAAAAGAGCGGCGGCGCGCGTTTGTTCATGATCTGGTAACGCGGTTTAGCTCGACCATGCCCACGCTTTCCGAAGACCGGGTGGGTGCTGTTGCCGACAGCGCCCTCATCGCAGCATCAGGAGAAGCAACACAGCAACAAACAAAAGAAAGATTTGCAGAACTTATACTTGCCTCAAACGCAATAACCGGGGGCACATTAACCCAGGAACAGGCAGCCCAGTTAAAAACAACCATTAACGACGTCCTTGAAGCGAACAATGCGTATGTCTCGGGCGTCACACAACAGGCAAAGCGCGCCGCGACGCTCACGACAGCGCTCTATGACGATATTGATATGAAGCGCCCCGACGTGCTCGTCGATGTGGTGTTAAACGCCCCCCCTTCTGAAACAACCGCCGAATCGCTTGCCCGGGCAAATAAATTGGCGCACATCGCCGAATCGCTCGAGGCAAAACAAGAAAGGAACGGTGGACTAAACTTTTTCTCTGCGGCAAACGCAAAAGGGGCGGCGAAGGGGCTCCAACAGGGAGCCGATGGTGTTTTATCTCTTGTGGGAGAACCACTTCGGGAAATGATTATCCATGAAAAAGTAAATGGCACGCTCAGATCAATGTTAACAAGCGCGCAAAGCTTTACTGACCGGCTTGGAGAAAATTTTGTCCATAGCGCATTGTTCACGAATATATCTCAAAATCTTACCCACCAACTATCTGAAAGACAACAATCGGGACAGGCACGGTCACTGGTAAGCGACGTGTTTTCTTCGGTGTTCCGGGGGCCGCTGGGCCCGGTTCTTACTCATGGCACAAAAGAGCGCGTCCTTGATTATTTCGAGCTTGCGCGCGCAAGTGCCACGTCACCAAAAGGAAGGAACTTCTTACCTTCAACTATTGCCCCGTGGGACGTGTTTCGCGCTACCGAGACGGCGGCCGTAAAAACGGCACGGCAAAAAAGAAAGGTGCGCGCCTCATTTTTCCCGTGGTTTGGACTAAGCGCGCTTAATAACGCCGTCGGCGGCGCTATAGGCGCGTTTGTCGACCGGTCAGCGTCATTCTTCTTAACGAACCCCCTTATCCCCCGTCAGCTCTCTAGCTCCAGAAGGGCGGCCACTATTCCCATCCCCATGGGACAGGACATGCCGCTTCTCGTATCGATAATCGTCATTGTTGCGCTTATATTTTTATTTGTCTTTCCTTCGCCGCTTAATTTGTCCCTTATTTCACATAGCGCCAAAGTGAGTGCCATCCTCGCATCACTGAGAAATCTTAAACAAGAAATAAATGAGGTTGCGGCTGATGTAACAACGTTTAGTTGTGTATGGAGTGGAACCTCGCCGGTCGCCCCTATCACCACTTGCCCGGTACGCGCGCCGATTAGCCAGGGGCCGTTCACCTCAACGGGATCTCATAAAACGCTTAATGCATGGGATTTTGCTGCAGCACAGGGAACGCCGGTGGTTGCAGCTCACGACGCCTATATCGCCTCATACGCAAACTCTTATCTACCGTATCAATACAAGGCGGCAAGTTACGGAAACAATGTGGTGCTTGTCGCGACCGACCCCTCCACAAAACAGCAATATTGTACAAATTATGCTCATTTACTAGATGTGTCACCAGTGGTTGCAGCAAACTCCGGCTCACCAACGCTTATCCCTGCCGGCACTGTTATTGGGTATGTTGATACAACAGGGTATACTTATGGCAACAACGGTCCAGGCACAGGAACGCATTTACATTGGGGGTATAAAGGACCAAACCAAAACGTTCCTATTCCGCTACCTCCGGGGTGTCAATAATATGAATAAAAAACGTATTATTATCGGGCTTACTGTTTTTCTTCTCCTACTTATCGGGGCGCTAGTCATACAAAGATCTCCGGTGCCCCAAGGCGGCCGACAAACACAACTTATTACCCCTTCACCCATTAATCCATCGGTTATGCCACAGCCGCTCTCAAGTGGCTTTATCACCTACTCCGGAGACATAGAGGCAACGTTCCCCACGAGCGTGCCATATTACGAAATAACCCGCGTAAGAAGCTTTGAATCTGAGCGCTCCCGTTTGTTTGCGCTTTACGCTCCCAGCGCTATCCCCAACGTTATAGCCGGATCAAAAGGGAGATATGCAAGTTTTTCGCAGAACGGGAGGTCAGGACTGATCTCTGAAAACCCGCTTTCTTTCGCGTTTCAGATAGCGAGCACGTCGGGAAGGTTTGTTTCAAACGATCTCAACACATACTCCTCACTAGTACAAAGCGCGCTTACTGAGCTCTCTGTGCTTCCCGCTCCTTACACGACAACGCTACTCAGCCAACAGTTTTTGTCTTTTAATGATCCCCACCCAACCGAATTAACCGGTCCCCAAGGGGCAGTTATTACGCGTCTAAACTATACCGTTACGCTCGATGGTATTCCTCTCTACGTAAACGACGCAAACACGCCCGTTTTTTCGGCAAGCATCAACGGTGACGGCGCCATCACCGAAATTCTCGGTTTTATACTACCAGATGTGTCACGCACTGAACAAAACCTCGCGATTGTCCCCTATAGTGAAGCCGTGTCCCGCTTGCGGGCAAACAGAGGGGTGCTTTCCAGCGTCTCTTTAACAAAACAGGGTGACCAGAAGTTTATGACGGGAGAGGCCCCAAGCGCTATCAAAATTACCGATGTTTCACTTGGATACTTCTATTCTGCGCTCCAGAACTATCTTATCCCAGTCTTTGTCTTTGAGGGGTCTGCAGAAGAAACAGAGGGGTCGGCGTTGCTCCGCACCACCACAATCGTCTCCGCGTTGTAACAAAAAAACCACTATGGTGTAACCCGGACAGGCATGATTATGTGAAGATAGTCATCATGCTTCACTGGTTTAAAAACCCCAGAATTTAGCGAGCCTGTCATTTCAAACAAAAACTCCTCATCAGGAAAATTCGTCAAAAAATCTAAAAGAAACCGGCTATTAAACGCAATTTCCCCGCCGTCGCCGTCAATTTTCGCGCTCAACTCCACCGAGTTTTTCCCCACCTGCGCGGCGTTAGCAGAGACGATGATTTTTTGTTTATCCAGCGATAATTTAATAATGTTTGCGTTGTCTCTGGCAAAAATCGCCGCTGAACGAACGGCACGCAACAACCCCTCTTTTTCTATAAGCGCGCGGGTGGTAAACGTTTTTGGAATAATCCGTTCAAACCCGGGATACTCGCCATCGAGCAACCTCGTCAATAGTGTTGTTTCTCCGACAACAAATCCTGCCTGACGCTCTCCCGCAAGGCCAACCTGTATCATCTTTTCCGCCTTGTCTTCGCCGGAAAGCTTTACAACTTCCGCAAGTGCCTTCGCCGGAATTATTGCCCCGGAAAGCTTATTAATTAGAAGCGGCACTTTGTGTAATGAAAGCCTGTATCCGTCTGTTGCGACAAATGTGGTTTTTCCGTCTTCTTCTATTACTTTCACCCCCGTAAGCATCGGCCTTCCCTCATCAGTGGCGGCTGCAAACAACACGCTTGAAAGAGCGTTCGTAAACATTTCCTTGTCAACGCTTCCTGTTTCTTTAGGTAATAACGCCGGAGACGAGGGAAACTCTGTGGCTGATACGGTGGGCAACTCTGCTTCAAACCCTCCGCTTGACACGCTTAGCTGCTCTTCCTTAACAGACAGGTGAACCGTGTCGGCGGGAAGCGAGGCAATAAATTCAAAAAGAACCCTTGCAGAAACACAAACAGACCCCTCTTTCTCAACCTTCCCCCCCACCCAAATGGTTTCGGTGGTTTCCATGTTTGTTGCGGTAATTTCCAGCCCTTCTTTTGTCGCGGTAAGCTTCAGATTTTGAAGAATAGGAAGTTGGGGCTTTGACGGTACAACGCGGGTTATATGTGTTAATGCCCGCAGTATGTTTTCTTGAAGGAGTTTAATATTCATATAGATATAAAAGAAGTAGTAATAAGAATTACGCGTGGAAAAGTGTATGTTTTTTCAGTTTGTGTGTCAACAACAAGACAAACCGATAAAACAAAATGAGGATAACTAGGAAGAAAACGAGCGCGGAAAAGTGGAATACTATGTGGATAATTTACGGATAAATGTGGATAAGTGGGAAACATCATGATGAGGGGGCCCATAGCTTTTGTTTTATCCCCGTTAACGCGGCGCGCAAAGACTCATTAGTGGACAGTTCCTGGGTAATAGTCTCTACCCCGTGCATAACGGTGGTGTGGTCTCTGCCACTGAGTGTCCCGCCTATGTCATCGTAGGTCATACCAAGCTCTATTTTTGATAAGTACATATATACCTGTCTGGGTCTTGCGATCGGGCGGTCCCTTTTTGCTCCTTTAAGAAGTGTTGGTTTTATGTCGTAGTACGCTGCAACCGCCTCCAATAGCTCTTGTGGAGTTACCCGCCGAGCGTTTTTACCCTGATTGTTTATGGTTACTTTTGTGTTAAGAAGTGAAGAGATTAGGTCTGGTGTAATTGGTTGTGGTTTCGTGGCAAGCTCAGTCGTTAATCTCCGTAAAAACCCTTCTATCGCCCGCGCGTCGACAACGTTTGCTGCAACCAGCTGCGCGCAGTCGCTGGGTATGGTTAATCCAAGCGCTTTTGCTTTTATGTTTACTATAGCCGCGCGAAGTTCAAAATCGGGTGGAGAAATGTCTACGATTAACCCACCCTCAAACCTGCTCCGCAACCGGTCTTCAAGTCTGGCTATCTCGTGGGGCGGCCGATCGCTCGTGAGAAGTATTTGTCCCCCTTCCCGCAACACCGCGTTAAACGTGTGGAAAAACTCCTCTTGGGCAGTTTGTTTGCCGGCGATAAACTGTACATCGTCAACCATGAGAAGCTCGGCCCCTCTATATTTTTGTTTGAATTGACGCGCTGTTTTTGTCTGGATTGCTTCAATAATCTCGTTTAAAAACTCCTCTCCCATGCAGTAAACAACCTTTAGGGATGGTTTAGCGACAAGCAGGTGGTTAGCTATCGCATACATAAGGTGGGTTTTTCCAACCCCAACCCCGCCGTATAAAAACAATGGATTGTACGCGCTCCCTATGGTTTTTGAAACCGCCGTTGCCGCGGCGTAGGCAAGTTGGTTTGTGGTGGATACCGCATAATTATCAAACGTAAGGTCAGGATTGATGTGTAGTTTTCTCGCGCGGTTTAGTGTGTTTAGTTCGGTGTCTATGGTTTGGGTAAAGAGCGGTCCGGGGTCCCCTCCCCCTGTTTCTTTCTTTGGTAACACCATAAACACCAAACTGGTGTTTCCTCCTGTTTTGTGGTCAATAACACTTTTAATTAAGCTGTAATACCGTGTTTCCGCAAGCGTGCGCATTATCGGGCTGGGAAACCCAACAGAAGCAACCTCCCCATCAAGACTGATAAGCTCTGAGTGGGCGAAGTGTGTGTGATACGTGGCCTTTGAGACGGAAAGCTCAATTTCTGCCAACACCGATTTCCATAGTCGATTTAAATCCATATTTATGAGGTAAAGAGCAGTCTGTGGATAAGTTGTCCACATACTAAACAACCAGCCTCAGCTTGTCAAGCGGTCGAGGCGGCTGTGTTTTGTGTGCTATAGTGAAGTAAATGAAGCTATTGTTTCATCGTGTTTTGACGCGAGTTAGCACAGCGCAGAGGTCTGAGTTGATAGCCGCACTGTTTTTTTTCTTAGTTTTTTTAGGGTTACTTCTGGGCGACGGAAAACAGGGCCTCGTGGAGGTGTACGGCGTCGCAGCAACGCTTATATTGTGGGCGTTTCGTGTTATATATAATAAATCCAAGCCCGCCCCCCTCCCACGGCAAATATTTTATTCGTGGGCACTGCTTATTGTGGTGGCCATAATTTCAATGGTCACGTCTATTAGTGTTGGGTATTCGTTTTCGTGGATAGTGCGGTTGTTGTCCGGGTACGTCGTGTATAGGCTGTTTGTTGATGTGGCTCCCACCGCAAACGAGAGATTTTTTTCCCGTTGTCTTTTGGCTTTGGTTTATGCTGCCGGCGCCTTGTCGTTGGGTTATCATATTTTCCCCGGCGTTCGTGCGGTTATACCTTCAATGAACCTGTTGAGCGCAAATTTTGGACACAGTCATCTGGCCGATCTTCTTGTATTTGTTTTTCCATTGGTGCTTTTAGAGATGTTTTCTGCGTGCGCCAAGCCAGGTTGGGGCGGATTAATTCTTTATCTTCTTATGCTTTTTTCCACCATGGCGCGGGCGGCATGGCTCATTGTGTTGTTTTATGCGCTTTTTGTGTTTCGTTCGGTTTATAAAACCGGGCTTTATAAAAAAGCCTTTCATATTATTGTATTATTGGGCACGGTCGGCATTTTTTACGTGGGCTACGTAGGTGTTGCTTCGCGAGGAAACGCCCCTACCAAAGAGCTCTATACCCGTCCGAGGTCTTTGGATGTTCGGATCATGTATTGGCAACAAGCAATTGACGGTTTTATTGACTCCCCGATATTAGGCAATGGCCCCGGCACATTTTCTCTTGTATCGCTTCGTCACCAGCGCACCCCTCTTTCGTCTTCCTGGTTCGCGCACAGCCAACCACTTCAAGTGTTGGCTGAGATGGGGCTTGTTGGGGTTGCCGCGTTTGGTTTTTTAATATTTTCCCATGCCCGCTTTTGGTATAGGCACAAGACTCTTTTGTACAGCAACCCCACACGAAGATCGCTGCTTTGGGGGGTTGTTCTCGTTTTTATCTATAGTTGTTTTGAGTTTGTGCTTGATTATTTTGTTGTGTGGTTATTGTTTTGGGCGGTAACAGGTTTTATCACTGGTTCAATAAAAGAAGCAAGAGCCGGGCGGCATGATAATAGCGCCGGACTTGCTGTTGTGGCTATTAGTGTTTATTACTTGTTTTGGGTGGCAGGAAACAGTGTTGGGATATTTATGAAACGATACGACGCGGCATTTTTTTTGGCCCCATTTGATACAACACAAGCGCTTATTTATGTGGGTGGCGCCGTGCAAAACAAACACCCGCTTGGTGAAAGGCTTGTTCGCGTGTTTCATAAAAAAACTCCCAGGGTGCTTTATGAGGTAAGCAAAGAAAAGAAAGACAAAGGAGATTACGAAGCATATGGGTATTATAGTAAAGAAACAGTTTTTGCTGATCCACAAAACATAGAATATGTAACACAATATTTGTCATATTTAGCCTCGTTAGATACTGACCGGTCAGGAAAAGGGGTTTTGTCATTGTTGCGCCGCGCCCTACCAAAACACTTAGATAATCAGATTACCGCATTGCACCCCTACACTCGAGAAATCGGTGAGTCTGTTCGGCACTATTATGGACGCGAACGACCGAGACTACGAGAGAGATATCTCTCGTTATTATATGTTGCTGGGTTATATCATTGGCAAAACAACCCACACCTAACATTGTCACTGTGGACATTGGCAAAAGAAGTCTTACCTGACTTTGGAGCGATACATGTTGAAATCGCACGGTTGTATCAACATGGCATGCATGACGACGCCGGCGCACAAGAGGTTTTACAAAGGTGTGTGGCGTATAAGTCCGCGAGAAAACAGTGCATAGATTTTATGAATAAAGAATTGTTGCCACCCGGAGATTTTTATGACGCGCTTTATTAGCCTTTCCTGGTGTAGTTGATACACACGATGACACGCCGTCTATTGTTGTGTTACACTCTACCACATGAAATCGGCAGCAAGCAAAAAACCCTCTTCATTTATTACCCGCATTGACATTGTTGTGATTGTTTGTGTGATAACTATTCTTGCTTCTATTGGTGTTGTGGTAAAGCTAGTTATGCAAAAAGACACACTTGTCACCGTTGAGCTGTTGGCTTCCGGCGGAGAGTGGTGGTGGGGCGTCCCCCCTCCTTATTATTGGAACGCGAGAGACGTTGTTGCAGGATCAATCGAATACGACGCACTGAACAAGCCAGCGGTTGAAGTTCTTGATGTTGTTAAATATGGTGAAGACGACCGGCGCTTTATGTGGATGAAGGTGCGTCTTCGTGCGAAACGAAATTATCTAACAAGGCAGTTTATTTTTCGCCAGGAATCTTTGCAAATCGGGAAAGTTCTTCATATCGCGCCAAACAACGTTGCTCTGGTTGGGCAAATCGTTGGGATAGATGGTGTTGGCACCATGTGGAATACCGAATATGTGGAAGTAACCGGCAAAGCAATACAAATTCATCCCTGGGAAGCAGACATCATACAGGTCGGAGAAAAAATCACCGACAACAAGGGAGACCTCGTGGTGGAGATAACCAACAAGAAGACCGAGTTGTCAGATGTCATGACCACCACCTGGCAAGGAGAGGCGCTTTCGAGGAAAAATCCGCTGCTTCGTGACGTGACGCTTACAATGAAGATGCGGGTTATGAAAGATGGAGACTCGCGGTATTTTAATTATTACCAACCTATTAGTGTTGGTAACAAAACACGGATTCAGTTCGCAGGCACCGCCGTGGAAATAAATATTATGTCGGTGTCTCCAGACCGTTAACGCGTTTTTTGTGCGACAATATAGATACTCCACGGGGGGTTTTTAGGAACCCTGAGCGGAAAGCCGATGACCCCCCACTCAATAATTTTTAGACCCGCAAGCTGCAGATAGCCTTCCAGCTCAGGATAAAAAAAGTACCGCATAACGTGTGTTTCTTTAAACGATTTGCGCTCACGAAGCTTATCAAGCACGGTAAGTTGATGAAGAACTGAAACAGTGTTTGTTTGGTAAGAAATAGTGGGTGTTTTTTTCCTATGCACGGTAAATTTTTCATTGCGGTAGCGCTGATGCATTACTTTTGGGCGCGAAAGCAAGACTCCCGGGCCGTACCAGCAGTCAAATATCAATAAACCATTATTCTGTAATAAAGTCGATGCGTTAGTAAAAAAGGAGCGTACATCATTGTTTGTTGTCATGTAGCTGACGACGTCAAATAACGAGGCAACCACGTGGTACTTCGTGGAAGATGTAAATGTTAAAAAATCTTTGTGTATGAAGCGGGCCCCGGCTTTTTGGGATAGTGATTTATGGTTGGCTATGGTAACCATTTCTGCTGACCGGTCTACCCCTGTTACGTCAAAGCCTTGTTTTCCGAATAAAATTGCGTGCGTTCCCGTTCCCGACCCTATATCCAAAAGCGAAAGTCTTTGGGTATGAGGAAGGCGTTGGTGTATGTGTTTTATGATGAAGCGAACCTCTTTACCGACATTCCTGTGTTGATAGATAAGATCGTAAAAAGGCGCGGTTAAAGAAAAAGTCTGGGGTAGTGATTTGTTAATTTTCATAGAGTATATAGATTTTTCGCCGTTTCCAGTAGTACTTTGCTGGTCGAGTCCCAACTAAACCGCGCACATACATATTCACGCGCCGCACGCCTCATCGCACTCTTCTCTTTTGCGGAAAGACGGAAAAATTTTTCTATTACTTTGCTCGCCCTCCGGTGGTTCCGTGGATTGATATAAAACCCCGTCTTCCCCTCCCATATTTCCTGATCATCACCCATGCTCCGGATAACGGGCGTGCCACACGCCTGTGCTTCCAACACCGAAAGGCTTGCCGTTGATCCGCCTGCACTTACCACAGATCCTGTGTAAACAAATACATCGAGCGATCGATAATAGTCTGCCAGATGAGATTCGTCAATGTTACCCATAAAACGAACCTGATGATGTATGTGGTGTCTCTGAGTGTACGAGAGATACTGTTTTTTTATTTGAGGGTCAGCGATACTTTCGGAAATATGTGCGACGAACGGAATATTTGCTCGCGAAAAGGACACAAGGATGGCTAAAAAATTTTCCGTTCCCTTAAATATAGTGTAGTCAGTGCTATGCCCAATGGTTAAGACGGTTATTTGGCCCTTCTTTTTTTGTTGTTTTGGGGAAAAAAAGCGAGTGTCTACCCCATTGGGGAGGAAAATATCAGGGTTTCTTCGGTATGTTTCTAATATATAAGGCACAACAGACGGAGCGAGAGCCGTAAGAATCGTTGCGGTGTTGTACGCCCATATATCAAGCGGCGCGTAAAGCAGCTTTGCGACAGCCACACACAGCTGTGAAAATTTTGACAAGGAAGCCACGCGAACGGGGTCGTAGAAAATCGCGAGAGGTTCAAAACAATGACAAATGGTCCGTTTTGATAGAAGCACCGCAAGAAAGTTCATCGGAAAATTTGTAGCAAATACGACGCTATCCCGTTTTAAAATTTGTTTTAGTTGAAGAAAGTTGGTGAGTAGGGTGAGAGGAAGGAGTAGCCAAAATAGCCGGGGCGGTTTCCAAAGTTGGGTTACTGATATATTCGCCTGTTTATACAGACGCCTCCATTTGGGGCTTATCGCATGTAAATACAAATGTACCCGCTGTGTTTTGGCAATGCGGAGCAGCAACTCATAGAGATACTTTTCCCCTCCTCTTGAATAGACGCTCTCCGTATGAAGCACATGAAAATCAAACGGTATGGTATTCATGATTTGATAATTGTTCCTATTTTTCTTGCCCAATTATAAGAAATTGTAACAAGGCCAAAGCCTATCATCATATAGGCGAAGCTTAACGCAAGCGCGATTGTGTGGCTGTTCGTTACCAACGGTGAGCCATACTGGTAAGCGCGGATCGATTCGAATATGTACGAAGAAGGCACCGCGTAGGAAACGGTATGCAACAGGCCCGGAAGCGCCGAGCGTTCATAAAAAACCAACGAGAAAATTTGCAGGACTGTGCTTATTATCCACCCCGAAAAACTGACACGCTCGCCGAATAAGAAAACAACCGATAGCGCAACGTATGAAAACGCCACACCCACGAGTTCGAGTTGAAAAACCCAAAGCAACGCGTGTGCCCCCAGCGAAGAAAAGAACGATGGGTATATAAGCACGAGCACGCCACCGAGCACTGTAAGGGAGATGGCTATCTTGGTTAGGGATGCTGCGGTAATTCCGATGAGCAACTCTCCAATACTTATGGGCGCCACAAGTATTCCTTGTATATTTTTCGATACAAAGTCATCGGTAAACTGAGCAACCGCCTCCTGAATGACTCGAGCGGTGCAGTTCCAATACACAATGCCGGTAAGAATAGTAACGCTAATAACAGCCGCTTCTGTCGGCATATTTTTCCCGCTTGCAGCGAGGAAACCAAAGAGCATAATTTCAAATGCGGGCCATACAAACATTTCGATAACGCGGGCAGGATTTCGCTTTATGGAATACAGATAATGAAGATATAAACCGCGAATTCTTCGTATTGAGCTGTTATGCATAATAAGTGTTAATTTTATTGTTCTGTATGGGTTTTCCGTCATACACTATTTTTCCATGATAAAGAATTATCATCCGTGTACAGGTACGCCGAACCTCTTCAGTGTTTTGGGAAATAATTATTGTCGTATTTGTTTTTCTATTTCTTTTTTTGATAACGGTGAGTACTCGCTGAGAAAGCAGTGGGTCCATGTGTGCGGTGATTTCATCCAAGAACAACAATCTCGGATTGTTCAAAATTGCCTTCGTGAAATTTACGAACGAGTTTTCGCCCGAAGATAATTTATATATTTTTTTGGACATCAATACATCCGGCATTTTACATAGTTTCCAGAGGTTGGTTATGATAGGTCGGAAATGTGGTACTCCATACAGATCCGCGTATGTTGTCAGGTTTTCCGCTACTGAAGCATACCCGCCAAGCCGCTGGCTGGACGAAGCGTAGTTCATTTCTTTGGCGATAATTTGCCTGGAGGATTGGAGCGGAAGACCCAAAAGTGTTATTGTGCCGGAATCGGGCTCGAGTAAGCCCGTGAGAATATGGAGAAGCGTGGATTTACCGGCTCCAACCGGCCCTGCGATGCCGACTATCTCGCCTCCCCGTACAGAAAGTGATACATTTGATAAAATACGTTTTCCACCAAAGGACTTGTTTATGTTTATTAGCTCAATCATGCAAGGGGTTTTGAAACATGCTCGCGGGGCAACGCGGCATGTCATCGCTAAATTATATCTAAGAAGCACCTACACAACAATAATGTACGTGATGACGGTTGTCATGGCGATTTTGTCTGTTATTTTTGTTTTTACTTTGCCTGATCCGTTGCGGCCTAAAACAAGCATCGGCGCAATGAATATGCTCGCGATAGCCGCTCTGATTATCACGCTTTTTGTGAAAGGGAAACGCACGGTATTTTTGGAAAAAAAGCGATGGGAAGCTATTCACTACGCGGTTACCGCCTATGCGATTGCTGTATTACTATCATTGCTATTTACGCCTACTATCCAGGATAGCACTCCCCTGCGTTTATTGTTTTCAGGTGTGATTATGTTCTGGTTATCCCAGGAAATAACACCAACAGAGAGGTATAAGAAGTTATTTATTCATATACTTGGTGGGGTTGCGCTGTGCATAGCATTACTGAGTTTGTTGCAGGTAGCGGCCCCGGGACTCATGAATAGCATAGCGGAAAAATATTTGCGTGGGCGAGCCGCTTACGGGATAACCATTGAGTTTAGCAGGGGTAGGTTGCTTCATTGGGGAGTGCTTGTTTTTATTTTTCCATTCTTTTACTCTTCCAGCCTGCTTCTTGATTGGAAAGCCAGAGTTTGGACGCTTTTGTATGTTGTCGGTGGATATGCGGCGATGTTGGGGTCAATGATTATTTCTAATTTCCGAGGGGCGTTTCTTGTCTTTATAGGGGCGACTATAGCGTATGTGTTGTACGCGAGACATGTTGGATACATAACCGCAAAAAAAGTCTATTATATTGCCGGTTTATTTGTTGTGGCGCTTATTTTTGGTCTCATTATCGCCAGAAGCGTACTTGGTTATAATTTGCTCGACCGGTTTTTACTGCGGGATTCTTATCGAGATGTGACCGAAACATTAGGAAGAATAACATTATTTGACCAGGCGCTTACCGTGTTTCAGTCATACCCATTTTTTGGTGCTGGGTACGGAAATTATTACTCTGTCGTCTGGCCATTCCCCCACATGCAGTATTTCTCTATTTTTGATCAGTTCGAGCCGTATCCCGTTCCTATAGCGGCTCATAATGAGTTTTATACCGTGCTTGCAGAAACAGGCATTGTGGGGTTTTTAAGTTTTCTTTTGGTGGTGTGTCTTATCGGTACCCGATTGTATAAACTCATGTTTATGAGTAGGCTTTCTGATATTGATAAGTTGTTTGCCTTAACACTGGGCACTTCGTATGGAACCATTGCGACATACATATGGTTTGAAAACATGTATCCGCAGAATATCGTTTATCTTCTGTTAATGGGCGCCATGGCAACTCATTGGATAAAATCAAAGACTTCATGAAACGAGCACGATTGAAAAAAGTCGTTGTACAAATTGTAACGTACAATAACGAGCAAACGATACGTTCGTGCATCGCATCAATAAAAGCCCAGGATTATTTCAATTTTGATATCGTTGTTATCGACAACGCATCCTCTGACAATACGAGACGTATAGTAAAAAAGCTTGGCGTCCGGTGTATTGCTTTAAGGGAAAACCGCGGATACGCGGCGGGTCATAACGTGGGACTAAAACATGCAAATAGCACATATGTTTTGACGCTCAATCCCGATGTGGTGATATCGCCCATGTTTTTACGCGAGCTGGTAAGCGCAATGGATGCTGCTGGAGCGCCGGTTGGTTCCGCGCAGGCGCTGCTTTACCGGGTAGAAAAAATGACCAGGCGGTCATTTGTTGTAGATAGTGCCGGATTATGTCTTGGTCCTACAAGAAGACAAAGGTTGCGCTACGCTGGTCGCGACTCTCGCCGCAACGCGCTCGCACAACAATTTATATTCGGTCCCGACGGAGCAGCAGCTTTTTACCGCAGGGCAATGCTTCGGGATATCGACCTAGGGCACGGCATATTTGATGAAGATTATTTCATGCACAAAGAAGATGTCGATATCTGTTGGAGAGCACAACTCCGCGGGTGGAAATCGTTGTTTGTGCCACGTGCCGTCGGGTATCATATCCGCACATTTCGGCCGGGACGACGGGAAAATATACATAGGGCGCTTCGTTTGTTTGCCGTGCGAAACCGATATGTATTGATGATAAAAAACGAGCTGCCCGCATTGTTTTTTCGTGATGTACTATGGATAATAGCATACGAAATACTCATCTTTTTATATATTGTATTTAGGGAGCGCGGATCGTTTAAAGCGTACACACAGGTAATTACTCTTCTTCCCTCATTGTTAACAAAGAGAGCGGTTATCCAGCGGAACCGTCGGGTTGGCGCTCGCGATATCGTTATGTGGTTTAGGTGGAGGCCGGCATGAGGAGACTATCCCCCGTTGTGTATGTTGGTATCGTGACGTATAACAGCGCACGACTTATGGATGTGTGTTTCGCCGCATTGTCGAGACAAATATACCCGCATATTCAGATTGTTGTTTTTGACAATCATTCTTCCGATAACATTGCAAAACTCATGCGGAAATATCCTCACGCCCGGTTTATTCAGAGTAGCAAAAATGTGGGATATGGTCGTGGGCACAATAGCATACTGCGCACCATTCGTTTTAAGAACAATGATTATTATCTGACGCTTAATCCTGATGCCCGCCTATCACCAACTTATATTTCTCGGCTTGTTTCCAGTTGTCGGCGTCACAACGCAGGGTGGGCAGTCGGCAAGTTACATAAAGATGCTAATAAAACAGCACTGTATAGTGCAGGGCACGCGATGCTCAGGGATGGATACGCGTTTAATATCGGCTACGGCATGAAGGACGGGTCACAATATTCCGTTTCCCGTAAGATCTTTGGCGCCCCCGGAGCCGCAGCCCTTTACTCACGCGCGCTTATCCGTGGTCTGTCGAAAGACGGTGACTTTTTTGATCCCGCGCTATTTCTTTATTATGAGGATATCGATATAGACTGGCGCGCAAATCTTGCAGGATATGCCTGTTGGTTTGAGCCTTCGGCAGTGGCGATACACAAAGGCGGGGTCGCCCCCTCGCACATGATGGGAGACATTCTGTGCAACCGGTTTTATGTGGTTATGAAGAACGCCTTTGTTTCAGACTTGCTGACATATAATTTACCCGTCATTACATTTCACTTGCTTGCAAGGTTGGTTAGTACACCTTTGATAGGCGCGAGAATGATTGGTCTATGTGCGGTGAAGGCACCAGTGGCACTTTATAAACGAACAGCCGCAAGGACATCTAAAAGTGTTATGCATCAGTGGTTCCGTGCGGCTAAAAACGAAGTGTCAATGCAGCCGAAAAACATTCGTGAGCGAATAAAAGCGTTCACAACTACGCGTTGAATATCTTATCCGTTGTTTGGTACGATACGGTTATGTTTTCCGCTATCCGCCAACTCTTTATTCTCGCAACAAAGTCGAAAAAAATATGGATTATTCCTATTGTCCTGTTTTTTGTCATCGTTGCGCTTTTGGTTATTAGCGCACAAATTTCCCCCTTGCCGGTATTTTTATATCCCATATTATGATAGCGTTTTTTAGGCGCCTTAATGCCCTATTTATTTCTGCCGTGCTGTTTTTTGTATATTTTTTGGTTATAGGGTTGGCGCGACTGATTTATGTGTTGAGCGAGCGGAAGAATGGTAAGCCTGATTCGTATTGGCAGTTAGCAAGGGGTAAACAAAAGACAGTCGAGCTGTCGACACCATATTGATTATGAATATTTTAGGAATATCTGCTTTTTATCATGACAGCGCCGCTGCGCTGTATATAGACGGCAAGCTGTTGTCGGCAATAGAAGAAGAACGGTTCAGCAGGTTAAAACACGACAACGCGTTTCCTTTTCAGGCAATTCAATTCTGTTTAAATTCCGTAAATTTAACCATCGATGATATCGATGCGATTGCCTACTATGAGAAGCCGCTTCGAAAGCTTGAGCGGCTACTCGAAACATTTGTGGTAACGTACCCGTTTGCCCTGCGGCCATTTTTGCAGGCAATTCCTGATTGGCTTGGGCAAAAGATAAGCGTGGAAGAAATAATACGGAAAAAGGTGGGTTTCTCCAAAAAAATATACTATGTTCCCCATCACGTAAGTCACGCCGCGGCAGCATTCTATTCATCGTCCTTTAACACGGCGGCAATTCTTACTGTTGACGGTGTCGGTGAGTATCAGACAACCGCCTTGTGGAAAGGTGAAAAAGATAAACTGACGCTTCTTAAAAGCATTAGCTTCCCACATTCCATAGGACTTCTTTATTCCACGTTCACTGCGTATTTAGGTTTTAAAGTAAATGAAGATGAGTATAAGATTATGGGTCTGTCCGCGTACGGATTACCGGAATATATACAACAGGTATATCGCCTTATGGATATGAAATCGGATGGGAGTTTTTCGCTTAATATGAAGTATTTTTCATACCGAGAATCATTCCGGATGTTCAGCGATGCTTTTATAGCGTTGTTTGGACCACCCCGCAAGCCAGGAGAAAAAGTTGAGAAGCGGCATAGGGATATTGCCGCAAGCATCCAGGTTGTGGTTGAAGAGCTGTTGTTTGCAATGTTAAATCATCTCTATACACAGACAAAGTCGCGCAATCTGTGTATGGGGGGCGGTGTTGCGTTAAACGCCCTGGCCAACGGGAAAATATATACCAAAACACCGTTTAAGAACGTGCACATATTGGGGGCTGCCGGTGATAGCGGTGCCGCTATCGGCGCCGCACTCTATGTTCAGCGGCAATTACGCGGGAGTTCTCCTGTTCAGCAGATTACCTCACTGTATTTAGGGTCCTCGTATAGCAATGAAAGCGTCGAATCGTTGCTGTCGTGTTATCCGGAGTTAACGTATAAGAAATACGACAGCGAAATTGATTTGTTGCGGGCTACCGCCGCGAAGCTCGCAAAAGGAAAAACCGTCGGGTGGTTTTGGGGGCGCACGGAGTATGGCCCAAGAGCGCTCGGCGCCCGATCAATACTCTCTCGTCCCAGCCCGCGGGCAATGAAAGATACGATGAACAAAATAAAACGGCGTGAAGAATTCCGCCCGTTTGCGGGATCAATACTTCAGGATCACGTGCACCGGTATTTTTACACGCCTGAAAATAAGTATTACTCACCTTTTATGAATGTTTGCCTGATAGTCCGGGAAAATAAACGAAAGGAACTGGCTGCTATAGTGCACGAGGACAATACTTGTAGAATACAAACAGTGAATGAGGATAACGGTAGATATTACCGGTTAATTAAAGAATTCTACCGTCAAACAGGCAATCCGTGCGTGTTAAATACAAGTTTTAATGTTATGGGCGAACCTATCGTGGAACACCCAAAACATGCGATCGAGGATTTTTTATGTTCAAAAATGGATGCATTGGTAATAAATGATGTGCTGATTAATAAATAAGCGTATCTAGGATATGAAAACTTTATTAGTCGGATTGTTTGCCAGCTTTGTATTTTTTGAACTAGTGCTGAGGGGGTTGTCGCTGTATTCATATCAAATCAAATTTTATACGAACAATCCGCATCAACGTAGATTTCTTGATGATGTTGTCGATTGGAGGGGGTTGGCCGCTTCGACACTGTGCCCCATGCCGCCAGGCGGAGTGTTAAACGGATTTATCATTAATTCGCGCGGCAACATTTCACCCGAGATGCCTTATGACAAGCAGCCCGGCACAAAACGGCTTGTGCTGGTGGGTGACTCACATGCGGTTGGTGCGGTTCCCTACCCTGATCACTTTATCCGTGTGCTTGAGCGCCGCGTAAATGAGACGTCAGAATATCAACTCGACGTGATTAATCTTGGTCTTAATTGCATCGGTCCTCTTATCGAGGAAAAAATATTGGCGTTAGAAGGGGCGCGGTATGATCCTGATGTGGTGGTTCTCGCGTTTTTTGTCGGTAACGATTTTACCGATGACCGCATATATAATGATAAGTTTGTAAAAGCAAAAAAGAATGAACGGCACATTATGCCGCCGCTTTTTTACCAGTCACAGTTGCTGTCGTTTTTTCGAAACTATATCGTATTTCACATGAGTCCGCATAACGCGCCAACACTGCAGGCAGCAAGTGAAGGAAAGCCGGGCACGTACATAGGATTCCCTGGGTTTGATGCCCAGAGGCCATCGTTTTCTGAAGAAGAATACCTTGGTATAGAACAAGAGAGGTCACAGATTTTTTTTCATAATAGCGAAGCGTATGAGGATGTCGAGACGATACAACAAAACATACGATCGATGAAAAGTGTCAGTGAGAGATCGAACGCAAAATTTGTTGTCCTGATTATCCCCGACGAAATGCAGGTGAACGAGAGCCTTCTCCAAAAAGTAGCGAGTCTTAGTGGCCGGCGTATAACAGATTATAATATTCATTACCCCCAGCAGCTCCTTACACGATTTTTAGATGAGAATGCCATAGATTACGTTGACCTTTTTTCTTTTTGGAAGGATTCGTCAAAATCGGCTGGCTTTTATTTGAATCAGGACTCCCACTTAAACGTGTCTGGAAATATGGCTGTTGCCGATATTTTGCACCCAAGAATACAATTATTACTTGACCAGTAATTAGGGGTAACGACAGGGCGCCGGAAGCAATAGTGATACGCGCCTGTATGTTACTATGATCGATATGGCCGAGGACAACTCCGAGGAGTATTTTGCCGCGTTTGGAATGAGATTATTTTCGGGACCCATCATTGGGGTGGCTGAGCGGGTAGCATCATTGATAAAAGGCAAAAAGCAGGCATATGTATGCGTTACTGGCGCGCACGGTGTCGTAGAATCCACGAGAAAACAACAGGTGTTACAGGCGCACCAGGACGCATGCTTAGTGGTGCCTGATGGGATGCCGCTCGTGTGGTTGAGCAAACTACTTGGACACACCAACACAGAAAGGATTTATGGCCCCGATTTATTTTTGGCGCTTTGTGAGCGAGCGGAGAAAGAAAAATGGAGAGTATTTCTCTACGGTACGACAGACGGCACGCTACAAAAATTGAAAGAGAGGTTGTTGGTTAAGTTTCCTGAATTACTCATTGTAGGGAGTGTTGCTCCTCCATTCCGGCCGTTAACATTTGAAGAAGAAAAAACGGCCGTTACCAAGATAAATAATTCTAAAGCTGAAATTGTGTTTATAGGATTGAGCACACCAAAGCAGGAGTTGTGGATGCAAAAGCACTCACCAAAACTTAAGACGAGAGTATTGGTTGGCGTTGGAGCAGCGTTTGACTTTCTCGCGGGTGTAAAACGCCAAGCGCCGGTCTGGATGCGGAGCGCCGGGTTAGAGTGGTTATTTCGATTCATGCAGGAACCCCGCAGACTATGGTATAGGTCGATTGTGCTCAATGGGATATTTATCGGTATTATGTTAAAAACACTAACCGGTGCTTATAACCGTAGGAAATTTATTACCTATATTTCTCCATATATTTTTTCATTGGCACTTTTTATATTTTTGTTGGGAGTTACGGAAGTTTTGGCTCATGTGGTAACAAATAAAGGATGGGCTTCATATTATAAACCTATGGAAATTCAAACAATAAAAAATATTGGAAAAGAAAAAGAAGATTGGCGATTAACGCATATGATGGAGGATGAATATTTCACGCCCGATCCACTGCTTTTATGGAAGCCAAAATCAGGAAAATGGAGGTTCAATGAAGATGGGTATGTAGGGAAAGTAATGCGTAGTGACGCAGAAAAGGCACGCTCGGATGGCGGTTGTGTAATTATGGCGTTAGGTGACTCAAATACCCAAGGCATTGAAACCACCTCGTGGCCCGAGGAAATGAACGCAATATTTGAAGAAAGAGGTTATAAGAGCCGAGTTATAAATGCTGGAGTAGCTGGGTATACTTCTTATCAAGGCGTAATCAAATTTATTTCGGACCTAAAAGCCATATCGCCCACTCATGTATTTATAAGCTTTGGGTGGAACGACGCTGCACCGAGTATGGGGTCGCCAGACAGCACGTTTATTAAGTCACATTCCCGCGGCACAAGTATTTTATACAAATTACGGTTATATCTTATTTTTCAAGCGATGTTTGCAAAACAACAGACGATGGACCATTATGTGCCGCGGGTAAGTCTTGGTGAGTACGAGCATAACCTTTTGGCAATGATTAAAGAAGCGAAAGCGAATGGTGTGAAAGTAACCCTCGTGACCCGACCATATAATCCTACTGATTATCTCTACTGGAAGACGCTGCCCCCTGACCAAGGAGGATGGAGGACGTTCATTGATGGTTATAACAATGTGGTGCGCCGTGTCGCGCGTGAACAATCAGTAGGGTTATGGGACATGAATCAGCTTACAGCGCTTCGCGCGGAATCATTTACAGATGATTCTCATTACTCAGCCGAAACGTATAAGGAAATGGCAATAACGGCGCTGCAGCAGGCTAATATCCGCACACGGTGTAAATGACCAAGATGCGCTCATATATATTTATTGCTTTATTTATACTTTTTGTTATAGCCGGCATTCATGGGAGAGGTGTTGCCGCAATTATTGGTATTGGCGGAATAGCTTCTTTTGAAATTTGGTATCTTTTCCGGTTTGTCCGCCGCCAGGTTACCATAAATGCCGCTATTGGCGTGTCGTTATTTGTGCTGTCCTATATCGTCTACGCTGTTTTATTCCCATTTATAAATAGTTTTGAGTTATGGGTAGATGAAATTGAAGTAATCCGTTTTGCGCGTTTACCTTTGGCAGATATCGCTCAGGCAGTGATTACGAAGCACGTGGCCGTGCCGCCACTGGATTACTGGAATATGTGGGTTTGGAACAAGGTTGTTGTGCTCCTACCGGTGCACGTTTGGGAATATGCATACCGTGTTCCCTATATGTTCATCCATTCGCTTGCCGCGGTTGTGTTGGGTCTTACCTGTTGGGAGTTAGTAAAGGCGCCGCCGCGCCTGAGAATGCTTACGGTTTTATGCGGTTTCCTGCTATATTTCTTTAATCCTCTGCTACTTGCCTATTCTTATGAGGTAAGGTTCTATGCCATGACATTTTTAGGGGCTGCGGTGGTAGCCGCCCTGTATTTCAGAAACAGGTTGTTTGCTGTTGAAAATCTTCCGCTCGTGTTACTATTTTGTCTTAATTCTGTGTACCAGTTTATTATTCTGGTGCCGTTTGTTTTATATGGCGCTATAGAGAGGTCCACCCGAAAAAATGCTTTATTACTCGGTGTTGTGATGACTATAACTGCGTTGGTCATTCTTCCTTTTCTGTATGTCCCCCAGCCAGTTGAGGCTATTTATGCGAACGAAAGAATTATGGATGGGCTTAATTGGTTGAGTGCCTTTTATTTTAACGGCCCCTGGAAACAATACCTGGCATATGCATTTGTCATCGCGCTCTGCTTGCTTGGCCGTAAGAAACCGCTATTTATGCTGGGAGCCTGTGTATTTTACGTGCTTGTAGTAGTGGTGCTTGATGCAAAGTATAACTATCGGTATTTCGGTGGCAAGCACTTTCTTTTTATTATGCCCTTCTGCACCTTGGTGGTGTACGAGCTATTTTCGCTGTCCCGTTCCCTGCTGTTTCGTATAGCGGCGATATTGTTGGTGAGTGCCGTTTTTCTCTATCCGTTTTATGGACATATACATAAAATGTATGCCAAAGAGTTTATTGTCGCAAAATCACCCATGGGATTAAAAGAAGTTTTTGGATACGCGGCAGACAATAATATTGAGAGAATTGTTGTGGAATATGGCGACACAAGTACAGAAAACATAGCGTATTATCAGCTGGCAGTATCATGGTATAGTGAAATTTTCCGGCAACAAAAGGTCGACGAGTTTGCTTTTAATTTGGGGTGTGCAGAATTTATGTCATTACCATCGCCGCTTATGTATTCTGTGTCCGGCGTACCGCACTGCTATTTTCCTCCAGCAACAAAAATAATTCATTTATATGACGCGGCGATGATTGTAATGCGCTGACAGAACAGCTAAAAAGCAGCATCCCCTTCCCGACGGGTTATGTGGTTTTAGATAATGAAGAATGCATTAGCGCGCGTGAAGTTGTGGCAAACTCGCTTATACTATTGCCTAAGCCAGACGGTAAGTAAAAACCTGTTTTTTCCAAGCGCTCTGCTACCGGGAAACGGTATGTTTTATATAGCCCACTCTTTTTAAAAGCGGTGCGCGGCGAATAGAAGAACGTCCTAGTTTGGATGCCGTGAGTGGCGGCGAGATGCTTCATGACGTTGTCCCGTGATCGTGCCGATTTCTGGTTAATGGTAACCGCATACATCCAATACACGTTTTTTGTCCATGGTTTTTCAATTGGTAAGGTAAGGCCTGGGATGTTTTGTAGCTGCTTTGTATAGTAAGTCGCCATCGCCCGTTTCTTTTTTATAGACGCATCAATCTCTTCAAGGCTTGCCAATCCCACCGCTGCTTGCATGTTGCTCATAAGATAGTTGTATCCTATCCCATCGTGTATAAAACGCGTTTTGGAGTGGTTAAGGGATTTTAGTTTGTTCACTATATCTATATATTTTTTGTTATTGCTTACCACCATCCCCCCTTCACCGGTGGTGACGATTTTGTTCGCATAAAAACTAAATATCGCCATATCACCGATGGAACCCGCCTTTTTTCCTTTGTATTCAGCTCCATGTGCCTCCGCTGCATCCTCGATTACTTTGATCCTGTGTTTTTTGGCGATGCGCATGATGGGGTCCATGTCACACGGATGGCCAAAGAGATGCACCACCATGATTGCCTTTGTCCGTTTGGTAATGGCTTTCTCTATGAGATCGGGGTTTATGCAATAGGTTTCCTCGTCTACATCAACTGGCATTGCCTTCGCTCCTGTATACCAAACAGCAAAATAACACGAAGCGATGGTCATAGCGGGCAATATAACTTCGTCTCCCGGGCCGACTCCGAGCGCCATCAGGGCAAGGTGAAGCGCCGCCGTCCCGGAGCTGGTGGATGAGGCGTATTTGACACCGAGATAACGGGCAAAGGAGTTTTCAAATCGTGCAACAAACGGTCCCTCCGATGAAAACCAACCGGATCTTACACACTCGGACAGATATGCTTTTGCTTTTTTAGGAATTGACGGGCGGTTTACCGGAATCATGTGATGTGTACCCATGTTTTTTTCTTCGATGCTTTATAGGCTGCCTCTACCATGGAGATGACAGCGGCACCATCGGCCGCATCGGGATTTGGTTGTTTATTTTTTTGTATACAACTAGCAAGATATAAAAGCTCCCGGTGATATGAATCTTTTTTTTCGTTGGAATAGTCAAACGTGGTAAATATACCATCTTTCCCTCCGATGGTTACTGTATCGTGCGTTGTCGAGTCGGTAATGATATAACCTTTTTCTCCCCACAGTTCGATATGTGAGTAGCCCGCCCATTGCAACCAGCTGGTTGTGATGATTGCTTGTCTATTATCCTTGGTCATGTATATGGCTGACCCGACATCCTCAACGCGGGCCTCTTTCCATAAATTATTTGTCATGACCGCGGTGCAGCGGGTAAAGTTTCCCATAAACATGCGCGCCATATCAAGCAAATGGCAGCCGTTGTCGATAAACGTGCCCCCCCCGGCCGTGGCGGGATCTAAAAGCCAGTTACGGGAAACTTTAGAGCCGTCTATGCCTATGCTGCCCTTAAAAAACAACAGTTTTCCAATTTTACCCTGGTCAAAAAGTTCTTTAGCTTTTTCTACGGTATGAAAAAATCTATGGTTGGATCCAGTCTTTACGATCCGTTTATATTTTTTGGACGCAGCAATTATTTTTTTAGCATCAGTAACTGTTGTCGCAAGGGGTTTTTCACATAATACATGCATATTGTGCCGCATCGCCGTTATACTCATCTTGGTATGGTAAACGTTCGGGGTGGCGATAATTGCCAAGTCTGCTTTTTTTGTGAGAGATTGGAAATCTGGTACTGCCAATACATGATGACTGTGGCTTATGCGGTCACGTTGACGAGCGGAGGGGTCGACGACCGCAACCACTTCAAAATTTTTTGGCATTGCTAAACAAGCACTAAGTCTTTTGGTGCCGAACGCTCCCGCGCCGACGATTACAACGCGTACTCTTTTTTTCATGCGCGAAGATTGTAACAGAGTCGGGCGCTATTTTCACTTGCTTGATATAATGCCGTTGATGAAGAAAGTGCCGGTTATTTTTCTATTTAACTCACCCATTGCGAGCGGGTGTGACTATGTGACGCAGACGATGCGCTTAGTTGCAAAAAAACACCCTTCGTTGGGACTTGCGCTTGGCGATATTATTTTTCTCCCAAAGCTATTCACTGAACGAGAACCATGGGTTGTGCGTTCATTGCGAGGCGCCATCATTATTCGTCCCATCAGTGTGCTGCCCGGAGTTCGATTTCGTTGGGTACGGATGGCTACCTATATTGTTTACGCGCTTTTTTTGTCGTTATTCATGGGGCTGCGGTACTTTGGTAGCAAAAGGGTAGTTTGGTTTTTTGAGCCATTTCATCTCCCTCCCCTTCTCCGAATATTTCAGTCGTATGTATCGATATATGATTGCGTGGATTATTATCCGGGTTTTTCGGAAGCCGCAGAGCGTGAACATGTCATGCTTATGAGACGAGCAACGTACGTGTTCGCAAATTCGTTACCGCTCCTCGATCAATTAAAAAAAATGCGTAAAGATGTGCGGGCGGTGCCCTTGGGGTTTTCTGATCGGTTATTTACCACTTCATCATCCACCGTTGAGCAATCGAAAAACATATTCACCGTCGGTTTCGTGGGAAGCATAAGCGATCGGATAGACTTCCCCCTGCTTCAGCATGTCGTAGCGGCGTTACCGCGCGTTTGCTTCGTCTTTGTGGGAGCGAAAGAAGTGGGTGTGTTTGGTAGAAAAGATAATGTGGAACGGTCATTTGACTTACTGTTGAAACATAAGAATGTGCGGTGGATAAACGGAGTGGCGAAAGAGAGGGTTCCAAGCGTGTTACAGGGCATTGATATTGGCATCATTCCTTATCGGGAGCACAAGCTGTTTAATCGATATTCGTTCCCCATGAAAACACTGGAATACTTTTCTGTTGGCCGTCCGGTTGTTGCTACCGATATAGTGGCGCTTCGGCAATATGAAGCTCTTGGGTTATTAACTATCGCGCGTACGCCAGACGCATTTGTGCAGGCGATTAGATCACTCTATGCTACCGGATGGGACCCGTCTCATCAGAAAAGACAGCGGCAACATGCAAAAAAGCACACGTGGGCGAAAAAAATTAATGCAATAGTATCAGTTATTCAATAAATGTGGGTCTTTTTGTCGAAGAAGCACTGTGAGCCAACGCGTAAAGAATTGGCCCGAGAGTAAAATAGCTAACGAAAAATATAATAAATAATGGGTCTTTGAATTGATGCAGGTAGTAATCATCGACACCCCGCATCAGTTTTTTAATAGAGATCCACAATCTGTGTGCAAGCGTGAGCGATAAAAACGAAGGATGCGTCCGGGTTAAGCTTATGTTCATAAGAAAATTTTCCGCTCCCGCCAAAATATGACGCTTGATGATATACAGGGGGGTAAAGCGGTTTTTTCCGAATTGGTGAACCACAATCACATTCGCGGCATACCACACTTCTTTACCTTTCAGCATTATTCGATTGCACAGCTCGAAGTCCTCCGAGAAGGTAAGAATACCCATGTGTGTAGCGCCAAACAGTGTATTAAAAAGTGGTTTGTTGGAGGGCATAGTTTTTTTGTTTACGCATAGCGCCGCCGAGCATAGTAAATCGTTTATCGCAAGCCTCATCGATTTATTTCCATAGTCTACGCTTGCGTATATCCAGTTGTATTTTTTTATAAGGAGCCGCCTTTTTTCTCGGACTTCAGGGGTGTTACCGTAGATATTTTTATCAGGAATGATGCGACCTCCAATGATTGCAGCGTTGGGATGTTGTTGCCACGCCAAAGCGTACGCGGAAAGAAATTTGGGTGAAACCCTAACATCGTCATCGAGAAAAATTACATGTTTGTAGCGTGCAAGCGAATATCCATAGTTTCTGGCGTATGACGGACCCGATGTTTTCATAGTGACAACCCTGATTGTTGTGGCGTCATTGGTGATGGGATCAAGTATTGAGGCAATGTCAATTTTTGCATCATTATTCACGACAATAATTTCGAAATCTGAGGAAGAATACCGCTGTGCCTGTAGCTCTCTGATAAGTGTCGTGAGTTGATACACTCTATTTTTGGTGGGGATAACGACAGAAAAACGCATTGAATGCTTTTGGGTTAATAGGCGGCCGTCAATACTCATGCGAACTATTATATAACCACAAGTACACACGGGAAAGATTGCGTTATGGACGACCCGCGCGACTTGTGGAGTTACCGCTCCATGTAGTCCCATTGGCTAGCGGATTATACAAAAGAAACGTGTGAATCATATACAAAGCGGCCAAAAATTCTGCTGGTTCGTTGGGTGTTTGAAAAAAAGGTTCAGTAATTGTAGACTCCCTCCTCGGCTGAGGGAGACCGCTGTGCTTTATGAGCTATTCGGAGGCTAATCGGTGATTACGTTAGAGAGAATTTTGTTAAGGTCTCGATACATAAAAAATATGCACACCTTTACTAACTCACGCTTCCGGCAGTTTACCGATATGTTTTATATGCCTGTTCATGGTGATAGAATAAAGTATTCATGAGAGCCTATAAACGCATTAGTTTTTTTATGGCAGGTTTTCTTGTGGTGGCTCTTCACGCTCTTGCGTTTATATTGGGGATTGGGATTGTTTCCGTGTTGTTTAAAATGGTTGGCCGAAGACTGTTGTCACAACGCGCGTGGAATTCTACATGGGAACCTGTATCAGGTAGCGGTGATGTGCGTCGGATGTACTGATATATGAATATATTAGGCGTTTCGTGTTACTACCATGATAGCGCTGCGGTACTCGTGCAAGACGGGAAAGTAGTTGCCGCTGTGGCCGAAGAGCGGCTGAGTCGGAAGAAACACGACAATAGGTTTCCTGAGTTAGCGATTCGATTTTGTTTAGATTGGGCGAATTTACAAACCAATAATATTGATGCTGTGGCGTTTTATGAAAAACCATTTGTGAAGTTTGAGCGTGTGTTGGCACAACACATAGACTCGTTCCCATCAGGATTTACTGTGTTTCGGGAAAATATAGGATCCTGGTTTTCCCGGAAGCTTCGGGTAAAGGAAATATTGAAAAAGCATTTTGGTTATGTCGGTGAGGTCTTGTATATCCCCCATCATCTTTCTCACGCGGCAAGTGCGTTTTATCTGTCGGGATTTGATAAAGCCGCTATTGTGACCATTGATGGTGTTGGTGAGTGGGCAACCACCACTGTGGGGGTAGGGGCTGGAAACAAAATCACTATCAATAAGGAAATACGTTTCCCTCATTCTCTTGGGCTTTTGTACAGCGCAATCACTTCGTATTTGGGTTTTGAGGTGAATGATGCCGAATATAAAGTCATGGGGTACGCAGCCTATGGTAATCCAATGACCTATCAGGCACAGTTTGCCGAGTTGATTACGCTACATAGCGATGGCAGCTTCGCGCTGAATACAGATTATTTTACCTACATATGGTCGGAACGGATGTATAATAAAAAACTTGAGTCATTGTTTAGTTTGCCGACAAGACAGAAAGAGTCTGGTGTACAACAGGAGTACGCGGATATTGCGGCAGGGCTTCAGCGGACATTGGAAAATGCCGTCATAAACTTATTGACTGCTGTCCATAAAAAGCAGTCTATGGACGCGTTGTGTTTATCAGGCGGTGTGGCTCTAAACTCTGTTATGAACGGGAAGCTCCTCAAGCGCACGCCCTTTAAGCATCTTTATATTCCGCCCGATCCGGGAGACGGAGGGGGCGCGATGGGAGCGGCCATGTACGGGTATGTACAGAAGGCGAAAAAATCCATGAGTACCGGCTTTTTTCCGAATTTGGGTCCGTCATATCCGCCTGAACAGGTGACCGACGTCTTGGATAGCTACCATCTTTCCTATGAGGAAATAGCAAATGATTTGAAGCTTGTTGATGTTGTTTCCGCTCTATTGGCAGGCGGGAAAGTAATCGGTTGGTTTCAAGGTCGCGCAGAGTGGGGTCCTCGGGCGCTGGGGTTTCGGAGCATATTGGCATCAGCAGGTAAGGCCGAGATGAAGGATATTATTAACGAAAAAATTAAACATCGCGAGTTGTTCCGTCCATTTGCCCCAGTAATTTTAGATAAATATGTCCGGAAGTACTTCCGCGCGGACAAGATATTGTCGGAATCCGTAAAATATATGCTTATGGTATACCCGTTTACCTCCAAAGGATTGAAGCGCGTCCCGGCAACCGTACACGTAGACGGTACAGGTAGGCTGCAGGTGATAGTGAGGACTGATAATACACTTTATTATGATTTAATAGATGCATTTAAAAAAAAGACAGGTACACCAATTATTCTTAATACGTCTTTTAATGTCCGTGGAGAGCCTATTGTCACCACCCCCCGCGAAGCCGTAGAATGTTTCTTGAAGACAGATATTGATTACCTAATTATAGGAAGATTTATTGTGAAGAAATGATATGTGGAAAGACTTAGGTCAGTTTATCTGGGAAAATAAAAAATGGTGGATGATTCCGCCGGTTATCATTCTTATTCTTTTTAGTATGCTTATTTTCGTTACTACCGCCACTCCTGTTTCCCCATTTATCTATATGTTATTTTAGATTTATTTTCCCTCGCATTTTTATGCTACGTGGACGAAGATCGGTGCAAGTTGCGGCAGTTGGATTTTGGCGACAATCACCGCTGTTGCATCCAGCTGTTACGAGTTGGGGCTTTCGAAATAGTGTGATTTGATGCATGGCGCCCATATTCGCAGTGCTCAAATGGTCCGCTTGACAGATTGTAATTGTACACAGGAGTCCGCGTTATTTTCTACACTGCGCGCATATGATATCAGGACGGCCATAACTCACAAGGAGTGGTGGAGTAAAAATGTGTTTACATATGTGAACAGCTAGCCGTTCAGTTTCCTGATATATTCTCCGCCGACGTTAGCATTCCCATGAAGTGTGGAAGCGAACACAACAAGCTATCTCGTGGAGCAAGCGCCGTAACTCTATAAATATTTGAGAACGAAGATGTAGCACCGTTTCAGTTAACGGGTATTTTTGACACTGTATAACACGGATTGTTACTGTGCTTTGGAAATTTATTTACGATAACTTCACATATCTTTGGATAGAGTAATTCTCCTATTACCGCCGCACCTTCTTCCGTATGATGAATGTAATCGTAATAATATTTTGTATTTTTTGGCATGAGATTGGCCAAATCAATAACGGTCGTACCTGTTCTGGCTGCAACAGTAATCGTTTTTTGGTTATACATTTGTAATAGCGTCCACTTGTCTTTTCCGGATCGTTTTATTTGATCCTCGGTGAAATCGTGGACCATCATTGTAGATAAATCCACACCAGTTTCCTTGTCAATACCGAAACCGTAAATTGCCGGTTGGGTAACGAATACGGGTGTTATGCCGTATGTCCGAGATAACCGGATTATTTCATGAAGCCTTTCTTCATATGCCTTGATACGTCGACTCATCTGTTCCAACTCTTCGTTCGTAAGAGGTGTGGCATCAGTTGCTTCGCCGAGTACGTTAAAATTAACTATCTTGTCCGTCATGGATACGAATTGATGACCGTCTACTTTTTTTAAATATCCGGTCAACAGAGCAATCGCATAGCTGTTGTCAGATATATGTCGGAAGATATTATTGGGTGGACCGACATGCGCAATTATGTCCGCTAGATCAGCACCCCTCTCCTGATCCAGAGCGAGATCATTTATCCCTATAAGAAAAATAACAATGTCTGGTCGCAGTATTGAAAGATATTGGGTAAGTAGTTGTATGTGACCGAATGTCGAATGACCATCGATGCCCGCGTTGTTCACCCAGAGTAGATTGATTGACTCAGAAAGTTTTTTTGCAAGGACATCCGTCCAGGTTTTTCCCTCCGTGATAAAGATGTTTTCCGTAGTACTCCCCCCGACGGTAACGATAGTTATGTGATCTGCAAAATCTGCCGGCGGATTTGGACCACGGAAACCTAAAGCATTGCGTTTGATGATAATATCTCTGCGAATTTTGTCTAAGTTATGGTTGTAGGTATTTTTCAGCGTCGTGTTATTGGGGAGCAGGATTCTTTTACCGACAAGCCTTAAATTCGGCGGATTTACAATGCGGAGCGAGACCTCCAATACAAGAAAAACTGCCGCAGCGGTTACAAGTGATGATATGACGAGGAGTGTAATTCTTGCTAAGATGAGTCTCATGAGATATTCAGTAATTATACCAGCTTATAATGAGGCTAGGTCACTTCCCGTTTTGCTGTCAAAATTTCCCAAAGGAATACCCATAACCGTCATCGACGACGGATCGGTAGATCAAACCAGCAAGGTAGCAAAAGCCAATGGCGCCAGAGTGGTGCGTAATAAACGGAACATGGGGGTCGGTTTATCCATCAGGGCCGCATTGCGTAATGCAGCCAGAAACAAGGATGTAATTGTCATTATGGATGCTGATGGTCAGCACGACCCTAAGTATATTCCAATTTTCTTAAAGGCAATCCGTGAAGGTGCAGATTATGTTATAGGTAGCCGGTATGCTACACAAACACCAAGCTCTACTTCTTGGCTTCGCATTTTGGGATCGAAGGTTATTTCGCTATGGTTATGGATATGGTTCAGGCGTCGGATTTGTGATCCAACATCGGGGTTCCGCGTCATGGGACCGAGAGCATACTCAGTATTGTCTCGTCGGTATCCTACCTTTTTTCCCGAACCCGAATCCATAATAACGATTCTTACCCATAAATTAACAGTCTGCGAGGAGCCCTGCATCATGAAGCAGCGTATATACGGCAAATCGTCAATTTCGTTATGGAAGGCATCAGTGCTTATGGCTTATATTCTTTTCCGAATACCTCAACGGGCTATTGCCGAATTTTTCCGTAGCGGGTAGGCATTTTATCAATGATAGAAAGTGCTCTATCACCGTCAATGCTTATAAGATCAAAGTACCACTTGAGCGACTCATAGCGCGGTTTATTTTCTTCCTGTACGAGCGAAAGTGCAGACTTTCTTGTGATATGCCCTTCTCTAATCTGGTTGCTTCTGAGCCCGTCATGTTCGGTGAATCCCTGTACATGATAATAAATATAATTATAAAAAGGCGGCGTGCCGTCATCTATCCGCCACGTTGCGGTGGTATCGTTTGGGGTTTCCCATCCGTATGTGTTTTTGAGAGTGGAAACAACCAAGTTTTCTTTCCATGGGATATAGTGCCATAGATAAAGGAAATGTTTGTGTGGAATAAGATAGGAGCTTGCATAAGCAAAAGCTGTGTCTGCAAGCGATGAGTTAATGTATTGTGGGTTAGTTAGGCATGCCTTTGCAAAGTACAGCGCCATGGATAATTTTCCCGATAGAGCTAGGTTGTGGATTACACCCTTGGGCGTGCCGTCGAAAATCCCGTAGTAGCCGAATTTAAATCTTTCATCTTCAAGCTGATTTCCGCGGCAGTATATAACAAGATTGATGCCTGTTTTCCGTTTGAGTTCTTCCACATAATATTCAGCCTGCTTATCACCCGCCATGAAAAGAGGTACCATGGCGACATCCGGCTTCGCTAGCCACGCCTCTACATTTTTGTGGATATTTTTCCGTTTGTACTCGATGTCTGCAGAAACCCAGACATGTTCAACACCAAGAGCGGATACCATGCGCGACTGATTGCGTCTGGCGACATCTGTTATCATTCCCCAATCGTATGTGTATGCGATGGGATTGAGCTTTAAGATATTTTTTACATAATGCAGGCCGTAGGAGCTATCCCTGCCGCCACTGAGCGCAACAATACAATTAGCTTTTCCTTGATTGTTTCGATAAGGGTTGACCAGAGATAGCAGCGCGTTTTCTCCTTTAGGCTGTTGCTTGGCATATGTGTTGCAGAAGTTGCAGACACCATCCTTGTCGAAGGAAATGAGGGGCATTGTGGCAGGAAGGATGCATTTGGTGCAGCGGGGAATACGGGAAATTGCCTCATTATCGGGTATATGTGTTTGTAGCAGCGATAATTTATTTCTGAAAAGATGGCTTGAGGTAGTAAATAATGGTGGCTTAGTTATTCGCTTCACAATATAGGAAGCGATTTGTCCGAACTGAATTGTTTTGTATTGACCCGGTTTAAGCTGTGTGACAGACCCGTGTAGTCTCAATCGGCTGAGTACCGTTTCCGTTATGTAGCGTTCCGACGAAAAAAGAAATAATCCCGAACTGGTGCGGACATAATAGATAGAACCGGTGTTAGTTGCCAGAAAAAGCGCTCGTTTCTTAAGTGTAAGAAACGCAATTGATGTTTCGCCATATATCTCTTTATAAAGCTGGTTGAGTGCTCGTCTGACATCAAACCCGAAGCGTTTAATAAGCGTATCGAGTAAGCGGGCAAGAATCATTGTATCAAGTTCCGGTTGTGGCTTGTTTGGATAATATTTTTGCCATAGTTCAGCCGCGTTGACCAATATGCCGTTGTGAATAAGCGCCGATTCTTTGCTTATCACTGGTTGATTATTTTTATCTCTGTATGGCGATCCATTTGTTGCGAGGCGAGAGTGACCGATGAATGCAAAGTCATTTTTTTCTGTTGATAAAACAGCCATGGCATCGGTAAATTCCTTTTCTCGAACGAGAATGCTCGCTGTGTGCGGCGCTCTGTGAACGTACAGAGTGTTTTTGTTAGTGATGGCAAAGCCAGACGCCTCTTTGCCTCTTGATTCGCTAAGGAGGAAAAGCTCTTTCAGAGCACTATGGATAACACCCGTGCCATGATAATGATTTCCGACTGCGCCGAATATACCGCACATGTAAGTGATTATAGCTGATTTTGTGTGGTTGTGATGATTATTTCTTATATATTGTTGGGCGCGGTGAAATATGCTGTTTATGTAGGCGTGTGCTAACAATATAGCGGTATTTAATGCTATAAAGTGTCGGATTATAACGCCGAGAAATATTTTTGAAGCTTCAGGGAAGATGGATGATTTGTTTACCAAGTGACCGGATAAACACACTATTCTTTAAAACGCCCCTGCGGCCTAGACCACCGAGTATTCAATAGAGGTTTCAGGCGTGCGTGATTAGAACATTATGATCAAACATGTTTAGGATTTGGCGTAATGCTTTTATTGAAATGTAATTGTTTACGGAATAATCATATTGAAGAAGTGTTTCATCACGGTCGATAGGTATCTGGATTTGATGGGATGTTACAATACGTTAATGATGTAATTCGCGTTATTGCTTTATAACATACATTGACCATAAGCACTGATGATTATTTGTATGTTAATGGATGTCTGTTGGGATATTTCATTACAACGTATATTCGTTATGTCAACACGCGATGTGTTTTTATAGGACAAACACAAATGTTAAATAGATATATACTTATCGGCTGTTCAATTACATTGTTGTATTTAAATTTATAGAATGTACGAGTTGTCAACATATGCGTGTGCGGTTAGGTGCATAATGAGAGCATCAATGGGGAAGGGGCGCGCTTGTCTGCGAGAGAAGCTACGAGTTCCTAATGGGCGTATTTTGATTTCAATTCTTCGGATTAACAAATGCATAGATTTTGCGTCCCACCTTCAATCGTGTAGGACTTGCAAGAAGTTTGTTGACACGTCAACGTATAAACACTTGCGTCAGGTGCTGCGGGCTAAGCGTCTTGTTCGTATAATCCGCCATATGGAACGAGCAAAGCTTCAGAAGACATTGATAAGTGAGCGTATAGTTGCCTGTGACTACAAGGAAAACCCAAGTGGTTTGCTAGAACAAAATGGCTCAGATATTGATATTCTGGTAAGTAAAATAGATGCACAAAAGCTTCACGAGTGGTTTGTTCGGCATCATTACAAGGTGATCAATTATCCGCCAAAAGAAGTAACCTATGAGCATCCCGTTACGGGAATTCGTACTGATGTCCACACACTAATCGCCTATCCGAATTATGGCGATCTTGATCCTAGAGAGAAACAAACTCTTATACGTTTTACTAACAGATGTTTAAAAGAGGCGCGAGCAAATGGCTATGGGTTGCATGCTCTTTCTTTAGAAATTTTTATTTGTTCTCTGTGTGTTATGTATTTATACAATGATATGTGTAAGGGGGTGCGGTATTTATATCAATTACACACTTTATTTTCTGTTGATGAATATGTGATAGATTGGAAAAAGATAGAAAAAATACTCCACGATTATCACTTGTTGCCTGCAATCCGATTCATAGGTGTTGTTATTCGCTCTCTTTATGGCACATCAATGCCCGTTCAATTTCAGCCGAATATTATAGAACGCATTCTCGGTCGATGGTTTACGTTGCCGCGATTGCTTTATGAGTATCCTGTGAATGAGTGGCATAGTAGTGAGCATCAGAAATCCTCAGGCGCATGGTATAGGGTGTACGCAATAACGCGAAGCCTTTTGGGGCTGATACCATATCGGAGACTATTGAGACCGCGTTATATTATATTTTTTATAAGTATGTTTATCGAGGGAATAAGTGGTGTTATGTTTGAAAATAATATTTATTGGCGAAAAAGGGTAAATAATATATAACGGTATTTTGTTTATTATGATAAAACGACTTGCGTATTTATTGATCCCCATCGCTCTGTTCATTGTATTTGTTGCGCCTTATGTAAAAGGTGCATTTGGAGGGTATCACGAATATATTACTGCTCATGTGATGATTGCGCTTGAAAATCTTTCATTGCAGGGAGCAATTAATCACCGCTTTAGAATTATTCAGTCATATCCGAATGAATCGGATAAACATATTCGTTGGGTCACTGTACGCCAGATGAGTTCTGATGGTGTCGGATACTACACAACATATCCGCCGATGGCAGTTATATATCCGTACGTCGTCTTTAATCTGTTATCTATTCCATTTAATGAAGTAGCAATACGACTATTTAATCTTATAAATAGTCTGGTTTCTGTAGGATTTTTGTTTGCTTTGATTCTAATAATCGTACCCAAGTATCAAGTAATAATGGGAATTATTGGTGTATTTCTTTACTTATTTGGTTATCATAACCCGTGGTTTTTTGTAAAAGTATATTCGTGGGATACTTTATTTTATTATTTGTTAATTATTGCCACATATTTTTTTGTTTTACTCATTTCAACATCCAAAAAAATACCCAGTGCATGGTTGCAGTTTGCCTTTGGTATAACGACAGCACTTACAGTATACACTGAGTATCAAGGCATATTTTTTTCTTTTGGTGCTGTTATTTTTTGTTTATTGTGTCGTCGGCAGATACCAGCTTGGGTCGCAACGGTGGTCATTGCACTTGTGGCAACTGTCGTGCCTCTCGCCGCGGTTATTGTTCAATATGGAAGCATCAATGGGGTGCAGGAGCTCTGGTCGGTCATGTATCATAAGGCATTTAATGAGTACGGAACGTTTGGATCGTGTGAAGGAGGATGCGAGGTAACAAGATTGCTGTTATTTTATGCCAAGAATTATTGGTTCCATCTCATTTTGCTATTGTTATTTGGGCTAGCGCTTCGAATAAAAACGAAGTTGAGCGTATTCTATCAACTGGACACGAGACAGAAAGCAACTCTTTTTGTGATGTTTGTGCCCATCGTATTACACCATGCTTTACTCCTAAGGGACATCTTTTATCACGACTTTGCTTCTATAAAGTTTTCTATTTTCGCCGCTGTCGGGGTGGCAATACTCCTGAGTAAATTGGCAGTATATATCACACGACACAGCTTGTTACTGATTGGCGTGTTTATTTGTGTTATGACGGTAATTATTTCATGGGTTAGCCTTCAGAAGCGGATTACGCCGGGTTATGCTGAGTATACAGCTCGTTACTCTGCGATCGGCTCGATTATTCGGAGTACTGCAAACGTTAATGAGGCCGTATTTATAGCTGGCGTTCCGTTGGTTAATCCGCAAATTACTTACTATGCAAAAAGAAATATTACTAAGGTCGATACCGAAGCTCAAGCAACGGATATACTGAGAGATAGAAATTTACGTAATGGCGTCCTATACATATTCGATGACGTCGCTGCATTAGTTGAGACAAAGCGCATTAGGCTCAAATGATGCTATACTTACATAAACATATGAAGCTTCTTCATTGGGGGATAATTTTGCTTATTATCACGTTTGGACTTGGTTATATAAGTGGGAATGCTTACGCTGTGACACAAATACAACAAGCCTTGTCGAAGTATGATGACAACCACCTCGACCTATCGTTTCCGTATATCGGTGTACGGCCGGTTACATTGCGCTATCTTTATTCACTCAAGCAAGGAATATTTCAAGCCGGAACGGCTACAGTTTCTCTCCGGGGTAGAGTGTTAGCAATAGGTTCGAACGATGATATAAAATTTCAAATACATTTACGGCATGTCAGTGATAGATTTGAAAATATGATTACGCCAGATGTATATAATAATGCACGCATAACCGCCGTTTATGCTTCGAGTAATCAAGTAGAAGAGTTATCGTGGGACGATGTCTCCCCTGGTGATGTTATTGATATGATTTTTACTCTCGATCTTATGAATGGTATTGAGGTTATTGAATCGGTTACTGTACAGCGTGAGTAAGTGGGGTGTGATACGGAGTGGTTAAATCCTTGTTAGTGAGTTGCTCGTGAATGCGCCCCATGTATCTAAGTATTTTTCCGATTATAAAGAGCAACGGTATGGCAAGTTTGTTAAAAAGTGGCTGATCGCTTCTAAGTATCTGTATTATTAGCGTAGCGTCAGTTTGCAGAAATAACCAGCCAGTGCGGGTATATCGTCTCAAGTCCTGAGTGATAAAAAAATGTGATAATCGGTATATTTTTTTCCTTCGTTCTTGATCAATCCACTCTCGAATAGCGTCATTTTTCCCATACTGAATTTGTCGGGTAACAAATGAAAGGAACGATGCTCTCCCCTTGTGAATCACTCGAAGCCTGGGGTTTAAGTAGACCGTATGTCCCGCGCCTCGTAATCTCCTAAGAATATCCCACTCGTCCGCACTAAAGTAAGGAGGAAGATTTGTGTCAAACAAGTAAGGTAGCTGACGAAGAATATCCTTTCTATAAACAAATGACCGGTGATCCACAGAATTTATCGCCTGAAAAGTAATACGTGTATTCACTCCATATATCTGTTTTGCTTTTTGAGCCGAAACTACAAGAACGTTGCGTTTTAACAGATTTGCTGAAAACATACGGAATTCTTTGGTTCGTAAATTTTGCGCTTGTGAGAAGATATTCAGGTTTTCATCAATATCAACCCCTTGAAAACAGTAGCGTCCTATTTTTGAACACTTGACCGTCTCTTCTATCCAATTCGGCATCGCTACGCAATCGTCGTCAATCCAGGCAATAATATTATTTTTTGCTTTATTAAGGGCTATTACTCTGTTTATCGAGTATCCGCGGACTGCCGAGTAATGATAGCGTATCGGAAGCACCTTTTTAAATTGAGTAGTCACCGCTCGCGTGTCATCAGTAGATGCATTGTCCACAATAATAATTTCAGCTGGTTTGACTGTTTGATTGTGAAGACTATCGAGGCAGTCTTTCAGACTTTTCGCGCGGTTATGTGTAATAATTGCAACACTGATGTGATTCATGATATATCAAGATATTTTAATAACGTGTGATCCATGCTTAGGTTATTACGTATTTTTTCAAGTTGATAGCCGATGCCCCGCAGTAGTGGTCTACAGGTATGAAAGATTAAAATTATTACACCCCGTTTGATTGAAGAATAATGCTGACGCAAATATTTTTTTTGTTGAGATGACATTTCAAATTCAAACCGATTATATTTGCTTATTGAAGACAGTTTCGTTTTGAAAAGAATGTTAAGAAATTTCTGTCTGACTTGAGATAGAATGTGTTTCCAATAGAGTGTTTTACCGTCTATTATTAGTTTCATAAAGTATTTATGCATCTTTGCATCCGGACTATGACGAACCCTCATGCGTGGATTATAAAGCGGGCGTATGCCGGCACCGTTGAGCTTTAATAGTAACAGGGCATCTTCATGTACATCAGATCTTGATATATCAGGGAAAATTGGGAGAAACGGAAAGCGTTTTTTATTAATTAACAAATTTTTGGTTGTTAGTTTTATTCCTGCCCCATTCATGAGGGTTTTCGCATCAGGTACGTACTGATATACATGCATGGTAAGATTTTCTAGTACAGACCATATATTTGCTGGATTCCCAATATCGCATTGACCTTGAACACATATCGTTGAAGGTGTTGTGGATTTTCGTACCTGATGCAGCCACCTCGATTCAGGGATGCAGTCATCGTCGATGAAGACGATCCAGTCGTATTTTGCGGTCTTTACCGCATAATTTCTTGCTTGTGATTGTGAGTAGCTTGGTTGAATAAATATATGGGCTTGTGACGGGAATGTGTGCTTAAAATGCGGACTCACTCTACTAATTATGAGTATTTCATCATTTTTTGTGCATTGTTTTATGATTGTGGCAACCAGCGTTAGCAACGCTGGAGATTTTCCATGGGAAATTATGACAATACTGAGCGCTGTTGATTTCATTTGATGTCGGGCGTATCATGCATAACATGTTGAATGCCAATACTTTTACTGTAAATGCGATAGGATTGAGCATGTATCCCCTAGTCACTCCTGGCATTCAGCTCATCTTTGAGCATTGCTTAGTAGCAGACGTGCGCATTGGAGATATTATCTCGTTTGTTACGTTTAGTAAAGCGGATGCGCGAAGAAAAACTCTGCAGCTTATTACACATCGCGTGATCTGGAAAAAAGGACACATGATTTATACAAAAGGAGACAATAATCGCTATATTGACACCCCACCCGAAACAGGGCCGCGGTATGTGTACCGCGTTGTAGGTATTCGATACGATCGTAAGTTAGTGGGTGTACAGGAAAAAGAATACCGCTTATTAAAAAGACTACTTCTTGGATATAGTTACTTGTCGCTGATTTTTCCGTTTTGGATGCTGAGGGGAAGAAGGTTTTTTGTGAGATATTTTATTGGCGCGTGGCAAGACTAATTCAATGATGCCAAGCTTGGTCCATCGCTCGATGAGTTGGTAAACATCTTTTTTTGCCTGCCGGTCAGAAACTTGATAGGTGTTCACCACGCTTTGTATGATGGTGGTCACGGAGCTTTTTTGAATGATTTGTGTCCAAACTAATTGAGCTGTTTCGTTTAGCGTGTGCAAATGTCCCTTGTGAGGGTCTAAAATATATAGTGTGCCGTCCAACTCCTTTGATGTAATGTGGGATGATGCTCGATATGAATATGATGCGTTTATCATATATAGAATTATAGTGTTAGGCGGTTATTAGCGTCAATTATGAGAATATTATGTTTTGCAAATAATTCTCCGGAGCGATGGTGGCGATTAGACATGCCAAAGAAATGGATAGAAAGAAATACGGACTGGAGAATTGATATCGTTGATTTATCAAGGTGGACCAGTGGTCTTGAAGGCTATGATCTGATAATTGGTAGATCTTTCATTTCCGAAAAAGTCGTTGATACCATTCATTCATGGGGAGTTAAAATACTTTATGAAATTGATGGAGCAGAACCGCTTCTTTCTGATGAGCATTTCGCCAACCTGAAGACTGCGTACGGAAGAGACGCACATAAACATCTGATGGGCACTATGCAAAAATGTGATGCCGTGCTTGTTTCAACTTTGCCACTAGCTGAGTGGATAGGCAGTTTCGTTCGTCGTCCAATTGTGTTGTTTCCGAATTATATGGATTTCGAATGGTGGGATAATCACGCGTGCGAGAGAGGGGTGTCTGGAGGGGAAATACGACTAGGATGGTTTGGCATGAGGTCACATGTTTTTGATATACAAAATATACTTGTGCCGATTATAGAAAAATTACGCTTAATATATCCTTGCACGTTTTATATTCCGGAATCTGTCGTTCATATTATACCTTCTCATTTGCGCTCACATATTCATGCAGTACCACAGTGGAAAATGCATGAGCGCCCAAGCTTGGCGAGAAAATATATGATAGACATAATGCTCGTCCCTTTAGAGCCGACTGGTTTTAATGCGTGTAAGTCGGCGATAAAGTATTATGAAAACGGCGCAGATGAAATTCCGGGTATATATTCTCCTACCGTATATTCATCATATGTCCGCCATGGAAAAACCGGTTATATTGCTGACACGCTCGACGAGTGGATGTGTGCATTAAATAGCCTGTCCAGTAAGAAAACCAGGAAGAATATCGGAAAACGGGCTTATCAGGATGTGCGTGCAAACTATAACGCCACGAATCGTTATCAGGAATGGGTCAATGCAATACAGTCTGTATATGAGCAATCATAGAATAATAGTTATGCGGGGTGTAATGATCTGTGTATCGCTGCTGCTTGCGGTTGTTAGTGTGGAAATTGGGGCGCGAATATGGACAAATTCACAATATCACGATGCACTTGTGCTTATTCCGGATATAGCGCTACATCATAGGCTTATTCCAGACATTACCAGGACAACGGTTTCTGCCGAATGGAATAGGACTGTTAGCATAAATAAGCTTGGAATGCGCGGTGAACTTCCGCGTTCCAATGTGCGAACAGTTCTTCTTCTGGGCGACTCGTTTGTTTACGGTTGGGGTGTTTCCGATGATGAAACTATACCAGTCCTTTTGGAAAAACGGTTGAACGAAATAATGCCTGACGAAGAATTTCAAGTACTTAACGGAGGCGTTCCGTCATATTCTCCAGTATTATCGAATTTGCAGTACAAGACAACGTTGCGTTATCTCAATCCGGATATCGTCATATATGTGTTTGACATGTCAGACGTGAGCGACGAGGTTCGTTATCGTGAGTTTTTAATAAAAGATCGGTATGGGGATCCCGTTCGTGTAACAAATCCTTACGCGATGCATCAAGCACTAATGTCTATCTTGGGGCGTTCGTATATTTATCAGCAACTTATGCGCTTACTTACCCGAAACGGTTATCCGCATGAGCTGCATAATGAAAAAAATGATCATTGGATCGGTATGAGAGACAATACGGAAGCGCTCGCGCCGAATGGGTGGGCTTCCGTACAGGAGAATCTCAGGTTGCTGCGAGATTACGTTCGTGAGGATGGAGCAGAAATGCTGCTCACTGTAGTTCCACGGAGTCCTCAAGTGGATCCTGAATATTTAAATAAAAACGATCGTGACCACTTCGGGTTTCCAGCTGCCAGTGTTTGTTGCGGGGAGATGTTTAACGTGCTTGGTGGCATTGCAAGTGAGCTAGGTATCCGGTATATAAATCCACTAAACTTTTTTTTGGAAAACAAAAGTCGTTCGTTGTTTTATTATTATGACGGGCATCTTACTAACAAGGGAAATAGCTTGATGGCTGAATACATGTCTCATGTGCTGTTTGAGGAAATTGCCACATCAGAGTAAGTTGTTTGATAACAACCCACGATCAGCGTTCCCGGCTTAAAAGGGTTATATAGTTTTTTTGACGGGGTTTAAATTAAGTGATTTTTCCACGTGTTTGGGAGTTGCGTATGTGTCAGTTCCATTGATTTTATATAACGAGGTATTAATGGTTGTGCATTTATATAATGCAAAGCTGTTTCCTTTAGACCCTCCTCTAGTGTGTATTGATCGGTGTATGAAAGAGTTCGTTTTAGCAGGGTGTTATCGCAATAGGCTGAAGACACCTCCCCTTTTCGTTTTGGTACGAATTGAATATTTGTTGGAGAATAATCAAGAATGCGGCATAAGGTTTTTGCTACGTATAATACAGTGTTTCTGGATTCATTTCCCAAATTGTATATTTTGTTTTCGCATTTTTTTGTTGTGCTCGCGCGTATAAGTTGTGCAACACAATCCTTAATGTAAGTAAAAGATCTAACTTGTTTTCCATTTCCATAGATATAGATTGGTCTTTTCCGTAATACACTATTTATAAAGATAGCAACAGCGTTTCGATACGGATCCTGCATATTTTGACCAATCCCATAGACATTATGGAGTCGAAGTATCGTGTAGCGAAATCCATAAAATGATGCCATTGTGTGTAATAGCTGTTCTACCGTATGTTTTGATATTCCGTAAACGTCTACGGGCTTTGGGTTCATGTATTCGGTAAATGGTGGGGGTTGATCTCCATAAACACTAAGAGAAGAAGTGAAGATAATTTTTTGAACCCTTACTTTGATCGCAGGGACAACAACGTTAAGAAAAGCATTAACGTTATTTTCTACCGCATACCTGGGTGTATAGAAGCTTCTGTTTTCGGCTGCGTCTGCAGCCAGGTGGTAAATAAGACGCGGTTTCAGGCGAAGAATAAGCCGTTCTGTTTCAGTGCTATTTCGTAAATCTACGGTATATAAATGAACAGAGGAAGGGACGTTTGTCTTATATCCGCCAGATAAATTATCCAGCACAGCTATGGGTTCTGTGCCCTTATTAACCAGGTCTCGTACTATGTGTCCCCCAATAAAACCTGCACCACCTGTCACGACAATCATATTAAAAGAAAAACAAACCCCCGTTTGAAGTGGGGTAGCTACAGGCAGTATTTAAGTTAGTGAGCGCTTGTAGAGAAGATTTCCAAATCTTCAACCGTATCTGTCGGTTTTGTGTAAGGTTTCTTTACTGTCATAAATAAATCACCCCCTTCGTATCTATACGGTATCAAATATCTACACCCGTTTCAAGAGGGAAGTATAGGCTTGTGGAACTCTAAAATTATATAGAGTAAGAAGCTATCGGAATGCCGATGTCATAAAAAATTCCCGTGTCTCAGTAGTGTTTGGGAAATGCAGTGAATACCATGGGATGTGTGGTACAAGCTTGTTCCCTGCGGATAAGATTTGAGGCAATAAGGTTTCACCCCGAATATGAAGAAGATAAAATAATTGAAATGTTTTGCGTAAGGCGTTTTGAGCAGAGAGCCTATCAATAGAAAGATTTTGGTCTTTATGAAGCGAAAAAATGCCCGCTACGGGAAGGCAAGACGCTTTGGTAGTATAGGTGCGTTTTTCGGTGAAAGGAGTAGTAAAACACACAAGAGTATTATTAATAACCGAAAGGAAGATTACATCATCAGCTATTGGCACAAAATTTGTTAATATTTTGGTAATGGTTGACTTCCCTGCCCCTTGCGGTCCGGTAAAAAGTAGCGCTTTATTATGTTGATTAATAACTGCTGATGCGTGAACAAGAAATACACCGTCCTCAAACAACCATCGCCCGATTATTCTTTTAATGCCATAGTTTAAAGATTTAAAAGTGTGTTTCTTTAATCGGTCGGCATGGCAGGAGATGTGAAGTGTGGATTTGTTCATGTGAATTAGCTGAGTCTCCAACGATATGCGATTAGTTGAGAGGTATAATGTTTTATGGTGTTTTTTAGTTGTTAAATATTGGCTCCATTTTTTTTGGAATTTAAGAAACCAGTCTTCTTGTGAAAAGCGTATACAAACTGGTATGTTTGCAAGTAAAATAGTGAACCCGTAGGGATAGGTGGTTAATATATGCGCGTGCTTCTTGTGAAAGACTGTCATAATTGTCATTTCCGTTTCAGGTATTTGTGCAGTACTTGGTGGTTGCCGTCAGCAAGAACTGAACCTTTGTCTATCCATATAATTCGAGAGCACATTTTCCGAATGTATGCAATATTGTGTGATACAACCACGATTGTAAGCTCTTTACGGAAAAAAACTCGAAGCCTCTCTGCTGCTCGTTTCTGAAAAGCGTTATCCCCAGCGCTTAGGTTTTCATCAAGAAGTAAAATATCAGGCTGTGCATGTACGGCAATCGAAAACCCCAGCCGAAGCATCATGCCGTTTGAGTAGGTAAAGAGTGGGGCGTCAATAAACTGTTTGAGATCAGCAAATGTGATAATCTGCTGTACTCTTTCATTTATTTCTTTTCTTGACAGACCCAAAAGCATGGCATTTAGATAGATATTCTGATAGCCGGATAAATCAGCATGAAATCCGGCTCCTAAGTCGATCAGTGAGACAATTCTTCCTTGTATATGTACGTCGCCGCTGGTTGGAGTTGTAATGCCTGCAAGAATTTTGAGAAGAGTAGTTTTCCCACTTCCGTTGGAGCCGATGATGCCAATTTTCTCGCCCTTATTTATGGTGAGATTAATATTTTTGAGTGCCCAGAATGTTTCATTTTTTTCTTTTGAAAATCTCTCGACTAACGTCGGTTTATCGTGATGAATTTCGTATTTTTTACTTATATCATTCAGTTGAATTGCTAATGTGGGATACGTTTTCATAGCCAGTCATCGAAATTTTTACTTTCTTTACTGAAGATATATACACCAATCACAGAGACCGCTACTATAATGAGTGCGTTGTAGCTGAGCAATATTGCATCTGGTAATGGCGCTTGTATGAGGGCGTGATGCATGAGCTGAATGACTGACGTGAGCGGGTTAAACCGCCATAGCCAAAGCAGCGCTTCTGGTAATTGTGAAGGGGCATATACGATGGGGGTTGCATAAAACCAAATAATAAGTAATGCTTGGACAAAAAAATTGATATCTCTATACCGAACATTTAGTGCAGAGGTAAGAAGACTAATGCCTGCGGCAAGCACAACTAGCGCCGTCATGCCGACGAGGAAAAATATACAAGATTTCAGTGAGAGTGTATTGAGGAAAAGCACTGGTATGAGAAATATGACAAGCGCTACAGTGTAGTTGATGAAATTTGACATGACAATCGAAAGCGGGATTACCGCACGGGGAAACATGGCCTTTTTTACCAACGAACGCTCAAACACGATTGATGGTGTGGCTTTGCTGAGTGATAGAGAGAAAAAGTTCCATGCTAACAGTCCCGTGAATAAGTAGAAAGAGTAATGCTCGATTTGAGTTTCAAAAAACAGTGGAAATATGAAGCCGATAATCAACATTTGCAATGCGGGGTTTGCGACGAGCCATAAGAAACCAAACACAGTATGTTTGTAGCGCGCACGGAGTTCCTTTTCTGTCATTTCCCATAAAAGTTCCCAAAAATGTAAAGCCTGGTTGATCATGAGCCGTATTATACAAGTTTTAGCGGCTCTGTGGCATTTTGTCTATGTCGTTCGTGAGACTGATTGGGTATGATACGCGTATAGTACAATGTGTTTATTCAACAATCTGAATGCATATTAGTGAAGAATGAAAATTGTATTTTTTAGTGGAGTTGATTTTATCAGAACGAATATCGCCCGTACTGCTCTGCAACGGGGATATCGCGTTAGGGAGACACGGGTTGGTAACCAACGACTGATGTAACGAAGGGATTATCGATTATATGGGAAACATATGAGCGTGGAGACGGCGTCCGCAAAAGCACGCAATGACCCATTTTCCACGAGGCGGCTATATGCGCATATGGGTTGGATTTGGGAGTATCCCCGGTACTGAGAGGGGTTATGGATGTATGAATATATTCTATTTTATCGCAGTTGTGTTTGTCGGCATAAGTTTATTGCCAGTTCTTGCCGTAACAGCACTCATCATTGCGTTAACTTCTGGGTTTCCCGTTATTTTTCGTCAGGTGCGGGTTGGAAAAAACGGGAAATTGTTTACGATTTATAAATTCAGAACGATGGTCCGATCTGCAGAAAAGAAACAGCATCAGTTCAGGAGGCAAAATGAATCTGATGGTCCGGTGTTTAAAATCCATAATGATCCCCGGTTTACCCGTATAGGAAAAGTATTAAGCCATATTGGCCTTGATGAGCTTCCGCAGATTATCAACGTGCTTCGTGGGGAGATGGCGCTTGTCGGTCCGCGGCCACTCCCCCTTTCCGAAGCAAAAAAATTACAGCCATGGATGCGCGAGCGGGAGAGCGTGCTACCCGGGATAATATCCCCCGCGATTTTAACCGGCAAATATCATTTGGATTTCGACGCGTGGATGAGGAATGATGTCGCGTATACAAGAGATAAATCTGTCTGGCGTGACACCATCTTGCTTGTGGAATTTATTCCCTTTGTGGCGTGGTTGTTGGGTCGCGAGATCCGGCGTGGTATCGAAAAACGGTGATTTAGCTTGACAAGACCATGCGTTTCCCCTATATACTATAGGGGCGATGGAGGCAATATTCCACAACAGGATTTGGTTTCTCGGATTTACTTCCGCACCGTCCTCCATTTTCCCGGCAGACCGCCGGGTTTTTTTTGGCCTTAAGCGAATCAAATTCTCCCGTAAAGGTGGCTAGATTATTTGACTTTTATAGGGAAATTAGATAAACTATAGGCTGTACCTTAACAAAGCGAGGCGTTCGGTCGTGGCTTCAAATGCGAAGCTTATAGACCGAACGGATAGGTGGAAAAAATGGCGTGATAATCTCCCAAGTCTCCGCCCCCTAAACTGCTATGTGGAACTCATGTATTGTTGGGTTTTACCTAGCAGTTTAGAGGGGAAGTTAAATCATATTTAAAAAGAAGTCGGTCAAGACTATAAAGGAGCACAAATGAAAAGTAAACTCACCACAATGTTTGTTGTAATGGGGATGATATTAACGCTGTTCACACAACCGCAGGTTCAAGCCGCTGAAGCCAGTCAATCCACGACACTTACGGTTTCCGTGGTGCCGCTCGTTCGGGTTTCAGGTCATTCTTGGACCCAGCTTGATGTCAACCAGTCGGTGACCGTCGCAGATATTTTGCCTCTTTCGATTTCGAATCTGGGTGACCAGTTCGTCGTCAATTGGGCAGGAACCTATGTCTATGGCATCCGGCAGGCAGATGATATCTGGCAGGTCAAGTGCTTGACACACATCCTGACGTGGAATCCAGCAGTCAACAATCTGAAGATGTCGGGCACGTTCGACTACACGTTTTTCGCGGGAACTCCCAGCGAATCCACCCAGACATTCACCGGAGACATTTTTCTGTATTCAAGTGGCGACACGCTCTATACAACATGGAATTTTGTTCCTCTCGGTAATTCAAAATAGCCTCGCTGAGGTAACACTGGCCAGTGCCGATAACCCGTTTACGGGCTCGGCACTGGCATCTTTTTCATCAAGGGCTTCTTTTAATTACAACTCCCGATTGGAAAAGTGTAATAGATGCAGTTTGTTTTGTGAACACGGATTATATGACCGTGGGGTTTTTCGTGGAGTGCAACGTAATTATTGACTGTTGCCGACGGGGCAATATTCCGTGGTGTATGAATCTATGAATGTCCCGTCAGGAAGTCTGACGCGGCGCATTGTGGTCGTATCACTATAGCCGGCAACGTCCGCGCCTATGGGAAAAACAATGATCGGATGACGGGTGTTACCGGTTCTATCGATATCATAAACCCATCCCCTTTCCCCCCGTTTGGATTTTTGGCGGAATACGGATTCAAACAGTCTGGCGTCATCGTTCCATACCGCCGGTGTATAGTCGATGTTGGCTGCTTCCCAAAAAGAAACACACCTACCCCGCGGCGCACTTCCTGAAAGCCCAAACATAATAACAAGTGCAGTTCCCCCGCGGATGATATCCTTCGTGATTTTCCTAATTTTCCCGAATTCGATTTTTTTCATAGTAAATATCTGCCGTCTTGCTGCACTATTGTGTTTCACTTCTTATTATACTACGCTCTATATAAGTGGAGTAATTATGACGCAATTAACCCGATCGACCAAAGTTGCCCTTATGGTTGGGGCGGTGTTGGTTTTGCTGATCCCCCTTGGTATTGCCGCGTACCGATATCCTCCATTTTTGCGCTTCGTTCAGTCTTTATTCGGAGCGCCAAACTCAGTAATTTCACAAAAATATAAAGTCGAATCCATTGTTCCCGATTATGATTTACGTCTTGTCGACACTGCGTATCTTGAATGGTTAACGACAAAACTACAGTTATTTAATGATCAGGGCGTGATTGATCCAATTTATCATATCGACAAAAGCAGTCTCAACCGGCGGACAATTACATCCATAACGTTTCGCTTGGTGGAACATGTTAATTTCCCATTGACTTCCCTTATGCCCGAAATGCGTCCGTTTGAGCCGGTGCGCCGTACCGGAAGCGCGGAATATGCAATTGAAGGAGATACACTCATCATATCGGTGTATCTCAATGTTGCTGATATTGCAAAAGACAAAAATTTCGGCAAGGACGAACTCGGGCAAAAGTTTATCCAACTTGTGTCAATGATTATGTACAACGCGTCTTTTAAGGAAAAGGATAGTGTTGGATCTGCCAGAGATATTGATATAGTGAGAGATATACGCGATTACCTGCAGGGAAATATTTTCCCGTGGCCGTTTGTCGTCGAAGAAAAATTATGAAGAAGCTATTTATCGCCATTATCGCTTTGTTGTTGTTCTTCGTATCAGCGACGCCAACGGTGTATGCGCAAACACAGGTTTGTACTGGCGCTGTAGTTACCGGATCTACCGATACATGGGTGTGGGGAACACGATATAGTTGTACCGCTGATTATCCGAAGATGATATGGACCGGAACGGCATATGAAGATGATTATGGCGGGTGTGGTACGTATGATGGCTGGATACTGGAAACCTCATATCAATATGTGTGTCCGAATGGGACGACCGGTACGAGCGGTGTGGTTACTTGCTGTAATACAACGAGTGCAGGAGCAACCATATGTGATGGTGCCGTAACGGGCACATGTGGTTCTGCTGCACCCCCTACCGGCGGAGGCACCGGAGGTGACGATACCGGTGGTGGTGATGATACAGCGGGGCCTTATTGCGGTGATTTGGCATGCAATGGAACCGAAACATGCACTACATGCGTGTCTGATTGTGGTGCGTGTACAATAACCGGCAATGTGAACGCCCGTGCGGTACTCGTGCCATCAGACGCGACGAGTTGTGCAGATGTAAATAGCAGCACGACGTATATTCCCGCATCGTTTTCGTTAACCCCGCCGGGCACGACGCGCAATAATGCCGGTGATGGCAGTTATTCATCATGGACGAATGTGCCGATGGGCGCATCCGGGTCAGTTTTTTATCTTGTACCCTCTGCTTCCAGCCAATATGTTCAACGGCTTGCCTGTTGGAATCGTGATAATCCGGCAGGAAGTGGTACGGGTACCGCCGCATCACTTACGGTTGACGGATCGACACTTATTTGGACAGTGGGATATTCGTTAGGTACTCCATGGTTTCAAGCTGAGGGAGGTGACGTATACGCATCAGCTATCCTCCGGTCGTATGTGCAGCCAGGCGCGTCGACCCCGGTCGTAGTACGAGATGGCACAGGAGGGTATCCCGGAGTGGTTGCGTACGGTACGAGTTATGATTTTGACAGTGCATTGACAGGTCAGGGAAATACCAATGTATCTTCCACCAATTGGCTTGCCTATGCGCCGCGCACCACGGTTGATTACTACGACTATTTCTATCGCCGTTTTGGTTCCCCGGCTACGCCATACGCGTTTGCTGATTTGCTGGCGGTCGACAAACCCACCTCAAGTGAAACACCCTATTATGTCGTGGGCGATATGACTACAGCTGGTGACTGGGTGGTGGGAGATGGCGAGTCCGTGGTGTTTATTGTTGACGGTAATGTCACCATCGGCGGCAGCATTACAACTACCGGGACCGGTTTCGTGGCATTTATTGTCAATGGAGATATTGCGGTAGATTCAGCAGTCGGGACAGCATACAACTCGCAAACCCCCGTGCTTCAGGGTATCTACATTACTTCCCCTACCGGCACTTTTGACACCGGCACTTCTACTGCTGCTTCGTCAGCCCGGTTTGTGGGCGAAGGCATGTTTATAGCGGGTGACTTTCTTTTGCAGCGTGATTTAGAAGGGTATGGCACTGGTAATACCACCCACGCTGCTGAGTTGTTTATCTACGATCCGCAGCTGTTGTTTACTATGCCCGACCCCATGAAAGAACTGCCGGTCACCTGGCAGGAAGTGGCTCCGTAATCCCGGAGTGGTACAATACCTAAGGCATGACGCTCGAACAACTGCGGCTTAATCATCCTCGGCTTGTTTATAAAAGATATTCCATCACGAAACTGGATGGCGTTATTGTCATCGAACATGAGTTTTTGCTCGAGCCTCATATCGTATTTCGGCCACGGGTAACCATCCCCATTGATGGAAGCATTGACGTGGATACGCTCCGTCCGTACGCATTTCATCTGGGCCTGGTTGAAGCAATAAGCTATTGGAAAGCTGCTTGTCCGCCCGAGTTTGTGGTGGAGGCCGAGCCGTTATCACCCGGACAAGTACGGTTTTGGTATGACTTATTTATTCATGGGCTAGGCGAATTTTTTTACCGGAATTCCATAGATTTTACCCACGAGAATTTTTTCACTATCACAACCACAGATAAAGATGCACAAATATTTGATTTAGCGCGAAACAACAATCTATCTCCATCTTTAAGTGATCTTTTTTTGGTGGGGGGAGGCAAAGATTCAGCCGTTGCCCTTGGGTTACTTAAAAAGGGCAGTAGAAAGCTCCGCACGATGATTGTAAATCCCACAAAAGCGGCACTCGCGGTGGTGGAAGCGTCTTCCTCCCAGGCGCCGCTTGTAATAGAGCGCACTATCGACCCAACACTGCTCGATTTAAATGCGAAAGGATACTTAAACGGTCATACCCCCTTTTCTGCATATTTGGCATTTTTAGGAGTAACGGTTGCAATGGTGACAAACCAGGAGCACGTTATTGTGGCAAATGAAAAAAGCGCTGATGAGGGCAATGTCGTTTTCCACGGGATGGAGATTAATCACCAATATTCCAAGAGTTTTCGGTTTGAACAGAGTTTCCGGCAGTATGTGGCTGAGTTTTTACCCGGGTCTGCTGCTTATTTTAGCCTGCTCCGGCCGCTTAATGATCTGCAAATAGCAGTATTGTTCGCAACATACCCTCAGTATTATCCCCTGTTCCGGAGCTGTAATGTCGGTAGCAAAACAGGAGCGTGGTGCGGCATGTGTGCCAAGTGCGCATTTACCTATCTGGTTCTTGTTCCGTTTTTATCATTTACCGATATAGCGCGCATATTTGGAAGTGATTTTTTTGTGCACCCTGAGATTATCGGGTTTATCCGTGAACTTGTCGGGCTTACCCCCGTGAAGCCGTTTGAGTGCGTGGGTACCCGCGATGAGGCGAGATTGGCGGTGTGGTTAAGTGTGCAAAAGTATAAAAAAGAAGCAAAAGATATTCCGGAGGGTTTATTGCGGGTGTATGCGGATATGCACGTAACTGACGGGGAAGTTGCCAGCCTCCGGGAGACTGTTCTGGAGCAATGGGGCGATACGTATAATCTCCCCGCAGAACACTTGTCACTGCTTAAGTCCGCATGGCAGGAACATTCATTTGACCTATAGATTATGAAAACACCAGAAATTAAGGGGAAGTCTGTGCTTATTTTGGGATATGGGCGGGAGGGAAAAAGCATCCACCGGTGGCTTACGACCCACTATCCAGATATAAGAGTTGGTATTGCGGATAGAAGAGTAGAGACCGGGTCAACTACCGGGGAGATATATAACGGTGCAGCGGTCTATAACGGTGAGGGTTATTTATTTCATCTCGATGAATATGATACGGTGGTGCGAAGCCCCGGCATTTCCCCTTACTTACCTGAAATATCTGAATATATTAAAAAGGGTGGCCATGTAACTTCGGCAACAAATATCTTTTTTTCCCTCGTCCGCGGTACAACAATAGGTATTACCGGCACGAAGGGAAAAAGTACGACGTCCAGCTTGATCGCGCATATTTTATCTTCGTCCATTAAAGACGTGCGGCTTGCGGGTAACATCGGTGAGCCCATGCTCGATTCATTGGGCACAGCTGATGCAAACACGGTTTTTGTCCTTGAGTTATCCAGTCACCAGTTATTGGATTGCCGGTATAGTCCGCATATTGCCGTCATGCTTGGCATTGTCTCTGAGCATTTGGATTACTATCCTGATTTTTTGAGCTATGTGAACGCGAAAGGAAATATTACGAGGCATCAAGGTACCGGTGATTACTTTGTATATAACCCAACACACACATATGTCCGGGAGATCGCAAAAACAACTGCTGCGAATCACGTCCGGTTTGGGGCAGATAAAACTTCCGAATTACAGACATACATACAACGCAGCATTATTATGGTGAACGCAACAGATGGAGAATCCCCGGTTATAAATCTTGCGGACGTGCCGCTTTTGGGGAACGTAGAAAATGTGCTCGCAGCGGTCACGGTAGCTCATCTTATGGACGTGCCTGTTATATCCATCGCCGCTGCGATTACCCCATTTCAGTCTCTTCCCCACCGGCTCGAGTATGTCGGCGAGTACCGGGGCGTGAGATTTTATAATGATTCGCTTGCCACTATCCCGCAGGCAACCGTGCACGCACTGGAAGCGCTGGGGCCTGATGTGGTAACACTGCTCGCCGGCGGATATGACCGGAGTTTAGATTTTACAGAGCTCGGCGCCTATCTACGGAGTCATTTTGTACCAACACTTATATTATTTCCCGATACAGGCAAAAAGATATGGGAAGCTATCGGCGAGGTGCAACAAGACTATCCTATCCAAAAATTTGAAGTGAGCTCTATGGAAGAGGCGGTGCGTCTGGCATACAAACACACCCCGCAAGGAAAAATATGCCTCCTTTCACCCGCGAGCGCGAGCTATAATATGTTCCGGGATTACGAAGACCGTGGAAACCAGTTTAAAACTGCAGTGAGAGAACTCGGGACGCCCCGGTGAAGCACTACCCTTGTGTTAGGAGCCGGAATTACGGTATACTATGGTTATGCCAAAACGCACCTACCAGCCAAAAAAACTCAAAAGAAAACGGGTACACGGATTTCGTGAACGCATGAAAAGTGTGAAAGGCCGGCAAGTTTTGAAACGCCGCAGGGCAACCGGGCGCAAAAAACTGACGGTATAATTTCGCGCATGCTTCCCACAATCAATCGACTTCCTTCCGTTGATGTGTCCCCTTTGTTGCGTCGTGGCACCCGGGTACATGAACAGTCATTTGACGTGGTGTATATTCCAAAAGAAAATGGTTTCCGTTTCGGGTTTGTCGTATCCGCAAAAGTTGATAAACGGGCAACCGCAAGAAATAGAATAAAACGATTATTACGTGAAGCGGTACGCAGCATGCTCCCCGAGCTCGTGCGAGGGGTTGATTGTGTTATCGTCGCGCGGCAAAGTATGGGAAATTCACGTGAAACTGTTGAGGTTCTCCTTCGGAAAGCTTTTGTCAAAATCGGAGTCTTACGGTAGTTATTGATGTGGCTTTATAAGCGATATATGAAGCAATTTGTTTTATCTGCTATCCGGTTTTATCAGAAATATTTTTCGCCGGATACCGGTTTATTAAAAGCGTTATGGTTGGTTGACAGCGCGTGCCGGTACCGGCCTACCTGTAGCGAGTACACATATCAGGCGATCGAAGCGTATGGTATAATGCGAGGATCCTGGTTAGGGTTGAAGCGAATACTCCGTTGTCACCCCTGGGCCTCGGCAGGAGCTGATCCGGTTCCGAAAAAATTTCATATATGACAAACCCAACACTCTGGAATCAATTGTTTGTGTGGCCAATCGTAAACTTACTGGTCGCCCTTTATAAATTTTTTGAATGGCTACATATTCCCGGCCCGTTGGGATTTGCGGTCATTGCACTTACCATCGTTATCCGCCTCATCCTCTACCCTCTCATGGCAGCGCAAATGAAGTCTGCCAAAAAAATGCAACAGCTAAAGCCTCACCTAGATGCATTAAATGCAAAGCACAAAGATGATAAAAAGGCATTGCAACAGGCGCAACTTGATTTATATAAATCTCACGGTGTCAATCCCGCCGCAGGATGTCTCCCCCTCCTTATCCAGTTGCCGGTGCTTATTGCTCTCTATAATGTGTTTTATCAGGTGCTGCAAAACGGAAACATGGCGAAGTTAGTCGAAGATCTCAATAAGGTGCTCTATACATCCTCACTTCATTTATCCGGATTGGATCTTTCATTTTTTGGATCTAATTTGGGTGTAAAACCAAGTGAGTGGCAAACACATGGTGTATGGTTGTTGCTCATTCCCGTCGTTACCGCGGCGCTGCAGTGGTGGCAGAGTAAACTAATGCTTCCGCAAAGTACAGTGGCGACCGGTAAACAGCTGGAGGTGAAAGGCAAGGAAGAAAAAAAGCCGGAAGATACCGCCATGGAAATGCAGAAACAAATGGCGATGATTACCCCCATTATGTTTGGTATGTTTGCATATCAGTTTCCGTTGGGACTCGCGCTCTACTGGAACGTATTCGGAGTTTTTGGTATCATGCAACAACTCGCGGTGAACCGTGAGAAATAATTAATACTTATGGAAGACATACAAACAGTGCAGCAAATTGTTGAGGATCTGTTGGGTAAGCTGGAAATTGCAGGGTCGGTTACCGTAACCACCGATGAGACCGGAGCATTCCGGGTGGGAATTGAAACAGAAGAAACCGGTCTTCTTATCGGACATCATGGAAAAACGCTGGAAAGTCTTCAGCTTATTTTAGGTATCATGGTTTCTAAGTCACTTGGACGGTGGGTAAAAGCGTACGTAAACGTAGGAGATTACCGTGAAAAACGTGAAGAAACACTTATGCACATGGCGCAGCGGGCAGCGGACAGAGCGCTTGCGTTGGGTAGGCCTGTCGAGCTTTCGCGGTTAACTCCGGCAGAACGGCGTATTATTCATCTGACGCTATCAGGTGATGACCGCATAGAAACAGAATCCATGGGTGAAGGTGATGACCGGATACTCCTTGTGAAGCCAAAATAACCGCCTCGGGTTATAATAGCGCTAATGACTATTCATCAGCGGCTATTTTACTTGCTGCTTGTTCTTATTCCAACACAATTTGGATTACATCTATGGCCGGACTGGGCATATGTCTTAGGCAGAAGAATTGATTATCTCTCCCCCACATTGTTTATTACTGACATCGTACTGTTCCTTGTTATTCTTTTTTGGCTCAAAGACCGCGCCTTTCATAATGCTCCCCGTAGTAAAAAAAATGTAGTTATGCCCTCCGGGTATATATTACTTGCCACGGGATTTGTCATTGTAAATGTTTTGCTCGCCGCGAGTCAGCCCGTGGCGGTGTATAAGTGGATAAAATTGTTGGAATTTATATTATTAGGGTGGTATATCATCAGCACGAAACAAAAGGGAGCTACGGTTATCCCATATATATCGCTTGGTGTGTTGTACACATCAGTTCTCGCGATTATGCAGTTTGTGGTACAACGTTCAGTTGGTGGATTTTTTTGGGTTTTGGGTGAACGGACATTTTCTTTGGATACTCCAGGGATTTCCCGGTTCGATTTTTGTTTATTAGAACATTCACCGTGTATGTTGTTGCTTCGCCCATACGCTACATTTTCCCACCCAAATGTTCTCGGAGGGTTTTTGGCAACAGTGTTACCGGTTATTTTATTTATGGTTCTGACAAATACGTTAACTATACGTACACTGGTGCAGCGTGTATATTATTGGGTGGTGCTCCTGTTGGGATTGGTGGCGCTGCTTATAACGTTTAGCAGAAGCGCATGGATAGTTGGTGGTCTCGGGCTGCTGACAGTGGTGATTTTATTTCTTTCTGGTAAACACTTCGGCACACGTGAGCATGTGGCTCGCAGTGTGACCATAGTGCTGCTGCTGATCGTTACCGGCATAACTTGGTTAAGTATTATTTTTGCCCCGTCAGCTACCAGTGAAAGCGTGGTGAGAAGAATTGAATTAAACCGTGCGGCAGTGGATATGTGGCGCGTATCCCCTGTTTTTGGAAAAGGACTAGGTAATTTCATGATAGTGCTGCCGGAAAGTGATGTCAGCAGGTATATAAATTTTATCCAACCGGCGCATAATATTTTTCTATTAGCATTAGCAGAAGTTGGTGTTGCGGGTATTGCAGGTATCATTATTTTCTTTTGGTATATGATAAAGAGTGCCCGGTTCTACCGCGGTACAATCCCCCTCTGGTTTGCTGCATGTGGATATTTCCTCGTAATAGGCAGTATTGATCACTACCCCGTCACGCTGCAGCAGGGACAACTGTGGTCAGTAGTTCTTCTTGGATTAATTTTAAAGAGGTAAAAAGTATAAACATGCTACAATTGCCCCATGTTACACGATTGGCTTCCCCGGGGTTCGTTGCGTCGAATTGTAGCTGGTAATACGCTTAGTCAGCTGATTGGGCGAGTTATTAGTTCAGTGGCTGTGGTGATTGTAAGTTTGCTTATCGCAAAACGCTACGGTCCTGAGGGGTATGGGGACTTTGTTAAAATTACCACCTACGTAAGCTTTTTTTACTTGATAGCAGATTTTGGGTTAAACGCGGTATATCTTCAGCGAACAGCTGGCGAAGAAAAAATATCCAGACCGAGCGTCGGCAATGATTGGCGGCTTCTCTTGGGACTTCGGTTAATCATGAGCTTGGTGCTGATTGCCGTTGCGCTTGCAATCTTATCCCTCCTCCCACCCGGCCTTAGTCAGGGATATACCGAACTTGTGCGCCTCGGCATTGTGATACTTATTCCGGTTATTTTTGCCCAGGCGGTGACCACCACGACAAATGCATTTTTTCAGAAAATCCTCCGGTATGACCTTTCAACTGTTGCGCAAAACGCAGGTTCGTTGGCGATGTTAACAGTAGTGATGTCGCTCTCCTACTGGACCTCAATCAGCGGCTCTTTTTTGGGGGTATTTTCTGTTATCGCTGGCAGCGTCATTACGGCATTGCTTGCGCTCAAGCTAGTACGGGGGCACTTGGGAAGTATATTGCCAAAAATTTCTTTTTCCGCGTTTGCTTCCTATTTGCGTGATGGAACGCCTTTAGGTCTTGCGCTTATTTTCAATCTTATTTATTTTCACTCAGACAGTGTGGTGCTTACACTCACACGAACAACACGTGAGGTAGGAATTTATGGTCTTGCGTATAAAGTGTTTGAGCTTCCCTTGGTGGTGCCAATTTTTTTCATGAACGCGGTATATCCACTTCTTTTGAAAAACGGTAAACAGCAGGGCTCCCAAGACAGGAATATTTTTATCCGGTCTTTGCAGTTTTTACTTTTTAGTTCGGTGATCTTGGCGGTTGGCATATGGGTGACTGCCCCACTGGTAACCCTGGTCCGGCCTGATTTTGCAGATAGCATCGCGCCGCTGCGAATTCTCATTCTCGGTTTACCCATTTTTTTTGTATCCGCATTATTTATGTGGTTTCTTATCGCCCGGAAAATGCAACGGGTGTTACTTGTCGTTCACGGTATTGCGATGATTGGAAATATTTTTTGTAACGCAATATTTATTCCGAGCTACGGTATGCATGCTGCCGCTTGGATAACGATATCTTCGGAGTTTTTTGTTTTGGTTTCAACCGGTATAATTGCGTTAGTCAAATACCGCAACTCGATAAAAACATAACCTATGAAATACATCATACATACCGATGGTGGTGCGCGGGGTAATCCTGGACCAGCCGCTATTGGTGTAGTTATCGAAGATGAACGTGACGGCAAGGTCGTTGCCGAGTTTGGTAAAACTATTGGAGAAACGACCAATAACACTGCTGAGTACCAGGCGGTCATTGAGGCGTTGAATTTTTTGTTGCGCCCCGAAATGCGAGAGCGGGGAAGTGTGCAATCAATTTCTTTTTTTCTGGACTCAACCCTTGTGGTTAACCAGCTGAATGGCTTGTTTAAGATTAAGCAGCCTCATCTGCGTGAGCTACTTATGCGCGTCCGTGTTTTGGAGCAGCAAGTTGGCGGGCAGATCCAGTATGCGGCAGTTCCCCGGGAGCAGAATTCCCGTGCTGACTTTTTTGTAAATCAAGCACTGGACGCCTAGTTTTCCTCATGTGCGATTACTTCACCGTGGCAGTATGTGTAATTTTTATTTGTGTTGTTTTCGGTAGCGTGTTTTGCCATAATACAGAAGCGATACATTACTGCCCCTATGACTTCTTCACATCTTGATACAAATAATGCGGGAGAAAATACTATGCCAGTAGCCCGTATTGAGGCGCAAAATACATTGTTTGCCGAACCGTTGCGGGAATATCTAGAATCGTATGGCTGCAAAGTTCTGGTAAACAGGCATGCTGCGGGGGTACCGCACTACCTTATTTGCGTCGGTGATACTGACTTCGTGAAATCTTTTTACGAAGGTGAGCGGTGGGAGAGTTCCAAAAAACTTGCCATTATTTATGAAGGTCTATTGGACGATCTAAATGAGCTTCAGCCGCAGAAGATTAAATATTACTTTGTTGACGCCCGGCCACTGAGCGAAGTGCAGGTGCGTGATATCTTTGCATTTTTTTTCACAGGAAGAGCATTAAGTCATGACAGCCGAAAAGAGCCGAACACGGTAAAAAGAAAGAGTGTAATCGCTCCTGAACCGCGACGTGAGCAGATAGCGGTGGAGCCGGTACAGGAGAGTACGGATAAGAAGCGGATCGCGGATACTCTACAGCAGGTTTTTCATTCGCGTTCTGGGGGGTCATTAAAAAAGCAATCACGTTTTTATACCCGGTGGATCCGCTGGGCAGGTGTGGGAATGCTCCTCGTTTTCCTTCCATTATTTATGTATTTGAGTTCTCTAAGTATCGGCGCTGGGTTACTTGTATTAAGCGGCAGGACTTTACTGAAGGATGATGTCCGGCTTACCAATATATTTATCCTGCATGGTACTTCATATCTTCAGGCAGCACGCGTGATGCTCCATTTCATGTCACCCTTTTTTGTATTTGTTGGACAAGGCGGACTCGCTGAAGATCAAGACAGATTTATTTCTATTCTTTCGGACATATCGAAAGCGGAAGCCGGCGCGCTCACTATATTTAATACAAGTAAGCAGGTGGCAGGGTCAATATTTTTCCCTGAACAATCTGTCAGGAGCGCGGGCCTAGCTGATGTCACGAAGTTGACTACGGAGGTGTCACGGGTGTCACAGCATTTAGCATTGATATCAGCGCAATTTGATTCATTGCAAAGTGCCGGGCGGTTTCCATTTGCTACCCGCACGGTTTCCCAAATTTCAACAAAAGCAGCAAACGAACTTCTGCGGGTAAGGGAGATTATCGGATATACAGAAAAACTGCTTACGATGTATCCCCATATCGGAGGGTTTCGCCGTAAGCAAACATATTTAGTGTTACTTCAAAATAGCATGGAATTGCGGCCGACAGGAGGATTTATCGGAAGCTTATTGCTGGTTTCATTTGTGGATGGAAGAGTTGAGTCATTGGAGGTACAGGATGTATATACAGCAGATGGTCAATTAAAGGGACACATTGATCCTCCTTTGCCAATACGGGAGATACTTGGTCAGGAGCATTGGTATTTACGTGACAGCAATTGGAACCCCGACTTTTCCGAAAGCGGTAGGGAGGCGGCGTGGTTTTATGAAAAAGAAATGGGGGTGACCGTCGATGGAGTAATCGCTATCAGTTTGCCGATGGTTACCAAGTTGCTAACCGTTACCGGGCCCATTGAACTTTTAGATTTTAACGAGAGAATTTCGGAAAGTAATTTTTTTGCAAAATCTTTGCTTTATACACAAACTGATTTTTTTCCGGGAAGCACACAAAAAAAAGATTTCTTGGGCGCACTTACGAATGCGTTGTTAACCAGGATTACCACAGACAGAACGCTTTCTGCGGGCGCGTTACTTCACGTCATGACGGAGGCAATTCAGTCGCGCGACATACAGTTTTATTTTACCGATGAGCAACTGCAGTCATTAGTAAGCCAGTGGAATTGGAGCGGGTCAGTGGACATGGAGGGGGATAGTGTCGGGTTAGTTGAGGCAAACCTGGGTGTGAACAAGACGAATTTTTTTGTGACACGTGAGGCTTTGTCACAAATAACTATTGAGCCCGACGGTAGCATCGAGCATGCGTTTACGGTAAAGATGAGTAATGACGCGCCTGTGCTACAGGACGGATCAGGTGGATATCAAAATTATATGCGGATCCTCGTGCCTTCGGGAGCTACGGTACGGGAGGTAAGCCTTGATGGTGTCATGGTGCCTATACGGGACATAACGAAAGTGGTCCCTCCGTCACCCCCATATTGGTTTGTTGAGGAGGCAAACTCCCATCAGGTGGTGCATGTTCCAGTGTTTGTTGCGCCACAACAGACAAGACAACTTTCCCTTTCCTGGGTAAGAGCAAATGCGCTTACATTTGATAACGCTGTTGCAGTGTATGAGCTGACGCTGCGAAAGCAGCCAGGGGTAGCGGCAACACCGTGGAATATTATTGTCAGATATCCACCAACATGGGGCTCGTCAGGAGAGGGTGGTATTGCAAATGCGCCTTCCGTTGAGTACAATACAACTCTGACTAAAGATACTAAGTACCGTATCATCTTTCAGAAAAATTTATGAAAAAACATACGTTAAAAGGGGAGAGTAGAGAAATAGTCGGCAGAAAAGTAAAAAGACTCCGGGCTGACGGTTTATTGCCGGTAACAGTATATGGCAAAAAAGTCGACAGTCAAAATTTAGTCGTCTCTGCTTCTGATTTCGCAAAGACTTACATGGAGACGGGAGAAACCGGACTTATTGAGCTTGCCGTGGGCAGTGATCTGAAACCCGTGCTTGTTCACCATGTACAACGGGATCCTGTAAAAAACACCATACTTCACGTTGAGTTTCATCAAGTTGATCTTAAAGAGAAAGTTCACGCCAATGTGCCTTTGGTGCTTGTTGGTGAAGCCCCAGCGGTTGCGCAGAAAGTCGGTGTTTTGTTAACTTTGTTATCCGAAATTGAAGTCGAAGCGCTGCCAACAGATTTACCGGAGAAAATTGAAGTAGATGTCGCGTCACTTGCGGAAGTTGGTCAGGAGCTGAAGGTATCCGATCTCCTGGCTCCTTCAGGAGTCGCGGTTCTTTCTGATGCCGCGATAAGCGTTGTGAAGGTTGGTGAATTAGTGAGTAAGGAAGCTGAAGAGCAGGCAGCAGCAGAGGTTGCAGCCGCAGAAGAGGCAGCCGCCCCCGCAGAGGGCGAAGCACCAGCAGAGGACGCTGAAAAACCCGCAGAAGCTTCAGCAGAAAAACCAGCCGCTTCAGAAGAAAAGAAGTAAGAAGTCCGCCAATTGATGTTATTTTACGAGGACCGCTTCAAGTTGCTTAAGCCCCGGGAAGTTCGGATCCATTTCTTTTACTATCATAAGATGCTGCATTGAAACATCTGTATCTCCGAGTTGATAGGCGAGTGTGGCAAGCGCAAAATGGCCATCACGGTAGTCAGGAAGCTCAGCGACAATTTTTTCCCAATGGTCATATTGTTTTTTTAGGTCGCCTATTGTCGGCGAGGCGTTGGAGGATTTACTTGTTGTTCCGAGTACGTTTGGTTGTTTTGCACCGCCACCGGAAATGCGGCGGAAGGTTGCTTCAAAATACGATGCTACGCCACGGTTGCTCAGTGCTACATTTGTGAGGAGAAGAAAAAGAAGAAGTGTCCAAATAGCACCCTTAATAGACATGGAAAAAAGCCGTTTGGCGAGCGGTGCGGAAAAAAATCGGGTAAACTGCGGTAAATAATTACTTTTCGGTGGTTGGCCTTCGGAATGATTTGGTGACGGATCACGCTTATTCATACTATGGTTTGTGTGTACGGGTATTAGTCTATGATAAACGGGATTATCGCGCAATCGACGAATGGTGAGATGGTGTGGCAGCGGTTACGCACCCGCTCATTTTGTCTTCTCCTTGAATGAGGGTATTTTCTATGGTATTCTGCGAGATATGGCAAAAAAAGAATCTGTTAAAAAAGTAGTAGTTCCTGTTCCACCGGTATATGAAGCTTCAATGTCTGCCACAAGTATCCGCAAAGGCTTTCCATGGCGGTGGGTTCTTATTGGATTAGGTGTCCTTCTTCTTGTGCTTGGTTCGGTAAACAAAGGTTTAGTTTTAGCCGCAGTAGTAAATGGACAACCGATATTCAGTTGGCAACTTAATAACACACTCCGTACTCGTTATGGGCAGCAAACCCTTGAAGGAATGATTGGTGAAGTGCTTATTGAGAAAGAAGCACAAAAATCAGGTGTTGTTATAAGCAGTGAAGAAATACAAGCCAAACAGAAGGAGATATTATCGAGTTTGGGAACGGAAGTGAGTCTTGCGGACTTTTTACAGTTTCAGGGATTAACTGAGGCCGATTTTAATCAACAGCTCAGAGTGCAGTTGACGGTCGAAAAATTGTTATCGAAGGATCTTACGGTAACGGACGCGGATATCGATAATTATATCGCGACGAGCAGTTCGCTTCTCACCGCAACAGAGCCAGCAGCGCTCCGTGAAGAAGCGAGGAAGGCGATCATCGGTAACGCAGTGAGCGAAAAGTTGCAGTCATGGTTTTTGGACCTCCGTCAGCAATCGAACGTTGTGAAATTCCTTTAATATGATGCCGTGGTATTTAGGAAACGGGCGCGTAAATTTTGAGCACTGGTGGGGTGCAGGTATTGGTTTACTCGCGTTATGGTCACTTCTCTGGACCGGTTTTGCACTATGGCATGCGGCACGGAGACAGGACAAGGGATGGTTTATTTTTTTTCTTCTTGTACACACCGCTGGTGTCGTAGAATTTTTCTATCTCATGTTTATTGTGAAAGCATTTACGACGCCTCCTAAGAAATCTTCCCGCCGCAATAAATAATTCAGCCATACAACTTTTTTGGGCCACTCGTTTATAATGAAGTTTGGGATGTATTATTACTATGACAACGTGGCAAAAATTACATGCGGATCCTCAGTTATGGCAGCGGTATGTTATCCGTGAACACGTGCTTCATGCGATCCGTGAATTTTTTGACCGGCAGGATTTTCATGAAGTGGAAACACCGCTTTTGATAGCGAACCCTCCCGCGGAAAGCTATTTGGACGTCTTCGAAACAAAGTTGCTTGATAGAAATAGAAATGGGAAGCATGCGTATCTTTCAACTTCTCCAGAAGTGCCGCTTAAAAAATTAATGGTTGCCGGTCTCGGAAATTGTTATGCGCTGACCAAGAGTTTCCGGAACATGGAAATGCAAAGCTCACTTCATAACCCTGAATTCACCATATTAGAGTGGTACCGGGTGGGCGCCGATTATAAGGAGATAATGAGCGACTGCGAGTCTTTACTGCTGTATATCCGGGAGTATATTGTTAAAAAACAAAAAAAACCGGGAGATACATCACCTACGTTGACGTATCAAAATACAGTAGTAGATCTATCCGCGCCATGGGAAAAACTTACAATGGTCGAGGCATTTAAAAAATGGGCGGGGATAGATTTCGTGCAATTTTTAGAAATGGAAAAAGCCAAAGAAATAGCAGTAAAGAAAGGATATACCGTGAGCGCTGATACGTCATGGGAGGAGTTATACAATCAGATATTTCTTAATGAAGTGGAGCCTCACTTGGGTAGGGGCAAGCCTACGATTTTGTATGAATTTCCCGGGAGTATGGCTGCGCTTGCCCGGCGAAAACAGTCTGACCCGCGGTTCGCTGAACGGTTTGAATTTTATATAGAAGGATTGGAGCTCGGTGATTGTTATAGTGAGCTGACTGATTGGCGGGAGCAGCAATCTCGTTTTGAAAATGAACTGAAAGAGCTAAAACGTTCAGGAAAAACTATGTATGACTACGATCACGATTTTATTGAGGCGCTCAAAATTGGCCTTCCTGACTGTAGTGGTATAGCAATAGGTGTTGACCGTTTGGTCATGTTGTTTGCAGATGTAAAAACGATACAGGAAACCTTGTTGTTCCCCGCAAACGAATTGTTTGAAAACGCATAGGGAAACACACAGGAATTGATCTTATATGGGTGTTTATGGGATAATACCGGTATCCCGAAGGGGATTTTTTATTTGAACTATGGCTACCATAACGACCGCAAATTTTAAAAAAGGGAATTTTATTGAATTCCGCAACGAGCCAAATCAGATTGTGGACTTTCAGTTTGTAAATCCGGGGAAGGGCAGCGCGTTTGTCCGTGCAAAGCTAAAAAGCCTGAAAACCGGGAAGGTGATTGAGTTTACCTACAAGTCAGGGGAAACTGTTGAAGAACTTCCAATTCTCACCCGCGAAATGCAGTACCTTTATAAAGAGGGCGATTCATATGTGTTTATGGATAATTTCAGTTATGAGCAGTTCAATATTTCTGAAGGTCTGCTGGAAGGGTTTATCAAATACCTTAAGCCAAACGATACCTACCAGGTGTTAGTCTATGGCGAGGATGCCGTGGGTGTGCGGTTTCCTAAAAAAGTATGGCTTACCGTTACGGAAGCGGACGAAGGCGTAAAGGGAAATACTGCATCGGGAGCGACGAAAACAGTCGTAGTGGAAACGGGCGCTGTTATTACTGTGCCACTCTTTATTAAAGAGGGTGACAAGATCGGTATAGATCCTGAAACCGGCGCATATCTCGAGCGCGGATAATAGCTTCGTGTCGCGTGAATATCTGATGACTTCTATTTGGATTGTGTAACCCTCGTATTTTGTATTACACTTAATCACAGTATGAAGGTTCAGCTGCCGAAGGGAACCCCAACCACTTCTCAGTTAACATTCCCCAAAGTGCCTATTGGCCTCTACATGAGCACAGTGCTTGTAGTTACCGGACTTTCGCTATTTGCTATATCGGTGTACGTCGGTAGGAATAAAATGCTTGAAGTACAACGCGTGCAGACCGAGGTCGAGATTAACCGGCTTATGACAGAGTTGCAAGAAATACGCAGTGAAGACCAGTTGGCCCGGAACGACCGGCTTGAAGCGGAGATTAATAACATAAAGAAGGTATACGAGCAAGCTGTGGTAACGTATGAGGAGCTTATCGATTTACGATCCGTCACCCGGGATACCGCTAAACTGGAGGAACATTTAGCAGATAGCTTGCATGAATTATCAAAAAGAAATTGGTCAACGGCGGCGGCACAACTTGCGGCAATCTCAAAAGATATTATCGCCGCTCGACAAAAGATTGCCGCTAGTTTTGTCATACCGGCAAATGTTCCAGAGAGCAATGTTGCTCCCGGCACGGGATTTAGCCGTCAATCGGTCAACGCGGAGATAGGTACCTATTTAGTTGATATTATCGCCGCTGATATGGGTTCTACCCGCGTTATCGTTGACACCGCTTCGGAAAGTACTTGTACCAGCGATTGTCCCGCTTTGTCACTTGCCGATTACGTGTCCCGAAACGGTGCCTTCGCCGGGATAAACGGAACATATTTCTGCCCCGCAGATTATCCAAGTTGTGCAGACAAAAAAAATTCCTTTGACACGTTACTTATGAACAAAAATAAAGTGTATTTTAATTCAGACAACAACGTATATAGTACCGTGCCTGCCGTTATTTTTTTGCCGGGATCAATGCGCTTTGTCGGCCGTTCGTTGGATTGGGGTAGGGATACCGGGCCTGACAGCGTGCTTGCGATGCAACCACTGCTTTTGTCCGGAGGCAATATTGTATTCGGAGGTGACGGAGACCCAAAAAAGGGGAGTAAAGGAAACCGAAGTTTTGTGGGAAACAAAGGAACTACTGCATATATTGGCGTAGTGCATAGTGCGACCGTGGCAGAGGTTGCGCATGTGTTAAAAACGATGGGACTCGAAAATGCATTGAACTTAGATAACGGCGGATCCACGGCATTGTGGAGCGGGGGATACAAAGTCGGTCCCGGGAGAAATATTCCGAATGCTATCTTGTTTGTGAGAAAGTAATGAGGGTACAATAAATTATATGGATGAACCACTAAAACAGAACTCCGAAGAAAAGCCATCACTCTCTTACGAAGAAACTCCGATTATCGATCCAGTTTCAGGAGAGGTAGCATCAGCACAGGCTCCGCTCTCAACAAGCGAACGGGAGGATGAGGTGGCGTCCGTAATTCCTGAAGCGTCCCGGGTATTTCAACCTTCACCTGAGGTAGCACAGAAAAATGACCCGTTGTCTGAGGGTTTGCACGTAACGGAAGAACACATAAAGAAACCATCGAAGAAAAATCATCTTGGAACAATTTTATTTATTGTTATCCTTTTCGGACTTGGCGTATGGTTGAGTAGTCAGTTGCGTACATTTTTTGCGCCGTCAGTCTCAGAAGAGACGGTCGTGCCAACCCTTGCTCCCGTTGCGCGGGTTAGCCCTCCAGCGGCTGGTGTGGCAAGCCCTTCAGGTGCGGCGCCATCCGGCGTGCGTCAGGTGTACAACGTCATAAGCGGTGTAACAAAAAAACCAATTGACGGATTAACGTATCAAATGCCGAGTGGGATAAAAGCACCGGTATGTGACAGTCAAAGTTGTGCATCTCAGGGCACTAACTTACCCGGGGGAACCCGTTTCACCGTCGCAGCGCGGGGAAAAGGACAATTACTACCTGATTTTCGTGGTGCCATTCTTACTGATGCCGCCGGTCGTGAGTTTACGATGAAACAGGGGGTATATGGCGGCGTATATGCCTATGAGTACACCGGGAATTTTACCGGGAGAACCGGAGGTGGTTATACCTTTACCGCTATCCGTGGCGTGCTTATGCCGGTTTCAGAGACGCTTGCGGTTGAATTTAATCACTTTGCTCCGGCGGGAATTACCTCTGATTTTGCCAGTGACGATGTCGTGTTTAACGAAATTATTGCTTCGTTTAAGACGGGTGTAGTCAATACTGCCACACCTTCCGTGAGTCTGCCGGCAGCAACTCCCACAACAAGATCCGCAGAATTCTAAACGTTTTTATTTTCCGGCCATGAGGAGATGATAAGCGGGGAGCGGCCGTCGTTTACAAATTTCCCCCATATTTCTTCAGTGACAAACGGCATAAATGGGTGGAGCAGGGTGAGGAATGTGGTTAGCCCTGTTTCAAGCGCTTGTAAGGAAATTTCTTTCCGCTTTCTTTGTTCAATGGCCACATCGCAGTACCAGTGCCAAAATTCATTGTGTACTGTTTCTGCTGCAAGCCCCACCCGAAGCGCATTTAAAAGCTGTGTAATTGAATGTACCGTTTCGTCCAGTTTTTTCATAAAATTATTATCTTCAATGCCCGGCGCGTCGGTAGCTTCAGCATGTTGCTTCTCCATATACACGAAGCGGGCAGCGTTCCAGATTTTATTGGAAAAGTTGCGCATGCCACGGATGGTGTTTTCGCCGACCGCCTTGTCCTGACCCGGAGTTGAGCTCATGACAAGCGCGATCCTGATCGCATCAGCGCCGTATTTGTCGACCATGTCCAGTGGATTGATGACATTTCCTTTTGACTTACTCATTTTTTGCCCTTTTTCATCACGGACGAGTCCGTGAAGATACACGGTAGTAAACGGTGATTTCCCCGTGACATAGATGCCCAGAAGCATCATCCGCATGACCCAAATCGGCAATATATCGTAGCCCGTTTCCATAACCGATGTGGGATAAAATTTTTCAAATACGGCAGCACCGTTCGTTTGCAACGTCACGACCGGCCACTGACCGGAAGAAAACCAGGTATCAAAGGTATCCGTTTCCTGGATCCATAACCCATCTTCGCTTGGCTCGGTGACGCTGACTACCCAGTCAGGATTGTTCCCTTCACTCCATGTTCCTACGTCGATTTGTTGAAGATTTTTTTTGATATGGTCAAATCCGAATTCATTCAAATATTGAGCAAGCGTACCTTGTTGTTGCTTGCCCTCCTTGTCGAGAAAGCTCAGCCATGCCCGTTGTTCATGTCCTTTGATGTTGTACCAAACCGGAATCCGGATGCCCCACACAATTTGTCTGCTAATATTCCAGTCGCGGATATTGGTGAGCCAATGCCGCAATATTTTATCTTGTCCCGCACCCAATATCTTTGTTTCACCCGTATCAAGCGCGCGAAGTGCGCCCTCAACGAGTGGCTTGGTTTTGATAAAAAATTGCGTAAGCGGCAGCGGTTCCAGGACTGTTTTACACCGGTAACATACGCCAACGTTGTGTGTGTAGGCTTCGCTTGGTTTGGCGAGTAACCCTTTTTCACCGAGGTCTTTTTCGATCATCTCCCGCGCGGCTTTAATTTTCATTCCGGCATATTTTCCCGCGATGGATGTGAGCTTTCCTTGCTTGTCGATAACCTGCTTGGGAGCCGGTATTTCGTCTATATGCCGTTGCCATACGTCAAAGTCGTTAAAGTCGTGATATGGCGTAATTTTTACAACCCCCGTGCCAAATTCAGGGTCGACATAATCATCGGCGATAACCTTCAATTTGAATGTGCCTAATAGTCCCATAACTTCTATTTCCTGGCCTATGTAGCTTTTATATCGTTTGTCATTGGGGTTGACGGCAACCGCAGTATCGGCAAACTTTGTTTCCGGCCGAGTGGTTGCCAGCACGAATGGTCCGTATTTGATGAAATAAAGCTTTGTGGTTTCCTCGACATGCTCCACCTCAAGCTCAGAGTACCCTGTACCACATTTAGTGCAGTAATTTATAAGTTTTTGACCGCGGTATACCAGGTTATCTTTATGGAGTTTGATGAACGTTTCCAGTACGCGTGCAACGATATCGGGATCAAGCGTAAACTTAAATGTGCTCCAGTCGGCAGAAGCACCCAGCTTTTTCATCTGATCAATCGCCACGCCGGAGTTTTCCTGAACGTAATCCCATATCATTTTGTAGAGGGTTTCACGGTCAAAATTAAACCGGCTTTTGTCTTGTTTGGCAAGTTTTTTTTCAAATACAAATTGTGTTTCAATGCCCGCGTGGTCGGTGCCGGGGAGCCAGAGTGTGCTTTCTCCTTTCATCCGGTGGTAGCGGATGAGGATATCTTCAATCGTGATAAACATGGCGTGCCCGATATGCAGGGGATCATTAGCGTTGGGTGGAGGCATGATAATGGTAAACGGCTTGGCTTGTGAACTCTTGTTGGGCGCAAAAAAACCGCCGGTTTCCCACATCCGGTATATTGCATCTTCTGTTGCCTTAGGATCAAAGTTTTTATCCATAAAAAAACCCGCCACTTATATCTTACTATAAGGACGAGTCAGCCGCAGTTAATCGCGCTAATCCGTGGTACCACCTTAGTTTCCGCCAGCCGGCGGATCTCATTACTGCTATGACGGGCTTACCCGTTCCGATTACTTATCAGCAAAGAATGCCAATGTTCGTGCGGATGGCTCGTCTGATGACTGGTCAGACTACAAGCGCCTTTTATAGTATACAAATCGCTTTAGAGTTCGTCCAGTTTTACGTGGTCGGTTTGTTTATCTTTGATGAACTCAAGATATTTTTCAGTTGTTGATAGGCGTTTATGACCGACCAATTTGCTTATGGTGGTGATAGGTGTACCGGCCATAAGATGGTGGGCGATAAAAGTGTGCCGGAGGTCATTTACTTTTGCGTCTTCAATGCCCGCGACTTTGAAATAGCGGTCAATTGCGGTTCTGATATTGCGAATAAGAAGGGGCCGTCCTGTTTTGGTAATAAATAAGGCGTGGGATTTTGTATCATTGTTTCTGGCTTTAAGCCAGTTATCTAATGCTTCGCGGCCGGCGCGATTTAACGGCACCATGCGCTCCTCGTGTCCTTCCTGGGCAGCAACGTGCAGCTCACTGGGACGGACATCTTCAACCATAAGGTTGGCGAGTTCACCAATGCGGAGTCCCGTTTGGAGAAACAGCTCGACGATAGCATGTGTTCGTACATCGCTACGGCATGCATCCCGTAACGCGCGGTACTCTAGTTTTGAGAGTATGCGGGGCGGTTTGATTTCGTATTTCGGGTGTTCAATGTCACTTGCGGGATCAGATGCGAGCACGCCGGTCGTTTTTAAGAACCGGTAAAAGGTTTTCATAGAATTAATTTTCCGTGAGATTGATTTTGGCGTATAGCTATCAGCGGCAAGCTTTTTTAAGAAAGCCTCAAGTTCTTCGCGGGAAACGGTTGTTATTTCCTTTTTGCCCGCATTGGTAAGGAACGCCACAAGCTGCTCTATATCCTTGCTGTATGCTACGATGGTAGCGTGGGCACGGCGGCGTGACTGCAGGTATTCGACGAATTGTTTGTGAGCGCCTTTTAAGTCGAGTGTCATGATAATTACATTTAAAAGCTAGAGCCGTTTCAACCGGAGACAGGGAGAAAGGAGAACGGGATATAGCTGTTTTGTTAAAGCCTATAATATCATATACGGGACGTAAACGCAACGTATGCAACTAAAACAGCCTCAGATTGGAAAAATACTCGTTTGGGTAATTAGCCTCGTTTTGTGCCTAAGCGCGGGTAGCACCATCATTAACCTGTGGGCTCGCCGTGGGATTGTCAGCGAGCGGGAGGCCGATCTTGTCCGGCTACAGGAAGAAAACAAGACATTGGAAAATGCGCTACAAGATGCCCGTGGAGAGCAGTTTGTGGAGCGAATTGCCCGGGATAAGCTCGGCATGGTCAAACCGGGTGAAACGATTGTGATCATGCCTGGGTCTACAGAGACTGCTGGGGGAGAAACAAAGGACAAGAGCAATGTCGCGCTATGGCGGCAGTGGGTGGAGTTATTTTTTTGATCACCAGTGAGGTTTCTATCTGGTGCCAGCGGCAGGGATCGGACCTGCGACAAATGCCTTATGAAGACACTGCTCTACCACTGAGCTACGCTGGCTCGGTTTCCGTATTTTATCAGATTGAGGCTGGAAAACAATGAGGCTAGTAGGTGGTGATATGGATGCGTGACTGGGTAAGGTTGGTGACTCCGTTAAGCTGCGTTTTCATTTGCACCTGGTACTGCTTATTGCCGGAATCCAGAGTGATTGTGGGGGAAATAAGCAAAATTGGACCTGCGTTATCGGTGCTTATTTCTGAATTCCAAACAGGATGTTTGTCTGTCGCATTAAATAATCTAATCCAGATTTTTTGGCTGCTTACCGGTTGAGAAATGGTTGCTTCGAATGTTACTTTTTTAAGCCTCCCATAAGAGGATGTATCAATGTAGGCGCTTGCACCAGTAACATCCGACCAGTCGCTGGTTGCATTCGTGCCGGATCCCAACGGTACGAAGTATTCTTTGACGCCGTTTGTGGTTGACGTTTTTCCTGCCACTTGGTTTATACGGGCGATGCATGACGATGGGCAAGTGTCGTTGGATGTCGTACCAAGCACAGTCTCTGTATTACGTATTTTTGCAATGACGATGATATCGAGGATCAGAATGTTCGCAAAAAGAAAAAAAATAATGACCCGTTCTATCGCAAATGCCGGTCGGTTAACGCGCGAGGTCATAGGTGATGTTAGTGTAAAAGAACCATTCCGGCGGGTCAAATGGTATAATAACTCTATCTAACCTTTCTGTTCGTATACTGTTGCCATTTGTTTAATAGGTACGTGATAGATTGGGATACCTGAGGAGGTGAATTTTTTTATGGCAGCTAAATTATTTGTTGGAGGACTATCTTGGGATACGACAGAAGACACGCTTCGCAATCATTTTGCGCAAGTGGGACCGGTGGCAAGTGCACAGGTCATCACCGATAAGTTTACCGGGAAATCCCGAGGTTTCGGTTTTGTCGAAATGACAAACCCAGATGACGCGCAAAAAGCGATTGCTGATTTGAATGGTTCACAATTGGATGGACGATCCATTGTGGTCAATGAAGCCAAGCCGATGGCTCCCCGTGAAAACCGAGGCGGTGGAGGTGGCTACCGAGGTGGTGGCGGCGGATTTGGTGGAGGCAATCGTGGCGGTGGTTCAAGAGGTGGATACGGTGGCGGAGGTGGTGGACGACGTGATGACCGAGGTGGTCGCGGCGGATTTGACCGACGTGATAACCGCGGAGACGATCGTGGAGGACGCGATTGGTAAGAGCGCTTTTTGAATTCAAAAAGAAAAACCACCCCGGGGAAACCTTGGGTGGTTTTTTGATGGCTATAATTTGAGTTTCAGCGTGGTTATTTTTTTGGTTCTCGACCACTTTTTAATTTCTGCTTCATGTTTCAGTGCCTCGGATTTTGTCGCAGCACGTTTTTTATATAGAATTTTTTGTGGTTTATGGGAGCGTGTATACGCGCCTCCTTTTCCATGCGTATGCATATGAAACCGTTTTTTGAGATTGTTTGTGATCCCGGTGTAGAGGGTATTATCACGACAGAGGAGTATATAGGTATGCCACATGGGTAGATCCTAGTGTAGCACGAGAAAAAATAAAGCGGCCACAATGGCCGCTTATTTATTTGGTTGCGGGGCTGGGAATCGCACCCAGCCTAGGAGATTATGAGCCTCCTGTGCAACTTTACACTACCCCGCGGTACGAAAGATGAGTACAACTGGGATTATACCAGCTTCAGACGGTGCCCGCAAAGTTAGTTTGGAAGATTAGTGGTTTTTGGAGGCCGGCGGAAAGTTTTGATAAGCCACGGTGTAAGGTACATGATAATGCCCGTGAACATCTGGAGACCAAAGGCTACCGCAAAGTAGGTTGCTGTTTGGTAGTGGAGCGACAATGCGGCTCCCTGATCAACCATGGAAAATTGCGCGGGATACCTCATAGCAATACCGGTACCCATCTGTATCAGACCAAAAATAATGACGAATAGTAAAAGAAAACGGTGGATTTTCCGCGCGTAGTAGGAAAGCTTTCCCAGATCCATATTCATATTGTATCAGGACAGTAACATATTGGAAATTGACGGGTTGTGCTATACTTAGTTCCAAATAACCCCCGATTGAATCGGGGTAAATAAAAGCGTCGATCCGGAGGGTTGGAACCGGGTCAGCCCCGATAATATCGGGGCGAGCTGACTCTTAAATCAAGTACGGAGCCGAAACCGTAAAAAGACAGGAACGAGTGTCGTAGGAAACGGAGCTCGTCATGAATGAGGTTATTCTCACCTGACGTCCCGCCATCGGCGGGATTTTTTATGAGAATAACAAATAGCAGGGTGGCACCGCCATAATAGGCCCCTGCAAGTTTTTCATCCGCCAATCGGCGGACTGAAGGATTTGCAGGGGTTTTTTATTGTTATTTTTTTGAAAGGAGTGTCTATGTCAAAAGAATGCTTGGGGATGTTTGTTAATAAGGAGGTTGCCCCGGAGGTTTCCGTGCAAAAGGAAATCCCGGGGTATCTTTGGCGACGTTTCCTTTATCCAGTTACGGGGTGAGCCGTATCAAAAATATGTAGAAATGGATGGGGTAACAGTTGCGATAGACAGTAATAAAAGTCTCAATACGTTGGCGCAGCACACGAATTATGTACACGACCTGGCGCGTAAGGTGGCCGAGGTAGAATCACGGCTGTCAGATTTATTTGAAAAGGGAGGGTACTATACAATTCAGCAAAAAATAGAGCAGGGGAAGCGGCTCACGTTTGACGAGGCGTTCGGACTAGGAGTGTTTGTTTGCGCGGCTCTTAACCGGCCGCTTCATGATGCTATCGGGGCGAAATTAAAAAATATCATGCCACTAGATACGCATTTGCTGCAGGCAACGATGTTGCTTTCCGCCATGTCAACGAAAGAAGCATATGTCGGTCTCACTGCAGAGGAAATTGCCGGCATGGTGGCGGCAACTATTCACCTCGATACAGTCGTGAGAACCACCCATGACGGTCCAATTGTGGCGTTTGGTGGTATGGGCGGGGATAAGGGGTATCCGTTAAATAGTCACACGACGAAGCTGTTTAGCCTTTCTACTTTGGCGGCAATTGCTCTCTCTGTTGATGGAGCAGTGCACAAACACCACTCATATCCAAATACGTCGAAGGTTGCCGGACAGAGTGCGATTGAAGCATTTGGTGCGCGGTCCGATTTTCATACGCCGCAGGCATTTGAGGAAGTGCTGTGCCAGTCGAATGTATTAATGACGAGTTGTCATAATACCAGAACGCTTCATTCGTTGTCACACAAGCTAAAGGGGGAGACAGTAAATCACGTTATCGGTCCGTTGGCATTTACCCTGTCTTCCGAAACACCGGTTCACGCAATGATCGGAGTAAATGAAAAAGTGCATCCGTCCGTGGTGGTTGACGCATTATCCATACTTTCACAAAAAGGGTTTCAACGATACGAAAATAGCGCAGTATATTGCGGGACACTCGTATCGAGCGATGATGAGAACATAGTGGATCCGATACTTATGAAGCATGTGGTGGTGCTGGACGAGGTGGCGCCGCCGCCGTACAAAACTATCGCATCATTTTTAGTGAACGGGGAGAATGCGGGAACCTACATATTGTCTCCGGAAGATTTTTACGATCCGCGGGATCTTGCTGATTTTTTTCCTGGTTCACTCGCAATACCCAATACATACGACTCCATCATGGAAGCAAATATTACTGCGATAGAGGGACGGGATGTAACACGGGCGAAGTATTTGGCAATGACCGTGGGGTTGGGGATTTTTGTCCGCAGGTGTCTGATGGATCCCAACGCATTGGACAGGAAGAAAAAGCACGTAAACAGGGAGATGCTTCGGCAATGTACCAAATATGGGTTAGACATGTTGTTGTCCGGGAAAGGTAAAGAGCAGCTTGACCGCTATGTCGCTATCACAAACAAATTTGCAGGAAAAGGAGGGACAGTATGAACATATTTAAAGAAGTATTGCCAATGAGAAAGCCGATCATCGGTATGATCCATTTACCACCGCTCGCGGGGTATCCTGAACATCAGCCGATTAGCGTGACCCGCCGGAGAATTCTCCGGGAGGCAAAAGATCTGGAGGACGGGGGAGTGCATGCCATCATGATAGAAAATAATTATAGTACGCCCCACCGGGAATTTGTGCGCAAGGCGGAAGCGTTGGAAATGAAACGGCTCGTGGATGCAGTCGTGCGGTCAGTCCATATACCGGTGGGCGTTGATGTCTTATGGAGCGGCTATCAAACAGCGCTTAACATCTGCCGCGATACGGGTGCCCGGTTTGTCCGTGTGGCTTCATACGTTGATGATGTGGCGACAAACTACGGGATTATGGTGGGAAGGGCAGACGAGGTGATGACATACCGGAAACAATTGGGTTTAGAGCAACACGTTGCGGTGCTTGCTGATGTACAGGTGAAACATTCTGAAATGCTCGACAAAACAAAGCCATTGCGGCAGTCAGTGGGCGAAGCAGTAAAAAAGGGGGCAGATGCCCTTATTATTACCGGTACGTGGACGGGTGTCGCGCCGATTATGAAGGATTTACATATAGCGCGGCATTTCGGACGGGGGCTCCCTGTTGTTGTGGGGAGCGGATCAACGCCCGATAACATGGGTGAGCTTTTTACAAGCGCTGATGCTATTATCGTTGGGTCAGCCATTATGACGAACCGGGTCGTCGACAGAAGCAAGCTCCATATGTATATGGAGCAGTATCAGTCATTGCGTGTACGCAATTTCAGAAGAATTCGTTACAATAAGGAGGATGTATGAATATGCCAACAAATAAACGGTTGCTGTCCGGTATCACGCCCAGCGGAGATGGGAGTCTTCATATTGGCAACTACTTGGGAGCAGTACGCCAGTTTATAGAGCTCGCCAAATCAAATGAGACGTATCTTATGGTCGCGGATTTGCATGGGCTTACTACAATTCAGGATAAAAGCCAGCTCCAACATAATATTGAAACCTTAGTGTTAAATGAGCTCGCACTTCTCAAGGGATTTATGACGGTGGAGCAGTTTGACCGCATTATATTTTTCCGTCAGTCGGACGTATTGATGCATACCGAATGCCAGTCGATTATTAATAACGTCACCCCTTTGGGATTATTGAAACGAGCGCATGCCTATAAAGACAAACTCCAGAAAGAGGTTGAGGAGGATGACATCAATGTAGGGTTATTCAGTTATCCGATGCTGATGGCAGCCGACATCCTTTTGTATCAGGCGGACCTGGTGCCGGTGGGTAAGGATCAGAAGCAGCATATAGAAATCACGCGGGATATCGCCGGACATTTTAATAAGATTTATAAGAAAAATGTGTTTAAGCTTCCTGAAGCGTTTATCCCGGAAGAAGTCGCAGTGGTGTTGGGGACAGATGGACAGCGGAAGATGAGTAAATCACTCGGTAACGTTATATCTATGTTTGAGTCAGAAGATGTGATCCGAAAACAAGTTATGGGAACGTTCACCGATCCCACCCGGAAGCACGCGACAGACCCAGGGCATATTGAAGGCAACATGGTATTTACGTATCTCGATTTTTTTGGTGACCCCGTCAAGGTCGCAGCACTTAAGGGACAATATAAGGAAGGAAAGGTGTCTGATGTTGAGGTGAAAGAATATTTGTTTGATAGCCTTATGGCATATTTTGGTGCCGCACGAAAGGCATACGATGAACTGAAAAGTAACCCTCAATTAGTCAGGGACATACTGGCGCGAGGGCAGGAGCGCGCCCTCTCGATTGCCATACAGACGATGACGCAGGTACGGAACGCGATCGGAGTAACAACACAATACTCATTTTTTGATTACCCAAAACCAGCATCAGGAAAGACAATTTCCATTGATGAGTTTGCCCGTGTTGAGTTACGTGTCGGGAAAGTGCTTGAAGCTACAAATAAAGAGGGGAGTGAAAAGCTCATCCGGCTCGTCGTTGATGTCGGGGAAGAAAAGCCGCGGACAATATTTACCGGGGTACGGGGTTTTGGTTATACATCCGAGGATTTTTCCGGTAAGCAATTTTTTTTCATTACCAATCTTGCGCCGCGCAAAATGATGAATGAAGAAAGTCAGGGGATGATACTGGCAGTTGATGGCGCTGATACAAAGCCTCAATTTGTTTCCGCAGAAGGAATGCCGGTAGGCGCTAAAATCCGTTGACCCGGGTGTGATAATCTCAGCAGAACATGCTATACTTGAGGCTCGTATGGCAGAAAAACACGTCCACCCAGCTAAAAAAACCAATGGTAAGAAACCAAAGAATGTCTTCCAGCTCCGCATGAACTTTACGCTTAAGAATGTGGTGGTTGGGCTTTTTGTTTTATTTTTCCTTTTTTCCCTGTTCGGGAGTCTGGGGAGCCAGGCGGCGTTATCTGAAACGAAGCCTCTTTCTACCGTGATTGCAGATGTACGGGACGGCAAGGTAAAAACCATAGATGTCGAAGACACGAGGCTTACGGTTATCCATAAAGACGGTACGAAATATATTTCCACAAAAGAAGCACAGGATTCACTTGTCAGTGTATTGGAAAAATCAGGGGTTGATCCCCAGTCCGTATCGATTAACGTAAAAGATTTATCGATGGGTGCTATATGGCTCGGGATTATTTCAAACGTATTGCCCCTGGTATTGACGGTTGTATTTTTCCTCTTTTTGTTCAGACAGGCGAGAGGAGCACAAGACAATATTTTCCAGTTCGGCCAGAGTAAAGCAAGAATTTGGAATAGGGATTTACCCAAGGTCACGTTTAAGGATGTGGCGGGAGTTGATGAAGCAAAAAAAGAATTAGAAGAAGTAGTCGACTTTTTAAAAAACCCGGCAAAATACAAACTGCTGGGTGCCCGTACGCCAAAGGGTGTTATTCTTGTGGGCCCATCAGGCACGGGTAAGACCATGCTTGCAAAAGCAATGGCGGGGGAAGCCAAGACTGCATTTTATTCTATTGCAGGCAGCGAGTTTATGGAAATGCTGGTGGGTGTGGGGGCTGCACGGGTTCGTGATTTATTTGCCCAGGCCAAGAAGAGTGCCCCGGCTATTATTTTTATCGATGAGATAGATGCCATCGGCCGCATGCGGAGCGTAGGGGTGATGGGCGGGCATGATGAGCGGGAGCAGACACTTAACCAAATACTTGTGGAGATGGACGGGTTTGAACCGAACACTGCCGTGCTTATCGTGGCCGCGACGAACAGGGGTGACCTGCTCGATCCCGCATTAACGAGGCCTGGTCGGTTTGACCGGCGGGTGGTTTTGGATTTGCCCGATCTTGAAGGGCGTAAAGCCATTCTTGGTATTCACGCGAAAGGTAAGCCTTTTGAGAAAAGTGTCGATTGGGACAAAGTCGCAAAACGCACCGTAGGATTTTCAGGAGCTGATATAGAAAACATGTTAAATGAAGCGGCAATCCACGCGGCACGTGGAGAAAAGAAAGAGATCGATATGAAAGATATCGAGGAAGCGGCAACCAAAGTAAAATTGGGACCTGAGAAAAAGAGGTTGCAAAGTGACCTTGACCGCAAGATGACCGCGTATCACGAAGCGGGACACGCGGTGGTAAATTATTACAGTCCTCATCTGGATCCGGTACACCGTATCAGTATCGTTTCCCGCGGCATGGCGCTTGGATTTACCATGGCTCCTCCGGAAAAAGACCGTCTCCATGAAACCAAATCCCGGTTACTCGAAGAAATGGCCATGACCATGGGTGGCAGAGCAGCGGAACAGCTTATATTTAAGGAAATGACCAGCGGCGCTGCTAATGACATTAGTCAGGCAACCCGTATTGCTCGCTATATGGTAATGGAGTTTGGTATGAGTGATTTGGGTCCGGTTAATTTTGGCCCACAGACAGATGTAACGGAGTGGGGGAAAACGTTTTATGAGCAGCAATCAGTCTCGCAGGAAATGCAATCTGCTATAGACCGGGAAGTGAAAAAACTTCTTGATGCCGCTTATGAGCGGGCAGTGATGTTGGTAAAAAAATACCGTAAGGATTTGGACATAGTAGCAGAAGAACTCATAAAGAAAGAAACCCTCGAAGGTGATGATTTCGCAGTCTTGCTGGGCGGCGAAAAGAAACGGACACAGTAACCTCATGAACCGATTAGTACTCATTGATGGAAATGCCATCATGCATCGGGCGTATCACGCGCTTCCTCCGTTGACCACTCCCGATGGGAAACCCGCGCACGTGGTGTATGGTTTTGTCTCGATGATTATAAAGATTTTTCAAGCGTTGAAGCCCACGCATTTTGCCGTAGCATTTGATCGGCCAGGTCCGACATTCCGTAACGAGCTTTATAAGGAATATCAAATTCAGCGGCCGAAAATGGAAGACGACTTTATCAGTCAGATATCTTTGGTACACGATGTGGTCAAGGCGTTTGGTATTCCCATTTTTGAACTTGATGGGTTTGAAGCAGATGACATGATAGGCACTATTGCCAAACAGCGAAAAAGCAAAAAGATTGATCAGGTAATTATCGTAACCGGCGATAGGGATATTTTGCAGCTTGTTGAAGATGAAAAGGTGCTGGTATTTATGCCGACCAAAGGGTTATCTGAGGGGAAATTATACAGTGAGGCAGATGTTTTTGAGCGAATGGGGGTAGTGCCAAAGCGCATTATCGATTTGAAGGCGCTCATGGGGGATGCATCAGATAATTATCCAGGAGTTGCGGGCATCGGACCCAAGACTGCCATTAGTTTACTCAACGAATTCGGATCAGTGGAAAATATATACGCGTCGCTTGAAAAAAGTAATATAAGCGAAGGAGTAAAAATGAAGCTGCACGCTGGGAAAGACAGCGCGTTTTTGGGTGTGACACTCGCGACCATCAGAACCGATGCTCCTATAGACTTCGTGCCGTCAAACGCGGTCATTACCACGCTTGATACGCCCGAGGTAAGAAATGCCTTGGAATCGTTCCATTTTTTTTCATTGCTGCGTCGCATCAGTGGAGAAGTGCCGACGAAAGGCAAGGCAAAAGCCGCGCGAGATACAGCGAAAAAAGAAAAAAAGGAGCATGATCAGCAGCAAGCATTGTTTTGATATCATATGAAAATCGCACTAGTACATGATTATTTGAGGGAATACGGAGGAGCGGAGCGGGTGGTAGAAGTCCTTCATGACATATGGCCGGAGGCTCCATTGTATACGTCGTTTGTTGATTGGCAGGCGCTGAGAGAACACGCGAAGCGGTTTGCATCGTGGGACATCCGGACTAGTTGGGTGCAACACAACCCTGTTGTTAAAAAATTTCATTCACCCCTACGCTTTTTAGCGCCCTTCGTGTGGGGTAGCTTTGATCTTTCGGCATACGATATTGTTATTTCAAGCAGCGGGTGGTTTATGTGCCGGGGTGTTACGGTGAAAAAACCGGCAGTGCATTTTTGCTATATTCATCACCCTCCGAGAAATCTTTACGGGTATGCCACGGGGAGAACCTTCCAGAAATATGCAGCCGTACGGGCGTATGCCGCCTTTATTAATTTTTTTATGCGGCAATATGATTACATGACGGCACAGAAAGTAGACTACTTTATCGCTAATTCAGAGGAAACCGCACGCAGAGTAAAGAAATTTTACCGTAGGGAAGCTACAGTTATTTATCCGCCGGTGGATAGCAAGTTTGTGAAGCAGGATGAAAAACAAAAAAGAACCTACTACCTAAGCGTCGGCCGTTTGGTATGGGCGAAGCAAACGGACATCATTATACGAGCTGCCAATGAACGGAAGTTACCGTTAAAAATCGTAGGCACTGGTCCTGAAGAAGCCTTGCTGCGGTCTATTGCCGGCCCAACTGTTGAGTTCATGGGTTCTGTTTCTGACACGGAACTTATTGCGCTGTACGGCGGCGCGAAAGCAACAATTTTTTGTGCCCTGGATGAGGATTTCGGCATGGTACCGATTGAATCCATGTCATACGGTACACCGGTCATTGCAATCAACCAAGGCGGCGTCAAAGAAACGGTTGTTGAAGGGAAGACAGGAGTCTTTTTTGATTCCCCAAAAGTTTCATCATTACTTGATTCCATATCTCGGTTTGAAAGCAAAAATATTGACTGGCAGAGGGAAAGTAGGAATCGGGCAGCCGAGTTTAGCGCGGAGCGGTTCCGTAAAGAGATCCAGGCCTTCGTGCGTATGCACACACGGAGAGCGGAAGGGAAAAAATAGACTGTTTTGAGATTTTCCCGTGGTGTGTTAGGATAAAAACCATCGCAGGACATATTTTATAAGGAGAAAATGGTGATGGCACAAGGAACCGACGTCTTCGTACTTTCTTTAGGTGGTTCACTAATCGTTCCAAACGGTGGTATTGACACCACCTTTCTTTCCCAATTTCACGAATTTATAAGAAAACAGGTCTCCGAAAAAAAGCGGAGATTTTTTATAACTGTAGGGGGGGGAGCAATAACCCGTGATTATCAAAAAGCAGCACGGGAAGTGCGCGGACATGACCTGAGCGATACTGATGCCGATTGGCTGGGTGTGCACGCCACACGCCTGAACGCACAGCTTATACGGGCGATATTTCAGGACCTCGCTGATCCCCGCGTGATCAAGCATTACGAAATAATTTTAAAAATCCAGTCACCGGTCGCCATTGCTGCGGGTTGGAAACCGGGATGGAGCACTGATTACTGTGCGGTGACGGTGTGTCAGGATTACGGACTTACCCAGGTTGTGAATATGACGAATGTCGATCAGGTATATGATAAAGACCCAAATAAGCATACTGACGCAAAGCCGATAACAAATATTTCATGGGAGGACTACCGTAAGATGGTGGGAGATGTATGGAAACCGGGAATGAACGCGCCGTTTGATCCGATCGCCAGTAAGCTCGCGCAGGACTTGGGAGTGACGGTAAAGATAGTAAACGGAAAGGACTTATTAAATCTCGAATTGGCGCTCGATGGTAAACCATTTACTGGTACAACCATCACCTAACCTCATGATGCTGACTTCGTTGGTGCTTTCAAATTTCCGCAGTTACAAAAATAAATCCTGGCATTTTTCAGACGGCGCAACCTGTATAGTAGGGCCCAATGCCGCAGGAAAAACAAACGTATTGGAGGCCATCGTAATGCTCGCGACCGGAAAAAGTTTCCGCGCGGGACAGGACCGTGACGTTATTTACTGGGGTGAGGAAATTACGCGCATTGAAGCGGAAGCCGGTAGTACCAGGTTGGAAGTAATACTTACGCCTGGTGAAGTTTCCGGCCAGCGGTCGCCACTCAAGAAGTATATGGTAAACGGTGTTCCGCGGCGTTTCATCGATTTCATGGGGCATGTGCGGGTTGTCCTTTTTTGGCCGGAAGATCTTGAAATCGTGACCGACAGTCCCAGTATCCGGAGGAAATATCTGGATATGGTATTGGTACAGACCGACCGTGAGTACCGAAGGAACCTCATATCCTATGAGCGTGGGCTACGGCAACGAAATAAACTTCTTGACCTTATTAAAGAGGGTGCTGCCACCCGGAGCCAGCTGTTATTTTGGGATCAGCTGCTGATTAAAGCCGGAGGGTATATTACTGAAAAAAGGGCGGCGTATATCGAATTTGTGAATGCCACCGTCCTTTCCGATCACCGCTACACCATAACGTATGACAAAAGTATTATTTCGGAGGCGCGGATATTGCAGTATAAGGATGAAGAGGTGGCGGCAAAATCAACATTGGTCGGCCCGCATAGGGATGATTTTACCCTGTCGAGCCAGGAGCATGGGGCTTCTTCGGGGTCACATACGTTTCGAGATCTTAATAAGTTCGGTAGCCGTGGCGAGCAGCGCCTCGCGGTGCTTTGGCTTAAGCTTGCAGAGCTGTTATACATAGAGCAGGAAACGGGGGAGCGGCCACTGCTGCTTTTGGATGATATCTTTTCAGAGCTTGATGAGGCTCATAGGATTCTTGTCGGTGAGGTGACAGATAAGCAACAAACGATTATCACGAGCGCTGATATGTCGAGCGTGCCTACACGTATCACCAATAATGCTACCGTGCTTCGTTTATAATACGGGTATGAAGGAAGTAACCATCCAAGACATCCAAATGCTCCGTTTGGCGGAACCAAATTCACATAAAGGGCAAAACGGCAGGCTGCTTATCGTCGGAGGAAGCCACTTGTTTCATGCGGCCAGTATATGGGCGCTGGAGGTGGCGTCACGTATTGTGGACCTCGTTCACTATTCCTCGGTGCCTGAAAATAACGATATCGTAAAAGAAATAAAAAAAGAATTCCATGATGGGATAGTGATAGCGCGGGAAGATGTCGGCGCCTACATAGAGGAGGATGACTGTGTGTTAATCGGGCCGGGTATGGTGCGCGATGAAGAAACCCGTATGCTTACCCACAACCTGTTAGTTTCGTTCCCTACGAAGCAATGGGTGATCGATGCTGGCGCGCTGCAGATGATGGAGTTATCCGATATCCCCAACAATGCTATTTTAACACCACACCATCAGGAATTTACGAGGTTATGGGATAGGGCACGTGCCGGGCACCCCGAATTTAGCCAGGCTCACACCGACGAAGACAAAGTGAAGCTATTTGCAAAGACGTATCATTGTATCGTGCTCCTAAAAGGACAAACCGACATTGCCTGCTCAGGCGGGAAGTGCGATGAACGGGTATGTGCCCCTGGCGAAACACGGCTGATTGCCGGAGGCAACGAAGGAATGACAAAAGGAGGAACCGGTGATGTGCTCGCCGGTCTTATTGCGGCATTAGCCTGTACGAATGACCCCATGCTCGCAACTATTGCCGGTAGTTTTATTAACAAAGCTGCGGGTGACGCGTTGTATCGCTCTGTCGGGCCGTTTTTTAATGCCTCTGACCTCGCGCAGGAGATCCCAAAAACAATGAGGGTATTGCTTCTGCCGGATGATGCGGTTAATATACAGGAATAGTGCGGGAAATTTCGCCATCCGCCAGCCGGCGGAGCAGGATTAACTATGTATCAGCCTCAGTTTACGATCACCAACAAAGTACTTAAAACCATCGGTATCATTGAGGCGGCCAAAGAAGTTATTGAAAACAGCCCATTGGTACCCGCCTGGGAAGCAAAGTTCCGCGAAGAAGCGCTGGTGCGCACGGTGCATCACGGTACCCACATAGAAGGCAATGATTTAACGAAAAACGAAGCGGAAAAAGTACTCGCAGGGCATACGATTGTCGGGAGGGAGCGGGATATCCAGGAAGTGCTAAATTACCGGAACGTTCTAAAATTCATCGGTGACTTCCAGGGCAAGAATATTACAGAAGAGGTTATTAAACATGTACACGCGCTTGTCGCTCACCGCATCCTCCCTGACGAACAGGTTGGCGAATATCGTAAGACACAGGTCGTGGTGAAAAACGCGCAAACCGGAGAAATTACATTCCGTCCGCCTCCTGCCGTAGAGGTACCGTTTTTGATTTCCGATTTTGTCGAGTGGGTTAACAGCGTGGGAGGTGATGATATCCATCCGGCACTGAAGGCGGGGGTAGTGCACTATGAATTAGTGAGGATACATCCGTTCCTTGATGGGAACGGGAGGGTGGCCCGCGCCATCGCGACACTTGTCCTTTTTTGTGAAGGTTACGATATCAAACGGTTTTTTTCGTTGGAAGAGCACTATGACCGTGAACCTCTTCATTATTACATCGCGCTACAAAGCGTAGGCCAGGCACAGGGAAATCTGAACGCATGGCTCGAGTATTTTGGTGAAGGACTGGCAATTGAGCTTACCCGCATTAAAGATAAAGTGAAATCTCTTTCGACGGATCTTAAGATCAAAAAATCGCTTGGCGGGCAGCAGCTAGCGCTCACTGAGCGGCAGATCAAGATTATTGAATTCGTTCAGGAGCAGGGATTTTTGCAGAATAAGGCATTTTTTGAGTTGTTCCCGCAGGTTTCTGAAGATACGGTGCTTCGTGAATTGAAGGACTTGTTAAAAAAGGGTATAGTCAAAAAAGAAGGATCTACGAAAGGCGCGAAATACGTGTTGCGCACGTAATGCGTTTGAAACTATGGATCTATCGAGCCCTGCCATCACATACGCGTTGCTTATTATTCCTACCTTTTTTGCGCTCACGGTTATTTTTCAGGGAATTAGTAAGATAGTCAAAGAAGAAGTAGACGGACCGGTGGCGGTGGGTGTTGGCGTGTTTCTGCTCATTCTTATCGCGGCAGCGTATTTTCTGTTCATTCGCTGACCGGAGACAAAGATATCGTTATGTTGTTTTCCCAACTTGCTTCATATCTCGGTAAACTCGAGAAAACGAGGTCCCGTAATGAAATTACCGAAATACTTGCGGATCTATTTACACACGCAAGCGCAGACGAGATTGGCAAATTGAGTTATCTACTGCAGGGGAGGGTGGTGCCCCTGTATGAAGCGGTTGAGTTTGGGGTAGCTGATAAGTTTATTATCCGTGCGATTGCCCTTGCCTACGGGGTTTCCTCAGAACAGGTAATGAAGGAGTTTAAAAAGCTCGGAGATTTGGGGCATGCGGCGCAATCGCTCTATAACGGTGCTTCCAAAGGTCTGCATGTCGCGGATGTCTATGAAGCGCTATACCGTATCGCATCGGTAAATGGTCAGGGATCACAAGAGAAAAAAATTGGACTACTATCTGAGTTGCTCAAGAAATTAGATAAGGAATCCGCGTGTTATGTCGTACGCATACCCATTGATAAACTCCGGTTAGGTTTTTCTGAAACGACCATGCTTGACGCATTGTCGTGGATGCTGGCAGGAGATAAAACGCTCCGGCCGACACTGGAAGACGCGTATAACGTGCGGCCGGATATAGGTTACATATCAGAAACCGTGAAACGCGAAGGGATAAAAGGTTTGCGTCATGTGCGGGCACACGTTGGCTCACCAGTGTTGGCGCAGCTATCGCAGCGGCTCCCCAATGCAGATGACATGATTAAAAAAATGGGAGAAGTGGCAGTGGAGCCGAAATATGACGGTGTACGGGTGGAGCTTCATTTTAAACGGGGAGCCTGGGTGCGGACGTTTTCAAGAAATCTGGAAAACACAACTGAGATGTTTCCGGAGTTATCCAACGTGGGTAGCGAACTTCGGGCAGACGACGTTATTCTGGACGGTGAGGCAGTCGGGTTGGATCCCAAAACCGGGAAGACCATATCGTTCCAGGAAACGACGACACGGAAAAGAAAGCATAATATTGCTGAGGCAAGTAAAAGTGTGCCGCTTAAATTTTTTGTGTTCGATATCCTATATAAGGATGGAAAAGACTTGTTAAGTATTCCTCTTTCCGAGCGGCGCAAAATACTTGAGAATACGGTTAAACCTGGCGTATTGCTCGCAATTTCCCCGCAAATTGTGACTCACGACGCGAATGTAGTGCGGTCCTATCATGACACACAATTAAAGGCGGGTTTAGAAGGGGCGATGGTAAAAAAGTGGAATAGCCCATATGAGCCGGGACGCCGGGGATACTCCTGGGTGAAGTTTAAGGAGGAAGAGGGAAAAACAGGGAAGCTTACTGACACGATCGACGCGGTCGTTATGGGGTATTACCTGGGGGAAGGGAAGCGGACAGGTTTTGGAATTGGTGCGTTTTTAGTAGGAGTAAAAAAGGGAGATGTCTATGTGACCGTGACAAAAATTGGTACCGGCGTGAGCGACGAACTCTGGAAAGCGCTGCGCACCAAGCTCCACGCGATAAATACCCGTGAACAGCCCAAGGAATACCATGAGGTAAATAAAATATTTACGCCTGATGTGTGGGTAAGTCCGCGGGTTGTTGTTGAACTCGCCGGGGATGATCTGACGAAGTCACCTTCCCACGGAGCGGGGTATGCTGTACGGTTTCCGCGGCTTGTTAGGATACGGTCCGATAAGCGGCCCGAACAGGTAACCACCGTTGCCGAGCTTACCGGTATGTTTACGAACCAGAAGAACCGCACGAAGAAGTGATGTTGCCGGTGTGCCCGTAGGTTTGCTCCGCATCTGTATTCTACGGTATAATATACGGGAAGTTATCTGACTTATGAAGCGCCCGTTCTTTTCGATTATCATACCGACATTAAATGAGGAAAAATTCATCCCCAAGTTACTTGACTCCATAGCAGCGCAAACGGTGAAGGATTTTGAGGTTATTGTGGTCGATGGCCCATCGAAAGATAAAACGAAAGAGGTGGTGTTAGCGTATAAAAAAAGACTCCCGTTAACGCTGGTAAGTAGTGCAAAAGGCAGTTTGCCTTTACAGAGGAATTTAGGTGCGGCATCGGCAAAAGGGGAATGGTTTGTTTTTATTGACGCCGATAGTGTTCTTCATCCGTATTTTATCGAGCGTATTATATTTTACATACGTGAAAAACATCCGGTGTTTTTTACGACATGGGCTCTGCCTGATTCTGAACTTACGCATGATAGTATATTTACGCTCCTCACGAATATATATTGGGAAAGCACGGTATTGATCAACCGGCCAGCGGCGCCCGGTCCTCTTACTGTGGTTGATGCACAAGCTTTCCGGTCAGTCGGCGGATATGACGAAGCACATGATTATAACGAAGATGTTGATTTAGGGCTCCGATTGCAGGCGCACGGGTACCAGTTTTCAGTATTCCGGGAATCGCTTTATGTCTGGTCTATGCGGCGGATCCGTCGTGAAGGCAAAATGAAGGTGATGAATCAATACATTTTGTCGATGTTGCCTGTTTTGATATTTAAAAAGCCCTTGAAACATATGCCCGGTTACACGATGGGCGGTCATTTATATTCGTCAAAGAAGCGCATCCAGCGGTCAGTGCTGAAGTCATATGAGCGGAAGCTTAAGGAGCTCATGAAGGACATCTTCGATTAATATGTCATTTTTCAGAAAGTTTGTGCGCGTGTTATTGAAGGCTCTGGTTATTTTTGCATCTATCCATCTCATCATTATTGCGGGCCACGCTGTGCGCTCGGGAGAGTGGGGAGTGTTGACCATGTCATCCATAATGGATATTCGGTACCTCTCAAGCAGGAATTTTTCGTATGTAATTGAGGGGGGATTATGGGTAGTACTCGTGTTACTCTTCGGAAGTCTTTGGTTTTACGATAAGGAGAGATAAACTGCAGTGTTATGCATTTCATCAATGACGTGTGACACGATGTTATACTGATAGGCGACATGAACATATTACTGGTATCTGACGTGTATCTTCCGACAGTGAGCGGGGTAGCAACATCTACTGACTCTATTGCCCGGTTTATGGCTTCCCAGGGTCATCAGGTGACACTTGTGTGCCCGCGCCCGCTTGTTCCTTTTGTTATGCCTGACGTACCCGGGTTAACTATCGTATACACTCCGGGGGTAAGTGACGCATTATTTGTTAATAAATCAATGACGCCTTTTCCTCTGGGGTTTGGCAAATTGTGGCATATAGTACGGAGTGGAAACGTTGATGTCATGCACGTACAGGAGCCTGGCTCGTTAGGGGTTACTGCGCTTTTTCTTGCGAAGCTGTTCCGGGTGCCGGTTGTCGGCGCGCAGCATTTTTCTTGGATACAAGTTGAGAAAGTCGCGCCTCCGTTGCTCAGATGGATTAGCGTGCCATTTATAAAGCTGTATGTCCGTGTTATTTACGCGGGTTTTGCAGCGATCATGGTGCCCACAGAAACGGCAAAACGCGATCTTGCTACAATTATCGGAAACGCCTCACGGATCCACCCGATATCTAACGGTGTGGATACAAATGTGTATATGCCCAGGACGAGACAGCTTTCGCCACTTCGGACGGCATACGCGTTACCAAAAGATGCGCCTATTTTCCTGTATATAGGCCGGTTGGATGCCGACAAAAATATTGACACTATTCTTCGTGCGATGCCACAAGTAAAAAGCCGAATACATGTGGTGATCGCCGGAGTAGGCAAGCAGAAGGAGCGGTTATTGGGCTTAGCACGGGAGTTAGGTATTAAAAATATTACATGGGTTGGTGAAGTGCAAAAACAGACGATAATAGATTTATATCAACTTGCTGACGGCTTTGTTATCATGTCGCCAGTTGAAACACAGAGCATTGTCGCCCTTCAGGCGATTTCGTGCGGACTACCATTGATTGCCGCAAATGCAGGAGCGCTTCCAGAGTTGGTGGATGGTACAAACGGATTTCTCGTTGATACGAATGACGATAGAACCCTCGCTCAGTGTCTCGACCAGCTTGCCACCTCACCTGCGCTCCGGAAAAAGATGGGGCAGCGCAGCAGGATTATCGGACTTGCACACCATAAACCACTGGTGCTCGCAAAACTTGAGGCACTTTACGGACAAGTAATAACATAAGTATATGGCCGAGATTATTGCTGATTTACAGCTGCACTCACGGTTTTCCCGTGCAGTTTCCCCGGCAATGACTATTCCAAATATCGCGCTGTGGGCAAAAAGGAAAGGTATTGGACTTGTCGCCACAGGCGACTGGACACATCCTCAATGGTTTCGTGAGATAGAACGTGATTTAGAAGAAACCGGTAACGGGTTATTACGGTTAAAGGGTGATAATACCGGCGCACCGCTTTTTTTACTTGCCACGGAAGTGTCGTGTATTTACTCACAAGGGGGGAGAGTGCGGCGTGTGCACACGTTAATTTGGGTACCGAGCATTGATACTGCCCGAAAGATTAGTCTGGAGATGACCAGGCGGGGATGTAACCTCCTGAGTGACGGCCGGCCGATTGTCGGACTTACGAGTGTACAGATTGCTGAGCTTGTTTTTACTATTGAGCCCAAGGCGCTCATTATTCCGGCGCACGCGTGGACGCCATGGTTTAGTGTGTATGGGAGTTTAGGCGGCTTTGACAGTATTGAGGAAGCATTCGGTCCATACGCACAATATATTTACGCCATAGAAACAGGTTTATCGAGTAATCCCGTAATGAATTGGCGCATCCCCGAGCTCGATCTGCGGTCAATTGTATCGTTTTCCGATGCACATTCAGGTGCAAAACTCGGCCGGGAAGCGACTGTATTTGAAATACCCGAAGGGCAATTAAGCTACAACGCAATTTACGAAGCGCTACGCGTGCCGGAAGGCAAACAATCAGGTAAAAGTACTATCGCGTATACTATTGAGTTTTATCCGGAGGAAGGGAAGTATCACTACACCGGCCACCGCACCTGCAAAGTGCGGCAGACGCCGGAAGAAACCCGTGAAAAAGGCGCAACCTGTCCGGTATGCGGCAAGCCACTTACCGTAGGAGTGATGCACCGGGTCGATGATTTAGCTGGAAGAACAGAAGATGCGGTAAAACTTGCCGAGGTGAAGCCGAGCGATCCGTCGATCAAGACGCCCTTGTTCGGAAGCGCGGTTTTTCCGGATAGACCACCGTTTATGATGATGGTGCCGCTTATGGAAATCATTGCGGAATCTATCGGTTCTCCGGTTACTAGTCCCAAAGTGCAGACACCTTACAGTCGACTTACTGATGAGGTAGGGAGTGAATTTTCGGTACTTCTCCGCGCCGAGATTCATGATATCGCGCGGGTGGCGGGTGAAAAAATTGCGACCGGGATCGATCTGGTCCGTAAAGGAAAGCTCACCATCGATCCCGGGTATGATGGCGTGTTTGGTGTGGTAAAAATCTGGGGAGCCGGAGAAGAGGGGATTGCCGATAAAAGCCGTGAGCAGCTCATGCTGGAAATATGACAAAACGCGCGGGTTATTTACGGTTCGGGTGATTGACGCATCGAAAAAAAACATGGTATGTTGGGTAAGACCCGCCTGCCAGCGCCTGAGCGCAGGGATGGCGGGCAGGATTGGAGGTGATACGAAATGGCAGATAAAGGAAATGAAAACCTGATGGGAGCAGTAAGCTATCTCCTGGGGTTTGTCACCGGTATTATCATGTTGCTTTTGGAAAAGCAAAGTAAGTTCGTGCGTTTCCATGCGATGCAATCCACGATATTGTTCGGTGGAGTGTTTGTTGCAAACATAGCGCTCGGATTTTTACCGATAATCGGATGGCTCCTTGGGTTACTATTGAGCTTTACATCATTTATCTTGTGGATCGTGTGTATGTGGAAAGCGTTCCAGGGAGAAATGTACAAAGTTCCGTACGTTGGAGATGTTGCTGAAAAGCAGCTTTCCAAGATGGGTAAGTAAGTTCTGTGTTGATCAACACATGATTGGCACCTTGGAGGGTATGATTTTTCAAAAGGGTGCTAATCACGTGTTATTCAAAGACCGACAGCATGCAGGTACACTTCTGGCCGAAAAACTGACGGCATACCGTAATGGTCATGTGCTTATTTTGGGACTTGCCCGTGGGGGTCTTGTGACTGCAAAAAGTACTGCAGACCTTCTTCAAATACCTATTGATGTGCTGGTTATTAAGAAATTATCGAGTCCGCATGACCGCGAGTATGCTATAGGTGCGGTCGCCCCGGACAATACAGAGATTATTCATTGGAAAGACGCGCAGCGGTCGGGGGCAGATGAAATGTATGTGCAGCGCGAATTGTTACGATTGTCACGGGAAATACGTATGCTTATGGCAACATATAGAAATGGCAGGAAACCGATAAGCGCCGAGGGGAAAACCGTGTTGCTTATTGATGACGGTGCGGCAACCGGTGCCACAATGGAAGCTGCGGTGCTGTGGGCGAAAAAGAAAAAGCCGAAGCATATTGTGGTGGCGCTTCCTGTTATTTCCGGGGAAGCGCTCCGTAAAATACGGCCGGAAGTTGATGAATTGGTGGCATGTCATGTCGCGGACACGTTTGTGGCGGTTGGTGATTATTACGCATCGTTTCCGCAAGTTACTGACCAAGAAGTGGTATCCTTAGGAAGGGGGTAATAGCGTATGAAACTTATTGTCGGATTGGGTAATCCAGGGGACAAATATAAAGACACCCGGCACAATGTCGGATTTATGGTCGTTGATAAACTAGCGCATGAGTTAGGGGGAGCGGATATTCAATGGGAAGTGAGTACAAAACACAAAGCGCGTATCGCAAAGACCGGTGAAGTAGTGTTGGTAAAACCCGAGACGTTTATGAACGCGAGCGGAGTTGCTGTGAAAAGTCTTGCGGCGTTTTATAAAGTATCTGCTGAAGACGTCTGGGTAATACATGACGATCTTGATTTGCCGCTTGGGAAAATCCGTATTAGAACCGGTGGGGCCTCTGCGGGGCATCATGGGATAGATTCGGTTATCCGGGAATTAGGGAGTGATAAGTTTACAAGGATCCGCTTGGGTATCGGCAAAGGGAAAAGCGGTAGCACCGTTGTTGCTGACCGGCAGCTGCACCAATCGTCAGTAATCCGATTTGTGTTGTCACGGTTTGGACAGAGCGAAGCAGGGGAGTTTAAGCATCTTGTAAAACGGGGTGTGGAGGCAGTGCGGATAGCATTATTTAAAGGGGTGGATCAAGCAATGAACCGGTTTAATTGACACGCTTTGGTGTTATCCTGCGCCTGATTCAGGATCGCGAGATTATCCTGACGGATACCAGATTACGTATGGTATGACAACATAAATATGCAAAAAGTCGGTTCGATATTGGCGAAATTTAACCCTGTGGAGGATAAGTATATTTCCCGCGAGTTTCAGGCGTACGGGATATATTTGTCGGAAACACTGGGGGACTATAAGCACAAGGCACTCTATATACGGTTGGCAAAAACGGTGCCCCGGGCAATTCTGGAAAAGGCACTTTCTTTTGTGAAAGATGCCAAAGCAAACAGTAAAGCAAAGCTCTTTATGTGGAAAATGAAGGAGCTCCGTACGACACATCAGGAGTAAGCGTGCGCACAGGATGATTGTACGTCACACACACACACGACTGTTACATATCAATCCAAAGCTTCACTGTTGGTAATTTTGCGTTACAATACATACACATGGATAAAGTGAAGGAATTGATACGCAGTAAGCCCCGAATTTTTGTGTATATTACCGGTGTGTACTTATTGGTGTTGGTGTTGTTAAAATGGCTTACGAACCCCTCTCTTGATGCATTGTGGTTTTTTATGGGTGGGGCAATCGGCATTTATTTCCTTGACGCTGCTGAAATATTTTTTGGGTTGCAACCTTCACCGTTCCGTTCCATTGTCTTCGGCGCATTATTTGCGATTGTGGCGTTTTTTGTGGTGACGAGTTCCACAAGTATGATCGGGATTGGTTTAGTGTTGTCACTCTATTTGCAGATGTTGTTGTGGCAAGTAGGAGAATGGCGGATACACCATAATCTGGATAGTTGGTATCGTATGGTGGCTGGACCTGTAAGCGCTCCGGCGCAACGGTCAATCCTCATTATTTCGTTCATAATTTTTTTGGCGGAAACAATAATATTTGTTCGTTGATATGATGCAACCCAGTTCATTACTGTGGCAGTATCTGAGTATTACCCAGCGGCAACTGGCGTTGGATGGGCAATTGTTGCTTGCGGACAGAAAGAATCATCCCAACGAAGAGTTAAGTGATTATTCGTATCTGGTGTTTCCGTTTGCAAAGCTGTATGAGGGCTTTCTAAAACAGCTGTTCCGCGATCTTGAAATAATAAGTGAGCGTGAATATGAAAGCGCCCATTTCCGCCTAGGAAAAGTCTTGAGCCCCAATCTTATCCGCAGGCTGGGTACAAAAAGTGCCTATGGTGCGGTGACAAAGCGGTACGGTCCGCATTTATCGGAGGTGTTGTGGAATACGTGGAAGCAGGGGCGCAACCTGGTATTTCATTATTTTCCCCACAATGTGCGGAGGCTGAGCTTGGAAGAAGCGACCAATATCATCCACATGATCGTCGATACGATGAATGAGGCAGTAGATATTACGCGTCCGCGGAAAAAATAACTCAAAAGTCATGCTTGCAACGGATGCCGAAAGCGGAGTATCGTACATATAGAGTGAAAAAAATTAAGGAACAGCCGCCTGTCGATGTTGTGGAGCGTGCCTACCGCGTGTGGGGATGGATTGTGATCGCGTGGGCATTGTACCGGTATTTTTTCCGGCTTCCCGAGTGGGTGGATGAGTTTATCTTCAAGCCGATGATATTCGTGCTTCCCGTGTTGTGGTATGTCAAAAACAGGGAGAAAAAACCGTTTGCGTCACTTGGACTTACCACAAAGAATTTATTCACCAGTATTTATATCGGACTCGGATTCGGTTTTGTGTTTGCGTTGGAAGGGTTGGCGGCGAACGCGATTAAATACGGGAGGATTGAGATTGTGCCCATCGCTGCCTTTGAAGAATACGGCCTTGGCATGCTTATTCTCCTGTCGGCAGCAACCGCATTTTCCGAAGAATTATTAAGCCGCGGGTTCGTTTTCAGCAGGCTTATTGAAGGGAAGCGGGGATTGTTTTACGCCGCTTTGGTATCCACACTGATGTTTGTGGTGCTCCATATTCCCATACTCGCTTTTTCGCTCAAATTGCAGGGAATGGCGCTGCTGCTTTTCTTTGTTACCGATTTTATTTTGGGATTTGCCAACGCGTTGCTTTTCTACAACACTGGTTCACTCGTTGCCCCGATACTTGTCCATGTCTTCTGGAATATGACGGTTGCCCTTTATCTTTAAGTTACCAACCACCCTCCGTCTACATACAACGTAGCGCCGGTTGTATACGCCGCTTCTTCTGAAGCAAAATACACGACAGCTGCGGCAATTTCTTCTCCCGTGCCGAACCGTTTGATCGGAAGCCGGGCCGTCATGCCTTTTACGGCTTCGTCCGTCATGCCTTGCGTCATTTCAGTGGTCACCCCACCTGGTCCAATAGCGTTGACAGTTATGTTGCTTGGTCCCAATTCGCCTGCCAGAGCCTCTGTGAGGCCGATGACGCCACCTTTGCTCGCACAATAGTGCGATATCATCGGAAACCCGACACCGACGCCACCTGAGGCTATTGAGGCGATGTTGATAATCCGCCCCCATTTCGTTTTGGCCATCTCACGTGCAGCTGCTTGGGCAGCGTAAAAATATCCCTTGAGATTGGTGTCAATGACTTTGTCCCACGCCTCCTCTTTCATGTCTAAGAAAGGGGAGTAATCCAGTACACCGGCATTATTAACGAGTATATCGAGCTTGCCAAAGGTTGTGACCGCGGCATGTACTGCGGCATCAACCTCGTTCCGTTTAGTGACATCCATTTGCACCGCTAGTGCTTCCTTGCCCCGTGATTTGATTTCCGCGACTAATGCTTCTAATTTATCCATTCTCCGCGCTGCCGCCACTACTTTTGCTCCCTGATTTGCCAGTGCAATTGCTGTGGCTCTTCCCATGCCGCTTGAAGCTCCCGTAACGAGTGCGACTTTTCCTGAAAGATCAAACATAGATTGCCTCCTTTTATTTCTTTTTTTCTAATGAGTAACTTTTAAGAAGCAAGGTAAAAATGACGAACATGTTTACCGCAGAGATCGCACACCAGGTGCATACTCCCTTTATGACGGTTAGTTCAATGTAGGTAAACCACGAAACAAAGAGTACACCAAATGTGGATATGCCGAGCATGCCCCGCAGTGTCCACGGCTTATGTTTTGTCGTCCGTAAAAATGAGAATAAGGCGAGGAGGGAATAACCGACGAGTCCCACTGCCGGAACGGGGATAGTGCCGAACAAGTAGCTTGCCGGGTGTTTCCGCACCAGTTCACATCCGCTCGAGACGCAGACAATGCCGGTCTGACGGATAAAGCTTTGCGTGACATAAATTGCCATGACTATGCCCAGCAATGACAAAAAAAAGATAACCCGGTTGAGATTGCGGGATGTTGTGTTTGCAGATAAATTTCCCATGTATTTAGTATACAGATTTTCTACAAATATCATGTGAGGTATATTACATACCAATTGTGACCCATGGGTGTATACTAAATGTACGATATGGCCAAAACTAACCCGCAGGTCCTTAAAAAAATAGATTCGTTTTTCGTCGGTTATTCGCCGATGTCATATAAGAAAGGCGAGCTTATATTGCGGGCAGAAGACGCGCCGTTTGGCGTTTATTATCTGCAGAGCGGCTATGTTCGACAATATCTGCTTTCGCCTTCAGGGGAAACGTTTATAGTGCATATTTACAAGCCTGGATCATTTTTTCCACTCACGTGGATTTTAAACGATACACCTAATGTGTATCATTTTGAAGCGATGACCCCGGCTGTCCTTACCCGCGCGCCGAAAGATGCGTTTTTAACATTTATCAAGGAATATCCCGAAGTGCTTTTTTACGCGACACAGCGCTTGGCGCTTGGTCTTGCGGGCTTTGTTAGCCGGGTAGCGCAGTTGGTGCTTGATGATGCATATACCAAAACAATTTTGCTTATTCTGTACTATGCAGACAACTTCGGTGAGCAGACCAAGGAGGGGATTGCCCTAAAGGTTCCATTGACACACCGCGAGATCGCGTCATGGATAGGAACCACAAGAGAAACAGCCAGCCTGCAAGTCGAGACGTTAGTGAAAAAAGGACTGTTGGCAACAAAAGGACGACTCCTTATTGTCCGAAATATCTCACAACTTCAGAAGGAAATCAGTAAGGTATAAATCCCGTTAAATTATATATTTACTCTTTTTAGTCTTAACGAATTTCCGACAACGGAAATACTGCTTGCTGCCATGGCAAATGCCGCAAGCGCAGGATTAAGTAGCCAGCCGGTGATGGGGTAGAGGACTCCTGCCGCGACGGGGATGAGTATCACATTGTAGGCGAATGCCCAGAACAAGTTTTGTTTGATAATTGATAGTGTTGCCTTAGAAAGTTTGATGGCGGTGACGACGCTTCGTAAGTCCTTGTTAAGCAGCGTAATGCCGGCAGATTCTATGGCGACATCAGTGCCTGTTCCCATGGCGATACCCACATCTGCCCCGGCGAGTGCGGGTGCGTCGTTAATGCCATCTCCGGCAAACGCAACGACGGCGTTGTTGGCTTTGAGTTCCCTGATTTTATTGGCTTTTTCCTGTGGAAGGACGCCCGCGAGCACATGATTGATGCCTGCTTGATTCGCGATAGCGTGTGCAGTCCGCGGGTTGTCACCAGTGATCATCCAGACCGTTATATGCATTTTTTTGAGTGCAGCCACCATGTCTTTTGCATCGTTTTTCAGCGTATCGGCAATGGCAATAAGACCAAGAAGTTGTTTTCCTGACGCAAGAAGCATGACCGTTTTTCCTTGTGTTTCCAGTGCTGCGATTTTCTTTTCGTGAACGCTATAGACAACTGATTGCTTCGCCATGAGTAGCCGGTTTCCCAAAGCGAGCAGTTTACCGGCCAAGCTCCCGGTCACGCCGTGTCCTGCTATTGCCCGGAAAGAGCCTACTTTGGTTAATGGGAGGTTTTTTTCCGTAGCCGCAGAAACGATTGCTTCTGCCAGTGAATGCTCAGATCCCATTTCGAGTGAAGCGGCAAGCGACAATACTTTATGAGCATTCATTTTTGCGACCGGAATAATATCCGTGACCGTTGGTTTACCGCGGGTGAGCGTGCCGGTTTTATCAAATACCGCAACTTTGATTTTGTGGGCAGTCTCGAGTGCCTCGGCATCCTTTATAAGCACACCGCGCTCCGCCCCTCTGCCGGTGCCGACCATGATAGCGGTTGGGGTGGCGAGTCCCAAGGCGCACGGACAGGCGATAATAAGTACCGCGATAAGGTTGACAAATGCCTGGGTGGGGAGACCCACGTCATACCAGACAACAAACGTCGCAACAGCAAGCATGAGTACCACCGGAACAAAATAACCCGAAACAACATCAGCAAGCCGTTGGATGGGTGCCCGTGAACTTTGTGCTTCCGATACCATGGTCACAATTTGAGACAGTAGGGTCTCATTGCCGACTTTGGTGGCAGTAAAGAGGAATGTGCCGGTCCGGTTAATCGTCGCTCCGATTACGGTGTCTCCACGTTTTTTATCAACCGGAATGGATTCGCCGGTGACCATGGACTCATCAACAGAACTTGACCCTTCGGAAATGGTGCCGTCAACCGGAATTTTTTCACCCGGACGCACTCTTATAGTATCTCCTTTTTTTACCTGATCTATAGGGATATCAATTTCTTTGCCGCCGCGAACAACTCTGGCTGTCTTTGCCTGAAGATGCAGGAGTTTTTTGATGGCGTCTGATGTGTGCGCCTTTGCCTTTGCCTCCAGATAACGCCCGAGCAGAATGAGCGTGATAATAACGGCAGCGGTGTCATAGTACATGGTCATGGGAACGCCAAGCGCTTCCAGAGGCTCAGGAAAAAGAGTGGTAAGTGAGTAGCCAAATGCGGCAGTGGTTCCTATCGCAATAAGCGTATCCATGCTTGCCGTTCTGTTTTTGAGTCCCGACCACGTTGCCTGATAAAACGATTTGCCCGCCCAGAATTGTACGGGAATGGTGAGGAGGAGGAGTGTAGCGGGAGCAGCCAACAATGCGTAAATGGAGCTTATGCCCGAGAATATTCCGGTAAACCACTCAGGAAAACTTCCGAGCATTATTACAACACTTAATACACCCGACACGATAACCTTCGTTTTGAGCTCGGCGAGTTCGTTGCGTTTTGCTTCTTCCTTTATATCGTCCGGCGTCATAACAGACCCCGATGCGGTTTTGCGGGGCGCGTCACCCACAACCGCTTTGTAACCCGCGGCGGCGACCGCACCCGCCAGTGCTTCCGGCGTTGCGACCGATGGATCACATTCAACGCTTGCCTGTTCTGAACCGTAGTTTACGGCAGCATCAGATACTCCCGGTGTTTTTTTGAGCTGCCGTTCGATAAGCCGGGCGCAGCTTGCACAATGCATACCGATAATGGGGAATGATGTTTTTGTCATACAACGATAATTTTTCCGTGATACATATTCATGCCGCAGTGGATGTCATAGGTTCCCTTTTTGACGGGGGATATAGTCACTGTTATTGCTTTATGCAACGGAAGGAATTTTTTAATTTTAAAATCCGGAAGCACAATTTCTTCCAGGCAGCTGTTTGGATCCTTGCGGGTGAAGGTAATTGTTGCCGGTGCCCCGTGGGAGATGGTGACCGTGGATGGTTTGTATCCGCCTTCCACGAGAATGCTCCACACATTTTTAGGTTGCGCAGCCTCTTCTTTTTTCCCAAAGAAAAACCAATAGATAAAGCCGATTGAAGCAGCGCCAAGGAGCGTGACTATTAGTTTATCCATGTTGTTTCTCCATGACTTTCATAACTTCCTCGATGACCTCATCAGCATTACCTTTTTTTATCTCTTCCGCGACACAGGTAACCAGATGGTTCCTGAGAATCTCCTGGTCGGTGCTCCGTAAAGCCGCCTGTACCGCAAGGGATTGATGGATTATGTTGACGCAATAATCGCCATGTTCCATCATGCGGATGACGCGGTTGAGGTGTCCGCGCGCGATCTTCATGCGGTGCAGGATTTTTTGTTGTACGGTCTGATTTCGCGGTATTCCTTTTGGCATATATACTCCTTATATTTTATGGTTCAAATTAGGGTGAACCAAACTGCTGTATTGACGTTTATCCCCCCCATAGGGATATAATGATCGTACCATCATTTTGCAGAATGTCAACTAGCCGGGTTATACTACCTTACTTATATGCCTAACCTTTGGATCATATTTACGACCGGTTTAATCGCGGGCGGCCTGACCTGTATGGCCGTACAGGGAGGCTTACTCGTGACTGCACTTTCTTCTGAAGAAGAAGAGCATCCCCGGGGGTCACGGGCGTGGGGAGTGGCGTCATTTTTACTTGCTAAGCTTATTTCTCATGCAGTGTTGGGGTTCTTTCTGGGGTGGGTAGGGTCACAAGTTGGATTATCACCGAGGGCACAGGCTATCGGTATCGGTTTAGCTTCGTTTTTTATGATTGGTACAGCGCTTTCCTTTCTCGACGTGCATCCATTATTCCGTTATTTTGTCATCCAGCCGCCGCGGTTTCTCACCAAGTTTATCAGAGGTAGGGCAAAGGCGGGGGGAGTATTTGCGCCATTTGTAATCGGATTACTTTCTGTTTTTATTCCTTGCGGGACAACGCAGGCAATGATGGCGTTGGCAGCTGGCACCGGAAGTCCATGGTGGGGGATGGCGGTGCTTTTCGTGTTTGTGTTGGGAACCGCACCGTTATTTTTCCTTCTTGGGGTTTCGATCGACGTTATTAAAGCGACACTGAAGGATAAGTTCGGTGTTGTCGCCGCAACGCTCGTGATGGTGCTTGCACTCATTAATTTCAACGCAGCGCTCACGTTGTACGGGTCTACAGTGACGTTGAAATCACTCGCGCGCTCTGCGTATTGCACCATCACATTTTGCCCTGATGGGCAAAGCACGGGTGAACCGACGACGACGCCAGTTATTACATTTTGGCTCAATGGCTACAGGATAGATAACCCGGTTATTCCGAAAGGGCAAGATGTTACGCTTACCCTAACGAATACCGCGGGGGAGGGGTGTATCCAGGCATTCACCATCCCGCAGCTTGGAATACAGGAGGTGGTGCCGGTGGGACAGACAACCACGGTGAGCTTTACCGCTCCGGATACCAGCGGAGAGTTACCGTTTAGTTGTAGTATGGGGATGTATGGTGGCACTTTCATTGTAAAATAATCAACCAGTATATGAAAAAAACAAAAACGTATCAGATTGACGGGATGCATTGCGCAAGTTGCGCCATGCTCATCGAAGGAGAATTGGAAGACCGGGGAATTAACGGCCGGTGTAGTTTTGCAAAGCAGATAGTGGAAGTAGAGATGGATGAAAAAAATAGTGACGATCTCGTAAAAGAAGCGGTCATAGCCGCTGGGTACCGTATCCGCGAATAAGCAGGTACCTCTTTGTTGTGGCGCGTACGGACAGTCTAAAACAGACGGGGTTTACAGAGCGCGCTCCAGTGGTATACTGAAAATCCTAAAATATATTGGGTAGTGTTGCAAAGGAGGCAATATGGCAGACGTAACCGATCAAACATTTGATACAGAAGTATTGCAATCAGATAAGCCGGTGCTCGTTGATTTTTGGGCAGTCTGGTGCGGTCCGTGCCAGGTGCAGGGGCCGATAGTAGAGGAAGTCGCCGCCGCAGTAGGAGATAAGGCAAAGGTCGTCAAGTTGAATGTGGATGAGAATCCGGTCAACGCACAAAAGTACGGAATCATGAGTATTCCTACCCTTATGGTGTTTAACCGAGGGGCAGTAACGAAACAGTTTATTGGGGTTACCAGTAAAGACACCTTGGTTGCTGAGTTGAATAAATAATTGCGGTAGCACGTGTTGTATTTTAAAAAAGTAATATGACGTACGATGTCATCATCATCGGTTCAGGGCCGGCGGGCTATACGGCCGCACTGTATACCTCCCGTGCGTTTCTTAAAACTCTCGTATTGTCAGGATTAGAACCGGGAGGACAGCTTACCACGACAACAGAGGTTGATAATTTCCCGGGATTTCCCAAAGGGATAATGGGGCCACAGCTCGTGACTGATATGAAAACGCAGGTGGAGCGCTTTGGCGCGGAGATAAAGCAGGAGGTCGTGACGGGTATTAACAAAGGCACGGTATTCACCGTTACAACACAAAACAATGAATACACGGCAAAAACGGTCATTGTGGCCACCGGCGCATCTGCTATGTATCTAGGGTTACCGAGTGAAGAGCGGCTGAAAGGTAAGGGCGTGTCGGGGTGTGCTACCTGTGATGGATTTTTCTTCCGGGGAAAAGTTGTCACGGTAATCGGTGGCGGGGACACCGCAATGGAGGAGGCGACGTTTCTCACGAAATTCTCTCCGAAAGTAACTATTGTTCACCGGAGGGATGAGTTCCGCGCATCAGCGATTATGCTTGACCGGGCAAAAAAGGATGACCGCATCAGTTTTTTGACGAATAAAATCGTTGAAGAGATATTAGGCGATACAGAGGTAACAGGTATCCGGCTCAAGGACGCAAAGACAGGGGAGATTACCGATTATCCGACGCAAGGAGTGTTTTTGGCTATCGGGCACAAGCCAAGCACGGGATTTTTACAGGGTGTGGTTGAATTAGATCCAAAAGGCTATGTGGTGGTAAAGCGTGGGGTATCACCTCTTGCGGCACAAACAGAAACAACGGTACCGGGAATATTTGCAGCAGGGGATTGTGTAGATCCACGGTACCGGCAGGCGATTGTTGCCGCAGGACAGGGGTGTATGGCAGCAATGGACGCAGAAAAATATTTAGAAGCCCATGGCACAGAAGTTCACGCTTAAGGTTACCTCAAAAGAGCAGGTGACCGATAAAGTATATTTCGTAACCTTTGCCCTCGTTTTGCCCCCGAGTATTGATTTTCGTGCAGGACAAAACATGATGCTCATGATTGCTCCCGGGGTGAACCGAACGATGTCGATTGCATCCCCTCCGTCTGAAAATCTGTCGTTGCTTATGGTGCACGATGTGAGCCCTATGGGGCCGGGAAGCAAATGGACGTTGGGTTTGAAAGTCGGGGATACGGCGACTATCGTCGCTCCGACCGGGGGTGTGTTATCGTTTGCAGATTCACCGCGTAAAAAAGTGATGATTGCAACGGGTACCGGAATTGCACCATTTCGAGGGATGATCATCGATTATTTCGATCGGGGTGGGGGAGCGAATGTAGAACTGTATTGGGGGCAACGGTTTGAAAAAGATATCTATTGGAAAGACGAGTTAGACAAGTTACAATCCCGTCATCCGGCGTTTACGTGGCACCAAATACTGTCGAAGCCTTCTGATGCCTGGACAGGTCTGCGGGGGCATGTGACAGAACATGTTTTTTCGCAGGAAAAAGACCTGCAGCAAAGTGAGTTTTATCTGTGCGGGAACAAAGGAATGATAGAAGAGGTGAGGGAGCAGTTATTAGCGCATAATGTTCCCAAGGAGCAGATTAAATCAGAGCTATTTTATTAGTCAAACTATAGGTATTGAGTACTATTTATAATAGGAGGAATTATGTCTACTATAAACCCTTTTTTGTCAGCAATGAGTCAGCTTAAAAAAGCTGAACAAGTAACCGTGAACAATAAGCAGTTAACGGGAAAGCAAAAAGCTGCATTACAACAAAAAATTGACCGGTTGAAGCAACCACAGCGTGTGGTAAATGTGACCATTCCTGTCATCATGGATGACGGTTCCCAGCAAATATTTCAAGGATACCGGGTGCAGTTTAATAACAGTAGAGGTCCATATAAAGGGGGTATCCGGTATCACCACAATGTAAGTTTGGATGAGGTAAAGGCGCTGTCGTTTTGGATGGCGATGAAATGTGCGGTAGCTGATCTTCCGCTCGGCGGAGGAAAAGGCGGTATTATCGTTGATCCGAAAATGCTTTCGGTGGGTGAGCTTGAGCGGTTAAGCCGTGGATACGGTGAAGCGATCGCGGACATCATTGGTCCCGACACTGATGTACCAGCACCCGATGTGAACACAAACGGGATTATTATGGGGTGGATGGTCGACGAGTTTCTCAAAACACAGCGCAAAAAAGCAAAGCTATTCGGTAAAACACTGACGAAGCGCGATGAGATGAAGCTCAAAAGCACGTTTACCGGAAAGGCAATCAAAGACGGGGGAAGTGAGGGGAGAGAAGAGGCCACCGGGTTGGGGGGATTATTTGTGCTGCAGGCAATCTTAAAAAAACTACGGCTCAAAGGAAAACTTACTGCGGCAGTACAAGGCTTTGGCAATGTGGGGTATAACATCGTGAAGTTTTTGGATGAAGCGGGGATTACCGTGGTGGCGGTCTCGGATAGCAAGGGTGGTATTTATGTTCCCGACGGAATTAATCCGGCGCTTACCCTTGAATGTAAAAAGAAAAACGGGTATTTGGCCGGGTGCTATTGTTCCGGTTCGGTGTGCGATTTGAAAAAAGGGAAGCAGGTGACCAACGATGCACTGCTGGAGTTGCCGGTCGATATATTGGTTCCGGCAGCACTAGAAAACGCGGTAACGCAGGAAAATGCCGGTAAGATCAAAGCTAAGGTCGTGCTCGAAATGGCAAATGGTCCGACGACACCGGAGGCGGATGTTATTCTGTACAAAAAGGGTGTCCCGGTTATTCCGGATATCCTTAGTAATAGCGGGGGAGTGACGGTGTCGGCATTTGAGTGGGAGCAGAATTTGAAAGGGCAGCACTGGACAAAAGCCCAAGTAAATAAAAAGCTTGCGCATAAGATGGCCGCAGCCGCCGAAGCGGTATGGCAGGCATCTGTTGCTCATAAAACGGATTTGCGAACTGCGGCATTTATCGTGGCACTCGGGCGGATACTTAAAGCAATGAAGTGACGCGTGGGTAATTGCTCGCTTGACAGGTGTGCCTACAGGACACTACTATGGGTAAAGAAACAAGCGCTGCCTCAAGCTTGTTGACAATCTATCTCATTGTTCGCTACAGTGATGTTTAGTATGAATACAACAAATCAAAGTTTTGAAAGCAGGCTCACCGATATAGTGGTAAAAATTGAAAAGTCCGGCTGGACTGACGAAGACAAAGAAGCGATGTATGCCAAGATAAGTGAATATCTCCACGAGTCCGTGCTTCCCATCATTTTACAGCATGCTCCCAGTGAAGAAGTGAAGGCTATGGCCGCTGATGCGTCCAAGGCAACCGTAGATGCTTATATCGAACTCATGAAAAAACCATTAAGTGATCCTAAGCTATATGAGGAGCTCAACACAGCAACGCAGGAAGTATTAGATGATATCGAAACTGCCCTTTCCAAAGGAGGGATAGCATGAGTGAGCAATCTATGGGTGAAGCAGCAATGAGTCCGAGGAGTAGGGCAATTGCCTATCTTGAGATGAAACAGAGTGGGCGGTTCCAGGGTGGGCGGGAAAAGAATGTTAAAACCCCGCTTGTGCCAGAAAAAGTACGGCGTGCAGCACCGTTGGTAGAAACTGTGGAGGCTTACGAGCAGATGATTGACCGGATGGGGAATAAAGGATACGAGGGTTCCCAAAAGATGCTCGCAGACTTGCGCCCAGCGGCATACGAAGCAGCTCAAATAGCTCAGTTTGGTGCGCGTCTTGCCGATATAGCGCTGACTGCCGTTGTTATACCATTTGCAATGAGAGGCTCATTGCTTACTAAAGGCGTTGGTATGTGGGCAACAATGCGGTACCGACCGGTGGAGTGGGCAGTAGGAAAAATGGCAAAAGTAGGCGGCGCAGTCGTCACTTCAGAAGCGGTGGCACCGATCGTCAATAAAATACTGCACGGCGGGGAACGGGTAAAACCGGGAGAGCCAGCTCCTGTTGCCGTATAAGCTATGGAACAGCGACTCGATGATATCATCACGCGCATAGAAGCATCTTCACTGTCTGCTGATGAGAAAGCGCAGCTTTATGCAGCAATTTCCGGAGGATTGCAGGGGTCTGTGTGGCCGGTACTTATCAAACTTGCTCCACCCAATGAGATTGATGAAATTCTCAAAGAAACTGATGAGAAGAAGAAAGTGGAACGGTACAATGCGCTTATTTCCGGAGTTGTTGATACAGATAGCTCGTACGCGGAAATAGAAGAAACGATGAATAAATTATTGGACGAAGTCGATGCTGCCTTGAAGGAGGAGCACATATGACCGAAGTAACTGAAACACCAGTGAATGTGGATAAAGAGCCGGGAGCCGTGAAGCGCGTCGCTGAGCGGATTACGACGTTTCTAAAAGAAACCTATACCCTCAAAGGGGCGACTGCAAAAGAGGTGACAAAGTACAACAATTTGTATGCTAGTTTTACCCCCGCACAACGGGAAGAACTGATAGCGTTCAATGAAAAAGCAATTCATAAAACCGCGATGCGTAAGGTTGTCCGTAACTGGATCATCACCGGCGCAGGACTTGCGGCAGGGTGGAGTATTGCGACTGGCGGATTGCCGGCTATGTGGGCATTTTTGACCAAAACCGCACCGGTAGCAATTGGCACAGGGCTTGAAGCAGTTCGGACATGGATGTTTGATCCCCACAAGACAATTCTTATTGATGTACCAAATAAACTTTCAGACATCGCCAAAAACATCGGTGACTTTTTTGCTAAAGGTCCAGGGTTACCGTCTAAAATAAAAATTATTCCCTAAATAGGGGAACGCTCATAAAGGAGGCGGCATGGAAGACAAACTAAAAGCAATTGTAACAAGAATAGAGCAGAGTAAGCTTTCTGAAGAAGAAAAGGCAGAGCTTTATACCACCATTTCTGAGGGGCTTCAGGTAACAGTGTGGCCGGTATTACTGAAATACATGCCCAAAGACCAGCTTGATTTTTTGGCGGCAGATCCAAAAAGTAGGGTGACGGTGGAGAGCTATTCGCAGCTTATTACTGACACGATTAAAGATGGCCAGGCGCTTACGGAAATCGACACGCTGATGAATGAAGTGCTGACGGAAGTCGATAAGGCACTCTCAGAAGAGGGGATTGATCAGGTAAAATAAGTAAAATTATCTTGCCCAAAGAAGAAAGGATATGTCTATGGCAGAAATAGGAATGTCAATGGAACCACCAAAAAAAGGAATAAAAGAAGGATTGCGCCGCGCGTTTACGGTGTCGGGCGCCAAAGAAAAATGGTATCAGGATCATAAAGAAATGGTTGCCAAATATGCGGATGTGCATAACGGTTTAACCGATGAACAACGACAAGCGGTGATGTCTCAGATTGAATCTGACGCCACGAAATCCGCAAGGATTGCTGTCGGAAAACGAGTTGGCGCACTTGCTACCGCGACCGCAGTTGTTGGGTTTGCCGGCGGTCTTGTCGGGAGTGAGAAATTCCGTACTATTATTGCCAAAGGCGGACCTATTGGAAAGTGGCTTGCCGATCAGGGGACAATGGGTGCATTTGGACTGGAAGTCGCAAAAGGAGCAGTGAAAGAAAAAGGCGCCCAGGCTCTCACGTTCATTAAGAGTATTCCTGAAAAAGCCAGGAGCATGTGGACCAACTTCCGTGCGCCAAAGCCAGCCGCAGCATAACGGTTGAGGCCTTCCTTTTTTGCCTCGCGATGTATTTTACAAACGCCGTGAAAGCGCCGGAGAACGTAACCGGTGAGTTTAATCTAGGGCTCCGCTGGGTAATTTCCGAGTATAAAAACCAATAACGACGCTCCCTTCACTGCTTTCCTTTCGTTGTCGTATGTTTGCTATAATCGTTGTATGAGTGAACAAGCGCCGAAACCGTTGCATCATAAAGATGCCCGTGTTTCTGAGCGTCCTTCCACACCTCCGAAAAATACCGGAGCTTCCTCGAAATTACTGCATGCATTAGAAGCGCAGGATCCGAAAGCTATCGGAGAGGGGGCAAACGCCCTTGTCGGCGAGGTGAGCAAAGACTTTGCCCAACATCAGGTTCCGCTTACTCCACAGGAAACCACATCACTCAGTCAGAAAGTAAAAGAAGCGGTGGGAAATGCGGGGAAGCGCGCCTCTGAAGTTGTTTTTTCGCCGGACATGCAGAAGGATATGGCGGAATACAAAAGCATAGTCACCGATATAGAAAAAACGTACAAATTTTCTTCGATAGCGCCGGAATTTTATGAAGCAGCCGATAAAATCCGCACGAATACTGTTTTGGAAACGCTGAGTATCTACGGGATACAACATGCTTCCAATCCTGGACACATCGAAAAAGCTGTGGCTGAGGCGGTGCAATTTTCAGCAGCAAAAGGAAACTGGGACCGCCTCAAGCGGGCAATGGCAATCGCAAAAGAAACACTACCGTATGTCTATGTGTTGGGGCTTATTCCACCGCTCGTGAACGGAAGGAGAATTAATAAACAATTCGAGGAAAGCACCATGAAGCTCCGCTCTGCTATTAACACCCGTGTTGCGCAGTCCGTATTTATGCGCGATTTTGAATTCATCCATGACAAGCCGGCATCGGAAATCATGAATATTGTCGATAAGGGTAAGCAGGCGACGGTGGATTTGATGCGGATAACATACAAGGGAATGTTGCCAAAAGTGGCCGCCCTGGGCGCTATTACCACGACTGAATTCCTGATCGCGCCTCCTGCCGGTATTTTGGGGTTAATCCGTATTCCATTTCTCGCGCGTCACGGGGAGCAAACTGCACGGAAAATATTGAAAGAGCGGGCTGAAAATCTCAAACGCAAGGACCTTATCGATGCCCGCGTTTTGTCATCGTTACAGAGCCTGGAAGTGGTGCGCACGACCGATAGCATGGTGAATGCCATGGAAGAGTTGCAGAGTAATATGTCAAAAAGCGATGAGGTTGATGTCGCCGCAGACTCTTCACGAAGTGACCGGGACAAAAAAGAGGCATATTACGGCATGGGTTATACCTATGGTATCCCTATTGTCGCGGCAGGTTGGGAAGCGTTGATGAATTGGGATGCGCTCACCAATAAAGATGCGAAGGCAGGAAAATTTACGAACCCGTCACTTAATGTGATGCTTGCGGGTACAAGTACTATGGCACTTGAGGGAATAAATGGCGCCATGATAGAGGAAATGGTGCATGACTATACCGATAAAATACAGCCGGCACTTCAGGATATCCGTAGGATGAATGAGCTATTGGGTCCTTACGATCAAGTAGATACACCAGATGGCGCCCGTGAGAAACTGCGCGTGCCGGTAGAAAGTTTGCCAAATTTTGATATATCGATAAATAAACTGGGATTTAAAAACATTCTTCATGATGTAAGCATGGATATTCCGCAGGGGTCTTTTGTGACGATTAAGGGGCAATCGGGGATCGGGAAAACCACATTCTTGCGTCACATGTTGGGGCTTTTTGGTGCGGAAGAGGGAAAGGTATCGTATGGAGGACGCGATCTCAATTCGATTAAAAAATATGGCGAGCATTCTATCTACTCACAACTCGCGTATGCCAACCAAAACCCTCAATATTTTGAGAACATGACGTTACGGGAAAATCTCCTGTTGTGGACCAAAAAACAGGTGGATACCGACAAAGTGACACAGGTGCTCCATGATTTGCATTTAGACCATATCGCTGACCGGATGGACAGTAATGTGAAGCATTTTTCTGGCGGAGAGCTCCGGCGTATTGGTATTGCCCGGGCGCTCCTGAAAGATCCGAAGGTACTATTCCTTGACGAGCCAACCGCTAACTTAGATGAAGCATCGGCAAAACAAGTGCTCGATATCATTAAGCACATGCGAAAGACGAGGCCTGATATGACCGTCATTGCCGTGACGCACGATCCAAATTTTGAAGGAATTGCCGAAAAAGTTATTGATTTTGCCGAGGTGAATAAGCCCGCTGACACAACGGCTGCATCACTGGGAAACCGCCAGGTATTTTACGCTTCAAGCGCCTCTCCCTCGAAGAACTAACCCGGGTAGGTTACAATAGGGTATATGACGGCCGAACGCTCCGTAAAACTACCGTTTCAGCCAGAGCGGCCCACGAAGGCCGAATCACTCCCTTTGGTGTCTGTCGGCACGATCGCGAGTGTCGAACCGATAGTGAAACAGGTGGTAGAAGGAAAATCTCCTGACGCACAAGATGTGGCAACAATGGTTAACGGTGTAGCGGAGGATTTGCGCGCCCAGGGTATTCCGGTGTCGTCTGATGACATACGCGCGGTACAGAGCCGCGCGGACAAGAGCCTTTCGTTATCATCATCACGTCTGTCACATCAGGAGAAAGCGCCAGCGCCTGAGCCAGAGGCATTACCTGATATCAACCTGGATGAATATAAAACCATTGTGGAAGACATGGTGCATAACTACGGCGTGGATACGAAAGAATGGGCGAAAATAAGCCATGTGTTAGGTGTAACCACCCTGATGGGGGATTTTATCAGCGGGATGCAGCGGCAGCGCTTTACGACGCAAAAAGGCCGCACACTGATGACACATCATTTTAGCAAGGTGGCACGGGAACTCTATCTTCAGAAACTCAGTCCGAAAGGGTTTGTAGAAAGTGCGCCGCACATACTCAGGGAGAAAGGGAAAGGGCTAGGAAAACTAATCGTTGAAAGCGCGTGGCCTTTTTTGGCAAGTCCGGTGTACTGGATAATGGAGCGGCAGGCGGGCAAGATGGCAGGGAAGATGTTTATGACGGAACGTACTCGCTTGCAGGAACAGGTGAATAACCGTATCGCGGATTCATTATTTATGCGGAATTTTGAATACCTCAATAACACGCCATCCGGCGAAATGATGGAGATCATTAATCGGGGGAAAGACGCGACAATCGATCTTATGGCAGCGGTGTACGAAGAGTTCATTCCTCTTAAATATGCGATGTGGGGGTCGATAGGAAAGCAACTCATGATAAATAGATGGGATGCCGCAGCATCACTCGTGAAGAAAGTGGTATTGGAAAGCCGGGTGAAGCCTAATGCCCAGCGGATCCAGCGGCAGAACGATGAGGCGCTGAAACGGTGGGATACCGTCAACACCAAGCTGCTGACGACCCTACAGGGGCTTGAGACAGTACGCACAACAGGCAATGCCGAGGCGGGAAGCGACGTGCTCTATCAGGCGCTTGCTGAGCGTGATTTCGTCGAAGCAGGCGGTATGCGCGAAAAGCGCCGGCAAGATGTTGCGATGAATAGGCTATTTGATGTCATGGATATTGGTATTCCCGTAACCACTGAAGGATTTAAATTGTGGGGTGAGATACGTAACGGCGTTAATCAACTGACCGGAAAATCATATACAGCTGCAGATATGTTCAATAGTATGGCAGACGCGTGGTTCCGTATCACGGGGTCACAGGCAGAGCAACAATACCTGCGGCAGATGTTGCTGCAAAAAACACATCTGTTTGTAAACCGTATTATTCCTGATATTCAGGATATTAAGCGGATGGAAGAAGTGCTGGGGTCTTATGATCTCCTTGATCATCCACAGGGCATACGGGAACAGGCGAGGATGCCCGTATCCGAATTGCGTAACTTTGATATCAAGGTAGAAAATTTACAGTTTAAGCACATTTTACACAACGTTAATCTCGATATTCCGCAAGGAACTTTTGTGACGATTAAGGGACCGTCAGGAATTGGAAAAAGTACGTTGTTCCGTCATTTGGTTGGACTTTACGGTGGCGATGGCGGGCACGTGCGTTATGGGGGAGCGCCGATAGATACCATCAAAAAATATGGTGACCAGTCGTTGTTTACCAAAATTGCATACGCCAACCAGAACCCCCAGTATTTTGAAGATATGACATTGCGGGAAAATCTTCTGTTATGGACAAAGCAGGAAATAACGGACGACCGGATACAGGATGTGCTCCGCAGTCTCAAATTGGATCAGATTATTGACCGGCTCGATACCAAAACGAAACATTTTTCTGGTGGGGAAATGCGCCGTATCGGAATTGCGCGGGCGCTTCTGAAAGACCCCAAAGTGCTGTTTTTGGATGAACCAACCGCAAACTTGGATGCTGTATCCACCCGGCAGGTGATGCATATTATTCAGGAGTTGCGGAAAACCAGGCCGGATATGACGGTGGTTGCGATAACCCATGATCCGGTATTTGAAAAGATCGCAGAAAAAATAGTTGATTTCGAACAAATCAATAAAAAACCAGAAACAGTATCACTTCGTGACCACCAGGTATTAGAAGCAATAGCGAAGCCCAGTTAGTGTATTAATTTGCTATACTCTCTATATGGATGAAGCACCGGAAATTCCACAAAAAGAACGAGTCGTGATGTCGCCTGAGCTCGCTGATCGGATAGACCGCGCAAGACAGGAAATCGCTGCGCAGGGACAGGATCCTCAGGCGGTGGCTGGAAGAAATATCGCTGAAATGGGATTCATGAAGGCGTTATGGGAGACCGCCAAGCCGCACACAAAAAAACTGCGCGAAATACAATTTAAGCAGATAAAAGCGCAGGGCGCCGCAGTGCTTAGTCTTATCCCTATTATTGGCGAAGGAAAAGCGTTTTTAAGCACGGTGGGGATTACGAAGGGATTTGAAAAGGGAGTGCAAACATTTAAAGCAGAAAAAGGTTGGCGGAAGATTAAGGCTATCGGCAAAGGGTTAGGCCGCGCGATGGCGGAGAATGCGCCTGAAGCCGCCAAGGCAGGCTCATTGTTTGAGAAAGCACGGGCGGGAAGTGTCGTTGCCCGCGAACAGGCGGCCGCGGCAGTGAGAGCCGAAAATATTGCTAAAAATATCGCGGTCAGCTCGTATGAAACCGCACGAGATGCCCAAAAAGCCCTGAAGGGCGCTGAAAAGTGGAACAAGGCAGTGACGAAAGTTGCGATAAATGAAAGCCTTGACGCGGCAGCTGCGGCAGCAGGAAAGACCGGAGTAGGGAAGTGGGCGTTTAAGGAATTTGAAAAAAGAAAACTTACCGGAATGAAAATTGTGGGTAATCCGGAAAAGCGCGCGGGGATATGGCATTTTCTCGATTTAACCCCCGATGTGCCGGGGTGGTTATCACTGACTACCGCGGCCGGGGAGATGGTAGGTGTGCACGGGATTGACGTGATCCCCGCAGTACTGCAGATGGGGAAAAATACGATCGATCAGGTGTCAACGTACGGTAAGCTCACAAAAGACGTATGGAACTTGGCGGTGACACGTCTTAGTGGCAAGGGGAAAGAGGTAGCGCGGGCGACCGCAGCGTTTGAGCCTAGGCCGCCAGTACAAGCAGGGGGGACGGTATGAATAAAAAAATTGCATTAGTCGACCTAATCGAAGTAAGCGTTCTTTTGACTGCCGAGCAAAAGTTGCTGCTTTTGGATGAATTGCCGGGGTTTAACGAAAAACAGGTGACTGCCCTCGGCACATTTCTCGCTATGGAACAGCAGTTTATCAATGAACACAAAGATGAAATACTCACCGAAATGAAAAAGATATATAACGATCTTCATCTTGATGAACAGCAGGCAAATCAGGTATTTGTGGGAACCGGAAAGCCGTGAGGGTAACTATTAACTTTTAACTTGTGACTATTAACCAGAAATTCCCAAGTAGCGATTTTTTTGTCAACTGTTACGAGTTAATAGTTGAAGGTTAAAAAGTATGGCCGAAAGTTACAGTCAACAATACCGCGGCAAAGTAATCCACGTGTACCTCGGAGAAGGGAAGGCGGATCCGCCAAAGCATGAAGTAAAAAAGGCAGACTCCTTGTACAACAAACACATGCAGGAGTTGTTTGACGTGATCGCTCCCGAGGCAGTATCGGAGCGCATTGATGCGGTTAACACACAGGGCGAATTAGCGACAGCCACTGCGGAATTATTACAGGAAAAATCAACAGCCAGGGAGCGGTACAAGGAACACAAGGATTTCAAGCGGTTTATCCGCGAGCTTGACACGGAATGGCGGGGGAGGGAATTGCCGCACAAATTAGAGCGTTTTATGCTATTTGGTGTGATGGGAGGTTTTTATACGGGTTTAGATTTTGTATCCAATTATCTTGCCGAAAAAACATTTCTCCGTAAGGACATCACAAAATTAGGGTTAGGAAAAACAGGGATTACATTGGACGCGGCTGATACTAACGGCAACCGCAAGGCACTCAAAGCAGGTTGGGAAATGGTTTCTGATAAGTTGATCGGTTTGTTTTCTGATAAGTCGGTGAAAGAAACGACAAACCGCAGTGATGTAGCATTTGTTTCTCCCATATCTGACGCGTTTGCTTCGGTTGGCAATATTGCAGTGTCACTGGCAACACCCAGTGAAAAAAAGCCTATACATTGGCTTCTCAATTCAATTATTAATCCGGGTTCCATAGAAGCCGGATTCCGTACGCTTGCTGCAATTCCATTGCTTGGCGCCAAAGTGGAAAATATGTATATTGCCCTCAATAAGCAGTTGTTGCATGGGGAGGGGATATTGCCTTATGGGTTTGATGTGGCACTTACGATGCTTGCTGCGAAGGAAACGCAAAAGAAGGATGTGGAATTAATTATGGAGCACGCAACCCAACAATAATATGCAACAGGATTTATCCCGGTTTACCGATATAGTAAAGGCAAGTAAACTGCTTAACGCCGAGCAGAAGCGCGAGCTTTTGGATAATCCCGCATTGTTGCCCGCGGCATACCGTGAGCGTATCGCCGGTATACTGACACGCTACGATGAGCGGGCACGCGCAAGAGAGGAGCAGGTGGGCAAGCGGTTACAGGATGCGACAAAACAATTTGCGCAGACACTCGACGAAGCCGGGGTTCCTCCTGACGAGAAGCAGGCGTTGCTCGAAAAAGCCCGGCAACACACCGCAACACTCATACGTTCCGTGCCCGCGTCTTGACCGCTATACGCAAAAGAGAGTAGGCTAATAAGAGCTATGCAGCCCAAAGAACAATCATTTTCTACACCCAAAGAATCGTGGCCCGCGGGATTACCAAAACCCGAAGCAGCACAAGCGAGGGAAAAATCCTCGTTACAGAAGCTCGGTGATGTAGTAGGTGACGTATTGCGGGATGTGAGTACGGCAAATCAGATGGCCGCGGATAAATTTGATGGTGATAGTGCGCTCATGCGGACTGCCAGGGGGTTTGTGACAACCGGCATTGGCGTGGGACTTGAAAAATCCATGAACTTCGTGTGGGATAAGGTCTGGCAGGGAGATATTCCGTTTTATGACAAATCCAAATTTGGCACCGGTATGGCGGAGGCCATGAATAGATTTGCGCAGAAAAGCGATTTTAATGCCCGTGTGTATCATCTGATGAAAGAGGGGACTCAGGATCTGTCGCTTGCGATATTTTATAATTTCCTTGCGTTCCGGTCACAGCCTTTATTACCGAAAGCAGAACCTAAGCACTTATTAACAGCACTTACGACCGATGCAATTGAGGCGTTTGTAAAGCCAATTTCTCCAAATCTTCCCGGTCAAATACAATTCGAAGCACAGCGGGGGACAAATGCAATCGTTACTGAGCAGATTGAAGCCCTTGATGACAAGATTGCCCAATATGCAGGGAGATCCTACTACGATAAAGCAAGCGACAAGCAAGTCTTTCCAATGGGTGATCTAATAGAAAAATTGAAAGTGAGACAAGAAGGTCTTCGTGGAAGAATTGGGCAGTTGCAGGCTCCTGAAGCAGGGGGGAAGGTTGAGCAATTCATCCATAAGCTCGTGGATATTTCTAATCCGGTGACGGTGTTGGGTATCGATATGATTGCTGGCGGCCTCACGACTCTTATCAGAAACTTTAAGGAAGTACGGAAAGTGCGGAAAGAAAAAGGAGGACTTGAAGGAAAGAAAGTGTTCATGCCGAAAAAAGAGAGTTGGAAAGACCGTGGGGGAGACCGGAAGCCATATGGTGAGCGACGTGATTATAGTAAGGACAAGGTATACGTAGCCAAAGCAAATTGGAAAGATAAAAAGTTACAGGAGGAATATGACCTCAAAGTCGATGATACATAAAAAAATTCAAAAAACGAGGCTATTTTCCGATGCACAGAAGGTACAGCTTTTGGTGCAGCTTGCTGATGCCAGCGAGGAAGACAAACGGAAGCTCGAGGCAGGTATTGACGCTTTTGACAAAGAGTATAAAGAGGCGATGGAAAAGCGTGGGGAAGAAATATTGGAGCTTCTTACTACTATAATGAAGGACATGCCTGAGGAAGAGCGGAAAAAGAACCAGGATACGATTGATGAAATTGTGATGGGGACGGCTATTCTTCAGCCATTACATTAACCTCAGATAGGCAGAACAAACTTCTACTTGCTATAGGACTAGTGTTGTGGTACACTCCTGTCTAAACTTCAGCATAAGGCTGAATTTTTTGATTTTTATGAACGCAGAAGCAAAACCACAGCGCCCATATTCCGCCTCAGAACAAGGGTTCCAGCGGATTATGAATGAAGGCCCCCATGCCCCAAAAAACGGGGGAGAGTCAAAACCTGGTGATTTCGCAAAACGCTTATTTTTTAACACTTCGATGCTTGTCGGGGGATTGGGAATTGATTTAGCGGAGAGTGCTGTCGCGAAGTGGGCGATTGACAAGGTGTTCGATCCACGCATCAATGGGCTTAAGGGGACCATATCCCAGTTAGATCAGACAAAACCGGAAGGGTTTGAAGCCAAAATTCGTGACGCGAAGGATAGTATCCGTACGCAGCATTCCATAAAAGATGGTGTGAAATTTATTGAAGAGTGGGGCTCTGACTCTGCTTATGTTGGCATGACCAATGCTTTGGCACGTACGCTTACGGGTGTGCCTGAGGCTACCTACGTAAAGGGAACGGCTGAAGTCGTTTCTGACTGGGCAAACGCGATCATGCAGGTGTTTGGTGGCGACAAAAAGGTGACACTATTAAAATACAAAGGGCTTCCTATTTTTGCGACGGAAATGCAGAATTTTGTTAACCCGACCGATGTCGAAGCGGCGTTTCGGTTGCTCGCGGAAATTCCGGGTGTCGGATGGGTAAAAAACAAGCTTGACCACACGGTTGAGCACTCAAAAGTAGTTAAATACGCCAATATTGCTGCCTCAAAAGGGTTACTTGGCTACCACATCACGAATGCCGGTCAAAAGGCGATCGATAAGGCTGTGGCAGAAGCACTCGCCAAATAATTTCCCTAAATCCCTGTTTGTTATAGGCTAATTTCTATGGTATAATTTCATATAATGCCATAGGGCATTCTTTTTGTATGACGACCAAAGAAGCACCACAAGCCATGCTCAAAGACCCAGTCGCAAGCTGGAAGCAAGATTTGGTTACCCACGAGCGGAAGCAGGCAGAAAAGCTCTATCAGGTAGGCGAGTTTTCCCCGTATACCAAAGAGGCGAGACCCATCAAGTGGGATGCTTTCCGTGACGCAAGTTACGAGTGGGTATCTAGCCCCGGCACCTTCCTCAAAAACATTGGGAAACATGTCCGGAATATCGACGCAGATTTCCGTGGCGGGCGGGATTACGGAAACATGGGCGAACGCCTCGAGCGGGTGAAAGCGTACGCCGGGATTATCGCGATATTTACTGCGTTTGATGCAGCTACAAGCTTACCCCTGCGTGGTTTGAGGAAGACAGAAAAAAAGGGAAAAGAACTTACCGCGGACGATCACCGATATAATGCCAATCTTCTTTCATTTATTAAGCTTGTTGATGTATTAAATGATAAATACGCGACCGCGCTAGGTAATATGTATGTTGAGGAAAAGACAGGGAAGCGGGGATTTATCCATGAGATGTCAGATAAAGGTGCAGATACAATCCAGACAGGGTTTGATAAGACAAATGATCTGGTAAACGGCGCTACGCTTGAAGCGTATCTCCGCATCATATCCCAGGTGCCGGTAGCTGGGGCTTTGTTTGAACAGGGAGTTACCAGGATTTCAGGCTGGCAGGAAAAATCGTCAATCCATACCGCGACCGGAAAAATGCTCTATATGGCAGTAGGTGTCTATATAAAACATTTACGGAATGCCATCACTGAAGATGGTAAATCAGCGCAGTTGATATCACCCGATGTCATTGCTAGATTTGGATTGTGATAGTTGACTGTTGACATAAGATAATCACCTCGGTTAAAATACCTTTTGCCTTTGTTCGCCAATTCCGCCAGCCGGCGGACCGGCGATACGGAATGCGGAGGCAAGACTTTTCTTTTCATGAGAACCATCACATCATACAAAACGTACCGAAATCGGCGATGTTTGCGTGTGACGTAGAGCTTCTTACTTAAGGAGAGAGTCCTAATCCCGCATACAAGGCGGGATTTTTTTGATGAATACTTAGCGAGTAATCGAGCTTAGTAGTCATCAATCCCTCACAAATCGCTCTTCGAGCCGCACCACGAATAGTGGAGTTAGGCGAGAAGTAAGATGGGTGGGATATCCTTTTTTGCACATTTAACAATTGGATCAACGGAGAGAACTGCTGGAGGTTCGCTTACGGATCTCCCTGAGTAGGGAAGGGCCCGAAGTTTACCTGGTTGAACGCTTCATTTGCAATGAAGAGGCAGGCGGTTCGACTCCGCCCGGGTCCACAATACACGGATAGGGAGTTCGACTCCCTGCCCGCGAGCGCCTGAGCGCACGCGATGGCGGGCGGGCGCCCGGGTCCACAATGCTCGTGTATCGGAGCCGATACATACATATATATGTATACGGCTTCGCGACAAGAGCGCGAGTTGCTCTTTAACATGACTTTCAAATGACTTTTGTACATTCTCAGGTGAAATTCCTGTTGTACAAAATTGATAGATAAGTGAATGACCCCGCAGCCTGCGGGGTAAAGGTAGTTGCCGCGTAAGGGGGAATGTTCCCACTTATCGTGGCCATTTTTGTCGAGGGAACGAGGAACCTGGCTTTGCTAGGTATCT